>JAESGA010000009.1_pt1 | contig 503679 bp, 494 predicted proteins | sample 9269521 | NCBI WGS metagenome assembly JAESGA01 (sample SAMN14514842, study PRJNA621658) | algae metagenome | isolation source: Aphanothece saxicola GSE-SYN-MK-01-06B and co-occurring heterotrophs from... | place: USA: Grand Staircase Escalante National Monument, Utah | collected 2006-04-15 | reverse complement strand
CAACATGAAATTCATGATGAACGGCGCCCTCACCATCGGCACCCTCGATGGCGCCAACGTCGAGATTCGCGAGCAGGTGGGCGACGACAACTTCTTCCTCTTCGGACGCACCACCGAGGGCATCGCCGCCCTGAGGCACGAGGGCTACCGGCCCTGGGAACAGATCGCCAGCACGCCGGAGCTGCCCGAGGTCCTGAATCTGGTTAGCCAGGGGCACTTCAGCAACGGTGACAAGGACCTGTTCCGTCCCCTGCTGGACAACCTCACCGGCCGCGATCCGTTCTTCGTGCTGGCCGATTTCGCGGCCTACCTGCAGGCCCAGCAGGCGGTCAGCGACGCCTGGGCCGACCGGCCGCGCTGGAACCGGATGTCACTGCTGAACACCGCCCGCAGTGGCCTGTTCTCGTCGGATCGCTCGATCCGGGAATACAGCGAACGGATCTGGCAGACCGAGGAGTTTCCGGTGACCATCACCTGCCAAATCGACGACTCACCGGCCAAGGGACGCAAGCTGCCAGCGGCCCAGTGAAGGAGCCGGGGCGGCTCAGCCGCCCCGGTGATCGGGAAGATCGGGCGTCTGGTGCAGCAGGCGGTTGAGACGCAGCCGGTCGGCGTTGAGGGGGTCGGGGGCCAGTTCACCGGCCACCTCCCGGAACGTCTGCTCGACGGGCTCGGGAACCCTCACATCAAAGATGCGCTCCATGAGTGCCTCAATGGAGAAGAGGTGGGCATTGATGTTCTCCAGGTCGGCCATGGCCTGCTGGATGGCATCGCCCTCGGACGGGGGCTCACCACTGGCCTCCTGCAGTGCGGCTTCGGGGGCAGCGCTTGGGGGGGCGTCGCCGTCGCCATGCTGCTTCTGGAGCTCCTCGAGCACCCGGCCGGCCAGGGTGCGGAACGACTGCAGAGCCGCCCAGTTGAGCTCCTGCTGCTGACGGAGGCTGGGATTTTCGCGGATCAGCCGGTCGTGTTCCCGATAGAACCGCTGGCAATCAGGACATTGGCAGGGCTCTTCTGGCACCGCGTCCCTTCTTTCATTCAATGACCATCATGGCACCGTCAGGCCGCAAGGGGGCCTTGATCGGGCCGATCCCCCGTCTCATTCAGCAAGGGCAGGGGGATCTCGATGGAGCTGACCACCTGAATCACATCACGCAGGCGCATGGAATCGGCGAACCAGCCCATGGCCTGTTCGACATCACCACGGCGCTCGGCGTCACTGGCCTGCTCCTCATGGGCGTCGGCGAGGAGGGCCAGCCAGCAGAGGCAACGGGCCTGCACCACCGAGAGATCCAGTTCATCGGGATGGGCATCGGCGATGTTCTCGCTTTCCTGTTGCACCAACAACCGCAGGCGCAGGTCGTGAAGCTGGGTCATCCACTGCTGACGACTGAAACCACGCTAGCGGGAGCGTCCGTTTTGGGAAGGCCACCAGTGGTAGCGCACGTTACGGCTGGACGATCCGCTCCGTAGGCGGCGAAGGCGATCCCGGACTTCACATCAGCGATGGCCTGGCTGGCCATGGGGCAAATCGCGATGACTTTAAGGATTGCTCAAGGAAATCCATTCCGTCTTGCCGTGGAGAACGCCTGTGGGGGCCACAGCGGCTCTGGCAACGGGGCTGGCGGGACTCGAACCCACGACCTACGGTTTAGGAAACCGTCGCTCTATCCGGCTGAGCTACAGCCCCATCCCAGTGATTATGAAGGCTGCGGGAGCCCGCCACGCCCAGCAGCGAACCCCCTGAAGCGTTGAAGAGGGCCAGGGTCTGCCTGGACTGCAACCCTGAAAACCCAGGACTGGACAGGGCACCCTGGCCCGGCGCCACGCCAGGCTGTGCGGGTTTACGAACGATCTGCAGCGGATTCTGTGAAACAGGTGAGAGGTGGTAGTATTTCGGCGGTACGACTCCTTTCCTCCTACCCACCATGCTTTCGCTTAGAACGCCTATAGGCCTTGGGGCTGCGCTCAGCGCAAGCCTGGCTGCTTCTCTTCTTTCCATCGCTCCTGTTCAAGCCCAAGCAGAAGCCCCCTCGGGCAACGAGTGGCCCGGCGGCGTCGACGGCTCCAGCAAGCCGGCCGACTGCGCCACCTTCGTTCCTGGCGCTTCGATCTTCGGCGGCAGCTTTGCCTGCACCGCCGGCGACAAGATCTACAGCAGCTTCTTTCTGACGACTGACACCGGGAACGCGCTGACCAACGGCATTTTCCAGTTCACCATCACCGGCACCAACCACACGCTGGCGGCACTGGGGAACTTCGGCCCTGGTACTTACGAGTACGGCTACACGATGACCATCTTTGACGCTCTCAACAGCGGTCAGAGACTGGAGAGCGCCTCCACGTCGGCCACCTCTTCCAACATCGGCTCCAACATCCCGGCCTGGACCAAGACCCTCGACGTCGCGACCAACGACGAGGATCTGTTCATCACCACCACCCAGGCTGGTGGTCCGGTTGTGAACACCGACGGCCCCAAGACCTTCGGTGTGCTTGTCCAGCCCGTTTCGGCCGACTTCATCTCGAAGCTGGTTGTTGCGCCCCTGCCGAACAACGCCGTTCAAGGCATCACCGACACCGTCACCCAGAAGTTTGACGACGGCGAGACCGTTCCCGGCCCGCTGCCCATCCTGGGTGCTGCCGCTGCTTTCGGCTTCTCCCGCAAGCTGCGCAGCCGCATCAAGCAGACCGTTTGAGCCCGTCTCCTCTCGGTTTGTTCAGCCCCCACTTCGGTGGGGGCTTTTTTTTGCCTTCGTCCCGGTCTGGAGACCAGTCCTGCAGACAGTGCCCGCTCGATGACAGACGGCGGCGCGCCGGTAGATTTGGCCTCCCATCTGAAAAATGCCCGTAATGGATGCGACGGAACCCAGCTCGTCAGGCAACAGTGAGATCCGCATCAAGAAGGAGGCCGCCGCTGCCTTCTCCGTTGTGGGAGTCGTCTCCATCGGCCTGGGTCTCGTCGTGCTGGTGTTCAGTTCTCTGCCGGTGCGCCTGATGGACCCCATCTGGCAGTTGCAGTTCTCCGGCGCCCTGACGGCGGGGGGATTCTCGCTGCTGATCGGTACGCTGCTGGTCTGCACGGCCGGCGCCTTGCCCGTCTCGCCTCCGCCCATCCACGCCAACGTGAAGCTGTTGCGTGGCGTCTGCACCTGGGTGGCGATTCTCTATCTCGCCCTGATTCCAATTCAGGTGTACGCAGGCGTCCGGGTGCTGCAGCAGAAAATGGGCGAGGAGGGACGCACGCAGGCAAGCTGGAAAAAATTCAAGAAACAGCTCGAGGCCACCGGCAACGAGCAGGAACTGCGCGTCCTGCTCGGGCAACTGCCCCAGCCCATCAACCTTCCCGCCAAACTCGACCAGCCGTTTCCCAAGTTCAAGGAGCTCATCGTTGCCGAAGCGGATTCCCGCTTCAATGCCCTCGCTTACCAGACCGAACAGGCCCGCTCCAAGCGCCTGCAGGGCTTCATCGGCGAAGCGGCCAACAACAGCCTCAAATCGCTGCTGTTCGCCGCCGGATTCGCCGCCTTCGCCCAGGGGCGTGACGGTGGACCCACCCTGCTGGAGAAGGTCCAGGGGTTGTTCGGCAACAAGTCCCGCCGGCGCAGCCGCACGGCCTGAGGGCGTGCGGGGGGCTCTTTACACTGACCTCGGAAAGCAGGCGAGGTGATCGCGATCGGTGCGGTGCGGTCCTCGGGCTAGCGCCGCGGCCGGTTGAGGAAAGTCCGGGCTCCCCAATGGCCAGGCCTGCTGGGTAACGCCCAGTGCGGGCGACCGTGAGGACAGTGCCACAGAAACACACCGCCGATGGCCCGGGCTTGCCCGGCGCACAGGCAAGGGTGCAAAGGTGCGGTAAGAGCGCACCAGCGGCATCGAGAGGTGCCGGCTTGGTAAACCCCGGCTGGGAGCAAGGCCCAGGGACAGCGGTTGGCCATCTTCCCCGTCCCGATTCCCATGCGCCGCTCGAGGCCGCCGGTAACGGCGGTCCCAGACAGATGATCACCCCCCCTGCCGCCGGCGTGCCGCTGGCAGGGGAGAACAGAACCCGGCTTACGTCCTGCTTTCCCCCCTTGCCCCGCGATGACTCCCGAGCGCCGCCAGCAACTCCTGGCCTTTCTGGAGAGTCTCGGCTTCGGCAGCGGCTACGGCCTGCTGTCTCTTGATCCAGCCGCATCCAGCGCCGCCCTGGCCACCCTGGATGAAGCCCTCACCCACAGCTCCACGGGGCTGCCCCGCCACCACGACCGCCTGGAGTTCCTCGGCGATGCGGTGCTGCGCCTGGCCGCCGCCGAGTTCCTGCACTCGGCCTACCCGTCCATGGGCGTGGGCGACAGCTCCGCCCTGCGGGCCCAGCTGGTGTCCGACCGCTGGCTGAGTGACCTGGCCCGCGCCATCGCCCTGGAGCCGGTGCTGCTGCTGGGGCCGATGGCCACAGGCGATCGGGCCGGCCGCGCCACCGTGCTGGCCGAATGCTGCGAAGCCCTGGTGGGCGCCATCTACACCGTGGGCGGCGGTACCCAGGGCGGTCTGGTGGCCGTGCAGCATTGGCTGGCCCCCCACTGGCAGGCCAGCGCCACCGAGCTGCTGGCCGACCCCCTGCGCCACAACTGGAAGTCGGCGCTGCAGGAATGGAGCCAGGGCCAGGGGAAGGGCCTGCCCGCCTACCACTGCCACGAGCGCAGCCGGGTGCACGGGGATCCGGAACGCTTTGAGTGCCGCGTGGAGGTGGGTGGCCTGAGCGGTGAGGGTCGGGGAGGTTCGCGGCGTGAGGCGGAACAGCAGGCGGCCAGGGCGGCCCTGGAACTCAGGCCTGCTCCAGAGTGCTGAGGGGCACGGTCACGAGCTTGTCCCAGTTGCCGCCTTCGAAGAGCACCGCCGCCATCGCCCCGCTGATGCGCTGCACGAAGCCCTGGTAGCCGTTGTAGATCGAGCGGGGATCGCGCACCACGACGGTGGAACCGGGCAGGATCGGGCTGCTGGCCATGGCGGAGGCCCCCAGGAGCCATCAAGTGAGGCCATTATCGGTGCCCGGGTGCCCTGTTGCGGCCCGTGGCGCGATGATGCGCCGCGATGGGAGCGCTCAGGCCGTGGCCGATACCAGCAACGAGACGCCAGGAGCCGACCCGGGGGAGCTGATGGCCGTGGGCCGGTTCGTGGCGGCCCAGGGCATGGGCGGTGAGGCGCGCCTGCTGCCCCTCAGCGACTTCCCCGAACGCTTCACCAGGCCGGGCCAGCGCTGGCTGCAGGCCCCCAAGGGCGAACCGCGGCCGGTGCGGTTGCTGGCCGGCCGGCCCCTGCCTGGCAAGAACCTGTTCGTGCTGCGCCTGGAAGGCGTCAGCGACCGCACCGCCGCCGAAGCCCTGGTGGACCAGCACCTGCTGGTGCCCGCCAACGACCGTCCCAGCCTGGAGCCGGGGGAATTCCACCTGCTCGATCTGGTGGGGCTCCAGGTGCGGCTGCTGGAGGAGCCGCAGGCTCCCCTCGGCACCGTCACCGACCTGATCCATGCCGGCAACGATCTGCTGGAGGTGGAGCTCTCGGCGGGGGGCCGGCGGTTGCTGATTCCCTTCGTGGAAGCGATCGTGCCGGAGGTGAATCTGGCGGAGGGCTGGATCGGCCTGACACCGCCCCCCGGGCTGCTTGACCTCTGAAGTGGCCGCGGGTGCAGTGGAACGCTGACGGCCGGGGCCACCTCGGGTTGAATGGGCCCGACTGATGGTCCTGCGGGACAGCGGCAGCATCCATGCCTTCCCCCTCCCTGGTTCCGGTGATCCTCTGCGGCGGCACCGGCACCCGCCTCTGGCCCCTGTCCAGGGCCAGCTACCCCAAGCAGTACTGGCCCCTGGCCGGCACCACCGAGGAAACCCTCCTGCAGCAGACCCACCAGCGTCTGCAGGGCCTGCCGAACCTGGCGCCGCCGTTGCTGATCTGCAACGAGGACCATCGCTTCATCGTGGCCGAGCAGATGCGCCAGATCGGCGTGGAGCCGGCGGCGATCCTGCTGGAGCCGGTGGGTCGCAACACCGCGCCGGCGGTGGCGGTGGCGGCCCTGCAGGCCACCGCCCGTGGTGACGACCCCCTGCTGCTGATCCTGGCCGCGGACCACGTCATCCGCCGCGCCGCCGACTTCCGCGCCACCGTGGCCGCCGGCATGGCGGCGGCGGTCGACGGCCAGCTGGTCAGCTTCGGCATCGTGCCCACCAGCGCCGAAACGGGCTACGGCTACATCGAGGCGGCCGGAGCCATGGCCGCCGCCACGCCCGTACCGATCGCCCGCTTCGTGGAGAAGCCGGACAAAGCCACCGCCGAGGCGTTCCTGGCCACCGGCCGCTTCACCTGGAACAGCGGCATGTTCCTGTTCCGTGCCAGCACGATTCTGGCGGAGCTGGAGCGCTTCGCCCCCGAGGTGGTGAACGCCTGCCGCACAGCCCTGGAGCAGGACAGTGCCGACCTGGAGTTCCTGCGGCTGGAGCGGGAAGCCTTCGCCAACGGTCCCAGCATCGCCATCGACGTGGCCGTGATGGAGAAGACCGACCGGGGCGTGGTGCTGCCCCTCGATGCCGACTGGAGTGACGTGGGCAGCTGGGCGGCCCTGTGGGAAACCTCCCAGCAGGACCCCGAAGGCAACGTGCTGCGGGGCCGGGTGATCAGCGAGGGCAGCCGCAACTGCTACCTGCGCAGTGAACATCGTCTGGTGGTGGGGCTGGGCGTGGAGGATCTGGTGGTGGTCGAAACCGACGACGTGGTGCTCGTGGCCCATCGCGACCGGGCCCAGGAGGTGAAGGGCATCGTCGGCCGGCTGGAGCGCGACGGCGCCCCCGAGAGCCGCGCCCACCGCCGCATTTACCGGCCCTGGGGCCACTACGACGGCGTGGTGGAAGGGGAGCGCTGGCAGGTCAAGAAGATCTCGGTGAAGCCCGGTGCCAGCCTCTCCCTGCAGATGCACCACCACCGGGCCGAGCACTGGGTGGTGGTGCGGGGCACCGCCGTGGTGGAGAAGGACGGGGTGGAGGAGCTGGTGGGTGAGAACCAGAGCACCTACATCCCCCTCGGCGCCCGCCACCGCCTCACCAACCCCGGCAAGATCGCCATGGAACTGATCGAGGTCCAGAGCGGCCCCTACCTGGGCGAAGACGACATCGTCCGCTTCGACGACCGTTATGGCCGCAGCGACGTCCCGGCCCCTGCCGAACCCCTGAGCCAGCCTTGATGGCGCCGGCCTGCGGCGGCGAGCCCGCTCCGCGGGCAACGCCGCCTTCGGTCGGCACCATCAAGGCGGCCAGGGGCAGGGCAGGAGAGTGAGGCGATGGAAGGCTCTTGAGCCCCCTCCCCCACGGTGAGCGTGTCGGGCCGGTGACGCCCGAAGGTGGGCGTTGCCCGCTGCGCGGGCTCGCCCACCGCAGGGGGTCACCGGCCCGACAGCCTCACTCGACGGTGACGCTCTTGGCCAGGTTCCGCGGCTGATCGACATCCAGGCCGCGGTGGGCGGCGATGTGGTAGCTCAGCAGCTGCATCGGGATCACCGTGAGCAGGGGGCTGAGCAGCTCGTCCACCTCCGGCAGCGGCAGCAGCACATCGAACAGCTCGGTGTCCGGGCAGGAGGGAGCCACGCCGATCAGCTGGGCATCGCGGGCCTTGGCCTCCTGGGCATTGGAGAGCACCTTCTCGAACACGGTTCCCGGCACGGCGATCGACACCACCGGCACGCGGGCATCAAGCAGGGCGATCGGACCGTGCTTCATCTCCCCGGCCGGATAGCCCTCGGCGTGGATGTAGCTGATCTCCTTGAGCTTCAGGGCCCCCTCCATGGCGATCGGGTAGTTGATGCCCCGCCCCAGGAAGATCACGTCCTGGGTGTCGGCGAACAGATGGGCCAGCTCGGCGCAGCAGCGGTCATGGTCATCGACCAGCTGCTGCAGCACCGCCGGCAGCGCCCGCAGCTGCTCCGCCAGCTCCCGCAGCTGGGCGGGGGTGCGGCCGCCGCCCAGGGGGTGGGCCGTGCCGCCACGGCGTTCGGCGAAAGCCAGGGCCAGGCCGTAGAAGGCGAGCAGCTGGCCGAGGAAGGTCTTGGTGGCCGCGACCCCCACCTCGATACCGGCGCCGATGTCGAGCAGGTGGGGCACCAGGCGGCCGAGGGAACTCTCGGGACGGTTGGTGATGCCCAGCAGGCGCGGCGCGTAGGACGGATCGGCCACCAGGAAGCGGCGCTCCTGCTCCATCGCCAGGGCCGCGAGGGTGTCGGCCGTCTCGCCTGACTGGGTGACGCCGATGGTGAGCGTGTGGGGCTCCAGCGGCGGCGGGGCATAGCGGAATTCGCTGGCGTAGAACACCGACGTGGGCAGCCCCGCCAGCTGCTCCAGCAGATGGGCCCCCACCTGGGCCGCATGGCGGCTGGTGCCGCAGGCCAGGATCTGGATCCGCTCCACCCCCTCGTAGACGGACTCATCGAGGGGAAGCGCCACCAGGGCCCCCTCCGGCAGGTGGCGCGCCACCCACAGGGCCATCGTCTCCGGCTGCTCGTGGATCTCCTTGTGCATGAAGTGGCGGAAGCTGCGCTTGTCCGCCACGTGCTCGGTGCCCACCAGCAGGGTGGGGTTGCGCTGCACCCGCGTGCCGGCACCGTTGTAGAGCTCGATGCCCAGGGGCGTCAGCAGGGCCACCTCACCGTCCTCCAGGGGCAGGATCGTGCGGGTGAAACCGGCCAGGGCGGGCGTGTCGCTGGCGCAGAGGAACTCCCCCTCCCCCAGGCCGATCAGCAGCGGCGCCTGCCGCCGGGCCACCACCACGGCCCCGGGCACCGCCGCCCACACCACCGCCAGGGCATAGGCCCCCTGCAACAGGGGCAACACCTGCTGCAGCGCCTCCAGCAACAGCGCCGGCGAGGCCACCGCCCCCTCCGCCTGCCGCTGCCGCAACCGGCGAGAGAGCAGGTGGGGGATCACCTCAGTGTCGGTGTCGGAGCGGAACGCCACCCCTTCGGCCTGCAGCTCCTCCCGGAGGCTGCGGTGGTTCTCGATGATGCCGTTCTGCACCACGGCCAGCTGGCCGCTGCCATCGAGGTGCGGGTGGGCGTTGCGCTCCTCGGGCTTGCCGTGGGTGGCCCAGCGGGTGTGGCCGATGCCGCACTGGCCCGGGGCGCCCCGTTCCTCGTAGCGGGCCGTGAGGTTGACCAGCTTGCCCTCGGCCTTGAGGCAGTGCAGGCCAGTCCCGTCAACGGTGGCGATGCCGGCGGAGTCGTAGCCGCGGTACTCCAGCTGGCGCAGACCTTCCAGCAGCTGGGGGGCCGCCTCCCGTGAGCCGATCAGGGCAACGATGCCGCACATAGGAGAAGCAATCCGGCGGGAAACGAGGGTGGGGGCCAAAAAAAAGCCCGGCGCTGGCGCCGGGCAAGAGCTTATGGGAGGGCAGCAGGGCCGCCGGGGCTCAGTAGGCCAGGCCCATGGAGCGGCTGGTCTCGTCGCCCAGGTAGACGCGGATGCTCAGGAAGTCGGTGGGGCAGGCGGTTTCGCAGCGCTTACAGCCGACGCAGTCTTCGGTGCGGGGTGAGGAAGCGATCTGGGCGGCCTTGCAGCCATCCCAGGGCACCATCTCGAGAACGTCGAGGGGGCAGGCACGGACGCACTGGGTGCAACCGATGCAGGTGTCGTAGATCTTGACGGCGTGGGACATGCCAGGGCCGGGAACGAACGGCGAGGTGCCCAAAGTACCCACACCGTTCCGGCGCAGGGCGTCACCCGCCTCCGGCCGTCACCCTTGTTCATACGGCGAAAGGCCCCGACCGGGGCGACCCGTAGGATGCTGCCTCCCTCACAGCAGCCATGTCCCAGGAAGCGATCTTCGAGAAAGTCCGGTCGATCGTTGCCGAACAACTCAGCGTGGAGGCTGACGAGGTCAAGCAGGAATCCAACTTCCAGAACGACCTGGGAGCTGATTCCCTCGACACCGTCGAGCTGGTGATGGCCCTGGAGGAAGCCTTCGACATCGAGATCCCCGACGAGTCGGCCGAAGGGATCACCACGGTGGGCGACGCCGTCAAATACATCCAAGAGAAGCAGGCCTGAGGCGTCCATGGTGGAGGGTCTCCGCCGCGTCGTCGTCACCGGCCTGGGCGCGGTCACACCGATCGGCAACAACGTCGCGGATTACTGGGAGGGGCTGATCAGCGGCCGCAATGGGGTGGCGCCGATCACCCTCTTTGACGCCTCCCGTCATGCCTGCCGCTTCGCCGCCGAAGTCAAGGACTTCGACACGGCGGGCTGGCTGGAGCCGAAGGAAGCGAAGCGCTGGGATCGCTTCTGCCAGTTCGGCGTGGTCGCGGCCAAACAGGCGGTGGCCGATGCCGGCCTGAGCATCGACGACAGCAATGCCCAGCGGGTCGGGGTGGCGATCGGCTCCGGCGTGGGTGGGCTGCTGATGATGGAAACCCAGGCCCACGTCCTTGCCGACCGCGGTCCCGACAGGGTCAGCCCGTTCTGCGTGCCGATGATGATCCCCAACATGGCCACCGGGCTGGCGGCCATCGCCATCGGCGCCAGGGGGCCCAGCAGCGCCGTGGCCACCGCCTGTGCCGCCGGCTCCAATGCCATCGGCGACGCCTTTCGCCTGATCCAGATGGGCCTGGCGGATGCCATGGTCTGCGGCGGGGCCGAATCGGCGATCACGCCGCTGGGGGTGGCCGGCTTCGCCAGCGCCCGGGCCCTGTCGTTCCGCAACGATGACCCCGCCACGGCCAGCCGTCCCTTCGACGCCGAACGCAATGGCTTCGTGATCGGCGAGGGGGCTGGGGTGCTGGTGCTTGAAAGCCTCGAGCACGCCACGGCCAGGGGCGCGCGGGTGCTCGGCGAGATCGTCGGCTACGGCATGACTTGCGACGCCTACCACTACACGCTTCCCTCCCCGGGCGGGGTGGGGGCAGCGGAGGCCATCCGGCTGGCCCTGGCCGATGCCCGGCTGGAGCCTGAGTCGGTGGATTACGTCAACGCCCATGGCACCAGCACCCAGGCCAACGACAGCAACGAGACCGCCGCCATCAAGTCGGCCCTCGGGGCCCACGCCATGACCATCCCGGTCAGTTCCACCAAGTCGATGACCGGCCACCTGCTGGGCGGCAGCGGCGGCATCGAGGCGATCGCCGCGGTGCTGGCGGTGACCCACAACCAGGTACCGCCTACGATCAACTACAGCACGCCCGATCCCGCCTGCGATCTGGATGTGGTGCCCAACCAGGCCCGGGAACACAACGTCAACGTCGTGCTTTCCAACTCCTTCGGATTCGGCGGCCACAACGTCTGCCTCGCCTTCCGCCGGATGGCCTGATCACCCGACGCGCCAGCGCCTCGGGCCTCCCATCCCAGGAACACCTCCCTCTTCCCTGCACTCCCCCGTCAAGCCATGGTCGCCGCCACCACCACCCAGGTCGATAGCCACGTAGAGACGCTCTGCATCAACAGCATCCGCTTCCTGGCGGTCGATGCGATCAACAAGTCCAACTCGGGCCACCCCGGCCTGCCGATGGGCTGCGCTCCGATGGCCTTCTCCCTGTGGGACAAGGTGCTGCGCCACAACCCCAAGAATCCGCAGTGGTTCAACCGCGACCGCTTCGTGCTCTCGGCCGGCCACGGCTGCATGCTGCTCTATGCGCTGCTGCACCTCACCGGCTACGACAGCGTGACCCTGGAGGACCTCAAGCAGTTCCGCCAATGGGGCTCCCGCACCCCCGGCCACCCGGAAACCTTTGAAACCCCCGGCGTGGAGGTCACCACCGGCCCCCTGGGCCAGGGCATCTCCAACGCCGTGGGCCTGGCGATCGCCGAAGCCCACCTGGCAGCCAAGTTCAACAGGCCCGACGCCACGATCGTCGACCACTACACCTACGTGCTGATGGGTGACGGCTGCAACCAGGAGGGCGTCTCCAGCGAGGCCGCCTCCCTGGCCGGCCACCTGGGCCTGGGCAAGCTGATCGCCCTCTACGACGACAACCACATCACCATCGACGGCAACACCGGCGTGTCCTTCACCGAGGACGTGATGAAGCGCTATGAGGCCTACGGCTGGCATGTGCAACACGTCGAGGACGGCAACACCGACGTGGCCGCCATCACCAAGGCGATCGAAGCGGCCAAGGCGGTCACGGATCGGCCCAGCCTGATCAAGGTCACCACCACCATCGGCTACGGCTCCCCCAACAAGGCCAACACCGCCGGCGTGCACGGCGCCGCCCTGGGGGCCGAGGAGGCCGAGCTCACCCGCCAGCAGCTGGAATGGAGCTACGGAGCCTTTGAAGTGCCCGAGCCTGCCTACGAGCACTGGCGCGCCGCCATCCAGCGCGGAGCCGCCGCCGAAGCCTCCTGGAACGAGAGCCTGGCCGCCTACCGCAGCCGTTACCCCGCCGAAGCCGCCGAGTTCGAGCGCCTGCTGCGCGGTGAGCTGCCCGAGGGCTGGGATGCCTCGCTGCCCGTCTTCACCCCAGCCGACAAAGGCCTGGCCACCCGCCAGCACTCCTACAACGCCCTCAACGCCTTCGGCCCCAGCCTGCCCGAACTGATCGGCGGCTCCGCCGACCTGACCCACTCCAACCTCACCGACATCAAGGGCGAGGCCAGCTTCCAGAAGGGCCATGAAGCCAACCGCTACCTCCACTTCGGGGTGCGGGAGCACGCCATGGCGGCGGTCCTGAACGGCATCGCTTACCACAACAGCGGCCTGATCCCCTACGGCGGCACCTTCCTGGTGTTCGCCGGCTACATGATCGGCGCCATGCGGCTGTCGGCCCTCTCCCAGCTGGGCGTGATCTACGTGCTCACCCACGATTCGATCGGCCTGGGCGAAGACGGCCCCACCCACCAGCCCGTGGAAACCCTGGCCAACCTGCGCGCCATCCCCAACCTGCTGGTGATGCGCCCCGGTGACGGCAACGAGACGGTGGGGGCCTACAAGGTCGCCGTCACCAACCGCAAGCGCCCCACGGTGCTGGCCCTCAGCCGCCAGGCCATGGTCAACCAGGCCAACTCCGCCGCCGAGAAGGTGGCCCTGGGCGGCTACATCCTCGAGGACTGCAGCGGCACCCCGGATCTGATCCTGATCGGCAGCGGCACCGAGCTCGACCTTTGCGTCAAGGCCGCCGCCGAGCTGAGCGCCGAAGGCAAGGCCGTTCGGGTCGTGTCGATGCCCTGTGTCGAGCTGTTCGAGGAGCAGGACGCCGCCTACCGCGAGTCAGTGCTGCCCGCAGCTGTTCGCAAGCGCGTGGTGGTGGAAGCCTCCAGCTCCTTCGGCTGGCACAAGTACGCCGGCTTCGATGGCGCCACCGTCTCGATCGACAGCTTCGGCGCCTCCGCCCCCGGCGGCGTCTGCCTGGAGAAGTTCGGCTTCACCGTCGACAACGTGGTGGCCACGGCGAAGGCCCTGGGCTGAGCCGGCATCACGCCCGAACGGCAAGGTCCCTGCCTTTCAGGGGCCTCGCGTTCCTGGTCACCAACCCCTTGCCAGCCCCCCTGGTGCATCAACTTGGTGAGATTAGTCAACCCATGAACAATGGATGCCCGTGGGAAGCCAGCCAGCCCTCTCCATCATTGTCCCCTGTTACAACGAAGAGAAGTCTCTCCCACTCCTAGTACGAACCCTTGAGCCCAAACTCAACTCGGCATTCGGCGAGCTGGGATGGGAGATGATTCTGGTGAACGACGGCAGCCAGGACGGCACCGAAGCATGCATTGAGGCGTTTCACCAACTCTGCCCAAAGATCTGGGGCGTGAGCCTGACGCGAAACTTCGGGCACCAACCAGCTCTTTACACCGGGCTCACCCATTCCAGAGGGAAGATCTGTGCCTGCATGGATGCCGATCTGCAGGATCCCCCTGAGGTCCTGCTGGAACTTGTCAAGATCGTGCTGTCTGGCGACTACGACGTCGCCTATGGGGTGCGCGCCACCCGCGAAGCGGGCCCCTTACTGAGGGGATGCTATCGGAGCTTCTATCGCTTGATGGGCGCTATCTCCGAACATCCATGGCAGATGGATGCCGGTGATTTCTGCGCGATGAACCGACGCACAGTGGACATGATGCTGTCGTTGCCGGAGCGGGACAAATTCGTGCGTGGTCTTCGCTCATGGGTGGGGCTGAGACAGGTTGGTGTGTCGTATACCCGACCCAGGCGAAAGCTTGGCCGTTCAAAGTACAACTACTCGCGCTTATATCGTCTGGCGATGAAGGGCGTGGTGGGCTTTTCGACAGCACCGCTGCGGATCGCCTCCTTCCTCAGCCTTGGCATGGGCCTGATCTGCGTCCTGGGCGCGGCCTTCCTGATTCTCAACAGACTCTTTCCCGCCTTCACTCTCTTCGGCTACAGCATCGGAGCCAGCCAAGGGATCGCCACGCTGGCCGTGCTGATTCTTTTGATGGCGAGTGCGGTTCTTGCCTCACTGGGTATCATCGGCGAGTACCTGGCAGTGGTTCTCGTTGAAGTCAAGCAGCGACCCGTGTCGCTGATCTCCAGGATCATCCATCAATGACTCCACCTGAAGCAGGCATCACCTTCCTGAGTAAGCCGGCCCCGGTCCACATGGCCGACTCCTGGTATGAATTCTCTCGCCCGGATCATTTCTGGGTCAAACGACGGTTTGAGGTGATGCACAGGATCATCGGAGGGCTTGCCCAGGAATCACCTGCCTGGCTTGACGTGGGATGCGGCACGGGCGTACTCCAGAATTACTGTCAGTCGAAATACGGCATCAACGTCACAGGAGCCGATCTGAATGTGGTGGCTCTGGAGCAGAATTCACAGGGCGCAGAACACACTCTTTGCTACGACATCAACGGCAGAAAGGCGGAGCTCAAGGAGGCTTTCGACATCGTCAGTGCCATGGATGTGATTGAGCATCTTGACGACGAAGGGCAATTCATCGAGTCACTTTTGTATCACCTGAAACCGGGTGGACTGCTACTGATCAACGTTCCAGCAATTCAACTCTTGTATTCCAATTACGATATCGAGGCCGGCCACAAGCGGCGTTATCATCGAAAGGACATTGCACGAATAGCCAAGACACATCAACTCAAGGCAGAAAGGTGGAGCTACTGGGGATTTTCACTGATTCCAGTGCTGATCGCTCGAAACATCGTCACGAGCTTTTCAGAACAAAGCAAGATCATTCAACGGGGCTTCTCGCCATCCAGTCCCACCATGGATTCGCTTTTAATGTTTCTCTCCCGGCTTGAGAAGCTTCCCAACCATCTGCTTGGAACGTCCATGATGGCGATCTTCAGGAAGTAGATGGACAGGCAAGATCCGGACAGGTTGTCGCACTGGGAGGGGCGCTCCTTCCTTGGATCTCCCGCCCCGGTTCTGCTCGTATGGCTGTGTCTTTATGCGGCAAGGCCCTTCTTTCTTGGGCTCTATCACGACGATTGGGTCATTTATCTTGATTCGCCTTCGTGGAATAACACCAACGCAACGTTCTGGCTATTCGCCAACAGACCCATTCTTGGCTTCTACCACATTGGCACCAGCTGGCTGGCGCAAGGGCATATAGCAATCCTGCATCTCTTTGCCGCCCTGACAGTTCTCGCCACCGCCCTGATACTGAGGAGGTTCTTGGTCGCCGTCATCAGCTATGCGTTTCGACAGAATAGTCGAGTTGGGTGCAACATCGCTGCCTGCCTGTGGCTGATGATGCCCTGGACGCTTGGCACCACAGCCTGGATCATCACCAATCCCACCTTGATGAGCGTTCTGGGATTCGGCCTGGCAGGCCTGACACTTCTCAATCACTGGAGATATCAGGACCAATTACTTCCATGGCTGCCAGTATCACTTCTGATCTCTGCACTGTCCTATGAGATGTTCATCGCACAGCTCCCCTTGCTGCTCGGCCTCTATTACCTGGATGAAGATCGCAAGCCCCGAAGGCTCCCGCCGTATCTACCTCGCATTGTTCTAATTACGCTTGCGAGCTTGTCCGTTGCCTTTGTCTCCAGAGCTTCGCTGGAGCGCCTGGGAAAGCTGCTCGACATGAAAGCTCCGATGAAGTCTTTCAATCCTGAATGGCTTTCTCTCTTTCTTCGCAATCTCCGGCCCGACTGGCTCTTGCAGGCTTTTCCGGGCCAGGAGAGCACGATCACACCCACCATCATCCTGATCATTGGACTCATCATCCTGGTCTTTGTCCGCTCCATTGATCGAGAAGGAAGACGCTTTAAGCGGCTTCTGCTGAGTGCCTTGATCGCACTGACCGGCTACAGCCTGTCCTGCCTTGTTCCAGCACTGGCAGGGTATGCCTTATCTGGAGTCGGCCTGGATTCACGCGTCACGATTGGGGCCTCCTTCTGGATGGCCTTCTTCCTCGCCTTCATCTTTAGTGAGGCCGCCGATAGGAGCGACTGGACGACCAAACTCTCCTGGATGGTGGCGATCGTGCTGGCCTGTTCCTTCACATTGGCGATGGTGGCCCAACTCTCCGACTGGAGAGTTGTGTGGAATAGTGAGCGTGCGCTGCTCAGAAAGCTCGATATCTCCAGCCATGCAACGCTGCCAGAAAATGCCCTGGTGGCCCTCGACCGTCCGATCTCAAGGAATGGCGTCTATGGATTTCGCTCATCATGGGATCTTGACTTTGCTATCAGAGATCTGTCCGGAAGGATGGACAATGCCACATATCTTGTGGCTGGAGACTACTGGAAGGTCCATGCCAACCAGGGCAGGGTGGTGCAGAGGGCAGGAACCTATGTCTTAGCCGAATACCGTCCATCCATGGCCTGGGTACTCGATGTGGAAACGGGCAAACTCAGGCCAATGGCCGCGCAGCAGGTTCTGGGGGGTTCCGATTACCCCTGAAGGCAGGGTTGGCGGGTTCAACTATCACCAACCCATTACCAACCGACCCAGTGAAGGGAGTGGGGAACAGGAGCGGTCACAAGCGAATGTAACGCTGACAGTTCGAACGATATTGACGACAGCCTGACCGAAGAGATCGGAAAGTGATCGATAGGCAAGAAGCCGGGATGACCCTCCCCCTCTACTTTATTATTCCGAAGACTTCAAGATCCAGCCGTCAACGAACTGGCTTCTCATGCGGATCACTGATCCGTTCATAGAGGATGCCCAACGCATTAGTCTGACGCACACGGTAAATCTGCAGCAAGTCAATGCCGTGGCGTCGGGCCAGTTCAGCCAGGGGAGGGTAATCAGCCGCAGCCAAGCCACCACCCTTGCTCGGGGAGGCCACATGATCGAGCACGAATCGGGGGCTGCTCTGCGGAGTTGTCAGCGCATGGATGTACGGCTTCGTATCGTGGTTGACCCAGGACAGAAGGAGTAGGACTCCGAGGTTGAGGTCACTGATGTGGGTGTTGTGAAGGCCGAGCAGCCGGGAGTTCAATCCATAGAGATGGACACCTGCCTGATGCGTGTCAGCAGGAAGCGAAGCCTTCTGCCTGTGGTCGCTCTCCATGAGCTGGCGGTTCAACGTCAGGCCAGTGCCGATCAACAGAGCTATGACAGGGGAAAGGGCAAGAGGTGGTGCCCACCATGGGATGGCGAGCGGCCGGACAAGCCCTGATGCCGCAGATCTGGAAAGTACAACGCTAGAGGTGAGGCCGGAGAAGTTGGCCAGGCCTGTAGCCATCACGACCACCGCCGTTGGGATGAGCAAAAGGTAATAGTTCAACATGCCCTTGTTGGGCAGCAGGATCGCAGCGATCGTGGCCACGGAGAGCAAAAGCGCCGCGAAGAGGAAGTGGCGGGACTGGGGCCCATAGGGCTGTCGTCGTAACAAGGGCAACAGCCACACAGCCCAAGCCAGAAGGAATTGTGGAGCTTCAACAACCAGGGTGCGCAGAGTGGACAGCAAACCCATGAGCCGATCAGGAGCGCTACGCACCAAGGTGAAGCCATTGACAATTAACCAGCCAGCCATCGCCCGGATTGAGAAACCAGACGAACCCTTGCTGACCACATCAACATCAACAATGCCCATGTAGTCGGCAAGAAGCGATCCTGCACGACTGAACAGACCAAAGCCGCCCATCCGATAGACCAGAAGGTCAACCACTAGACAAGCCACCAGGGAAAGGCACAGGAGCCGGAAGGCGCGTTGCCGGCCAAGGCCACCACCCAGGATGAGAGCCCAGACTTGGGGCACCAGCTGGTACTTGAGATGAAACGCGCCGACAGAAAGCACAACAACACCAGAAAGGGCCTTGAGCCCCGGAGGTCGATGCACGAGCAAGGTCCAGATTCCCAGGAGCAACACACTGCCAAGGATCTCGCCGTTGGGAGTCACTTGCGTCGTAGCCGTATCCAGAGGGCGCAAAAGAAGCGGTGGACCGACGCAGAGGAAGCAAACGGCGACGGATGCCCCACGGCTCAGCAGGGCCCGGCTGCCGACGAAGGCCAGCAAAGCAATGAGACCGACGGCAACAGACTGCACAAAGGCGATCGCCAGTCCATCCTGCAATGGGGGGGGGGTACCAATGGCCCGGAGCAAGGCCAGAAGGGGCACGTAAAGCAGCGGATGGAGAAAACCCTGCGTGTACATGTCCACCACCTCGGTGCCAGGTGGCAACTGCAGATAGCGACGGGCCAAAGAAGCAGCCACGTGAACGTCATCCTGGAATCCGCTTGCGATGACCCCGTGACGCAAGATACGAGCGAGAACGGCAGTCGATGAAACAATAAAAAGGAGTAAGCCGATGCTTAACTCCAAGGAAATCAACGGAGATGAATGACGCCTTGATGCGGTCTGCCCCATGAAACGCACTCGAGTGGTCACAAAGATACAGGTGGTTTCATGGAAGTGGGTTGGGTGGCGAAGGAGATGTGGTGTCGCCGAAACCGGCGAGGGCTCCCGTGACCGAAAAGGGGCGCAGGGCGATCAGTGTCTGGCCACATCAGCTGAACAACTGTCCAGGAGAAGGCCAACTCACCAGATCGTAACCGTGCCAGGGACACCAGAGTCTCGCCCGACTCAGACAGAAAAGTGCCTTAGGAGGATCGCAGTCAGTGGTGAAGCACACGGCAATCACGGGATACTGAGAGTACCGTTGGGAAATAGGGAGAGCCACGTGTTATTCGCAGCATTGTCTGCCTTCCCCAGATGATTGACGCCCAGGATGCCCCACATCAACCATGCCAAAGGAAGGATGATGGGCACAAGAAATAGCTTCCAGGCCATGTCCAAGCAGAAAACGATGAATGCCAGGTCCTCCCGTGCCCTGACGATCCGTTCTGGGTCCATCCCCACAACTGGTGGCAGCACAAGGCCGCCTTTGTGGGGCCACTCTCCACCGGCAACTGATTCCACATTGAGGGCTTAAGGATGAACGGAGCCATGAAAGGGATGACCCAAGCCACTCATTATGAAGCCAATGAGTGATCACGCAAGTTCGCCCAAGACATCCATGAGGAGTGTCCTGAAGAGACTTCAGAGCCTGCCCGAGCGTACAAAGCTTGACCAGACAGGAGCCTTAACGCTCCTGGTGTTGTCGGTCATTCTGCTTGGCGGTTTTCTCTTTCATCCATCCATCTCCATCGATGATGACTGGGGCCTGCTCGGCGAGGAAAAGAACATCGCACTCGGGCTTGGGAGATTAACCAGTGCGGTCATTGAAGGCCTGTTCCCACAACTGATCAGTCCGCTATTTCCATACTCACTGCTAGCGGTTTCATATGTTATAACCTATGCTCTCATCATTGACCTGCATGGACTGAAGCACAGCTGGAAAACCATGCTCTGCTTTGTCATCTTTGCCGGCTTCCCAACCAATTGGTTGATTCAGGAGTTTTCAGGAATGGTACCAGGGTTCGCCATAGGCCTAGTTGCGACCGCAGGAGCCGCCTGGGTGACCAAGGAAGCGGAAAACGAACGCCAGAGAAAAAGCTGGATATCAACGCCTTCAGTACAAGCCATCCTTCTCCTGCTTATTGCTCTCGGGAGCTACCAGTCGTTCGTCACCTTCTACATTTCAATGGGAATAGGCTACTCACTCATTAGGTGCGACCGTCGAGTCGGCTGGAGCCAAAGCAATGCACGCCAGCTTCCGAGCTACATCGCCAATGCCGCCATCGCCACTCTTCTTTACCAGCTTGTCTACAAGTTGGCGCTCCAGCTGACAGGGGCCAAGGTATTCATGATTGATCGCTATTTCATAAGCCCCTACTTTTCGCTTCGTACAGAACCTGTGAGCTGGATACTCGGAAATCTGGGACAGGTTATTCGCACCTACACGGGGCCTTCCCAGTTTTTTGGGGGCAACCTCTATGTCGCACCCATTGTCATCGCAGGAGGGATTGCGATGGTTCTATGGCAGTCCGGCAGATCGGAAAGGGTAGAAGCTACGTCCACCGAAAAGGCGCACACCCGGTCTGTTGGAAGACCACATTTCTATCTTCAGCTTTGCCTGGTTGGGCTACTGCTAGCCACTCCACTAGCGCTGAACTGGGTATCAAGCCCAAACCGCATACCCCTCAGAGCAATGGTTGGCTTGCCATACGTATTCTGGCTATTCTCCATCATTTGGTTGGAATCCAATACCTTTACAAAGACAAGGACATGGATTCAGATTGCTGCCATTGCCAGTGTTTTCGCACTCGTGCTTCAGATTATCAACGTTAACTCCAATTACTTTGGGGCCCGCAGTTTTACCAGCAGATCCGACCAGCTGGTGGCATCCACCATCATCTCCTATCTCTCCAGTCGCTCCGAACTGCAAGGGCAACCAGTCAACAAGCTAGCCACGAGTGGCGCACTGAAACGCAAACAGTATTTTGAAACAGCCTGGTACTCTGCAGCTAATGGGTCATGGTTTAACTGGGTGGGCGGCTCCAGCAAGCGAGTCGTCTCCTATCTGAAGATGATGGGAGTTCACAACCTAGAGGCTGCAGGCGAAGATAGGATCAAACAGCTCGGTCCAACGTTTGAGGCGATGGAGCCTTGGCCAGACCCTAGATCCATCCAAGTTTCAGGTGATACCTTGTTGCTCAAGCTGGGGCAGAAGGAAGAAGAGTAGGCATGGTTTGAACTCATCCCCAAGAGAACCACTAGAAGCGCGAACGCATGTCAGCAGGCAAAGCCAAGAGTTTGTGGGCAATCCGAATGAATCGGCTAAGGTAGCTACGACAGCACTGGATTTCAGGGTAATGACCGGTCGACTCGTATACGTAACGACTGCCTACAATGAATCCCTGAATCTTGATGAGTTGCACGCTCGCTGTCGTCAGGCCTATGAGATGATCCGAAGCTCCCTCCCAAACCAAGCCGATCTTGAGTTCGGGATGGTGATCGCAGACAATCACAGCAGCGATGAAAGCCTCATCGCCATTCAGCGCATTATTGCGAAGGATCCCAACGTCATCGGGATTGCCAACAGCAGCAACTACGGACCGGAGGCCTCGGCCGTGAACGCCTTCCGGCAAGCGGGGAACTACACCTTGATGGTATGCCTCTGCTCAGATCTGCAAGATCCACCTGAGCAGAGCGTGGAGATGGTGGCACAACTTCTTCAGGACAACTCCAAAGATGCTGTACTGGCTGTGAAGAGTCGATCTGCAGGCGGACCGCTTCTGCAGATGGCACGTCGAACCTACTACAAAGCACTGGGCTATTCCTCGAGACTCCAACAGGTACCAACTGGTTTTCATGGATTCGGCTGTTATCGAAGGGAAGTCGTTGAGGAGATTCTTCGCTACTGGGATGAGTCAGGAATGAATCTTCGGATGTGCATCGCCAACAGTTGCCATTCTCCAGTGCTTGTTCACTACAAGCAGGCCGATCGCACACGCGGTACATCCTCCTATCGAGGCGCAGGGTATGCGTTAGAAGCGATACGCGCGCTGCTGTCAGCAGATGCTGCCGCCAGTCGGCTTGCATTAACAATCGGCGGTGCTGGCATTCTGTTTTCCTTCATGATGGCTGCATTCCTTCTTGCAAACTATTTATCTGGGAACAGTCGCTATGAAGGTGGTATCCCAACGGTGATGGCCTTGATACTCGTGAGTTTTGGATTACAAATGCTGACCACTGCAGTTGTGTCAAGACAGATTGAGGGACTTCGCCATTCTGGCTTCAGACCAAGACTCAGATATTCCATGCTGCGCAATGATCAATGGCAGGATGAATAGCCATTCTTTGACGCGATATGGGCTCAGTGGGGTTGTCTTCACCATCCTTGGACCAGCAATTTTCTGGCTTGCCTTTCCCATGGGGGCATTTATTGCCTTAGGCCTTGCAGAAGCGTCCTGCCACATCATAAGGTACTTCAGCTTTCGCATTCTAGTATTTCCAAAAAGTAGAGGATATCGCGTTACGATACGTGGCTACATCATTTCGATCCTACCAACTTTATTGGCAGGGATTGCAATAGTCGCTATCTTCAAAGAAGTCATTGGCAGAACAGCGTTGACGGCGCTAGGAGCGCTAACGTCCTTGACGGTTGGCTATGCATGGAGCACCTTTGTATACAAGCAGTCATTTGCAGCCAAGCAAAGTGCTGATCAGCATTTAACCAAACAGTGAATGATCAAGGACTAGGGCAGCATTAGCATCTTCAAGGCTGGGAGCCTTCTGCAGAAGTACGTACTAGAATCAAAGAGCAACAGACTTCCACAGAGTGGTCCGCCTATCAGGCTCACAAGACTTCGAACACTCAGCCAAGGCCATCAAGTCCTAACCCCTCATGAGACAAGCTTGCCTGGTTTGCAGCAATCAATTGTCTGCCCCTATCCTTCATTACAGCAATCTTCCTTCAGGCGCTCAACAGATGCCAACAAGGGAAGAACTTGATGTGGATAAAGGAATCGATTTCAACGTCAGGCAGTGCCTGTCTTGTGAGACTCTTCAGCTTGACTGCGAACCAGTTGAGTATTATCGCGATGTGATCAGGGCAATGCCTGTGAAAGGCGCATTCGCGAACCTGAAGCTTGAGCTATACAAGGATTTTGTCAAGAGGTTTTCATTGGAGAACAAACATCTCATTGAAGTTGGCTGTGGCAAAGGTGACTTCATTCAGCTTTTCTCTGAACAGCCCACAAGAGTCACAGGCATTGAGCACTGCAAGGCCTCCGTTCTAGCTGCTCAAAGCAAGGGTCTACCTGTGATGGAAGGATTTGTCGACACCTGTGCGTCCATTGTGCCTGGCTCACCCTATGACGGCTTTCTCTCCTTCAACTTCCTGGAGCACCAACCCAATCCAAGCGGAATGCTGGCTGGAATACACAGCAGTCTTTCTTCTGATGGTGTTGGACTTATTACAGTCCCAAGCTTTGATCACATTCAGCGCCATAACGCCTACTATGAGTTTGTCAGAGACCATCTTCTTTACTTTACAGAAGCCACATTAAGGCGCATGCTCGAGACGAATGGATTCGACGTCATTGAGGTCACTCTATTCAATGAGGACACGATCTGTGCCTATGCAAGAAAGAGACCTGTCATTGCTTTAGGTGGACTGACAGACAACTATATGAGGCTACGTCGAGAGCTGAATGAATTGATCGATGATCTCAAGTGTCAAGGCAGACGGGTTGCCATATGGGGTGCAAGCCATCAAGGATTTACAATCATCTCATGTGCAGATATAGGGGGCAAAGTTGAATACATCATTGACTCAGCAGAGTTTAAACAGGGAAAGTTCTCGCCAGCATCCCATATCGAAATCATCTCTCCATCTGAAGCCCTGGAACGCGCCGCTGATGCCATAATCATTGCCGCACCGGCATACACAAAAGAAATCCTTGGAGTGATCCAGTCAACGTATCCTGCAGATACACACATTTCGGCACTCAGGCTGGATGGGATTGAGATCCTTCATCAGCCTGATGAGCTCAAGAAAGTCCCATAGCCGTATCAGCAATCTGCTCCTCCATTGTCGACGCAGATAGGCCAAACTCTCCGAGAAAAGCAAGAAAGGGTGTCGTATCAGCTGAATAGATATTTGGAGACAGTGCACTATCCAGGGACGATACAGGCTCAGGCAAGTTGAACATCTTGCTGACTTTCTGAGCCAGCTCGTTTAAGTCAGTTTCGTGACTGACTGTTGCCAAAGGACTCTGAAGCGGTGCATGGTCGCTTTTCGCCCATGCCCAAGCCAACGCAGAGATATTAGACGCATGACCAAATCCCCGCACGACACGGTTTTTTGACTTGAGGATGATTTGTGTTTTGTCACGCGCCTTTAGGAGAAAGTCACCCAAGGCATAAATCTGGGGGTTCGTCATGAACCTACCAGTAAGGGAGTAGATCCTGAGGATAAGACTGCCAGTCAGATCTCCAATACGTTTCTCCTCCTCATGTTTAAGAGCTCCATAGGGGTTCTGAAGCAGTTTATCGCCATATCCTGGAAGCTCGCCGTCAAAGGAAGACGCCGCTCCCGATGAGATATTGACCACCCGAACTCCCGGTGAGTGTGTGACGGCGTCACAAACAAGCCTTGTTATCTCTCGGTTGATAGCGATATAAGAGTCAACTCCGACAACATCAAGGCCAGAACGAGGGAAGAACGCGGCATGAAAGATGCTACCGAATGGATCTTTTACTGCATGCTCAGGCAATTCGGCCAGTGAGAAGACTGGATAGTCGAACTGATGATCTCGCCCATAGGCTGTGGTGCATAAAGATCCTGACTTACTCGCATAGGCTTTGACATACTGGCGAAACAGGTTTGGCTCGAGCGTGAGCTGTAGTTCATGCAGTGCAGATTTGCCAACCCAACCAGTGGCACCCGTCACCGCAATAGGCTTGGATTGAAAATCAGACATGAGCTGGTACGACAAGAGAAAAACAGTCGGAGAATGAACCTAAATGCTCAATGGTCGCAATGGCCATCAATGAAAAGCGGAGAATTTCCTAAGCTTCAGGCGTCGCGCTCAAGGACCTTCCAGCGACTCTCAAGCATCTCGATCCGCATTTGATCTTCTTGATACATCAATCCATAATACTCACGCTTGTTGAGGAGCCAAAGCAATTCAAAGTGAACAGCCTGCAGCAATGCTTCAGCAAGATCTGGCGAGTCAAGAGCTGAACCGTCAAAGACAACCTTGCGTGTTTCGAAGCGATCCAGATGCACCGCTTGGAGCCTCCGTAAATTTGGAAACGCATCAATGGATACGGCCCCACCGACAACGAACTCAAGCCCGGCCCTGTGGCACTTCATGGCGATTTCTTCGCCAATCCTGGTGACCTCGTCGCCTTCGAGACCATCTCTTCCGACGCCGAGTGAACAACTGAAGTCAACGCGACCAAACACGACGCCATTGCAACCTACTTCCGCAGATGCGGCAGCTATCAAATCATCAATACAACGATAAGCGGCAATTGTCTCCACATTGAACAGGAATTTCACGTCCTCTTGATCTTCTGGAGAAAAGACCTTGTTCTTGGCGGCAATAAACTTTGTTAACGCATAGGGTGATTCCACCATCGGAGCGATGATGTAGTTAACCCCAAATTGCCGCGCTTCCAGCATGTCACGGATCGCCTCGCAACCACCAACCTTAAGAGCCATGCCGACTTCAGCCTTATGGGCGATTTCCAACAGCCTGAGAAGTTCGTCCGTACGGGTTCCTTCGGCCTCAAACTCTGCCTTTGTTGCCAATACTCCATAACATTCTTTTCCTCGCTTAAGAATATCAAGCATCTTGCGTTCATGCGCGTTCATAGGCTTGATCACGATTTCGCGAATCTTACCAGAAATGCGCAGTTTTTCAGTCAGCCGAGCCAAGGTATCGGTAAACACCAAGTGCCAACTCGGCAGGGAGGTCCGGAGTCATGCGATGAAGCGGGTTTGATTCCATACCTCCTTGAGCACTGATTCGGCTTGATATCTTGGGAAAGTAAGTCTGCTCCGGGTGGATGGACACAAGGAACAAGGCTGGCGATGGGCGCTCCCACAATTCGAGGAAAACAGAGTCATCAGACCAACCCTCAGCAGAGAGACTGTGAACAGGCAGGCCGTAGGCCTGCCCCAGAAGCATCCAATCAGGGAAACCGAGACCGGAGAGGACATCACAGCCGACATAGGCGCCATCAAAGTAGTTCTTCTGGGTCATGCGAATTGATGCATAGCCTTCATTACAAAAGAGAAAGATTTTGAGATTCAGATCATTGACGACGACTGTGGCCAGCTCCTGAAGATTCTGACTGAAACCACCATCCCCCTCAACCAGAACAGTACGGTGTCTGCGATCCGCAAATGCAACTCCGATAGCTGCCGAAAGGCCGTATCCCATGCTCGCCAATCCCTTGTTCGTGAGCATCGTCTGGCCTTGGCGGAGTTGAAAGGCCTGCATCATCACTGTGAAGGCACTGCCACTGCTACATGGGACGATATGATCTGCATCACCGCAGATACTGGCGAGATCCATCACCATGTCATAGGGGTTCAGATAGCCCTCCGTCGTTGCATTGCAGGACTCTGAAAGAGGCAGAAGTGCCTTCACTTGATGGCAGAAGGACATCCATTCAGGATGCTGGCCAAGATCGTGGCTGAGCAGCTGGCTGAGCGCAGCATCTGCATCGGCCTCAATGGCTTCCGACAGCTGCGGATTTGGCTTCGCCAGCTCTGCAGGATCAATGTCCACCTGAATGACATCCCCAACCGGCATGAACGCCTGCCAGTTGAACCCTGTTTGCTGTAGCCCGAGACGGGTACCTAGGGCAAGAAGCAAGTCCGACTGCTGCAGCAGCACATTGCTGTAACGCTGTCCCCAGGTGTTAGGGCGACCGAAGTAGTTCGAATGCTCAGATCCGTAGCGATCGGCCCCATTCCAGGTCGTCATCACAGGCACGCTGAGGGACTGCAGCACAGATTCGAGCCTCTGAGCACAGGGACGTGAGACGCCTCCACCGATGAGAAGCACAGGCCGTTGGGCAGCCGCGATGCGAGCCGCAACGGGCGCCATATCCGGGATGGCGCGGGCGGTCGCGAAGCCTGACGGATCCTCAGCAGCCGCGGCCCACGCCTCGGGCACTTGCTGAGCCTGAACGTCAAGCGGCAGTTCCAGGAACACCGGCCCAGGGCGACCCTGCCAGCTCAGAGCGACAGTGGCCAAGAAAGATGGGCGATCAAGGGGCTCCCTCAAACACAGACTGCGCTTGCAAAGAGGCGACGCAAGTGCAACTCCGTCCACTTCCTGGATACCAAGCTGACGAAGAGCGGGAGGCGCAAGATCAACAACTTTGACTTGGCCTCCGAGCAGCAGTAGCTCACGGCTTTCCAGCCAGGCACCAGCCAGGCCAGTGAGAGCATTGGTTAATCCGGGGCCTGCCGTGACAAGGACGAAGGCACGGCCGACTCCTTCTTCAGCCGTACCTGAATTCAGCGTGGCATTGTGGTGTTCGGCAGCGATGACGGAAGCGACCTCATGCACTGTCGGTATGCAGACCATCTGCAGACGGGCGGAGTTCAACAAATGCATGATGTTTCCCCCTGCCACAAAGTAGCAATGGGTAAACCCCTCGGATTTCAGCCAAAGCAGCATCGCGTCAGAGTATTTCATCTAAGTAGCCTCAAAAGGAACAGAAGACACGGCCTTCAAGGCCTCTTCCATGGCGAAGAGGATGGTTGCCAACTGGGGCTCGCCGGCAGGGATCATGACCTCCTCTACGCCAAGTTCCAAAGCGCTGGAAGAAGGAATGATCACATGATAAAAACCAGCCGAATGCTTCTTGTCGGCAAGAAAGGCAGACCGGAAGCGATTCGGATCAAACAATTCAACAGCAGACGGAGGCAACGTCGGACGCAACAGCTGGAGACAATGTTCCCATAGGGGCAGACAGTAGGAGGGTGATCCGAGGTAGCAGATGGCTGCCATCATCCCAAGAGCCACCGCCAGTCCATGGGGAATGGCGAAGTCAGTTGCCGACTCCAACGCATGCCCCCAGGTGTGCCCAAAGTTGAGGCAGCGCCTCTCGGCCCTGTCAAACTCATCCTTCTCAACGAACCACTGCTTGACCCTCAAGGTGGCGTGCAGCAAACCTGCCAACTCCTGCTCACTCCAGGTCCCAGACAAAACAGGATGCACCAACGTCAGATAGCTGGCAAAGGCCTCCGGTCCACGGCAGAAAGCAATCTTGGCTGCCTCTGCAGCCCCTGCTGCGATCTCTACAGGAGGAAGTGTGCGGGCAAAGACAGGAAGAATTTCGATGCGCCTGGGGGGGTGGAAGTTGCCGATCAGATTCTTGAAAGCGCCGACATTGATTGAACTCTTACCTCCCAGACAAGAATCTGCCATGCCAAGGAATGTGGTCGGTACGTAGTCCCAGGAAATGCCGCGCATGTAGAGCGAGCTGACGAACGTGGCGATATCCTGAATGACGCCGCCCCCGACGGCCAACAGGCGGGAGCCGCGACCGAGACCAGCTTGCTTGAGTGCAACGAAGATGTCGACTGTCTGTGGCAGGGCCTTGGCGTCTTCGTTGGCCTCTACGAAGATGACAGGCTGACCCTCTCTCATGTGAATGCTGTCCTTGAAGAATGCATCAATCAGAAGCAGGTCCGCATTGGGACGCCAACTCCCCAGATCGGTTAGCCCATCGAAGTTGATCCTGTAGTCGGAGAGTGAGCTTTTGATCTCGATGGGTGGGAACGAAGCCAGAGGGGGAGAAGGCATAGGAATCTAGGTGTGTTTGAAGCCGATGAATCCGCCATCTACGGTCAGAAATTGGCCGGTGATGAATCGATTGGAGGGGCCGACAAGGAAGGCAGTGGCATCTGCGATATCCTGTGGCTGCGCAAGCCGGCCAAGCGCAGTCTGGGATGTGATCGTCTCAATCTGGTCCGCGGATAGGTGACGTCGTGTCATGGGTGAGTCCACCACACCAGGAAGAATCGCATTGATCAGAATGCCTTGGGCTCCAAGATCCAGCGCGCATGACTTCACAAGGCCCTGCAGAGCAGCTTTTGATACGGTGTAAGCGAGTTTTCCAGGCCGACTCTCCAGCTGCCAGATGGAACTGATGACACAAAGACGACTGCCACGCTGCAGCCGCCCACTTACCAACAAGGCCGAAAGACTAGCCGCAATGAACATAACATTGCTTTGCCAAAGCCGCTCAAAAGTGACCTGATCAAAATTGGTGATCGTGTCACTGGCGTTGAGACCGTGGGCCCACACGACCGCATCAAGCGGCGGCAAGGCCGAAAAATGGGTGGCGCTCGGCGGTTTGGCATAGGACAGCGCAACATGGGAGCGAGCATCCGCTGTGGGAGAGGCGCCTGCGGAGCCAGCCGTGTGGAGGTGATCCCCCCGGGCCGTCATCGCTGAGGCGATGGCCGAACCCAAGGCACCACCAGCGCCGAAGACCAGCGCATTCCTCGGCGCAAGATTTGGAAGGACGTCGGTCATGGAACAGTTAGCCATGGGCAGCGATACGCCCCCACCATGGGCTTGAAGGCGTAAACCCAAAGGCGAGCCAGCCGCAGGTTGCGGAGCCGTTGCTGATCAGCCCGGCGGCGAATGGCGAAACGGCACAGCCTCGATGAGTGGCGCATGTTGGCCAGCAGCAGGAAGCTTTGCTGAGACCAATGCTAGTGGGACTTCTCGGATTTTCAGCACATGGTCGGTGCTGCTGGGACGACGGTGGATCCACCATCAGGAGGCGGCTCAGCCCTGGCGGGACGGCACGTTATGGCGGCTGCGCTCCACCACAAGGGGGAGACGCAGGGTGCGCTGGTTGATGAAACCGATGTATTCGCCCAGGATGCCGAGGGCAAACATCATGGCGCCGGCGAAGAACAGCGCCGAAATCGAGAGCATGGCCAGACCGAACTGGAAGCTCTGCCAGTAGATCAGCTTGCTGAGCATCACCACGAACGACAGCAGGATCGAGAGGGCCCCGAGCGACAGGCCGGCCGTGGTGATCAGGCGCATGGGCTTGCGGGAGGAGGTGACGATGCCGAGCACGCCGAAATCCACCAAGAACGACAGCGAGGCGGAGCTGCTGCCCCCCTTGCGATCGGCACTCACGTAGGGAATCGTCGACCACTTGAAGCCGATGGCGCAGACCAGACCCTTGATGAAGGGGTAGGAATCGATCGACTCCCGCAGGGCCAGAATCACGGAGCGATCATAGATGCCGAAGCCGGTGGTATCCCGCACCATCGGGTAGTCGGAGAGCCAGGACAGCGTGGCGTAGTAGATCTTTTTGCAGAGAAACAGGATCGGACTCTCATGGCTGGAGCGCCGCACAGCAAAGATCACCTGGTTATCGCCCTTCTTCCAGGCCGTGATCAGATCAGCCACCAATTCGGGGGGATCCTGCAGGTCCGCCATCAGGAAGACATTGGCATCGGCATCAGGGACCAGCAGAGCGTTGGCAGAGGAACGCACAAAGCCGAAGTTGGAAACATTGCGAATCAGGCCAATCCGCGAATCCCTTGCCGCCAATCCCTCAATCAGAGCGACCGTGTGGTCGGTGGAGCAATTATCGGCGAACACGACGGAGAAGACATCGTCGGGGAACTGATCAAGAACCTTCGACAGCCTCACATAGAGGGCTTCAACGTTGGAGGACTCGTTGTAACATGGAATGCAAATGGCGATATGATGGCTCAATGTTGACAAAAAGCATGCTGCAGGCAGTGTATCTTTTGGCTGCCGTTCTCGCAGCGTGCCTGGGCCAATTCATCTTGCGGATCCGCCCGCCAGCCGATGGCTTCCGCACCTCCATGCTCTACTTGGCGGCTTCGCTGCTTTGCTATGGCGCGTCGTTTGGAATCACGGCGCTGGTGCTGCCCGCCGCCGACCGCAAACTGGCGGTGCTGATGCTGAGCCTGCAATATCCGTTGCTGTATGTGCTGTTTGCCATCAAGGATTCGGCCGCTCTGCCACCGGCCAGCCTGGTGGCGATCACCCTTGGTTATGCCATCGTCGCGGTTGGTATGTTCGGGCGTTAGCTGAGATTGGCGCACAGCTTGTCGATCTGGCGCTGGCCCAGCTGGAAGTCCCAGATGGGGCCGCCGAAGATCTTGATCGGCAGCGGATTCCTTCGCTGACATTGGTCCCGCAGCTGATCTCCGTAGACAAGGGTCCTGATCTCGCCCGATGGGCTCACCTCGATGACGGTCCGTTCGACGACATTGTTGTGATAGAAAACCAGCGTCAGCACCAGCCAGATGGCCAGGGCTCGGCTGGTGGCGCTGTTCCGGGTACGGGGGTCACGCACCAGAAAGAAGAACGCCAGCAGCAACACCGACAGAAACAGGACGGTGTTCCAGTAGAAGAAACGCCCGCCCGCATCTTCAACGCTCAGCATCTTCAGGTCCACCCCGCGACGGGTGGCCACCAGCAGGCTGGAGAAGGAGAGCACCAGGGTGGAAAAGATTCCCAGGTAGAGCAGGGCCGGCTGGCCCATGCGCCCCGTCACCACCCGCACGGCCAGCACCACCAGGGCCAGCACCCCGAGCACGGCCAGCAGCTGAAGAGGATCGGGCAGGTCTCGCAGGTACCACCAGGGCTTGTAGCCCCCCAGCAGTGGGGCAATCAGATGCACCGTGAACCAGTCGAGCAGCACGGCGGGATGCATCAGCAGCTTGGCAAGCGCCCGGGCCGTGGAGAGGGGGTAGTCGGTCTGCAGCTGGGAAACGTAGATCTGCAGGGACGACAGCAGCACCGGCAGGCTCAGCCACAGGGGCCGCAGCGGCAGCCGGCGGTGGCGGAGGCCAGCGAAGATCAGCAGCGGAATCGTGTAGATGGCCATGAACGGGCCGGTGAAGGCCGCCACCAGCCCGTAGAGCGCCAGCAGACCTTTGAGGGCCGGATGCTGCGGAAACTCCGGCCGGCCACTCCCCTGCTGGGCCACCACGCCGTAGGCGATCAGGATGAAGCCGAGCGGGAAGAAGATGTAGGCGTTGGGAAGGTTCAGATAGGTTTCGCCGGCGTAGGGGTAATACACGTAGGGGATGTAGGCCAGCCGCATCGCCCGGCTGAACACCCCGGCTCCGATCAGGGCCTCGACGCTGACCAGGGGCAGCAGCCAGGAGGCCCAGGCCACCAGCAGAAAGAAGCTTGGATAGCTCAGCGGCGAGAGCAGATTCACCGCCGTGAGCGCCGTGATCCGCTGCAGCAGATGGCTGTAGCCCGCATAGAGCTGGACCAGCGATCCGGCGCCCTGATCGATGGCCTGCTGCAGGAAGATCGAGCCATCCTCCGCGTAGAGGCCCGGTTGCAGGGAAATGGATGGACGCCGCAGGTGGTAGCCGAGGGCGCAGAGGCCGACCAGGGCGGCGGAGACGAGAAAGTCGTGGAGGCGGGGGGGCAGGCGCTGCTCGGCTGACCGGCGGAACTGCTGGATCTTCTGGAGAATGTTCGCCATGGGTGCGCGCAACGTCTCCGCTCAGGCCGCCATCAGCTGGGTGTCGGTCCAGGTGAGCATGCGGCTGACGCCATCGCGACAGGAGATGGCCGGCGCCCAGCCCAGCAGCCGCTGGGCCTTGGCGATGTCGGCGATGAAGCAGTCCTGGTCGCTGGCGCGGCGGGGGGTGGGGGTGTACACCAGCGGCGGAATGGCCAGCAGCTCGGCGAGCAGGGCGAACAGCTCCAGCAGGCTGAGGGAGTTGGCGGCGCCGCCGCCGATGTTGAAGATCTCGCCGGTCATCCGCTCCCGGTGCTCGTAGGCGGCCCGGTAAAGGCGGATCAGGTCGTCGGCATGGAGCACGTCGCGCACCTGCTTGCCGGTGCCGGCGATGGTGAAGGGCTCGGGGGCCACTCCCGCCTGGTGGGCGCGCTTCTGCTCGATCGCCTTCTGGCAGAACCAGCCCACCCAGCCCTGGTCGAAGGAGGCGAACTGGCGGCCGCCGAAGATCGAGGAATGGCGGAACACCACCGTCTTGAGGCCATAGACGCGGGCCCAGTCGCGCACGTACTGATCCGCCGCCCCCTTGGAGCAGCCGTAGGGGGTGGAGAAGTCCAGCCCCAGCGCTTCATCGAGGCCTTCGGGGTGATCCGGCAGGCGGTAGCGGGTGGGGGTCTCCTCGTAGCGGAGCCCTTCCAGGTCGCCGTAGACCTTGTTGGTGCTGCTGTAGGCGATCAGGGCCTCCGGGGAGAGGGCCCGGGCCGCTTCAAGCACCGCGAAGGTGCCGAGCACGTTGGTCTGCAGGTCGCGGGCGGGATCCTGCAGGGAGGTGGTCATCGCCACCTGTCCGCCCACATGGGCGATGTAGTCGAAGGGGGCGTGGCGGCGGAAGACGGCCAGCACGGCCTCGGCCTCGGCCAGGTCGGCCTGGATGAAATGGAAGCGCCCGGGGGCGGCCTGGGACTCCAGCCAGGCCAGGTTGGCCGCCGATCCCCGCCGGAACAGGGCATCGACCACGATCACCTCGGCGCCGTCCTGGAGGTAGGAGGCGGCCAGGTTGGAGCCGAGAAAGCCGCAACCGCCGGTGATCAGGACCTTCATCGGATTCAGGGCAGAGGGGACACGGGAAGCCTCAAACCAGCCAGGTCCGGAACGTATCGCTCGATCTGATCGGGGCGGTCGGGAAGCACACCGGGGCGCAATCTACCGGTCGCCCCCAGGCGCTCCCATTCCGCCGCGGCGAAGGCCAGCAGGCTGGTGGCGGCCCCCGAACCGATGTTGACCACCAGGGGAACGCCTGCGCTGATGTCGGGCCGCGTGCAGGCCTCCAGCAGGTGGGCCGCCACGGCGTCGGCGGGGATGAAATCGCTGACCTGGCGTCCGGAGGTCATGGGGAAATCCTCCCCGGCCAGGGCGGCGCGCCGCAGGGAGGGCCAGAAGTTGCCGGCGAACTGGCCCTCGCCATAGGCCGTGAAGATCCGGCCGTAGAAAAGCTCCCGCCGCCGCTCGATGGCGAAGGTGCGCAACAGCTGGAAGGCCGCCGCCTTGCTGGCCCCGTAGGCGCTCAGGGGCTCCAGGGGGGCGTCGGGGGGGATCGCCGCAAAACGGCGGGCGGCATTGCCGTACTCGTGGCTGGTGCCGGTGACGACGCAGCGGCGCACCCCCGCCTCCGCCGCCAGCTCCAGCAGCCGCAGGCTGCCGGCGACATTGGCCTGCACCAGCTCGGCCCATGGCACCTGCTTCGGGCTCACCCCCGCCGAAGCCAGGTGCAGCACCACCTCCACCCCCTCCAGCTCGGAGGTGGCGAGGGTGTGCAGATCGCCCTCGCACCACTGGGGCTGACGCGGCAGGGGGATCACCGGGGCGGAGGCGGGGGTGCGGCGCAGGGCCCGCACCTGGTGGCCCGCCGCCAGGGCCGCCGCCAGCACATGGGAGCCGATGAAGCCGGTGCCGCCGGTGAGGAACAGCCGCATCAGGCCTGGCAGAAGGCCCGGATCACGGCGATCTCCTTGGCCAGCATCGGAGCCGTCAGGCCCGGGTAGGTGCCCAGGAACAGGGTGTCGACCATGATCGCGTCGGCGCCGGCCAGGTCGCCCACCACCCGCAGGGCATCGGGGCGATCGGCGCGCAGCTGCACAAAGGCCGGCTGGCGCACCAGGTTGCCGCCGAACAGCATGCGGTTGCCGATGCGGTGGGCATCGAGCTCCCGGGCCAGGTCGGTGCGGCGGAAGGGGGCGTCGGGCTTCACCGAGATCTTGAAGCCGAACCAGGAGCAGTCGGTGCGGCAGCCGCTGGCGTCCCAGGAGAAGCCGGCCGCCGGATCCCAGCCGGTGGCGTGGGTGGGCAGGGAGAACTCCAGCACGTGCTCGGTGGGCACCAGGCCTTCGCGCAGAGTCTGCCAGTTGCGCTTGCGGGCCTCGATGAACTCGGGCAGGCGGCGCAACTGCACCCGGCCGATGGCGGCCTGGGGATCGAGCGGTTTGAGGTTGAAGCCGAGGTGGCTGTAGATGTACTTGTGGTCGTAGCCGGCGGGCAGTTCGCCCAGCTGCCAGTCGAAGCGCTTGCCGCAGGTGTCGTCCTTGCCGGAGGGGCACCAGCAGTCGCGGCCCCAGTCGCGGAAGCTCTCGGCCACCACCTTGAGCTTCTGGTCGCACACGATGTTGACCGCGCCGCCCTCGCCCATGGTGAGGTGGTGGGGCGGGTAGAAGCTCTGGGTGCTGATGTCGCCCCAGGTGCCGGTCCAGCGGATGACGCGGTCGGGGCCCTCATCGAGGCCTGGGCTGTTCTCGCTGACGCCGAGGGATTCGGCCAGCTCCCGCGGCATGGAATAGGAGCAGCCGAGGGCGTCGCAGTTGTCTTCGACGAGATAGAGGTCGTGGGCGCGGCAGAAGCGCAGCACCGCCGCCAGATCGAAGGGGTTGCCCAGGGCGTGGGCCATCATCACGGCCTTGGTGACGCCGGGGGTGAAAGCGGCTTCGAGCTGGTCGCAGCGGGCGTTGCCGGTGACCGGATCGGCGTCGATGAACACCGGCACCGCTCCCACCTGGAGGATCGGCGCCACGGTGGTGGGGAAGCCGGCCGCCACGGTGATCACCTCATCGCCGGGGCGCAGACGCCGCTCGGCGGGCAGGCGGTGCGAGGTGAGGGCCGAGATGGCGACAAGGTTGGCGGAGGAGCCGGAATTCACCAACAGGCTGTGGCGGACGCCCATGAAGGCCGCCAGCTCGCTCTCCATCGCCGCCCCCTCCGTGCCGAGGGTGAGCCAGAAGTCGAGGGTGGTGCCCACCGCCGCTTCCACTTCGTCTTCGGTGAAGACACGGCCGGCGTAGGGGATGGTCTGGCCGTCGGCGTGGGGGGTGCGGTCGGGGTCGTCGCCGGGGCGGTAGGCGGCGTGGGCCCGGCGGGCGTAGTCACGGGTGAGCCGGAGGATTTCCTGCTTGAGCTGGTCGAGGTCGGCGGTCATGGGGTGGATCGGCCCGGCGGGCAGCAGGCGAGATAGGCGGTGAGGTCGTCGAGGCAGCAGGCCAGCGGGTCGTCGCCCGCTTCGATGACGCGGCGATACCACTGAAGCGTGCGAGCGGTGGTGGTGGCGAAATCCCAGCGGGGCGACCAGCCGAGGCGGTGGTGGGCCTTGTCGACCACCAGGTTCAACAGGCCGGCCTCATGGGGGGCGCTGGGATCGGAGGCATCGATCCAGGTGCCGGGCCAGTGGTGCAGGGCCTGCTCCACCAGCTCCCTCACGGGCCGGTTCGCCTCCAGCTGGGGCCCGAAGTTGAAGGCTTCGGCCATCGCGCGCCCATCGGAGGGCTCGGCGAGGGCCTCGGCCAGGGCCAGGTAGCCGCCGAGGGGTTCGAGCACGTGCTGCCAGGGGCGGGTCGCGCCGGGGTTGCGCAGGGTGATGGGCTCGCCGGCGCGCAGGGAGCGGACGGTATCGGGAATGATGCGGTCGGCGGCCCAGTCGCCGCCGCCGATGACGTTGCCGGCCCGGGCGCTGGCCAGGCGCAGGTGGGGCGACTGGTGGGGCAGGCTGCCGCAGTAGCTGGCCCGCCAGGAGCTGATGGCCAGCTCGGCGGCGGCCTTGCTGCTGCTGTAGGGGTCGTGGCCGCCGAGGGGGTCGTTCTCCCGGTAGCCGTAGAGCCATTCGTTGTTGCGGTACACCTTGTCGGTGGTGATCAGCACCGCGGCGCAGGGCTGGGCCAGGGGGCGCAGGGCCTCCATGAGATGGATGGTGCCCAGCACGTTGGTCTCCCAGGTGAGCACCGGCTCGGCGTAGCTGCGCCGCACCAGGGGCTGGGCCGCCAGGTGCAGCACCACCTCGGGCTGGGTGGCGGCCACCAGCGCAGAAAGGGCGGCCGGATCGCGCAGATCACCGACGTGGTGATCGAGGCGGGATGCAAGGCCGAGCTGGTCGAACAGGGAGGGGTCGGTGTCCGGCGCCAGGGCGAAGCCGGTGACGCGGGCCCCAAGCTCGCAGAGCCAGAGGGCCAGCCAGCTGCCCTTGAAGCCGGTGTGGCCGGTGAGCAGCACCCGCTTGCCCTGCCAGAAGGCGGGATCGGGCTGCTGCCAGGCCCGCTTAGGGGAGGCGCTGGTCATGGTCAGCTCCAGATCTTCCAAGGGGCGCGGCCCTGCTGCCAGAGGTCTTCGAGCCGCTGGCGGTCGCGCAGGGTGTCCATGGGCTGCCAGAAGCCGCGGTGCTTGAAGGAGTTGAGCTGGCCCTGGGTGGCGAGGGCCTTGAGGGGGGCCTGCTCCCAGACGCACTGGTCGCCGTCGACCAGGTCGATCACGGCGGGCTCGAGCACGAAGAAACCGCCGTTGATCCAGGCGTTGTCGCCGTCGGGCTTTTCCTCGAAGTCGGTGACGACATCGCCGTCGAGGTGCAGGGCGCCGTAGCGGCCGGGGGGCTGGACGGCGGTGAGGGTGGCCTGCAGGCCCTGGCGCTGGTGGTGGGCGATCAGGGCGGTGATGTCCACATCGGCGACGCCGTCGCCGTAGGTGAAGCAGAAGGACTCGTCGTCGGGAAGGTAACTGCGCACCCGGGCCAGACGGCCGCCGGTGAGGGTGGCATCGCCGGTGTCGACCAGGGTGATCTTCCAGGGCTCGGCCTTCTGGCGGTGCACTTCCATATGGTTGAGATCCATATGGAAGGTGACATCACTGGTGTGCAGGAAATAGTTAGCGAAGTATTCCTTGATCACATAACCCTTGTAGCCACAACAGATGATGAAGTCGTTGATGCCGTGGTGGCTGTAGATCTTGAGGATGTGCCACAGGATCGGCTTGCCGCCGATCTCCACCATCGGCTTGGGCCGCAGGTGGGTCTCCTCCGCCAATCGTGTGCCCAGTCCACCGGCCAGGATGACGGCTTTCATCAGGCAGCAACGGGCCAGACAGGCGGCGGCAACCTAGCAAAGGCACTCCATGCCACCGAACCCAGACAGGCCGGGCGTTCTGGTGGCTGCCGCAGGGTCAGGCAGATAGGCGAAACACGACAGTTTCCTAAGTCCCCAGGCAACGCCACAGGCCACTGGGCAGCATGAAGCCCCTTTCCACCACTGGCCTGTGGCCGCCCGAAGCAAGAAGCTGACGCTGACGGAGGTCAGGGGGCTGATCCAGGTGCTCCTGGCCCAGCCGGAACTAAGCGAGGCCGATCTGCTGGCCTTCGCACAGACGATCAACGGGGCAGCGTTCAAGGCTCCGCCGCCGCCGAAGCCCAAGGCCCCCACCGCCACCGAGCTCAAGAGCAAGGTGCTGGCCCACTTCAGGTGCAAGACCGTCACCCAGCTGCGGAAGGACAAGAACTTCCAGCTCTCGATGACGGGCGAAGAGGTGGCGCTGAAGACCAAGGACGACTGGCTGGTGCTCTACCGGCGCTTCATCGGCATCCCGGCCAACGAGCGCAACCTGGAGGACGGGTCCACCGTGATCAACGGCATCGACGTGCTGCAGCACTTCCGGCCCTGGGTGGTGTTCGGCCTCGACCCGAAGACCGCCACGGCCGATGAGGTGCGCGAGTCGTTCCGAAGGCTGATCCAGGTGCACCACCCCGACCACGGCGGCGATCCCCGCGTGGCGGAACGCCTGCAGACGATGAAGGACTCGATCCTTGCCCTGATGCCCTGAAACGATGCGCGACCTGCTGACCGATCGAGAAACGGCGAAGATTCTCGGCAAACGCATCGACAGTCTCTACAAGATCGTGGAGACGTTCGATGCCAACATCGACGACGAATGGGAGCTGGTGGAGGGCGACCATTTCGAGTACAGCGGCCCACCCGTGGCCGGAGCCAACGGCAAGCGACCCCGGCGCTTCAGCGAGGAGGGCGTGGAGGCCTTGGCCCGCTACATCGAAGCCACCGAGAAAACGGGTGTGCTGGGTTGGTTCCGCGAGCGGCTGTTCAACGTGAAGCAGAAGCGCAAGCAGCTGCTGGTGTCACGCCGGATCACCCAGGAGTTCATTGAGGCCGGCGGCACGCTGGAGATCCGGGGTGATCTGGCCTTCGTGAGCCGCAAAACCACGGTTGGCATCCTGCAGACCAACTACCAGGGTCTGAACAACTCCTGGAACCGGCTGCGCATCGCTGGCACCGAAGAAGGGGAAGAAGCCCTGGTGATCGAGAAAGACTTCCTACAGAGTGATGACCGGCAGGTGCTGATCAGCCAGCGGGGCATCGCCCGCGTGGCCCGCGACATGCGGGTCAACAGCCGCATCACCAAAACGCGCCAGGCCTGGATCGAGGCCGTGGGCGATGTGGTGGAAGCTTGCTTCAACTCCGAGATCCGCTACCTCACCGAAGGCGTGGACCGGGCCATGAAACGCGCCAAGGCGGCGGCCGGCCATCGCTGCGAAATCACCGGCAAGCAAGCAGCGGTGCACAAGAAGATCGACCTCGACGGCCACCATCTGTTCGACCGCCGCAGCCGCCCAGATCTGGCCGACCTGCCGGAGAACATCCTGGTGCTGGTGCCCGACCTGCATCGGGAGTTTCATGGCTGGAAAAGCGGTTCCTGCACCCCCAAGGACGTGCTGGTGTTCATCGAAACGGCGCGGGGGGATCTGTTCGATCCGGTGAACTCGCGCGACATGAAGCGGCTACGGGCGCTGACGCACCGGCTGCAGCGGTTCCAGAGTGAGCGGGAGGGGCAGAAGGTGAGGTATCACCGGAGCTAACACTCCAGATCAGAAGCAGGCAGAGGCGTTAGCACTAGCGGTAGCCTCCGCTCCCGTCATCTGTATCTTGATGGTAGACACGAGCCTTCGCCCTTTAACAGTACGGATAGTAGGACTCCGAGTGGTCCCACTTCATGCCTTGAACAGGATAGTTAGCGTAGGCCTTGATTCCAGATGTCATGACAAAGAAGTTACGTCGCATTAGCTCGACAGCCATATTGCAGAGATCGTGAGAGTGGCAGTCTCTGTTGTTATGTACTTCAGGATTTAAATAGTCCTGCCCTTCGGTAATACTCTCGTACAGCACAAGAAATGCCTCAATGGTCTTGTCGCTAATTTGAGAAAAGGAGTACACGGCACCAGTTAGATAGCTCTCGTCATCCCAGCGGTCACGCTAGATCAGTGCGAGCGCGCCTCATCCGATTCTCGAGTGGGTCTGGCGCACCGTCTCAAGTACAGCATAAAGGCAGTTTGAGTAAGTCTCATCGCTTATGATCTTGTCGGTCAGTTCCTGATCTATTTCTGCCTCGGACACAAACCTTTCGAAGCGACGCTGGAGGTGCTTGTGATAAAAAAGCTGAGCGAATCTAGCAATTAACCCGACCCCAGGAAGGCCAGCCTCTTTGGTTAGCTCGGCAATATCACTTCCGGCTTGGGCGAAGTCCTTGCCCCATTCAAGTTTATCTGAGCTCATGGTGGCTCCTGCTGCATGCGCCTAACATTGGCGATGGGCAGGCGGCGACTCGAGGCTTCCAAGACGTCGAAACGACGTGACTCCGTCGCACCATCCCCATCGCATCGTTTGGCTTCGGATTTATTGAATCCCAGATAGTGCCAACAACTCACGGTCGTCGAATTGTTCAAGTCCTAGAATTGCCCCATAAGGCTCACCGGATAATCCAAGAGCTTTGGCAAACGCAGGTTCGGTTTTCAAGCCTGAACGTTTCAATTCCGTCACAGTTGACTTTAGGCTAGGAGACAAAGCGAGTAACCGCTGTTCAATCCGAAAATGCCGTACGCCCCACTGTTTGGCTGTCGGAATGGGTTGGCAGAAGATATCAACATCCCATCCGAGTGCTTGGAACTGAACAACAATGGATGCGTGCTTTTGAAAGATGCCGTGTCGAACTTGAAAGCAATCTTGCGATTCATACTGACGCGTTGTGAATTCTGCGAATCGGTCAAGATCGTCACAAGCGCAGGCAATGTCGATATCGCTGCTGGGAACATCAAGTCCAAGCGGCAGCGTTCCGATCACTATTGGGTCGAATGAACACAGGTTGGCAAGCAGGCCAAGCCTCTCAATGGTTTGTTCGTAAGAGATTCGCATGTATAATCCAAGGCAGGTGGGTCACGATCAAGCTCACCGAACGCAATTAGACTTTTCTACTCAAGAAGTCGATGTGGCTGGTTTCGGTGCAGCAACTGATGAGACGCCCCAAGCCTCTCTCGGGCATGAATGAATTGACTGATCCCTTCAACGAGTTCAGGCACGACTGGCAGCGTCGAGTCGGAGTAGGAAGCATTTTGCTGTTCAGGGTCTAATGAAACAGCCTTTAAGACGTGATTCATCCCTTCAATCATTCTAAGCTCCGCATCAGGCTTGGCCGTTTTCAGGGCTTGTGCCTCACTGACAGGCACTTGGATATCTGTGGTTCCTTGAACAATGAGAGCAGGAATCGTGAGGTGCATAATCTCCTGGGCAGGGGTGTAACGGAACCAAGAAATGAGATAAGGCTGGACGCTCGCTCTGAAGAGCATGTGTAATTCCGGTGGAGCGGAGATCACAGGGTTACCTTGCTGTAGAGAAACAAGAATCTGCTCACTCTGATGCCATAATGACTCAGGCAATCTCGATTGTAGTTGTTTTCGTAGAATTGCTGATGCCGATTGGGCGGGGCCGGCAATGGAGACAAACGCATCTGCTTCCGATTTGTTGGTCGCCAGCATTCCAATCAGAGAGCCTTCACTGTGACCAATTACGGTGACGCCTGAGAAACGAGGATCTACCTGGAGTTGTTGAATCCAGAGTGCTGCATCTTCAGCATAGGTATCAAAACGCAAATCAACTTCTTCAGGCCCCGCGGATGAGCTTTCTCCAATACCACGCTTGTCATAGCGTATCGAGGCAATGCCGTGATCGGCTAATCCTTCAGCTAGTTGCTTGAGGCTGTTATTCTCGCCAGCTAGAGGCCCGTTCCCATTGCGATCAGTCGGACCTGAACCCGCGATGATCAGTACGACTGGTGTTGGCAGATGAGAGGTTGGAATGATCTGTGTGCCATGGAGAGTGCCTGTGGATGTAATCAGGTGAACTCCGGCAGGCGTTGAGGGGTTTGTCATTGAGCCTCCATCATCAGGAATCAAGGCAGAGCCAGCAGCCAGCGATGAAACCTACGGAATGACGAGAACTGAGGGGCATAAAGGAAAGTGCGTTGAATTGAATCCGAACATACTCAGATCTGAAAAGATAAAGGCGACTAACGCTCAAGATGATCGGCTGACAGTGGCCTTAGCCAAGGATCAAGCACCGTTGAAACCTTGCGTTGAATCTTGATGCTAGCCATCAGCGCGTTGAATCCGCAGCATTTCACGTGCGCCTCTCTGGAACTCGTAGTTCACCCGCTGAATCGATACATTATGCGCAGCTGTACGCAGCATCTCGACACTCCCATCCAGATAGGGCGAACGCGCACCGCCCAAGGCAAGAAGTGGAAACACCCTGACTTCTTTGGCAACTCGGCATAGCTCAAGCAGTGAGGCATGATGAAACTCTTCGTCCAGCTGTTGGCTATAAAAGAAGAGAAGAGGAGAGCAGAGGGCCAGGTCGAAATCGCCGGTAGGGAAGGGCAGAAAAGGTAAAACCGCATTCATGTACCTACCCTCCATAAGGCCGGCAGGATAGTCAGCCAAGAACGCATTCATGACGGCCATGCGCACCTTGCCAAGCTCATCGACCGAGGTGATGGCTTCCAAACGAACTCCTTCTGGTTTTGCCTCGTCTGATCAATCACTTGCTCATAGGTAGCGGCAATACGAGCTTCAATATCGGCATTGCTGAACGCATAGAGTGGATCGCATGAAACAACCTTGGCTCCTCTTCTTGTTGCTTCTGCATTGAAGTCTGCAGGTCCATCCCCACAGCCAAGGATTCGGCCTGCGATATCGGCCTCGGCCAGTAAGAACATGCCAGTTTATTCCTCGAATGAACGACCCCAAGGGACAACCTTTTCAAGCGTGAACATGATGATGTCCTTCGCGAATGGCTGACGTTCGAGGTAAGCAGGCAGCCTGCCGTTGGTGCTCAGCTTGACCGAGGGATTAGGCCGCACCGTTCACCCGGCAACAGGAAGTGCATAGTTCAATGAGCGTACCGTCTGGCGCACGGACATAGAAGACTGTCTGGCCCCACGGCTTGGCCACGGGTGCAGCCAACTCCTTGGCTTCATGCTTGATGGCGGATCGGTGGGCCTCCTGCACGTCTTCGGTAACGAGAGCGATCTCCATGCCCAGGGTTGCTGGGACTCGCTGGCATGCACGTGACCTGCTGGAAAGTTCATTGCACCCAGTGCATGAGAGGCGAAGGCGAGGGTGGTTTCTCCTGTCTTGAGCTCGACGTAGTCACCTGTGTCGTGAAAGAACCTCCGCTCGAGGTCGAAGGCCCGCTCTTAGAACTGAAGCGAGTCCGCAACCCGGGGGACGTAGACGATGGTGTAGCCGAGTTTCATGGTGGGAAGAAGTGGTGTCGAGAGGGTGGATCGTGTTGTGTGTTCTCAGCGCCGCAGGCTGAAAAGGCGTTGCTCGTACGATCCAATCTGCTGCGATGAGAGCAGAGAGTTGATCGCCTTGGCGGCGGATGCTTTCAGCCCAGCGTGGATCGACATGGTGATAAACAGGTGCGATCTGGTCATAGAAGTTTGGCATGGGCGTTGAGAGGACCAACGCCTCAAATCAGCGGCGACAGACGAACTTCAATCCAAAACTAGTACCTTTTAACCGTCCGCTACATTTGAATTGTTCGGCGGCGATCGCGTTCCTCCAACTTCAGTCTAAAGCACAAGCAGGCGTTGCTGATCTGACTTATGAATTTCGTAGGGGCGGCTCGCGAACCGCCCCTACTGCAAGAATGCCCATCTGCGAATTATATCTACATTCAGCAACGCCCATAAGGATACAGGTTATGATCAGGCTGTCCGTAGATGTTCAATATCTTGAATCGGCGGCGCACCGAACATCCGAGCATACTCGCGACTGAATTGCGACGGACTCTCATACCCTACCTGATAGGCAGCATTGGACGCATTAGAGTTTTCAGCAAGCATCAGACGGCGCGCCTCGAGGAGTCTCAATTGTTTTTGATATTGTAGCGGACTCATGGATGTCACGGCTTTAAAGTGATGATGAAACGAGGAAGCAGACATCCCGACTTGTCCTGCTAAATCCTCGATTCGCAATGGCTGTGTGAAATCAGACTTGAGCTGTTTTATCACCTCAGCAATCCGCTGCATATTGCTACCCGATGTGGCAATCTGGCGAACTGCTGCGCCTTGGTCACTCATTAAAAGACGGTAATAGAGTTCGCGAATGATTAGCGGTGCCAAGACGGGAATATCTTGTGGTGCATCCAAAAGTTTCGTCAGCCTGAGAGCACAATCGAGCAACGGCATATCAATAGTGCTGACGAATAAGCCTCTCACAGCGCTTTCTTGCTGACGTTGAATCGGACTGGTTTGAATTATCAGATCACAGAGTTGATAGGGGTTTAACGTGAGCTTAAATCCCAGATAAGGCTTGTCAGAAGTCGCTTCTACAACAAATGCGGTTAGCGGCAGCTCAACTGATACAACCAGGTATTCCGCCGCACCATACCGATAGATTTCCTCATTCAGAAACAGTTCTTTTTTACCTTGAACCAAAATAGCAAAGATCGGGTCACAAACACCGCGTAGTGCAGTGGAAACCGAAGATTCTCGCTGAAATTCCAATTGAGCGATCGCGGTTTGATGAAACCCATTCCCCTTGCCATCGGTATGACAAGCGATAAGGTCTGCCAATTCCTGGCACCGCTTTGTAATCTCAGCTTGATGGCTAACTGAGCGAATGAGTTGAGGTGTCATGGGATTTTACCGACTCATTGAATCACCTTCCACTCAGCATTATAGACGACCAACAAAATCCCAGCTTGGAGGATTAGGCAAGAATCCGGGAGGTCTATGTATTTAGCTTTCTTGCCTTTGCCTTTACTGTTAATCCATACAAACTCATCATTCAGGAAAAATGACTATGTTGAACGTTGAAAAGAAAGTTGTCGTCATTACCGGAGCCAGTAGTGGAATTGGTGAAGCAACTGCTCGATTGCTGTCTCAGAATGGCGCAAACGTTGTTCTAGGAGCGCGACGGGCAGAGAAGCTCGGTAAGATTGTCAAGGAAATTCGTGATCAGGGCAACACAGCAGAATTTAGAGCGGTGGATGTCACCAGTCGTGAGGACATGAAAGCGTTCATTCACTTTGCCAAAGATAGGTTTGGCCGTGTTGACGTGATTTTTAACAACGCAGGCGTGATGCCGCTATCACGGCTAGATGCCCTGAAAGTTCAGGAATGGGACACCATGATCAATGTCAACATTCACGGCGTATTAAATGGCATTGCAGCGGGACTGCCGATCATGGAAGCGCAAGGCGGTGGACAGTTTATCAATACTGCGTCGATCGCCGCTCATTGGGTCGGACCTACTGCTGCGGTTTATTGCGCCACAAAATACGCAGTTTGGGCAATCTCCGATGGGCTGCGTCAGGAGTCAAAAAATATCCGTGTCACGCTTATCTCCCCTGGCGTAGTCGAAACTGAACTTGGCTCTGATATCACGGACAATGCCAGCAAGGGATTTTTACAAGAACTTCGCAAGACGGCACTCACATCAGATGCGATCGGCAGAGCTGTCTTATATGCGATTGCTCAACCAGCGGATGTGGATGTCAATGAAATTATTGTTCGCCCGACCGCCAGCGCATTTTAAATCATTGCCCATTCATCCTCATTGAAAGGCACAGTTCAGCTTACAGACAAAAGGAAAATCCAAAAAGTGGCGAGCTATGTTGTGTTAGGAGCGACAGGACAGACCGGTGCAGTGACGGCAAATCTCCTGATGGGACAGGCAACAGTGCGGGTAGCGGTGCGGAATGAAAGCAAAGGTGCCGCTTGGAAAGCACAAAGGGCTGAGGTTGCAATTGTCGAAGATTTTGCCGATGTGGATGCCTTGGGTCGTGCTTTTGAAGGGGTGTCAGGGGCGTATGTTCTGAATCCGCCTGACTACGCCTCAGATGATTTATTCGCATGGGCTGAGCAGGTGATTTCAGCGATCGTTGAAGCAGCACAACGAACACGCTTGCCGAAAATTGTTGCCCTGTCTTCCATTGGAGGCCATCTCCCGCGAGGAAATGGCAACATTCTGACCGCCTACAGGATGGAAGAGAAGCTCAAAAGCTTGCCGTCTAAGGTCGCGATTGGTTTTATGCGGGCGGCGGGGTTTATGGAAAACTGGCGATCGCTTTTGCCGATTAAAAAACAAACGGGAAGGTTGCCATCTTTCTATGCTCCGCTAGATCGGGCCATGCCGATGGTTTCAGCGATTGACATCGGGCAGACGTGCGCGGATATGCTGATACAAACGTGGCAAAACACGCAGGTCAGGGAACTTCACGGCTTACACCCTTTAAGCCCAAATGATGTTACCGCCAGCTTTAGCAAAGCCTTGGAGCGGGACGTTCAAGCGATCATCCTGCCTGAGCGTGAATGTTCTTCGGTGCTGGCGCAAATGGGGAGCAGTCCTGCTACAGTCCGTTCTTATAGTGAGATGATCTGTGCTTTCAACGCTGGAACGCTAGTCTTTGAGGAAAATGGGACAAACAGGATTCAAGGAAAAATCACGATCGACGATGTTGTTCATTCTTGGTTGAGCAGCAATAGTCTGAATTAAAGCCGATAATAGCCGCCGAACACTGCCCCTAAGTGGCAGGCAGTGAGTGTGGAACGAAGACAGGGCGCTGGTGGCGGACTGTCCACTCGAGGGGCTTGTTTGATCTCATTTTGCTACTCTCGCTCTTTCGGAGGCATTAACTAGGCCTTTTAGAAACCGAATGCCCTTTTCCAATTCTTCTCTTTTAACCTTGTGTGGTTGGGCACTGGGGTGTTCGGAAGTATTTGCTTGATGGGCCGCATCTCCTCTTTTGGCTATAAGGAGATCGAGCGTCTTCTTTGCCGTAGCCGTATCGTAATTGTCCCAAGACCACTCCTTTGTAATGTCTACCTCAAAATAGTCCAAGAATAGTCGCCGAGTCCTTTCAGAATTCGGATTAAAGAAGCGCTTTAGATCTTCTTCGAGGCGCCTTCGGACAAACTTGCCAATCGGACTGCCCTCCACCGATTGCAACCATACTGAGATTTCGTCTCTTACACGGTCTTTGACGTAGGTCTCCCAAGCCGCCAAAGCCATGACGAGTCCGGCACGCTTGAGAACCTCACCGTTCTGCGGATGATTTGTAGTTGCCCTCTCAGCCTCAAAGCGCATTAAGAGCTCTTCTGCGTCACTGATGGAACGATTGAAAGCTTCTGATGCTTTTGTCATGGGTGGCGAGAAGGTCTAGCTCTTTATTGGACGGTTCCACGAACCACCCCCAGCCGGCAGGTCTATTCCAGATAAGACAACTGAGTTCACAGCAGACAGTCTCTTCATCCGTTGGCCCGCAACGGCACTCTAATCAGGAACTCCAATCCCAGCCGTTGTTATCGGGTCCGAGAACCACTTGTGTTCACGGCTACAACAGAGCGCAATGATGTGATTCAAGCAGGATGCTCTAGCGGCAGCCCCTGCGCCTTCCAGGCCCGCAGGCCGCCGCGCAGGTTGGCCACCTGTGTGAGCCCTTTCTTCTGGAGCTGTTGGGTGGCCAGGGCGGAGCGGCTGCCGGAGTGGCAAAACACCACCGTGGGCCGATCCGGGGGATCTCGTCGGCTCGTGTCGGCAACTCGGGCAGGGGAATCAGCAGGCTGCCCGGGATGCGACCGTCCGGGCCCTGCACCTCCGCTTCGGAGCGCACATCCACCAGCGTCAGGGCCTCGCGGTGGTAGGCCATCAGTTCCGGCAAACCGGCAGGGCCACGGAGATCCGGTTGGGGTGGGGGAGCTGCAGGTTCTCCATGCTCCATGGTGCCCACGAAGTCGCGCTCGTCGGCCTCGCCCCCAAGCCGGCTGCTGTAATCGTGGGCCGGGTAGAGCAGGCAGTGGGCGGGCAGGGAGAGGAGCTGCCCGGTGATCGAGTGGTACAGGGTGGCGGCATCCCCCTGCTGAAAGTCGCAGCGGCCGCAGCCCCGCACCAGCAGGGCATCGCCGGTGAAGGCCGGGCTGTGGTCATCGAGCACCACGCTCAGGCAACCGTCGGTGTGGCCGGGGGTGGCGCGCACACCTCCAGATGGCGGCCGCCGAAGCTCACCCGATCCCCATAACGCAGGGGCAGGGTCACGTTCTGAGCCAGGACGAGGCGGCCAAGCCGATCAGTACCGGCCAGTTGCCCATGCCGTCACCGTGGACGGTCGGACCATCAACACATCGGTGACAGCGGAGAAATCACACCCCCAGCGGTTCCCCCTGAGCCTTCTTCTGCTCCGCCAGCACCTGCTCCAGACCTTCGATGTCCTCGTCGGTGATCTTGGTCTGCATCGGGCAGTGCTTGGGGCCGCACATCGAGCAGAACTCGGCCTGCTTGTAGATGTCGGCCGGCAGGGTTTCGTCGTGGTATTCGCGGGCCCGTTCGGGATCCAGGCTCAGGTCGAACTGCTTGTTCCAGTCGAAGGCGTAACGGGCCCGGCTCAGCTCGTCGTCGCGGTCGCGGGCGCCGGGGCGGTGGCGGGCGATGTCGGCGGCGTGGGCGGCGATCTTGTAGGCGATCAGACCCTCACGCACGTCTTCGGCGTTAGGCAGGCCCAGGTGCTCCTTCGGCGTCACGTAGCAGAGCATCGCTGTGCCGTGCCAGCCAGCCAGGGCCGCGCCGATGGCGCTGGTGATGTGGTCGTAGCCGGGGGCGATATCGGTGACCAGCGGGCCGAGCACATAGAAGGGCGCCTCGCTGCACTCCTCCATCTGCTTTTTGACGTTGAACTCGATCTGATCCATCGGCACATGGCCCGGACCCTCCACCATCACCTGCACGTCGTGCTTCCAGGCGCGGCGGGTGAGTTCACCCAGCGTCTTCAGTTCGGCCAGCTGGGCCGCATCGGAGGCATCGTGCTGGCAGCCCGGCCGCAGCGAATCCCCCAGGGAGAAGCTGCAGTCGTAACGCTTGAAGATCTCGCAGATGTCGTCGAAGCGGGTGAACAGCGGGTTTTGCTTGTGGTGGTACAGCATCCACTGGGCCAGGATGCCGCCGCCGCGGCTCACGATCCCGGTGAGCCGTCCCTTCACCAGCGGCAGGTGCTCGATCAGCAGGCCCGCATGGATCGTCTGGTAGTCGACCCCCTGCTGGCAGTGCTTCTCGATGATGTGCAGGAAATCGTCGGCGTCGAGCTTCTCGATCGAGCCGTGCACGCTCTCCAGCGCCTGGTACACGGGCACGGTGCCGATCGGCACCGTGGAGGCGTTGATGATCGCCGTGCGCACCTCATCGAGGTTCACGCCGCCGGTGGAGAGATCCATCACTGTGTCGGCGCCGTACTTGACGGCCAGCTTCAGCTTCTCCACCTCCTCGTTGAGGTCGGAGGCATTGGGGGAGGCGCCGATGTTGGCGTTCACCTTGCACTTGCTGGCAATGCCGATCGCCATCGGCTCCAGGCCAGGGTGCTCGATGTTGGCCGGGATGATCATGCGGCCCCGGGCCACCTCCTCCATCACCAGCGACTCGGGCAGGTTTTCCCGCTTCGCCACGTAGGCCATCTCCTCGGTGACCACGCCCTGACGGGCGTAATGCAGCTGGGTGACGTTGGCTTGACCACGACGCTTCTGGATCCAGGCGCTGCGCATGACAGGAATGACGAAGGACTGTTGGGCGCAGCCTGAGAGCTTCCGCACTTCCCTGCGCCGGCATGACCCGGATCAGGTTCGGAGGGTGTGATCTCAGCCCTGGGCGGAGCGATCCGTGGATCCTGCGCCGGGCACCCCTAGTGACTTTGGAAACCTAGCAAGGCTGAAAGGGAGCGGGGCTCCACACCAGGAATTCCCAGTTCTGTACAGGCTGTACAGAACTGGGAATCAACGCGCCACCACCTCGCCAGGGGGCGCAGGCGTCAGGCCTGCAGGCCGTCCAGCGCCACGGCCGTCACCCGGTGATCGCCATCGGCCTGGAGCGCCGCCAGGGCCTCGCGCGCCTCGGCCGCCTCCGGCCCCCGGCCGTCACGCACCAGGCGCCCCAGGATCTCGGCGCCACCGGCCCGCACCGTGCCGTCGCCATCGGCGATGGCCAGTCGCGCCAGCTCCAGCAGCCACGCCGGCGGCATCTCCGCCTGCTCGGCCAGGGCCGAGAGGATGCTGCAGCGCACCAGCCACTGGTCGTCGGCCACGAAGGCCTCCCGCAACGGAGGCCAGGCCCGCTCCACGCCGTAGCTGGCCAGGGCGTTGGCGGCCTCGGCGCGCACATTGGCGTCCTCGTCCTGCCGCACCGCCGTCTCCAGGGCCTGCCAGCCCACCTCGCTGCGCTTCACCCCCAGGCCGGCGCAGGCCAGCGAGCGGATCACGAAGGTGGTCTGCTCCAGTCCCAGCAGCAGCAGCGGGATGGCCGCCTCCGCCTCCACCGCCCGCAGCCCCGCCAGGGCCGGCATCGCCCGGCTCGGGTCGCCTGAGGCGATCGCCTGCCGCGCCGCTTCCAGATCGGGGGTGGACGCACTCACGGGGATCACGGCGGGGATCCTTCACCTTGGCGCAGCGCGCTTCAGGCCTGTGGCCCCTGGCGCAGGGCCCGGAGCAGCTCGGCCCGGCGGCGGCGGCGGCGCAGCGCGCTGGTGCCCAGCAGCCCGCAGCCGATCACCAGGGCGGGCAGGGCCGGCAGCCGGTCGCCCCCCTGGCGGGTGAGCAGCACCAGCAGGGCCAGCAGGATCAGCAGCGGCGCCGAGAGCGCCAGCAGGGCAGCCAGGAAGCGAGGGGCCCGACGGACGCTCAAACCGGCTTCTCCATCCAGCGCAGCAGGCTGAGGACCAGCACCTTGATGCCCACCTCCAGGCAACCCTCGTCGGGATCGAAGCTGTTGCTGTGCAGGGGCGAGCAGCCAGCGGGTCCGGCCACCCCCAGGCGGAACATCGTGCCGCGGGTGTTGGCCAGCAGTTCGGCAAAATCCTCGGCCCCCAGGGACGGCTGCTCCAGCCACTGCACCCTGGAACGGCCCAGCAGGGCCACGGCCGCGTCGGCCACCAGCTGGGTGAGTTCGGGATCGTTGTGCACCGGCGGCGAGATGCAGCGGTAGTGCACCCGCGCTTCGCCGCCGTGGCCGCGGCAGAGGGCATGGACGGTGTCCTCGATCCAGCCCGGCAGCTGGGCGTGCACCTCCAGATCCAGGCAGCGCACCGTGCCCAGCAGCCGCACATGGTCGGCGATGACGTTGAAGGCCTTGCCGCCTTCGATCAGCCCGAAGCTGACCACCACCGGATGCAAGGGATCGAGCCGGCGACTGATCGCCTCCTGCAGGCCGCTCACCACCCGGGCGGCGATCCAGATCGCATCGGTGCTCTGGTGCGGCCGGGCGCCATGGCCGCCTTCACCCAGCACCTCCACCTCCAGCTCCCCCGCCGCAGCTGTGAGGCTGCCGCTGCGCACCCCCACCGTGCCCACCGCCAGGCTTGGGAACACGTGCACCCCGAACAGGGCCTGCACCCCGTCCATCGCCCCGTCGGCCCGCATCCAGGCCGCCCCTTCGGCCGTTTCCTCCGCCGGCTGGAACAGCAGCCGCACCCGGGCCGTGAGCCGGTCGGCCACGCTGGCCAGCAGCCGCGCCACCCCCAGGCCCACGGTGGTGTGGATGTCGTGGCCGCAGGCGTGCATCAGGCCCTGACGGCTGGAGGCATAGGCGAGCTGGGTGCGTTCCTCGATCGGCAGCGCGTCCATGTCGGCCCGCAGGGCCACCAGCGGAGCCCCCAGCGGACCCAGTTCGGCCACCACGCCGGTACGCCCCACCCCTTCGCGCACCTCCCAGCCCCAGCGGCGCAGCTCGCCGGCCACCAGGGCGGCGGTCTGCTGCTCGTGGCCGCTCAGCTCGGGGTGGCGGTGGATGTGGCGCCGCAGCTGGATCAGCTCCGGCAACGCCGCCTGCAGGGTCGCGTCCATCCCGAGCGCCTCCCAGCTGGCATCAGCCGGGGCCATGGGGGAAAAGGACAACGGGGTCATGGGCGAAGGGTGCGAAGCCGGTTCAGGGGGCCAGGGCCAGGAACTGGGCCAGAGCCTGCACGGGAACGGGCGGCCAGCGCCGTATCTGCAGCAGCCATTCTTCCTGCCGGTAGCGGGGATCGAGGCCGGAGGCCGCGGCCCAGTGGCTCTCCGCCTCCCCCCGGGCGCCCTTTTGCCAGAGCAGCGCCGTGAGGCCGGCGCGGGCATCGGCGAACAGGGGGTAGCGGCGGATCAGGTCGCGCAGCTGCTTCTCCGCCGCGGTCGTGTCCCCCAGCTGAAAGGCGGCCAGGGCGGCGCTGGAGCGGGCCATGGCGAAGCCCGGCCGGGCGGCGGCGGCGGCCTCGAAGCATTGGCGGGCCGCCGGCCAGTCGTCCTCAGATCCCTCCACGTTGCCCAGGTTGTAGAGGGCGGAGGCATCCTCCGGATCCCGATCCAGGATCCAGCGGTAGTCGGCGGCAGCGGCCGGCCACCGGCCCAGGGCCTCCTCGGCGGTGCCGCGGTTGAGGTGGGGATCGGCGCTGCCGGGCTCCAGGCTGATCGCCTGGTCCTGGTCGGCGATCGCCGCCACCGGATCCCCCAGGGCCAGCTGCACGTTGCCCCGGTTGCTCCAGGCCGAGGCGTCCTTCGGCGCCAGTTCCACCACCTGGTCCCACAGGGGCAGGGCCTCGCCGAACCGCCCATCACGGCTGGCGGCCAGGGCCCGATCGAACAGCACCGGCAGTGACGGCGCCCCGGTCACCGCCTCGGCCCAGACCACGGATGGCAGGGCGAGAAGCCCCATCAGCAGCAAGCCAACCAGGACAAGCCAAGGCGGGCGATGGCCCCTTGCAGGGGCTGCCCCGCGATCGGCAGGGCTGATCACGGGGCCTGTGGCGTGTCTGCCGCCGTGGGATCAGGCTTGACGACCAATTCTGCGATCAACCCCATCCTTTGAATGTACCAACCCCTGCCAGGTGTCGGAGGGTCCGCTGGCCACGAGCACGCCAAGACCGGGGCAGATTCCAAATCAATTCGGAATCCGGCATGGAATCAGTCCGTTCACCCCAGGCGAAATCGGAGAGCGTTGATCGATGAAAAGAAACGCTGCGGCTTTGGCGCGTTGCTGGGGCTCCCAGCACTGCACGCCAGGATTGCTGGCTTGCAGCTGAACAGCCAGTCCATCTCTGTGGTAGCCAATGAAGGGCAGTGCCCCTGAGATTGAAAAGGTCTCATCGAGCAGCGTTTTCCTCATCTGAATCCCTTCAAAGTAGGGCGAGGCAGCGAGGGCATCATGGAAGAAATAATTGGTGTCCTGGCGGTAACATCCTTCTCCGCAGATACCGGTTGATCGCATGAATTCCGAGAGCGTTTTATAGTCAACGTTCGGCAGGGCCAGCCGCGACAGTTCCAGGTGCGAGGTGGCCAGCTGTGCCATGAGGATCATCCCAAGGGCACTGGAGGTCATCCACCGTTGAAGCCGTGTCTGTCGTGGAGACATCAGATCGGGGATGTTACCGAACAGGAAGGCCATCGGAGGCAGCAGAACGGTGAAGTACCGTCCAACCCCAAATGGAGTCCTGAAGTCCACCACCATGACAATCAACAGAAACAACAGGACATTCGAGCCGATGTATTGACATTCGTTTGCTGGCTCAGCAAGCGGCAGGAGCGGATCCGGGAAAAGCAGACGAACCAGCCTCCGCCGTGAGCCGATGGCATAGAGCGCGATCACGGCAATCAGAGTGTAGAGAACCAGAGGCCATGGATAAGTGACCGAAGGAGACCATGGGAAGCTGACATCTGGCGCCAAAGGGATCGTCGCTTCAAGGAATGCATTCCATACCCCCGAAATGGGACGATGAACGATCCAGCTGATCCTCTGGGTCTTGTCGACAACAGAGCCCGAGAGGACATGCAGCATGGGCCAAGCCGTGATCCCGACGAAGACAGCAAGACTCCTTGCCCGCTGCCGATCCAGACAACGATCAAACAGATTTCTGGCCAGCACGATGGAAACGAACAGCCAGCCAAAGTAATGGGAAAGGCTGAGCAGCACGGCAGATCCGTAAAACAGATACAGCAGCTTCAGCCTGCCCTTGGCAGGGACAGATTCGGAGGATCGCCGCAGCATCAAGGCGGCACCAGTCGTCACGACTGACAAGAAAATCATCAAGGCATAGGATCTGGCATATTGGCTGTAGATCGCGAAGGCAGGGCTGCAGCCGATAAACAACAACGTCAGCAAGCGTGCTCTTGTGCTTTTGTCCCAAGTGAGCAGCGCCACAGCCACCAGCGACAACAGCGAAAAGATCACGCTGAGGGATCGGACCGCAACCTCGGATGTCCCAAAACGCGCGACCCAGACTTTCAACAGGACGGGATAGAGCGGCGGAAAGGTATCGGGGAGAATCCAATGCACAAACAGGCCCTGCCAAGAAGCCGCCCGTGAGGCCGCCAAGGAAAAGAGCTCGTCAGCGTTGAAGGAATAGTCTGCAAAACGCCCCTGCAGGATCAAGAGACAAAGGGCACTGAGCGCACCAACCACAATCACTTCGCTTCGCTTCGCCTCGAGCAAAGAGAAGGTTCTCACCCACACATGTCCACCAGACTGCGTGCGCCCCGCTTTTGACGGCATGGAGAACGCCACTCATTCGTGCAACGCTATCTCCAGCAGATTCCTGTCAACTGCAGCATTGATGCAGGGCATCATCCGCTGATTTGATCAGTTGGGCGCGCTACCGATTCCTTCAGCGTGTGGTTGATCCAAGGGCGAATCAACCACCGCAGCAGGACCATCGAGGTGGGCGCGGCCGGCGGCCGTGACAATCCGTCCCCGGGGCGTGCGCTGCAGGAAGCCCAGCTGCAGCAGGTAGGGCTCCACCACCGCTTCCAGGGTGGCGGGATCCTCCCCCAGGCCAGCGGCCAGGGTCTCGAGCCCCACGGGGCCGCCGCCGTAGGCCTCGAGCATCAGGCGCAGCAGGCGCCGGTCGCTGGCATCCAGGCCGCGGCCATCCACCCGGTGCAGGGAAAGGGCCTCCTCCACCAACGCCGCATCGATCTGGCCGTGCCCCCCCACCGCCGCCACGTCCCGCACCCGTCGCAGCAAGCGGTTGGCGATGCGGGGTGTGCCCCGGCAGCGGCGGGCCACCTCCTGGGCGGCGCAGGGCCGCAGGGGCAACTGCAGCAGACCGGCAGCCCGCACCACGATCGCCTCGAGGTCGTCAAGGCCGTAGAACTCCAGCCGCTGGATCAGGCCGAAGCGATCCCGCAACGGCGAGCTCAGCGAACCGGCGCGGGTGGTGGCCCCCACCAGGGTGAAGGGGGGCACCGTCAGGCTGCGGGTGCGGGCGGTGGTGCCCTTGCCCACGGTGAGATCGAGCCGGAAGTCCTCCATCGCCGGGTAGAGGATCTCCTCGGCCACCCGGTTGAGTCGGTGGATCTCATCGATGAACAGCACCTCGCGGGGCTGCAGGTTCACCAGCAGGCCGACGATGTCGCGGGGACGTTCCAGGGCCGGGGCGCTGGTGATGCGGCAGCGCACCCCCAGCTCCTCGGCCAGCACCAGGGCCATGGTGGTCTTGCCGAGGCCGGGGGGGCCGTAGAGCAGCACATGGTCGAGGGCCTCCTGGCGGCGGCGGGTGGCCTCCACGGCGATGCGCAGCACCTGCTTGAGCTCGCTCTGGCCGATGTAATCCGCCAGGCGCCGGGGCCGCAGCCCGTCCTCCCGGACCACCGGCTCCTCTTCGGGCCGGGCGGTGGGATCGACGAGGCGCTCCGAGGGGCCCACGCCGGCCCTGGTCCCGCCCACTCCCGGGACACGCCCGGCCGGTCCCCCCGAAGAGATGATCGCCATGGCTGGAGGGTACCGGCTGCTGCCTAGGGTCGGGGAGCACCCAGGTGATCCAGGAACAAGCGATGGCGAAGGGCCCCGGCAGGAAGGGCGGTGGTGCCAAGAGCGCCGATCCGGCCAACCGGCTGCTGGCCGACAACCGTCTGGCCAGGCACCAGTACGAGATTCTCGAAACCCTCGAGACCGGCATCGAACTGCTCGGCACCGAGGTGAAGTCGATCCGGGCCGGTCAGGTGAACCTGCGCGACGGCTTCTGCCTGATCCGCAACGGCGAGATGCAGCTCCACAACGTCCACATCTCCCCCCACAGCCACGCCGGCAAGTTCTTCAACCACGAGCCGCTACGGGTGCGCAAGCTGCTGGCCCATCGGCGCGAGATCGACAAGCTGCGCGTCTCCCTCGATCAGAAGGGCCTCACCCTGATTCCGCTCAACCTGCACCTCAAGGGGTCCTGGATCAAGATCACCATCGGCCTGGGCAAGGGCCGCAAGCTGCACGACAAGCGCCAGGACGAAAAGAACAAGCAGATCGCCAAGGAAACCCGGGCCGCCGTCTCCCGGCTCTGAGCGGCACCCTCAGGGGTTGGTGGGTTCCACCGGCGGCGGCGGCGCGGGGGCCGCTGGCCCTGCGGGCGTCTGGCCGGTGCCGGGGCTGGCCGGTGCCGGTTCGGGCGGTGTTTCCGGGGTCTCCTCGGGAGCCGGTGGGGCGTCGGGGGCCGGTGGGGGCGTGGGCGCCGGAGGGTCGGCCCGCAGCGACAGGCGGATCAGGGCCGGGGCGACACCGTCGTTGGTGAGCAGCAGCTGCACCGGCGAGCTCTTCTGGGAGCCCAGGGTCACCACCCGCAGCGGCCCCCTGGCCTCCAGGGGTGTGCCCTCGGCGGAGAACACGCTCATCTGCAGCAGGGGGGAGCCGTTGACCCCGAGGGCCAGGCCATGGCCGGCGGGAAGCCGGATCGGGAACAGCCGGGCGCCGCTGGCGGGCACTTCGGCGCTCAGGACCTGGGTGGCGCCGGAGGGGGCCTCGATCGGCTCGATCCTGAGGTTCTCTAGGGTCAGCTCGGCGGCCGCATACCAGATCTGGCGGAAGGGCTCCGGCGGCATCGCCTGGGAGGCACGGCTCGGCAGCAGGTTCTGCACACTGGCCGACACCAGCTCCCGCAGCACCGCCGGACTCAGGCCCTGCCGCACGAAGCCGGCCTGGCGCGCCTCCCAGTCGGTGGCGCTGAAGTTGCCCAGCCGCCGCCGCAGCGGCAGGGGCAGCTGCTCCACCCGGGCCAGCCATTCCTCGGCGAGTTCGTTCCAGACCCGGCGCAGCGGGGCGTCCTCGAGGGTGTCGGAGGGAAGGCGGCCGTTGCGTTCGGGGTACTGGGCCAGCAGGGCCGCATCCACCAGGCTGAGGAACCAGGCCCGGTCGACCTGCATCGCCCGCAGGCGGTTGAGCAGCTGCTGGCGCTGATCCACCTCCGAGGGGGGCAGGCTGCTGGGCAGCTCGGGCACCCCGCCGGGGGGCGGTGCGGCCACCTTGCCGCGGCTCAGCCACCACCAGCCCACCGCCGTGCCGACCACGGCCGACAGCACCAGGGCGATCAGCACCGGCCAGAAGCCCCCCTCGGCCGCCTCTTCCCGTTCCTCGTAGCGGCGCCGCAGGCTGTCGGGGGCAGCCACGGCGGCGGGCGGCGGGGGCGGGGCCGCCATGCGGAGCGGCAGCTGGGGCTCCACCCGGGGGGATTCGGGCGGGCGGGTGTCCGCGGACGCCAGCTCGCGGGCGCTGACCTCCGCCGGCGCCTGCTCCTGCGTTGGGGGCGGGGGCGGGGGCGGGGCTGCAGCGGGCACCAGGATCACGGTGCGATCGGCACGGGGCACGGGGCCGGTGCTGTCGGGCATCGCCAGGGACTGGAAGGCCACCAGGGCCTGGCCGGCCGAAGCGAAACGCTCGTCGGGATGGCGGCTCAGCAGGCGCTGCAGCTGCAACCGCAGGTCGGGCTCGGCCTCCAGGGCCGCCGGCCAGCGCCACTGCATCGTGGTCGGATCGAGCAGGCCGCCCGGGGCATCACCACTCAGCAGCACCAGGGCCACCACCCCGAGGGCATGCAGGTCCATCCAGGGCTGGGCGGGTTCGCCCCTGGCCAGTTCCGGCGGGGCGTAGCCCGGCGTGGCCCCCAGCAGCCGCTCCCCAGCGCTGCCGTTGGCGCTGCCCCGCACCAGGCCGAAATCGAGGGGCACCGGCAGCCCGTCGCTGTCACGGCGCAGCAGGTTGGCCGGACTCAGATCCCCGTGCAGCAGATCCTGGCTGTGCAGCGCGGCGAGCACCGGCAGCAGCTGGCGCAGCAGCAGCAGCACCTCCCCCGCCCCGAACACCAGCTGGCGTTCCGCCCGCAGCTCCAGCAGCTGCTGGTAGGTGCGGCCCGCCTGCCACTCCCGCACCAGCCAGAGCTGGTCGTCGGCCTCGATCACGGCGCCGATGCGGGGCACCTGGGGATGGAGCACCCCCTGCAGCCGCGACCAGAGGTCCCGGGCCCGGGCCTGGTCCTGCTCCGGTCCGATGCGGCGCAGGGCCACGGGCGCGTCGGCGGCCAGCTGGTCGCTGGCCAGCCACAACGCTCCCTGGGGCCCGGCGTTCTCCGTACCGAGGTAGCGCTCCAGCCGGTAACGGCCGCCGATCACCTGACCCTGGGCTGCCGTCATGGGATCAGGGCGGCGCCGCTGCGCTCGGGTTGCTCCAGGCCGCGGCCCGCCAGCCAATCAGGGTCGTAGAGGCGGGAGCGGTAGCGATCACCGCTGTCGCACAGCACGGTGACGATGCGATGGCCGGGGCCCAGCCGCCGGGCCGTCTCCACCGCCGCCGCCACGTTGATGCCCACCGAGCCCCCCATGAACAGGCCCTCCTGCCACAGCAGGCCGTAGATCGTGCGCAACGCCATGGGGTCGTCGATGCGGACGGCGTCGTCGATCGGGGCCCCCTCCAGGTTGGCGGTGACGCGGCTGTTGCCGATGCCTTCGGTGATCGAGTTGCCCTCGCTTTTGAGCGTGCCGTCGGTGGCCCAGCTGTAGAGGGCGCTGCCACAGGGGTCGGCCAGGACGCAGCGAATCGAGGGATCCTGCTCCTTGAGATACAGGGCCACCCCCGCATAGGTGCCGCCGGTGCCGGTGGCGGCCACCCAGGCATCCAGCCGGCCGTCGGTCTGCTGCCAGATCTCCGGGCCTGTGCTGCCGTAGTGGGCGCGCCGGTTAGCGAGATTGTCGAACTGGTTGGCCCAGAGGGCCCCGGGCGTTTCCTCGGCGATGCGGCCGGAGAGGCGCACGTAGTTGGCCGGGTCGCTGTAGGGCACCGCCGGCACCGTGCGCACCTCGGCGCCGAGGCTGCGCAGCAGGCCGATCTTCTCCGCCGACTGGGTTTCGGGAATGACGATCAGGCAGCGGTAGCCGCGGGCATTGCAGAGGTGGGTCAGGCCGATGCCGGTGTTGCCGGCGGTGCCTTCCACCACCGTGCCCCCCGGCTGCAGCTGGCCGCTGGCCTCCGCCTCCTGCAGGATGCCCAGGGCAGCCCGGTCCTTGACCGACCCGCCGGGGTTCATGAACTCCGCCTTGCCGAGGATCTCGCAACCGGTGAGGGCGCTGAGGGCATGGAGCCGGATCAGCGGCGTCCGGCCTACCGCGCCGCTGAAGCCCTCGGTGATCCCTGTGCTCATGCCGTCGCTGTGGGCTCCCATGCGGCTGGCCTTCTCCATGGCTGCGTGGGCGGATCGTAGGGAACATCCCTAAGGTCGGCCCCAGAGAAGGGCAGGTCCATGGGCTCCAGGGCACACTCCCCGGCGGACAGCACCAGGCTCCTGCAACGGCTCCAGGCGGCTCGGCAGCACAGCGAGCGCCTGATCGACGGCCTCGAACCGGAGGATCTCTGCCTGCAGGGCATGGCCGACGCCAGCCCGGCCAAGTGGCACCTGGGCCACACCACCTGGTTCTTCGAGACCTTCCTGCTGGAGCCCCACCTGAGCGGCCATGAAACCCCCGACCGCCGCTGGGGCCATCTGTTCAACTCCTATTACGAGGCGATCGGCAGCCGCCACCCCCGCCCCCAGCGGGGTCTGCTCACCCGCCCGGCCATCGGCGAGGTGCTGGCCTGGCGCCAGCGCGTCGACGCCGGGCTGGAAACGCTGCTGCTGGAGCTGGATCGCCAGCCCGTCGAGACGGCCGGCCCCCTGCTGGAGCTGGTGGAACTGGGGCTGCAGCACGAGCAGCAGCACCAGGAGCTGCTGCTGATGGATCTGCTCGACGGCTTCAGCCGCAACCCCCTGGAGCCCGCCTACGGCCAGGACCCCCCCGGGGCAGAGGCTGCAGAGGCCCCCGCCGGCTGGCGGTCCCACGCCGGCGGCCTGGTGGCCATCGGCCATGAAGGCGGCGGCTTCCACTTCGACAACGAGGCCCCCCGCCACCGCCAGTGGCTGGAGCCCTTCAGCCTCGCCGATACCCTCGTGACCAACGAGGCGTACGCCGCCTTCATCACCGACGGGGGCTACCGGCGCTCGGAGCTGTGGATGAGCGAGGGCTGGGCGGTGGTGCAGGAGCGCGGCTGGTGCGCCCCGCGCTACTGGCGCGGCGACTGGGAATTCAGCCTGGCGGGCCGCCGGCCGCGCCACCCCCAGGCGCCGGTGCGGCACCTGAGCTGGTTCGAGGCCGATGCCTTCGCCCGTTGGAGCGGCGGCCGGCTGCCCAGCGAAGCCGAATGGGAGCTGGTGGTGACGGAAGCCGCCCAGCCGGGCGGCCGCCCCCTGCCCCAGGCCTTCGGGGCCCTCTGGCAGTGGACCGCCACCCCCTACCGTCCCTACCCCGGCTTCCAACCCGCCGCCGGTGCGGTGGGGGAATACAACGGCAAGTTCATGACCTCCCAGTTCGTGCTCCGGGGCAGCAGCTTCCTCACCCCGGCGGGCCACGCCCGCCCCACCTACCGCAACTTCTTTGCGCCCCACTGCCGCTGGATGGCCGCCGGCCTGCGGCTGGCCCGTGATGGCGCCAGCGCGCCATGCTGATCGACCTCCATCCCGAGCCGGCCGACATGGCCCGGCTGGTGATCGAGGGCATGGGCCGCCAGCCGAAGCAGCTGCCGGCCTGGTTGCTGTACGACGCCGAGGGGTCGCGCCTGTTCGACGCCATCTGCGAGCAGCCGGAGTACGGCCTGACCCGCACCGAGACGGCCCTGCTGGAGGCGCGGGCGGCCGAGCTGGCCGCCGCCCTCGGACCCGGGGTAGTGGTGGAGTTCGGCGCCGGCAGCGCCCGCAAGGTGAGCCCCCTGCTCAGCGTCCTGGAGCCCGCCGCCTATGTGGCCCTCGACATCAGCGCAGACCACCTGGCCCCCGCCTGCCGGGCCCTGCAGCAACGCCACCCCGACCTGCCGGTGCTCGGCATCTGCTGCGACTACAGCCACCTGGAGCAGCTGCCGGAGCACCCCGCCCTGGAGGGCCACGGCCGGCTGGGCTTCTACCCGGGCAGCTCGATCGGCAACTTCGATCCCGCCGGTGCCCGGGACCTGCTGCGCCAGTTCCGCCGGCTGCTGGGGGCCGGCAGCCGCCTGCTGATCGGCATCGACCAGCCGAAGGCGGTGCAGCGGCTGGAGGCGGCCTACAACGACGCCGCCGGCTGGTCGGAGGCCTTCGCCCGCAACCTGCTCACCCGGCTCAACCGCGATCTGGACGGCGACTTTCAGGCGGCCGACTTTGGGTACCGGGCCTGGTGGGAGGCCGATCAGGGCCGCATCGCCATGGCCCTGGTGAGCCGGCGGGCGCTGGAGGTGCGGCTGGCGGGCCGCTGCTGGCCGTTCGCGGCCGAAGAGCCGCTGATCACCGAGTACAGCTACAAGTACGGCCCCGAGGCCTTCCTCGCCCTGGCGGCCTCGGCCGGCTGGCAGGGAGTGGGCCGATGGAGCGACCCGGCCGGCGATTTCGCCCTGCATCTGCTGGTGCAGGCAGACTCGGAACAGCAGCGGAGCGATCGATGAGCAGGGAGGAACAGCGTCAGTCGATGCGTGGGGTGCGCGAAGGGCTGATCGAGGAACTGGAGGATCTGTACCGCAAGGCCTTCGACCGCATCGGCGAGCAGGACCTGGGGGAGGGCGCCATCGCCCGGCTCACCCAGCTGCTGCTGCGCTCCCGCGAGGCCGCCATCACCCCCCTGCAGGAAGAGATCGAAGCGCCCCTGATCACCCGCGCCCCCGGCGAACCCCTGCCATGAGCAGCTGGCTGGAGGAACTGGAGGCGCGGCTGGATCAGCAGCTGGAAGGCTTCCTGCGCACCAATCCCCAGCAGGAGGAGCTGCTGCGCGGGCAGGCCGCCCGCGACCGGCAGCGGCAGTTGCTGGCCGAGCGGGTGCGGCTGCGGCAGCAGGCCGAGGAGCAGCGAAAACAGCTGCTGAAGCTGGCGGAGGAGATCCGCCAATGGCAGGGGCGGATCGGCCGGGCCCGGACCGCCGGGGCCGGGGAGCTGGCCGGCCGCGCCGAGGCCCATGTGGCGGGGCTGATGGACCAGGGGCGCCAACGCTGGCAGGCCCTCACCGACCTGGGTCAGCGCTTCGCCAGTGTCGAGCAGGAGCTGGCCGAGCTCACCAGCCAACGCAGCAACGGCCCCGCCGCCACGCCCGATCTCGAGGCCGACTGGGCCCGGTTCGAGGCCCAGCAGGAGCTGCAGGAGCTGAAGCGCCGCCAGCAGCGCTGAACCGCGCCGCGCCATGGGTTTCCTGCTCTCGAAACTGCTGCCGCTCGGCCTCTACCCCCTCGGCCTGGCCCTGCTGCTCCAGATCACGGGCCTGCTCAACCGCCAGCGCCGCCTCGGTCCGGTCCTCTCCAGTGTCGGGATCGTGCTGCTCTGGCTGGCGGCCACGCCCCTGCTCAGCCGCCAGCTGGTGTGGGGGCTGGAGGAACGGGCCGCCCGGCTGACCCCCTCCCCGATCCCCACGGCTGATGCGGTGCTGGTGCTGGGGGGTGGGCTGCGGCCGGCCCTGCCGCCTCGGCAGGGGGTGGAAGTCAACGAGGCCGGCGACCGGCTGCTGCGCGCTGTGGCCCTGATGCGCGAAGGCAAAGCCCCCTGGCTGCTGGTGACGGGCGGCAAGGTCACCTTCATGGCCAACGATCCGGCCGCCGGCGAGGCCCGGCTGGCCAAGGCCCTGGCCACCAGCCTGGGGGTGGCGGCCGATCGGATCGTCACCAGCGAAGAAGGGCGCAACACGGCAGAGGAGACCACCGCCCTGGTGCGACTGGCCCGGCAGCGGGGCTGGACCTCCCTGCTGCTGGTCACCAGCGCCACCCATCTGCCCCGCTCGCTGGCCACCCTGCGCCGGGCGGCGCCGGACGTCCGGATCATCCCGGTGGCGTGCGACTTCCAGCTCCCCGAGCGGCGATCGTTCGGCAACCCCACCCTGGCCGGCACCGTGATGGGGCTGCTGCCCAGCGCCGAGGCCCTGGTGCTGACCACCACCGCCATGCGGGAGCATCTGGGCCTGCTGGCCTACCGCTGGCGGGGCTGGATCTGAGCCGCCGTTGCCGCGGCCCGTTGGAGCTCTACTTCTTGGGCACCGGGGGGACCAGGCTCACCCCTTCGGGCGGCGGGGTGGGATCGGGATCGGCAATCAGCATGTGCTGCAGCACGATCTCCGGACGTTCACTGTCCCGCCAGCGGATGCGATAGGCGGGCATCTTGGTTCCCCGGCTGGTGGTCTGTTCCACCGGTTCCATGACCCAGCCACGGCGAGACCGCCCCTGGGGATTGCGCTTCACCACCGCATCGGCGTGTTGAAAGCGAAAACCGACGCGCTCACCACTCATACCAGAGCCCCGAGGGGGAGAAGGCCTACTGGAAACCATTATCCCACTGCGTCGGTTCCGGCCCTTTCACGGGCCTCCGGGCGCAGCAGGGGGAAGGCGATCACATCACGGATCGAGGGGCTGTCGGTGAGCAGCATGGCCAGCCGGTCGATGCCGATGCCGAGGCCGCCGGTGGGGGGCATGCCCACCTCCAGGGCGTGCAGGAAGTCCTCATCCACCGTCTGGGCTTCGGGGTCCCCCGCCTGGCGGCGCAGCTGCTGCAGCTCGAGCCTGGCCCGCTGATCCAGCGGGTCGATCAGCTCACTGAAGGCGTTGGCCGTCTCCCGCCCGACGATGAACAGCTCGAAACGCTCCACCAGCCCTGGCTTGCTGCGATGGGCCCGGGCCAGGGGCGAATTCTCCACCGGGTAATCCATCACGAACGTGGGCTGCTCGAGCGTGGTTTCCACCGCCTGCTCGAAGGCTTCCACCAGCAGCCGGCCCACACTGTCGGCCGCCTCGGGCACCGCCAGGCCGGCGGCCTCCATCGCCGCTGCCGCCTGGGAACGATCGGTGAACGTGTTGAAATCCAGGCCGGTCGCCTGCTCCACCAGCTCATGCATGGTGACCCGCCGCCAGGGCGGGGTGAGATCGATCGCCACGCCCTGGTAGGTGAGGCGCGTGTCACCACAGACCTCGAGGCAGGCCGCGGCCAGCAGCTGCTCGGTGAGGTCCATCATCGTGTGGTAGTCGGCGAAGGCCTGGTAGATCTCCACCGACGTGAATTCGGGGTTGTGCCGGGTGCTGATCCCCTCGTTGCGGAAGATGCGGCCGAGCTCGTACACCCGCTCGAAGCCCCCCACCACCAGCCGCTTGAGGTGCAGCTCGGTGGCGATGCGCAGGGTGAGGGGCAGGTCGAGGGCGTTGTGGTGGGTGGCGAAGGGGCGGGCGTCGGCACCGCCGGCTTCGGTCTGCAGGACAGGCGTTTCGATCTCGAGAAAGTCGCGCTCATCGAGCCAGCGGCGCATGGCGCTCACCAGCCGCGCCCGGCGCCGGAAGGTTTCGCGGGTGTCGGGCGAGACGATCAGATCGAGGTAGCGCTGGCGGTAGCGCTTCTCCACGTCCGCCAGGCCGTGCCATTTGTCGGGCAGCGGCTGGAGCGCCTTGGTGAGCATCACCCAGTCGGTCACTTTGACCGAGAGTTCGCCCCGATCGGTGCGGCGCAGGCTGCCGTGCACCCCGATCCAGTCGCCGCCATCGACAAGGGACGTGATCTGGGCGAAGCCTTCGGGTTCCTCCGGGTGGGCCGCCAGAAGGGTCGCCTTCTCGATGAACAGCTGGATCGGGCCGGATTCGTCGGCGATGGTGAAGAAGGCCAGCTTGCCCATCACCCGACGGGTCATCACCCGGCCGGCAACGGCCACCACAACAGCCCGCTCTTCGCCGTTGGGCAGGTCGGCATGGGCCTGCTGCAGCTCGGCGGTGCGGTGGCTGGGGGAGAAGCCGAGCGCGTAAGGAGCCCGACCGAGGGACTCCAGGGTGCGGGCTTTCTCCAGGCGGGTCTCACGCAGATCCGACAAGGCAGGCAGGGCGATGGAGAAGGGTCGCAGCCCATCCTGCAGGACCGGCCGACGTCGGCTTCAGGGGGTGAGCTCAGCCGGCGGCGGCCAGGGTGGCCTCACCCATCCGCTGGGAGGCGTAGCCCGTGCCCCGCACCGTGAGAATCAGCTCGGGATTGCGGGGATCGGGCTCAAGCTTGCCTCGCAAGCGGGCCACATACACGTCGACAACCCGCAGGTCGGCGGCGCGGCGGGGGGGATAGCCCCAAAGCTGCTCGAGGATCTCGGCCCGCGGCACCACCCGGCCCGGCTCCCGGAAGAGCAGCTCCAGCAGGCTGAATTCGGTGTAGGTGAGGGCAATGCGCTGCCCTTCGCGGGTCACCTGACGGCGGTTGGTGTCGACCACCAGATCGCCCACCCGCAGCACACCGGAGCCGGTGGGCAGCTCGCGCGGTTCGCTGGTGGCCGCCCCCCGACCCATGCGCCGCAGAATCGTGGAGATGCGGGCTTCGAGTTCCTTGGGGCTGAACGGCTTGGGCAGGTAGTCGTCGGCCCCCAGGTCCAGACCCGCCACCCGCTCGGCGATGGCATCGAGGGCCGAGAGAAAGATGATCGGCACGCAGGATTCCGCCCGCAGGCGCCGGCAGACGGCGAACCCGTCCAGCTTGGGCAGCATCACGTCGAGCACGACCAGGTCGGGCTGCTCCTGGTGGAACAGGGCGAGGGCCTCCTCGCCGTCCTCGGCACAGAGCACCCGGTAACCGGCCAGCTGCAGACGCATCATCAGCACCCGGCGCACCGCCGCTTCGTCGTCGACGACCAACAGGGTGGCGATCGGCTGGGAGGGGGAACCACCGCCCGCGGAAGCCTCCAGATCAGCACCATCGGTGAAGGAGGAGGCAACCGCGGGCATGGGCATCGCTCCGGTCCACTCGGATGAAGAATCGCAACCATAACGCGACGCCGTTTGGGGCCGCGAGCACAGAAACGGCTCCGGCAGCGGGGTTCTGGGCGGAAGGCAACATTTCTTCGGAAACCCTGACCCGCCCTCCGCTGCCTTCAGGGCCAGCGCGCCTCGGCATAGCGGTTCCACTGCAGCTCGGCTTCGGCCAGGGCCGCGTCGCTGGCCAGCTGCCCCAGCATCGCCCGCTGCAACTGGGTGTAAAGGATTGCCTGCAGCCGCTTCACCCCCGGGGTGGCCGGCACCAGCACCCTGGCCTGGGCCAGGGTCTCGATCGAGAGCAGCCGGGCGTTATGCACCAGACGTTCCTGGCCGTCGCTGGGAACCGCCCCCCGCAGATTCCGCTCCAGGCTCGCCAGCGCTCCCCGGGAGGAGGGCAGCACCCGGGCCTCCTCGGCGAAGGCCAGCTGGTTGGCCGCATCACTCAGGAACAGGGCGAAGCTCACCGCCGCCTCGGCCATGGCGCTCTGGCGGGGCACCACCAGGTTCATCACGGCCACATTGGCTTCGCCGTTCGGCCCCGTCAGGGGCGGAAAGGGGGCGGAGGTGGCGGCGATGCCGGGGGCGTTGGTCTGCAGGTTGCGCAGGAAATCGGGGCCACTGGCCACCTGGGCCAGATCGCCGGCCTGGAACAGCTCAATCGCCCGCCGGTACCCCTGGCTCACCACCTCCCGTGGCAGCAGCCCGCGGCGGTAGAGGTCGCTCCAGAAGGCGAAGGCGCGGCGACCGGCCGGACTGTTGAAGGCCGCCCGCTGGCGGGCGTCGAGCAGTTGCACCCCCATCTGCACCAGCGCCTCCATCAGTTCACCGGAGTCGTCGGGGACGACGGTGACGAACAGGGCGTAGCGGCCGGTGCGGCGCCGGACGGCTTCGGCGTAGGCCGGCACCTCCTCCCAGCGGCGGGGCGGGGCGGTGAGGCCGGCCCGCTGCAGCAGGCGGCGGTTAGCGATCGTCACCCGGGCGGTCAGGTACCAGGGAATGCCGAACTGCTCGCCCTGCTGCTGACCCGAGGTCCAGATGCCGGCCAGGTAGCGATCGGCGGCGTCGGGGGGGAGCAGGGGGGTGAGATCCCGCAGCCCCCCCTTGCTGGCCAGGTTGGCGGCGAAATTGGGGTTGAGATTGACCAGATCGGGGGCGGTGCGGGCGAACACCGCCGCCAGGAGCTTGCGCTCCACCGAGCCCCAGGGGACGTCGGTCCAGCGCACCGTCACGCCGGGATGGCCCTGCTCCCAGGCCGCGATCACCCGCCGCATGTAGGTGTTGAAGCGGGGCGCCAGATCCAGGGTCCAGACGTTCAGCACCTTGCCCGCTTCGGGCCGGGGCCCCCGCGCGCAGGCCCCGGCGCCCAGGGCGAGGGCGACGGGGGCGGCCAGCAGCCGCAGGGCCTGGCGTCGTGGCAGGGATCGGGGCATCACTCAGCGCCGCCAGCCGGAGCCCACCTGACGCCAGAGCAGCAGCTGCAGGGAACAGAGCATCGGGGCAAGCAGGGCCGTGATCAGGGTCTGGGAGAGCAGGACCCGCAGACCGGGTCCTGCCAGATCATCCCAGCGCCACCCCGGCAGGGCCAGCAGGGCGGGGTTCACCCCCTGACCCTCCAGGCGGCGGCCCAGCTCCGGTCCCGCCAGCTGGATCGCCTCCCGGGTGCTCACCCAGTCGTGGACGCCCCACTGGAGCATGAGCGTGAGGCCGAGCAGGGCCGTGCCCAGCAGGGCCAGCAGGCCGAGGCTGAAACTGCGCTGGATCGGTGGTGCCCGCCGTCCCATCCGGCCCCACCACCAGCCCAGCAGCAGCAGGGCGGGCGCCTGGGTGACACCGCCGGGGTACACCGCATCCAGCAGCAGCCCCAGGGCGAGCCCGGCGCAGGCCCCGGAGAACGGACCGTCGCTCAGCGCCCAGGGAAGCAGCCACAGCACCGCCCAGCAGGGGCCGACGCCGTCGAGGCTGAGCCATCCCGGTGAGGCCAGGACGAGCAACGGCACCAGCAGGGCGGAGGCGGCGAGCAGGGGCTGCCGGGTGAGCAGGTCCATCAGCGCACCTGCACCTGCACCCAGTCGAGGGCCGACACCGGCGCGATCAGCTGCACCACCGCCTCTGGGGCCGGGTCGGCGTTGGCGTCCATGGTCTGGATCACGCCCACCGGCAGGTTCGGCGGCACCAGGGTGCTGGCGGGCGATGTCACCACCACATCACCGGGGCGGGCCTGGGGATCCTTTTCCAGAAAGCGCAGCAGGGGCCGGCCGGCGCCGATGCCGGTGAGCAGGCCGTGGTGCTGGGTGCGCCCCACCCACACGCCGACCCGGCTGCGGGGATCGGTGAGCAGGGTGACGCTGGCAGTGCTGGGCGTGACGCTGCCCACCAGGCCGACCAGGCCGCCCGGGCCGAGCACCGCCTGGCCGGCACGGATGCCGCTGAGGGCCCCCTGGCCAAGCAGCAGCTGCCGCCACCAGCCGGAGCCATCCCGGGAGATCACCGGGGCCGTCACCCGGTTGGGGTTCTGCTTCTGCAGCTCCAGCAGGGTGCGCAGCCGCTGGTTGTCCTGCTCCAGCTGGGCCAGCCGGGCCCCGTCCTCGACCCGTCGGGCGGACTGCAGCCATTCGGCCTGGGCCGTCCCGGGCCAGAAGGGTCGGCTCAGGAGGGCATAGGTGTCGGCAACCAGGGCCCCCTTGCTGAGGCGCACGGCCACAAGGGCCAGCAGCACCAGCAGCCAGGGGGTGATCCGTCGCAGGGACGAGCCTTGGACGAAACGCAGCCAGCGCCATGCCGGCATGGGGATCAGGCCGTCTGACGGAGAAATTCGGGGGTGTCAAGCACCCGCTCCAGCCGGCTGTAGTCCTCCAGGACCATGCCGCAGCCGTTGACCACACAGAGCAGGGGGTCTTCGGCCACGTGGGTGAGGATGCCGGTCTCGTGGCTGATCAGGTCGCAGATGCCCCGCACCAGGGCACCGCCGCCGGCGAGCATGATGCCCCGATCGACGATGTCGGCCGCGAGCTCGGGAGGGGTACGCTCCAGCGTGCGCTTGACCGCTTCGACGATCACGTTGAGCGGCTCGGCCATGGCTTCGCGGATGTCTCCGGCACGGATGTTGATCGTGCGCGGCAGGCCGGAGAGCAGGTGCAGACCCCGCACGTCCATGGAGGTCTCGTCGTGGCCGTCGTCGGGGAACGCCGAGCCGATGCGGATCTTGATGTCCTCGGCGGTGCGCTCGCCCACCACCAGGTTGTGCACCTTCTTGAGGTACACGCTGATGGCGTCGCTGAGCTCATCACCGGCCACCCGCACCGACTCGCTCAGCACGGTGCCGCCCAGGCTGAGCACGGCCACCTCGGTGGTGCCACCGCCGATGTCAACGATCATCGTGCCCACCGGATCGGTCACGGGCAGGCCGGCGCCGATGGCGGCCGCCACCGGCTCATCAATCAGGTGCACCTGCCGGGCCCCGGCCAGGCCGGCCTGGTGCACGGCGCGGCGCTCGACGCCGGTGACCCCGCTGGGGATGCCGATCACCAGACGGGGCGCGATCACGCCCCGACCCTCGTTGCCCTTCTGGATGAAGCTCTTGATCATCTGCTCGGCGGCATCGAAGTCGGCGATGACCCCGTCGCGCAGGGGCCGGATCGCCCGGATGTTGCCGGGGGTGCGGCCCAGCATCAGCTTGGCCTCCTCACCCACCGCCAGGGGGGTGCCGCGCTCCAGGTCGATCGCCACCACGGACGGCTCCTGCAGCACGATCCCCTTGCCCGAGACGTACATCAGTGTGTTGGCCGTCCCCAGGTCGATGCCGATATCGCGGGAGAACTGGAAACGGCGGAAAAACACGGGCAAGGCCTCTGGCAGCGGTCAATCATAGGTGGGGCGATTCCTGCCGACCGGCCAACCTCCGGTGGGTGTGACAACCGGGACGAAGGGTGGAACGGAAAGGGAGAGGCCCCCGATCGGGGTGCCCCATCATTGATCCACTCGTTCCAGGAGCACGCCATGGGCGTCAATTCCATCACCCTCGTCGGCCGGGCCGGCCGCGACCCGGAGGTCCGTTACTTCGAATCCGGCAGCATGGTTGCCAACCTCACGTTGGCGGTCAACCGCCGCAGCCGCGACGACGAACCGGACTGGTTCAACCTGGAGATCTGGGGCAAGCAGGCCCAGGTGGCGGCCGACTATGTCCGCAAGGGTGCCCTGATCGGCATCATCGGTTCCTTCAAGCTCGACCGCTGGACGGACAGGGCCAGTGGCGAGGAGCGCAGCAAGCCGGTGATCCGGGTCGACCGGCTGGAGCTGCTGGGCAGCAAACGGGACGCCGAGGGCGGCGGCGGTGGCAGCTTCGGCGGCGGTTTCGGTGGCGGCGAACCCAGTGAGGAAGAAGTGCCGTTCTGAGGGTTTCGGCCGGACTTTCGGTCCGGGGGCTTGTGCCAGTGACCCAGCCGGGTTATCAAGCGTCCGAAGCCAGAGAAGGCGCCCCCCGGGGCGCCTTTTTTACTGTTCCGGTGCCGCTGGCCGTCAGCCGGTGGCGATGGATCAGGGGCTGTTGCGGCTCTGCTTCCAGATGCGCAGCCCCAGCCACACGGCACCGGCCAGGACCGCCAGCACCAGCAGCACCTTCACCACCCTGGCGGCGGGCTCGATCCAGAGCTCGACCTTGGTGTAGCCCTCCCCCAGCGCCAGGCCCGCCAACGTCAGCAGCAGGGTCCAGATCAGGCTGCCGGCGGTGGTCCAGAGCAGAAAGGGCGTCATCGGCATCATCTCGATGCCGGCGGGGACGGAAATCAGGGTGCGGATGCCGGGCACCAGCCGGCCCCAGAACACCAGGGCCGTGCCGTGGCGGCTGAACCAGCGGCGGCTGCGGCGCAGTTCCTGGGGGCTGATGCCGATCCAGCGTCCGTGGCGCTCCAGCCAGTGCTCAATGCGCTCCTCGTTCACCAGCCGTCCGATGCCGTACCAGGGAAGGGCGCCGAGAACTGTGCCCAGGAGGCCGGCCAGCACCACCGGAATCAGGGAGAGCTTGCCCTGATGCACAAAAAAACCCCCGAGCGGCATGATCAGCTCGGAGGGAATGGGGGGGAACAGGTTCTCCAGAAACATGGCCGCGAAGATCGCGCCATAGCCCGCTGCCGGGTTGGCCTCCACGGCCGCCCCGATCATCTCGGGGAGCTTCTGGACCAGTTCGATCGCCATCGGGCCAGCCGGATCAGAGGCGCCAGTCTTCCACGACGGCCCGAGCGCTGCCAGCAGCGCCGGGCCGTTGCCGCTCAGTAGCGGTAGTGGTCGAGCTTGTAGGGGCCTTCAACGGGCACAGCGATGTAGGCCGCCTGCTCGGTGGTGAGCTCGGTGAGCCGGGCGCCGATCCGCTCGAGGTGCAGACGGGCCACCATTTCATCGAGGTGCTTGGGCAGCACGTAGACCTCCTTGCCGTAGGCGTCGCCCTTGGTGAACAGCTCGATCTGGGCCAGCACCTGGTTGGTGAAGGAGTTGCTCATCACGAAGCTGGGGTGGCCGGTGCCGCAGCCCAGATTCACCAGCCGACCTTCGGCCAGCAGGATGATGCGGTTGCCGCTGGGCAGGATCACGTGATCCACCTGGGGCTTGATGTTGTCCCAGGTGTACTGCTTGAGGGACGCCACATCGATCTCGTTGTCGAAGTGACCGATGTTGCACACGATCGCCTGATTCTTCATGGCGAGCAGGTGCTCATGGCGGATCACGTGGTAGTTCCCCGTGGCCGTCACGAAAATGTCGACATCCGCCACCACGTCCTCAAGACGAACGACGCGGTAGCCCTCCATGGCGGCCTGCAGGGCGCAGATCGGATCGATCTCGGCGATCATCACCGTGGCGCCGAGCCCGCGCAGGGACTGGGCCGAGCCCTTGCCCACATCGCCGTAGCCCAGCACCAGGGCCACCTTGCCCGCCACCATCACATCGGTGGCACGCTTGACGCTGTCGACAAGGGATTCGCGGCAGCCGTAGAGGTTGTCGAACTTGCTCTTGGTGACCGAATCGTTGACGTTGATGGCCGGGAACGGCAGTTCGCCGCTCTTCTGCATCTGGTACAGACGGGCCACGCCGGTGGTGGTCTCCTCGGTGACGCCCTGGATGTTGGCGTAGATGCGGGAGTAGAAGCCGGGCTGCACCGCCAGACGCTGGCGGATGGAGTTGAACAGGGCCACTTCCTCCTCGCTGGAGGGGTTGTCGAGCACTGACAGATCCTTTTCGGCCTTGGTGCCGAGAACCACCAGACCGGTGGCATCGCCGCCGTCGTCGAGGATCATGTTGGGCGTGCCACCGTCGCTCCACTCGAGGATGCGGTGGGTGAAGGCCCAGTACTCATCAAGGGTTTCGCCCTTGTAGGCAAACACCGGGATGCCGGCGGCGGCGATGGCGGCGGCGGCGTGATCCTGGGTGGAGAAGATGTTGCAGGACGCCCAGCGCACCTCGGCGCCGAGGGCCACCAGGGTCTCGATCAGAACGGCGGTCTGGATCGTCATGTGCAGGCTGCCGGCGATCCGGGCCCCCTTGAGGGGCTGCGCAGCGCCGTAGGTCTGACGCAGGGCCATCAGGCCGGGCATCTCGGTTTCGGCGATCTCCAGTTCCTTGCGGCCCCAGTCGGCCAGGCCGAGATCGGCGATCACATAGGAACTGGTGGCCTGAACGCCAGCAAACGCAGCCTCGGGGCTGGAAGGTGTTGCCACCATGAAGGGAAAAGCTCCCTGACGGGAGGACGAAACAATGGAAATATCTGCAGAGACGCCGAGGCTTCGGGCTCGCTTGGAGGCAATCTACAAGGGTGGAAACGAATGACGCGATTGAGGTGTGCCATCTGGCGGACCCCTCCGCCACCGACGCCCTGGGGCGGCGGCTGGCATCGCAACTGATCGCCGCTGCTGCCGGTGACGGCGTCCTGCTGCTGCTGCGGGGGGAACTGGGCACGGGCAAGACGTCGCTGGTGCAGGGACTGGCCGCTGGGCTGGGCATCGCCGAACCGATCAGCAGCCCCACCTTCGCCCTGGCCCAGCACTACGACACCGACGCCGGCCCCGACGCGGGCACCTCTGCCCTGGTGCACCTGGATCTCTATCGGCTGGAGCAGAGCGCCGCGGCCGACGAACTCTTCGCCCAGGAGGAAGAGGAGGCCCGCCGCATCGGCGCCGTGATGGCGGTGGAATGGCCCGAGCGGCTCAGCTTCCGGCCGGAGGGTGCCTGGGACGTGGACTTGAGCCACACCGAAACGGGCGAGGGCCGGTTGGCCCGGATCACGCCACCGGGCTTCAGCCCGCCGCAATCCTTGCGTGCAGCGCCGCGATGATGCGGGCGTTGGCGGCCGGAAAGGGGTAGCTGGCGAGCTCCTCCGGTGCCACCCAGCGCACCTGCTGGGAGGCCAGGGGCTGCGGCTCTCCCGCCAGCCATTGGCAGAGATGCACCACAAAGCGCAGCCGCTTGTGGCTGTAGGCGTGCTCGAGGGTGATCAGCTCCTCCCCCACCGTCACCTCGATGGCCAGTTCCTCCCGCAGCTCCCGCTGAATCGTCGCTTCGATCGCTTCATCCGGCTCCTGCTTGCCACCCGGAAATTCCCACAGGCCGCCCAGCAGGCCCTCCTGGAGCCGCTGATCGATCAGCACCCTCCCATCGCCGTCCCGCACCACGCCCACCCCGATCACCTGGAAGGGGATGGGGGTGGTGGTGTCCTTCACGGGGAAACGGGCGGGATCGCCGGCAGCGTAGGCAGCGCAGTGCCCGCGCCAGGGGCAGGTGCCGCAGCAGGGCTGGCGGGGGGTGCAAACGCCGGCGCCCAGGTCCATCAGGGCCTGGTTGAAGGCGCGGGGCTGGTGGGGGTCGAGAACGGTTTCACTCAGCCACCAGAACTGGGCCAGCTGCCGCTTCGGAGGCTCCGGATGGGCGACCAGCCGGGCCAGCACCCGCTGGACGTTGCCATCAAGGATCGGGTGGGCCAGATCGAAGGCGGAGGAGAGGATGCTGGCGGCGGTGCTGCGGCCGATGCCCGGCAGGGCCATCCAGCCCTCCAGCGTGCGCGGCCAGGGATCGCCACCCGCCGCGACCAGTTGCTGAGCCCCGCCGTGCAGGCGGCGGGCTCGGGCGTAGTAGCCCAGGCCTTGCCAGAGCATCAGCACGTCGTGCTCGCTGGCGACGGCGAGGCTTCTGAGGTCGGGGAACGCCGCCATCCAGCGGTACCAGTAGGGCAGCACCACCGCCAGCTGGGTCTGCTGCAGCATCACCTCGGCCACCCACACGCCGAAGGGATCGAGGGGCTCCCCGGCCCCGGGGCGCGATCCGTCGGGGTGTCGCTTCCAGGGGATGTCGTGGCGACCGTTGGACTCCCACCAAGCCAGCAGGGTGTGCCGAAGCAGCTCAAGCGAAGCCGGATCCAGCACGCCTCGCCCTAGACGAATCCCCCCGGCCGGGGGCGGGTGCTGGAAAGGGAGACATTCCCCTGAGCGAAGCCCTGGACGGCCCCCTGGACCGCGACGGGTGAAGCGGCAGGCCGGGGCGGCGGCTGGGGCACGGCCACCACGTTGAAGGCGATCGACCAGCGCTCCCCTTCGCCGCGGAACGGGGGCACCGAGTGGGGTTGCCAGGCCGGAAACACATAGAAATCTCCCGGCACCGGCAGCACGTAATGAGCCATGCCGGTGCGGAAGCTCTGGATGTGCCACTCCTCCGGGCCATGGAAGCAGAGCTGGCCGTCGAAGCGCTCCGCATTGATCTGGGGGGGCACCTGAAGAAACAGCACGCCGGAGAAGCTGCCGCCGTGGGTGTGGGTGGGGTTGTAGTCGCCGGCGCGCTGGGCGTTGAGCCACAGGTCGATCATCTGCAGGCCATAGCGGCCCGGGGTCCAGGGGCCGCGGCCCTGGGGCGGCTGCTGGTCGATCACGTGGCGGATCCAGCGCTCACAGGCCGGCAGGATCACCGAGCGGCAAAGCTCGGCGGCGGCGGGGTGGTCGGGGCCGAGCTCCCGCTGCTGGGACAGCTGGCCGGCCAGCTTGACCGAAGCATCGGGACTGCGTTCGGGCGCCGCCAGCACCGCCCGGGCCATGGCCAGCAGATCGGCCAGCTGTGACGGGGCCAACTGGCCCTGCAGCAGATAGCGGGGAAAGAGACTGACCACCTCCATCGTGGCCTCCTCCGGGGGCGTGCCGGCCATGGAAGGGAAGCTGCGTGCTGGCCCCAAGCCTCGCAAACGGCGCAATCAGATCGCCACGTAGGCCTCGACGGCGTCGCTGAGGCGGCGCAGACCGGCCAGGCCGTCGCGCTCCAGGTTGCGCACCCGATCGCGGCTGATTCCCAGGATGCGGCCGATGCCGGTGAGGCTCATCGGCTCCTCGCCATCGATGCCGAAGCGCATCTTCAGCACCCGGCCCTGCAGGTCCGGCAGTTGGTCGAGCAGGGCCCGCAGGTCGCCCTTGAGGCACTCGCCATCCACCAGCTCGGACGGCAGCAGGTCGTCACCGGCCAGCAGATCCAGCAGCTCGGTGTCTTCACCATCGCCCACCTTGGTTTCGAGGCTCACCGGCTGGCGGGCCCGGCAGAGCAGGTCCTTCACCTCCTCTTCGGGGAGCTCCACCGCGACGGCCAGTTCGCTCAGGGTGGGGGTGCGGCCCAGCTCTTGGCTCAGCTCCCGCTGGCCCTTCTTGAGCTTGTTGAGCGTTTCGGTGATGTGGATCGGCAGCCGGATCGTGCGGCTCTTCTCGGCAATCGCCCGAGTGATGCCCTGGCGGATCCACCAGTAGGCGTAGGTGGAGAACTTGTAGCCGCGGGTGGGGTCGAACTTCTCGACGCCCCGGACCAGGCCGATCGTGCCCTCCTGGATCAGGTCGAGCAGCTCCATGTTCCGCTTGGTGTACTTCTTCGCCACGCTCACGACCAGGCGCAGGTTGGCGGCCACCATCCGCTCCTTGGCGCGGCGGCCGGCGTGCAGGCGCTTGCGCAGCACCTCGGGCCGCAGGCCCACCGCCACCGCCAGCTCCTGCTGGCTCGGATCGCTGCCGCCGGAGCGCATCTTCAGCTCCTCGCGCATCTCCTCGAGGGCCATCAGCTCCTGCACCTGGCGGCCCAGGGTGATCTCCTGCTCATGGCTGAGCAACGGCACCCGGCCGATGTCCCGCAGGTAGGAGCGGACCAGATCGCCATCCACCGGGGGCATGGAACGGCCCGGGGAGGCGCGGACCACCGTCTGGACAGCGACGGGAGTGGATGGCTGGGCGAGGGCGAGGGCGGCGACCATGGAACCGATCCATAACTATCTGTAAAGCGTAACATCACGAAGTGTGAACTCCTCTCAGAAAGCGTCGATCCGCCGGGTCACCCCATTCCCAGCCTCGGCAGCAGCAGCTGGGCGGTCTTGAGGTAGATGAAAACGCCGGCCACGTCGGTGGCCGTGGTGATGAACGGGGCCGACATCAGGGCCGGATCCAGGCCGAGGCGGTCGAACAGCAGGGGCAGGGCCGCGCCCGCAGTGGCGGCCAGGGTGGTGATCGCCACCAGGCTGATGCCGGCCGAGGTCGCCACCAGCGCGCTGCCGCCCATGGTCCAGGCCCAGGGCACCACCACCACCGCCAGCAGACCGCCCAGCAGCGCCCCGGCGATCAGCTCCCGGCCGATGGTGCGCCAGGGGCCCAGGGACTGGAGCCGCTGGGTGCTCAGGCCCCGGATGACCACGGTGGAGCTCTGGGCCCCGACGTTGCCGCCGGTGCCGATCAACAGCGGGATGAAGGCCGCCAGCAGCACCACCTGCTTCAGCACCAGCTGCTCGGAGGCGATCACAGCCGAGGTGCCGGTGTTCGCCACCAGCAGCACCAGCAGCCACACCACCCGGCGACGGGCCACGGTGAACAGGTTGCTGCGGAAGTAGTCGTCCTCGTCGCCGGCCTGCACGGCGCCAGCGGCGTAGAGGTCGCGGGTGGCCTCCTGCTGGATGACGTCGATGACGTCGTCGACCGTGACGATCCCCACCAACCGCTGCTCCCGGTCCACCACCGGCACGGCCAGGAAGTCGTAGCGCTGGATCACCCGGGCCACCTCCTCCTGGTCGGTGTCGGTGGCGACGCTCATCACCTCCCGCGTCATCACATCCCCCAGCCGGTCCTCCGGATCCGCCGTCACCAGATCCCGCAGCGAGAGCATGCCGCTGAGGTGGCGCGAGGCGTCGGTCACATAAAGGCTGTAGATCGTCTCCGTGTCGCGGGCGCGGCGGCGGACGATGTCGAGGGCCTGCTGGGCGCTGTGGAACTCCTTGAGGTCGATGAACTCCGTCGTCATCAGGCGCCCGGCGGTTTCGGCCTCGTAGCCCAGCATCTGCGCCGTGACCCGCCGCTCCGCCGGGCTGAGCTCCGCCAGCAGCCGCCGCACCACCTTGGCCGGCAGTTCATCAAAGAGCCGCACCCGGTCGTCGGGGGACATCTCCTCCACCAGCTCCAGCACCTCACCGGAGCGCAACCGCTCCAGCAGGCTCTGCTGCACCGAGCCATCGAGGTACTCGTAGACCTCGATCGCCTCGTTCTTGGGCAGCAGCCGAAAGGCCAGTGCCTGCAGCGTGCGCGGCAGGGTGCCGATCGCTTCAGCGGAATCCACCGCCTGCACGGGCTGCAGGAGCAGTTTGGCGCCGTCGTAGTTGCCCGCCTGCAGCAGTCCCTCCAACTGGCGGGCCACCACCTCGGCGACGGCGGAGGCCTCAGCCATCGCTCCTCGCATGCCGGTGAATACGAGTGTATGGGCTCAGCCGCTAGGGTCCGCGGCGACCTTCCCTCTCCAGAAATCCGTGACGCTGAACGTGAGTGACGTGGTGGTGCGCAGCGCCAGCGGCGAAGAGCGCCGGCTCGGCGAATGGGCAGGGACGGTGCTGCTGATCGTCAACGTGGCCAGCCGCTGCGGCTTCACACGCCAGTACGCCGGCCTGCAGAAGCTGCAGGAGACCTACGGGTCCCAGGGCTTCACGGTGCTCGGCTTCCCCTGCAACGACTTCGGCGCCCAGGAACCGGGCAGCCTCGACGAGATCCAGCAGTTCTGCTCCACCACCTACGGGGCCGACTTTCCCCTGTTCGACAAGGTGCATGCCACCGGCTCGAAGACGGCGCCCTACGACACCCTCACCCAGGCCGAACCCGCCGGTGACGTGGCCTGGAACTTCGAGAAGTTCCTGATCGGCAAGGACGGCACCGTGCTGGCCCGCTTCAAGAGCGCCGTGGAACCGGACGGGGCTGAACTGGTGGCCGCGATCGAGAAGGCCCTGGCCGCCTGAGCGTCCAGGGCCTGACCCCGAAGCGCCGGCAGTTCAGCCCGCCAGCCAGCCGCGGCTGGGCTGCCCGGCGGCGGTGGAAGCTTCCACCTGGAGCCATCGGCGGCCGCCGGGCTCCATCCACTCACGCAACACCCGCAGCGGGGCTCCGGTTTCCAGTCGCGCCAGCACCGGCGCCTGGCAGCGGGGGGCGCAGTGGAGCCCGATGGTGCCGTTGCTGAGCAAGGGCTCAGCCTGGCGCTCGCGGCGGCGGACGTCCGGCAAGCGCCGATCACCACCGCCGGCGGGCAGGGCCGCCGGCGCCAGCAGGGCGAACCCGAGCAGGGCGGCCCAGCGCCAGGCCGGCACAGCCATTGGATGGCGTGGGGTCATCAGATGTCGAGCTGGGCGAAATCCAGCTCGGCGCTGTGGGTCTCGATGAACTCGCGCCTCGGCGCCACCTTGTCGCCCATCAGGATCGTGAAGATGCGATCGGCTTCGAGGGCATCTTCGATTTCCACCCGCTTCATCATGCGGGTCTCCGGATCCATGGTGGTTTCCCAGAGCTGCTTGGGCATCATTTCGCCCAGACCCTTGAAGCGCTGGATGTTGTAGTTGGCCTTCTCGCCGAAGCCAGAGAGTACTTTCTTGAGCTCGTTTTCGTTGTAGCAGTAGTTGTGGTTCTTTCCGCGCTCCACCTTGTAGAGCGGCGGGCAGGCGATGTAGATGTAGCCGCCCTCCACCAAGGCCTTCTGATAGCGGTAGAAGAAGGTGAGCAGCAGGGTGCGGATGTGGGCGCCGTCCACGTCCGCATCGGTCATGATGACGATGCGGTGGTAGCGCAGGTTCTTCTCCTCAAAGTCCTCGCCTTTGATGCCCAATCCGAGCGCCGTGATCAGGGCCTGGATCTCGGTGTTCTTGTAGATCTTGGCGTCGTCGGTCTTCTCGATGTTGAGGATCTTGCCGCGCAGGGGCAGGATGGCCTGGAAGCGACGGTCGCGGCCCTGCTTGGCCGAACCACCGGCAGAATCCCCCTCCACGATGTAGATCTCCGATTCGCTCGGATCGCGGGAACTGCAGTCGGCCAGCTTGCCGGGCAGGGTGGAACTCTCCAGCACCGACTTCCGCCGGACCAGCTCCCGCGCCCGGCGGGCGGCCTCGGCGGCGTTGAAGGCCTGGATGGCCTTCTCCAGGATCAGGTCGATTACCTGGGGGTTGAACTCCAGGTATTCGCCCAGGGCCTCACCCACCGTCGTGTCGACGATGCCACGCACCTCGGTGTTGCCCAGCTTGGTCTTGGTCTGACCTTCAAACTCCGGTTCCGGCACTTTCACCGAAAGCACGGCCGTCAGACCCTCGCGGATGTTCTCGCCGGCCAGGTTGGTGTCGGCGTCCTTTCGCTTGCCGCGCTTCTTGGCGAAGGTGTTCAGGGTGCGGGTGAGCACCGTCTTGAGCCCCTCGATGTGGGTGCCGCCATCCACGGTGCGGATGTTGTTGGCAAAACCCAGGATGCTGTCGGAATAGGCATCCACGCACCACTGCAGGGCCGCCTCCACCTGAACGCCATCCTTGGTGGCATTCACATAGATGATCTCGGGATGAAGGGGGTCCTTCTCCGCATTCATGTAGGCGACGTACTCCTTGATGCCGCCTTCGTAGTGATAGACCTCCTCATGGGCCTCGCCAGCGGCGTTGGCCGCCGCGGGGCGCTCATCGCGGAAGACGATGCGGACGCCACCGTTGAGGTAGGCGAGCTCCCGCAGACGGGCCGACAGGGTGTGGTAATCGAACGCGATCCCGCCACTGAAGATCTCCAGGTCGGGCCGGAAGCGCACCGCGGTGCCGGTGCCGGCATCAGGGGCGTCCTCGGAGACGAGGGTGCCGATGGGGAGACCGCGCTCAAACCGCTGGCGGTGGACCTGACCCTGGCGATGGACGGTGACCTCCACCCACTCGCTGAGGGCATTCACCACCGAGATGCCGACACCGTGCAGACCACCGGAGACCTTGTAACCGCCACTGCCGAACTTGCCGCCGGCGTGGAGCACGGTCAGCACCGTCTCCAGGGCGCTGCGGCCGGTGCGGGGGTGAATATCGGTGGGGATGCCGCGTCCGTTATCGGTGACGCTGGCGGAGCCATCCTCGTGCAGGGTCACCACGATGGCGTCGCAGTGGCCGGCCAGGGCCTCGTCCACCGAGTTGTCGACCACCTCGTAGACGAGATGGTGCAGACCCCGGGGGCCGGTGGTGCCGATGTACATGCCCGGCCGTTTGCGCACCGGCTCCAGGCCTTCCAGCACCTGAATCTGCTCGGCGCCGTAGGCCGCTTCGACTTTGATGGCGTCGCTCATTCAGAAAAGGGCTCTCCCCAGGGGGCTGACAAGGGCGGCGAATCCCAGGGGCGGTGGGGCGGCAATGGGGCGAAGCGGCTCCCAAAGGACGCTGCGCAAAGGCCAATCTACCACCGCCGTCCCGGAGAGCCCCAGAGACGCCTCTGGGAACCGATTTGCGCCAGGGGTGCAATCACCCCTCGATCCCACCTCCGGCAGGATGGCCCGATCCCCCTGTCGCGCCCGGCCTGCGGCCGCCGCTCCCGACCCCCGTGGCGTCCCTCCCCGGTGCCGATCTGCCCCTGGTGATCGCCCTGCTCGGCCCGACGGCCAGCGGCAAGACCGCCCTGGCGATCGAGCTGGCCGAGGCCCTCGATCTGGCCGTGCTGTCGGTGGACTCGCGCCAGATGTACCGCCACATGGACGTGGGCACGGCCAAGCCCACCCCCGAGCAGCGGGCCCGGGTGCGCCACGAACTGCTGGATCTGAGCGACCCCGACCAGCCGCTCACCCTGCAGGAGTTCACGGCCCTGGCGGGCACCGCGATCGCGGCGGAACACCAGCGCCGGGGCGTGGCCCTGCTGGTGGGGGGAAGCGGGCTCTATCTCAAGGCCCTGCTGGCGGGCCTGCAGCCGCCGGCGGTGCCGCCCCAGCCGGCCCTGCGGGACCAGTTCACCGCCCTGGGTCAGGTGGTGTGCCACCAGCTGCTGCAGCAGAACGATCCCCGGGCGGCGATGCGCATCGCGCCGGCCGACGCCGTCCGCACCATCCGGGCCCTGGAGGTGCTCTATGCCACAGGGCGGCCCCTGTCAGCCCAGCAGACGCAGTGCCCTCCCCCCTGGCGGGTGCTGGAGCTGGGCCTGGATCCGGCCGACCTGCCCCAGCGCATCGGCCGCCGAACAGCCGCCCTCTACGCCGGCGGACTTGTGCAGGAAACGGCCCAGCTGATCGAACGTTTCGGCGCCGACTGCCCGTTGCTGGCCACGATCGGTTATGGCGAAGCGGCGCGGCTGCTGCGGGGCGACCTGGAGCGGGACGCCGCCATCGCCCTCACCGAGCGGCGGACCCGGCAGTACGCCAAACGGCAGCGCACCTGGTTCCGGCGCCAGCACCAGCCCCTCTGGCTGACGGATAGGGCCTCGGCCGGGGCTTCGGAGGCCGATGTGCTTCAACAGGCGATGGGAGCGGCCACGGGCGGTTTAGGGTGAACAGCTAACCGCCCCTGTGAATGCCTCCCCGTCCCCGTTTTGATCGCCGTGCTCCCGTGCGGGAGCTGCCCAACATCAACGACCGCATCAGCTACCCCAACCTTCGTGTGGTGGATGCGGACGGCAGTCAACTGGGAGTCATCACCCGAGAGGCGGCCCTTGAGGTCGCCCGCGACCGCGAGCTGGATCTGGTCCTGGTGAGCGAGAAGGCCGATCCGCCGGTCTGCCGGATCATGGATTACGGCAAGTACAAGTTCGAACAGGAGAAGAAGGCCAAGGAGGCCAAGAAGAAGTCGCACCAGACCGAGGTCAAGGAGGTGAAGATGCGCTACAAGATCGACTCGCACGACTACCAGGTGCGGATCGGTCAGGCAGTGCGCTTCCTCAAATCCGGCGACAAGGTGAAGTGCACGGTGATCTTCCGGGGCCGGGAGATCCAGCACACGGCCCTGGCCGAGCAGCTGCTCTACCGCATGGCCAAGGACCTCGAGGAAAACGCCGAGATCCAGCAGCCCCCCAAGCGGGAAGGCCGCAACATGATCATGTTCCTGAGCCCGCGCAAGCAGGCGGCCGGCAAGACGGCGGCCGCTGCGGCCAGCTGATCCCGCCCACAGGCTTACCCTGGCGCCCCCAGCGCCTGCTCGAAACTGTCGAGCAGGAGTGACCAGCCTGCCGCCGCCGCCTCGGGGCGATGGTCGGACCGGGCCGAGCACATGAAGCCGTGCCCCCCCTCCAGCAGCACCAGGCGGTGGGGCTGGGCCGGGACCGCGGCCAGAACCCGGGCGTCGTTGGCGGCCGAAAGGGCTGTTCCAATCGCCGCCACATCCGCCGCCGGGATCAAGGGGTCTTCGCTGCCGCAGATGCACAGCAGCGTGCCGTCGATCGACGGCACCAGTTCCAGGCTGGCGGGACCGCCGCCGGGGCGGCCTGAGGCGACGCCGGCTCCGTAGAAATCGACCGTGACGGCCACCTGGGGCAGGGTGGCCGCCAGCAGGGCGACGTGGCCGCCGAAACAGAACCCCACACAACCCAGGCCGGCGGCAGGGGCAGGCAACTGCTGCTGCAGCCAGTCGGCGGCGAGGCCCACATCGGCCAGCAACTGGTCGGTGCGGGTGAGCTCCTTGTGGTGGCGGCCCAGGGCCAGGTCGCCGGGGCCATAACCCAGCTCCAGCTCAGGGGCGGTGCGGGCATAGAGGGGCACCGCCAGGGCCGCGTAGCCCGCCTCGGCCAGCCGCTGGGTGACGCTGCGGATCCAGCCGTTGATCCCAAACACCTCCGGCAGCACCAGAACGCCGCCGCGAGGCGGCGCGTCGGTGGGCCTGGCCCACCAGCAGCGCAGCGGCACCTGGTCCGGCCGCCGGGGGTCGAGTTGCAGCCAGGAGGCGACGGAATCGGAAGGGGACAAACCGGCACAGGGCAACCGGCACATGGTCGTATGACAACGGGGGAATTGTCACGGGGCCCAAAGCTCCTTAGGGTGGCGGCCAGAACCCCTGGCCACACTGGCGTGCGTTTTCACATTCAGCAGGAGAGCGACATCCCGGCGTCGACCCAGCTGTACAACCAGATCTGCTTCGCCATCGCTGCCCGGCATTACCCGCCGGGCCACCGATTGCCGAGCACCCGCCAGCTGGCCATGCAGACAGGCCTGCACCGCAACACGATCAGCAAGGTCTACCGCCAGCTCGAAACCGACGGCGTGGTGGAGGCCATGGCCGGCTCAGGGATCTATGTGCGCGACCAGCAGAACCCGCGCGAGATCAAGCCGCCGCCGGGGCTGCGCAGCAAGGCCCTTCCGGACATTGACCGGGAGGTGCGCCAGAGCGTCGATGGCCTGCTGAATGCCGGCTGCACCCTGCAGCAGGCGCGGGAGCTGCTCACCCGCGAGATCGACTGGCGGCTGCGCTGCGGCGCCCGGGTGCTGGTGAGCACCTCCCGCGAGGACATCGGCGCCTCGATCCTGATCGCCGAGGAACTCAAGCCCAGCCTGGAGGTGCCCGTCGAGGTGGTGCCGATCGAGGAGCTCGAATCGGTGCTGGAAACCTCCAGCAAGGGAACGGTGGTCACCAGCCGCTACTTCCTCCAGGAGGTGGAGCAGATCGCCAAGGTGCACGGGGTGCGGGCCGTGCCGGTCGACCTCAACGACTTCGGCCACGAACTGGGCATGCTCAAGGAGCTGCGCCCCGGCAGCTGCGTGGGCCTGGTGAGCATCAGCCCGGGAATCCTGCGGGCCGCCGAGGTGATCCTGCACAGCATGCGAGGTAATGAGCTGCTGGTGATGACGGCCAATCCCGACACCAGCAGCCGCCTGCTGGCGTTGCTGCGGGCCTCCAGCCATGTGATCTGCGACAAGCCCAGCCTGCCCCTGGTGGAGCAGACCCTGCGCCAGAACCGGGCCCAGCTGATGCGCCTGCCGATGGTGCACTGTGCGCAGAGCTACCTTGGCGCCGCCACCATTGACCAACTGCGCAAGGAGATCGGCCTCCTGGCAGTCTGAGGGCCAGAACCCATGCTCGATGCACTCCGGGCCGACCTGGCCATCATCCGGCAGAGGGATCCGGCCGCCCGGGGCACCCTGGAGATCCTGCTCTGCTATCCGGGCTTCCACGCCCTGGAACTGCACCGCCTCAGCCACCGCCTCTGGCGCCTCGGCCTGCCCCTGCTGCCGCGGCTGCTGAGCCAGCTGGGACGCCTGTTCACGGGGGTGGAGATCCACCCCGGTGCCCGGATCGGCCGTGGGGTGTTCATCGACCACGGCATGGGCGTGGTGATCGGTGAAACCAGCGTCATCGGCGACAACTGCCTCCTCTACCAGGGCGTGACCCTGGGGGGCACCGGCAAGGAGCACGGCAAGCGCCACCCCACCCTGATGGACAACGTGGTGGTGGGGGCGGGAGCCAAGGTGCTGGGGGCCATCACCGTGGGCACCAACACCCGCATCGGCGCCGGCTCGGTGCTGCTTCGCAACGTGGGGGCCGACAGCACCGTGGTGGGCATTCCCGGCCGGGTGATCCACCAGGCGGGGGCCCGGATCGATCCCCTGGCCCACTCCGCCCTGCCGGATGCGGAGGCCTCGGTGATCCGCAACCTGATGGAGCGGATCGACAGCCTGGAGAACGACGTCAACCGGCTGCAGGCCTGCCTGAAGGAAGTGGCCGCCGGCCGGCCGCTGCAGGAGCCATGCAGCGGCAAGGCCCAGAACCTGCGCGATCGAGAGATCCTCGAGTTTCTGGGAGACAACCCGGGCATCCCCAACTGAAGGAGCGAAGCGTCTTCAGAACACGGCCACTTTCACATCGGTGCGCGAAAAGTCATCGCCCTTGAACAACAGGGGCCGATCCAGGGCCATGGCCAAGCCATAGCTAAAGCAATCACCGAAGTTCAGGCCTGCCCGGTGGCGACCCTTGCCGTAGTGATGCCACCCATGCAGAGCCCAGCGCAGATGGTTCGCATCGAAGGCCAAGGGCCGGATCTCAGCTCGGCTGAGCAGCAGTTCCAGGTCAACCAATCCGGCGTCACCAACCTGGCTGACCATCACCATCTGAGCCTCCAGCAGGGTGGGCATGGCGATGGTGCTGTTGCGACTCGCGCCCAAGCAGTGCAGGAGGGCCGCTGCCTCTGCTTCTGCCTTGAGGATCGCCACCAAAGCAGAGGTATCCACCACCATCACACCGGCAACCCATGGTCGTCATAGAGCTCGTCCTGCAACTCCTTGCTGGTCACACCCTCCGGCCACTGAATCTGGCGAAATCGCTGTAAAAGTTCCTGAAGCCGTGCATGCCGAGCCGCGACCACACCGGCCATCTCTTCCTCCTCGTGCTGGCTGCGTTCAAGCTCGGCGCTGAGGGCCTGTCGCACCGCATTGGTCACGGTGGTGGACCGGCGGGCAGCCAGCTCTCGTGCCATGGCATGCACTTCAGGATCCTTGATGTTCATGCCCACGGCGCCACCAGGGTAGAAGAGATGAAGATTCTACCCTTACCGATCCTCAGGCCGTCACCGCCTGCGGCACCTGGGGCTGGAACATGAACATCGAATAGATCACGTTGCGGCGCATCTGGGTCATCATCTCCAGGAACATGTCGTACCCCTCATTCTTGTATTCGATCAGGGGATCTTTCTGACCGTAGCCCCGCAGACCCACCGACTCCCGCAGGGCCTCCATGGCCTGCAGATGCTCACGCCAGAGGGTATCGATCTGCTGGAGGATGAAGAAACGCTCCGCTTCCCGCATCAGACCGGGGCGCATCTGTTCGATCTGGCCCTCCTTGATGTCGTAGGCATTGCGCATCTGCTCCTGCAGGAAGGCCTTGAGCTCCTCCATCGAGAGGCCGCTCACCTGATCAGGGGACAAATCCGCCAGCAGGTAGATGAACTCCTTCACCTTCTCAACAAGGCGGCTGAGATCCCACTCCTCGGGCGGCAGGTCCGGGTTCACGTAGGCCTCGACGATGTCGTCGATGGTGCGCTCGCCATAACCGATCACCTGCTGTTTGAGCTCCCTTCCCTCCAGCACCCGGCGCCGCTCGGTGTACACCGCCTTGCGCTGGTTGTTCATCACCTCGTCGTACTCGAAGACCTGCTTGCGCATGTCGTAGTAGTACGTCTCCACCTTCTTCTGGGCCCCCTCCAGGGAGCGCGTCAGCATGCCCGATTCGATCGGCATGTCCTCCTCCACCCGGAAGGCATTCATCAGGCCCGCCACCCGATCGCCGCCGAAGATGCGCAGCAGGTTGTCCTCGAGGGAGAGGAAGAAGCGGGTGCTGCCAGGGTCGCCCTGGCGGCCCGCCCGGCCCCGCAGCTGGTTGTCGACGCGGCGCGATTCGTGGCGCTCGGTGCCGATCACGTGCAGGCCGCCGGCTGACCGCACCTGGCCCTCCTCCTGCTTGACCACCCCGTCGTACTCGGCACGCACCTGGGCGATCAGCTCCCGCAGGCGCTGGATCTGGGGGTCGTCGGTGGGGGCCTTCTCCGCCGCCTGGGCGATGCGGTCCTCAAGTTCGAGCACGGTGAGCGTGCGGTCGCCCCAGGCCGCCACCAGCTCGCGGGAGAAGCCAGAGAGGGCCTTCTCCGTGTCTTCGGAGAGGCTGCAGGGGTAGAGGTTGCCGATGGCCCGGGCCTCGGTGGCGGGCCTGGAGCTGGGGGCCACGGCGCCACCGAAGCCGGCCGGCGCTTCGGTGGAGCGCTGCAGGGGCACCGGCGGGCGGTGGCCCTCTTCGGGACGCACCAGCCGGGGCAGCAGCACCTCCCGCAGCTTGAGGCGGGCCATGTAGTCGCTGTTGCCGCCAAGGATGATGTCGGTGCCTCGGCCGGCCATGTTGGTGGCGATCGTGACGGCGCCGGCCCGGCCCGCCTGGGCCACGATCTCGGCCTCCCGCTCCACGTTCTCCGGCTTGGCGTTGAGCAGGTTGTGGGGGATCGCCTGCTCCTGCAGCAGGGTGGAGAGCAGCTCCGACTTCTCCACGCTGGTGGTGCCCACCAGCACGGGACGACCGGACTTGTGCACCTGGGCGGTCTCGGCGGCCACGGCCTGCCATTTGGCCGTTTCGGTCTTGTACACCTGGTCGGGCCAGTCGGAGCGGGAGCGGACCCGGTTGGTGGGGACCACGGCCACTTCCAGCTTGTAGGTCTTCTCGAACTCCACTTCCTCGGTCTTGGCGGTGCCGGTCATGCCGGCCAGGCGGGGGTAGAGCAGGAAGAAGTTCTGGTAGGTGATGCTGGCCAGCGTCTGGGTCTCGGGCTGGATCGGCAGGGCCTCCTTGGCCTCGATCGCCTGGTGCAGGCCGTCGCTCCAGCGGCGTCCCGGCATCACCCGGCCGGTGAACTCGTCGACGATCACCGCCTCGGCGTCGCGGACGATGTAGTTGACGTCCTTGACGAACAGCTCCTTGGCCTTGAGGGCGTTGTTGATGAAGTGGGCCCAGGGGTCCTGGGGGTTGAACAGGTCCTGAACGCCGAGCAGCTGCTCGGCCTTCTGGTAGCCCTCGTCGGTGAGGGTGACGTTGCGCTGCTTCTCGTCAACCTCGTAGTCGCCCTCGGGATCAATGCCGTCCTTGCCCATTTCGGCCGCACGCACGAGCTCGCCGGCGATCCGGGCCGCCTGCATGTACTTCTCCTGGGGCCGCTCGATCTGGCCGGAAATGATCAGGGGGGTGCGGGCCTCGTCAACGAGGATCGAGTCCACCTCGTCGATGATGCAGTACTGGAACTCGCGCTGCACCACCTCGGCGATGTCACTCGCCATGTTGTCGCGCAGGTAGTCGAAGCCCAGTTCCGAGTTGGTGGCGTAGGTGATGTCGCAGGCGTAGTTGCGGCGCCGCTCCGGCGGGCTCATGTCCTGCTGGATCAGACCGACGCTCAGCCCCAGAAAGCGGTGGATCTGGCCCATCCACTCGGCGTCGCGGCGGGCCAGGTAGTCGTTCACGGTGACCACATGGACCCCGCGGCCGGTGAGGGCGTTGAGGTAGGCCGGCAGGGTGGCGACCAGGGTCTTGCCCTCGCCGGTCTTCATCTCGGCGATCTGGGCGTTGTGGAGCACCATGCCGCCGATCAGCTGGACATCGAAGTGGCGCATGCCAAGCACCCGCTTGCCGGCTTCTCGCACCACCGCGAAGGCCTGGGGCAGCAGCTCATCGAGCAGGGCCTTGCGGCGCGCGGCCGTCTCGGGCTTCTCCAGCTTCTGGCGGAACTCGGCCGTCAGGCCCCGCAGCTCCTCGTCGCTGAGCGGCTCGATCTCCTCTTCCAGCAGGTTGATGTCGGACACCAGCGGCTGGTAGCGCTTCAGCTTGCGGGCATTGGGATCACCCAGCAGCAGCTTGAGCATGGAGAAGGCCTATCCGTAGTTGCTTACCCTACCATCGCAAAATCGTGGCTGAGAGCAAAGAATCGTGCTGCTGCAAGGGATCTCGGCGTCCTTTTCGTCGGAGATCCGCACCTGCAGAGCCCTCCGGCACCGGCCGCCGAGCAGGATTTACAGCTGATGCCCTCCACCCCGGCCCGTTGAGCACCGCCATCCCCAGGCCCCCAGGCCCCGCCGCCGCCCCGATCCGGCTGATCCGCCACGGCGTCCTGTGCCTGCGCCTGCGCTGGCAGCTGGCGGCCCTTGGCGCCCTGCTCGACGGCCACAGCTTCTGGGCCACCGGCCGGCGTCCCTCCCAGCTGGGCCGCATGCTGAGCGGCAGCCAGGTGGTGGTCAGCGCCTGGCAGGGCAGCACGCTGGTGGGCTTCGGACGCGCCACCAGCGACGGCGTGTTCCGCGCCGTGCTCTGGGACGTGGTGGTGGCCGAGGACCAGCAGGGCCGGGGGGTCGGGCGGCGGATCGTCGAGGAGCTGCTGGCCAGCCCGGAGGTGACGGCGGCCGAACGGGTCTACCTGATGACCACCACGGGGGAGGGCTTCTACGAAAAGCTGGGTTTCAGCCGGGTGGACAGCCAGCGGCTGATGCTGAAACAGACAAGCGGATGAAGAGATTCGAACTCTCGACCCTCTCCTTGGCAAGGAGATGCTCTACCACTGAGCTACATCCGCACTCGATGGGCCTGCACAGGATTGCCTGTTGAGGCAATGGGCTGGACCATGCCGAACAACGTCGGCGAAATGAGCATGCCCCATGGGGGGCCCCTCGGTCAAATGGGGGCGATGACGCCAAATCCGTCGGTCTCTGGCGCCAGGCGGAAGCGCCCATAAAGTCCAGGGAAGGCGGTGGCGGCAAGGCATGTGGTGGCGAACTCCCTGGCTGAGACAGCGACGGCTGTTGCTGGGGCTCGCCTTGTTCGACACCCTGCTGTTGCTGGGCACCTACAACAGCCTGTTCCTGCAGCGGTTCGACCGCTGGGCCGGGGTCACCGGTTCGATCGTGGGCCTGGTCGGCCTCTGGGTCGGGGTCTCGTACCTGTTGGGGCGCTACTCGAAGCCCGACCAGGGGCAGCGGGATTCCCAGCGCCGGCGGCTCGGCGCCACCGTCGTGGTTGCGCTGCTGGTGCTCGCCGTCGTCGTCGTGGTACTCAACTGGGGACTGAAGGTTGAAGACCCGCGAACGTTCCGGAACTTCATCCTTCCCCTGCTGGCGGCGGTCACCCTGGCCTCCGGAACAGCCCAACTGGTCGTCACCCGCCTGCTGAGTCAGCGCCAGGCCTGGCTGCTGGTGGGGGAGGCCGCCGAACTGAACGTGGTTCAACGGGAGCTGGAGCGTGACGGTGGGCAGCCTCTGCTCGATCTCCACTACTGCGACTGCCGGGCGCTTGCACCGGACTTCGAGACGACTCTGCTGACGGTGGATGGCATCGCGGTGAGCGAAGCCGCTGAACTGAACGATGCCCTGCTGCAGAAATTGCTGGCACGGCGCGAACGCGGCGCCAGCGTCTGCAGCCTGGTGATCTGGGCCGAGCATCACCTGCAACGGGTTCCCCCGGAGCTGTTCTCAAGCCGCTGGCTGCTTCAGGCGGATGGGTTCGAACTGCAACCGAACCGCTGGGGATGGCGGCTCAAACGCCTGGGAGACGTGATCGTCGCCAGTCTGCTGCTGGTCGTCACGGCGCCAATCCTGCTGATCGCCGCCATCGCCATCCGGCTCGAAGACGGGGGGGGCATCCTCTACCGCCAGCGGCGCACAGGCCTCTACGGAGAGGCCATCGAAGTGTGGAAGTTGAGAACCATGTGCCAGGAAGCAGAGTCGCGTGGGGCCCGCTGGGCCAGCCGCGATGACCCACGGGTCACCCTGGTGGGAAACACACTGAGACGGCTTCGCATCGATGAACTGCCCCAGCTGATTGCCGTGCTCAAGGGTGAGATGAGCCTGATCGGTCCGAGACCTGAACGACCCGAGATTGAGGACACTCTTGAACAACAAATCCAGCATTATCGCGTGCGCCACTGGGTGCGACCCGGCCTCAGCGGCTGGGCTCAGGTCTGCTATCCCTATGGCGCCAGCATTGAAGACAGCAGGATGAAGCTCAGCTACGACCTTTATTATCTGCGCAATGCCGGTCTGATGCTTGATGTTCTTATCCTGATCAAGACAATCCGCCTCCTGGCAAGAGCCCGAGGGGCCCAGCCTGTCAGCTGCCAACTGCCATCCAGGGCCAAGCTCAAGGCCATGCGAAGAGTTCCATGACCTCGTAGGATCAAACATGAATGGCTACGGTCTTTGGCGACTGTCCTGATCACTGGAGGAGCCGGTTTCATCGGCAGCCACACCTGTCTCGTGCTGATCGATGCGGGCTATCACGTGGTTGCTGTCGACAACCTGCAGAACAGCAGCGTGGAAGCACTGCACCGCGTCGCCGAGCTCTGCAATCTCAGCCCATGCCATCGCAACAGCCATCAGGAATGGACATCGGCCACGGGCGAAAGCCAACTGATCTTCATCAACGGTGACATCAGAAGTCCCGAGGACTTAGATCAGGCGTTTCGATCCACAAGCCCCGGGGAGAGCTCAGAAGTCACGGCCGTTCTCCACTTCGCCGGTCTCAAAGCGGTGAGTGACTCGATCCAGCAACCGCTCAGTTACTGGCACGTCAATGTCGAGGGCACGCGCTGCCTGCTGGAGGCCATGCGCCGTCACGCCTGCAGAACCATCGTGTTCAGCAGCACCGCCGCCCTCTACGGCTTCCCGGAGGCCTTACCGATACCGGAAAGTGCCTGCATTCATCCGGCCAATCCCTACGGACAGACCAAAGCGGCTGTCGAGCAGCTGCTGGCCGACATCGGCCAGAGTGAGCCGGGCTGGCGCATCGCGCGATTGCGCTATTTCAACCCTGTCGGTGCCCACCCCAGCGGCTGCATCGGCGAGGACCCCAATGGGGTGCCTTCGAATCTTTTTCCACTGATCACGCAGGTGGCCATGGGGATCCGGCCCCACGTCCAGATCTTCGGCTCCGACTGGCCCACACCTGATGGCACCGGCATTCGTGACTTCATTCATGTGATGGATCTGGCCGAAGGCCATCGGCAGGCCCTGGAGGTGCTCCTGGCCTCAGACGAACAGATCCTGACCCTCAACCTGGGCAGTGGCCATGGCCATTCCGTGCTGGAAATGATCCAGGCATTCGAACGGATCAACGGCTGTCCTGTCGCCTATGAGTATGCACCCCGCCGGCCAGGCGATGTGGCGGAGAGCGTGGCCGATTCCACTGCCGCCAAGGATCTTCTCGGCTGGTCCACAACGCGCAGCCTCGAGGACATCTGTCGGGATGGGTGGGCCTGGCGGCAGCGGAACCGTAACGGCTACCGCAGTCGGCGATAGAGCCACTTCTGCAGGCTTGCCGGCAGGATGCGAAGGCCAAAGGCGGCAACCGCCCACAGAAGATTCATCGGTGAATACAACTGAAGCTCCCGCATCGCCCGGAGCCGCACATGCAGATCCGCCCAGGCCTGCAGCCAGCCGCCACGGCGCCGGAAGAAGGCGGAGTCCCGCTGGAAGTTCAGCAGCGGTTCCGGCAGGTTGGCGAACACGAAGCCCGCCGTCGCCGCCGCGATCCAGAGGTGATAGTCCTCCGTGCGTTTCACATCTTCGCGGTAACGGAGACCGGACGCGAAAACCCGGCGACGCAGCATCACCGTGGGGTGATTGAGGGGGTTGCTGCGCGGCAACGTGGCCACGATGGCAGCGTGGCTGATGGGCATCCGCTTGAGCTGAAGATAGGTGCCGTGCTCATCCACTTCGTGGCAGGCCGTGCCAAGAATGTCAACGTCTGGGTGCTCGACCATGTATTGGCGTTGGCACGCCATGCGCCCGGGAAGGGATTCATCATCGGCATCCATTCGCGCCAGGAAGACCACACCGGGATCCCGCAGCGCCTCCTCAAGAAGCTGGTTGAGGCCGTGGGCGAGTCCTCGGGATTCCGCCACCTCCCGCAGCACCAGCGTGGCGGGGGCGGCGGCAGCTCGGAAGCGGTCGGGGTCCGTGAGCTGGCCCCCATCGACGCGCAGGTACAGCAGATCGCCGGGGGCCAGACTGGCAGCCGTGCTGCGGATGGCCCGCAGGGCCAGGGCCGGCGGTGTGTCCCCCTTCATGCAGAGCAGGGTCGCGATGCACGCCGTCACGGCGACGGGGTGGCATGCAGCGGCAGATCGATTTCCACATGGGCCGCCTGGGGAAGGAAATCCCGCAGGCTCTCGACATCCACCCGCTGGCCGTCCAGGTAGCGCCCCAGCAAAGCCTCACTGGAGTAGTCATCACTTTCACCGGCCCGGTTGTCGAGGATGGTCTGCACCTTGTTGATCGGCGCGCAGAAGGCCACCGACTGCTCGAAACAGAGCAGATCGGGCTTGCTGAAAGCAAACAGGGAACTGGAGGAGGACAGCACCTGTTCGAGACGGTTGGGGTTGGTGTAAGGGAGCGTCCGCAGCAGGCCGATCAGATCGGCGAGGCGATAGACGGAACTGGACACCTCGATCGGATAGCCGAAGTCGCCGGTCTGGCCCACCCAGCGAAACCGCAGACCCGAAGCCACCGGCTGAAAATCCGGCAGCGGCTGCCCGCAGTTCATCGAATAGCAGCGCGTGGTGTTACGGCCGACGCGCAGGGAGAAGCCGATGGCGGAGGGCTGCTGCTCCAGGGCGCCATGGATCGCCTGCAACGAAAAGGGCCGCACGAAGATGTTGTCGTCGACGAGAAACAGCAGCTGCTCCCAGCGCGGACGCCAGGAGCGCAGCCTCAGCCGGTCCAGGATCCTGCGCCATCGGGACGCGGCGGGGGGTTGCCGCAGGCAGGCCAGCAGATCGTGGCGAAAGGAGCGCTCCTCCACCCAGTCGATCAGGAGCCGGCCCTGGAACTCCTGCTGCAGCTGGGCGTAACCCAGGGCGAACGCCTCTGAGCTGGTCCGGTAGAGCACCGTGACCGGCGTCTGCGCCGCCTCCCGGCAATGCAGAGCGAACGACGCCAGGGTCGCCTGCAACTGCAGGGGCCGATCCTTGGAAAAGATCAGGGTGAGGGTGCGCATCAGAGCTGGGGCGGGGCCGGGAACTGGTCGGTGATCGCCTCCCCCTCCAGCAGGCAGCGGTACAGCCGTTCGTACTGGTCGGCGATGCGCTCCCAGGTGAAGTGGGCCTGCCAGGCCCGGTGGGCACAGGCGGCCATCCTGGTGCGGGCGGGGGCATCGACCACCAGGGCCTCCAGCCGCTGGGTCCCGGCGGCCACATCGGCCCGCACGCTGCCTTCCCGGTCGTCACTGCGCTCACCGGGCAACAGCTCGCCACCCCCGGTCCAGCTGATGATCTCGGCCGCATTGCCCACCGGCGTGACCAGGAAGGGCGTGTGGGACGCGGCGGCTTCGAACAGCACCAGGGGGGAACACTCGATCCAGGAGGGGAACAGCAGCAGGTCGGCCTCGAGGAAGGCACTCACCGTGTCGTAACGCGAGAGCGCATGGCCGACGACCTGCCGGCCGGCCGCCGCGTTGCGGCGCCGGTTGAGACGCTTCATGACCTGCAGCTGGGTGGGGAAGGCCAGGGCCCGCAGCCCCTTGCCCCGCAGCAGGTGGTAAAGGCCGCGGGCCAGCTGCCGCGGGGTCAGGGAGCGGGCCAGGGAGTGGGCGAAATCCGGACTGACCAGCAGCAGGGTGGCCTGCCGCAGCTGGGAATGGGAGAAGATCTCCAGGGCTTCGGCCTGCCCCTTGGCCACCGACAGGTAGCCGGAGACATGCAGGATCAGCAGGTCGTCCTCGGGAATCCCGAGCCGGGCCCGCAGCCCCGGGTCGCGGGGGCGCTCGAACTCTTCGGCGGCCGCCCCGTTGGGAATGATGGCGATGCGCTCGACGCCCTCGCGGCGGGCGAAGTCGATGTCGCGATAGGAGTCGGAGAGGAAGACGCAGGTGTCATAGCTGCGCATCCATTCCCCCATGGCAGCGAAGTAGGCGGCGAAAGTGGGATCGCCCAGGGCGGAGAAGCCCGTGGGAACGAACACCTTGCGGGCCTTCAGCTGGGGCAGCAGCGGCAGCATCAGATCGGTGGCCCACTGCTGCGCCGCAAAATTCACGATCACGTCAGCATCGGAGGCCAGCAGATAGCGCTGGTAGCCGGAGACATCCCCCCAGACCCCCACCGCACTCTTGCCCTGGACGTCGAATCCCCTGACCTTCACCCCCTCGATGCTTTCCCCGGTGCGCGCCGGGTCGGAGCGGGTGGCCACGGTGACGTCGTGGCCCCGGGCCACCAGCCGCTCGGAGATCTGCCGCACCACCTCCGACATCCCATGGCGGGCCGGCAGGTAGGACTCGACCGTATGGAGGATCTTCATGGGCCGGCGGGGCTGGGGCGAACCTACGCCGCAGCCGGGGCGGTGGAATAGAGCAGGGTCATGCCCGGGAGACTGAGGCCCGAATGCACCGCCTGGAAGCGGCCGGGATGGGCGGCCAGGGACTCCTCAACGGCCTGGCGGGGGCCGATGTTGTAGCCGGACTCAGGGGACTGGAAAAAGGTGTCATGAAGAAGCAGGACTGGATCGGGAATGGCCGCCAGGATCCCGTCGATCTCCCGCCTGACGCTGGCATGGCTGTGGTCACCGTCGAGGAAAAAGAGGGGAGAGGGGGGACGCCCCGCCTGCTCCCAAAGCCCGAGGGAGGTGGTCAGGCCGTCGCCCTGGTGGAGCTGGACACCCTCAAGACCCCGCACCATGGCGCCCCGCTGGGCGTGGGGGTGTTCCACATGGTCGACGTCGTCGGGCAGATCGCAGGAATGGATGGTGGTACGGATATGGAAATACTGGGCGATTTCATGGAAGATTCGCGCCGACTTGCCGATGTTGGTGCCCCATTCAAAGATCAGGGAGGGCTGGAAACGACAGACCGTCGCCGTCATCAGCATCAGTTCCTGGAGGGGAAAGGGATGGACCCCGACCACAGGGACCAGGGTGCGGGCCACAAACGCGGAGGTGACCCAGCCGTCCACCTCAAATTCCCCGCAGGCAGGATTGCGGGAGGGGTTGGCCGTGCCTAGGAAGGGATCCAGGGATGTCGAACGTTCGGCGGAGGACCCGCGAAGATCCAGCAGCCGCGAAAGAATTCCCATGGGTCAGGACTGAAGGAGCGTGGGGGGTCGTCAGGCGGAGCTAGACGCCGCCAGGGCATGCTCCCACATCTGGGCCAGCCCCTGCTGCAGGGGCACCTGGGGACGCCAGCCGGATGTGGCGGTGAGCTTGGCGCTGTCGAGCACGTTGGCTTCGACATCAAAGCGTCGCTGGGGAAGATGGCTCACGGTGACGGCACGGCCAGCCTGGCGGGCCAGGGGCCGCAGCAACTCCAGGGCTTCAAGATTGCTGGTGCCAATGCCGGTGCCGAGATTGTAGATCTCGCCATCCTGGCCACCCTCCAGGGCCGCAATGATGCCGCGGGCCACATCATCGACATGGATGTAGTCGCGGATCGTGCCCTCGGGCCCATAGATCTCAATGGTGCGTCCTGAAACGATCGCATCGATGGCGGTGGCGAGGAATCCCTGGCCCGATCTGGCGCGCTGCATCACCCCATAGGCATTGGCCGGCCTCACCACAACCACCGGCAGGCCGCGCGTGTGATGAAACATCAGGGCATAGTGATCGATGGTGAGTTTGGTGATGCCGTAGGGGCTGACGGGAGCGGTTGGGTGGGCTTCGTCCATGGGCAGGGACCGGGAGCGGCCGTACACCGTGCCTCCGGAGGAGACGATCAGCAGCCGACGCACCCTCACCGCCATGGACTCCTCCAGCAACGCCACATTCGCCGGCAGATTGGCCTGCAGATCGAACAGCGGATCGCCGAAGCTGGTCTTGGGAACGGTGGCATAGGCGAGGTCGATGACTTCGCAGTCGGCCTCGAGAATCTCGGCCATCTGGGCCCGGTTGCCCAGGTCGGCGCAGCGATAGCTGCAGCCGGCGACGGTGCGGTGTTCACCAGGCTGACGACGTCCAATGATGGTCACCTCCCGTCCGGTGGCCAGAAGGAGCTGACTGACGACGGATCCGATGAAACCGGCGCCGCCGATGACGAGCGTCTTCAACGGGTCCTCCTGAAACGTTGGAGCAGCCGCCAGATCCGCTTGGCGACGTTGCGGACCGGGCCCACCGTATGGAGGAGGCCATAGGCGGCGGAATCCCGCATCATCCAGCCGGCCCGCATCGCCTCAATGCGGCCCAGCGCGTCCTGCCGGAGGGAGAGGGCCTGCGGGTCGGGGGCGAAACTCGCGATCGCCCGGAGCATCAGGGACTCCATCCGCGAAAAATCGGGACGACCCGGCAGGGCCTCCGCCTCACCATGGGTGAGGGAGGCAATGGCGACAACATCGGGGTCATCAGGGGAGACCTGGGCAGCGGCGGCCAGGTTCTCGGCGCAGATCATGATCAGACGGCGCCGAAACGGCGACGGTCCGACCCGCGACATGCTGCCGGGGATTTCGCGGTAGGCCAGCAGAACCTCGCCGATATTGGCGACCTGACCGACCCGAGACAAACGGGACCAGAGTTCGAAGTCCTCCGGGGGCTGGCGCTCGGGATCGGTGGTGTAGCCACCAACCTGCTGCACAGCTTCTTTGCGCAGCATCACCGAACTGTGCACGAAGGGGTTGTTGAACAGCATCAGATAGCGCAGTTCGGCCTCATCCACGGGATGGCGATGGAAGCGATCCACCGGCCGATCGACCTCCAGGATCTGCGCCCAGGTTCCCAGCAGTACGCAATCGGGATGGGCCTCCATGTGGGCCACCTGCCGGGCCAGACGCTCGGGATAGGAGAGATCATCCTGATCCTGCCTGGCGATGTACTGACCTCTGGACAGGGCGATACCCCGATTGAGGGTGGCGGCCAGGCCCTGGTTGGTCTGGTGAACGATACGGATGCGCTCATCCTGAAATCCCGTCATCACCTCAGCGGATCGGTCCTTCGATCCATCATTGATGATGATGAACTCGAAAGAGTGGAAGGATTGGCTTAAGATGCTCTCGATGGCGGCGCCTAGATAGTCCTCACAGTTGTATACAGGAAGCACCACGGAGACGAGCGGATCAGTCAAGCACCCACCTCACAGAACGATCCGGATGATGTCGTCTTTCACCGTGAACTCAGCTTTCGGAAACACCCTGTGGACGTAATCACTCAGGGCCGTGAGGGTGGGGTAATCATGGGTGCCGTCGAAGTTGCGCGCGTCATCGATCAGCACGACATGGCCAGGCACGGGGTGCCTCAGAATGGCATCCACCTCCGCAGACACGGGCGTTTCCCTGTCCCCGAGGGCCGTATTGCCAGCCGAATAGTGGCCATCTAGCCAGAAAAGGGTCGGAACCTTCAGACCTTCCAGAATATCCGGGAGTACACGCGAGCTGTCCCCCTGGATGATGGAGATATGGGGAAACTCACGCAGACGCTGCTGGGCTCGCTCGCAGAGGTCGTTGCTGAGCTCGATGGAGATGATGGTCTTGAAGCGTTGGCGCAGGGCAAAGATCATGTCACCCAGGTAAGTGCCGGTTTCCACAAGCGTTGCCAGCCGATAGCGGGAGGCATAACGCGTCAGCAGCTTCTGCTTGTAGAGGTGGGGTGGGGGGACAGGACTGCCGGAACGCCGCCAGGCACGAATCAGGGAGCGCTCCTTCGCCCGCCGCTTTAGATACTGAACCAACCGCTCGACGAAGCGATAGGGGGGGAGTGAGGTGACGATGGCGACGACCTGATTCCAGAAACCGGCAGCTGTCCGGCCCAGCATCGCCTGAACGCGTTCCTTGAGGCTCCGCCGGGGAAGAAGCGACTCGAGCACCAGACTGACCGGCTGCAGGCCTTCGGCAGGAAGGATTGTTTCAGCCGCTCCTGAACAAAGATTCTGCTTCAGCCGCTCCGACCAATAGGCATAGGAAGCCAGCGGCAGAGGACGCGAGTAGACAGGCTTGGTGGTCAGGTAGGTGCGGCCGTCATAGGCATTGATCACATGACACAACTGACTTCTGTCGAAATGACTGATCAGGTCAAGTTCAGGGATACCAAGAGCTGTAAAGTCATCCTCAAGAACATAGATGCAATTGGTGGCAGTGCAGGCCGCCAATCCATAGCCCTTCTCCCTGGCCAGGCGAGTCAGAGCTGCGGCAGAAGCGCCGAAATACTCACCCTGCCGCTGCACAAGATCCAACTCCGGAGGAATCGTTGGATTGTACTCAACGACAACGACCCTGGGGCGAAACGCGTTCAATGAGTCCCACACATGATAATCATCACCATCGATATCGATCGACAGAAGATCAATGCCATCAGGCACAATCCCCTCTGCTGCCAGCAGACTGTCAAGACAGCTGGGCCCTGTGGAGGCAACATAAGCATGAACAGCCTTCACTGAAGGGAAGCTGCTGATGGACTGCTTCAGCAGCAGAAATCTCTCACGGTCCCCTTCGATCAGCACAGCAGACCAGCTTGCTTCGTGCCAAAGTGCCCACGTATTGCTGAGGTGCTTGCCGTCCCAGGCGCCGAATTCAACGCACATCCTGGAGCGAGGCTGGATGCGCTCGAAGATTTCAGCAAGGATGCCATCCTCGCCATTCTGAGAAACAATATTGCTGGCGTGCTGCTCAAGTGTCGCCATGCATTCCACTGGGGGCTTCCTGCGGTTGATATTACTACCCCTCCCGCACCCGCCTTCGACCCTGATCTCAGCCATGCTCACAATTGAGAAGCTCGGAAACGGCCGATGAAGCCTCCTGGCTGGATGATCCGAAGACAACGGGAACTACGCCAAGTCCAGCTTCATCCAGCGGAGCACCAATGGCAGAAGGCGCAGGAGGAAAGCCATGAATGACACGGGATTCGAGTCAGGAGTTCTTGCCATGATGCGAACATAAACAAAAAAGTAATTCAGGTGACTGGCCATAAGTCTCCCTCGGTGCGGCCGCTGACCCTGAGGCTCGTTGCCAGCTCCAGGATCTGCCGAATCAGTTGATGCGTAAGGGATTCCAACGGTGTACAGCCTTTCCTCAACAAGATTGAACGACCAACGGGATAGAACATCGCAGACAAACAGCATGTCAGCACCCCAGGCCTTGGAGTGAAAGAACCTCGTCACAGAAGCATCAATTAAAGCCTCCCTGCGATAAAGACCATAAATCAGATTGGCCTTACCTCGCTCAGGCGGCTGAAGGGCGTACTGGCTCACACGGCTGAATCCATCGTTATGGATAAAGTCCCTATAGGCTTGAGAAAACGATCCATAGTCCCTGCAAAGAGACCCATCCGGATAGCTCACATCAAAATCACAGAATGACAAACCGCTCTTGGGGTATCTCAGGAGCGGAGCAAGCAGTTTCTCGATGAATGTTGGGTGCCACTCGTCATCGTCCGCTGCCCACATGAAAAAAGAACCCTTCGCCTGACGAAGGACATAAATGAAGTTAGCACTGGGGCCGATGTTGGCATCCTGCCTAAAATATCGTATGCGCATGTCAGCCTGGGCTTCAGCCAATACCAGTTCCATCACACGGGAATCAGGGGAGGCATTGTCGGAAACAACGATGTCCAGATTCTGATAAGACTGAGCACGGATCAGCCGGAGCGATCGTTGCAGTAAGTCAGGCCTGTTGTACGTCGGTATTCCAACAGTCACCAAAGGGAGCTGATTCATCAATGGTCGTGGATGGATACCCGCATGTCAGGCAGTGAACATCGGTTGCAAGCCACATCCGCTGATGGATGCGGGCTGAGATCAGGCATCGGCAAGAAAATGGATCCTTGCATGGGGAGGCAGCCAGCCATCAGCATTTGCCAGAATGGATCTTGCATGGGATGGATTAAGGCCAGGATAGATTCTGCGGACAGAATCAGGACATTCTTCAGGAGCTACCACAGTGACACCCAGATAATCTCTGCCTTGGAGATAAGTGTTTCTATCCAGGAAACAGATTGGAGGTTGTTGAAGCCGGGCTGCGATCAACGCACCGTAAAATCCTGCACCATAAATCGCTGTAGGGGCCTGACTGTCTTTCCCTTGATCATCATCAAGAAAATCCATCGCCTTGGTCCAGAAAGCCAAGGCTTCGAGTGCCTGATGGATGTCTGAAGCAACATCGCACTGAATGGAACCACTGCGCGAACCAGAAACCGAAAGCTTCTCCGCAATGACGACATACGCGCCGCGGAACAGATCACCGGCAAGCGTGAGGGGCACAAGGCCTGAGGCCTCACATGTCCTGATCAGGCTTGAGGTCGTGAAATGGTTGACATGATCAACCACCAGGAAATCGCCCGTGTTGCCGAGAGGGTCAGGAACTGTGAAGAACAACCTGCCGGCGGGCGCCAGCAATCCAGCAAGTTGCTGCAATGTTCCGATGGGGTCAACGACATGCTCAACAACGAAATGGGCCGTGACCAGATCAAAACGTCCTTGCCACTCGGCCGGAATGTGATGGATGGCCTGTTCAGACTCTGGGACCCAATCCTGCCAGAATGTCACATAATCACTACTGACATCAAAGATTGATGGACGTAGATCAGGCCTCGCCTGAAGCAATGTCCGCAGCGTGGTTCCCTTGGCCGCTCCGAAATCCAGTACCCTTGCCTGTAAAGGTAGTTTCATCGCCGCCAGCATTTCTGCTTGGCGCTGTGTGCGAAAGACAGGCTCACCATCACGAACCTCATAGAGCTGATCATGCTGATCTGACTGCAATGAAATCCGATACTGAGTATCATAGAATTCCTGTATTTTTGGCAAGTCGGGAGATTGCCCATGGCCGCAGTTCCGACAAACATAGATCTGGGTCGGAATCGCAAGATGGGTAGCAATGGATGTGAGCGCTGGCGCAGATGCCGAATAATCAGGATTCGGCAGCAAAGCACCACAAACTCGACATTCGTTCATGGTATTGCTCATCATGTTGCGCTCATATCGCAACTCCCGCTTCAGCAAGAATAGCACGAAAGTCCTGGCCACCAGCGAAAGACCCCTTCCAGCCAATCTTCACTCCCAGTGGATTAGCAAAATTGAAATAGCGGAATTGGATGGACCAGCGAGGGAAGACATCGACGTTCTCTCCAGACTGATGGAGGGTCAGAAAGTCCATCATCAGAAGGTCACCGGGCTCCGTAAGCGGAGATTGATGCTGATACCTTGCCAGCCGTTCCGCCTCCCCAACTAAACGAAGCGCATAGGCGCCCTTCTGAGCTGACTCCGCTGGACTGAGGACGGGAACGATACCCTCACGATGGGATCCGACGCAGACTTCGACCGGGCCCAAGGAGGGCCGAATCGTCACGAGCGGTGTCCAGTAGACAATGCCATCAAGGCTGCGCAACTGGGCAGGGAACTCTTGATGCCAGGGAGCCTTGAAGGTGGCCTCACCAGGGCAATCAATCCGTATGCCGTAACCGCCAGCAGCTAATCCAGGGATGGATCCCTCGCGGAGCTCCCGAAACAGACTGGAATTGCGGACATCACTGACGAGCTGCATGAACTCGGGTATCTGCTTAACGGCGTCATAGATCTCACCTCCATGGGCACGATCCCGTTGAATCAATGCCATGAAAGCCTCTGTCATGGCATGGTGAGCTGTATGTGTAGGGGCTTCCACGTGATACTTACGACATAAAATCTCGACGATCCGTCTGATACCCTCGAGGATGGGCTCGATCTGGTTGGGAACATCATAAAATCCCTTCAGAAGAAGAAGGCCCAGCTCCTCGAAGTGACGCTTGTCAGAATCCGTGAGTAATGTCATCTGAGGCTCCTTAAATGCTCTCGCCATCCGAGAACACCTGGACGAAGATGCTCACGAGCCCTACGGGGATCAACGGAAGCGTAGAGATCAAGATTGGCAACGTAAGGGGTAAAGAAATCATCCACCTGATCCCATGGTACTGGATCATAAACCATGTACTCCACCCGAATGGAAGCAGCATCAAAGGCTTCATGGCAAAGATAGCCAGCTGCTCCATGCCCAGTGATGTAACGGGTTCCACCAACCGCCTGGACCAGGTGGAGAACGCGATTCCAGGAAGTGCCATCGATGCCCATTGTGGACGACCGCAGTCGCCTTGCTGGCAGAATTCCCCAGCGATCGGCAGAGACTTCCGCGCTGGCAATCAAACGATCCAGAAGACTATCGGAGGCCATTGCTTCATCGAACACTCTCAGCGCCTGCTGCCGGAAGGGTCGTCCCCGCAGACTCTGAGCCAACAAGGATCGATGGGCTTGAAAGATGTCTTCTCCTGGAAGTCCCAGATCCATGATCCGTGGGAAGGAAGCACTGCGGACCAATGGTATTGTCATCCATTTCGTGGTCTCGCCATACCTGACTTGAACACGGTTTGTAAACGAACCCTTGGAAAACTGGGCATCGTCCAGCCAGATCAGCACATCTGCCAATGCCATCTGAGCCATAAATCCAACCCAGGGGAAGTACATGGGCTGAGAGATGGCAACCGTCGTCACGCCCCCTCCAGCAACAATTCCATCATCGTGACATCGTGATACTCACTTCCGTCAAAATAATGGTGCCTGAGCTCGCCAACTTCGCGGTAACCAAGCGTTCCATAGAGGTGGCGTGCGTTCTGATTGTCCGACCTCACCTGCAGCATCAACTTGCGCAGGTCCAAGCCGCTTTTCGCCTCTTCAGCCAACGCCTGCATCGCCCTCCTTCCCCAGCCAGATCCTTGCCAACGGGGATGCAGAGCGATGCCGACCCAGGCATACCGGTCTAATCCATGGCGGTCGGTCAGTTGGACGAAGCCTGCGGTGATGGTCTCCTTCAACTCGACCACCCGGAACCATCCCAGCGCTTCCCTCCGACTGACCCATGCCAGCACATCGACAGGCGCGGTGGGATCAGGATGGGCCAGCAGGCGATGCTGCAGCGGGATATCCGACCTCATCTCCCGGAGGATGGGTTCATCGACAAGGGGGCGAAACCGCCTCAGGCGCAGGCTCATGACCTGCAGCGAAGATATCCGCCGGGGGAAGACGACAGCACCAGTTTTCCGTTGAGAACCGGATCCGGCTCAAAACGGTCCTGCTCCTGCAGGTAATCACGCAGAGCCGACAAAGGTTCATCCCCCTTGAACCAGAGTTTGGAGCGTTTCTTCGGCGCCTGATCCTCCTCCACATGGCCCACCAATGTGTCGGCAACCACTAGGTAACACCCCGGGGTCACCAACGGACCATAGGCGCGGCATTCCTCCAGTACATGCTGACGACTGTGATCACTGTCCAGGACCACCATCACCCTGGCCCCATCAGGAATCAGGCGCCGCACCTTATCCAGGGTGGAGTCCTCGACTGATCCACCCTGGATCAGATCAATCCTGTGGGCCAGTCGATGACTCTGGATAGCTTCAAGATTGTGGGGCCGAATGTCAATATCCACTCCGATGACTCGCCCATTGCCCAGGATCTCAAGGATCGAAGCCATGAAGAGAACCGATCCTCCCCTTGCGACCCCGGTCTCGATGATGACATCAGGCTTGGTAATCCAGATGACTTCCTGGGTCGCAAGAACATCCGCAGGCATCTGAATAATCGGTACGCCCATCCAGGTCCAGAGGTAGGAGTAGTCGTACCGGTCAAGCTCGGTGATCAGAGCAAGGGAATGGGCGAAGGCTTCCTGATCCTGGCCCAGGGCCAGACAGTTCTCCTCCCTGCCCTTCTCGAATTGTTCTCGATCATCAGTGGTCATGGAATCAGGGGTGGGTGGTAAGGAACTCAGTAACGCGGCACAGGGTCAAAGGTGCCTGGGTCTATCCCGTGAGGTGCTGCAGCACGAGCCGATGAACACGCACAGCATCATGCTGGGAAAAACCCGAGTAACTCGGCAGGTTGATGCTTCTCTGGTGAATCGTCTCCGAAAGAAATGGACGCAACGAAGCCTTTCTTCCAGGAATGGCCGTAGAACTCAGTGGCCAGAAAAAGACCCGGCCATCAATTCCATGATCCTGCAACGCTTGCAGGAGCTGATCACGATCGAACGTTACAGACTCATCCACCACCATCGTGGGCATCCAGTACCCATTCACCACATGGGGAGGCTCTGGATTCATTCGAACAGGCAAGGAAGAGAAGAGTTCCCAATAACGCATAAATGTCTCACGCTTCTCCCTGATGAGATCATCAATTCTTTCCAGCTGTGCGCATCCGATCGCCGCCTGGATGTTGCTCATCTTGTACTTGAAACCAACCCGTTCAGGCCAGAACTGTCTGGGTTCACCCCTGGCACGGCCATGGTTGGACAAGGTGAGCACCTGCTCATACAAGTTGCTGTCATTGGTGACAAACATTCCACCCTCTCCGGTGGTCAATGTCTTGGTGCCATGAAAGGAAAACACACCGAAGCGGCCGAGGCTGCCTGCCCGCCTGCCATACCACTGGGACCCGATTGCTTCGGCGGCGTCCTCAATCACGGGGATTCCATGGCGCTCACCAATGTCCAGAAGCCGATCCATGGCGCAGAGATTGCCATAAAGGTGAACCGCCACGATGGCCTTGGTCTTCGGTGTGATCGTGGCCTCCACCTGATCAGGGTCCAGACACCAGCTATCCGACAGAATGTCAACAAACACCGGTACAGCACCAAGGTGGACGATGGGAGCCGCCGTGGCGACCCAGTTGGTGTCCGCCATGATCACTTCGTCTTCCGGGCCGATCCCAAGGGCATGAAAGCCCATGTGCAGCGCGCCGGTGCAGCTGCTCGTGGCGAGGGCATGGCGCACCCCAAGGTGCTGACGAAAAGCCTCCTCGAACCTGATGATGTAGTCATAGCAATGCTCCCCCCAACCATTCCGGGCCGCATCGGTGGCATAGGCCACTTCCAGCTCCGTGATGGATGGCCTTGTGTAAGGGATTCTGGGGAGCTGGAGATCGTCCATGACTCAGATGGCCCTGAGGGTCGGGATCGCCACCTTCACAGGGATGTCGATCCTGCCGCTGAGCTGGGCCTTCACTTCGGCCGCAAGATTCCAGGGAAGCACGAGCAGCTCATCGGGCTGCCTCAGCAGAAGGTCATCGACACTGATGATGGGGATGTGACTCCCTGGGAGCCATTTTCCGATCTTGCTTGGGGCCAGATCAGCGACAGCCCCGAGCAGATCACTCCGGATGCCAGCGAAGTTCAGCAGGGTATTCCCCTTGGCAGCAGCTCCATAGGCAAGTACCCGTCGGCCGGCCCTTCGTGCCCCCAGGAGGTACTCCATGAGGGCAAACTTTGCCTCCAGGGCGCGTTCCTGGCAGCGAACGTAGGCCGCCAGAGTGGTGAGACCAGCGGCAGCCTCATGGGCCAGCACAGCCTCCACCGCGCGCTGTTCCGATGGCAACTGGGAATCGGCGGCCACCTCACCCCTGCTGGCGAGCCACACCCTCAGACTGCCTCCATGGGTGGTGATCTCCTCAGCGTCGAGCACCATCAGACCAGCATCCTCCGCCATCCGCTGCAATGTGGTGAGGCTCAGGTAGCTGTAATGCTCGTGGTAGATCGTGTCGAACTGGTTACCATCGAGCAGCCGCAGGAGATGGGGAAACTCCACCGACGCTAAGCCTGAGGGCTTGAGCACCCGGGCAATGGCCGCCAGGAAGTCATTGATGTCAGGAACATGGGCCAGCACATTGTTGGCCACCAGCAGGTCGGCCCTGAAACCTTGGGAGACGAGCTCGTCGGCCAGGTCGCCGCCGAAGAAACGTTCGTGGGTTTCGATGCCCTTGCTCCTCGCCGCCTCCGCCGTGGCATGGGTGGGCTCGATGCCGAGGCATGGAATCCCCTTGGCCTTCACGTACTGGAGCAGATAGCCATCGTTGCTGGCCACCTCCACCACCAGGCTACCGGGCCCCAGCGAAAGGCGCTCAACGGCCGCCTTGACGAACCGCTCAGCATGCTGACACCAGGTGATGGAAGTGCTGGAAAAGTAGGCGTAATCCGCCGTGAACAACGCATCTGCCGGGGCATGCATGGGCAACTGCACGAGCCAGCAGGTCGAGCACACGTACACGCGCAGGGGAAACGTGACCTCCGGCTGACTCAGCTTCGCCTCGCAAAGGTAGGCATTGCTGGGCGGTTGATGACCGAGATCGATCACCTCGTGCTGCAGGGGCGTTCCGCAGTGCCGGCAATGGTGGGTCATGGCAGGACCTCCAGCCGAGGCAGCGACCGGTCGCGCTCGCTCAATTCCCTGGGCTCCATCGGCCAGTCGATGCCGAGCTGGGGATCATCCCAGCGCACACCCGTCTCCTCCGTTGGGCGATAGGGAGCCCCGTGGAGGTAAAGCAAGGCGCTGTCCGGCTCCAGCACCTGAAAACCATGGGCACAGCCCGTGGGGATCAGCAGGGAGTTGCCGGCTTCGGCACTGAGCTCCACCGCCACCCAACGGCCGCGCGTGGCGGAGTGTGCCCGCAGGTCGACGGCCACGTCCCACACACGGCCCACCACGCAACTGACCAAGCGGACCTCGGCCGGCGTTCCCCGTTGCAGATGCAGTCCCCGGACCGTGCCGGGCCGTGGGTTGTGGCTGAGATTCACCTGCTCGATCGGCCGGTCCTCCCCCCAGAGCTGGTTCCATTCCCCGCGCCGGAAGACATTCAGGAAACGGCCACGGTGATCGCCGTGCGGGTGGCGCAGGATTTCCAACACGCCCTTGAGGGCCGTGGCGCGGTGGCTGGGCTCGTCCATCTCAGGCGAGGGCGGGCCGGCGCAACACGGTGAAGGCATCGAGATCCTCCAAACCCCAGCCATCGGCGATGCCACTGAGGCGCTGAAACGCCACGTCCAGCCCGGCCTCCGCCGCAAATCCCCGCATCCGATCGGCGGTCATGTCGCTGCGGTTGCCGGGATTGTGAGCCCAGTCGCTGTTGGGCGCCACGGTGCCGTAGTTGGAGTGGTGCAGGAAGGCACTGCCACCGGGCCTGAGGACCCGAGCAATCTCATGGACATAGGCTCGCACCACAGACGAGTCGAAATGCACCATGGAATCAAAGGAATAGACCAGGGTCAGTGACCCGGATTCGACCATGGCCAGAGAATCGCCGTCGGTGACGAAGTAGCGGAACCGGCATCCATCGCGATGCTCCCCGAAACGCTCCCTGCAGGCTTCGATGCAATTCGGATTCACATCCACCAGAGTGATCGAGCCTGCCAGCCGACGCAGAAGTTCCGTATTGCGTCCATGGCCGGGAGCGAGTTCAAGCACCTCAGTGAAGTCGAGATCCTTGATGATGGGCCAGATCACCCCATCCCATTGCTTCTGGATGTAGGGCTCAGCATCCCGGTAGTAATTGCCTTCCGCATGGGCATCACGGCACTGGGCAATGGTTTTGAGACGAATCATCTCGGCCACAACTTCGCCGCAGACCAAAACAGCATCCTCCTGTTCCAGCCGCCTTGAGGCCTGCTGAAGATCGTCAGACATGCGGTTCTGAAGCTCCTCCTGGAAGCAAAGAATCACGCCACTGCGTGTCAGGTCATGGGAAAGGACCTGTTCACGAAGACTGTCGGGAAAGTCTGCCCTCACAAGCCCGATGAGATCAAGCCAGGGCACGAGCTGGCCTGGTCTCCTCTGGATCCGCTCAATGGCCTGATTCCTGGAGGACGGAGGACGAGTGGCCGACGACGCAGCGATACGGGCCAACTTCCTCCGGATCCTGGCCAGCAGAGAGCGCATCGCAAGCCAACTCACTTCAGTTGTCCATCTTCCCACGACATCTGCCCCAAGCGCCAGACAAGAGCCATTAATGCAAGCTCCAGTTCAATTGCGGCCGCACTGCACCGGGCACCTTATGAACAGCACCATGACGAGCTTCATCATGGAGATCTTCGATCACCTGAAAACAGAACTGATCCTGCACATGAAAATGACAACACTGGGGCATCGGCGTGGTGGCCGCAAAGTTGACGGAATAGGTACCCTCATTGAGAAATCGCGCCGGCAACCAGACCGTCGCCCGATGGCGTCCCAAGGTGACAGGAGACTCCTGACGAGGACTGGTGATGAAGGCACACTGACCAGCCGTGAAGAAATGGAAATTCGGGATCACCTGTCCTGTGGAGGGCTCCAGAAGTTCATACGTCATCTCAAGGCCGAACTCCCGGTCAATGTGGGCATAGCTGAGACTTTCGCCGGACCGGTCCACCATCCGTGCCCCGACCATGCGGCAGAACCTGTCGCCGGGTGGATCCGAACGGAGGTCTAGCGATGAACCCGACGTTTCTTCGCTGCTGGCGAAATAGGAAGCCGTAACGGATTCCGTGGGGCCGATCTGAGTGACCCTGCCATTCTCCAGCAACATACATGTATCACAAAGGCTGTTGACCGTGGTGAGACTGTGACTCACAAACAGCACCGTGCGGCCCTGGCCGGTGACATCCTTCATCTTGCCGAGGCACTTCTTCTGGAACTGAAGGTCGCCGACCGCCAACACTTCATCGATGATCAGGATGTCCGGCTCCAGGTGGGCGGCGACGGCAAAAGCCAATCGGACATACATGCCGCTCGAATAGCGCTTCACCGGGGTATCGATGAAACGGTGCACCTCGGCAAAATCAACGATCGCATCGAAGACTCGATCGATCTGCCGGCGTCGCATGCCCAGCAAGGTGCCGTTGAGGTAGATGTTCTCCCGTCCGCTGAACTCCGGGTGAAAGCCCGTTCCCACCTCCAGCAGGGATCCCACCCGTCCGCGGATCTCGGCCATGCCCGTGGAGGGCTCGGTGATCCTCGAGAGGATCTTCAGCAAGGTGCTCTTGCCGGCGCCGTTGCGGCCGATCACACCGAACACCTTGCCCCGGGGAACATCGAAGTCCACATCCCGCAGCGCCCAGAAGGTCTCGCTGCTCAGGCGCTGCCGACCACCAGTTCGTCGCCAAGGCCAGATTCCCCGCTGGGGCGCCCCACCTGCCGACGTATCATCGGCAGCCACTGTTTCCAGATGGCCGATTTTGTAGGACTTGCCAAGGGACCGAACGGTAATGGCGATATCGGAAGACTCACTCATACGATGTCGGCGAAGCCCCTCTCGATTCGCTGGAACACAGCCATGCCAATCAACAGGGAGCCAACCAGACCGGTCAACATGCTCAGGAACATGGTGGTGGTGATCGGCACGCCACCAAGTATCGACCAACGGAAACCCTCAATCAGTCCCACGGTGGGATTCAACGAATAGAGAAACAGCCACCTCTCCGGAATCAATGATGATGAATAAACGATTGGAGTCAGATAATTCCAGGCCTGCAGAGCAAATGGCACGGCATAGCCGAAGTCACGGTGATAGACATTGAGGGACGCCACCACAAGTGTGAGTCCCAGACCCATCAGGAAGGCCGCCAGAAGAAAGAAGGGTGCCGCCAGCATGTGCCATCCCAGACCCACACCGAAGAGGGCCAGAAGCACCACCAAAACCATCAGCCCCACCAGACCATCCACCACGACCGATCCCATGGCGGCCAGGGGAATGATCAGGCGCGGAAAATAGATCTTGGACAAGAGGTTGGAATTACCCACCAGGCTCCCCCCTGCCCGACCGATGGTGTTGCTGAACAGACTCCACGGGATCAGGCCCGTGAACACCATCAGCAGATACGGCTGGCCATTGCTGGGCAGGCGGGCGAAATTGCCGAACAGCACGGCAAAGATGATGGCCGGCACCAACGGCTGAAGTATCACCCAGACGACGCCGAGGCTGGTTTGCTTGTAGCGAACCTGGATATCTCGCAGTGAAAGGAAGTAAAGGAGATCGCGATATTCAACGATCTCCTTCCATTCAAAGAATGAAAAACGACGTCTGGGCTGAATGCGAGTGACGCTCATACGGCGGGACTGGGGTGGTCGGGGCAGGCTGTCACGCCGTCACCCTGTCGACCTCAGACCACCAGCAGGCTCATTCCCCAGTTGACCAGCACCAAGGCAACCCAGGCGGCGCCGCCGATCAGGATCAGGCGGTTGGAGCGGCCGCTGTCCTCGGTGCTCGCGTACAGCACCGGCACCGCCACGATCAGGGCGAAGGACATCACCACCAGGGCCAGAACGGTGAGGGTGTTGAGGATCTGCATGGGGCAGGAAGGCGCGAGGCCGGATCAAGCAGCGTTGGGGATCCTGCCATGCAGCGTGGGACCCTGCCCGCCGCCGGAGCCATCCTTCACACGTTGTCGGGCGCGAACAGATCCCCGGCAGCCGCCAGGGCCCCCAGACCAGGGGCCGCGGCGTCCTTGGGGGCCAGCAGGGGCTGGTGGGGCGCCGGCAGCTCCTGCAGGGGCCAGTCGATGGCGATCGCCGGGTCGTTCCAGGCCAGGGAGCGCTCGCACTCCCGGTTCCAGTAGCCGGCGGTCTTGTACTGCACCTCGGCCACCGGGCTGAGGGTCAGGAAGCCATGGGCGAAGCCCACCGGTACCCACAGCTGGTGCTGGTTCTCGGCGCTGAGCCGCTCGCCCACCCACTTCCCCAGGGTGGGGGAGTCCTGGCGCAGGTCGACGGCCACATCAAACACCTCCCCCAGTGTGCAGCGCACGAGCTTGCCCTGGGGGTGCGGTGCCCGCTGGAAATGCAGGCCCCGCAGCACCCCCTGCACCGAGCGGGAGTGGTTGTCCTGCACGAACTCGGGGGCGTCGGCGTCCTCCTTGCCGAGGGCATCGGCGAAGCGGCGCCGGTTCCAGCTCTCGCTGAACCAGCCCCGCTCATCGGCGTAGACGGCCGGGGTGAGCAGCAGGGGGCCATCGACGGCCAGGTACTGCACGTTCATCGCTGAGGCTCCAGGGCCAGGTGGTCGCTGGCGGCCTCCTGCAGCAGGCGCAGCAGGTAGTCGCCGTAGCCGGATTTCTTCAGGGGCAGGGCCAGCCGCTCCAGCTGGCCGTGGTCGATCCAGCCCAGGCGCCAGGCCACCTCCTCCGGGCAGCCCACCTTGAGGCCCTGGCGCTTCTCCAGCGTGCGGATGTAGCTGGCGGCCTCGTGCAGGGAATCGGGGGTGCCGGTGTCCAGCCAGGCCATGCCGCGGCCCATCAGCTCCACCCGCAGCAGGCCCTCATCGAGATACAGCTGGTTGAGGTCGGTGATCTCCAGTTCCCCGCGCGGCGAGGGACGCACCTGGCGGGCCCGGTCCACCACGGTGTGGTCGTAGAAGTAAAGGCCCGTCACCGCGTAGCGGCTGCGCGGCTGGGCCGGCTTCTCCTCGATGCTCAGCACCCGGCCATCGCCGCTGAACTCCACCACCCCGTAGCGCTCCGGGTCGCTCACCGGGTAGGCGAACACCGTCGCCCCCGGCCGCTCACCGTTGGCCCCCTGCAGCTGGGGGATCAGGTCGTGGCCGTGGAACAGGTTGTCGCCCAGCACCAGGGCCGCCGGAGCACCGTCGAGGAAATCGGCGCCGATCAGGAACGCCTGGGCCAGCCCGTCGGGGCTGGGCTGCACCGCATAACGGATCTCCATGCCCCAGGCCGATCCGTCCCCCAGCAGCCGCTCGAAGGCGGGCTGGTCGGTGGGGGTGGTGATCACCAGCACCTCGCGGATGCCCGCCAGCATCAGGGTGCTGAGCGGGTAATAGATCATCGGCTTGTCGTACACCGGCACCAGCTGCTTGCTGACGGCGGTGGTGAGGGGCGCCAGGCGCGTACCGCTGCCCCCCGCCAGGATCAGTCCCTTGCGGTTCATGGCTTCGGCAGCGCCGCCATCAGGCTGCCCATCTCCAGGGCCTGGAGGCCGTAGCTCCAGCCGAGGTTGCTCTTGATGCCGGCCCGCTCCAGGGCCTGCTGCAGGGTGTCGGTGGTGAGCACCCCGAAGATCACAGGCACGCCGGTGTCGCGGGCCACGGCGGCCACGCCCTTGCTCACCTCGGCCACCACCACGTCGAAGTGGGGCGTGTCGCCGCGGATCACCGCCCCCAGGGTGATCACCACCTGGTAGCGGCCAGTGGCGGCGAGTCGCTGGGCCACCAGGGGGATCTCGAAGCTGCCGGGCACCCAGGCCACGTCGAGCTGGCTGCTCTCGGGGCCCACATCAATGCCGTGGCGGGAGAGGGAATCGAGGCAGCCGCTGAGCAGCTTGCCGGTCACCAGATCGTTGAAACGGGCGATCACCAGGCCGATCCGCAGATCGGCGACGTCGGTGAAGCGGCCTTCGAAAACCGTCAAGGGCTCAGACCATCCAGAAGCTCATGACCCAGTTGAGCAGCATCCGGGCCTCCACCGCCAGGGTCGTGAGGATCTCCCTGGCAGGGCCCCTACGATCGGGGCGCTCCAGGCGGCGGGCCCATGGCCAGGGAAGTGCAGCAGCAGCTCCCGCTCAGCGACGACGCCAGCCTGCAGGGCGACCTGTTCGGGGGCGCGCCGGTCCCGCCGGCGCCCGAGCCCGATGGCGAGGGCGGCCTGGATGACCAGACCCTGCTGGCCGATGCCAGCGCCCGGCCCCGGGCCCGGCGGCGACCCTCCGTGCCGAAGCCTGAGCCCGCCAAGAGCGAGAGCCCGGAGCCAGACGACGACCTGCCCCGCTGGCACCACCATTCCCTGGTGGACCCGGCGGCGCTCACCCCGGTGCTGCGCCACTACGTGGAGCTGAAGGCGGCCCATCCGGACCGGGTGCTGCTGTATCGCCTCGGCGACTTCTTCGAATTCTTCTTCGAGGACGCGATCCTGCTCTCGCGCCTGCTGGAGCTCACCCTCACCGGCAAGGATGCCGGCAAGGCCCTGGGCCGGGTGCCGATGGCGGGCATCCCCCACCACGCCGCCGAGCGCTATTGCGCCGACCTGGTGCGCCGCGGCCTCAGTGTCGCCCTCTGCGACCAGCTGGAGGCCACCCCCGCCAAGGGGGCCCTGCTGCGCCGGGGCATCACCCGGGTGCTGACCCCCGGCACGGTGCTGGAGGAGGGCATGCTGGCGGCCCGCCGCAACAACTGGTTGTGCGCCGTTGTCCTCGACGGCGACGGCAGCCACGCCGGCCGCTGGGGCCTGGCCGTCGCCGACGTCAGCACCGGTGAGTTCCGGCTGACCGAGCGCATGGGCAGCGGCAGCCTGCACCAGGAGCTGCTGCAGTTGGAGCCCGCCGAGGTGGTGTGGCCCGGCCAGGGGGACTCCCCCGCCTGGTGCCCCGAGGGCCTGCGGCTCACCCCCCTGGCCCGCACCCCCTTTGACGCCACCGAAGCCGCCGCCCTGCTGCGCCGCCGCTTCGGGCTGGCCAGCCTCGATGGGTTGGGGCTGGGGGAGGCGCCCCTGGCGCTGCGGGCCGCCGGGGGCCTGCTGGCCTACCTGGACACCACCCAGCCGGCAGAGGAGAGCGCCGCAGCGATCCCCCTGGAAAGGCCCCGGCTCTGGCACGCCGGCGACCAGCTGGTGCTCGACGCCCAGACCCGTCGCAACCTGGAACTCACCCGCACCCAGCTGGGCGGCGCCCTGCAGGGCTCCCTGCTCTGGGCCCTCGACCGCACCGCCACCGCCATGGGCGGCCGCTGCCTGCGCCGCTGGATCGAGGCCCCGCTGGTGGACCTGCCGGCGATCCTGGAGCGCCAGGAGGCGGTCAGCGAGCTGGTGGAGCAGCGGCCCCTGCGTCTTGGTCTGCGCCGGCTTCTGCGGCCCATGGGGGATCTGGAGCGCCTGGCGGGCCGGGCCGGCGCCGGCAGCGCCTCCGCCCGCGACCTGGTGGCCCTGGCCGATGGCCTCGAGCGCCTGCCCCGCCTGGCGGCCCTGGTGCCCTCCTGCCGCAGCGGCCCCCTGGCGGCCCTCAAGGGTCCCTGGCCCGAGCTGGCCGCCCTGGCCGAACAGGTGCGCCACCACCTGGTGGAGACGCCACCCCTATCGCTGAGCGACGGCGGCCTGCTCCATGACGGCGTCGATCCGGTCCTCGATGGCCTGCGCAACCAGCTTGACGACCAGGAGGCCTGGCTCTCGCGGCAGGAGGCGATCGAACGGCGTGCCAGCGGCAACCCCAACCTGCGCCTCCAGTACCACCGCAGCTTCGGCTACTTCCTGGCCGTGAGCCGGGCCCGGGCCGCCGCCGTTCCGGACCACTGGATCCGCCGCCAGACCCTGGCCAACGAGGAACGCTTCGTCACACCCGAGCTCAAGGGCCGCGAGGGGCGGATCCTGCAGCTGCGGGCCCGCACCTGCCAGCGGGAGTACGACCTGTTCTGCGAACTGCGCCGCAGCGTGGGGGAAGCGGCCGGGCCCGTGCGGGCGGCCGCCCGGCTGGTGGCGGAGCTCGATGCCCTGGCCTCCCTGGCGGAGGTGGCGGCCACCGGCGGCTACTGCCGGCCCGAGCTCAGCGAGGGGCGCGAGCTGGAGATCGAGGCGGGGCGCCATCCGGTGGTGGAGCAGCTGCTGGTCGACGCGTCCTTCACCCCCAACGACCTGCAGCTGGGGTCTTCGGAGGCCGGCGGCGCCGCGGCACCCGATCTGATCGTGCTCACCGGGCCGAATGCCAGCGGCAAGAGCTGCTATCTGCGCCAGAGCGGCCTGCTGCAGCTGATGGCCCAGATCGGCAGCTGGATCCCCGCCCGCTCCGCCCGCCTCGGCATCGCCGACCGCATCTTCACCCGGGTGGGGGCCGTGGACGACCTGGCCAGCGGCCAGTCCACCTTCATGGTGGAGATGGCCGAAACCGCCAACATCCTTCACCACGCCAGCCCCCGCTCCCTGGTGCTGCTCGATGAGATCGGCCGGGGCACGGCCACCTTCGATGGCCTCTCGATCGCCTGGGCCGTCGCCGAGCACCTGGCCGATGGCATCGGCGCCCGCACCATCTTCGCCACCCACTATCACGAGCTCAACGAGCTCGCCGAGCTGCTACCGAATGTGGGCAACGCCCAGGTGCTGGTGGAGGAGACCGGCAACGACCTGGTCTTCCTGCACCGGGTCTGCCGGGGCGGCGCCAGCCGCAGCTACGGCATCGAGGCGGCCCGGCTCGCCGGGGTACCCGCGTCGGTGGTGCTGCGGGCCCGCCAGGTGCTGGGCCGCATCGAGGCCAACAGCCATGTGGCGGTGGGCCTTCAGGCGGGATCCAGGGCCGCCTGATCCAGCCAGGCCCGGCGCAGCAGGGCATTGGCGGCGGCACCCACCAGGCCGGCGCCGCCCTTGCTGCCCTCCAGGCGGATCTGGGTGAGGGCGCTGGCGGCGAGATGGCGCTTGCTCTCGGCCACCCCCACGAACCCCACCGGCATGCCGATCACCAGGGCTGGCGCGGCGATGATTCCAGCCTCGACCAGCTCCAGCAGCCGCTCCAGGGCCGTGGGGGCGCTGCCCACCAGCACCACCGCCCCCGGATGCTCCGCCAGGGCCCGTTCCATCCCTGCTGCCGCCCGGGTGCCTCCGGCGGGTGCCACGGGCGGCGCCCAGGCCAGCACGGAACGCACCGGATTGGCGAAGGTGCGCCGGGCCATGGGGGCCACGGCCGCCGCCGCCATCGCCGTGTCGGTGAGGATCGGCGCGCCGGCCGCCAGGGCTTTGAGGCCGGCGGCGCAAGCCCCCGGACCGAGGCGCAGATCCGGCGCCAGGGCCAGATCGCCGCTGCTGTGCACCAGGCGCTCCAGAACCTCCTGCTCCACCCCCTCCAGGCCGGTGGGCCCCAGCCAGGCGCGGATGCGTCGCACACTCTCCTGGAAGATCGGGTGATCGAGGGAGGCCTCGAGGCTGTTGCTCGCCTGGCGCGGCATGGGGGCACCGGGACGGGAAGCGGCGAGGCTACGGGATGCACCCTGGCCGTGGCGGTGGCCGTGGTCCGGGAGGGCGGAGGCCTCTGGCGAGCCAAATCAAAACCTGTACATTGTGTACAGAACTCAATTCTGGCCGCCAACACCATGGACACCCTCGGCGTCCTGGAGGCCAGGAAGCGCTTTCCCGAGCTGCTCGATCGGGCCCATGGGGGCGAGGAGACCCTGATTTCGCGCCACGGCCATCCGGTGGCGGCCCTGGTGCCGCTCTGGCGCCGCCACCGTCCCCAGCGGCAGGCCCTGATCAGCCTCAAGGGCAGCGGCCGCGCCTGCTGGCCTGACCCCCTCCCGCCGAGCCAACCTTGGCCGGTCCAGCCCCTGGAGAGCAGCGCCAGCCTGAGCCTCGGCTCGGCTGTGGCCGTCGACGCCACGGTGCTGATCCCTTATTTGCGCGGCGACGCCTCGAGCCGCCACGCGGAGCCCCTGATCGCCTCGATCGCGGCAGGCCGCTGGCGGGGCGTGCTCAGCATGGCCACCTTGATGACGCTGATGGAAGGCCCCCTGCGCCTCGGGGATGAGGCCCTGGCGGCCCGCTACGAAGCGGTGTTCAGCGACCCCGGGGCCTGGAGCCTGGTGAGCCTCACGCCCCAGGTCGCCCTGGCGGCGGCGCGGCTGCAACGGCCAGGCAGCCACACCGCGATGGCACCCGAGGTGGCCCTGGAGCTGGCCTCGGCCCTGCAGGGGGGCGCCACGGCGATGATCAGCCGGGACCCCCTCCTGCTCGCCGCCCTCCCCCTGCCGGCGCCCCTGCCCTGATGCCGATTCACCTCTACTGGGGCGACGATGAAGCCGCCCGCCAGCGGTCCCTGGCGGCCCAGGTCGAGGCCCTGGTGGATCCGGCCTGGGCCACGATCAACCTCAGCCGCCTCGATGGTGGCGATCCCGGCCAGGCGGCCCAAGCCCTGGAGGAGGCCCGAACGGCCCCCTTCGGCGCCGGGGCCCGGGTGGTGGTGCTGCAGCGCAGTCCCTTCTGCCAGGCCTGTCCGGCGGAGCTGGCCGCCCAGCTGGAGACCGCCCTCGAGCTGATCCCCGCCGATGGCCACCTGTTCCTGGTGAGCGAGGGCAAGCCCGACGCCCGGCTGCGTACCACCAAGCGGCTGAGGGCCGTGGCGGAGGAGCGATCCTTCACCTTGCCGCCCATCTGGGACGGGGCCGGCCAGATCGAGCGGGTGGAGAGTGCCGCCCGGGAGCGTGGTCTGGCCCTGGCCCCGGGGGCGGCCGAAGCGCTGGCCGAAGCGATCGGCAGCGACGGCCTGCGGCTCGCCAGCGAGCTGGAGAAGCTGGCGCTTCACGCCGGCAGCTGCGATGGCCGTGGCGATGGCCGTGGCGGCGGACCAATCACGGCCGAGGCGGTGGCCGCCCTGATCGGCGGCCAGGTCACCAGCAGCCTGGCCGTGGGGGACGCCCTGCTGGCCCAGCACCCCGCGGAGGCGATCGCCCTGGTGGAAGCGCTGCTGGAGGCCAACGAACCGGCCCTGCGCCTTGTGGCGGCCCTGGCCAGCCAGATCCGGGGCTGGCTGTGGGTGTGCCTGCTGGAGCGCAGTGGCGAGCAGGACGTGGCCGTGATTGCCAAGGCGGCGGGGATCGGCAATCCCAAGCGGATCTACGTCATGCGCAAACAGATCCGCGGCCACAGCCCTGAGCAGCTGCTGGCCCTGCTGCGCCGCCTGCTCGATGTGGAGGCCGCCCTCAAGCGTGGCGCCGACCCCGGCGACGCCTTCCGGGACGGCTTCCTGCTGGCCGCCCTGACCCAGCCCGGCAACGCCCCACGTCGATAATCGAGCCCGACGCGCCGGCGACGAGCCCATGGGCCTGCTGATACAGAAGTTCGGGGGGACGTCGGTGGCCGACACCGAGCGGATCCGGGCGGTGGCCCGCCGCATCGCCGCCAGCCGCGAGGAGGGCCACGAACTGGTGATCGTGGTGTCCGCCATGGGCCACACCACCGACCAGCTCACGGGCATGGCCGCCAGCCTCTGCAGCGACCCGCCGCGCCGGGAGATGGACATGCTGCTGGCCACGGGCGAGCAGGTGTCGATCGCCCTGCTGGCCATGGCCCTCCATGCCGAGGGCGTGCCCGCCGTCTCGATGACCGGCACCCAGGCGGGGATCATCACCGAATCGGCCCACGGCCGGGCCCGCATCCTGGAGGTGCGCACCGAACGGCTGCGCCGCCTGCTGGAGGACGGCCACGTCGTGGTGGTGGCCGGCTTCCAGGGAACCAGCAGTGGCCAGGCCGGCACCCCGGAGATCACCACCCTGGGGCGGGGTGGCTCCGACACCTCGGCGGTGGCCCTGGCGGCCGCCCTTGGCGCCGACGGCTGCGAGATCTACACCGACGTGCCCGGGGTGCTGACCACCGACCCCCGCAAGGTGAGCGACGCCCAGCTGATGGCGAGTGTCAGCTGCGACGAGATGCTGGAGCTGGCCAGCCTCGGGGCCGCGGTGCTCCACCCCCGGGCCGTGGAGATCGCCCGCAACTACGGGGTGCCCCTGACGGTGCGCTCCAGCTGGAGCCAGGCCCCCGGCACCCGGCTCACCAGCGGTCCGGCCCGGCCGATCGGCAGTGAGGGGCTGGAGCTGGGCCGGCCCGTGGACGGGGCCGAGCTGGAGGCCGACCAGGCGGTGCTGGCCCTGTCCCATGTGCCCGACCGGCCGGGGGTGGCCGCCACCCTGTTCGAAGCCCTCGGCGCCGCCGGGCTGAACGTGGACCTGATCGTGCAGGCGATCCACGAGGGGGCCAGCAACGACATCGCTTTCACCCTGGCGGCGTCGGAGATGGAATCGGCCCGCCAGGTGTGCCAGGAGGTGCTGGCCGCCATGGGGGCCGATGGGGCCCAGCTCTCGGCCGAAGCGGGCATGGCCAAGCTGAGCATCGCCGGCGCCGGCATCCTGGGGCGCCCCGGCGTGGCGGCCCGCCTGTTCGACACCATGGCCCGCCTCGGCATCAACCTGCGCCTGATCGCCACCAGTGAGGTGAAGGTGAGCTGCGTGGTGGATGGCCAGCTGGGGGCCCGGGCCCTGCGGGCGGCCGGGGAGGCGTTCGAACTGGCCGACCAGCAGCTGCGCCACGATCCGCCCCCCTGCCACCTGGGCGATCCGGCGGTGCGGGGGGTGGCCCTCGACCGCGACCAGGTCCAGGTGTCGGTGCGGCGGGTGCCCGACCGGCCAGGGGCCGCCGCGGCCATCTGCCGGGCCCTGGCCGATGCGGGCATCAGCCTGGACGCGATCGTGCAGTCGGAACGCACCCACGGAGGCCCAGAGGACCGGCGGCGGGACATGAGCTTCACCCTGCGCCGCGACGACCGGCCGGGGGCCGAGCGGGCCCTGGCCCCGATCCTGCGCCAGTGGGACGGCGCCTGCTTCGAGGAGGGCCCGGCCATCGCCAGGGTCAGCGCCGTGGGCGCCGGGATGGCCTGCACCGCCGGCACGGCGGCGCGGATGTTCCGTTCCCTGGCGGACGCGGGCATCAACATCTCCCTGATCGCCACCAGCGAGATCCGCACCAGTTGCGTGGTGGCGGAGGCCGATGGCGTGCGGGCCCTGCAGGCGGTGCACCAGGCCTTCGGCCTCGGCGGAGCGACCCGCCACGCTGCCGAGGGAACGGAAGCACCAGCAGCCGGAACCACCTGCCCTGCCTAGGGTTGGGGCGGCGACAGGTTGGCGGCATGCTGGTCCGGTTCTGGGGAACCCGCGGTTCGATCGCCAAACCCGGCCCCGACACCTTCCGCTTCGGCGGCAACACCTCCTGTGTGGAGGTCCGCTCCGGCGCCGGCACTCTGCTGGTGATCGACTGCGGCACGGGCGCCCACGGCCTGGGACAGGCCCTGATGCAGGAAAGCCCCGACGGCATGGAGGGGTCGCTGCTGATCAGCCACACCCACTGGGACCACATCCAGGGCTTTCCCTTCTTCGCCCCCTTCTTCGCCCCCGGCCACGCCTGGGACGTCTACGGACCCAGCGGCCTCTCGGGCAGCCTTCGCAGCGTGCTCTCCGGCCAGATGCAGCACGCCTACTTCCCGGTCACCCTCGACCAGTTCGCGGCCACGATCCACTACCACGACCTGGGCGAAGGCACCTTCCGCATCGGCGACGTGACGGTGACGACCCACCACCTCAACCACCCCGCCCTGACCCTGGCCTACCGGCTCCAGGCCGATGGGGCCACGGTCGTCTACTGCTGCGACCACGAACCCCACGCCGCCGAGCTGGCCAGCGGCCGCGGCCCGCTCTCCGGCCAGGACCTCCACTATGCGGAGTTCATCGAGGGGGCCGACCTGGTGATCCATGACGCCCAGTACACGGCCCTGGAGTTCCCGGCCAAGCTCGGCTGGGGCCACAGCTCGGTGGAATACGCCGTGCGGATCTGCGAGGAGGCGGGGGTGGCCAGGCTGGTGCTCACCCACCACGATCCACTGCGCAACGATGCGGCCATCGATCTGATCCTGGCCCGGGTGCACGCCGACCTGGCTGACCGGGGCTCCGCACTGGAGGTGATGGCGGCCTCGGAGGGGCTGGTGCTGCGCACCTCCCCCACCCGCGGCGCCGACGCCGCAGCGGAGGCCGGAGCAGCGGCCGGTGCAGCGGCTGGTGGCCAGGCGGAGGTGCCCAGCGGCCCTGGGGCCCTGGTGTGGGTGGCGGACAGGGACCTGGAGGCGGCCCTCACCACCGCATTGCGCCTGGAGGGCCTGCCCTGCCGGGTGGCCCGCGATGAAGCGGACCTGCTGCAGGCCCTCGAACAGCAGGGGGCCTCGGTGCTGTTGCTGGAGCCGGCGGCCCATCCGGCTGGCCCCGGTCTGACCCGCCGCCTGCGGCAGTTCCTGGCCACGGCGGTGGCCGTTACGCCTGTATTGATGCTGGCCGCCGGGGAAAGCCTGGCCCGGCGGGACGACCCCCTGGTGAGCGAGTGGCTGGTGCAGCCCATCTCCGAAAGCTTCCTGCGGGCCAGGCTCCGGGCCTGGAGCCTGGGCAGCCCCTGCCGCTGGCAGCGGGCCCAGCCACCGCGAGACGAGCATCAGCGCCTGAGGCGTCTGGGCGAACTCGGGCTGCTGGATACGGAGCGGGAGGAACGCTTCGACCGCCTCACCCGGATCGCCGCCGCCGCCTTCGACGTGCCGATCGCCCTGATCAGCCTGATCGATGCGGAGCGGCAGTGGTTCAAGTCGTGCCACGGCCTGGCCACCTGCCAGACCTCCCGCGATCTGGCCTTCTGCGCCCATGCGGTCGGCCAGAAGTCGGATCTGCTGGTGGCGGACACCTGGCTCGACGACCGCTTCGCGGACAACCCGCTGGTGCTGGGGGAGCCGCGTATCCGCTTCTACGCGGGCTCGCCCCTGACCCTCGACGACGGCACATGTCTGGGCACCCTGTGTCTGATCGACACCCGGCCGCGCCAGCTCAGCAGCACCGAACTGGCCCTGCTCCACGACCTGCGCGACCTGGTGCTGCTGGAAATCTCCCCCACGCCATGTCCTTCAACCGTTCCCGGATCCTGAATGGGCTGGCGGCGGCCCTGCTGGTGCCCGCCCTCCTGGGGGGCTGCCAGCCGCCGCCCAGTGCCGCCGCGGTGCGCAGCGTGCCGGTGGTGGAGGGGCTGGAGCACCCCTGGGCCGTGGCCTGGCTGCCGGACGGCGACCTGCTGATCACGGAGCGGCCGGGCCGGTTGCGCCTGGTGCGGGGCGGAGTGCTGCAACCGGAGCCGATCCGCGGTGTGCCGGAGGTGCTGGCCGCCGGCCAGGGGGGCCTGCTGGATGTGGCCGTGCATCCCGACTTCGCCACCAACCGCTGGATCTACCTCACCTATGCGGCCGGCAGCGCCACGTCCAACCACACCCGGCTGGCCCGGGGCCGCTTCGACGGCCGTGCCCTCAGCGACCTGCAGGTGCTGTTCGCCGTGCCGCAACGCAAGACCGGCAGCCAGCATTTCGGCTCCCGCCTGCTCTGGTTGCCCGATGGCACCCTGCTGCTGGCCATCGGTGACGGAGGCAACCCGCCGCTCCAGCTGGAGGGGGCGCTGATCCGCCAACAGGCCCAGAACCCGGGCAGCGCCCTGGGCAAGATTCTGCGCCTCAACGACGACGGCAGCCCCGCCAAAGGCACCCCCTTCGCCGGCAAGCCCGGCGCCCTGCCGGGGCTGTGGAGCCTCGGGCACCGCAACATCCAGGGCCTGGCCATCGATCGCCAGGGCGGCCGGGTCTGGGCCAGCGAACACGGTGCCAGAGGCGGCGACGAGCTCAACCGCATCGAGGCCGGGGTGAACTACGGCTGGCCGACGGTGACCCACAGCCGCGAGTACTTCGGCCCCGCCATCGCGCCGAACAGCAGCGCCCCGGGCCTGCGGGATCCGGCGCTGGTCTGGACGCCTGCCATCGCCCCCTCCGGCCTGGCGCTCTACGACGGCGATCGCTATCCAGGCTGGCGAGGTGATCTCTTTGCCGGCGGACTGGTGTCGCAGCAGGTGCACCGGCTGCGCCCCAACCCCAGGGGATCCGTGACCGCACAGCAGGCGATTGCCATCGGCGCCAGGGTGCGGGACGTGCGCCAGGGACCGGACGGTTTCCTGTATGTGCTCACCGATGGGGCCGGCGATGGCCAGCTGCTCCGGCTTGAACCCATCGGACAACGCTGATTTTTCGCGTAAGGTTCATTCCTTTCCAAACATCACCATTCGCATGCAACGGCGATTGTCATGATCCACCCCGTGGAGATCGCAGAAGGTCTGGCGAGGGGTGAGTTTTATCTTGAGTATCTGCCCATCCTGTCCCTACCGGATCTCCACTGCATCGGAGCCGAAGCCCTGATCCGCTGGCGACGGGCCGATGGTGTCGTCGTGATGCCCGGGGAGTTCATTCCATGCCTGGAGTGCACTCCGGCCTCAGGTGTGCTCACCTACTGGGTGATCGAGACCGCGGCGGCGGAACTCCGGGAGTGGTTAAGGCGCCATCCTGACGTTCATCTCAGTCTCAACATTCCACCGGAGATCGCCGGACGGGGCGGGGTGTACTACGCCGCCATGAAATCCGGGCTGGCTGACATGATTCCCCAGCTGATCCTGGAGGTCACCGAGCGGGGGCTTCCCGATACTTTGGGCCTGGAAGGCCTGCTCCAGGCCCAGCAACTCGGCATCAAGATTGCGCTCGACGACGTCAACCTGCTGGGGGGTGCCAATCTCGCCATCCTCAGCCGTTGCCCGTTCGACATCATCAAGGTGGATCGCCACCTGCTGGCCATGATCACCCCGGAGACACCCAATCCTGAGTGGCTGGAGGGACTCACCGCCCTGATCCGCGCGTCCCGGCTGATGGTCATCGCCGAAGGGATCGAGACGGCCCAGCAACTCCAGGCACTGATGCAGGCGGGGGTCCAGGCCGCCCAGGGTTTCCACCTGTCGCCTCCCCTTGCCGCCGCCGGACTGATCGCCTTCCATGGCCGCACCCATGGCAAGGAGGACGCTGACAGCGGCCTGGGGCCATGAAGTAGGAAAGGGCGTCTTACGCGGATTGACCCATGGCCCGGCGCGCTGCCACCTCCTTTCTGAGCGACTTCAAGGATTTCATCAACAAGGGCAATGTGGTCGATCTGGCGGTGGCCGTCGTCATCGGCGGTGCCTTCGGCAAGGTGGTCGATGCCATCGTCAGCCTGGTGATGACGAGCCTGCTGGAGCCGGCCCTGAAGGCGGCGCAGGTGAATTCGATCAGCGCCTGGCCCGCCGGGGCGGTGATCGTGGCCCTGATCAACTTCCTGGTGATCGCCTTTGTGGTGTTCCTGATCGTGCGGGCCATCGAAGCGATGAAACGCCAGGAGGAGAGCAAGGCCGCCGATGTCGGGCCCGATCCCCAGGCCGAACTGGCCGCCGCCGCCAATCGCCTGGCCGAAGCCCTGGATCGGCGCGCCCTCTAGGCCGCCGGCCGGCCCACAAGCTTCTGGCGCAGGTTCTTGATGCGATCGCGCAGGTTGGCGGCCTCCTCGAACTCCAGGCTCTTCGCCGCCACCTTCATCTTCTCCTCCAGCTGCCGGATCAGCTCGGGCAGCGCATCGAGGGACACCGCGTTGTGCTCGGCCTGGTCGGCCGCCTCTTCCAGCTGGTCGTCACTGAGGCGGCGTGAGAGCTCCAGGAAGGTGAGGATCGAGTTGCCCGCCCGCTTGCCGGCGGGGGTGGGGGTGATGCCGTGGCGCTCGTTGTAGGCGTGCTGGATCACCCGGCGCCGCTCCGTCTCGGAAATCGCCTTGGCCATCGAATCGGTGAGGTTGTCGGCATAGAGGAGGGCCACCCCATCGATGTGGCGGGCTGCCCGGCCGATCGTCTGGATGAGGGAGCGTTCCGCCCGCAGGAAGCCCTCCTTGTCGGCGTCGAGGATCGCCACCAGGGACACCTCGGGCAGGTCGAGGCCCTCCCGCAGCAGGTTGACCCCCACCAGCACGTCGTAGGCGCCGTTGCGCAGATCCTGGATGATCTCGATCCGTTCGATCGAATGGATCTCCGAGTGCAGGTAGCGCACCCGCACGCCGTTCTCGGCCAGGTAATCGGTGAGGTCCTCCGCCATGCGCTTGGTGAGGGTGGTGACCAGCACCCGCTCCTGGCGATCGGCCCGCACGCGGATCTCACCGAGCAGATCATCGATCTGGCCCTCGGAGGGGCGCACCTCCACGATCGGGTCGAGGACACCGGTGGGGCGGATCACCTGCTCCACCACCTGGCCCTTGCTCTGGGCCAGCTCCCAGGCGCCGGGGGTGGCCGAGACGAAGATCGTCTGCCGCGCCTTTGTCCAGAACTCGTCCCCCTTGAGGGGCCGGTTGTCGGCGGCGCTGGGCAGGCGGAAGCCGTGCTCGATCAGCACCTGCTTGCGGCTCTGGTCGCCGTTGTACATGGCCTGCAGCTGGGAGCAGGTGACATGGCTTTCATCCACCACCAGCAGCCAGTCGTCGGGGAAGTAATCGATCAGGCACTCGGGCGGTGTACCGGCCTCCCGGCCCGCCAGGTGCCGGGCGTAGTTCTCGACCCCGTTGCAGTAGCCCACCTGCTCCAGCATCTCCAGGTCGTAGGTGGTGCGCTGCTCCAGGCGCTGGGCCTCCAGCAGTCGCCCCTGGCCGTTGAGCACATCCAGGCGTTCGCGCAGCTCGGCCCGGATCGCCTGGATCGCACCCTGCAGCCGCTCCTTGGGCGTCACGAAGTGCTTGGCCGGATAGATGTTGATCGTCTCCAGGCTCTGGAGGATTTCACCGGTGGTGGGATCCACGTAGCGGATCGCTTCCACTTCATCGCCGAACAGCTCGATCCGCACCAGCCGGTCTTCGTAGGCAGGTCCGATCTCCAGCACATCGCCCCGCACCCGGAAGCGTCCGCGGCTGATCTCGATGTCGTTGCGGGAGTACTGGTTGTTGACCAGATCCCGGAGCGAGCCGCGCAGATCGAGCTTGTCACCCACCTCGAACTTGACGGCGGCCTTGAGGTATTCCGAAGGGATGCCCAGGCCGTAGATGCAGCTGATCGAGGCCACCACGATCACATCCCGCCGCTCGAACAGCGAGCGGGTGGCCGAGTGCCGCAGCATGTCGATCTCCTCATTGATCGAGGCGGTCTTGGCGATGTAGGTGTCCGAGACGGGAACGTAGGCCTCGGGCTGGTAGTAGTCGTAATAGGAGATGAAATATTCGACGGCATTGTTGGGGAAGAATTCCCGCAGCTCGTTGCAGAGCTGGGCCGCCAGCGTCTTGTTATGGGCCAGCACCAGGGTGGGACGCCCGGTGCGGGCGATCACGTTGGCGATCGAGAAGGTCTTGCCGGTGCCGGTGGCGCCCAGCAGCGTCTGGAAGCGTTCGCCACCGTCAACACCCTTCACCATCGCTTCGATGGCGGTGGGTTGGTCTCCCTTGGGGACGTAGGGGGCGTGCAGCTGGAATGGCATCAGGCCATTCTGGCGTTCATCCCCTGGAAACCGCTCGGCGCGGAAAACCGATCAGCCGACCCCGGAAGCTGCCGCCATTGCCCTGGTCAGGGGCACATCCAGACCCATCCAGCCAAGTACCAGGCTGCTCAGCACGCTGTAGGCCAACGCTCCGAGGATGGCGCTGATCAGGCCGTTGTGCAGGCGGAACCCCTTGATCAACCAGGCAGCCAGGCCGAACAGAATGATGGTGATCAGCCAGTTGAACAGGAACGACACCGGGCTGATCACCCCCCCGAAGGAAGAAATGAACCAGATGGGCCCCAGCAGCAGCTTCAGCGGCACGACCAGCAGCGTGCCCAGCAGACCGATGACGATGGCCGAGAGCAGGGCGGCCGAGAAGCTCGCCATTTCCACCCCCAGGGGCAACCTGGCCACCAGGAGCAGAATCAACGCTCGGATCGGCCATTGCAGAAGCCAGGCAAGCGAGCCCATGGGAGTCGAAGCAGCGACCCGATCAGCTTACTGAGGCCGTTCACCGTGAACCACCGCTGCCACCGGCATCGCTTCCCGCAGGGCACGCACCACCGCCACCATGGCGAGGTCGTCGTCGAGGCGGTTGACGGCGGAGCCCACGCCGACACCGGCGGCACCGGCAGCCAGGGCCATCGGCACCGTGACGGCCGACAGACCCGAGGCGCACAGCACCGGCACCGCTACCGCCCGGCTGATGGCATGGGCGGCCGCCAGGGTCGGGGCGGCTTTTTCGATCAGGCCCAGGGCGCCGGCACTGAGGGGACGGGAGCTGGTTCCACCCTCGGTCTGGATCAGATCGGCGCCCGCGGCCACCAGTTCCACCGCGAGCCGTTCCTGGCCGTCGAGGGGCAGGGTGTGCGGCACGGTGACCGAGAGGACTGTTTCGGGGAGCAGCTCACGGGTGCGCCGGGTGAGCGCCAGCACCTCCTCAGCGCCGAAGACGCGCCCCTGGGGATAGAAGCTGTCGTAGTTGCCGATCTCCACCAGGGCCGCACCGGCGTCCACGGCAGGGGGGAACAGGGCCGGATCCACCGCCGAGACGCAGATCGGCAGCTGCGGTGCCAGCTCCAGGGCCAGGCGCACCAGGGCAGGCTCACAGGCCAGATCCACCAGGTCGGCGCCACCGGCGGCCGCGGCCCTGACCACCTGCCGCACGCGGACCGCATCGAAGTTGTCCAGTCCGGCGATGACCTTCAGCGTGCGCCCCTGGCGGATCGCCTGCTGCAGGGCGGTGGGCAGGCTGGAGAGGCGGGACATCGGCGGACGAACGGAAGCGTGACGTGATTCTCCCACCCGACCCAAGTCAGCCGCGGCGGCCCTGGGGAAGCGACCAGGCACGCCTGCACCGCCACCTGCTGCGGCACCCCTGCCTGCTGCCGGCGGGAGGGTCCCTGCTGCTGGCCGTGTCCGGCGGGCAGGATTCGATGGCCCTGACCACCCTCCTGCGCGACCTGCAGCACCTGCATGGCTGGCATCTGCAGCTGTGGCACGGAAACCACGGCTGGCGCCCGGACGCCGCCCGTCAGGCCGGGGAACTGCTCCAGTGGGCCCGCAGCCAGGGCCTGGCCCTGCGGCTCGATCGGGCCGATCCGGCCCCAGCCAGCGAAACCGAGGCCCGGGACTGGCGCTACCACGCCCTGACCGAGGCGGCGCTCCAGTCGCGGTGCACCCATGTGGTCACGGGTCACACCGCCAGCGACCGGGCCGAAACAATCTTGCTCAACCTGGCCAGGGGCAGCCATCGGCGGGGCCTGGCCAGCCTGCGCTCCAGCCGCCCACTGGGCCCGGAGGCCGGCGCCTTGCGGCTGGCCCGCCCCCTGCTGGTCTTTGATCGCGCCGACACCGGCCGCCTCTGCCAGGAGCGCCATCTGCCGGTCTGGCAGGACAGCAGCAACGCGGATCTGCGCTTCGCCCGCAACCGTCTGCGCGCCGAGGTGATGCCGGTGCTGGAGGCCCTCCACCCGGGAGCCAGTCGACGGATCAGTGCCCAGGCGGAGCGGCTGGAGCAGCAGCTCGACGCGGAAACGGACCTGATGGAGCTGGCCCTGGGGGCCCTGGAGGCCGAAGGGGCTCCCGGGCGGCTGCAGCGCCAGGGGCTGGCCAGCCTGGCCCCGGCCAGCCAGCGCCGGCTGCTGCAGCACTGGCTGCACCGGCACCTGGGCAGCGACCCAGGCGCAGGAAGCCTCGAGACGCTGGTGACCCGCCTGGCCCGAGGAGGGCATCCAGGCCGACTGGATCTGGCCGGAGGATGGCAACTGCACTGGGATCGCAGCACACTGTGGGTCCGAACGCCTGACGCGCTCCATGGCTGAGTTCACCGCCAACGAAGCCGCCCAGCGCTACGCGGTGATCGAGCAGGCCTATTCAAAGGAGCAATGGGCCACGGTGCTGCAGGACGGGGAGGAGCTGCTGGTGCTGCTGCAGCAGCCATCGGATAACGCCCAGCTCGTTGGGCTGCAGATGCGTCTCCAACTGCTGCTGGGCCACACCCAGCTCTATGGCTACGCCGAAAAGAGCGCAGCCTCTGCCTACTACCGGGCCGTGGCGGCCCAGAGCAGCGAGGCGGCACTCACCAGGATCGCCGAGCAGGGATTGAAACAGTGCGCGATTGAAGAGACGCCAGCGGTGCAGGCCACCGAGGCAGCCGTGACCGGCGCTCACGCGCCCACCGCCGGGCTCCCCGGCCAGGGGGTCACTGGCCCGGCGGCCCCCTGGCTGACCCAATCGCCGGCCACACCAGCCACCAGCGGCGATCTGGAGACGGTGCCGACCACCGGCGAAGGTCCGGCAGCGACACCGGCCGCCCCCTGGAGCGGGCCCTCGTTGATTCCCGACGTGGTGGAGGAGCCCGAACTGATCGAGCTGCACCAGGCCGATCCGGCCCTGGCTGAGGACGTGGAGCTCGCCTGGCAGGAACCCGTCACCGCCGCCATGTCCCAGGACAAGGCCGATGAGGACCTGCTCAGCGGCCTGATGCTGGTCAGGATCGGCTGAGGCCCAGCCAACCCTGCGGCCGAGGCTCCTGGCGGGCCCCAGCCACAGGGATCACGGCAATCAGCCCGCCGTGGCGGCGGAGCGACGGCGGCGGACGCGGCCGGTGGGTTCCGGCTCCTCAGGGGGGGCCTTGGTGACGACCGCTGCGGGCGCCGGGGCCGGCGCCGCGATGGTGGCCGCCGGAGCGGCAGCGGCGGCGGCGGTCACCAGCTGGCGCTGGGGCACGGCGGCGGCCGCCTGGCGGCCACCCCCATCCCTGCGGCCGGCGCGGGGGGCCGGACGGGTGTCGGGCTCGGCATCGGCCCGGCCCTTGTAGGCCGGCGTGCCGGCCGGGGCGGGCTGCACCAGGCAGATGATCAGCGGGTCCACCTGCAGCTCGCGGCGCAGGCGGCGCTGCAGACCCACCTCCACCTCCCGCTGCACACCCACCCAATCCACATCGGGGGCCTTGCCACCGGTGTTGCGGGCGAGCTGGTTCCAGCGGTTCTCCAGCACCCAGGTGATCTCCCGTTCGGCCCAGACCGAGAGCTTGCGGGCATCGGCGGCGGTGACCACACCGCGCAGATTCACCCGCGGCGGTGCTGCCATCACGCCGTCGGTGGTGATCACCGCCAGCAGGGTGATCACACCGTCCTCGGCCAGTTGCTGGCGTTCCTTGAGCACCCGGGCATCGACGATGCCGTTGCGCGAGGCATCCAGCAGTTCGATGCCGGCCTTGACCGGTTCGCCCTTGTTGATGGTGTCGGGGGTGAGTTCGACCACGTCACCGTTGTCGATGATCAGGATGTGATCGGCCGGCACACCCATCGACTGGGCCGTCTTGGAATGGCAGACGAGCATGCGGTGCTCACCGTGCACGGGCACGAAGAACTTCGGCTTGGCCAGGGCCAGCATCAGCTTGTGGTCCTCCTGGCAACCGTGGCCGGAGACGTGGATGCCTTCGCCTTTGCCATAGACAACCTTGGCGCCCATCATCATCAGCCGGTCGATGGTGTTCACCACCGAGATGGTGTTGCCGGGGATCGGGCTGGCCGAAAAGATGATCGTGTCGGAGGACTTCACCTGCACCTGGGGGTGCTCGCCGCGGGAGATGCGGCTGAGGGCCGCCAGGGGCTCGCCCTGGCTGCCGGTCATCAGCAGCAGGGTTTCGCGGTCGGGCAGGTCGCGGATCTGCTTGATGGGAACGAACAGATCATCGGGGGCACGCATGTAGCCGAGCTCCCGAGCCTTGGCGATCACATTGAGCATCGAGCGGCCCAGCAGACCCACCTTGCGGCCGTTCTTCATCGCCAGTTCGAGAATCATCGAGACGCGATGAATCGAGCTGGCGAAGGTGGTGAGAATCACCCGGCCTTCCGCCTGGCTGATGTGGCGATCCAGGTTCGGGAACACGGACCGCTCCGGCGGTGTGAAGCCGGGGATCTCGGCGTTGGTCGAGTCGCTGAACAGGCACAGCACACCCTGCTCGCCGTAATGGGCCAGGCGCTGGATGTCGAAGGTTTCCCCATCCACCGGGGTGTGGTCGAATTTGAAGTCGCCGGTGAAGATGATCACGCCAACGGGCGTGGTGATGGCCAGCGTGAAGCTGTCAGCCATCGAGTGGGTGTTACGGATGAACTCCACCTTGAAGTGCTGGCCGACGTGCACCACATCCCGCGGACCGACCGTCTGGATCGTGGTGCGGTCGGTGACGCCCGCCTCCTCCATCTTCCCCTGCAGCATTGACATCGCCAGCCGGGGGCCGTAGATGATCGGGATGTTGAAGTTCTTGAGGTGGTGGGGAATGCCGCCGATGTGATCTTCGTGGCCGTGGGTGACCACCATGCCGCGGATGCGCTTCTGGTTCTCGCGCAGATAGCTCGTGTCGGGCATCACCACGTTGACGCCGTGCATGCCGTCGCTGGGGAACGCGAGGCCGGCATCGACGAGCATCAGCTCATCGCCGTATTCGAAGACGCAGGTGTTCTTGCCGATCTCGTGCAGGCCGCCCAGCGGGATGACGCGCAGGCCCTGGTGCTTGGGTTTGGCGCCGTTGCCGGAGCGGACGATGGGATTGACGTTCTGACTGGACATGTAGGAAAGGAAAGGGTTGGCAGTGGAAGGAACGGGAAGCGGAAGCAGAGATAACTCTGGAAATCAGCCTTGGCGTCAGGTGGGACGCAGGGCGGCCAGGATCGAGGAAAGGCGCTGTCGCACGTCGGTATCGGCGGAAAGAAGGGGAAGTCGGGGGGCACCCACCGGCCAGCCGCTGATCTCCAGCGCAGCTTTGACGGGGATGGGGTTGGTGGTGCAGAACAGCGCCCGGCACAGGGGCAGCAGCTGCTGGTGCGCGTCCAGGGCGGCGGCGACATCGCCGCTCAGATGGGCCAGGAGCATGGCCCGGATCCTGGGGCCCACCAGATGGCTGGCCACACTCACCACACCCACGGCGCCCACCGCCAGCATCGGCAGAGTGAGGGCGTCATCGCCGCTGTAGACCGCCAGGCGGTCGCCGCAGAGCTCCCGCAGCCGGCTCACCTCCTCGGTGGTGCCGCTGGCCGCCTTGAAACCCACCACGTTGGCCTGGTCCAGCAGGCGGGCGGTGGTGTCCGGCGCCAGGCTGCAACCGGTGCGGCCAGGGATGTTGTAAAGCATCAGCGGCAGCTCCGGTGCGGCCTGGGCCACGGCCCGGAAATGGGCTTCCAGGCCCTCCTGGGGAGGCTTGTTGTAGTAAGGCACCACCACCAGGGCACCATCGGCTCCGAGGGCGGCCGCCTCACCGGTGGCTTCCACCGCCTCGGCGGTGCAGTTGCTGCCGCTGCCCGCCAGCAGGCTGGCGCGCGTCCCCACCGTTCCCTTCACGGCGGCGAACAGTTCGTGCTGCTCCTGCCAGGTGAGGGTGGGGGATTCGCCGGTGGTGCCGCACAGCACCAGCCCATCGGATCCATGGCTGACCAGATGGTCCGCCAGCCGCGCCGCCAGGTCGAGATCGACGGCACCGTCCGGTTGGAAGGGGGTCACCATGGCGGTGAGCAACCGGCCGAAGGGGGCCTCGGGCGAGGGGGCCGTGCTCGGCGCCTGCAGGGTGGCCGTGCTCAAGCAGCACCTCCTGGCACCGGAGTCGTCGCGGCGGGTTCGCGCAGCAACTCGGCGATCTGGATGGCGTTGAGGGCCGCCCCCTTGCGGATCTGGTCGCCGCAGAGCCAGAGCTCCAGGGCATGGGGATCGCTGAGGTCCTGGCGGATGCGGCCCACGGCCACCGCATCCCGGCCGGTGACATCGGTGGGCATGGGGAAGCGGTTGGTCTCGAAGTTCTCGATCAGCTCGACCCCGGGGGCGGCGGCCAGCAGGGCGCGGGCCTCCTGCACGGGAAAGGGCTCCTCGAATTCGATGTTGACCGCTTCCGAATGGGCCCGCAGGACCGGCACCCGCACGCAGGTGGCCGTGAGGCGCAGCTGGGGCAGCCCCATGATCTTGCGGGTTTCGTGGAGCATCTTGAGCTCCTCCTCGCAATAACCGCTGGCCTCCAGGGGCGAGTTGTGCAGGAAGAGGTTGAACGCCAGGGAATGGGGCAACACCTCGCTCACCGGCTCGCCGCCATCGAGCACGGTGCGACTCAGCTGGCGCAGTTCCTCCATGGCGCGGGCGCCGGCGCCGCTGGCCGACTGGTAAGTGCTGATCACGACCCGGCGGATCGGTCGCCGGGCCGCCAGGGGCGCCAGGGCCAGCGTCAGCAGGATCGTGGTGCAGTTGGGATTGGCGATGATGCCGCCATGGGCGAAGGCGGCCTGGGGATTCACCTCAGGCACCACCAGGGGCACCGTCGGATCCATGCGGAAGGCACTGGAGTTGTCGATCACCACGGCTCCGGCCGCCACGGCCACCGGGGCCCACTGCCTGGAAACGGAGCCGCCGGCTGAGGCCAGCACCAGGTCGACGCCGTCGAAGGCCGCGGGGCCAACGGGCCGCACCTGAATCCGCTCACCGCACCAGTCAAGGTCCTGGCCGGCGGAGCGTGGGGAGGCCAGTGGCACCAGTTCCGCCACCGGGAAGCCACGTTCCTGCAGCAGGACCAGAAGCTCCTGGCCCACGGCTCCGGTGGCGCCGAGGATGGCGATGCGCAGAGGCCTTGAAGGCAGCTGGCGCGGAGGGGAAGTCAGGGTCGCTGAGACGGTCAACGGGGAGAAAGGAACAGGTGGCGGGACGGGGTCGGGAAGGGGACTGCGAAAACGGGACCCTGAAACAAAACCGCCGGCCCAAGGCCGGAAAGGTGTGTTCAGTTGGGGATATGGGCGCGCCGTTGCGTCGATCGCACAATACGCGGCAGAGGCCCGAAACGGCCAGTTTCTAGGATGGGGGGCTGCCCCGAGCGAACCCGTTTCATGAGCCCTGCCGCCAGCACCGAAGCCAACCTCCGGGTCACGACCTCCCCCCGTCCCGGAAGCCGCCTGGCCGTGGAGGTCGCCGTGCCTGCGGGACGCAGCCAGAAGAGCTACGACGCCGCCCTGGAGAAGCTGAGCCGCAGCGTCAAGCTGCCCGGTTTCCGCAAGGGACGGGTGCCCCGGCCGGTGCTGCTGCAGCAGATCGGACCGCTGCGCATCCGCGCCACCGCCCTCGAGGACCTGGTGGACGCGGTCGTACGGGAGGCGATGCAGCAGGAGGCCATCGAGGCCATCGGCCGGCCCGAACTGAACGAGGCCTTCGAGCTGGTCCTGCAGCGCTTCACCCCGGGCGAGGAGCTCACCATCACCCTGGAGATGGATGTGGAGCCCATCCCCACCCTGCGCAGCACCAAGGGCTTCACGGCCGAAGCCGAGCCGGTGCCCTTCGACCCCGCCCGGGTTGACGAGCTGATCGAGCAGTCGCGCCGCCAGCTGGCCACCCTGGTGCCGGTGGAGGACCGGGCCGCGGCCGAGGGAGACGTGGCCCAGATCGCCTTCAGCGGCAGTTTCGTCGACAACGGCGAGGCCATCGAGGGCGGCAGCAGCGAAGGCATGGAAGTGGAGCTGGAGGAGGGCCGCATGATCCCCGGCTTCGTGGCCGGCATCGTCGGCATGGCGGTGGGCGAGAGCCGCGACGTGACCTGCCGCTTCCCCGACAGCTACCCCCAGGAGCAGGCCGCAGGCCGGGACGCCCTGTTCGCCATCACCCTGCTGGAACTCAAGACCCGGGAGCTCCCCGCCCTCGACGATGCCTTCGCCCAGCAGGCCAGCGACAAGCCGACCCTGGCCGAGCTCCGCGCCGATCTGGAGCAGCGCCTGCGGGACGACGCCGAGCGACGCCATCAGGCCAACCGCCACGAAGCCCTGCTCACGGTGCTGGTGGAGCAGCTGGAGGTGGAGCTGCCCGAGACCCTGATCCAGCAGGAGGTACGCAACCTGATCGAGCAGACCGCCGGTCAGATCTCCCAGCAGGGCATGGATGTGAAAAAGCTGTTCACCCCCGATCTGGTGCGCAGCCTGATGGACACCTCCCGGCCCGAGGCCGAGCAGCGGCTGCGGCGCACCCTGGCGCTCAAGGCACTGGCCGCCGCCGAGAAGATCGAAGTGGCCGCCGCCGACCTGGAGACCAAGCTGACCGAGATTCGCCAGGGCTTGAGCGACACCGCCGCCATCGACCAGGAGCGGCTGCGGCTGGCCGTGGCCGAGGACCTGCTCAAGGAGAAGTTGCTGGAGTGGCTGGAGGCCAACAGCACGATCACCGACAAGGCCCCGGCCTCTGAAGAGGCCACAGACGCCAGCGACACCACCGAGGACTCCACCAGCGAAGCGCAGCCCAAAGCCTCGAAGGCCGCGGCCAAAGCGAAGAAGGCAGCCGCCGCTGCCGGGGACAGCAAGGCTCAGGAGGAAGGCACCCAGCCATAGATTGAAGCCACTCCCCCCGTCCGCCAGCGAATCCGCGTGATCGACGCCCCCTCGCCCCTGATCCCCGACTGGTTGCCTGCCGACCTGGCGGGTCCCTCGGGGACACGGCCCCACCCCGTGAGCAACCTCTGGCAGGGGCCCCTGCCCTGGAACGGCGTGGCCCCCGCCAGTCCCTCCGCCGCGCCCGGGGTGCTGCCCACGGTGGTGGAGCAGTCCGGCCGTGGCGACCGGGCCTTCGACATCTATTCCCGGCTGTTGCGGGAGCGCATCATCTTTCTCGGCACCGGCATCGACGACCAGGTGGCCGATTCCCTGGTGGCCCAGCTGCTGTTCCTCGAAGCCGAGGATCCCGAGAAGGACATCCAGATCTACATCAACTCCCCGGGCGGTTCGGTGACCTCCGGCCTGGCCATCTACGACACCATGCAGCAGGTGGCGCCGGATGTGGTGACCATCTGTTACGGCCTTGCCGCCAGCATGGGGGCCTTCCTGCTCACGGGCGGCGCCCCCGGCAAACGGATGGCCCTGCCCAATGCCCGGATCATGATCCACCAACCCCTCGGCGGCGCCCAGGGACAGGCGGTGGATATCGAAATCCAGGCCCGCGAGATCCTCTATCTCAAGGACACGCTCAACGGCCTGATGGCCGAGCACACCGGTCAGCCGCTCGACAAGATCGCTGAAGATACCGACCGCGACTACTTCCTTTCCCCGGCGGAAGCGGTTGAATACGGACTCATTGACCGGGTGGTCGATGACGCCCCAGCCCCTGTCGTCCCCTAGGACGGCGCCCCTCCACCGCCCTCCACCACCGGTCCGAACCTCAGGAACGACTGACAAAACGGCGGCTGGGGTTGATCCTGGGGGTCGGGCTTCCACCAACCCGTCCCCTGGGCGACCACCGCCGCTCCCGCCGCCTCCTCGCCGATGGCCAAGTTCGACGCCCATCTGAAGTGCTCCTTCTGCGGCAAGTCCCAGGAACAGGTGCGCAAGCTGATCGCCGGGCCGGGCGTCTACATCTGCGACGAGTGCATTGATCTCTGCAACGAGATCCTCGATGAGGAGCTCGTTGAACACCACGGCCCCGGTCCCCAGGGCAGGCCCGCCGCCGATGGCAGCCGCAAGGCCCCGGCCAAGAAATCGGCCAAACCCGCCCCCACCCTGGCCACCATCCCGAGGCCCCAGGAGATCAAGTCCTTCCTCGACCAGCAGGTCGTGGGCCAGGAGGAGGCCAAGAAGGTGCTGGCCGTGGCCGTCTACAACCACTACAAACGCCTGGCCTGGCAAGGGGACGGCAAGGGCGAAACGGACCAGACCGCCACCCGCCTGCACAAGTCGAACATCCTGCTGATCGGACCCACCGGTTGCGGCAAGACCCTCCTGGCCCAGTCCCTGGCGGAGATGCTCGACGTGCCCTTTGCGGTGGCCGATGCCACCACGCTCACCGAAGCCGGCTACGTGGGCGAGGACGTCGAGAACATCCTGCTGCGCCTGCTCCAGAAGGCCGACCTCGACGTCGAACAGGCCCAGCGGGGCATCATCTACATCGACGAGATCGACAAGATCGCCCGCAAGAGCGAAAACCCCTCGATCACCCGCGATGTCTCCGGTGAGGGGGTGCAGCAGGCCCTGCTCAAGATGCTGGAGGGCACCGTCGCCAACGTGCCCCCCCAGGGCGGCCGCAAGCACCCCTACCAGGACTGCATCCAGATCGACACCAGCCAGGTGCTGTTCATCTGCGGTGGCGCCTTCGTGGGTCTGGACGACCTGGTCCAGAAGCGTATGGGCCGCAACGCCATCGGCTTCCTGCCCGCCGACGGCCGCAGCCGCGTGCGATCCGGGAAAGACAAGCAGTCGAGCGAAGTGATGCGCCACCTCGAACCGGAGGATCTGGTCCGCTACGGCCTGATTCCCGAGTTCATCGGCCGGCTGCCGGTGAGCGCCGTGCTCGAACCGCTCGACACCAGCGCCCTGGAGGCGATCCTCACCGAACCGCGCGACGCCCTGGTCAAGCAGTTCCAGACCCTGCTCAGCATGGACAACGTGCGGCTTGAGTTCGAACCGGGCGCTGTCGAGGCGATCGCCGCCGAAGCCCATCGCCGCAAAACCGGCGCCCGGGCGCTGCGGGGCATCGTCGAGGAACTGATGCTCGACGTCATGTACGACCTGCCCTCCCGCCGCGATGTGCAGACGTTCACCATCACCCGTGAGCTGGTGGAGCAACGCAGCAAGGCCAAGGTGCTGCCGATCAGTGCCGCCGCCGACCTCGACGGTCACCGGGGCGAACAGGCCACGGCCTGACCTTTGGCTGCGCTCGATCAGGCGGTCTACCTCATCACGGTGGGGGAAGGGTCCGAGGTCTACGCCGACATGGCGCTGGTCTCGATTCTTTCGCTGAAGATCACCAATCCCTCCCTCCCCGTCCGCCTGCTCTGTGACCGCAAGAGCGCACGACGACTCCAGGAGAGCGGCCATCGTCTGCCGGGACTCTGCGACAGCCTCGAGGCGGTGGAGACGCCGGACGGGTCGCTGATCTACCGCCATCGCTGGATCAAGACCCAGCTGCCCCGCTTCCTCAGTGGGGGCGGCATCCACCTCGACGCCGACACCCTCGTCCGGGGCTCCCTCACGGCCCTCCCCCCCGGCGACTGGGACTTCGCTGCCGTTCCTGACTACAACAGCTCCGACATGAGTGAACTTCTCCGGACCCTCCCCCATGTCATCCAGGCCCTGGAGCTGGGCTGGCCGCTGGATCTGAAGCGGTATTTCAACAGCGGCGTCTTCTGCTGGAAGGACAGCCCCGCCGTCCATACCTTGTTTGCCGAATGGCATCGGCTCTGGCACGAGGGGGTGCGGGCCGGGGAACTGCTGAAGGATCAGCCCTCGTTCAACGCCACCCTGCAGCGCGGCCTGGTGACCAGCGCCACGCTGCCGAACGCCTTCAACACCATGGTTCTGCCGGCCTGGGACCTCTCCCCAGAGGCCTTGGTCTGGCACTTCTGGTCGGCGGGGGCAGGGAAGAACCACTCCTTCGCACGCCTGGTGGAGCAGGCGAAGCACCTGAGCACGGAGCGGCTGACGACGAACGTGCGGCGGGCGATCCGCTTTTCGCGGCCATGGGCGAACTCCGGCCGCGGCCTGGCCCGCCTGCTCGACTGGCGCGGCCACCGCTACGGCGGCTACCGGACGGCGGAGCGGCTCTGGCTCTCCGGACAGCGGCGAGACACGCTGGTCCATCTCCTGAGGCGCGTCCGGGGTACCGCCGGGGGCTGCAACCCACCCGGGTGAGCGGCTATCCCCACTCCCCCGCTGAATCGCCGGGCACCCCGGTGACGCGATGCTGAGCGGGTTCCCCCTGTTCCGCTCCGCTCCTTGGCCGCCGCCGATCACCTGCAGGCCCCCCGCCAGCACGGCCTGTTTCTGCACCACGGCATCGACCTGGGGGACGGCACGGTGGCCCACTATCTGGAGGGCCGGGAGATCCTGCGGAGCCCACGGACTGACTTCAGCCGCGGCGAGCTGATCAGCACCGTCGACTATCCCGAAGGGAGCAGTTCACCGGTGGGAGTCACCCTGCGCCGGGCCATGGGCCGCATCGGCGAGCAGCGCTACAACCTGCTGTTCAACAACTGTGAGCACTTCGCCCACTGGTGCAAGACCGGTCGGCACCGCAGTGCCCAGGTGGAGGACTGGATGCACACGGGCAGCCTCGGCGCCCTCGCCCTTGGCCAGTTCGTGCCGGCCGCCGTGCTGACCGGGGCGCGGGTGCTGCTGCGCCAGGGCCAGTCCCTCGCGGAGACCCTGGCCACGGCACTGGACCCCGAGCAGCTGGCCCGGGGCCGCGACCTGGCACGGCGCAGTCTGGAGCAGCTGGACGGGGTGCGCCTCTGGCTGCAGCAGCGCCTGGAGGAGGAGCTCACCCGGGCCGAACGGCGCTGGGGGGAAGGGAATGGGGCGATCGGCACAGGTCCCGACGGCTTCGATCGCCTGCGCCTCGCCGGCCAGAGCCTGGCTGACCAGCTGGCCGCCGTGGAGGAGCTGGAGGACAGGCTGCAGCGCCTTCTGGAGCCGGCGAGCCCCGATCCGGCCGACAGCGGACCGCCTTAGGCTCTCCATCCGGTCAGGGCAGGGTGCATGGTCCAGGCCTACGAGCCCCTTCATCACAAGTACAGGCCGCAGCGTTTCGACCAGCTGGTGGGCCAGAAGGCGGTTGCCGACACCCTCAGCCAGGCCCTGCTCCAGAACCGCATCGCCCCGGCCTATCTGTTCAGCGGCCCCCGGGGCACGGGCAAGACCTCCAGCGCCCGGATCCTGGCCCGATCGCTGAATTGTCTGGCCAGCCCGGGCCCGACGCCGGAGCCCTGCGGACGCTGCCAGCTGTGCACGGACATCGCCAGCGGCAACGCCCTTGATGTGATCGAGATCGACGCCGCCTCCAACACCGGCGTTGACAACATCCGCGAACTGATCGAACGGTCCCGGTTCGCCCCGGTCCAGGCCCGCTGGAAGGTCTATGTGGTGGACGAATGCCACATGCTCTCCACGGCCGCCTTCAACGCCCTGCTCAAGACCCTGGAGGAACCGCCGCCACGGGTGGTGTTCGTGCTGGCCACCACCGATCCCCAGCGGGTGCTGCCCACGATCCTGAGCCGCTGCCAGCGCTTCGATTTCCGGCGCATCCCCCTGGAGGCCCTGGAGAGTCATCTGCACTGGATCGCCGCCGAGGAGTCCATCGGCATCACCCCGGAGGCCCTGCACCTGGTGGCCCAGCGCTCCCAGGGGGGCCTGCGGGACGCCGAAAGCCTGCTCGACCAGCTGAGCCTGCTGCCGGCACCGATCGCCGCCGATGCGGTCTGGGACCTGCTGGGGGCGGTGCCGGACCAGGAACTGCTGCGGCTGGCCGGGGCCATGGCCGCGGCCGATCCCCTGCAGGTGGTGGAGGGCTGCCGCGAACTGCTGGATCGGGGGCGGGAGCCCGCCGCCGTGCTGCAGGGGCTGGTCAGCCTGCTGCGCGACCTGCTGCTGGCGGGTGTGGCCCCGGACCGGCTGGAGCTCACCAGCGTGTCACCGGAGCTGCGGCCGCAGCTGCCCGAGGCGGCGCGCCAGATCGGCAAGGCTCGCCTGCTGCGGTGGCAGTCGCAGCTCAAGGGCAGCGAGCAGCAGCTGCGCCACAGCGTCCAACCGCGGCTCTGGCTGGAGGTGCTGCTGTTGGGCCTGCTGGCCGAGCCGGCCGCCGTCGCCCCCGCCCCCACCGGGCCCGTCCAGGCCGGCGCCGAAGGCCAGCGCCCGGTCCGCAGCGTGGCGCCTGTGCCGGTGGTGCCGCCGCCAGCGGTGCCCCCCGAGGCCGCCGCGGCGCAGACCGCTGCCGTGATTCCGGCGGTGATCCCGGCAGCCGAAGCGGAGGTGGCGGCACCGGCCAACGACAACCTGGCGGAGCTGTGGCAGCAGATTCTGGCCGGCCTGGAGCTGCCCTCCACCCGGATGCTGCTCTCCCAGCAGGCCCAGCTGCTGCGGCTTGACGATCGCCGGGCGGTGGTGCGCGTGGCCGGAACCTGGATGGCCATGGTTCAGAGCCGTCTGCCCCTGCTGGAGAAAGCGGTGGCCAGTGCCCTGGGCAGCCCTCGGCAGCTGTCGCTGGAGGCGGGCGGGGACACCCCTGCGGCACGGCCAGCGATCGAGCCCCCACCGCCGGCCCGAACCGCCACCCGCCCCGAGCCACCCGTGGCTGCCGCCAGACCCCCGGCGCCCCCCCCGGAGGTTCCTGCGGCGCCAACCCCGTCTCCGCCGCCGGTGGTTGTGGAGGAACGCCCCAATGAGGCCAAACCGTCGCTGCCTGCCATCGCCTCGGCCATCGATACCCAGGCCGGCCGCCTGGCTGAGTTCTTCAACGGCGAGGTGATCAGCGGACTGCACGCCGATCCCGAGGGGAACTGAGGCCGCAGGGGACGGAAAGCCCCGTTCAGACGTGGCTGGCTTCGGAGGCCAGTTCGGGATCGGACTCCATGGCGGCGTCGACGGCGTCCGCTGGAGAGGGATCGCCGTGCTCCTGACCCAGGTGAAGCGTTTTGGCCCACACCAGCTTCTTGGGCAGCAGGGCCATCTTCAGCGTCACCCAGGGAATCACCACGAACCAGTGGACCAGGTAGAGGATGCCCAGCCCGGCACTGAAGGGGTTCATCGCCGGCAGCGGGGGCCCCTCCGATGGCCGCCGACAACCCGTGGCGATCGCCAGCCCCGAGAGGGCCAGGGCCACGATCGAGAACGGCCACATCGTGGGGGCCGTGCGGGTGAACACCGTGCCGACCAGGTCGGCGCTGGCCACCACCGGCAGCACGTACTGCAGCAGGAAGAAGCAGGTGAGATCCAGCTTCTGGCTGAACGTGAGTCGGTCGGAGACCAGACCGGGGCCGTAGTCGAAGAAGCGCTGCAGGCCGCCCTCGGCCCAGCGCTGGCGCTGGCGCCAGAGGGCCGGCAACGTCAGCACCGCCTCCTCCTGCACAGGGGGATCCCAGAGCACGCCGATCGGCAGGCCCTCGAGCAGGAAGCGGAAACTGAGGTCGAGGTCGTCGGTCACGGTGTCCTCGTTGAAGCCGCCCACCTTCAGGAGCGCCTCCCGGGAGAGCAACTGGCCATTGCCCCGCAGTTCGGCCACTCCGCCGTTGGCCAGGCGCCCCTCCTGGATCATGGCGTCGAAGGCCATCTCCATCGCCTGGGCGCTGGTGAGCAGGTTGGTCTGGGCATTCGCCACCGCCTTGCGCAGTTGGACCGCCGCCCAGCCGCCGGCCTCGGCCCAGGGAACCAGGCGCTCGAGCACGTCGGATTGCAGGTCGGCATCCGCATCCAGGACCAGCATCCAGCGGCCACCCAGCTGCTGCAGCACCAGATTCAGGGCCCCTGACTTGCCGCCCCCCGCATCCCGGGGGCGGCGCAACACCCGCAGGAAGGGATGGCGCCCCTGGAGCTCGGCCAGCAGCTCAGGGGTGCGATCGTCACTGCCGTCATCCACCACCCACAGGGACAGCTGCCCCTCGGGCCAGCGCAGGGCAGCGATGCGCTCCACCAGACGGCCAATCACCGCCTGTTCGTCGCGGGCGGCCACCACCACGTCGACGGCTGACGGGGGTGCTGCGGGTGAAAGGGGCGGCGGGGGCGTGTCGCTGCCAGTGCGGCGGAAGGCCTGCAGCAGCACGGTGCGCAGGCTGTATCCCCCCAGCAGGGTGGCCAGGGTGAGCGCCGGCACGAGGCTGCGGCCGGGGGGCAGCCAGTGGGGGGCGATCCCTACCAGGCCACAGCAGGCGAGGAACAGGGCCGCCTTGGCTCGGCGGCGATCGCTGTCACTGCCGCCGGCAGCCATGGTGATCCTCATCCAGGCCCTGACTCTAAGGGGAATCGTCGCCGGCACCGAGGGGTTGCAACGTGGTGCCGGGGTAATAGTGCGCCAGGATCCGTCGCGTGCTCCAGCCGCGGCCGGCCAGATCGATCGCTCCGGCCTGGGAGAGCCCGGCCCCGTGGCCGAACCCCCCACCGACCAGCTGCCAGACCCCCGCCCCCGCCGGCTGCAGCGTGAACAGGGTGCTGGGCAGGCTGCGCAGGGTGCGGCGGATGGCATCCAGCCGCAGCACGGTGCGGCCTTCGGTTCCCTGCACCTCAAGGGCCAGCACCCGGCCGCTGGGGCCGCGGGCCAGCACCTTCAGGGCCGTGGGCCGTCCCACCGCCCGCTCCGGTCCGAGGGCGGCGGCGATCTGGGCGGCCGTGAGCTGCCGCTGCCAGCGGAAGACGGGATGGTCGGCCCCCCAGGCCCCACGCCCGTCCCGCAGCAGCGCCGGCAGGGCCGTGGCGGCCAGGGGCACGGGGAACCGCGCCTGGAAGGGGGCGGGCCCGTCGGGGAAAGGGGTCAGGTAAGGGACCGGCGCGCCGTTCCAGGCCTCCGGGTAGGCGGCGCTGACGCCACCGTTGCTGGCGTGGTAGACGGCGTGGATGGGTCCATCGGCGCCCATCAGCACCGCCAGCCGGGTGGCGGCGATCGCCTGGCGCACGGCGGCGCCGGCGTGGCGCGGGTCGCTGTACACCTGGCACTGGGTGTCGGCGCAGAGGTGGTAGCCGTCCACCACGAAGCGGTGCTGGTTGCGCACGGCCCAGGTGCGGGCCAGCACGGCCTGGGCCTCGAGGGCCGCCGCCGGCACCCCGGCACCGATCTCATGGGGCACCACCCCCTCCAGATAGCGCTCCAGGGGCACCTGCTCCACCAGGCTCCAGCCGCCGTGGGCATCGGCCAGCAACTGGAAGGGCCCGGCATAGGCCCCCTGCTTCCAGAGCAGGCCCCCGGGGGCCTCGATCCGGATCGGGGCGGCCAGAGCCACCACCCCCTGGGCCCGGCGCAGCTCCAGCCCGACCCGCTCGGCAACCGTCCGCTCAAAGCCCGTCAGCCGGACGCCATCCGGAAGGGGGGAGGGATCGGGCGCCCCGGCCGGGGCCCACACCTCCCAGTCGCGGGGCTTGGCGATGGCGGCCTCCACCCCCATGGCACGCCAGAGGCTGGCCGCCTGCTCAGCGCTCTCAAAGCTGGCAAACGGCCCCAGCACCCGGCGTCGCAGGGTCGTGGGCTGGGGCAGGACCTCGCGGCGCCAGTGCAGCACTAATTCAGGGGACTGGAAGCGCTGCCCGCTGGCATCGATCAGGGTCAGCAAGCCGCTGCTGCTGCGCAGCCGAAGGGGCTGGGCCGCCTGGGCATCGGCCGGCGCCGGACCCAGCCGTGCCGCCAGGGCCACCCACAGCACCGGGTTGGCCGCCGTCAACGGGGCGGGGCGGGCCACCGGCCAGTGCATCTGGGTCGGGGGCTCAGGGGCAGGGGCGTCGGCGGTGGGGGCGCCCGAAGCAGGGGGTGGAGGTGGGGTGGGCGGCCCCTGATCGGCCCGGCAGCCGGCGGGGAACAGGAGCGCCATCACCAGCAGCAGCCTGGGCAGAACAGGGGGACGCAGCGACATCGGCACGGCAGGGGGTTGGAGGGGGGTACACCCGCGTCGTAGTGTGCTTGTTTGTGCCTGCGCCTACCGAGATGCCGAAGCTCAAGACCCGCAAAGCGGCCGCGAAGCGGTTCAAGGCCACCGGCACCGGCAAGTTCATGCGCCGGCGTGCCTTCCTCAACCACCTGCTCGACCACAAGAGCCCCAAGCGCAAGCGCTATCTGGGGACCATGGCGGTGGTTGACGATCGCGACCACGACAACGTGGCCCGGATGCTGCCCTACGCCGGCTGAGTCCGGTTGAACTCCTTCCGGAGTTCCCGCCTTCCTGTTTTCCTCCCCGTTTTCCACCCCAAGATCACCTCCCATGGCCCGCGTCAAGAGGGGCAACGTCGCCCGCAAACGCCGCAACAAGATCCTTCGTCTCGCCCGCGGCTTCCAGGGGAGCAACGGCAGCCTGTTCCGCACCGCCAACCAGCGGGTCATGAAGGCCCTCTGCAACGCCTACCGCGACCGTCGCCGCCGCAAGCGTGATTTCCGCCGGCTGTGGATCGCCCGGATCAACGCCGCCGCCCGCATGAACGGCCTCAGCTACAGCAAGCTGATCGGTGGCCTCAAGCGGGCCGACGTGCGCCTGAACCGCAAGATGCTGGCCCAGCTGGCCGTCGCCGATCCCTCCAGCTTCACCGCCGTGGCCACCGCGGCAGGCCACTGACGCCGTCCTCCCAGTCCCGACCGTCCGGCCGGCTCCGATGAACGACCTGCTGCCCCAGGCCTACCTGCTGGGACTGATCGCCCTGCTGGGCGTGGCGGCCGTCGTGGTCGCCCGCCAGATCCTGCGGGTTCGCCGTGATGAACTCGCCATGGCGCGGCTCGGGGGCAACGACAAGGCCGGCGGCACCCCCCGGGATGTCTCCACCCTGTACGAACTGGCCTCGGTTCAGCTGCGCAAGCGCCTCTACGCCGAAGCGCAGGTGAACCTCAAGCAGGCCCTGAAGCTGGCCGACGCCGAGAGCGCCCCCGCCGAGGCCAGGGCCCTGATGGAGAACGCCCTCGGCTTCACCCTGGCGGCCCAGAACAACTACGCCGCCGCCGTCCGTCACTACCGGGCCGCCCTGCGGGCCAAGGCCGACTACCCGGTGGCGATCAACAACCTGGCCTTCGCCCTGGAGAAGCAGTCAAAGCCCGACGAAGCCAGGACTCTCTATGAGAGGGTGCTGCAGTTGGAAGCCACCAACAAGACGGCCCGCAAACGGCTGTCCATCCTTGAACGTCGCAGCGGCCAGGAGGCCGGCGGCAAGGCCTCCTGAAACCCTGGAGCAGCGCTCACCAGAGGCCGCGCACCGGTGCAGGGTCACCGGTGACAGGGCGCGCAGCGGTGGTTTCCGGAATCAGCTGCAGGCGTCCCCCCGGTGTCGTGAGTCGCGGCGCCCGCCAGCCGCTCAGGGACAGGCCCTGCACGCTCTGAAAGGCGCCACCGGGCTCCAGAGCGCCCCCAAGGGGATCCCCCAGCAGCAGCAGATCCAGCTGGTCCGACTTGGCGTTGAGGTTGCCCTGCACGGGTGACTCGACCCCGCCGATGGCGATCGCACCGCGCAGATCGACCATCTGGCCCATCGGCGTGGCCCCATCGATTCGCAGCTGGACGGGCACAACCGGACCGCCACTGAACGACTGGTACCGGCCACTCCAGCGACGGGGCATCTGCTCGGCGATCAGGCGGGCCCGGGCGATCGGATCGAACGTTTCGACCTCACCGCTGGCTCCGCCGTCCTGATCGACCGCCTGGATCATGGGGGCGGTGAAGGGCACAAACCCATCGGCCGGCAGGGGGCTGGCGGCAAGCACCGGGCTGGCGGCGATCAGGAGGGGCAGGGCGGCCAGAGGCACCGGCATGACGTGGGTCTCGTTGGCAAAGGGCAGACTAATCGGGATGCGCCCGTCCGCTGCAGCCTCCGACCTTGACCGCCATCACCACCCCGAGCTCCCACGACGATCTGGTGATCGCCGGCCGCCGCTTCCGCAGCCGTCTGATGACCGGCACCGGCAAGTATCCGAGCCTGGAGGCCATGCAGGCCAGCCTGGAGGCCAGCGGCTGCGAGATCGTCACCGTGGCGGTGCGGCGGGTGCAGAGCGCTGCCCCGGGCCACGGCGGCCTGATGGAGGCGATCGACTGGACCCGGATCTGGATGCTGCCCAACACGGCCGGCTGCGCCACCGCCGAGGAAGCGGTGCGGGTGGCCCGGCTGGGCCGGGAGCTGGCGCGGCTGGCGGGTCAGGAGGACAACAACTTCGTGAAGCTGGAGGTGATCCCCGATTCCCGCCATCTGCTCCCCGACCCCTTCGGCACCCTCGAGGCCGCCGAACAGCTGGTGAAGGAGGGTTTCGCCGTGCTGCCCTACATCAACGCCGATCCGCTGCTGGCCAAGCGGCTGGAGGAGGCCGGCTGCGCCACGGTGATGCCGCTGGGATCGCCGATCGGCTCGGGCCAGGGCATCCGCAACGCCGCCAACATCGCCCTGATCATTGAAAGCGCCGGTATCCCGGTGGTGGTGGATGCGGGCCTCGGCGTACCCAGCGAAGCCGCCCAGGCCATGGAGATGGGCGCTGACGCCCTGTTGATCAACAGCGCCATCGCCCTGGCGGGGGATCCGGCGGCCATGGCCAGGGCCATGGCCCTGGCCACCGAAGCCGGCCGCACCGCCCTGCTGGCGGGCCGACTGCCGCAGCGGGCCGAAGCCAGGGCCAGTTCACCGCTGGAAGGGCGTGTGACGAACCATTGACGATCGGACCGATCCAGGCAGCCCTCCATAGGGTTTGGCGCACACCGACTCCCCAGCCATGCAGGTCACCGAAGAAGACGGCGGCAAGCTGAACGCCTTCGCCAAGGAACCCCGCATGGTGCTCCAGGAGGAGGGCGAGACCAGCGGCGCCAACCGGATGCTGCTGATCGGCGGACTCGTGCTGGTGGCCGTGATGGTGGCGGTGGCGGCCGGCATCAGCTGAGACCGGAGGGCCGTCTGAGGCCTGTAGTAGCTTGCCCATCTGAGCAACCGCTCGTTCAGGAGTCTGGGGTGAAGGTTCTCGTTCTCGGCGGCGACGGCTTCTGTGGTTGGCCCTGTGCCGTGAACCTGGCCGAAGCCGGACATGACGTCGTCATCGTCGACAACCTCAGTCGGCGCAAGATCGACATCGACCTCGGCGTCGAGTCGCTCACGCCGATCGCCACCATCCAGGACCGCCTGCGGGCCTGGGACCAGGTGGGCGGCCGCACGATGACCTTCGTGCACCTCGACATCGCCCGGGAGTACGACCGGCTGCTGGAGCTGCTGCGCAGTGAGCGCCCCTCGGCCATCGTCCACTTCGCCGAGCAGCGGGCGGCCCCCTACTCGATGAAGAGCAGCGCCACCAAGCGCTACACCGTCGATAACAACGTCAACGGCACCCACAACCTGCTGGCGGCCATCGTCGACAGCGGTCTCGACGTCCACATCGTGCACCTCGGCACCATGGGCGTCTACGGCTACGGATCGCACCGCGGCGCCACGATTCCCGAGGGCTACCTCACGGTGGAGGTGCCCCAGCCCGACGGCACCTGCTTCACCGAGAAGATCCTGCACCCCACGGATCCAGGCAGCGTCTATCACATGACCAAGACGCTGGATCAGCTGCTGTTCTTCTACTACAACAAGAACGACGCGATCCGGGTCACCGACCTGCACCAGGGCATCGTCTGGGGCACCAACACCGACCTCACCCAGCGGGATCCCCGGCTCACCAACCGCTTCGATTACGACGGCGACTACGGCACGGTGCTGAACCGCTTTCTGATGCAGGCGGCGATCGGCTATCCCCTCACCGTGCACGGCACCGGCGGCCAGACGCGCGCCTTCATCCACATCCGCGATTCGGTGCGCTGCGTCCAGCTGGCCCTGGAGAACCCTCCCGAGGCCGGTGAGAAGGTGAAGATCTTCAACCAGATGACCGAGAGCCACCAGGTGGGTGAACTGGCCCGCAAGGTGGCGGCCCTCACCGACGCCGAGATCAACTACCTGCCCAACCCCCGCAAGGAGGCGATCGAGAACGATCTGATCGTCGACAACCGCTGCTTCATTGAGCTGGGCCTCAAGCCCACCACCCTCGATGACGGCCTCCTGGCCGAGGTGGTGGATGTGGCCCGCCGCTGGGCCGACCGCTGCGACCGCTCCAAGATCCCCTGCCTCTCGGCCTGGACCCAGCGCCAGGCGGAAGCGATCAAGGCTTTCGCCTGATCACCCGCCCGTGAAGATCGCCTTTTTCACCGAAACCTTCCTGCCGAAGGTGGATGGCATCGTCACGCGGCTCACCAAGACGGTGCAGCAGCTGGTGGCAGCCGGCGATGAGGTGCTGATCTTCTGCCCCGAGGGGGCTCCGGACACCTACATGGGCGCACGGGTGGTGGGGGTGCCGGCGCTGCCGCTGCCCCTCTACCCCGAACTGAAGCTGGCCCTGCCGCGGCCGGCGGTGTCCGAAGCCCTGGATCGCTTCGGTCCCGATCTGGTTCACGTGGTCAACCCCGCCGTGCTCGGCCTGGGGGGCATCTGGCTGGCCCGCAGCCGCCATCTGCCGCTGGTGGCCAGCTACCACACCCACCTGCCCAAGTACCTGGAGCACTACGGCATGGGGATGCTGGAGCCTCTGCTGTGGGAACTGCTCAAGGCCGCCCACAACCAGGCCCAGCTCAATCTCTGCACCTCCACCGCGATGGTCGAGGAGCTCGCCTCGCGGGGCATCCAGCACACGGCCCTGTGGCAGCGCGGCGTCGACACCGACCTGTTCCGCCCCGAACTGGCCTCCGCCACCATGCGCCAGCGGCTGCACGGCGGCCACGACGACACCGGCCATCTGCTGCTGTACATCGGCCGGCTCTCGGCGGAAAAGCAGATCGACCGGATCCGGCCGGTGCTGGAAGCTATGCCCCAGACCCGCCTGGCCCTGGTGGGGGACGGCCCCCACCGCCAGCAACTGGAGCGCCATTTCGAAGGCACCGCCACCACCTTCGTGGGCTACCTGGCCGGCGAGGAGTTGGCCTCGGCCTATGCCAGCGGTGATGCCTTCCTGTTCCCCTCCAGCACCGAAACCCTTGGTCTGGTGCTGCTCGAGGCCATGGCCGCCGGCTGCCCGGTGGTGGGGGCCAACCGGGGCGGCATCCCCGACATCGTCAGTGACGGCGTCAACGGCTGCCTCTACGACCCCGACCAGCCCGCCAGCCTGCCCACGGCCGTCGAACGGCTGCTGGGGGACCCGGCCGCCCGCCGCCAGCTGCGCCTGGCCGCCCGCGAGGAGGCCGAACGCTGGGGCTGGCCCAGCGCCACGGCTCAGCTGCAGGGCTATTACCGCCAGGTGCTCAACCGGGGCCGGCTGCAGCAGGTCGCCTGAGGCAGCGCCACAAGTAGCTCATCCCGCCTTGGGCGCCGCCGGTGGTTTCACGCCCCGGAACCAGACGGTCATCAGCGCCTTCACCATCGGCGCCGCCACGGTGCCGCCGTAGCCACCGGAGTTCTCGCCGAAGGCGACGATCACCAGGGTCGGCTTGCCGGTGGCCGGGGCATAGCCGCCGAACCAGGCGTGGTCGGGACGGGGGGGGTCCTCGGCGGTGCCGGTCTTGCCGGCCACGGGCGGCAGGCTGGGGTCGTTGAGGATGGTGGCCGTACCGGTGGTGACCGCCTGGCGCAGGCCGTCATGCAGCACCCGCAGGGTGGCCGGCTTCAGCCCCAGCCACTTGCGGGGGTAGCCGCGCTCCACCAGGTGGGGCGTCACCAGCCAGCCGCCATTGGCCACGGCCGCATAGAGGCGGGCCATCTGGATCGGCGTGACGGTCACCGCGCCCTGGCCGATGGAGGAGGTGATCGTGTCGACCGGGGTCCAGGGCTCGCCCAGCACCTCCTTTTTCCAGGCCGGATCCCCCAGCAGCCCAGGGGATTCCTCGGCCGCCAGCTCACTGCCGGTGCGGCTGCCGTAGCCCATGCGGCGGGCGGCCTTGAACAGCTCGTCCGGACCGACCATCAGCCCCACCTTGTAGAAGAAGCTGTTGCTGCTCACCCCGAGGGCGAAGGGGAAGCCGATGCTGCCGAAGGAGCCGTGGTCGGCGTAGCACTGGCCGTAGTAGCAGAAAGAGCCCACCGTCGGCACGGTGGAGTTCTCGTTGAGCTTGCCGGACTCGATCCCGGCGATCGTGGTGACGATCTTGAAGGTGCTGGCCGGCGGGAAGCCCTGGAAGGCCCGATTCAGCATCGGCGCCTCCGGCCGGTTGAGGCTGTTCCACTGGGCCGTGGTGGGGCCGTCGGAGAAGATGTTGGGATCGAAGTTGGGCCGGCTGGCCATGGCCCGCACCGCGCCGGTCTGGGGGTCCATCGCCACGATCGCCCCCTTGCGCACCCCGTCGAGGGCCTTCTCCGCCGCGCGCTGCAGGTCGAGATCGAGGGTGAGGCGCAGATCCTTGCCGGCCTTGGCGGGCTTGTCCCCCAGCACGCGCTGCACCTGGCCCTCGGCATTCACCTCCAGTTGCTGGCCGCCCCACTCGCCGCGCAGGTGGGTTTCATAGACCTTCTCCAGCCCGCTGCGGCCGATGCGGTCGCTGATCCGGTAGCCGTGGTCCCGGAGGGCGGCGTACTCCTCCTCGGTGATGCTGCTGGTGTAGCCCATCACATGGGCCCCCAGGCTGCCGTCGGGGTAGGCGCGCAGCACGTCCTCGGACACCTCCGCCCCCTGCAGGGAGCCGGCCTGCTCCCGGAATCGCAGCACCTGCACCGGGGTGAGCGAGAGGGCCAGGGGGATGCGGAAACCTTCGGCGTTGGCGCCGCTCTTGCGCTGGGCCTCGAGCCGGTCGGCGGGGATCCCCAGCAGGGTGGCGAGCCGACCGCGCAACGCGGGCCAGCGGCGATCATCGACCTGGAGGGGCTGAAGGTAGAGGTTGTAGGTGAGGCGATTGGTGGCCAGCACCCGGCCCTTGCGATCCAGCAGACGCCCCCGTACGGGGTTGCGTGGCAACAGCCGGATCCGGTTCTCGTCGGCCATGGCCCGGTTCTCGGCCCCATGCAGCAGCTGCAGCCAGGCCAGCCGGCCGAGGATCGCCGCCAGGATCAGCAGCATGACGGTGAGCAGAAGGGCGGCCTGGTGCCCCGTCCCGGTGTGGCGGGTGGTGGAGGGGCCGACCCCGCCGCCGACAGCGCGAACCATCAGGTGATCCGGCTCTGGAGCAGGGCCAGCCGCTCCTCAATGCGCCCCAGGGCCGCCATCAGTTCGGCCGGGTCGGCGGGGGTGGGCGGGGCTGGGGTGTCCCAGACGGGAGGGGTCGCCTCGGGGCCACTGACGACCTGGGCGTCCTCGGCGTCGACGTCGCGCACCTCCACCTTCATCACCGGGTTGCCCAGACCGGGCTGGAAGCGGTCGAGGTTCTCCCGCACCTGGCTGGCCGCGGGTTCGCCCTCCTGGCGCAGCTGGCCGAGGGGATCGGCACTGGTGCCGTCGAAGGCGGCAAGCACTTCGGCCGGCCCTCCCTTGCGGGCCCGCTCCACCACCGCCAGTCCCAACGGCAGCACGTCCTGCATCAGGGCCAGGCGCAGGGAATCGAGAGGATCGGCAGCCATGACGTCGCCAACGGAACCTGGCCTCCCAGTCTGACGTGCCGAACGGCCCGCTTCAGGGTGCGGGACGCTGCACCCCGGGATCAACGATCACCTGGCTGCAGAAGCGGGTGCTGCCGAGCCACCAGCCAGCGGCGACGGCCAGCACCAGCAGGACGCTGAAGGGCAGCATCGCCTGGCGGGTGCCCTCGAGGGAGAACCACTCCATCCAGCCCCGCAGCAGGCGGTCGCGGTCGAAGCGGCGCCGCTCCCGCAGGCTTTCCTTGCCGCGCCGGTCGAGGGCCCGGGCCACCCAGCGCTCGAAGGCCTTCTTCTTGGTGACGGCCATCTTGCGCTCCACCTCCAGCAGGTGGCCGGCGCTGAGGTCGGGGTTGAAGGTGCTGATCAGCTCCAGGCTCTTGAGGAACATCTCCACCGCCCCCTCCTTCACCGCCAGGTCGGCCGGCTCCAGGCCCTCCCAGTCGAGTTCGGGATAGAAGCGCAGGCGGTTGCTGCGGATCTGCTCCTCCGGCAGCTGGCCGGGCTCCCGCAGCCAGCGGTCGGTGTTGGCATCGAAACGACGCCAGTAGAGGAAGGGGTTGAGGAAGACGGTCTTGCCGGCCAGCAGGATGCTGTCCTGCTGCAGGCGGCGGTGCAGCTGGGGGTCGTGCTCAGCCCCGGCAGGGCTGCCAGCGACGACGGGGGAGACGGAAGGCACGGAGCAAAGGCCGGGCGCCGACGTTATCGAAGTTGGCCCCCGGGGGCCAGCCTGGGGACCCGCCTACTCCCACTCGATCGTGCCGGGGGGCTTGCTGGTGATGTCGAGCACCACCCGGTTCACCCCCCGCACCTCGTTGACGATGCGGTTGGAGATCAGCTCCAGCAGGTCGTAGGGCAGGCGCGACCAGTCGGCGGTCATGCCGTCCTCGGAGGAGACGCAGCGCAGCACGATCGGATAGGCGTAGGTGCGCTTGTCGCCCATCACCCCGACGCTGCGCACCGGCAGCAGCACGGCGAAGGCCTGCCAGATCTCGTCGTAGAGGCCGGCATCGCGCACTTCCTCGCGCACGATCAGGTCGGCGTCCCGCAGGATGTCGAGCTTGTCGTCGGTGACTTCCCCCAGGATGCGGATCGCCAGGCCGGGGCCCGGGAACGGGTGTCGCCCGACGATCTCCTGGGGCAGGCCCAGGCTGCGGCCCACCTTGCGCACCTCGTCCTTGAACAGGCGTCGCAGCGGTTCGACCAGCTTGAACTGAAGATCCTTGGGCAGGCCGCCCACGTTGTGGTGGCTCTTGATCTTCACCGCCACCCGCTCACCGGTCTTGGGGTCGACGTTGGTGCCGGCCGATTCGATCACATCCGGATAGAGCGTGCCCTGGGCGAGATAGTCGAAGGGGCCGAGGCGGCGGCTTTCCTCCTCGAACACCCGGATGAATTCGGTGCCGATGATCTTGCGCTTCTCTTCGGGGTCGGTGATGCCGGCGAGCTTGGAAATGAAGCGTTCACGGGCATTGATGTATTCCACGTTGATGTGGAACTGGTGATCGAAGAATTCCATCAGGAATTCCGGCTCCCCTTTGCGCATGAAGCCCTGGTCGATGAACATGCAGGTGAGCCGATCGCCGATCGCCTGGTGCAGCAGGAAGGCCAGGGTGGAGGAATCGACCCCGCCCGAGAGGGCCAGCAGCACCCGCTTCTCGCCCACCTGGGCGCGCACCTCACCGATGGCCTCGTCGATGAAGGCGGCCGTGGTCCAATCGGGGGTGCAGCCGCAGATGTGATAAACGAAATTCCTGATCATCACCATGCCGCCGGTGGAGTGCACCACCTCCGGGTGGAATTGCACCCCGTAAAGGCGGCGGGCGTGGTCGGCCACCGCGGCCTCGGGGGTGTTGTCGGTGTGGGCGAGGCGCACGAAGCCCTCCGGCAGGGCCTCCACCGAATCGCCGTGGCTCATCCACATCGTCGAGCCACTGGCGACGTTGGTGAGCAGATCGACCGGGTCGTCGACGTGGAGCGGCGCCTTGCCGTATTCAGCCCGGCCGGCCGCCACCACCGATCCGCCCAGGTGCTGCACCATCAGCTGCATGCCGTAGCAGACCCCCAGCACCGGGATGCCCAGCTCCCAGAGGCCCGGGTCGCAGGTGGGGGCACCCTCCTCGTACACAGAGCTCGGCCCCCCGCTGAGGATGATCCCCTTCGGAGCCAGGGCCTTGAGTTCCGCGGCGGTGGTGGCGTACCCCATCACCAGGGAGAACACCTCCGTTTCCCGCACCCGACGGGCGATCAGCTCGGAGTACTGGGAGCCGAAATCCAGGATGACGATGGCCGGGGGGCGGCTGGAACCGCTGGCATGGTCCCGTTCCGAACCCGATGGAGCGGTCTGCGGCGTTTGGGACATCGGCTCGAAGGCGCCAGGGCCAGGGCCCGGTATCGGTCCCTGCACCCTAGGTCGCGCCCTTGAAACACTCCATCAGCTCCGCCCCCACCGGACCGCAGACCCTCACCTGGCGGCCGCGGTCGAACAGGGCTGCCCCCACGGCGACCGGCGGGGCGCCATGGCTGGCCAGGTAGGCCCGGCAACGGCTCTCGATGGCGGCGGCGATGCGCGCCCGCAGGCGCCCGGCCAGGCCCGGATCGGCCTGCTCCAGGCCGGCCAGGGCGGCCTCCACCGTGGCGGCCCCGTGCAGGGCGGCGAGGGTGGCGCCGCTGGCCCCCTCCAGGGCAGCCAGGGCGGTGAGCACCTCGGCGCGGCCATCGGCCAGGTGGTGGTGGGTGTGAAAGATGCCGCCGGCCAGCTTGATCAGCTTGCCCTGGTAGCCGAACAGCAGCAGCCGTTCCACCCCCGCTTCGGCGGCTGCCACCAGCACCGGCCCGAGCCAGTTGCCCGCCTTCAGCAGCAGCTGCGGCGGCAGTCCCAGCCGCGGAGCCAGATCGAAGCCGTTCTCGCCGATCACCAGCACCAGATCGCCGTCGAACCCCGGCGCGGCCACCCGCCCGGCCAGCTCGGCCAGGGTGCGGGCGAGCTGGTCCGGGTCGGCGCCCGCCTGCACCTCGGCCTGGGTGCCGATCAGGGCCAGACCGTCCACCACCCCGAAGGCCGCATTGCTGGTGCGCTCCGCCAGGCGACGGCCGTCGGGGAGCACCAGGGTGAGCCCCAGACGGCTGCCGGCCGGCAGCAGGGGCCGCAGGTTGGCCTCCAGCAGCTGCCGGGCATAGGCGGACAGGCAGGCCTCGCCGCTGACCTCGTGCACCCCCACCCCCTCGCCGGGCTCCAGCTGGAGCCAGGGCCCGTCGCCGGGGAGCCAACGGGCCAGCACCCAGACCACCAGGCCGCGGGTGAGGTCGAGGCCCTCGCCCGGATCACAGCAGCTTTCCCCCAGGGCCAGCCCCTCGCCCAGGCGCGCGGCGGCCCGCACCGGGATCGGCACCACCCCCTGCGGCTGCAGGAGTTCCAGGGGCACGGCGACGTTGAAGGGCTCCCCTTGCAGAGCCCCGAGGGCGGCGCGGGCCGCGGCCGCCAGCCACACCGGCAGGGTGAAGCCCCGCGGGGGCGCGGAGGGGGGGCGCAGGGAATCGATGGCCGGCGGGAACGCTGTTTTTTATGGTGGTCGATCGCCTTGCCTTCGCCGGGCCCGCGCTCCTTCGTTCCCCACCGCTCATGCAGGACAAGCTCACTCTGATGATCCCCGGCCCCACCCCGGTGCCGGAGACCGTCCTGCAGGCCATGGCCCGCCATCCGATCGGCCACCGCAGCGGCGATTTCCAGAAGATCGTGCGCCGCACCACCGAGCAGCTGCAGTGGCTGCACCAGACGAAGGGCCACGTGCTGGTGCTCACCGGCAGCGGCACCGCGGCGATGGAGGCGGCGATCGTCAACACCCTCAGCCGCGGCGACAAGGTGCTCTGCGGCGACAACGGCAAGTTCGGCGAACGCTGGGTGAAGGTGGCGAAGGCCTACGGGCTGACCGTGGAGGTGATCAAGGCGGAATGGGGCCAGCCCCTCGATCCGGAGGCCTTCCGCGCCGCCCTCGAAGCCGACACCGCCAAGGAGATCCGGGGCGTGATCCTCACCCACTCGGAAACCTCCACCGGGGTGATCAACGACCTGCAGGCCATCGCCGGCCATGTGAAAACCCACGGCACGGCGCTCACGATCGCCGACTGCGTCACCAGCCTCGGGGCCTGCGATGTGCCCATGGACGCCTGGGGCGTGGACGTGGTGGGCTCCGGCTCCCAGAAGGGCTACATGATGCCGCCAGGGCTGAGCTTCGTGGCCATGAGCGAGCGGGCCTGGACGGCCTACGAACGCTCCGATCTGCCCAAGTTCTATCTGGATCTGGGCAAGTACCGCAAAGCCGCCGACGACGACAGCAACCCCTTCACCCCGGCGATCAACCTCTACTTCGCCCTCGAGGCCGCCCTGGGGATGATGCAGAAGGAGGGCCTGGAGGCGATCTTCGCCCGCCACGACCGCCATCGCCGGGCCACCCAGGCGGCGATGAAGGCCATCGGCCTGCCGCTCTACGCGGCCGAGGGCCATGGCAGCCCGGCGATCACGGCGGTGGCACCGGAGGGCCTCGATGCCGAGGTCCTGCGCAAGCACGTCAAGGAACGTTTCGACATCCTGCTGGCCGGCGGCCAGGACCACCTCAAGGGCAAGGTGTTCCGCATCGGCCACCTGGGCTTCGTCTGCGACCGCGACGTGCTCACGGCCGTGGCCGCCATCGAGGCCACCCTGCAGGGACTGGGCGTGGCCAAGGCGCCCACCGGCGCGGGCGTGGCGGCGGCGGCGGCGGCCCTGGCCGGCTGAACGCCCAGACGGCGGCGTGGCGGGGTGGGGAGGGCCGGTTGCCAACGCGCCGACCTCTCCCACCAGACCAAGCAGACCGAAGCCAGGATCTGCACCGAGCTGACCACGGTGAACCAGACCCTGGTGGGGATGGTCACAGCCTCTGCCAACAGGACCCAGACGCTTGAACAGGCCGCCGATGCGCTCAAGCCCAAGGCCCTGACGGGCGGCGCAGTGGCTCCGGGCGCCCGAACGGTGCCCGGGCCCTTGCTAGTGTGATCGAATGCGGGTGTAATTCAGTGGTAGAATGTCAGCTTCCCAAGCTGAACGTCGCCGGTTCGAATCCGGTCACCCGCTTGCTAAAGCCTGAACAAAGGAAGCTCTGAAAAGAAGCCAGGAGGGCGCAGATGATCCCCATGGCCTGCATGAAGCCGCACGAGCCAAGGCCTCCCGGTGGCACCGAATTCAGGCCCTGTTCTCTCCCTTCACCCCAATCGATGAGAATCGAGTCGATGTTGCTCAGGAGACCTATTCCGCGTTATTGACGGAACGGCGACAGAACGACCGTCCGTTGCCTTGATGTGGCGGCACCAACGGTTGCACAGGTGGTTTGTGCCGCCCAATGCCATGGGCTAGAGCGATACCGCCGGGGGGCTGAACAAGCGCGCTCAAGCGCGGGGTTTGATCAGTTGCAGCACCTGCAGACCGAGGCCGCCGGCGCGCCGTTCGCAATCAAGGGCCTCGAGGATCGCCCGCGCCGAAGCGTCCAGATCACCTTGCGTCGCCGCCGCACGCGCCTGGTCGTTGAGGGTGGCCGCCTGGAACAGGAGGCGCTGGCGGGCGGAGGGATCGGACAGCGGCGAAACGCTGGACCTTGCACGCAGTGGGGCTTCCAGCGTCAAGGTGACGGGGGCAGTTGGGTTGGAGACAATCATGGCCGGCGAGGATGTCGCACTGTCAAAGACATTCACAACGGGTCAGTTGGCATCCAACGGTCCCCTTCGTTTCGAGATCTTACTCCACAAGATATGGTCCGGAGCCAACAGCTGGTAACCGGCGCAAAAAAGAGACGATTTGGAAGGTTTTGAATGGTCTCGCCCGTCGTCGCCCGGGCTGCGCTCAGGTGCCAGGCTCCTCCTGATTCCCACCCAGGGCGGCGATCTGGGAGCGCAGCTGATCGGAGCGCTGCAGATCACCACGGGTGAGGGCTACAGCGAGGGCGAACTCCAGCTTTTCGAGCTGGTGGTCACCTTCTTCCTGGGAGTGGCTGCGTAGCTGGCAGTGGGGGGCTGGGATGGCCGCGCGAGAGGCGGCGTTCTGCCCGTGAAGGGTGCTGGAAGAGGACTGGTAAGGGGAAGTGGGGAAGGCCATGACCCGCTTTCTTTTCATTTTGACACCTCTGACCAGGGGGGTGCGCGGCCTCAGGCGGCGGAGGGGTAGGGAACGTCGTCGAGGCTGGCGACCACCGGGGGTGCCTCGGGGCTGACGCCGATCTCCAGCAGATGGCGGCAGTCCTGCAGCAGACGCTCGACGTTGTCGAGGCTGGCCAGCTCTTCCGGCTCCGGGCGGGCCTGGTTCGAGGCCTGCAGTTCCATCGCCGCCAGTCGCTGCTCCAGGGTCACCAGGCGCTGGGAGAGGGCATGGATGGTTTCAGCGAGATCTTCAGCATTGCGGCTGATGCGGAACGACACCGAGGCGGGGGCCATGGCGGGGAAAGCAACGGGGCTGTGCCGCATGACAACACACCCGGGCGGCCCTCTCAAGCATCCGCGGCGGCGATCTCCCAGAGTGGGCCCTGTTGATCGGTCTCCATGGCGATGCACCATCCCTTGCATCTGTTGCTCTACGTCGTGGCGGGACTCGCCGGCGGCCTGCTGGCCCTGCGCACCGGCATCCCGGCAGCTCCGCTGGCCGGGGCCCTGCTGGGGGCCGCCCTGGTCAGCGTGACAGGCCGGCTCGACGTGGCGCAGTGGCCGGTCGGGTCGCGCACCCTGCTGGAAATCGGCATCGGCACGGTGATCGGCACCGGCCTCACCGGCACGGCCCTGCTGGAGCTGCGTCAGCTGTGGCGGCCCGCCCTGTTGATCACGGTCACCCTGGTGGTCACCGGCCTGGTGCTGGGGTTCGGCTGCAGCCGCCTGATGGGCGTCGACCCGGTGGTGGCCCTGCTGGGGGCGGCCCCGGGGGGCATCAGCGGCATGAGCCTCGTGGGGGCGGAGTTCGGGGTGGGGGCGGCCGTGGCCAGCCTGCACGCGGTGCGGCTGATCACCGTGCTGGTGATCCTGCCGCTGGTGGTGAGGCTGGTGCTCCCCGCCACCGCCGCCCCGCCAGGCGGCTGACCACCCTGGACAGCCGCGCAGGGGTCGATACGTTGGGCCACCTTGTTCTTCCCTTGCGGTCCGATGGCCCAACGCCACTTTCTCCTTCGCCGACTGGGCCCCCTCGCCCTGGCGGCGGCAGCCGGCCTGCTGGCCACGGCCGGCACGGCGCCGAGCGCCCGCGCGGGCAACGACATCGAGGGGCCCGGGGGCAAGGGCGCCCAGGTGTACTGCTTCATGCGCAACAACGGCAACGTCCACGAAGTCAGCTGGACGGCCTCCTACGCCCTGATCAAGCGCCAGAGCGCCGGTCTTTTCAAGACCTCCCCTGAACATGCCGCGGTGATGATCACCGAGGCCGTGGTTCAGAACCCCGGCACCTTCCCCGATTGCGGCCGGTTCCTGGGTGATCTCTATGCGCCGCGCACCTCCGGCAGCACCGCGACCAGCCCCGAACCCAGCCCCACCGCCATCTCGGTCGTCGGCGGTGGTAAGGCTGGTGGGAGCGGCATGACCCGGAGTGAGCGTTACAACTGATCGGGCCGGCCTGCACGCCCCCACCGCGCGCCAGGGGCGGCCGCCCCTGGTCCTGTTGCTGGCCCTGCTGCTCGGCGGCTGCGTCGAGCAGCCCCTGCCCCAACGGCCGATCACCCGCGAAGACTGCCTGCGCACCGTGAAGCTGGAGGATCTCCCCAGCGCGCTGCAGCAGTGCGACAAGGTGGTGGCGGCCTTCCCGAAGGATCCCGGCCCCCTGAACGAACGGTTCCTGCTGCACACCCTGGCCGGGGACACCGCGGCCGCCTGCCGGGACATCGCCCGCGCCACCACCCTGGCCGCCGCGGTGCCCAAGGGCAAGCTGGATCCGATCCTGCGCCAGGACCTGGAGGTGCGGCAACGCAGCTGCACCGAGGACGAACCCGCCAGAGCGGGGGGCTGAGTCAGGCCGCCTTAGACGGTCTCAAGCCACTGACGCACCAGTGCCGGCAGGGCTCGCTGGCGCTGCAGCAGCGAGGAAATCCGCTCGGCCTTGCTGGCGATCAGGTCGTCCACCAGTCGGTCGGCGACGCCCAGTTGCAGCCAGTGGCTGGTGAGCGCGGCGCCCATGCCGATCCGGTGGCAGCGGTCTTCGGCCTGCTCGGCGTCACCCGGGGTCCAGGGTCGTTCGACCAGCACCACGTGCCGGGCCCGGTGCAGGGTGAACCCCAGGCCCCCGGTGCCGTAGGTGGCGATCAGCACGGGGCTGCATCCCGACTGAAAGGCATCCACCAACCTCTGCCGCCGGGCCGGAGGCACGGCGCCGACCAGGGGGCCCCCGTCGTCACCGTGGCCGAGCTGCCGGTGCAGGGCCAGGGCGGTGGCCACGAAGGCCGTGAACACCACCACCGCTTCGCCGCGGTCCCGCAGGTCGGCGACCAGGTCGGTGGTGGCGGCCAGCTTGTGGCGCGAGGCGATCTGGCGCAGGGCCGTGAACACGGCCAGGGCTTCGGCATCGCGGCGCACCTCGCCGGCCCAGGCCCGGCGGCGGTAGTCGTCGATCCGCTCCTGCAGGGCCCGCTCGAAGGCCTCGGCCTCGGCGGCGTCGAGGCTCACGGGCCGCTCCAGCCGCTGCTTGGGCGGCAGGTCGAGGCACTGCCCCTTGCGCCGATGCAGGACCAGGGGCCGCACCAACCGCTGCAGCTCCTCCAGCTGGCTGGCACCGCTGGCCTGCCAGATCCGCCGCCCCCCCTGCTCGCGCCAGTGTCCCTGGCAGTAGCGCTCCTCGAAGTGGCGCTGGTCGGCCCCCAGGGGATGGCCGATGGCCGCCAGCAGGGGAAACAGCTGGACCGGCCGGCCGTTCTTCATCGGCGTGCCGGAGAGCAGCCAGATCGCCCGCAGGCGCGGATGACGAGCCAGCCGCAGGAAGGCCTGGGTGCGGGCGGCGTGGATCGTCTGGGCGAAGTGGGCCTCATCGGCGATCAGCACCGTGCCGGCGTCCGGCAGCTCGGCGGGCAGCCGGGCCCAACTGTGCAGCTCCAGCCGCAGACCCAGCCCCGCCGCCTCCTGCCGCCAGTGGTGATGCAGCCCCGCCGGAGCCACCACCACCAGCCGGCAATCGGCCAGGCGCACCAGGGCACGACCGGCCACCAGGGCGCTGAGGGTCTTGCCGAGACCCATCGCATCGGCCAGAACGGCCCCGCGCCGGGCCAGCAACCAGCGCACCGCCTGCCGCTGGTGGCGGTACAGCTGGCGGCCATCCGGCAAGTCCTCGTCGGCGGCGGCCGCCGCCACCAGGGCCCGGTGCGGGGGCAGGGGCGGCAGGGGCTGGGAAAGCCAGGCGAACCACTGCTCCAGCTCCGGTGTGACCGGGAAGCGGCCGGCGCATTGCCGCTGCAGCGCCGCCGCCGCCTCGAGGGGAAACTGCCAGCAGCCGCGGCGGCTGAGCCACTGCCCGCGGGGGCGGATGGCCCGCAGGTGCGCCTGGGTCACCGCGTCGAAGGGACTGACGACTTCGATCAGACCCGAGGCGCCCAGGCGCATCTGCACCAGGGGGGTGGCCAATGCGGCAAAAAGCAATCAAGAACACATTGACACCCGGGGCGCTGAGGGCAAACTTCCGCCAACCGAGGCGCGCTGATGCAGGCCAGGGATGGAGTCTTTCTCGAAGATCTCTGCCCCAAGCTGCGAGCGCGACGATGGCGACAGTCGCTGCACCGGATGACCGGTCGGCGGTGCCTCTATTGCGGCGAGGCCTCCGAATCCATCGACCACGTGCATCCGCTGAGCCGCGGCGGCCAGAGCATCACCGAAAACTGTGTGCCGGCCTGCCTGGGCTGCAACGGACGCAAGGGCGACAGCGATGCCTTCACCTGGTACCGAAGCCAACCCTTCTACGACCCTCGCCGGGCGATGGCCCTGCGGGCCTGGACCGATGGCGACCTGCGCCTGGCGCTGCGGCTGCTGCAGTGGGTGGCGCCCGTTGAGGCGGAGACAGCCACCGCGGCCGAGGCCGAAGTGACTCACCAGACCCGGCAGGCCTCCACGCCGTTGTGGCGGTGGCAGATGGCCTCCTGATCACGGGGCTGCTCCGGCGCCAGCAGCACAGCCCCGAGCACCAGCCCCACGGCCAGCAGCAGGGGCGTGGTGGCCCGCGCCCGCGGCATCGATCCCAGGCGGCTGCTCCCGCCACTGGCGGTGGGGCGGCTGAGGGGACGGCCCGCGGTGAGCGCCGGTGCCAGGCCGACAGGGAGACTGGCCTGGAAGGACGAAGTGGTCACGGGATGGGGATCAGACAGTGATACAGGTGTACTGATGACAAAGGAATCTGTCAACCCGGTGGCCGCTGCCGATCGGATCGATCACCCGGCCCTGGCCACGGCCGCCGCCGCCATCGACCGGCTGCTGGTGCTCGGCGGGGGCTACACCGGACGGCGTGTGGCCATGGCACTGGAGGCGGCCGGCGTGCCGGTGCTGCTCACCCACCGCCAGCCCGACCCCAGCGGCAACGACCCGGGCTGGCTGCACTTCGATCCCGACCAGGGGGCGCTGCCCAGCCAGTCGGACCTGGCCGGAGTCAGCCATGTGCTGGTGACGATTCCGCCCAATGCCGGCGGCCGGGATCCGGTTCTTGAGTCTCTGGAGGCGACGTTGCGGCGTCTGGATCCGACCTGGGTGGGCTACCTCTCCACCACCGGGGTCTACGGCGACACCGGCGGCGCCTGGGTGGACGAGACGAGCCCCACCCAACCGCTGCTGGAGCGGAGCCAGGCCCGGCTGGCCTGTGAGCAGGCCTGGCGCCGCAGCGGCCTGCCGGTGCAGCTGCTGCGGCTGCCCGCCATCTATGGCCCCGGCCGCAATCCGATGCTTAGCCTGCGCAACGGCACGGCGCGGCTGATCCACAAGCCGGGCCAGGTGTTCTCCCGGGTGCACGTCGACGACATCGTCGGCGCCCTGCTGCACACCATCGCCCTGCCCCCCCAGGCCCGGCCGGACACCCTCATCCTGGCGGACACCTGCCCCTGCCCTTCCAGCGAGATCCTGGGCCTGGCGGCCCACCTGCTGGACTGCCGACTGCCGGAGGTGCAGCGCTACGCCGACGTGGCGCCCAGCCTGGGACCCATGGCCCGCAGCTTCTGGAGCGAGAATCGGCGGGCCAGCAGCCGGCGGCTCCGGGACGACCTCGGCTACCGCCTGCTCTATCCCACCTACTGGGAAGGCCTGTCGTCCTGCAGCGGCGACTTCTTCTGAGCGCCGAAGATCGACGTGTCGATCATGGAGGAGACGCCTGTGTCCTTGCCCATCTTCTGCCAGTCCACCACGACCCACTCGTTGCGGAAGGCGACCCCACCACCCAGCAGCAGCACACCCAGCACCAGCAAACGGACCATGGACCGACCCCGACAACGCCCGATGGCATGAAAACTACAGCGGACCGCCTTGTCATCGCCCTGGGGGATCCCGCCGGCATCGGCGCCGAGGTGACCCTGAAGGCCCTTGCCCAGCCGCGCCCCGCCGGCCAGGAGGTGGTGCTGGTGGGCTGCGGCCGCTGGCTGCGGGAATGCCACCGGCACCTGCTGACCTGCAGCGACGCCCCCCTGGCCGACCCCGACGACATCGCCCTCGAGGACGTGCCCCTGGAGCAGCCGGTCGTCCCTGGGGTCAGCAGTGCCGCCGCCGGCGCCGCGAGCTTCGCCTGGCTGACCCGGGCCGTGGAGCTGGTGCGGGCCGGCGGCGGCCGGGCCCTGGTGACGGCCCCGATCGCCAAGGCCAGCTGGCAGGCGGCCGGCCATGCCTATCCCGGCCAGACGGAACGGCTGGCGGAACTCACCGGCAGCGCTGACGCCGGCATGCTGTTCACCGCCCTGGCCCCCGGAGGCAACTGGCGGCTCAACACCCTGCTGGCCACCACCCACATCCCGTTGGCCGAGGTGAGCGTCCGGCTGACTCCTGAGCTGGTGAGCCGGCGGCTGGAGGCCCTGCTGACCTTCTGCCATCGGTTTGCGGACCGGCCTCGGCTGGTGGTGGCGGGCCTCAACCCCCATGCCGGCGAAGGGGGCCATCTGGGCCGGGAGGAGCAGGACTGGCTGATCGCCACCCTGGAGCGGTGGCAGGGGCTGCATCCGGAGGTGCGGCTGGAGGGACCGGTGCCGCCAGACACCTGCTGGCTGGAGGCGGCGGCGGCCTGGAATGGGGACGGCGCCGGGGCCGACGGCTACCTGGCGCTCTATCACGACCAGGGGCTGATCCCGGTGAAGCTGCTGGCCTTCGACGCCGCCGTCAACACCACCCTGGGGCTGCCCTTCCTGCGCACCTCCCCCGACCACGGCACCGCCTTCGGCATCGCCGGACGGGGCGTCGCCCGGGCCGACAGCATGGCGGCGGCGATCCGCACCGCCTGGGAGCTGGGTTAGGCCGCCTTGATCCGCATCAGCACCTGACCGAATTCCACCGGGGTGCCGTTCTCCACCAGGATCTCCACCACTTCGCCGCTGAATTCACACTCCAGCTCATTCATCAGCTTCATCGCTTCGAGGATGCAGACCGGCTGGCCGGCGCTGATGCGGCTGCCGACCTCCACGAAGGGGGCCTCACCCGGTGCCGAGGAGCGATAGAAGGTCCCCACCATCGGGGCAGTGACGGCCTGGAGGTCGCTGCGCACCGAGGCGGCCGGCGGCGGTGGCGCCGAGGGACCTGGGGCGGCCCCGACCGGGGCAGCGGGTACGGGGGCGAGCGGGGGCGGTCCGGCCGGGGCCTGCACCATGGTGACCGTGGCCGGTGCCGGAGAGGGCAGGTTGCGGCGCACCTCCAGACGGAAGTCATCGCCTTCGAGCTTGAGCTCCTGAATGTCGCTGTCCCCGAGCAGGGCCAGCAACTGGCGCAGTTGGTCGTGATCGAGCTGCATGGCGATCAGGACTCCCGGCCCAGATAACTGTCGGTACGGGTGTCGACCTTGATCTTCTCGCCGATCGTGATGAACAGGGGCACCATCACCTGGGCGCCGGTCTCGACGATGGCGGGCTTGGTGCCGCCGGTGGCGGTGTCGCCCTTGACGCCGGGGTCGGTCTGGGTGACTTCCAGCACCACCGAATTGGGCAGCTCCACCTCCAGGGGCTTGCCGTTCCAGGAGACCACGCTCACCTCCATCCCTTCCTTGAGGTATTTGCGGCCGTCACCGATCTGCTTGGCGGTCAGGCGGGTCTCCTCGTAGGAGGCCATGTCCATGAAGACGTAATCGTCGCCCTCCATGTAGGTGTGCTGGAGCGTCGCCTTCTCCAGCTGGGCCTGGGGCATGGTCTCCCCGGCGCGGAAGGTCTTCTCCACCACGTTGCCGCTCTGCACGCCCTTGAGCTTGGTGCGCACAAAAGCTGAGCCCTTGCCGGGCTTGACGTGCAGGAACTCGACGACGCGCCAGACCTGGCCATCCAGTTCGATCGTTGTGCCGGTACGAAAGTCGTTGCTGGAGATCATTCCGGCGGATCGGATCGGGGGATTGTACGTCTGGCTACAGGCCCGCCCTTGAGCCGTGGCAGGGGAGGCCAGGGCCGTTTGTGCCAAAGTCCAGGCAGTCACAAGGGAAGCATGGACCGGCGACGCGGGCCCATCGGGTTCACCACCACGCTGGGGGCCAGCCTGGCCCTCCTGCTCACCCTGCTGCTCGCGGTCCCCGCCGCCTGGGCCTACCTGCCCCAGGGCAACGCCGTCAGCGACCCCACCGCCCTGCTGCGCAACGCCCTGCCCATCGACCAGGGCGATCTTCAGAAGCTGCAGCACCGGCTGGAGGACACCAGCGACGACCTGCGGGCCAAGCGCTGGACCAGCCTGACCGGCTCCGTGCGCCGGGCCGAGTCCCAGCTGGGCAGCAGCCGCGATCGGATCCTGGCCAGCTTCGATCCCGCCGACCGGGCCACCGCCGGGAACCTGCTCACCGACGCCGCCACCCATCTGCAGGATCTGGCCGCCGCCGGAGAAGCCCAGGACCGGGACGGCTTCCTGGCGGCCCGCCGGGACGCCCTGGCCGCCATCGGGCGCGCCGAAGCCCTCCTCGTGGGGGACTTCCCCTTCGCCATCCCGGCTGAGTTCGATGCCCTGCCGCGGCTGCTCGGCCGCGCCACCGTGCGGCTGACCACCACCAAAGGCGACCTGATCACCGTCGTCGACGGTTACAACGCGCCCCTCACCGCCGGCGCCTTCGTCGATCTGGCCCAGCGCGGCTTCTACGACGGCCTGCCCTTCAACCGCGCCGAAGATTTCTACGTGCTGCAGACCGGTGATCCCGCCGGCCCGCTGACGGGCTACGTGGATCCGGCCACCAAGCTGGAGCGCCAGGTGCCCCTGGAAATCAAGGTGCCCGGTGAGGAGGCCCCCTTCTACAACCAGACCTTCGAGGATCTGGGCCTGTTCAAGGCCGAACCGGTGCTGCCCTTCGCCAGCAAGGGCACCCTGGGATGGGCCCACTCCGACGAGGCCCTGGGGGACGGTTCCTCCCAGTTCTTTCTGTTCCTGTTCGAGCCGGAGCTCACCCCCGCCGGCCTCAACCTGATCGACGGGCGCTACGCCGCCTTCGGCTACGTGGTGGATGGCCTGGATGTGCTCGAGGAGCTCACCGCCGATGACGGCATCGTCAAGGCGACGGTGATCGAAGGAGCCGACAACCTGCGCCCCCATGCCTGAGGGGCCCACCCTGTCGGAGCTGGGGGAAACGGAGCTGATCCGGCGCCTCGGCGCCTTCGCCCCCGTGGGCCAGTTCGGCGATGATGCCGCCCTGCTGGGTGCCGCCCTGCTCGACCCTGCCGGTGGAGCCGACCTCCAGCTGGTGGTCAACACCGACGTGCTGGTGGAGGACGTCCATTTCAGCGCCGCCACGATGGGGGCCAGGGACGTGGGCTGGCGGGCCGCCGCCGCCAACCTCTCCGACCTGGCGGCCATGGGCTGCTGCGACGCCGTCGGGCTCACCGTGGGTCTGGTGGCCCCGGGGGACACCCCCTGGGCGTGGGTTGAGCAGGCCTACGCCGGCCTGACGGAGCTGCTGGGCGCCCATGGCGGCGTGCTGCTGGGAGGCGACTGCAGCGGCGGCCGCCAGCGACTGCTGGCCATCACCGCGATCGGCAGGCTCGCGGGCGGCCCCGGCGGCCCGATCCGGCGCGGGGACGCCCGACCGGGAGACCAGCTGGTATGCACCGGCGCCCATGGCCTGAGCCGGCTGGGCCTGGCGGTGCTGCGGGGCGAGGCCCTGCCGGCCTTGGCGCCGGCCGTGCAGGAGCGGGCCATCAGCGCCCACCGCCGGCCCGTGCCCCGCTTCGATGCCGTGGCGGCCCTGGGAGCCAGCCGGCCGGAAGCCCTGACCTGGCGCGTGGCCGGCTGTGACAGCAGCGACGGCCTGGCGGCGGCGGCGAGCTGCCTGGCGCTGGCCAGCGGCTGCACAGCCCTGATCGACTGCAGATCCCTTCCCCTGGCCCCGGAACTGGCGGGCCTAGCCACCGCCGAGGACTGGTGCCTCTGGGGAGGCGAAGATTTCGAACTGGTGCTGGCCCTGGAGCCGACCTGGGCGGCAGCCCTGGTGGAGCAGCTGCCCGGAAGCCGTTGCATCGGACGGATGGGAGTCCCCCAGTCGGAAGGCCCCCTGGTCTGGTCGGACGGGGGGGAAGCGATCCCCACCCCGTCAGCCAGCTTCCAGCATTTCGGCTAAGCGAGCTCCAGGCTCACTTCCAGTTGCGGGCCACCACTTCAGCCAGGTCGACAACGCGCTGGCTGTAGCCCCACTCATTGTCGTACCAGGCAATCACCTTGACCATGTTCTCGCCCATGACCAGGGTGAGGTCGGCATCCACGATCGTGGATTCATCTGTGCCGGCGTGGTCGGTGGAGACCAGGGGCAGATCGCAGTACTTGATGATCCCCTTCATCCCATTCTTCGAGGCTTCCTCAAGAACGGAATTGACCTCTTCCTTGGTGGTGCCGCGGCTGATTTCGAGGACGAGGTCGACCACCGAAACGTTGGGGGTGGGAACGCGCAGGGCGATGCCGTTGAGCTTGCCCTTCATCGGCGGGTAGACGAGCGCCACGGCCGTGGCCGCGCCGGTGGAGGTGGGAACGATGTTGACCGCAGCGGCACGGGCACGGCGCAGGTCACGGTGGCTGGCATCGAGGATGCGTTGGTCGCCGGTGTAGCTGTGGGTGGTGGTCATCATCCCCTTGACGATCCCAAAGCTCTGGTCGAGAACCTTGACGATCGGCGCCATGCAGTTGGTGGTGCAGCTGGCGTTGCTGATGATGTCGTAATCCTCATGGCGGTACTGGTCGGCATTCACACCCACCACGAAGGTGCCGACGCCTTCGCCCTTACCGGGAGCCGTGATCAGCACCTTGCTGGCACCGGCTTCAATGTGCTTGCCGGCTCCCTTCTGATCAATGAAAACGCCGGTGGCTTCGATCACCAGATCCACGCCCCACTCCTTCCAGGGGAGGTTGAGGGGGTTGCGATCGGAGAAGCATTTGATCGGCTTGCCATTCACGACGATGGTGTCGTCGGTGTAGCTCACTTCCGCGTTGCGGATGTGACCGAGCATCGTGTCGTACTGGAGCAGGTGGGCGTTAGTCTTCGGATCCGACGTGTCGTTCAGACCGACAACTTCGATGCCGGTGTTCTCACCGCGGCTGAGCCAGCAGCGCATGAAGTTCCGACCGATTCGGCCAAATCCATTGATCGCAACGCGCAAGGTCATGGCAGAAAGCGGTGGAACCCGCTAGCAAGGGGGGATTTTGGCTGCCGATCATACAGAAATGGTGTCCTGGTCTTTCCCGCAGCCACAGGCCCCGGATCGGACGGTCGGCAAAGCGCAGTATCCCGCAGAGGGGGGAGGGCGGACCGGCCGTTATTTTCGGCAAGGCCTGGAGTCCCCCTTGATCCCAAAGCTTGATCGCCGTCAGCCGCTCCACTTCATCGGAGCCGGTGGCATCGGCATGTCTGCCCTGGCGGGGATCCTGGCGGAACGGGGCTTCCTGGTGAGCGGCTCCGATCCCCGTCCCAGCCCGGTGCTGGAGCGGCTGCGGACCGCCGGGGTGCGGGTCTTCCAGGAGCAGACCGCCGCCACCATCGCCGCGGTGATGGCGGCCGAAGGCGCTCCCCTGGTGGTGATCAGCTCGGCGGTGCCCGCCGCCAACGAGGAGCTGGCCGAGGCGCGTCGGTGCGGCCTGTCGGTCGTGCACCGCTCCGACGTGCTGGCGGCGCTGATCAACGACCAGCCCTCGATCGCCGTGGCCGGCAGCCACGGCAAAACCACCACCAGCACCCTGATCGCCACCCTGCTGGAGGCCGTCGGCGAGGACCCCACCGCCGTGATCGGCGGCATCGTGCCCGCCTTCGGCAGCAATGGCCGCCATGGCCAGGGGCGGTTGCTGGTGGCGGAAGCCGACGAATCGGACGGCTCCCTGGTGAAGTTCAACCCCCGGCTCGGTCTGCTCACCAACGTCGAACTCGACCACACCGACCACTACCCCGACCTGGCCTCCCTGGTGGCCACCCTGCAGCGCTTCGCGAGCGGCTGCACGACCCTGCTGGCCAACCTGGACTGCCCGGTGCTGCGGGAGCACTTCCAGGCCGCCAGCTGGTGGTCCACCCAAAGCAGCGAGGGGGCGGACTTCGCCGCCATCCCCCTGGAGGAGCGCGGTGACGGCACCCTGGCCACCTGGTACGAGCAGGGGTTGGCGATGGGCACCCTGGAGGTGCCCCTGCCCGGTCGCCACAACCTGAGCAACACCGTGGCGGCGATGGCGGCCTGCCGGCTCGAGGGCGTGCCTTTCGCCGACCTGCGGCAGGCGGTGGCTGGCCTGCGCCCCCCCGGGCGCCGCTTCGACTGCCGCGGCCTCTGGCAGGACCGGGCGATCGTCGACGACTACGCCCACCACCCCAGCGAAGTGGCGGCCACCCTGGCCATGGCCCGGCTGATGGTGGAGAGCGGCCGCAGCCCGCTGCCGCTGGTGCCCCGCCGGCTGGTGGCGGTGTTCCAGCCCCACCGCTACACCCGCACCGCCCAGTTCATGGATGACTTCGCCGCCGCCCTGAGCCACGCCGATGCGGTGCTGCTGGCGCCGCTCTACGCCGCCGGCGAGGCCCCGATGGCAGGGATCTCGAGCCCGGCTCTGGCCGAGGCGGTGCGGACCCTCGCCCCCGACCTCCCGGTGGCGGTGGCGGGGAGCATGGAGGCGCTGGCGGAGCTGGTGGCCAGCGGCACCGGTCCGGGCGACCTGGTGCTGGCCATGGGGGCCGGTGACATCAACAGCCTCTGGGATCGCCTGGGGGCCCTCGACGAACACGAACGCCCCACGGCACTGGTGGCCTGAGGGGATGGTCGCGGCCCCGTCCAGCCAACCCCGCCCGTCGGTCTGCCTGCGGGACTTCACCACCTGGAAGGTGGGCGGACCCGCCGCCTGGTTCGCCGAACCCGCCGACGAGCAGGCGCTGATTGCCCACGCCGCCTGGGCGGTGGCCGCAGGCCTGCCCTTCCGCTGCATCGGCGCCGGCTCCAACCTGCTGATCGCCGACGGCGGCCTCGACGGGCTCACCCTCTGCAACCGCCGCCTGCAGGGCAGCCGCCTGGACCTGGCCGACGGCTGGGTGGAGGCGGAGGCGGGCGAACCGATCCCCACCCTGGCCCGCAAGGCCGCCAGGAGCGGTCTGCGGGGACTGGAATGGGCCGTGGGCATCCCCGGCACGGTGGGTGGGGCCGTGGTGATGAACGCCGGCGCCCAGGGGGGCTGCACGGCGGAGTGGCTGGACTCGGTGTGGGTCCTGGATCCCCGCCGGCCCGAGGCCCCCTTCCGCCTGGCGGCGGCCGAGTTGGCCTTCGCCTATCGCCACAGCCGTCTGCAGGAGGAGCCGCTGCTGGTGCTCTCGGCCCGGTTCCGGCTGGAGCCAGGCCACGATCCGGCCACCCTCACGGCCCGCACCAGCGCCAACCTGCACAGCCGCACCAGCAGCCAGCCCTACCAGCAACCCAGCTGCGGCAGCGTCTTTCGCAACCCTGAGCCGCTCAAGGCGGGGCAGCTGATTGAATCCCTCGGCCTCAAGGGGCTGAGCATCGGCGATGCCCAGGTGTCGCCGATCCACGCCAACTTCATCGTCAACACCGGCTCCGCCACCGCCGCCGACATCGATGCCCTGATCCGGCTGGTGCAGCAACGGGTGCTGGAGGGACGCGGCGTGCGACTGCACCCGGAGGTCAAACGGCTGGGGTTCTAGCCTGGCCGCTAACGATGACTCCCTGGCATGGCCGGCTTCGGACTTCCCAATTTCGGACAGCTGACCGAGGCCTTCCGCAAGGCCCAGCAGATTCAGCAGGACGCCCAGAAGCTCCAGGAGGAGCTCGATGCGATGGAGCTGCAGGGCAGCGATCCGGAGGGCCGCGCCAGCGTCTGGCTCACCGGCAACCAGCAGCCCCTGCGGGTCCAGCTGAGCCCCGAACTGCTGAGCGAGCCAGCCGAAACTGTGGAGGCCGCCGTGCTGGCGGCCCTCTGCAAGGCCTACGAGGTCTCCACCACCACCATGCGCGAGCGGATGGAAACCCTCACCGGCGGCCTGGATCTCAATCTTCCCGGTCTGGGGAACTGAGCTCCCCGTCCAGCGCCTGGCGGCGGGTGCTGCGAGAGGAGCGGCGCAGCTGGGGATTGAGCAGGGGCTCGAGGCGATCACCCCGCTGACGCATCCCCCCTTCCCCCTGGCGGCTTTGGCCCCCGCGGGAGCGGACCACCGCCAGGGCCTCCACCTCCTCCAGGCAGCGCCCGTAGAGGCCATGGCGGTCCCAGGTGGCCCCCATGGCGCAACCGGGATCCCCCTGGTGGCGGCAGTTGGCGAAGCGGCAGGGGGAGGCCCTGATCCGGGCCAGAAGCTCCGGGAAGGCGGCGGCGAGGGTCTGGGGATCGCTGGGCAGGGCGGGGGTGTTGAAGCCCGGTGAATCGGCCACCAGGGCCCCAGGAGCCAGGGGAAACAGTTCGACATGCCGCGTGGTGTGGCGTCCACGGCGCAGCCGCCCGGACACGGCGGCGACGCGGAGCCCCAGGTCGGGGGCCAGGGCATTGAGCAGGCTGCTCTTGCCAACGCCGGAGGGACCGCAGAGCACGGCGATGCCCTGCTGCTCCAGCCGGCACCGCAACGCCGCCAGACCCGCTCCGGTGTGGGTGGAGACCGCCAGCGGGGCGTAGCCCCAGCCCTCCAGCCGGCGGCACCAGGCCTCCACCTCGGCCGCCGGCAGCAGGTCAGCCTTGCTCAGCACCACCTGCACCGACTGGCCGGTCGCCTCTGCGGTGATCAGAAACCGCGTCAGCTGCAGGGGATCGAGGCCGGGTTCGGCCAGGGCCACCACCACCACCACCTGGCTCACGTTGGCGACCGCCGGACGCTGCAGCAGGTTGTGGCGGGGTTCCAGGCCCACCACCGACCCCCGCCGTGCCCGCCAGTCAACGGACGCCACCGTCACCCGATCACCGACACACACCTGCTGGCCGCTCTTGTCGAGGCGGGTGCGCCGGGTGCAGAGCAGGCGGCCGCCTCTGCCCGGCTCGGAGCCAGCGGGGCCGAGCTCACAGGGGCCATCGAGATCCACCAGGCAGTAGTTGGCCTGCAGGGCCACCACCCGACCCGGCAGCGGCTCATCCCCCATCCCGTCGCACCAGAAGCCGCACCCCGTCCCCTGGGACGAACGGCGAAGGCACGACCGGCTCCACGCTGTGACCTTCGGAGCGCAGGCCCTCGGCCACCATCTGCTCCGGTTCGCCCCCGTCCAGATCGATCTGGAGCCAGCCTCCCGTTGGCAGTGTTTCGAGCGCCAGGCGGGCGCGGATGAAGTTCACCGGGCAGGCGGTGCCCCGCAGATCGAGGGCCACCGGGTTGTTCAACCGAACAGGCCGCCGAACAGGCCGCTCTTGTGGTGGTGGCGCTGACCCTTGCTGGTGTGGTGCCCGGCCAGCTGCTCGAGCAGTTGTCGCTCCTCACCGTTGAGCTTGGTGGGCAGCTGCACCTTGATGGTGAACTGGTGGTTGCCGCGGGCCACCGGATTGCCCAGGCGGGGAATCCCCTTGCCCTGCAGGGTGATCACGGCCCCGGGCTGGGTGCCGGGGGGGATCTCCAGGGGCTCCTGGCCGTCGACGGTCTCCACCTCGATCGTGTCGCCGAGGATCGCCTGGAGGTAGTTGAGCGACACCTCGGAATGGATCGTGACCCCGTCCCGGCGCAGGTGGGGATGGGCCTGAACCGTGAGGAACACATAGAGATCACCCGCTGGCCCACCCCGCTGGCCGGCGTTGCCCTCCTGGCCGACCCGCAGGCGGGTGCCCGAGTCGACACCGGCTGGAATGTTGATGCGCAGCTTTTTGCGCACCTGCTGCAGACCCTGGCCGCCGCAGGAGGAGCAGGGATCGGCGATCACCTGGCCGGTGCCCTCGCAGGTGGGGCAGGGCGCCACCTGGGTGAAGTTGCCGAAGGGGGTGCGGGTGGCCCGTCGCACCTGGCCGGCGCCGCCGCAGGTGCCGCAGGTGGTGGGACCGCTGCCCGCCTTGGCTCCCGAGCCGCTGCAGGTTGTGCAGGTTTCCAGGTGGCGGATCTGGACGTCCTTCTCGCTGCCGAACACGGCCTCGCTGAAGCTGATCGTGAGGTCGAGGCGCAGGTCGTCACCCTGGCGAGGTCCCCGGCGGCGGGCACCGCCGGCGGCGGCACCGCCGGCCCCACCGAAGCCACTGAAGAAGGTTTCGAACAGGTCGGCGAAGCCACCCATGTCGCCCATGTCAGGCATGCCGCCGCCGCCGCCCAGACCGGCCTCACCGAACTGGTCGTAGCGGGCCCGGGCCTGGGGATCGCTGAGCACCTCGTAGGCCCGGCCGATCTCCTTGAAACGATCCTCCGCGGCCGGGTCCTTGTTGACATCCGGGTGGTACTGGCGGGCCAGGCGCCGGTAGGCCTTCTTGAGGCTGTCGGCATCCACGTCCCGGCTGACACCGAGCAGCTCGTAAAAATCGGCCATCAGTCGGATTGCCCCTCACTGGGGGGGGCCGGGGCGTCCGATGGGCTGGTCCCACCGGCCGGACCGGGGCCCATGGACACCTTGACCAGGGCGTGCCTGAGCACGCGGGCATCAAGGTGGTAGCCCCGCTGCAGCTCCTCGATCACCACATCCTCCGGGTGTTCCTCACTGGGTTCGCGCAACACGGCTTCGTGCAGGCTGGGATCGAAGGGTTCCCCTTCCACCCGCATCGGCGAAACCCCCAGCTGCTTGAACACATCAACAAGCTGTTTATAGAGGTTCTGGTAGCTGCGATGCAGGGTCTGGGCCTCTTCGCTCTGGGGATTGAGCTGCTGGCGGGCCCGGTCGAAGTTGTCGACCACCGGCAGGATCTCGGTGAGGGTCGTGCAGGTGATGTGCAGGCGCTGGTCTTCCTTGTCGCGGCTCTGGCGCTTGCGGAAGTTGTCGAAGTCGGCGGCGATGCGCATGTATTGACCCCGCAGCGACTCGTTCTCGCTGCGCAGGGTGGCCAGTTCGGCCTGGAGCTGGCCGAGGCGATCGCCGGCCTCCCCCTCAGGGGATGGCGAGGAATCGGCAGCCCCGTCGGCCGGCGTGGCGTCCGTCTCGCCGTCAGCCGTCACCTGCAGGGTCTCGAGGAGCGCCTCCACCCGGGCTGCGTCGACCGCGCCCTCCTGGGGATCGATCCGTTCCTCATGGGGGGGGGTGATGTCGCCGGTCATGCGTTCTGGCAGGGATGTCAGATGCCGTTATGTTGAATGCCGAGGAGCCCCCTCCACAAGCGGTGGAAGCCCGCACCTCGGCCCCAGGCTTCGCTTCCGATCCTTCCCTCGATGCCATCAGAAGGTCTCACCCAGCGTCCGCAGGTCACCGGAGCGGAGCACACATCCCTGTTCCGCGACCTCGACCTGGGCCAGGCGGCCTCGCCCACGGGGCAGATCGCACCGGAAACCGAGGATCTCGAGGCCAGCAGCTCCGGTGAGGGGATCTCACCGGTGATGAGCCTGGTGGACCGGATCCTGATCGAATCGCTCACCACCGGCGCCAGTGACATCCACGTCGAACCCCAGGAGGACGGCCTGCTGATCCGGTTCCGCCAGGACGGTGTGCTGCGCGGCATCGACAAGCTGCCCCGCACCCTGATCCCGGCGGTGACCTCCCGCTTCAAGATCATGGCCGACCTGGACATCGCCGAACGGCGGATGCCCCAGGACGGCCGGATCCGGCGCAACTTCCGCGGCCGCACCATGGACTTCCGGGTCAGCACCCTGCCGGGCCGCTACGGCGAGAAGGTGGTGTTGCGGTTGCTCGACAGCGGCGCCACCCAGCTCGGCCTGGACAGCCTGATCACCGACGACGAAGCCAGGGCCACCCTGCGGGACATCGGCTCGAAGCCCTTCGGCATGATCCTGGTCACCGGACCCACCGGCTCCGGCAAATCCACCACCCTCTACGCCCTGCTTTCGGAACGCAACGACCCCTCGATCAACATCTCCACCGTCGAGGATCCGATCGAGTACACCCTCACGGGCATCACCCAGACCCAGGTGAACCGGGAGAAGGGCTACGACTTCAGCTCCGCCCTGCGCGCCTTCATGCGGCAGGACCCTGACGTGCTGCTGGTGGGCGAGACCCGCGACCTGGAAACCGCCCGCACCGCCATCGAGGCGGCCCTCACCGGCCACCTCGTGCTCACCACCCTCCACTGCAACGACGCCGCCAGCGCCTTCGCCCGGCTCGATGAGATGGGCATGGAGCCCTTCCTGGTGAGTGCTTCGCTGCTGGGGGTGGTGTCGCAGCGGCTGCTGCGGCGCCTGTGCAGCGAATGCCGGATCTCCTATCACCCGCACCACGGCGAACTGGCCCGCTTCGGCCTGGTGGCTTCCGATGAGAGCGAGATCACCTTCTACCGCGCCAACACGGTGTCGCCTGGCTCGGAGGGCTGCTGCAGCACCTGCCAGGGGCGGGGCTACAAGGGCCGGGTGGGGGTCTACGAGATCCTGCGCATGAATGAGACGCTCTCCGCCGCCGTGGCCAAACGGGCGACGACGGAGGAGCTGCGCCGCCTGGCCCTGGAAAGCGGCATGAAAACGCTGCTGGGCTACGGCCTCGACCTGGTGCGGCAGGGGCTGACCACCCTCGAGGAGGTGGAGCGGATGCTGCTCACCGACACGGGCCTGGAATCGGAGCGAAGGGCCCGGGCCCTGAGCACCCTCACCTGCCGCAGCTGCGGGGCTGGGCTGGAGGACGAATGGTTGGAATGTCCCTACTGTCTGAGCGTTCGGAGCTGAGCGGCATGGACCTTCTGATCGAGGACCTGATGCAGGAGCTGGTCAAGGCCGGCGGCAGCGACCTGCACCTGTCCGCGGGGAATCCGCCCTACGGCCGCTTCAGCGGCCAACTCAGGCCCATCGTCCAGGACACGAAACTCAGCGAGGAGAGCTGCAACCGTCTGATCTTCTCCCTGCTCAACAACGCCCAGCGCAAGAATCTCGAACAGAACTGGGAGCTGGACTGCTCCTACGGCCTCAAGGGCGTCGCCCGTTTCCGCATCAACGTCTACCGCCAGAGGGGCACCTACGCGGCCTGCCTGCGGGCCCTCGGCAACTCGATCCCCAGCCTGGAGAAGCTCGGCCTGCCGCCGATCGTCGAGGAGATCAGCAACAAGCCCAAGGGTCTCGTCTTGGTCACCGGACCCACCGGCTCCGGCAAGACCACCACCCTGGCCTCCCTGATCGAGCACATCAACGCCACCCGTTCGGAGCACATCCTCACCATCGAGGATCCGATCGAATTCACCTACAGAAACAACAAGTCGATCATTCACCAGCGGGAACTCAATGAGGACACCCGCAGCTTCTCCAATGCCCTGCGGGCAGCCCTGCGGGAAGATCCCGATGTGATCCTGGTGGGGGAACTTCGCGACCTGGAGACGATCCAGCTGGCCATCACCGCCGCCGAAACCGGCCACCTCGTCTTCGGCACCCTGCACACCAGTTCCGCCTCCCAGACCGTCGACCGGATGGTGGACGTGTTCCCCGCCGGCCAGCAGACCCAGATCCGGGTGCAGCTCAGCGGCAGTCTGCTGGCGGTCTTCTCCCAGACCCTCTGCAGGAGCGCCGAACCCACCGCCAAGGGGGCCTTCGGACGGGTGATGGCCCAGGAGATCATGATCAACACGCCGGCCATCGCCAACCTGATCCGGGAGGGGAAGAGCTCCCAGCTCTATTCCCAGATCCAGACCGGCGCCAGCCAGGGCATGCAGACCCTTGAGCGCGCCCTGGCGAACCTGGTGGAGGACGGCAAGGTCAGCCGCGACGAGGCCCTGCTGAAAACCACCAAACCCGAGGAGCTCATCAGGCTTCTCGACCGATGATGGTCCCCTGACCCCTTTCCCCCGGACGCCGATCCCCGTTTCCCCCGAGCGCCGCCATGACCGCCTTCGTCGTCACCTACACCACCAAGTCCGGCCAGCGCCGTGAGATGACGCTGACGGCGGACAACCCTTCGGTGGCGAGGCGGGAACTGCGCCGGCGTGGCATCCTGCCCAACACCCTGGTGCGGAAGGAGGCGCCGAAGGTGCCCCAGGGGAGCGTCAGGAAAGTGGGCACCTCCTTCAGTGGCCTCTCCGACCTGCTGGAGGGCCCGGTGACGATCCGGGACAAGGCTCTGTTCGCCAACAAGCTCTCCGCCCTGGTGGATGCCGGCGTGCCGATCCTGCGCAGCCTCGACCTGATGCGGATGCAGCAACGCTCCACCAAGATGCGTCTGGCCCTGGCTGGCATGACCCAGGACGTGAACCAGGGCGACAGCCTGGGCAACTCCATGCGCCGCTGGCCGAAGGTGTTCGACAACCTCAGCATCGCCCTGGTGGAGGCGGGCGAAGCCGGCGGCGTGCTCGACGACACCCTCAAGCGTCTGGCCAAGCTGCTGGAGGACAACGCCAAGCTTCAGAACCAGATCAAAGGGGCGATGAGCTATCCGGTCACCGTGCTGGTGATCGCGATTGCGGTGTTCCTGGGCATGACCATCTTCCTGATTCCGACCTTTTCGAGCGTCTTCGATCAGCTGGGGGCGGAGCTGCCCCTGTTCACCCAGATGATGCTGAACCTCAGTGAGTTTCTGCGCTCCTGGAAAGCGCTGATCCTGCTGGGCGGTCTGGTGGGATTCGCCTTCTGGGTGGTCTCCACCTACAACACACCGATCGGCCGGCGGCAGATCGATGGCCTGCTGCTGAAGCTGCCCCTGTTCGGTGAGCTGCTGCAGAAAACGGCCAGCGCCCAGTTCTGCCGAACGCTGAGTTCCCTTTCCAAGGCGGGTGTGCCGATCCTTCTTTCCCTGGAGATCGTCAGAGAAACCGCCACCAATTCCGTGATTTCCGATGCCATCATCTCCTGCAAGAATGAAGTGAGCGAAGGCATGCCGCTGAGCGCCGCCCTGCGGATGAAGAATGTGTTCCCGGAGATGGCTGTGAACATGCTCGCCATCGGGGAGGAAACCGGCGAGATGGACGCCATGCTCTCCAAGGTGGCCGATTTCTACGAAGACGAGGTGACCACCATGGTGAAGGCGATGACCTCCATGCTTGAGCCGGCCATGATCGTGCTGGTGGGCATCATCGTGGGATCGGTGTTGCTGGCCATGTACCTGCCGATGTTCTCGATCTACGAGCACGTGCGCTGAGCCGCCAGCGCCTGCCCCGCCAGCCAACCCGAACTCCAGCAGTGCTGGAAGTTGAAGCCACCGGTGACGCCGTCCACATCCAGCAGCTCCCCCACCAGGAACAGTCCCGGCTGAACCCGGCTCTCCATCGTGGCCAGGTTGACTTCCGCCAGGGGGATGCCGCCAGCGGTCACGAACTCCTCGCCGAAGGGCCCCCGGCCTGAGATCTGATAGCGGCTGTCCCGCAGGGCGGTGACCAGGGCCTGCTCGCTGCGCCGGGGCAGATCGGCCCAGCGCAGGCTGGCGTCGACACCTCCCAGCGCCAGCAGGTGCAGCCAGAGGCGGCGGCTGAGGTCGGGCCAGGGGCGCCAGTTGCCGAGCTGACGGCGGGCCTGGTCGCGGCGGGCATCGGCGAACCACCCCTCCAGCTCCGCCGGCTTGCGGCCACCGGTCCAGTCGACCCGGAGCTCGGCCCGGTAGCGGCGTTCCCGCAGGGCGCGGGCAGCGAAGGCCGTGAGCCGCAGGGTGGCCGGACCGCTGAGACCCCAGTGGGTGATCAGCACCGGCCCCCGTTGCCGCTGGGGCTTGGTGGCGGAGCTGGCGGCGATTCCCGGCAGGGGCGTGAGCAGCAGCTCCAGCTGCACCGGGTCCATGGCCACCCCGGCCAGGTCCACCAGGGGGTGGTCGGCCAGGGTGAGGGTGAACAGGGAGGGCACCGGCGCCACCAGGCCGTGGCCCAGGGAGGCGGCGATGCGGTGGCCGCTGGGGTGGCTGCCCGTGGCCAGCACCAGGTGCTCGGCCTCCAGCTCGCCCCCCGAGCGCAACCGCAGCCGGAAGCCGCCGCCGGGGAGGGCCTGGGCCGTCTGGCCCGCCTGGGCCGTGTGCACCGCCACCCCGGCGGCGATCGCCGCCCGGCGCAGGGTCTCGACCACCGAGCTGGAGCGGTTGGAACGGGGAAACAGGCGGCCGTCGGGCTCCTCCACCAGCTGAAGGCCGTGGGCCTGGAACCAGGCCACCGTGTCGCCGGTGGCGAAGCGCGAGAAGGGCCCCCGCAGGGCCTTGCCGCCGCGGGGGTAGTGATCCACCAGCACCCGCGGGTCCCAGCAGGCATGGGTGACGTTGCAGCGACCGCCGCCGCTGATCAGCACCTTGTGCAGCGGTTCGGGGGTGGACTCCAGCAGCAGCACGCCGCCGGGGAAACGGCCACCGGCCGCTTCGGCCGCCGCAATGGCGGCCATGAAGCCCGCCGGTCCACCTCCCACCACCACCACGGAGGCACGGCTGGGCAGCATGGGGCGATGGAGCACAACTACCGCTTCAGTGTGGCGCCCATGCTGGACTGCACCGATCGGCACTTCAGGGTGCTGATGCGGCAGGTCAGCCGGCACTGCCTGCTCTACTCCGAGATGGTGGTGGCCCGGGCGCTGCACCACATCGCCCGGGAGGGCTCCGCCTCCCGCATGGGGGAGCGGCAGCAGCGGCTGGACCGGCTGCTGGGGTTCGATCCGATCGAGCACCCGCTGGTGCTGCAGCTGGGGGGCGACGACCCGGAGCTGCTGGCGGAGGCCGCCCGGATGGGGGCCGCCTGGGGCTACGACGAGATCAACCTGAACCTGGGCTGCCCCAGCGAAAAGGTGCAGCAAGGCCGCTTCGGAGCCTGCCTGATGGCGGAGCCGGAACGGGTGGCCCGCTGCGTGGCGGCGATGGCGGCGGCCACCCCCCTGCCGGTGACGGTGAAGCACCGCATCGGCATTGACGATCGGGATTCCTACGCCGAACTGCTGGCCTTCGTGGACACCCTGGCCGCAGCCGGCGCCGCCCGCTTCGCCGTCCATGCCCGCAAGGCCTGGCTGAACGGCCTCGATCCGAAGCAGAACCGCACCGTGCCGCCCCTGCGCTGGGATCTGGTGCACCGCCTCAAACGGGAGCGGCCAGCGCTGCGCATTGAACTGAACGGCGGCCTTGAGGAGCTTGCACCCTGCCGGGAGCAGCTGGCCTGGGTGGATGGGGTGATGGTGGGCAGGGCGGCCTACGCCCATCCCCTGCGCTGGGCGGGGGTGGACGGGCAGATCTTCGGGGATGGCGCCGCCGTCGAGGCCCGGGCCTCGACGGTGCTCCGGGGGGTGCTGCCCCACACCGAGCGCTGGTGCGCCGCGGGCGGACGGCTGTGGCCGATCGCCCGGCACCTGGTGCACGTGGTGGAAGGGGTCAGCGGGGCGCGCGGCTGGCGCGGCTGGCTGACCCGCGAGGCCGGCCAGGCCGGCGCCGGCCCGGAAGTTCTGGAAGCCGCCGCCAGGCAGCTGGAAGAGCGGGGCCTGTGACGCGGATCAGCCCTGGGGCCCGCCCGCTTCAGCCCTCGGCGCCGCCGTAATCACCGCCACCGCCGTACTCACCACCACCGCCACCGGTGCGGCGCCGGCGGGAGCGGCCCGCTTCGAAGGGGTCGGGGGCGGCACCGCCACCGCCACCGCTCGCAGCACCGCCGCCACCGCCGTAGCTGCGGTCTTCCCAGCCCTTGGCACCGGAACCCCGGTCGCCACCGCCGCCGTAGCCACCACCACCGCCGTAACCGCCACCGCCGCCGCCATAACCGCCGTAGCCCCCGCCACCCCGGCGCGGGCCACCACCACCACCGCCGCCGCCACTGCGGGGTTCGGCCTTGTTGATGCGCAGGGGACGGCCCATCAGCTCGGCGCCCTGGAGGGCATCGATCGCCCGGGTCTCGGTGTCAGCGTCGGCCATCTCGACGAAGGCGAAGCCACGCTTGCGGCCGGTGTCACGCTCCAGCGGCAGGGAGCAGTTGACCACGTCTCCGAAGGGAGCGAACAGCTCAGCCACGTCCTCCTGCTCAGCGCGGAAGGGAAGATTGCCGACGAAAATACTCACTGACCGATGAGGGGAATCGATGGCGCGCGCAGGCGCCTGAGACCCGCCAAGGTTAGACGGAGACGCGCGATTCCAATGCCTGGCCGGCCCAGGGCAGCAATGGGAGGCCAGGGGCGGAAAGCGACACGCCTCAGGGGATCTGGTCCAGACGCTCCCGGGCCTGGCGCCGTTGCTCGGCCACCCGCTCGAAGCCGGTGCCACCTTCGCTGCGCCGGGCCGCCACCACCTGCCGCGGCGCGATCACGGCATGGATGTCCGCCTCAAAGGCCGGATGCAGCTCCTGCCAGCGCTCCAGGGGCAGATCGGCCAGCAGCCGCTGTTCCGCCAGGCAGGCCTTCACCAGGCCTCCGACCAGCTGATAAGCCTCCCGAAAGGGCACACCCCGGGCCACCAGATAGTCGGCCACATCGGTGGCGTTGGAATAATCGGCAGCCACGGCGGCCTCCAGCCGGGCGGGGCGGAAGTCGAGCCCTTCCTCGAAGAGCACGGCCATCGCTTCAAGGCAATCGAGGCAGGTGCGCACCCCGTCGAACAGGGCTTCCTTGTCTTCCTGGAAGTCCTTGTTGTAGGCAAGGGGCAGACCCTTGATCATCGTCAGAAGTCCCATCAGGTGGCCGAAGACGCGGCCGCTCTTGCCGCGTACCAGTTCGGGCACATCGGGGTTCTTCTTCTGGGGCATCAGGCTGCTGCCGGTGGCGCAGCGGTCGGTGAGCCCCACGAAGCCGAACTCCTCGCTGGCCCAGAGGATCACCTCCTCCGCCAGACGGCTGAGGTGGGCCATCACCAGGGACAGCGCCGCCATCGTCTCGACGGTGAAATCGCGGTCACTCACCGCATCGAGGCTGTTGGCGTAGATCGCCTCGAAGCCCAGCTCGGCGGCGGTCTGGCGCCGGTCGATCGGCACCGAAGTCCCGGCCAGGGCCGCCGCCCCGAGGGGGCAGATGTTGACGCGGCGGCGCACGTCGGCCAGACGCTGGCGGTCGCGTTCGGCCATCTCCACATAGGCCAGCAGGTGGTGGGCCAGGCAGACCGGCTGGGCCCGCTGCAGGTGGGTGTAGCCGGGGATGAGGGTGTCGGGGTGGGCGTCGGCCTGGGCCAGCAGGGCCCGCTCAAAGCGCACCAGGGCGGCATCGATGTGGTCGATGCGGCGCCGCAGCCACAGGCGCAGGTCGGTGCCCACCTGGTCATTGCGGCTGCGGCCGGTGTGCAGCTTCTTGCCGAGGGAGCCGAGCCGTTCGATCAGCCGCCGCTCCACGGCGAAATGCACGTCCTCCGCCTCCAGGCCCGGCGTGAAGCTGCCGGCGGCCGCCTCAGCCCGGATGGCCTCGAGCCCCTCGATCAGGCACTCGGCTTCCTCCAGGGTGATCACACCGCAGCGGCCCAGCATGCGGGCGTGGGCGATGGAACCGTCGAGATCCTCCTGCAGCAGGGCGATGTCAAAACCGATCGAGGCATTGAACCGCTCGATCGCCGGATGCAGACCCTGCTCGAAGCGGTCGCTCCAGGTGGTGGGGGAGGGGTCAGCGGCCATCACGGGGTTCCGGGCAGCCCTTCAGCTTGCCATTCGTCTCAGGTCGGGGGCAGGGAGGGCAGCACCACCCCGTCCCGCACCTTCAGCACCACCATCGAGGCATCGTCTTCGAGGCGGCGGTCGCTGCCGACGAAACGGTCGAGGCGCTCGAACAGCCGATCCAGGATCGTCTGGGCCTCATGGGCCGCCCGGCAGGCGCCATGGAAGGCCCGCACCAGCCGCTCCTCATCGAAGCGCTCACCACTGAAGCCGCTGGCTTCGGTGACGCCATCGGTGTAGTAGAGGACCACATCGCCCGGGTCCAGCTGCAGTTCACCGCAGCCGTAGTCCGCCTCGCTCTGCAGACCGATCAGCAGGCCGGGGGTGTCGAGCCGCTCCACCCGACCGGCGTGGCGCCGCCACACCAGCGGCGGGTTGTGGGCGGCGTTGGCGTAACGCAGCAGGCGGGTGCGGGGGTCGTAGTCGGAATAGAAGAGGGTGACGAAGCGGTGCGAGTGGGCCAGGTCCTCCTGGGCCAGCTGGTTGAGGTCGTGAAGGATGCGATCCGGGGGGAGGCCGCTGAGCACCTCGGCCCGCAACATGCCCCGCAGCAGGGTCATCAGCAGGCCGGCCGGCACCCCCTTGCCCATCACATCCCCCATCACCAGCGCCCAGGGGGCCTGCTCACGCCGGTGGCCGGTGAGCTGGGGCTGGGTGGGGATGAAGTCGTAGTAGTCGCCGCCCACCTGGAAGGCCGGACGGCAGAGGGCCGCCAGCTCGACGCCATCGATCACGGGGCAGTGGTCGGGGAGCAGCTGGGACTGGACCTCGGCGCCGATGCTCAGCTGGCGGTCGAGCCGTTCATGGCGGCGCCGGTCCTGCTGCAGCACCTCGTTCTCCAGGGCCACACCGGTGAGGTCGGCCACCAGCTGGAGGTGACGGCGGCGCACATCGCTCCAGCTGAAGCCTCGCTGGCCACTGAACACATACAGCCGGCCCCGCTGGCGACTGCGGGCCACCACGGAGGTGGCGAACACCTGCTGGGCGCCGAGCAGGCGCTGGACCAAGGGGTCGAGCAGCACCGCGACGGCCTCGTCGCCCTCCTGGTTCTGCAGCTGGCCATCGGGCAGGGCGGCCAGCTGCCGCAGCACCTCGGCGCTGCGCTCGCCGGCTGTGGCCTGGAGCTGCTCGCGCCACAGCCGGCCATCGGCGTGGAACACCACCAGCAGGCTGCCTTCGGCCTCCACCAGCCGCGCGGCCACCAGGGGCACCAACTCGAGGAAACGCTTGAGGTTGGTGTAGCTGCGCAGGGCGAACGACAGCGACGCCAGAAGCTCCTGGTTGCGGCGCTGTTCCCGGCCGAGGCTGTCGAGCAGCTGGCGCAGCGAAGCCGTCACCGACGGCCCCCGATCGGGAGACGGGGACGGCGCGGAGCTGGAGAGGGGCTGCGGGGGCGGCTGGCTGCTCACCGAGCGGCCGCAAAGGACACGCAAGGTAGCAGCGGCTGGCGGGCGTCAGGAGGCCAGCAGCGCTTCGACGAACTCGAAGCTGTTGAAGGGCCGCAGGTCGCGAATGCCCTCGCCGGCCCCGATGAAGCGGATCGGCAGCCCCGCCTCGGAGGCCACCGCCAGGGCGACGCCGCCGCGGGCGCTGCCGTCGAGCTTGGTGAGCACCACCCCGGTGAGGCCGGCGGCACTGGCGAAGGCCATGGCCTGGCGCAGGCCGTTCTGGCCCTGGCTGGCATCGAGCACCAGCAGCGACTCCACCACCGCCTCCGGCGCCAGTTTGGTGATGGTGCGCCGCACCTTGCCCAGTTCCTCCATCAGGTTGTGCTTGGTCTGCAGCCGGCCGGCCGTGTCCACCAGCACCAGCTCGGTGCCCTTGGAGCGGGCGGCGCCGATGGCGTCGTAGACGACGGCCGCCGGATCGGCATTGGCACTGGGGTTGGCCACCACCGCCACACCGCTGCGCTCGCCCCAGACGCTCACCTGCTGCACGGCTGCAGCACGGAAGGTGTCGGCGGCGGCGATCAGGCAGCTGTAACCACTGCGCACCGCCAGGTTGGCGAGCTTGCCGAGGGTGGTGGTCTTGCCGACCCCGTTCACCCCCACCAGCAGCCAGACGTTGAGCCGATCGCGCTGGGGGGCCAGCACGGCGGTGTCACCGGCACTGATCGGGGCATCCAGCAGGCCGCGCAGCTGCTCCTTGAGGAAGCGCAGGCCTTCGGCCGGATCCACCACCTCCTCGTTGAGGCGGCGGCGCAGGGCGTCGAGCACCTGGTCGGTGGCCTTCACGCCCACATCGGCGCGCAACAGGGTGGACTCGAGATCGTCGAGCACCGCCGGGGTGAGGGGATCGTCGCCGAGGTTCTCCAGAAGCTGGGTGACGAAGCCCTTGCGGGTCTTCTCCAGGCCGCGGCGCAGACGGCCCAGCCAGTCAATCTCCTCAAGGGAGACCTCCTCGACGCGACGGCCCTGGGCCGCCAGCACCTCCGCCGACCAGGTGAAGGTGGCATCAAAGGCCCCCAGGCTGGGGTCGGCGGCATCGGCCTCTGCGGCCAAGGGGCTCGCTGCGACGGCCGGCGGGGCGGGCTCGGCGGGGGCGGTGATCTCCTGGAGGCGCTGCTGGCGCTGGGCGGCGGCCTGCTCCAGCAGGGACAGACCCGTGGCGGCGGGCGGGGCGGGCTCGGGCTCGGGTGCGGCGGGCTGAGGCTCGGGCTCGGGAGCTGCGGGGGCAGGCGCAGGCTCGGCGACGGGCGGGCTGGTCGCCTCCTGCTGGGCCTTGAGCCGGGCGTAGGCCTGGCGCGCCCAGGCCAGGGCGTCCTCGTCGACACCGGCTGCGGCCGGAGCGGGCGCAGGCGCCACAGGTTCCGTTACCGGCTCAACAGGCGCCGCAGGGGCCTCAGCAGACGCCGTCACTTCAGGCTCGGGCTCGGCCTCGGGGGCGGGCTGCGGTTCGGGCTCCGGGGCGGGCTGGGCCAGCGTCCGTTTGAACCAATCGAAGACCATCGCGTTCCTGCCTAAACCCGGGCGGCGGTGAAGCGCCGCAACACACCGTTGATCATGCGTCGCCCCTGCTCGTCGCTGTAGCGGTTGGCCAGTTCCACCGCTTCGTTGCAGGCCACGGCGGCGGGCGTGGCGAAATCCTCGAGGTCCACCACCGCCAGCCGCAGGATGTCGCGGTCGACCCGGGGCAGGCGGGTGAGGCGCCAGCCTTCCATCACCGCGTCGATGCGGCGATCAAGGCCCTCACGGTCGCGCAGCACCGCCTTGCTGCGGGCGATGGCGTCGAGCCGCACGGCGTCCTGGTCGGCCATGAGCAGCAGGCGGGGCAGCTCCAGGCTGGCCGAGAGGCGATTGAGGGCCTGCTCGGCATGGGTGAGGCCGTCCTGCAGGTGGCGCCGCACCGTGGGCAGCTGCTTCTCGCCCTGGTCCTGCAGCTCACTGTCCAGCAGCCGCTGCTGGGCCTGCTGCAGATCCTCGGCGGAGCGGTCGAGGGCCTCACGCACGTGCTGGCTGAGGGTGGTGACAGCCTGCTGCAACAGCACATCGAAAGAGCCGGTGGGGGCCTCAGCCCCGCTGCCGCGATCGCTCACCTGACCCAGCATCAGCAGGGCCAGTTCACGGGCAAGGGTGCGACTCTGCATCAGGAGGTTTGGGGGGCGCGCAGCTGGGCCAGGAGGCTGGCGAAGCTGCGGTTGGAGTTGGGTTCCCGCTCGTCCGGGCTGACGATGCCGGCGGAGATGATCGTGCGGAAGGCATCCTCCACGCTCAGCTCCAGATCCTTCACCAGCCGTTCCGGCACCACCGCGTACCAACCGGTGGTGGGGTTGGGGGCGGTGGGAATGAAGACGCTGAGCATCTTCTCGCCGAAATCAGACTGGATCGCGGTGCCGATCACACCGGTGACGAAGCCCACGGCGTAGAGCCCTTCGCGGGGGTACTCCACCAGCACCACCCGCCGGAAGCGGCTGGAGTTGCCCTGCAGGAAGGTTTCGAGCAGCTGCTTGAGGGTCTTGTAGACGGAGCCCGCCAGGGGGATGCGCAGCAGGGTGCCCTCACCGAACTCCAGCAGCCAGCGGCCGACGATGTTGCGGGCCATCAGGCCGATCAACAGGATGCCCAGCAGGGGCACCAGCAACCCCACCCCCAGGTTGATCAGGTCCTGGAGGAGGGGGTTGAGGGTGTTGAACGGGTTGAACTGCTTGGGGATCGACGTGAGGAACGCCAGCACGAAGCGGCTCACCGTGGTGGCGAGCCAGATCGTGGTGGCCAACGGAATGACCACCAGCAGGCCGGCGATCAGATCGTTCTTGAGATCCTGCTGCAGCCGGTTGCCCAGGGGCTGGTCGGAACTGGGACTACTGGATGGGACCAATGGAAGAAGGGGTCCGTAGGGGCGAAACCCTAACGGTAACGATCCACGGGGGTCTTACAGGACACTGCCGAGGCAAAGGATGGTGAACGCGATGATCAGCACTACCGCGCCAAGCGATCCGCCATAGCGGCGCTGGCTGAGGGTGACCTTGCCGGTCTGCTCAGTCTGCTTGAACTGGGTTTCGAGCTGGTCAAGCTGGCGATCGATGAAGGCCCGGGCCGACTGGGTCTTCTGGGCCTCGGTGGCGCCGGGGGGCACCTGGCCGGTGGCTTCGGCCTGGCGGATCAGCTGCTGCAGAAGGGCGGGATCCTTGCTCTGCTGGCGGGCCATCTCCAGCTGGCCGCGCTTGGCGGCGATCTGCTGGTCGTTCTGCTGCTGCATCTGCTGGTCACCGCCGAAGGTGATCGGCAGCGAGGCGGTCAGCAGAACAGCCAGCAGACCACTGATGATGCAGACCGTCCAGAGGACGGGCGTGCGCCCCTCCGACTGGTCTTCCAGGCGGGAGGAGAGGTACATGAGCAGCAGACCGATCAGACCCATGGGGGCCTGGCTGATCAGTCGCTCCACCGCCAGCTGGCGGAACGCCTCCTCCTCCCAGTCCCAGAGACTCAGGACGGCGACCAGCTGCAGAACGAGCAACACCACCAGGGTGAGGCCCATCCAGCGCAGCAGTGGGCTGAAACGGGATGAGGAAACGGCAGCCACTCAGGGGGGTTCGGATTCGTGGGACTCTACCGGCAGCCCTTGAACGTTCCCGGCTCCCCTAGCGCGCTGGCGGCGGCACTGCGGGCCCGGGCCGAGGCGCTGGGCTTCGCACCGGTGGGCCTGGCGGCGGTGCCGGGGGGGCCGAGGCTGCCGCTGCGCAGCGCCGCCCTTGAGCGCTGGCTGGCGGCGGGGCACCAGGCGGGGATGGGCTGGATGAACGACCCGCGCCGCCAGCGGATCGAGTCACTGCTGCCGGGGGTGCGCAGCGTGCTGGCCGTGGGCTGGAACTACCACGTGGCCCAGGAACAGGCGCCGGGGAGCCTGCGGGTGGCCCGCTACGGCTGGGGCCGCGACTATCACCGGGTGATCGATGGGCGCCTGCGGCAGCTGGGGCGCTGGCTGGAGGAGGCCGCGCCGGGCACCACCTGGCGGGCCTGCGTCGACAGTGCCCCCCTGCTCGACAAGGCGTGGGCGGAGGAGGCGGGCCTGGGCTGGATCGGCAAGAACGGCAACCTGATCGATCGCCGCCGCGGTTCCTGGATGTTGCTGGGCCACCTGCTCACCAGCCTCGACCTGCCCGCCGACCGTCCGGCCGAACCCCTGTGCGGCGCCTGCACCGCCTGCATCGACGCCTGCCCCACCAGCGCCATCGACGAGCCGTTCGTGGTGGATGCCCGCCGCTGCCTGGCGTATCACACGATCGAGAACCGCGACGACGCCCTGCCGGCGGCCATGGCCGGTCGGCTGCAGGGCTGGGTGGCCGGCTGCGACATCTGCCAGGAGGTCTGCCCCTGGAACCACCAGGCCCTGCCCGTCGCCACGGACGTGGACGTGCAGCCGCGCCCTTGGCTGCTGGATCTGCGCGGCGAGGAAGCCCTGGACTGGAGCGACGCCGACTGGGACGGGCGGCTGCGGGCCTCGGCCCTGCGGCGGATCCGGCCGGCGATGTGGCGGCGCAACATCCGGGCGGCGCTGGCGGGCGGTGGGGGACAACGGGGGACGGCTCCCTAGGCTGGGGCGATTCGGGGTGATTCCGTGGGCCGGCGGTTCTGGCAACTGTTTTCCTCCCTCTGCCTGGCCTTGCCACTGACGGTGCTTCCCGCTCCGGCCAAGGCTCTGGTGCCGTTCGTCTACCTGCCCCAGGAAAAAGAACTGGAGGGGGCGGGGCTGGGGATCGCCCAGGCGGCGGCGCGGCTGCTGCGACTCGGCCAGGCTGAGGATGCCGCCCGGCTGGCGGAGCTGACCGTGCGGCTGCTGCCGGACGACCCCCGCGGCTGGGTGCTGCTGGCGGAGGCGGAATTGCGCAGCAACCAGATGGACAAGGCGGTGGTGGCCCTGGCCCGGGCCAAGCAGCTGGATCCCAACAACGCCGGCATCTGGTTCGCCGAAGGGTCCCTGGCCCTGCGCAACGGCAAGCCCCAGGACGCCATCGGGCTGCTGCGCAAGGGGATCGAACTGGACGGCAAGAACGCCGGTGCCTATTTCGATCTGGGCAACGCCCAGATCCTGCTGGGCAACACCGACGCGGCCCTTGGCTCATTCGAGAAGGCCGCGGGGCTGCGCAAGGACTTCTGGGAAGCGATCAACAACCAGGGCCTGGTGCTGTTCGAGAGCGGCCGCACCGCCGACGCCATCGGCCGCTGGCAGCGGGTGCTGAAGATCAAGCCGGACATCGCCGAAACCTCCCTGGCCCTGGCGGCGGCCCTGTTCGAGCGCGGACCGGCGGAGCGGGCCCAGGCCCTGAAGCTGGCCGAAACCGCCCTGGCGGAGGAGCCCAACTACGTCAAGGACAGCTTCCAGAAGGAGCAGCTGTGGGGGCCGAAGCTGCGGGCGGTGACCGCCCAGCTGCTGGCCCTGCCGGAGTTGAAGGCTGCGGTGGAACGGGCCCAGGCCAATGCCACCGCCGGTGACGGCAACGGCGGCAGCAGCGACGACTCCTGATCTGGTTGCCACGGGCACCATCTGTAGGCTGAGCGCCCTGAGCCGCAGCCCCCCAGGACCGGATGCCGGACGAGCGCGTCCAACCGATCGCCCTGCATCAGGAGATGCAGCGCTCCTACCTCGAGTACGCGATGAGCGTGATCGTGGGACGGGCCCTGCCGGACGTGCGCGACGGGCTCAAGCCGGTGCAGCGCCGCATCCTGTTCGCGATGCACGAGCTGGGGCTGACCCCTGACCGGCCGTACCGCAAGTGCGCCCGGGTGGTGGGCGACGTGCTGGGCAAGTACCACCCCCACGGGGACCAGGCGGTGTACGACGCCCTGGTGCGACTGGTGCAGACCTTCGCCAGCCGCCACCCGCTGCTGGATGGCCACGGCAACTTCGGCTCGGTGGACGACGACCCGCCGGCCGCGATGCGGTACACGGAAACCCGGCTGGCGCCGATCGCCAACGAGGCGATGCTCGATGAGATCGGCAGCGACACGGTCGATTTCGCCCCCAACTTCGATGGCTCCCAGCAGGAGCCGACGGTGCTGCCGGCCCAGCTGCCCTTCCTGCTGCTCAACGGCTGCACCGGCATCGCCGTGGGCATGGCCACCAGCATCCCCCCCCACAACCTGGGTGAGGTGGTGGATGCGCTGATCGCCCTGATCCGCAAGCCCGACCTGGCCGAGGAGAAGCTGCTGGCGATGGTGCCGGGCCCCGATTTCCCCACCGGCGGCGAGGTGCTGCTGGGCAGCGGCGTGCGTGACACCTACGCCACGGGGCGGGGCAGCATCCCGATGCGGGGGGTGGCCCACATCGAGGAGGTGCAGCCGGGCAAGGGGCGCCACCGCCGCGGCGCCGTGGTGGTGACGGAACTGCCGTACCAGCTGAGCAAGGCGGGCTGGATCGAGAAGCTGGCCGAGCAGGTGAACGAAGGCAAGATCGGCGGCATCGCCGACATCCGCGACGAGAGCGACCGCGAGGGCATGCGGGTGGTGATCGAGCTGCGGCGCGACGCCGAACCCCAGAAGGTGCTGGAGGAACTGCAGCGCCGCACGGCCCTGCAGAGCAACTTCGGCGCCATCCTGCTGACACTGGTGAACGGCCAGCCCCAGCAGCTGAACCTGCGCCAGCTGCTGCTGCGGTTCCTGGAGTACCGGGAGCTGACGATCCTGCGGCGCACCAACCATGCGCTGAAGCGCTGCGAAGACCGGCTGGAGGTGGTGCAGGGGCTGATCAAGGCCCTCGACGACCTCAAGCGGGTGATCGAGATGATCAGCGAGGCACGCGATGCCGCCACGGCACGGGCCAGCCTGCAGGTGCACCTGGACCTGAGCGAAAGGCAGGCCGATGCGGTGCTCGCCATGCCGCTGCGGCGGCTCACGGGCCTGGAGCAGGAGGGGCTGCGCAAGGAGGCGGCGGAGCTGGAGTTGGAACGCACCCGGCTGCGGCACCTTCGGGACGACCGCGACACCCTGCTCGACACCATGGTGAGCGAGCTGAAGGGGCTCAAGAAGCGCTACGCCACCCCCCGCCGCACCCGCCTGGTGGAGGGGGGCGATGCCCTGGTGGCCCAGCGGGCGGCGGCGGTGCGGCCCAACACCGAACTGCAGCGGCAGCAGGCCTTCGAGGCCCTGGCCAGCGATGGCCGGCTGCTGATCCAGACCGACGGCGCCGTGCGGATCGTGACGCCCCAGGTGCTGGGACGGCTGCACCTCGACGCCGCCGCTGAACTGGGCGAGCTGCCGCCGCCGGCGCGGCTGATCCTGCCGGTGGCCGAGCAGCCAGCCCTGCTGGCCTTCAGCGCCGGCGGCAAAGTGGCGTTGCTGCGGTGGGAATTCGCCGGCCAGCACCCCGGCAAGCTGGAGCGGTTCCTGCCCGACAGCCTGCAGGGGGAGCAGGTGGTGCAGGTGCTGCCGGTGCCCCAGCCCGCCAGCGGCAGCCTGGGGCTGCTGAGCACCGATGGGCGCTTCAAACGGCTGCCGATCGAGGATTTCCTGGAGCTGTCGGGACGGCCCGCCACCGTGCTGAAGCTCAAGGAGGGGGTGACGCTGCAGCGGGTGGTGCCCTGCCTGGAGGGGGAGGATCTGGTGGTGGCCACCAGCACGGGGCGGGTGCTGCGGCTGGCGATCAACGACGCCAACCTGCCGGTGCTGGGACGCACCGCCCAGGGGCCGATGCTGCTGCGCCTGCTGCCGGGCGAACGGATCGTGGGGGCGGCGCGGGCCGCGGCTGGCGGCGACGTGCTGCTGGCCAGCCGCCGCGGCCAGGTGAAACGGCTGCAGCTCGAGAGCCTGCGGCCCTGCCAGCGGGGCGCCATGGGCCAGATCGGCCTGCGCTTCCTGGAGCGTGAGGATGTCCTGGTGGATCTGCAGGCGGGCGACGCCCCGGTGATCGGCGTGACGCTGGAGGGCAGCGAGGGCCGCAGCCTGCGGCTGAAGGCCGACCAGCTGGCCACGGAAGACTGCGGCGGCTCAGGCACCTTGCTGGCCCTGAAGCCCGGCGATGCGGTGCAGCAGCTGGTGCCCTTGATCGGCGGGCCCTAGGGGGCGTTGGGGCCAGTTGGCCTGCGGAAGCGCCCGTTTCACGCCCCCAGTTCGATCCGCATCTCCACCATGGTGGGGCGCAGTCCAGCGCCCTCGAACAGGTGCCGGGCGGCGGCATTCTGGGACGACGCACTCAGCATCAGGCTGCTGGAGCCCAGGGCGATGGCGGCCTCCTTGGCCGCCTCGAGCAGCCGGCGACCGATCCCGCCGCTCCTGGCTTCGGGATCCACGTAGATGTCGTGCAGCCAGGCTCCGGCACCGCGCAGCTCCACCAGGCTGATCGGCTCCATCCGCACGAACGCGTAGCCCACCGGTTGCGTGCCGGCCTCGGCGATCAGCAGCACGACCTCCGGACGCTGGAGCTCCGCCTGGAAGAACGCCGCATAGGCGCCCTCGCCACCCGGCGGCACCGCGAAGCGGTCGCGATCAAAGCCGACATGCAGGCGTGCGAGGGCGACGCCATAGCGGGCCAGCACCGGCACGTCCGTGGCCGTCGCTCGGCGCACCACGAGGAGCGGTTCGTTCACACAATCTCGCCATAACACCGGCCAACGTGGCACACGTCAGTTCCGGGCAGTTCCCCCGGGCCCCTCCCGACGCTCGAGCAGGGTACGCATCAGCTCCTGGCCCTTGCCGGGTGTGCTCCAGGGGCAGATCCGTGAGCACGGTGGCCAGACGAACATTCGAGCCGAATTCGGGTGTGATCATCGAGCCGTGCTTGCCCAGCTGGCCCAGCCCAGCCTCGATCGCGATGGGCACATGCAGAACCTCCGTGCTGGAACCCGGCGCCAGATTGGTGGACGCCTGGGCCGGAGAGCCCAGGCACCGATGGCGTGCGCCAGCCGGATCGCCACCCGATTGACCTCCAGGTAGGTCCGCATGATCTGTTGATTGGAGCGCTCACTGGGGGTGTGCAGCATCTCCTCCCGATCCATCGGAACGCCGATCGCAATGGCGTAGGCGAAGTCAGGATTGGAGTCGTGGTAGCAGAACTCCGGACGCAGGCGGGTGATGCCCACCAATCCGGCGCCGCTCTGGTTGGCCAGGGCCTTGATGTGGGCGGAGGCCTCGGCCGGAGTGCCCAGGGTGGTGACGCTGGGCGCCACAGGCCCGACGCGGGCCCGGTCCTGCCAGAACATCCGCACGATCAGCCGATGAATGGCGGTGGGCTCCATCACCTGGAAGTACCAGTCGAGCTTTCCCCAGGCCCGCCTGTAGGAATCACCGAAGAACACGTGGTCGGGCCGGCGGGGGCGCTCCTCCCCCAGGCCATTGATCCTGTTGCCGGAGATGGGTGGCTGGCGAAAGGCGTAGGGATAGGAGGCGGCGGGATACTCCACTTTCATGAAACGCGCCCGTTTGCGGACCAGACCGGGATTGGGGGAGATGTCGGCCGGCACGAACGCCAGATGGTCGAAGCGCTGGCTCTGGGGCGGCCCCGGCATGTCCTCCAGCCAGATCACCTCGCCTCTACAAATCCGGTGCTGCTGCATCCAGCGCAGCAGGGGAAACACGGTGTGGGTGGCGATCGGAGAGGACGTCCCCAGGGCCTGTGGGAGGAACGAACTTGTGCATGGCCATGGCGGCTCTGGGGTCAGCTCAGGAAGGGGTGGGGTCGTCGCCCAGCGGCAGGGCGGAACCCTGGCCCGCCAGAAAGGTGTCCACACAGACCTCGCTCCAGGCCCCGGGGTCGGGGAACGGTCGCGGGGTGAGGCCGAGCAGGGCACGGACGAACCCGAAGCCCTCCCACAGGCCCAGCAGTTGCTCGGCCAGCTCCGCGGCCGGGAGGCTGGAGCGCAGGTCACCGCGGTCAAGGCCCTGCTGGATCAGCTGGCCCAGGTCGTTCTGGGTGCGCCCGTAGGCGGAGTCGTAGAAGTCGCCGGCCAGTCCTGCATTGCCGCGAGCCTCCTCGAACATCAGCTGGGCAAACCGGATGATGTCGGGCTGGTTGAGAAAAACGAGCAGGTTGGTGCCGTACTGCACCAGGGCGGCGCGGAACGCTGCCGTGGTGCCCACCGTGATGGGAACCCCCCGCTCGAACCCATCCACCTCACGCGCAACAACCGCCCGAAGCAGAGCCTCCATGCTGGGGAAATGCTTGTAGAGCGTGGCCTTCGAGACCGACGCCGCCTTCGCCAGGGCGTCGGTGGAGACCTTGGCGAAACCATGCAGAAAGAACAGCTCCCGGGCGGCCGAGAGGAGGCGGTCTCGGGGTGGGGCGTCCATGGACAGGGGCGTCCGACGGGGGATACGGTACCGTACCGTACTGCTCAGGCGGAGTCGAGGGACCCCTTGGGGGAAGCGACCCCCATGGGCGGGGCGTGGACTTGGGACCTGGTATCAGGCCTGCCCGGCCCGGTCCTTGCCGGCCTTCCAGTCGTCGGTCAACAAGCCGGCGAATCCCCAGCCTTCTTCTTCGATCTCCTGAATGACGACATGGGTGTGTTCGGGCTTCTTCGCTAGGACCGTGACGAGAGACGCCGTGATCTCCTTCACCAGCTTGGCCTTCTGCTCCCGTGTGGCCCCACGGGTGATCTGCACATTGACGTAGGGCATGGCGTTTAGAAACGGAAAGGATTCGGATAGGCAGAGCCGCCAACAGACTCAGTCGCCGAAGACGGGGCGAAAGAAGCTGCGCTCGTAACTGATGATGCAGCGGGTCTCCTGCGCCTACTGGAAGGCCGCCTGACACTCCGGGTCGTCAAGCGAACTGGCGCGATACGTCTCGTAGGCGGCCAGACTTGGGAACGAGAACAGCGCCAGAGCGACATTGCTGGCACCCTCAGACGGGAGGAAGTAGCCGTGATGCTGGCCCCCGAACGTCTCGACGAGCGGAATCCAGCTCTTCCCGTAATGCTCGAATTCCTTGAGCTTGTAGGGGTCGATGATGTAGCGAATGGAACAGGTGATCATCAACATCTCAGGCCATTGGACACTCTCGATCCTCTGGATCCTCGACACCAATGGTGCCCTTCACGATCGGTAGCAAAGACGACGCGTGGATGGCGACGCGGATCCGTCCATGGCCCCAGGTGGGTTGCGCCAGCACCTGCATGAACCGGGTGAGAAACCTCTGCCACGAAACCTCAAAGCCGAGTGGCGAGGATGATGCCACTCGCCCATGACAACTTCGTCACGTGGAATCTGGTGTCGGAGACGAGCTGATTGATTAAGTCGTCGACTTTGGAGGCATGGCCGTCAGGCCAGTTGGCCTGCGGAAGCATATCGTCAATGATGTAGAGGCCACCCTTGCTGAGCAACTGAAGGGTTTGATCAAGCAACCGATACTTGCCAGACCATGTGTCCGCAAAGATGAAGTCGAACTGGGCATCCGCCAGCGATTGCAGGAATGCATCACCATCGGCACAGACGATCTTCAGTCGCGAATCAGAACCAAGATGTGTCTCGAGAATCTCCAGGAACGACGCGTCATTGTCCACCGTCGTCAAGGACGACGTCTGATCCATCCCATCGAGAATCCAGGCCGTCGAAAGACCAGTTCCCGAGCCAAGCTCAAGGAATCGACCGGACGGCTTTGAGGCGGCCAGTGTCCTCAACAGCGCGCAAGTCAAAGGGTCTGAGGCCATGGAAAAGCCGGACGCCACCGTGTCATGCCATAGGCCCTCCACGGCCTCGGGAATGTTGAGCCTGTCATGGTCGTTCATGGCCCGTCCTGAAGAACCAATCAGTCGAAGCGTTGGTCAAGCGTGAACGGGAGTGCAAAGCTCGATGAGGCACCCGTCGGGAGCCCGAACGTAAGAGACAACCTGGCCCCACGGCTTGATCGTCGGTACGGCGAGCTCTGTTGCGCCACACGTCAGGGCCTTGGTATGCGCCGTGTGTACGTCGGAGGTAACCAGGCCAATCTCCATTCCGAGGGGCTGCGCCGAATGGTCGGCGCGGATGTGGCCGCCAGGGAAGTTGTCCTCTCCAAGGGCGTGGGAGGCGAAGGCGAGCGTTGTCTCTCCCGTTTCCAGTTCGCCATAGGTCCCCGACTCGTGCAGGAAACGCCTCGAAAGGCCAAAGGCTGACGAAAAGAAAGTCAGAGACTCCGCGACGTCGGACACGTACAGGATGGTATAGCCGAACTTCATGGCAACTCTGGAAGCACGCAAGACTGCAAGTGTAGACATGGTCGGAACATGCGCGTCATCTTCGAGAGCAACCGCAGCCATTGCGCTGTCAGACGTTCTCGTTGGGGCGCGATCGACAGCATGACCCCAGGCCTTGGCGACGTCGCTTGCCAAGGAGTCTCGCGTTGAACGAGGGGTTAGGCCTTGGGTGGGTGGTTCGGCACTGCTCCACCGATCATGCACGAGCTGCAGACTGCATTCATGGCCTGGATACTTGGTTTGTTCCTCGCCTCCACGTTGCAGGCGAAGGCTATTGACTGGCGCGCGTGGAATCTGGGAGAGGGGCCTGACAATCAAGCCAAGCCTCCACGGGCTTCACCCTCGATTCGCTCCAGGTTCCTTCACCTTGGCCTGGTCCCCGTGACGACCCTTCGACCCACCACCACGGTGACGAAGAGGATGAAAGCTGCCAGCAAAGCGTTGAGCACGAAAAAAAGAAGAATGCGATCGGATTGTCGCTGATCGTGTAGACACTGCTAGACACTTGATAGCCCTTGGAGACGATGCTGATTTCACGGCGCACCAGTGCACGGCAGAGGAGGAAGACAAATCCGCTCGACGTCGCCACGAGCGGTACGAGGAGGACGCCGCCTAGCCAACGGCGCCATCGCTCGATCGGAAGGCGCGAGTGGTCCTCAGGGAATGTCACGACAATTTCTCTTCGAAGGTCAGCCTTGGATGTCAGGCCTCTTGGAACACTCCATAGGAACTCTGAACGAATCCGAACGGGAACGCTTTGGATGACAACAGCCGCAGATCCGTGTCGGCTGGCAGATCGCCGAAGAGCTTGATGCCTGAGCCCAGCAGCAGCGGGATCAGAGTGATCGTCAGCTCGGTGATCAGCCCAGCCCTCAGGAAGGCCTGAATGGTTCGCCCGCCATCGATGTAGAGATGGTGGTGGCCTGCTTGCGCGGTTCGCCCCACGACGTCGTGGGGCGTGGCATGGAGCACCTGGACCGAGTCCGGCACTCCGGCAGGAAGGCGGCTGATGGTGGTGCTGAGCACATAGACCGGCAGGCTGCCGTAGGGCCAGTCGGGGAAGGTGAGGACCTTTTCAAACGTTGCACGACCCATGACGATCGCATCCACCGTCTGCATGAAGTCGGCGTAGCCACAGTCTTCACCAGCCGGTACGGATGCATTGGCCCGCTCGAGCCAGTCGATGGAGCCGTCGCTGCGGGCGATGCAACCATCCAGACTGGTGGCGATGAAGACGGAGCACTTGGTGGACATGGGACCACAGAAACGAGACGAGACACACAGGATCAGCTGGTGGACATCAGCCCCAGCTGGCAGTTTCATACTCCTCTGGTTGGCACAATTCCCGCTTCTTCCCTTCAAAGGATTCATACAGGGCTCGGTGCCTGGCAAGCCCGTAGTCGTCGGCCCGGGTGTCGTAGGTGCCAACCCACTGAAGGAGGTTGTCGAGATTCGCGTCCTGTTCCTGACGGGAGCTGAACTTTTCGGGCTCCCAGGGTCTTGAGCGGCAGTGGGCCACGCAGGCCTCGACCCCGGGATTCAGAAAGATCAGTTCATCGGCACAGGCCAGGACCGGTTCCAGGATGTCTGCGTAGCAGCCTTCGATGATCCAGCTGTCCTGCTCGGAGATCCAGCGCCTAACGGCCTCGATGCTGTCCTGAAGGGGACGTCGTTCGGTTCCGCCCTGAAAGGCGACCTCATCCAGCGATAACCGGGCGACAGGCTGCCTGGCGATCAGCTTCCTGGCCAGGGTGCTCTTGCCGGCCCCGGCGTTGCCAAGAATGATGACCTTCATCGATCAACGGGCTCAAGGATCAAACGGACTGAGCTTGATCGACATGGTCGTGTCCGGCGCATGCTGATGAGCGGAGGGTTCAATCGCCGGCGTCCAGGGCCTGGAGCTGGCGGCGCAGCAGCCCTGCCAGGAGCTCACACTCCTGCGGCGTCGTGCACTGCTCCAGCCGTTCCCGCTCGCTGCCAAGGATCTGGGGCAGCACCGACTCCACCAGCTGGGCTCCCCTGGCCGTGAGCCGCACCAGGACGCTGCGCCGGTCCGTCGTTTCACGGTGCCTCTCGACCAAGCCGTCGGCCTCGAGGCGGTCGATCCGGTTGGTCATCGCCCCCGAGGACAGCATCAAGGCGCCGTAGAGCTCGGTGGGGGTGAGCTGGTACGGGGGAGGCTGGCGCCGGAGGGTGGCCAGCACATCGAAGGACCAGAGGCTGAGCCCATGGGGGGCCAGCAAGGCTTCGCGCTGGCGCTCCAGCAGCCGGGCGAGGCGCAGGATCCGCCCCACCACGGCCAGGGCGGAGACATCCAGCGCCGGGGAGGCCTGTTGCCACTGGCTCTGGATCTGGTCGATGCGGTCGGAGGCCATGGCCCGAGGATAGCTTGACGTCGAGACAACTCACCCCCTAACTTCGGATCAAGTCTCTTGATATCGAGATGTCTTGCCTGTCTCTGCCCCGCTCGCGGGCGCCCGTTGTCCCCATCTCCTCGGCGATGGCGATCGCCATGGCCCTGCTGGCCGGCGCCCTGCTGCCGGTGCAGGCGGCCATGAACGCCCAGCTGGCCCAGTCGCTCCAGTCCGTTCCCCTGGCCGCCTTCCACTCCTACCTGCTGGGTTCGCTCACCCTGATCGGGCTGCTGCTCAGTGGCCTGATGCCGGCACCCGACTGGCGGGCGATCGGCACGGCGCCGCGCTGGACCCTGCTGGCCGGGGTGCTCGGCGCCTGGTACGTGAGCTCCAGCACCCTGGTGATCCCGCGTCTCGGCGCCACCCTCACCCTCGGGCTGGTGGTGGCCGGCCAGGCGGTCGCCGGCCTCGTGGTGGATCACCACGGCTGGCTGGGGGTGCGCCGCCAGCGCCTCGGCGCCCGGGGCTGCGCGGCGATGGCGCTGTTCCTGGCGGCCATGGTCCTGCTCTCCCAGTCGGGAGGTGGGCGATGAACCCCCTCTCCGCCGTGCTCTGTGCCTTCTCGGCGGGCAGCCTGCTCTCGCTGGGCGGGGCCGCCAATGCGCGCCTGGGCGGCACCCTGCGCTCCGCGGTGGCCGCCGCCACGATCAACTTCCTGGTGGGTGCCGCCGCCCTCGGCCTGCTGCTGTCCCTGGGGGGTTTCCGTGCCGGCCCCATCGAGCGGCTCGCCGCTGTCCCGCCCTGGGCCCTGGGCGGCGGCATGCTCGGCGCCCTCTACGTCACCCTCTCCACCCTGGTGATTCCCAGGCTCGGACTCACCGCCACCACCATGACGGTGGTCTGCAGCCAGCTGATCGGCTCGCTGCTGATCGACCACTGGGGCTGGCTGGGGGTCCCCCAGCAACCGACCGGGCCCGGCCGCTGGCTGGCGGTGCTGCTGCTGCTGGTCGCCGTCGCCCTGCGCCGCCGTGATGGCTGACGCACCGAGCGGCCTGCGCATGGGGGTGGCCTGCTCCGCCTTTGTGGTGATCGGCGCGGTGGAAGCGGCCCTTGGCGTGCTGGTGCCCTCGCTGCTGGACACCTTCACGCTGAGCACGGGATCGGTGACGCTGCTGCTGGCCAGCCAGATCGGTGGCTATCTGCTGGCGGCCCTGCTGAACGGCGTGGCGAACAGCCGCCTCGGCCTGGACCGACTGCTGGTGCTGGCCTTCACGCTGCTGACCTCGGCCCTGCTGCTCTACGCCCTCACCCCCCGCTGGGACCTGATGGTGGCCACGGGGGTGGCCGTGGGCCTGGGCATCGGCCTGGTCGACGCCGGCCTCAACACGGCCGTGGCGCAGCACGCCGCCGGCGCCAGGCTGATCGGCCCGCTGCACGGCTTCTACGGCGTCGGCGCCGTCACGGGGCCGGCGATCGCCACCACGGTGCTGGCCCTGGGGGGCGGCTGGCGGCTGGTGTACCTGGTGCTGGCCGGCCTGGGGGGCCTGGTGCTGCTGGTGGTCTGGCGGCAACGGCGGGCCTGCCCGGGGCCGCATCCCGCCGGGGCCGCCGGCGGCTGGCGCGTGCTGGGGCAGGCCCTGCGGCGGCCTGCCGTGGGGCTGAGCGGGCTGGTGCTGCTCAGTGCGGTGGGCCTCGAGGCCTCGATCGGCACCTGGGCCTTCAGCGTTCAACACCTGGGCCGCTCCCAGTCGGCGGTGGCGGCCGGCATCGGCGTCAGCCTCTACTGGCTGGGGCTGACGCTGGGTCGTTTCGGTTTCGGCGGTCTGGTGGGGCGGCTGGGCGTGATCCGGTGGATCGCCTGCTCGCTGGCCCTGCTGCTGGCAGCCCTGATCGGCTGGTCTGGTGGGGCCGCGCCCTGGCTCGCCCTGCCGCTGGCGGGATTCGGCCTGGCCGGGATCTTTCCCGCCACAATCCTGCTGATCGCGCGGCGCCTGCCCGTCGCTCTGGTGCCGGCCGCCATCGGCCTGGCCACCAGTGCCGCCAGTGCCGGTGCGGTGGCCGTGCCCACCTCGCTGGGCTGGATGGCCGCTGCGATGGGGTTGGCCGCCGTGCCCGCCCTGCTGATCCCCGTGGGGCTGGCCCTGGCCGGCCTCCATGTCCTTCTCCTGCCTCGCCATGGTTGACATCGGACTGACCCATGTGGCCCTGCCCGTCACGGATCTGGAGCGGAGCCTGGCCTTCTATGCCACCTACACCGACCTGCGCGTTCTCCACCGGCGGGACAGCGGGACGGGGCTGCGCGTCGCCTGGATCGGCGATGGCACCCGGCCCTTCGTCGTGGTGCTGATCGAGACCGCCGTGGTCGACGCTCCGCTGCGGCCCCTGGGCCATCTCGGGGTGGGCTGCGCCACGCCGGAGCGGCTGCTGGAACTCTGCGAACGGGCCCGCGCCGAGGGGGTGCTGGTGGCAGAGCCCCGGGACGATGGCCCGCCCGTGGGGCTCTGGGCCTTCCTGCGGGATCCCGACGGCCACACCCTGGAGCTCTCCTACGGCCAGGAGATCGGCCTGGCCTCCACCCCCACCCCTGAGACGCCATGAACCACGACACGGACCTGCACTGGCTGAATGAGCCACCGCGATGGGAGCGCGTGGCCGCCACCGGCCGCCTGCGGCTCTGGCCGGCGGGCCGCACCGACTTCTGGCAGCGCACCCACTACGGGTTCGAGGCCGACAACGGCCACGCCCTGCTGCGGGAGGTGGAGGGTGATGGGGTGCTCACCACCCGGGTGACGGCCCATCCGCAGCACCGCTACGACCAGGCCGGGCTGCTGCTGCGGTTGTCACCGGCCTGCTGGATCAAGACCTCGATGGAATACGAACCGGACGGCCCCAACCAGCTTGGCGCGGTGGTGACCAACGCCCAGGCCTCCGACTGGTCGACCCAGCCCCTGGCACGGGAGATCACCACGGTGTGGTTCCGGCTGCGCCGCGAGGGCCGGGATGTGATCGCCGACGCCAGCCTGGATGGGGAGAATTGGCAGCAACTTCGGATGGCCCGGCTGCAGGAGCTGGGCGAGACGGGACCAGCACAGATGGGCCTCTATGCCTGCAGCCCTACGGCGGCGGGTTTCCTGGCTGAATTCGATCACGTCGACTGGCAGCCGGGAAGAATGTCGTAGTGCATGACGTCTTCCCGGGTGCCGAGCTTGGTGTACAACGCGACTGCAGGGTCATCGCCGTAGTCCGCCTGCACAAAGATGACGTAAATGCCGCGCTGCTGGGCAATGCGCTTGATGGAGTTGATGAGTTCGGTGGCGATGCCCTGGCGCCTGAACTCCTCCGCGACCGCTAAATCGTAGATGTAGAACTCGCTGCGCTCCTGCTCAAACTTGTGGAGGACGTAACCGGTCAGGCCGCCGACAACCTGGCCTGCCGCGAAGGCGGCGACAGCGATGAAGGTGTCGCTGGCCAGAAGCCTGGTGAGGTAGGTGTCATTGGGTGGATGGTTGAGGTACGACTCGGGGTCGTCGAAGGCGTCACTGAAGAGCCCCAGCATCTGGCGGAGCGCTGGAGCGTCAGTGGAGCCGAGGACACGGATCGACCATGCGGAGTTCACGGGTTTCGTTGTGGTTGATGTTCGGCATCTCGCTCACAATGAACTACACCGGCTCGAAGCCCGATGCTGCGGGAGAGACGACGAACACGAAGACAAGCGGTTCTTGCCCGGTGTTAAGCACACCGTGAACGTCTCGGCGACGGGCAACCAGCACATCTCCCTTGGCTATGGCAACCGACTCCCCGTTAGCACTGAGGCGGTACTCGCCGCAACCTGAAAGAATTGTCCATGTATCCTGGCCATCAGGATGCACATGAGCCGAGATATGCTGGCCGGGCTTGACATACCAAGCAACGACCACGGCGTCAGCCGACTCGGTGATGACGGAGCGAATGGGCTCACCGTCTGCGGGTCGGAGGAAATCTGTGACCTTGAATAAACGCTCCGGGCTCATCATGGTCTCGATGGAACGGGGTTAGGCGAGTTTTAGCGACAATGGCAGCCCAGCGGCTCTTGGAGGCCGGACGCTGGGCGGAAAAACTGTACGCGAGTCAGCCGTTTTTCAGTTCAATCTGCATGTTGCGCATCACCGAACGGTATCAAGGGTATCCAGATCCTTGATGAAGATCACGCGGTCTTCACCCTCCCCGTCATAGCCCATAGCGACGGGCAGGCCGTCGACCTTGTCGTCGGAGTCAAGGAGAGAGAAGCCGATGCGACGATGGAAGGCTATCGGCCGACCACCCCACCATTCATCAACAACCGAGATGATCGGTTGATCGTCGTCCTGCTCCAGATGTCTGATGACGACCTCGGTCATCGCCTCCTCCTCAGCAGACGGAAGGCCAAACGCTTGCCATCAACTGGCCGCAGTGGTTTTGTGAGAAAAATGAATCACCTGGTGGCGTCCGAGGTGAATGGCCATGTTAAACGGACCCAACAGTGCCTCCAAGAACGTCTGAATATGCACTAGCCAGCTTGGCTTTCCCACCAAACTCGACAACTGCACCGTGGGCAACGATGACTCTATCGAAGTCCCATGATAAGACCACCTGAATTGACTTACGAAGTGAGTCCTTGTCCGTCGAAGCCAGTCGCTCAAGAATAGTAGGTTCAAGACAATTATATCCACCGGCGACTCGAGTCGTGAATCGAGTTAACCAGGGGAATGAGATATCGAAATTGAAGGCGCTATCTGTCAGTACTATTGTTTTACTAGGCACGTGGCAAAAAGCAAACTCGTTCAAGGGGGAGGGGCCGAATGGGCCCAGGGTCTTGAGACCAGAAAGACTGCAGATTAGGATTCCGGGCCATGGTGAAGAACCGGCAGCTATCAGAAGGTTGTCAATCAACAGGTCAGGGCACTTCCGCTTTAGAGCGGAGGACCCCCATAGCTTGGCTTGTGGATGGCGATGCTTGAATTCATTGCAGTAAAGATGGTGGTATGAATTTGGCGCCACAAGATCGCTTACGATACCAAGCTCTGATAACTCTTCTTCGAGCTCAAGTGTTGGCTTGATTGGCGATATGACAATTAGCCTGCAAGATTCTTGATCGCGGACAACAGTCATCCTGGTGCCGATGCTTAGGCCGAAATACTTCTGTGGCTGTTCAGCCACCCAGATGTTGTTATCCAGACATCGAAGCATCACTCAGCGAATCCATTGAGGACATGGCAAAGATACAAGACCCGCGTGGCGTCAGCCCTGCCACAAAACACTCGTAGCAAGCCCTCGTTCCGTCTAACGCTCCAGATCAGAAGCGGGTTATGCCTATGGCATCGGCGACACCATTCGTTCCCGTCTTCTGAATCTTGATGTCAGGCCCCCTTCACACAACAGACGCGCACGGCCCGCACGATGCTGCTTGCGACGTGCTCGCCGATGGCCTGGAGAGTCACGCCCTGGATGCCGAGGAATCAGCCTCCCGACGGGTGAGCAGGTAGCCCAGGGGGCCGAAGGAACCCACAGCCAGCGTGGCCAGGATCCAGGGCCAGGGGTTCCGCCCCTGCGCCCTCGCATCGCGCCACATCCACACCATGACGAGGATCAGGGCAATCACGAGGTCGGCGAAGACCTGGGCGGCGGCGAAGCTGCGGAAATTCGGCTCGATGATGCCCCAGTAGCCGTGGTACCAGAGGGCTGCGCCACTCAGGGCCGCAAAGAGGGCAAGGACGATGACGATCAGAGCGCGTTGCATGGTGGGGGGCATCAGCCTTGGAGCCTTGACTCTCCGACCATTGGGGAATGGGAGCAATTACCTCAGAGGTAATGGCCCGATCCATGGACCTTGGTTGAATGCGGCATGTCCCATGCCTCTCCATCTCTCAGAGAGGCCCTCCAGAGGGCCCGCAAGGCCCGACGCGTCAGCCAACTTGAGCTGGCGCTGCAACTGGGGGTCTCCCAGCGCCATGTCAGCTTTGTCGAGAGCGGCCGCTCCCGTCCGAGCCGCGAGCTGCTGATCGCCTGGCTGCGGGTTCTTGACGTCCCCATGGCCCTCAGCAATGAGGCCTTGATCACGGCCGGGTACGCCCCCGCCTACACCGAGGGGCAGCTGGACGATCCGTGGCTGGCCGATGCCGGACAGGCCCTCGAACAGCTGCTGAAGGCCCACGAACCCGCGCCAGCCCTCATCCTCGATGCCGAATGGAATCTGCTGCGCATGAACAGTGGGACCATCTGGCTGGTGACGACACTCATGCCATCCGCTGCTGCCCTGATGGGCCAGGGGCCCGTGAACATCCTCGACCTGCTCACGCACCCGGAAGGTCTGGCTCGACACGTGACCAACCTTGACGACGTGGGTCCGCGCTTCCTGGCGATGCTGCGCCGTGAAGCCGCGTCCCATCCTTCGCTGCAGCCTCGCGTGGCCGCCTATGAGGCCTTCCTGGTCTCGCGTCTCGGCAGCGTGACACCATCGGGATCATGGTCACGCCCGCAAGCGCCCGTGCTCACCACGCGGTTCGCATCACCGCACGGGGAACTTGCCTTCTTCAGCATGTTCTCGACGTTCGGAACGCCCAATGACATCACGCTGGCTTCGCTGCGGGTGGAGCATATGTTCCCGGCGGACGATGCCACACGCTTGGTGCTCAAGCAGCAGATGGGTTGATGGAGTGACCAACGCTGTAGCGCATTGGTAGGCATGAAGTCTTGCGAGTGCGCACTCACTGAAAACAAGCACTAACGGAACACCATCGCGACGGTCAGTTGGCAGCAACTTCAGCGCGTTGCGCCGCCACGCGACCGGATCAAGATGATGCGAGCGAATGCCAGGAGTGCTGAGACCAGGAGTATGCAGATGCCCGCGGCCATGAGCCAGCCAGAGATGCTTCTATGCAATGCCTCCTCAGCTCGCAGTGCAGGTGTTGGGTCCTGATAGGGAACACCTACGAAGTGAACACCCCAGATGAAGCCGCCGATGAACAGTGGCAACCCCACCATGGCCATGCGCTTCAGTGTGCGAGGGTTCAGCTTCGAGGCGGTGACGTAGGCAAGCTCTTCACCGAGTGACGGTGGTTCGACGGCGCATCGATACCCGGTCGTGTCGCTCAGCTGCCTGCGGGCTATGGCGGGTGCGTGATCTGTGGCCTGACCTTCCAGATCAGAAGCGGGCAGGAGCTGCTGGTGATTGCCTAAATCCGCAACTCCCGCCTTCTGTATCTGGATGTCAGATGCCGTGAAATAGCCATCAGCTTAGCCTCTTAGACTCAACGTGACGAGCGAACCTGTCCAAGATAGCTTGCCAACCCTGCCGTTGCTGCTCAGCCGAATTGATTGATTCGGCATCGAAGCTCTCACGAACAGTCACGGACGCATCACTCTCAGCGAACTCCACTGCTACTTGCCGCTCGTCTTCTAAAGCGAATTCAATGAGTTCGTAGGGGACCACTTTCGAGAAAGTGCCTTCGAGATCAAAGCCCATACTGCCATCTTTGGCCTCCATGCGGTAAGAGAACTTTCCACCGGGGCTCAGGTCGATCTTTGCACTTGGGCAATGCCAGTCTTCCGAAGCCGCATTCCACTGCTGAATGTCAGCAGATGAGGTCCACGCTTTCCACACGTCTTCGATGGGAGCGGCAACATTGACTTCAATCGTGATTCGCATGGTTCTCCTTGGTTGTGACGTGCATCAAACGTTCGAGTTTACCGGCCCGCCATAGCGGGTCCGGTGGTTCAACGAGGCGTTAGGCAGCGCTGTGTCCGGCAAGGCGTGCACCTGGCCTTATATGACTTGGCCAATGCGCAGGAGATTGCCGTCAGGATCGACGATGGCAAACTCTCGGAGACCCCACGGCTTGTCTTCGAGTCTGTCCATGCGTGGGATGCCTGTGCGTGGTAACCCAAGCGCTGAGCACGCTTTGTAGAAAGTATCTACGTCTTGGACTCTGATGTAGCAGCCAGCTGAGGACTCTGCAGGTTGGAGATCCATGTGGGTGAAGAAATGCAGTTCGACTGCACCACGCCTGAAGATGGCGTAATCGCTGGTGAAGGCGTGCGCTCCGCCCTCGAAGCCGAGTCGTCGATAGAACTCTGTAGTCGAGGCGACTGAGCGAGATGGCAGCGTAGGGATAGCGAGATCGTAGTTCTGCATCGTGGTGGGACTCTCTTTGTTTGCGCCGCCTAACGCCAAGATCAGAAGCGGGCAGAAACATTGGCATAGAACACATCTTCCGCTCCTGTCTTCTGCATCTTGATGTTAGGCAGTACTCCGGGAAGCGCTACCGGCGCTGTCTTTCTAGCCTTGTCTACACCAGTATATGGTCTAAGCGCTATACTGGCTTAGCAATGCATAGAGCCCACGCCGCAGGAGACCCATGGATGCCGTGAGAAACCCATTTGCGCCTGGAGCCGGGAGTAATCCACCAGAGCTTGCCGGGCGCGAAGCCATACTTGAGGACGCGCAGACAGCAATCCAAAGGGCGCTGATAGCTAAGTCCAGCCGCTCACAGATGCTGCTTGGCCTACGCGGCGTAGGGAAGACGGTGCTACTCAACAAAATCGAGGAGATGGCCGAAGCAGCAGGGCACGTGACATCTTTTATCGAAGCACCAGAAGGAAAACCCTTAAGCGAGTTACTCGTTCCAAAGATCAATCAAGCCTTACGCAAACTCTCGATCTCGGAGAAAGCGAGGGCCACAGTTCACCAAGCTCTTCGGGCACTTCGCTCCTTCGCCTCTGCGTTCTCTATCTCGTACGGAGACGCGTCAATTTCGGTTGATCCGGAAGCAGGCGTCGCTGATAGCGGAGAGATGGAGGCAGACCTACCTGAATTGTTCGTACGCGTAGGCGAAGCAGCAAAAGCCGCCGGCAAGGCGTGGACGCTTCTCATTGACGAAGTTCAGTACCTACGCTCTGAGGATTTAGCAGCTCTGATAGTCTCTCTCCATAGAGTTAACCAAAAAGGCCTGCCTGTTCTCTTTTTCGGTGCGGGGCTACCACAGGTTGCGGCACTTTCAGGTGATGCAAAATCGTACGCCGAACGGCACTTTCATTACCCTGCGGTTGGCCCGCTTGGGGAGACTGCGGCGGCCACTGCAATTCGACAGCCAATTAAGGATGAGGGTGAGAACATTGATTCCAAAGCGATCGAAGAGATCTTCGCAAAGACCAAAGGCTATCCTTACTTTCTGCAGGAGTGGGGTTATCAGTGCTGGAATATTGCCGAAGGTCCATGCATCAAGCTAGAAGATGCATCGAAAGCTGCGGGAGAGGCAACGAAACGGCTGGATGATGGCTTCTTCAAGGTGCGCTTTGATCGCTTGACGCCTAAGGAGCGAGAGTATGTTATAGCGATGGCCAAACTCGGTGAAGGGCCGTATAGATCATCGGACGTCGCAGCCGCGCTGAATGAAACTCCCCAAAGCTTGGGCCCTAGGCGCGCACAGATCATCAGCAAGGGAATGATCTACAGTCCATCCCACGGCGATATTGCATTCACCGTGCCTATGTTCAGCGAGTATCTAATACGCAACTACGTGGCACAGCCCAGCAATGAGTAGCTACGCGGGCTGCGATTGATCGGTGTCTATGTTCTGCCTAACGCTTGCCATCACCTGGCCGCACTGATTCATTGGGATGAACAGGCAGAATTTGGTGGCGGCCCAGGTGCATGGCATTGTTAGCCTGAGAAGACAAGATCATTCAGAACTATGTACATGACGCATTGCTTCCCCTGAATTGCCTGGAATGCACCCATGCTGCTTACGAGAGTCTTTTGACCAGTGCATCTATGCTCTTTCCAACAACCGCAACTACTATTGGATGACGAAGCAGATTTGCTAATGCATCTTTCGCGCTCTTCTTTTCTTGCAAGTCGGTTGTGCTCTTGTCGATTTCAGTAATTAGTGAGTCAAGCCCTGAGGTAATAGCCAGGGAGTTATGGTCGCCGACCTGAATGCCGTGTGACTGGGTGATATTTACAACGGTATCGCCTTTTCTTCGAGGCAAGAGAGAGGAAGGTTTCTCAAGAGTCAGTTTATAGGAAGCTGGAATAGCATGAAACTTAGCAGTATATTCGACGTCCAGAGCCTTATGCGTCTCAACTTTGCCGTTGGGAAGATTGCGAAGCACGACGTCTCCCTCATCAACGTCAATGCTCTCGTCAAAAATTGTGCAGCTTGAGCCATCGAACGCGCAGTCATATGGTCCAATCTCGGTTCCATCCGATTTCAGTATCGAAACCTTGTCTGTGAGAAGCGAACGAAATGGATTGGACATGAGAATATGTTTCAGAGGCTTTCTATCTGCGGGTCAGGCTAACTCTTTATTGGGTGGTTCCGTGAACCACGAACCGGCCTTCGCTCGTTTCCGTGAACCACAGCTATTACCCATGGCCCATCGGACAAGAATCCGTTCCTGAACAGTGATCTTAGTTGGAAAGCCAAGTTTTTTCGCCGTAGTTCACGGGTCCGATAACCACTTGTAGCCATTACTACATCATGTCTGCTGGGCTGCAGACATCGAGCGGCCCCCTATTCAGCACATGGGTGTAGATCATGGTGGTGCTCACGTCTTGATGTCCAAGCAGTTCCTGGATCGTTCGGATGTCCTGGCCCCGTTCCAGCAGGTGGGTCGCGAAGGAGTGGCGGAAGGTATGGCAACTGGCCGCCTTCGTGAGTCCCGCCTCGGCCACCGCCCGCTTCACAGCCTTCTGCACCACGCTCGGATCGAGGTGGTGGCGGCCCTGGGTTCCTGAGGCCCGGTCTCGCCAGCGGTTTTGTTGGGGAAACACCCATTGCCAGGCCCACTCCCGATCCGCCTTCGGGTATTTCCTCGCCAGGGCGTAGGGCATCACCACCCGGCCCCAGCCCGCCGCCAGATCACCCTGATGCAGCTGGCGCACCCTCCGCAGATGCTCCTGCAGTTCGGGCACCAGGCTTTGCGGCAGCAGCGTCAACCGGTCCTTGCCGCCCTTGCCGTCGCGCACCGTGAGCTCCCATCGCTGAACATCGAGATCCTTCACGCGCAGGCGCAGCGCCTCCATCAGCCTGAGCCCGCTTCCGTACAGCAGCCCCACCACCAGGGCCGCCTCTCCCTCCAGTCGTTGGCGCACCGCCCGCACCTCCGCTTCGCTGAGCACCACCGGCAGCCGGCGCCGTGTTCGCGCCCGCACCACCCCCTCCAGCGCCAGATCCCGCTCCAGCAGCTCCCTGTACAGAAACAGCAGCGCCGCCAGCGCCTGGTTCTGGGTGGAGGCACTCACCTGCAGGTCCACCGCCAGGTGGCTCAGAAAGGCGTTCACCTCGGCGCTTCCCATCTCGCGCAGATGACGCCTGCCGTGAAACCGCAGAAATCGCCGCAGCCACTGCTCGTAGGTGTTCACGGTGCGGCGGGCGTAATGGCGCACCTGCAGCTCCTCGCGACAGCGCTGGATCAGACCGGGGGCGCGGCTGGCGTCGGCCATGGCCTTGAGAGTGTGGGGGGCCCTCCAGAGGGTTCCCAGCTGCAGCCATGTCCACGGATACGGCCTGAGCCGCAAAAGCAGAACCTTCCGATGCCCTCCCCCCTCACCATCCGCCCCCTGCAGAGCGCCGAAATCCCCACCGTGACCGGCTGGGCGCGGCGGGAGGGCTTCGCTCCTGGGGTGGGCGATGTGGCCATCTACCGCCAGACCGATCGCCAGGGTCTCTGGGTGGGCTGGCTCGGCGAGGAGCCGGTGGGGTGCATCGCCGGGGTCCGCTACAACGCCGCCTACGGCTTCATCGGCCTGTTCCTGGTGGTGCCCGCCCAGCGCGGCAGGGGCTACGGGGTGCAGCTGTGGCGCCACGCCCTTGAGCACCTGGCCGACGTGCCCTGCATCGGCCTGGAAGCCGCGCCCGACCGGATCGACGACTACGCCGGCTGGGGCTTCGCGCCCGCCTCCCCCACCACCCGCTGGCAGCGGCTCGCCGGCGACCATGCGCCCCCGCCGCTGGCCGCGCCGGAGCCCCCCTGGTGCCTGCTGGAGGGCGGCGCCATCCCGGCCGCCGCTGTGCAGCGCTTCGATGCCGAGCGGGAGCCCTCGCCCCGCCCCCACTTCCTGCGCCAGTGGCTGCGGCATCCGGCCGGCACGGTGCTGGCCCTGGTGGATCGGGCCGGCGCCTGCCACGGCTTCGGCCGGGTGCGGCCCTGCCTGCTGGCCGACGGTGACGGCTGGCGCCTCGGGCCCCTGGTGGCGGACAGTCCCGCCGCCGCCCGGGCCCTGCTCGAGGGCCTGCTGCAGCGCCATCCCGGCATGGTGCTGATCGATGCCCCCGGCGCCAATGCCGCCGCCGCCCCGCTGCTGGCGTCGCTGGGGTTCACCCCGGCCTCCCGCACCCTGCGCATGTACCGGGGTGTGCCGCCGATGGTGACGCTGGCGGATGTGTATGGGCTGGCCTGCCTGGAGCTGGGCTGATCGCCGGCATGCCTCCAGCACCGCGATGGGTCCCCTACCTTCGATGCCATGCCGTCGCGCACCTCCTTCCCGTTCCCCGGCCTGGTGCTGCTGACCCTGGCCCTGGCGGCACCGCTCACGGCCGGGCGCCTCGGGGCCGGGCCGATCCCGCTGATGGAGCCGGCGGGCATGGAGCTGCTGGTGGCGAGCGGCGAGCGGGCCGACTACGGCCCCCTGGCCGAACAGTTCCTCACCCAGGCCAACCTGGCCTACTGCGGCGTGGCCAGTGCCGCCATGGTGCTCAACAGCCTGGCCGTGCCCGCCCCGGCCGTGCCGGGCTACGGCCGTTACCGCTTCTGGACCCAGGAGAACGTCTTCGAGGTGCCGGCCGGCCGCGCGGTGGTGAGTGCTGAGGTGGTGCGCCGCCAGGGCATGACCCTGGCCGAGCTGGCCGCCCTGCTCGCCAGCCACGGGGTGGCGGCCGAAGCGATCCACGGCGACCAGCTCAGCCTGGAGCAGTTCCGCGCCCTGCTGCGCGCCAACCTCAGCCAGCCCGGCGACCGCCTGCTGGCCAACTACCTGCGCCCGGCCCTCGGCCAGGCCGGCGGCGGCCACATCGCCCCGCTGGCCGCCTTCCACGCCCCCAGCGATCGGGTGCTGATCCTCGATGTGGCCCGCTACCGCTACCCCTCGGTGTGGGTGCCGGTCGCCGACCTCTGGAAGGCGATCCGCACCATCGACTCCACCTCGGGCCGCAGCCGCGGCCTGGTCACGATCCGGACAGCTCCGGGGGCGACACCGCCTCCAGAAAGCTTTCCGCCACCCGGTCCCAGCTGAACGGGCCCACGTGCTCGCGGCCGTAGGCGCGGCAGCGGGCCTGCAGCTCGGCATCGGTGAGCAACTGCAGCAGGGCCTCGGCCAGGGCCGCCGGATTCCGCGGCGGCACCAGCAGGCCGGCCCGGCCGTGGGGCACCACCTCGGGGATCGCCGTGGCCGTGGTGCTCACCACCGGCAGCCCGCTGGCCATCGCCTCGAGGAACACGATCCCGAAGCCTTCCTGGATCGACGGCAGGCAGAACACCGCGCTGCGGCGGTACCAGTCGCGCACCACGCCGTCGTCGGCCAGGGCCCCCAGCAGCTGCACCACCTGCCCCAGCTCCAGCCGCTCCACCAGCGCCTGCAGCGCCCCGTGCTCCGGCCCGTCGCCGATCACCACCAGCCGAGCACTGGGCAGCCGCTGGTGCACGGCCGCAAACGCCGTGATCAGATCGGCCACCCGCTTACGCGGGTACTGGCGCGCCACGCACAGCACCGTGTGGGGCTCGCGGGCCCCATCCAGGGCGGCCAGGGCAGCAGCGTCCGCGCCCGCCGGGTTCCAGAGCCGGGTGTCGATGCCCTCCGGCACCAGCCGCAGCCGGCCGGCCGGCACGCCGTAATGCGCTTCGATGCGCTCGCAGCAGTAGCGACTGGTGGAGAGCACCAAGGGCGCCCGGCGGGCGTTGAGGCGCTCCAGCCTGGAGAGGCCCCAGAGCATCCGCCGCGGCCAGCCGCTCTCGCAGCGCGACTCCTCCGCCAGCACCCCCTTGATGCAGCACACGTAGGGCACCGGGCAGCGGTGTGCCACCCGGAAGCCATCGATGTCGAAGCCCACCACCAGGTCGTAGCGGCCCTCGGCGGCCACCAGGCGGCGGGGCAGGGTGAGGTTGAACCAGAGGCGGCGCAGCAACAGATTGCGGGGCCAGGCCCCCTCGGGCACCAGCCGCTCCACGGTGTGGCCCCGGGCGATCAGGGCCCCGGCCAGGCCACCGATGGCCGCCGCCGTGCCGCTGCCCTGGGCCACGTCCTGCAGCCAGGAATCGAGAAAGGCGATGCGCATGGTGCGGCCGGCCGCCGGCCTACACCCGTGCCGCCAGGCCGGTGGGCTCGAGCATCAGCTTGCTGTTGCGCACCTCCTCATCCATCTCGATCGGGTAGTTGCCGTCGAAGCAGGCGGTGCAGAAGTGGCTGGAGTTGGCCTGGGCCGCCTCCACCATGCCCTCCTTGCTCAGGTAGCTGAGTGAGTCGACGCCCAGGTGCCGCTCGATCTCCTCCAGCGTCAGACGGGCGGCGATCAGGTGGTCCTGGGTGTCGGTGTCGATGCCGTAGAAGCAGGGGTGCGTGACCGGGGGCGAGCTGATCCGCATGTGCACCTCGGTGGCACCGGCATCCCGCAGAGCCGCCACCAGCTTGCGGCTGGTGGTGCCGCGCACGATCGAATCGTCGATCACCACCACCCGCTTACCGGAGAGCACATCCGGCAGGGGGTTGAGCTTCACCCGGATGCCCGCCTCCCGCATCGCCTGGGTGGGCTGGATGAAGGTGCGGCCCACGTAGCGGTTCTTGATCAGTCCATCGGCGAAGGGGATGCCGCTGGTGTGCGAATAGCCGATCGCCGCCGGGATGCCCGAATCCGGCACGCCGATCACAATGTCGGCCGCCACCGGGTTCTCCCGGGCCAGCACCTCGCCGATCCGCACCCGGTAGCTGTAGAGCGATTCGCCGAAGAAGCGGCTGTCGGGCCGGGCGAAGTAGATCATCTCGAAGACGCACAGCTTGCTGGGCTCCTCGCACCAGCGCTGCCGCTCGGGGATCGGATCGGCCTGGCGGAAGTGGATCAGCTCGCCGGGCTGGACATCGTCAACGAACGTGGCGCCAATGATGTCGAGGCCGCAGCTTTCACTGCTGGCCACCCACTGGCCCTGCTCCGGTTCGCCCAGCATGCCGAACACCAGCGGCCGGATGCCGTGGCCATCGCGCAGGGCGAACAGGCCGTCGGGGGTGCCGATCACCAGGCTGAAGGCGCCGCGGCAACGGGCCGCCGCCGCCCGGATCGCCGCATTCCAGCCCAGGCCGGAATCCACCGCCTCCTGCAGCGCGAAGGCGATCAGCTCCGAGTCGGTGGTGGAGGTGAACTCCCCGGCCATGTGGTCGAGCGAGACCCGCAGCTCCGCCGCATTCACCAGGTTGCCGTTGTGGGCCAGGGCCAGCGGCCCCAGGCGCGTCATCAGCACCACCGGCTGGGCATTGCAGACCTTGCTGCTGCCGGTGGTGGAATAGCGGTTGTGGCCCACGGCCAACTGGCCCGGCATCCGCTCCAGCACCTCCTGGTCAAACACCTGGCTCACCAGGCCCATGTCCTTGTGCAGCCGCACCTTCACATCGTCGAAGACGGCGATGCCGGCCGACTCCTGGCCCCGGTGCTGCAGGGCGTACAGCCCGAAATAGGTCAGGTTGGCCACCGCCTGCCCCGGCGCCAGCACGGCGAACACACCGCAGGCCTCCTCCGGCTTGTCGGGGCGGTCGCTCTGGTTGCCTCCAGGGGTGATCAGCGGGTCCTGCGCATCGCGGTGATCAGCGCAGGGCACGGGGCGTCTCACCATGGGGGAAGCTTCATCTTCGCCCATTACCGATCGGGTGGGGGCCCGGCTTTCCGCAACCGGCCGGGGATCGCCTGCTCATAGGTGTCGCGCAGCTGCTCCACCGCCAGCGCCAGCAGGGGCTCCCCGCCCCGCGCCACCACCAGGCGGGAATCCGCCGTCACTGTGCCCAGACGTTCAGCCGGAATGGCCGCACCAGCCTTCGCCAGGGCGGCTTGCCAGAGCGCCTCCTGCGCGGGGGCCACGCTCACCAGCAGCCGCGCCCCGCCCTCGGCGAACAGCAGCCGGTCGGGGCGCGCGTCGCCGGCGGGCAGCTCCAGATCAGCCCCCAGGCCCGAGGCGATGCAGGCCTCCGCCAGCGCTACTGCCAGGCCGCCATCGGAGAGGTCGTGGGCGGAGCGCACCAGACCCGCCGCGATCGCCTGGCGCAGGAACCCCTGCACGCCCGGCTCCAGGGCCAGGTCCGTCAGCGGCGGGCGGCCCGTGAGCCGGCCGTGCACCACCTCCAGGTAGCTGCTGCCCCCCAGCCCCAGGCGGTCGTCGCCGCTCTCCTCGAGCGGCACCCCCAGCAGCCAGATGGCATCACCGGCCTGGCGCCAGGCCAGCCCCGTCACGTGGGCCAGGTCGTGCACCAGCCCCACCATGCCCACCACCGGGGTGGGGTGGATCGGCTGCATGCGGCCGTCCGGCAGGCGGGTCTCGTTGTACAGCGAGACGTTGCCGCCGGTGACCGGCGTGGCCAGGGCGCTGCAGGCCGTCGAGAGGCCGCGGCAGGCCATCGCCAGCTGCCAGTAGCCGGTGGCGGTGTCGGGGGAGGGGAAGTTGAGGTTGTCCGTGACCGCCAGGGGCTCGGCGCCGCAGCAGGAGAGGTTGCGGGCTGCCTCCGCCACCGCCGCCATGGCGCCCCGTTCCGGATCGAGGGCCACCCAGCGGTTGGGGCAGTCGACCGTCGCCGCCACGCCGCGGGTCGCCGCCGCCATCGCCCCCTGCCCCTGCTGGGGCCGCAACCGGATCACCGCCGCATCGGCGCCACCAGGCAGCACCACGGTGTTGGCCTGCACCTGGTGGTCGTACTGGCGGTACACCCAGCGCTTGCTGGCGATGGTGGGGTCATCCAGCAGGCGCAGCAGCACGTCGCCCCAGCCCAGGGACCCGTCGGCCATCTCCAGGCCGGCGGCCGAAGCCGCCGGCAGCTCGGCTTCGCTCCAGCCCCAGTGGGCCTGGATCTCGGCCGGGGGTTCGGCCAGCAGCTCGTGGTGGTTGATCGGCGTGTCGTCCGCCAGGGCGCTGGCGGGCACCTCGGCCGCCACCGCGCCGTGCTGCAGCACCCGCACCACGTTCTCCTGCAGCACCCGGCCCACCACCGCCGCCTGCAGGCCCCAGCGGCGGAAGCGCGCCATCAGGGGCTCCTCCCGCCCCGCCGCCACCACGAACAGCATCCGCTCCTGGGATTCGCTCAGCAGGAATTCGTAGGCCGTCATGCCCGACTCTCGGGCCGGTACCCGGTCGAGGTCGAGCTCGATGCCCAGGCCACCCTTGGCGGCCATCTCCGAGCAGCTGCAGGTGAGGCCGGCGGCGCCCATGTCCTGGGCCGCCACCACATCGCCGCTCTGGAAGGCCTCCAGGCAGGCCTCGATCAGCCCCTTCTCCAGGAACGGGTCGCCCACCTGCACGGCGGGCCGGTCGTCGAGGGAGGCCTCGGTGAGCTCGGCGCTCGCGAAGCTGGCGCCGCCCATGCCGTCGCGGCCCGTGGTGCTGCCCACGTAGACCACCGGGTTACCCACGCCCACCGCCCCGGAGCAGACGATGTCGTCGGTCTCCATCAAGCCCAGGGCCATGGCATTCACCAGCGGGTTGCCGCCGTAGCTGGGGTCGAAGGCCACCTCACCGCCCACCGTCGGCACGCCGACGCAGTTGCCGTAGTGGGCGATGCCGGCCACCACCCCCTCCATCAGCCCGACGTTGCGCTCGTCCTCCAGCGGCCCGAAGCGCAGGGCGTTGAGCAGGGCGATCGGGCGCGCCCCCATGGTGAAGATGTCGCGCAGGATGCCCCCCACCCCGGTGGCCGCCCCCTGGAAGGGCTCCACGGCCGAGGGGTGGTTGTGGCTCTCGATCTTGAAGGCCAGCCGCTGCCCCTCACCCAGATCCACCACACCGGCATTCTCGCCCGGCCCCACCAGGATGCGGGGGCCGGTGGTGGGGAACTGGCCCAGCAGGGGGCGGGAGTTGCGGTAGCAGCAGTGCTCCGACCACATCACCCCGAACATGCCCAGTTCGGCCCGGTTGGGGGGCCGGCCGAGGCGACGCACGATCTCGTCGTAATCGCCCTGGCTCAGGCCCTCCTTGCGCAGGGCCTCCGGCACCGAGAAGGACGGAGTCGAGGCAGAAACCACCGGGGGGCGCGGCAACGGCCCTCCAGTATCAGATCCAGGGGTCGTCGGCTTCGCGGGGTTCCCGGCCCCGGTAGCGATCGCGGCGGGGCGCGGGTTCCTGGGGCGGCGGCTGGCGGGGCGGTTCGGGCAGCGCCTCCGGTTCCTCCTCCTCGGGCCAATCCTCGAGCGGGTCCGGCTCGTCGCGGTCGCCGGCGTAGCGCTGCTCCGGATAGGGATCGCTGTCGTAGCGGTCGCGGGGGTCCTGCTCGGGGTCCGGCTCGCGATCGCGCTCGGGCCAGGGGATCTCCTCGCGGAAGGCCTCCGGCCAGGGGGGCTCCTCCAGCCAGCCCTCCAGCCGCTCCTCGACGCGGCCGCCCACCTCCTGGACCTGCTCCTTCCAGCGCCGCGAGCGGCGCAGCAGCTGCTGGCGCACGCTGGCCCGGGCCACCGGCAGGTCATCGAGGCCCCGCAGGGCGGTGAACACCCGGCCGGGCTGCTGGTCGACGATCCGGTCAGGGCTCAGGCGCCAGCGGCTGGTGCCCGGCAGCCGCGGATCGCTGCGGGCCACCAGGTAATGCAGGATGCGGCCGCTGCGCAGCTCCACGGCCGCATCAGCCACCAGGCCCAGGGGCGTGTCATCGGCGCCGGTGAGGGCAGCATCGATCAGGGTGGGCAGCCGCTCCAGGGTGACCGCGTCCGTCTCCGCCGGCTCCCCCTTCACGAACGCCTCCTGCTCCCCCAGCCCCCGCAGCTGATCCAGCCGCCACACCAGCCGCCGCTGGGCAAAGGCCGACGGCCGGCTGGCCCAGCCGAGCAGGCGGTGCACCGGTGGATGCATCCAGGCCAGCACCCCAGAGCCACGCTCAAGGCCCTGATCGCAGCGCACCTGCCGCCGCAGCAGATCGCTCAGCAGCAGCTGGTCGGGAAGGCCCACGCGCTCAGCTGGTGCGGATCTGGACCGGCATCACCAGGTAGGTGAAGGCCTCATCGGCCCCCACCGGCGCCAGCACGGCCGGGGTGGTGGCGGCATTGCACTGCAGCACCACCTGGTCGGAGCCCATGGCCTTGAGGCCATCGAGCAGATAGCGGACGTTGAAGGCGATCTCGATCGCCTCCCCCTCGATCGTGGCCGCCAGCGATTCGGAGCCGCTGCCCACGTCCTGGGCGTCGGCCCGGATCGTGGCCGTGCCGGCGGCGGGGTCGGCGCTGATCTTGACCACGTTGTTGTGCTGATCAGCCAGCACCGCCACCCGCTCCAGGGCGGCGATGAAGGCGCGGCGGTCGAGCACCAGGCGGCGCTGGAAGGACGGGGGGATCAGTTGGCGGTAGTTGGGGTAGGTGCCATCGAGGCTGCGGCTGGTGAGCACCTGGTCGGCGGAGAGCACCACCACCTGGCCCCGTTCGCAGAACAGGCTCAGGGGCTCCTGGGAGCCGCGACCCGAGAGGATCCGTTCCAGCTCCCGCAGCGAACGGGCCGGCACCGTGACGGCGAAATCGGCGCCATCGCCGCTGCCGGCCTCCGCCTCGGGGCTGGCGGCGGCCTCCACCGCATGGGAGAGGCGCTGCACGGCCAGCCGGTGGCCGTCGGTGGCGGCGCACTCCAGACCCTCGCCATCGAGGCGCAGGTGTACGCCGGTCAGCAGTTGCTTGTTCTCATCCGGGCTGCTGGCGAACAGGGTGGCCCGCAGACCCTTCACCAGGGCCTCGGCATGGAAACGGATCGGGGTGCCGCTCTGGGCCAGGGGCAGGTCCGGGTAGTCGTCGGCAGGCATTCCCCGCATCTTGTAGCTGCCGGAGAGGTTGGTCAGCTCCAGCTGCTCCTCGCCCTCCGGGCAGCTGAGGCTGATGGGGCTGTCGGTCGCGAGCCGGGCCACGATCTCGCCGAACATCTTCGCCGGCAGGGTGATGGCGCCACTGGTCTCGACGGCGGCGGGCACGCTTGTCTGGATGCCAAGGCTGAGATCGAAGCCGGTGAGGCTCAGGCGTCCGGTGCCCGCATCGGCGGTGAGCAGCACGTTGGCCAGCACCGGGTGGGTGGGCCGCGTCGCCACCGCCCGGCTGACCAGCTGGAGGCTGGCATTGAGTTCAGCCTGGGAGCAGACCAGCTTCATGACGGGTGCCGGCGACGGCAGAACGGCGTTCTCGAGGCCCCACGGTTTCACAGGGCGCGGCAAAGCGCAACAGGTGGTCTCCCGACTGTTCAAAGGATCAATCAAGGTTTGAAGAGAAGAAAAACAGCCCGTCGCCGTAGGGGCGGGGGAAAACGGGTAAACAGGTTGTCTTTGCCTGGCCTGACTGACGTTTGACGGGTTCAGGGCTGGGGAATCGGCCGAACAAGTGAGCCATTTTGAGCTGTTTTCCCCCGAATCCCTGGCCTGGGGAATACGTCCGCAGGCCAGGGGGGGATCCCCTCCCCGGGCTCTCCAGTCCGAATGGGGGGAAACTCCCAGGATTTCCCCAGACGGTTGGGTCAGCGGCGGACGCTCAAAGGCGGTCGCTCAGAAGCCCATCACCTTCGCCACGGTCTCGGTTTCGGGGGCGATGCCCGTGTGGAAGGTGGCGTCGTTGTTCTCGATCGCTGTCGTCGGGTCCTTGAGGCCGTTGCCGGTGAGCACACACACCACCGTGGCGCCGGTCGGCACCTCCTCGCGTCGCTTCAGCAGGCCCGCCACCGAGGCGGCGCTGGCGGGCTCACAGAAGATCCCCTCCCCCTGGCCCAGCAGCTTGTAGGCCTCGATGATCTCGGCGTCGGTGACGGCCATGAAATCGCCGTTGCTCTCCTTGCGCACGTTGAGGGCGTTGTCCTTGTTCACCGGATTGCCGATGCGGATGGCCGTGGCGATGGTGTCCGGCTGCTCCACCGTGTGGCCCAGCACCATCGGCGCCGCACCGGCGGCCTGGAAGCCCATCATTCGCGGCAGGACCGTGCTGTGGCCCGCCTGGCGGTACTCCTTGAAGCCCATCCAGTAGGCACTGATGTTGCCGGCGTTGCCCACCGGGATGCACAGCCAGTCGGGGGCCTCGCCGAGGGCATCGATCACCTCGAAGGCGGCCGTCTTCTGCCCCTGCAGCCGGTAGGGGTTGAGCGAGTTCACCAGAGTGATCGGGTAGCGGTCGGCCACATCCCGCACGATCGCCAGGGCCCGGTCGAAGTTGCCCTGCACCGCCAGCACCTCAGCGCCGTAGAGCAGGGCCTGGGCCAGCTTGCCCTGGGCCACGTAGCCGTCCGGGATCAGCACGAAGGCCCGCATCCCGCCCCGGCGGGCGTAGGCGGCGGCCGCGGCGGAGGTGTTGCCGGTGCTGGCGCAGATCACCGCCTCCGAGCCCGCCTCCTTGGCCTTGCTGATGGCCATCGTCATGCCCCGGTCCTTGAAGGAACCCGTGGGGTTGAGGCCGTCGTACTTGAGGAACACCTTCACGCCGCGGCCCACCCGCTCGGCGATCACCGGTGCCGGAATCAGGGGCGTGGCCCCCTCCCGCAGGGTCACCACCGGCGTGGCGTCACTGACGGGGAGCCAGGAGCGGTAGGCCTCGATCAGCCCCGGCCAGTCCTGCATGGTGGGCTGCCGGCCCAGGCGTCGCAGGGCTCGTAGCAGGGGCACGGGGGACAGCGGCGAGGCTGACGTCAATGTAGGTCTCCGGTCTGGGGCGTCAGGGGGCGGGTGTGGTGGGTGCCGCGGGGGCCGGCGTCGAGGGGGCGGTCTGGGGCTCGTTGCCCCGCAGCCCGTCGAGGGGGGATTCGGAGAAGAAGCGCACCAGCTCGCTGATCGAAGAGGCCTTGGAGAGCAGCCCCATCAGGGCCGGAATGCTCACCTCCAGTTCACGGGTCGGATAGGCCCGCAGGAAGGTGATGGCCGAGAGCGACCCCTTGCCCTCGTAGGTGCCGAGCACCATGGCGGCGCGCAGGGCGGGCACGCCGGCCTCCGGGGCCCTCAGGGGGAACAGGATCCGGGCCAGGCGGGCCAGGATCGCCTCACCGATGCGGGTGTTGAGCAGGCGGCTCATCAGCACGATCGGCAGCTGCACCGATTCGTTCAGCAGCTTGCTGACGTCCTTGGGGTTCTGGCGGCCCAGGCGCAGCACATCGCCCAGCAGGCCCCGGGCCTCGCCGGTGGTGGCCAGATGCTCCAGATCCGCCACGGGGATCGAGCGGCGGAAGGCGCCGCTGGTGAACACCAGGTTCTCGGTGGCGAAGGCCGCGGGAGTCGACCAGCACAGTCCCAGCCCCAGGACAGCGGCCACAAGCCTTCGCCGCTTGTTCACAGATGACTCCCTTGTAATGGAGTGACTCTACGGATCTCAGGCGCCGGAGACGCCGGCGGCCTGGCGCACCGCCGGTGTCACCAGCACATCGCGCAGCAGATGCACCACGCCCCGCTCGGCCAGCCCCTTGGCCACCTGCAGCCCCATGCGGCGCAGATCGGGCTCCCCCAGCACCCGCGGCAGGCGCTTCAGCAGCAAGGACGGCTCAAACCCCGGCAGGTCGCGCAGGATCGCCAGCAGCTCCTGGATCGGTTCGAGATCCAGCAGCGGAGTTGATGCCGGGGCTGGGGGCAGGGCCCGCAGCCCCGGTGGCAGGAAACGGCTCGGCAGCCGCCGGCCGAGCCGCAGGGTGGTGTTCCAGGCGAGGGTATCCATCTGCAGCACCAGCGCATCGACGAGCTGCTGGCGCAGCAGGCCGCCGGTGGGGGAGAAGAGGAAATCGAGCACCTGGTCGAGCAGGCCCTCCAGGTCGAGCTGCTCCTGGAGCGAGGCGCTGGCCACCAGGCTCTCCAGCCGCTGCCAGCGGAATTCATCGCCGTCGTAGAGCATCTCCCGCAGGCTGCGGCGCAGCTCGGGATCGGGATCCTCCATCAGCCGGCGGGCGAAATAGGGGTAGGCGGCACCGAGGATCTTGAAGTCCGGGTCGACACTCAGGGCGATGCCTTCCAGGGTCACCAGCGAGCGGATGATCAAGGCGTAATAGGGGGGGACCTGGAAGGGGAAGCGGTACATCACACCGGAGAGGTCGTCGGTGACCGCCTTGAAATCCATGCGGCTGACGCCCATCTCCAGGGCCTGGCCGAACACGCTTTCGAAGGCCGGCACGATCGGTTCGAGGTCCACCGCCTCGCCCAGGAAGCCGAGCTGCACGAAGTCCTTCGAGAGCGCCCCGAAATTGCGGTTCACCAGGTGCACCACCGCCTGAATCAGGCCGGTGCGCGCTTCCCGCGACACCTCACTCATCATGCCGAAATCCAGGTAGGCGAGGCGCCCGTCCGGAAGGGCCAGCAGGTTGCCGGGGTGGGGATCGGCGTGGAAGAACCCATGCTCCAGCAGCTGCTGCAGGCTGCAGTTGACCCCCACCTCCACCATGTGATCGGGGTCGACCCCGAGGGCGCGAACCGCGTCCAGGTTGGTGAGCTTGACCCCGTCGATCCACTCCATCGTCAGCACCCGGCGGCTGGTGGCCTGGCGGTAGATGGCGGGGACGGCGATGCGGGGATTGTGGCTGTGCAGGCGGGCGAAGGTTTCGGCGTTGCTGGCCTCGTTGATGTAGTCCATCTCCTCGAAGACCCGCTTGCCGAGTTCATCGATCAGACCCACCAGATCGCTCTTGATCAGCCCGACATTCCGGTTCAGCCAGGCGGCGATGTTGCGGACGATGTAGAGGTCGAGGGTGATCTGCTCCCGCAGTCCCGGCCGCTGCACCTTCACCGCCACCCGCTCGCCGCTCATCAGCACGCCCCGGTGCACCTGGCCGAGGGAAGCGGCGGAAATGGGTTCCTTCTCCAGCGAGGCGAAGATCGTTTCGACCGGCGCCTGCAGGTCCTCCTCGATGCAGGCCATGGCCAGGGAACTGTCGAAGCCCGGCAGCTGGTCCTGCAGCTGGGCCAACTCCTCCAGCAGCACCGGCGGAACGATGTCCGGACGGGTGGAAAGGGCCTGGCCGGCCTTGATGAAGGCGGGACCGAGGGCCACCAGCAGTTCGGCGCACTCCCGCGCCCGCTGCCGCGCCCGGCCGGGGTTGGCCAGCTGGCCGGTGACCTTGTCGACGCCCACCCCCAGCAGATAGAGGCCGATCGGCACGAGCGTCTGCCAGACCCGCCGCACCAGGCGCATCGGGTGGCCGGCGTAGAGGCGGGTGATGGCCGCCGGGTCATAACTGAGCAGGCCCGCCGCCTCCAGAAAGTCACCCATCTCCACCTCGGCGGTCAGGCGCTCGGGGCTCGCGGCGGGGGCTGGGGGGGAGGAGACCATGGCGGGGAGGCACCGCCGTGGCGCCGGCAGGCGAAACCCCCTTCTAAACGAAAGTCACAGCCGCTACGGTCGGGCCACGTACCGATCGCTCGCCGGAGGCCTGGGTGCTCACGGGTCTGCGCCTCGAGAACATCGCCCTGATCGAGCGGCTGGAGCTGGCGTTCTCGACCGGGTTCACCGTGCTCACCGGCGAGACCGGCGCCGGCAAGTCGATCCTGCTCGATGCCCTCGATGCCCTGCTCGGTGGTGCCCAGGGCAGCCAGGGGGCCCGCCTGCTGCGGCGCGGCGCCGAGCGGGGCCGCATCGAGGCCAGCTTCAGCCTCTCCCCCCCCGTACGCGACTGGCTGGAGAGCCAGGAGCTGGAGGCCGAGGAGGGCGAGCTGCTGCTCAGCCGCGACTGGCGGCTCCAGGAGGGCCGGCTCACCAGCCGCCACCGGCTCAATGGCGTGGTGGTGGGCCGCGGCCAGGTGCTGGAGCTGCGGCCCCTGCTGCTTGACCTCACCGTCCAGGGCCAGACCCAGCAGCTGGGCCGCCCCGGTCAGCAGCGCCGCTGGCTGGATCGCTACGCCGGTGAGGGCCTGGCCGCGGCCCTCGAAGCCACCCGCTCCGCCTGGCAGCAGTGGAAGGGGGAGGCGGACGCCCTGGTGCGGGCCCGCGCCAACCGGGAACGCTTCGCCCTGGAACGGGAGCGCCAGGAGGACCTGCTGGCGGAGCTGGAGGCCGCGGCCCTGGAGGATCCCGCCGAACGCCAGCGGCTGCAGGGGGAGCAGGACCGGCTGGCCCACGCGGTGCGCCTCCAGGAAGGCGTGATGGCCCTGATCGGCCGGCTGGTGGAAGGGGCCGAGGCCGCCCCGTCGGTGCTGGATCATCTGGCGGCCTGCGACCAGGAGCTGCAGACCATGGCTGCCCTCGACGCCAGCGTGGTGGCCCTGCACGGGGCCTGCGCCGACGCCCTGGCCGGGCTGCAGGACCTGGCCCGGGATCTGGATCGCTACGGCTCCCTGCTGGAGAGCGATCCGGAAAGCCTTGCCCTGCTGCAGGAGCGCATGGCCCAGATCAAGGCGTTGGAGCGCCGCCACGGCCAGACCCTGCCCGAACTGATCGCCCGGCGCGACAGCCTGCGCGAGCAGCTTGCCGGGGCGGATGCCGAGGGGGCCCTGGCGGGCCTGGAGGCCGCCGAAGCCGCCGCCCGCCAGGGGCGGGATCGGGCCAATGCCGTGCTCACCAGGGCCCGCACCGCCGCCGCCCGCGGCCTCGAGGAGCAGCTGATGGCAGCCCTGCGGCCGATGGGCCTGGCCAACGTGCGCTTCGCCGTGGCCATCAGCGCCGCCGAGCCCGGCGAGGAGGGGGCCGATGCGGTGCAGTTCCTGTTCTCCGCCAACCCGGGCCAGCCCCCGGCGCCCCTGGCGGAGGTGGCCTCGGGCGGCGAGATGAGCCGTTTTCTGCTGGCCCTGAAAACCTGTCTGGCGGCGGCCGACCCCCATGTCACGTTGCTCTTCGATGAGATCGATGCGGGCGTCAGCGGCCGCGTCAGTGGGGCCATGGCCCAGCTGCTGCGGCGGCTGGCGGAGCAGCGGCAGGTGTTCTGCATCACCCACCAGCCCCTGGTGGCGGCCGCGGCCCAGCACCACTTCCGGGTCAGCAAGAGCGTCGAGGCGGGCCTCACCCACACGCGGGTGTCCCACCTGCGGGACACTCACGAGCGCCAGGCGGAGCTGGCGGAACTGGCCGGCGGCGATTCCGGCGAGGCCCACAGCTATGCCGCCAGCCTGCTGGGTTCAGGGGCGGCGGTGTGAGGCGGCAAGGCTCATCCAGGGACCAGGTGGATCGCGCACAAGGGTCCTGCCGCCCTGGCCAGTCTTCGATCCGCACTCAGCAGCGGGCAGCCGAGCGATTCCGCCAGTGCCACGTAGGTGGCGTCATAGGCGGTGAGGTTTCCCCTCAGACCCCAGATCCGAAACAACAGTCCGGTGCCGCCATGGCGCCGGATCCCGAGTTGTGACAGGGCGTCGATCATCGCTTCGGCGAGGTGCTGATCCAGCCGCCCTGCCAGGTTCAGGCGCCGCAACACCGAAATCACCTCCGCATCCACCAGATGGGGCGCATGGACCGGCTGCGAGGAGAGGCTCTGCCGCGCCGGCCCGTCGTTGAGGAGGGCCGCCACCACGGCGGAGGCATCGGCCACGATCACCTGGCGTCCCTCTCCGCATGGAGAGCGGCCACGATGTCGTCGGAGGGCACCCCCAGATTTGGGAGGGCGGCCAGAAGATCCGCCGCGTTCGCCCGTTCGGAGGCCTCGGCGAGTTCCCTCACGGCGAACGAGCTCAGGGGCAGGCCCGCCTCGGCCGCCAGCCGTTCCAGCCGCTCAACCACGTCATCGGGAACGTTGCGCAGGTAGAGCGTTCGCATCGGGATAGCCGGTTGCTTGCAGGCTGCTAGCACTGTAGGCACGCCTGGTGGTTCAGCCTGGTTCCACCCTTTCGGCTCAGGATTCCTTGAGGAACGGCAGCGCCGGTCCATCGGCTCTGATCAGCTTCGGCACCGAGATCTGCGGCGACCCCCGGCTGGCCGCCGAGCGGGAGTGGCTGGTCACCAACGGCCTGGGCGGTTACGCCATGGGCACGGTGTCAGGGGCGCCAAGCCGCAGCTACCACGGCCTGCTGATCGCGGCCCAGGCGCCGCCGGTGGAGCGCACCCTGCTGGTCAGCCAGCTGCAGGAGGCGGTGGCTGGCGACCCGGGCGGCTGCGGGCCCCTGCAGATCGTCTCCTTTGCTCTCGAAGGCACCGTGCCCCGCTGGCGCTTCGGCTGGGGGGAGACCCTGCTGGAGAAGCGGATCTGGATGGCCCAGGGGGCCAACACCACCTTTGTGAGCTACCGGCTGGTGCGCGGCGGCCCGCTCGACCTCCGCCTGACGGCCTGCGTTCAGCACCGCTCACCCCACGGCGGCGAGCGCCCCGAGCTGACTCTGGCGCCCCTGGCCAGGGGTGTGGCGGTGCGTCCGCGGGCGGCGGCACCGTTCGTTCTGCTCAGCGACCGGGGCCACTGGTGCCTGGAGGAGCCCCCGCTCTGGGTGGAAGGCGTGCCCCTGGCGGCGGAAGCTGAGCGGGGCCTGGCGAGCACGGCTGAGCACCTGCGGGCGGCCAGCCTCACCGTCACCCTCAACGATCCACACACGGGCGTCACCGTCGTGGCCAGCACCCGCCGGGACGTCGGCACCGATGGCGAACGGGCGCTGGCTCAGCGCCGTGACCACGAGGAGGCACTGCTGCGTTGCTGGGAGACCGCCCAGCCCGCCCTGGCGCCGGCGGCACCCGCCTGGATCCGCCAGCTGGTGCTGGCGGCCGATGCCTTCGTGGTCGAGCGATCGATGGGCGGCGCCCCTGGCGACCCGCTGGGGGCCTCGCTGATCGCCGGCTACCCCTGGTTCAACGACTGGGGCCGCGACACGATGATCAGCCTGGCGGGGCTCACCCTGGTGACGGGCCGCTGCAGCTCGGCCGAGCGCATCCTGCGCACCTATGCCGCCCGCGTCAGCCACGGGCTGATCCCCAACAGCTTCCCCGATCGGGCCGACCAGCTCCTGGACCGGCGCGCCTACAACACGGTGGACGCCACCCTCTGGTTCTTTCAGGCGCTGGTGGAGCACCGGCAGGCCAGCGGCAGCGACGCCCTGGTGCGGGAGCTCTTTCCCCAGTTGGAGGCGATCTTGGACCAGCACGTGACCGGCACCTGGTTCGGGATCCGCATGGATCCGGCCGATGGGCTACTGGGCGCCGGGGAGGGGGAAACCCAGCTCACCTGGATGGATGCCAAGCCCCGTGACCGGGCCATCACGCCGCGCCACGGCAAGCCGGTGGAGGTGAATGCCCTGTGGGTCAACGCCCTGCGTTCGATGGCGGGCTTCTCCCGGCTCACCGGGGCCGATCCGGGCCGCTGGCAGGCCCTGGCGGATCGGGCCGCGGCGGGCTTCCAGCGCTTCTGGAACCCCCGGATGGGTTGCTGCTTCGATGTCATCCTTGGCGACCAGGGCTGCCCCGATGAGCGGCTACGGCCCAACCAGCTGCTGGCTCTCTCGCTTCCCGAACCGCTGCTGAGCCGCGAACAGGCTGCCAGTGTGCTGGCGCTCTGCGGCCAGCGGCTGCTGACGCGCCACGGGCTGCGCACGCTGGATCCGGCCGATCCCGACTACTGCGGCCACTACGGCGGCGACGCCCAGCGGCGGGATGGGGCCTACCACCAGGGCACGGTGTGGGCCTGGTGGCTGGGGCCCTTCGCCCGGGCCCATTTCGGCCTGCACGGGGATGCGGCCCTGGCGCTCTCGTTCCTGGAGCCCATGGCCGATCACCTGGGCGCGGCAGGGCTGGGCAGCCTCAGCGAGATCTTCGACGGCGACGCCCCCCATGCCCCGCGCGGCTGCATCGCCCAGGCCTGGTCGGTGGCCCAGGTGCTGGCAGCCTGGACGGCGATCAGTGGTGGAACCCCGACAGTTCCGGGCCGCTGAGGGCGCCCTGGCTGGGGTGGCTCGCGAAGCCATCCAGCGACTGGCGGATGTTTTCCAGCAGCAGATCGGCCAGGTCCCGGCTGACGCCATGGCGCACCAGGATGCGTTGCACCGTGATGTCCTGGCAGTGGGCGGGAAGGGTGTAGGCCGGCACCTGCCAGCCGCGCACCCGCAGGCGGTCGGCGAGGGCGTAAAGGGTGAAGTTCACGTCGCTGCCCTCGCGGATTTTCCAGCAGAGGGCGGGGATGCCCGATTGATCATCACCGCCGTAGAGGATCTCGAACGGACCCAGCCGGCCGATTTCCTCGGCCAGGTACTGGGCCGTGGCGTAACAGGCGGCATGCACCTTGCGGTAGCCCTCGCGGCCCAGGCGCAGAAAGTTGTAGTACTGGCAGACCACCTGGCCACCCGGCCTGGAGAAGTTGAGGGTGAGGTCGCGCATGTTGCCGCCCAGATAATTCACCCAGAACACCATCTCCTCGGGCAGATCGGTGGTCTGGCGCCACAGCACCCAGCCCACCCCCAGGGGCGCCAGGCCGAACTTGTGGCCGGAGGCATTGATCGAGCGCACCCTTGGCAGGCGGAAATCCCACACCAGATCGGGGGCGCAGAAGGGAGCCAGGAAACCGCCGCTGGCCGCGTCCACATGGATGGGGATGTCGAGGCCGGTGCGGGCCTCCAGGTCATCGAGGGCAGCCGCCAGGGCCTGGACCGGTTCGTACTGGCCGGTGAAAGTGACCCCCAGGGTGGGCACCACGCCGATGGTGTTCTCGTCGCAGAACTGGAGAGCCGCCTCGGGGGTCAACAGCAGCTGATCCGGCTGCATCGGGATTTCGCGGTGCTCGATGTCCCAGTAGCGGCAGAACTTGTGCCAGCAGATCTGCACCGGCCCGGTCACCAGGTTGGGCCGGTCGATGGGCTTCCCCTGCCCCTGGCGCCGGGCCTCCCAGCGGCGCTTCATCGCCAGGCCCCCGAGCATGGCCGCTTCGCTGGAGCCGGTGGTGGAGCAGCCGATGGCGCCATCGATCGCGGGGGCGTGCCAGAGGTCGGCCACCATGCGGGCGCAGCGGGCTTCGATCTCCGCGGTCTGGGGATATTCGTCCTTGTCCTCGATGTTCTTGTCGATGCACAGATCCATCAGGGCGTGCACTTCGTCCTCCACCCAGGTCTGGCAGAAAGTGGCCAGGTTCTGGCGGGAATTGCCATCCAGCATCAGCTCGTCGCGGATGGCGGCGAACACAGCGCGGGGATTGTGCTCCTTCCTGGGGAAATGGATCTTCGGCAGGGTGACCGATAGATCGGAGGAGGAATAGATATCGTCCTCCAGCGAATATCGGGTCGCCGGCTTTTCGTGGAGGGTCATCGATCGCAACGGCGCGTTCCTGGCCAATTCAGGCTAGGAGCCGTGCTGACCGGGTGCCGCCGGCATTCCGCTTCAGGGGGCTGGGGCGGGGGCACCGCCCCCGGGAGCCCCTCCGAATCGCCAGCGCAGACCACCGCCGTAGGAGATCTCGTTGCCATTGCTCCAGAACGAGCCGCCCACATCGGCATAGAGCGACAGACTTTCGGAGGCTTCAAACTCGAGATTCAGGCCCACATCCAAGGCACTGGCGCCCCGGTTCTGACCCAGAAGGGTCAGCGATCCGGGTTCTGGAACCTGGGCGAAGGAGGCCGTGAGCTGGTGCTCCTCGTCGGCATTCCCCATCACGTCGTACTCGTAGCCGATGCTGAGGCGTGGAATCAGCCGCGACTGATTCGACAGCCTGATCGGCACTTCCAAGGTTCCCCCGAGGCCCAGCACGAGCGAATCAGCCGTGTGACTGTTGACAGCAAGATTTAAGGAGTTGGCGCCGGTTTCATTGATGGCCCCCTGGCTGTATTTGGCGTAGGACACCAGGGCCCGTGGCTTGAGCCTGATGGCGTCGCGCTGGGGGGCCGGGGGGTTCTCGCCGGCGGCTGGCCGGGCTGGGTTCAGAACCCAGTCGTATTCAGAGGTCAAGGCCAGGCTGAGGCCATGGCCAGCCCATCGCGCCTGGGCGGTGCGATCGATCGTCCCGAACTGGATCGGACGATTGGATCGGTTCTGGAAACTGCTGTAGCCAGCCAGGGCGGCAATCTTCCAGGCTGGTCCAGGCGTGTACAGGCCGTAGACGGCACCTGAATAGGTGTCCGCATCGATGGTCACGTTGCTGAACTGGTAATTGGACAGTCCACTGGTTCCATAGCCGAAGACGCCACCCAGGCGCCAATCGGGGGAGAGGCGATACTCCAGGCCATAGGTGGACTGGAAGATCTGATAATCCAGGGAGGCCAGGCCGCCGGTTCCCCTCAGGGACGCCTGGGTGTTGGAGGCATCCAGCATCAGGGCCCAGCGGTGACCGTCGCGCCAGGAGCATCCAGGGGAGGGCGGCTCGGTGGCGGAAGGGTTGTCGGCGTTGCCCTCAGCGGCTGGCGGTTTTCTGCAGCTCCCGTTCTCCGGGCCGAAGGACATCTTCTGGGTGGACAGAGCCAGTTCCAGGGCGTCCTGGCGGAAACGTTCCAGGGTCTCCAGACCCACCGAGATCTGGCTCGCGTAGGGCTCGGCGATCACCTGCTCAAAGGATCGATTGACGGCCGCCTGGCTGGGCAGGGCGTTCACAGCGGCCAGGACACCATTGAAGTCGGCGTTGCTGGTGGCGCCCACCACGGTCGGCTGACCCGCCAGGCCCGTGACGACATAGCCGGCCACCCCCTGGCCCAGGCCCGCGGCCACCGGCTGCTGGGGACCGGGCGAATTGGCCAGAATGCTGGAGGCGGCGCCACTCACATTCGGGTTCGAGGATGTCGGCACGGCCTGATAGTTCAGGATCAGCAGATCAGCCGTCCTGCCGATGCAGTTGGGATTGGAAGCCACGCTATTCCAGTAGCAGAGATCCCACTGACCGAGTCGCAGAAGCGGTGTGTAGCCATAGGCGGCGCCAAGGGGTGTCTGCAGCCTTGCCGCCGTATCTTCGGCCGCTTGCTGCTGTCCCCACCAGCCCGTGTTCTGCAAGCGTGGATCGATGCCTCTGGGCGAATCCGGTGCCACGAATAACTCGTAGTCGATCTGATACTGAACACCATTGGCTCCGATCGAGAGCGTGGTGTCCGCCCTGGCCGGGTCAGGGCCGCCAACGAGGGCACCCAGGCTCAAAAGGCCACCGAGCGCAAAGATCGAAACGCCCGACCTTTCCTTGACCATGCCAGAAATGATCACCTCCAGCCAGCCTATGCATCGGATGCGGAAGGACAACAAACTCCAGGGATCTTGTTCATCAATCCCAAGGATGACTGGAAGCCCAATGTAAGAAAAACGCAAATCTTGCTGTTGGAGCCGATGATCCCAGGGTGCCGGCTGTCTTGCCCAGCCGATACCGACAGCGGCGCTTGTCCTGCCGCTGTACAACGGAACGAGACGCACCCATGCCCTGGCCGTCCTTTCGCCGCTGCAGTTCCTGGAGGCACCGGGCCTGCGCACGCTTCTGCGCAGCGACGATTTCGGCGCCTGGGACAGCCTCGTCGCCGGCACCCTGGGCCATCACCGCAGCCGACTGCTGCCGGGTTCATCCCCCTTCAGGGCCCATATCCGTTGGGGGGCTGTCGCGGAATTTGAGGTGCTGCTGCTGCACGGGAGTGGCCGGGTGGAGCTGCAGCGGCAGCAGGCCGGCCATGGGGTGCTCTGGTTGCCACTCCAGGGACTGACGCAGGAATGGGTCAACGGGATCGAGCGACTGGCCGAACCGGGCATGGCCTTGCTGTTCCGTCCCGGCGATGCCATGCGGGGTTGCACCAGCGACACCATCACAGGCCTTTCGATCCTGATCCCCGAGGCCTGCCTGCCAGAGGATGGTCCGCCCTCACCCCTGCTCAACCAGGGGCCGGTTCATCGTCGGCTGATCACAGCAGGGCTGCAGCTGGCCATGGCCGCCGCCTGGCAACCCGGAGGCTCCGAGCATGCTGCCGCGGACCTGGAGGAGGCGCTGCAGCAGTGGGGCCATCCTCCCGATCCTGGTCGGCGCCGGGAACGCCTGACCGCCAGCCGCCACCGACAGACCGTGGCCGAGGCCTGCCGCTGGATGGAGGACCACCTCTGCCGCCGCGTCAGCCTTGAAGAACTGAGTCTGGCCATGGGTCTGTCCGTTCGGACCCTGCAGTACGGCTTCCTGGAGCAGCTGGGTCGCACACCGATGGCGGAGCTGAAGCGGCGGCGCCTGCGGCGCCTGCGGCAACTCCTGCAGGCCTCCGACCATGACCACCTCAGCGTCGCTGAACTGATGCAGGCCGCCGGACTGCTGGCCTGCGGCGCCACCGCGGCGGACTATGGCCACTGCTGGGGGGAATCTCCACGCCGCACGCGCCAGCGACGGACAATGGACCTCTGACGCGCGAACCCGCCGTGGGTTCTCCCCTTGCCATCGCCACCACTGCTGAGGCCTTCGCCCGCTTCGACGGGCTCCCGCCCGTGGAGATTCCGTTCATGCTCGGTGCCTGGACGGGGGAGAGCGTCCCCACCGGCCACCCCCTGGACGGCGCCCTGGAGGCCTACCACTGGCATGGCAAGCGTTTCGACAGTGCCGAGGCGGTGTTTCCGCTGGTGTTCAGCACCCTTGGCGGCGGCCTGACCTGCCTGGAGCCGAAGGCGCTGGGACCTGGGCTGCGGCTGAGCGACCGTTTCCCCGTACCCAAATCGGCCCTGGCCGGTCGCCTCTTCCAGTTGCTGATGCCCCTGTTCAGCACCGCCGACTCCAGCGCCCGACTGCGGATGACCGGCTACCGCGGCGTGGTCAGCGCCACGATGGTCTACGACCACCTCCCCATCAACGATGTCTTCCGCCGGGTGGACGACGACAGCGTGCTGGGGGTGATGGACTTCAAGGGCATGGAGACGCCGTTCTTCTTCCTGCTGCGCCGCGAAAAACCAGGTCCGTCACATTCCGTTACGATTTCCTGAGGGAGGCCCGCTCAAGCTGATGGCTCTCTCCCCAACGCTTTGCCCTTCTGCTGATCACCATGCGCTGGACTGCCGCCGACATCCCTGACCAGTCCGGGCGGATCGCCCTGGTCACCGGTGCCAACAGCGGACTCGGCCTGGAAACGGCTAGAGCCCTGGCCGCCAAGGGTGCCACCGTGCTGCTGGCCTGCCGTTCGCTGGGGAAGGCGGAGCAGGCCCGCGAGGAGCTGCTCACCGCCGCGCCCTCCACCGGCGCCCTCGACGTTCTGCAGCTCGACCTGGCCGACCTGGCCAGCGTGGCCGCCGTCGCTGCGACCGTCTCTGAGCGCTACGGGCGCCTCGATCTGCTGATCAACAATGCCGGCGTCATGGCGCCGCCCCGCCGCCTCACCCGCCAGGGCTTCGAACTGCAGTTCGGCACCAACCACCTGGGTCACTTCGCCCTCAGCCTCGCCCTGCTGCCCCTGCTGCGCGACCGGCCCGGTGCCCGGGTGGTCACCGTCACCTCCGGGGCCCAGTACTTCGGTCGCATCGCCTTCGACGATCTCCAGAGTGAGCGCCGCTACGACCGCTGGGGCGCCTACGGCCAGAGCAAGCTGGCCAACGTGATGTTCGCCCTGGAGCTGCAGCGCCGCCTCGCCGAGCAGGGCAGCCCGGTCCTCTCCCTGGCCGCCCACCCCGGCGTCGCCCGCACCAACCTCCAGCCCGCCTCCATCGCCGCCACCGGCTCCCGCCTCGAGCCCATCGCCTACCGGTTGATGGATCCCCTGTTCCAGAGCGCCGCCATGGGGGCCCTGCCCCAGTTGTTCGCCGCCACCGCCCCTGGGGCCAAGCCCGGCGGCCACTACGGCCCCGACCAGTGGGGCGGCATGCGGGGTTGGCCCACCGAGGTGCGCATCGCCCCGGCCGCCCTCGACACCGACCAGTGCCGGCGCCTCTGGGATGTGAGCCAGGAGCTCTGCGCCAAAGCCGCACCGCTGCCGGCCCTGGCCTGAGCCTGTCCCAGGGCTGACCCCCGTAGACTCATCGGCTGCCGATCACCCCTTATGCCCCGCGCCCGCGCCGGAACCACCAGCAAGAGCGCGGCCCCTGGAAACGGCACCTCCGGCGAGACCTCGGAAGCCGCCCTGCGCACCCTGAACGGCGGCAGCCTTGAGGATGTGATCCGGGTGCGGGGGGCGCGCCAGCACAACCTGCGCAACGTCGATCTCACCATCCCGCGCAACCGCATGGTGGTGTTCACCGGGGTGAGCGGCAGCGGCAAGAGCTCCCTCGCCTTCGACACGATCTTCGCCGAGGGTCAGCGGCGCTATGTGGAGAGCCTCTCCGCCTACGCCCGGCAGTTCCTCGGCCAGGTGGACAAGCCGGATGTGGATGCGATCGAGGGGCTGTCTCCCGCGATCTCGATCGACCAGAAGTCCACCAGCCACAACCCCCGCTCCACAGTCGGCACGGTCACCGAGATCCAGGACTACCTGCGCCTGCTGTACGGCCGCGCCGGCGAACCCCACTGCCCCCAGTGCAGCCGCTCGATCCGGCCCCAGTCCATCGATGAGATGGTCGACCAGATCCTCACCCTGCCCGAAGGCACCCGCTACCAGCTGCTGGCCCCCGTGGTGCGGGGCAAGAAGGGCACCCACGTGAAGCTGCTGGCGGGCCTGGTGGCCGAGGGCTTCGCCCGGGTGCGGATCAACGGTGAGGTGCGCGAGCTGGCCGACAACATCGAGCTCGACAAGAACCACGCCCACCACATTGAGGTGGTGGTCGACCGGCTGGTGGCTCGTGAGGGCATCAACGAGCGCCTCACCGATTCCCTGCGCACCGCCCTGAAGCGTGGCGAGGGCCTGGCCCTGGTGGAGGTGGTGCCCAAGGCCAACGAGCCCCTGCCCGAAGGCGTGGAACGCGAGCGGCTCTACTCCGAGAACTTCGCCTGCCCCGTGCACGGCGCCGTGATGGAAGAGCTCTCCCCCCGCCTGTTCTCCTTCAACAGCCCCTACGGCGCCTGCCCCGACTGCCACGGCATCGGCCACCTCCGCAAGTTCACGGTGGAGCGGGTGGTGCCCGATCCCTCCCTGCCGGTGTACGCCGCCATCGCCCCCTGGAGCGACAAGGAGAACAGCTACTACTTCTCGCTGCTGTTCAGTGTTGGTGAGGCCTTCGGCTTCGAGCTCAAGACCCCCTGGAACCAGCTCAGCGAGGAGCAGCGCCAGGTGCTGCTGCAGGGGAGCCAGGAGCCAATCGCCATCAAGGCCGACAGCCGCTACCGCAAGAGCGAGGGCTATGTGCGGCCCTTCGAGGGGATCCTGCCGATCCTGGAGCGCCAGCTGCGCGACGCCAGTGGCGAATCCGTGCGCCAGAAGCTGGAGAAATACCTGGAGCTGGTGCCCTGCGAAAGCTGCCATGGCCTGCGGCTGCGGCCCGAAGCCCTGGCGGTGCGGGTGGGGCCCTACGCCATCCACGAGCTCACCTCCGTGAGCGTGGCCGTCACCCTGGAGCGCATCGAGGCCCTGATGGGCGTCGGGGCCAGTGAAGGGGCCGAGCCCCTGCTCAGCAGCCGCCAGATCCAGATCGGCGATCTGGTGCTTCGGGAGATCCGCATGCGCCTGCGCTTCCTGCTCGATGTGGGCCTCGATTACCTGAGCCTGGATCGGCCCGCCATGACCCTCTCCGGCGGGGAGGCCCAGCGGATCCGCCTCGCCACCCAGATCGGTGCCGGCCTCACCGGCGTGCTCTACGTGCTCGACGAGCCCAGCATCGGCCTGCACCAGCGCGACAACGACCGCCTGCTCGCCACCCTCACCAAGCTGCGCGACCTGGGCAACACCCTGATCGTGGTGGAGCACGACGAGGACACGATCCGCGCCGCCGACTACCTGGTGGACATCGGTCCCGGTGCCGGCGTCCACGGCGGCCACATCGTGGCCGAGGGCTCCCTCGACGACCTGCTCAACGCCGAGGACTCCCTCACCGGGGCCTATCTGAGCGGCCGCCTCTCCATCCCCACCCCCGCCGAACGCCGCGATGCCGGCAGCCGCCGGCTCACCCTGTCCAACTGCACCCGCAACAACCTCCAGGGCATCGACGTGGAGATCCCCCTCGGCCGGCTGGTGTGCGTCACCGGGGTGAGCGGCAGCGGCAAGAGCACCCTCGTGAACGAGCTGCTGCACCCGGCCCTCGAGAACCGCCTCGGCCTGAAGGTGCCTTTTCCCTCCGGGCTCGAGGAACTGCGGGGCATCAAGGCGATCGACAAGGTGATCGTCATCGACCAGTCGCCGATCGGCCGTACTCCCCGCTCCAACCCAGCCACCTACACCGGCGCCTTCGACCCGATCCGCCAGGTGTTCGCCGCCACGGTGGAGGCCAAGGCCCGCGGCTACCAGGTGGGCCAGTTCAGCTTCAACGTCAAGGGGGGACGCTGTGAGTCCTGCAGCGGCCAGGGGGTGAACGTGATCGAGATGAACTTCCTCCCCGACGTCTACGTCCAGTGCGATGTCTGCAAGGGGGCCCGCTACAACCGCGAGACCCTGCAGGTCACCTTCCGGGGCCACACGATCGCCGATGTGCTGGAGATGACGGTGGAGCAGGCCGCCGAGGTGTTCGCCGCCATCCCCCAGGCCGGTGACCGGCTCAGCACCCTGGTGGACGTGGGGCTCGGTTACATCAAGCTGGGCCAGCCGGCGCCCACCCTCTCCGGTGGTGAGGCCCAGCGGGTGAAACTGGCCACCGAGCTCTCCCGCCGTGCCACAGGCAAGACCCTCTACCTGATCGACGAGCCGACCACGGGCCTCAGCTTCTATGACGTCCACAAGCTGATGGATGTCATGCAGCGCCTGGTGGACAAGGGCAATTCGATCCTGGTGATCGAGCACAACCTCGATGTGATCCGCTGCGCCGACTGGCTGATCGACCTGGGGCCGGAGGGCGGTGACAAGGGCGGCCACATCGTCGCCATCGGCACCCCGGAGTCCGTGGCCGACAATGCCGCCAGCCACACCGGCCGCTACCTGCGGCACGTGCTGGAGCAGCATCCACCCATTCCCCTCGCGGCCTGACCCATGGCTGAACTCACCCCCTCCCAGGCGGCCCTGCTGCGCATCGTCTGCACCGTCGCCTGGGCCGACGGCGAATGCTCCACCGCCGAGCGGGAGCTGCTCGCCGAGCTGGTGGCCCGCCATCTCCACGGCGACAGTTTCAGTGGCCTTGGCGAAGCGGAGCTGGAGAGCTTTCTGGCCGAGCGCCTACCCGTGGCGGGTCTGGATGGTCTGGTGGCCCAGCTCAGCGGCAGCGACGCCCGCCACCTGGCCCTGAAGCTCAGCTACATGATGCTTCGGGTGGGGCGGCGCTCACCGGCCGAGCCCAGCATCAACGCCCAGGAACGGGTGGCCTACCGCCATCTGGTCGAGCTGCTGGGCCTTGATGACGCCAAGATCCAGGAGATCGAGTGGGCCGCCGAAGCCGACCTGCCGAAGAAGGAGGGGCTGGCCCAGCTGCTGGCCGAACTCACCGCCGGCTGGCGCAGCCCCGACGACGGCCGCGGCCCCGCCTGACCCCTCCTCAGGGAAGCGGCTCGTCGCCGCTGCCGCTGGGGTGGACCTGGTTGCTGTCGGGCATCCAGTAGCTGAGGTCGTTGTGCCAGTAGAGCCGGCCCGGCACCCGCTGGGTGCTCAGTTTGGTCTTGCCGAGGGCGGACATCAGCTGGGTCATCTCGATCGGCGAGAGATCGGTGACCATGTCGTTGCCGGCGATCTCCAGCAGGGCCGGCAGCTTGGCGATCGTGGTGGGCTCAGCCAGCTTGCGGAACACCTGGGCCATCACCAGGCGCTGGCGCTCCATCCGGCCCAGGTCACCCTGCTCGTCGTTGCGGAAGCGCAGGAACCCTTCCAGGTCGCGGCCCTTGAGCAGTTGCTTGCCGGGGTAGAGGTCGATGTAGAGCCCCTGGGCGTTGTCGACGTAGTACATCCGCTTGGGCACGTCCACTTCGACGCCGCCCAGGGCTTCGGCCAGTTTGTTGACCGCGTCCAGATTCACCTTCAGGTAGCGGTCGATGGGAGCCGACAGCAGGCTGCCCACCTCGTCCTTCGCGGTCTGGATGCCGCCGAGGGCGAACAGGGAGTTGGCCTTCACCACCCCCAGCTGGGGGGACTCGATGAAGGTGTCCCGTGGCACCTGGGTGATGTGGGTGATGTCGCCGTCGAGCCGCACGGTGAACATCACATCGGTGTTCTCACCCACCGAGTCGCGACCGAGCACGAGGATGCGGCGGTTTTCGACGGAGAGGGGATTCAGCACCGCCCCGATGCCGCGGGGGGCCGGAATCAGGCCGGCCAGGTACGGGGCGATGCGCCCTGGCAGGGGACCGGCCAGAACGGCACCCACGATGATGCCCAGCCCGAAGGTCACCAGGGGGCGGCGCCGGGACCGGTGTTGGGCTGGGGGCCGGTGCTTCGGATCGGTCTTGGTGCTGGTCTTCTCAGGGAGCGCCACGGCCCCCAGTTCCCGCCGCTCCCGTGCCTTCCGGGAGCGCGCGAGCCTTGAGGGTGAATGGGCCTGAGTCATTGTGCTATCCGCAGGGACGCACCTTAAGGCTCAAAGCACTGAAAAACCAGTGGTGGCGACGGTTTATCGGCTGGTCTGCACCTGCACGAGCGCCGCAGCCGCGTCGGCGCGCCGGCGGGCGTCCGCCTCATCGTCGCCCCGGGCCAGGGCCACCCCCATTCGCCGCCAGGGTCGGATCGCGGGTTTGCCGAAAATCAGCACCTGGGTGTCCGGTACCACCAGAGCCTGCTCCAGCCCCAGGTAGGTGGGTGTGCCTGGCTCGCCGGCGGCGTCCGGTCCGGCCAGGATCACCCGGGAGGCCGCCGCGCCAAGGCTGCGGATCTCGGGGATCGGCAGCCCCAGAACCGCCCGCAGGTGCAGCTCGAATTCGCTCAGGTTCTGGCCCACCAGCGTCACCAGGCCTGTGTCGTGGGGCCGGGGCGAGAGCTCGGAGAACACCACCTCCTCGGCGCCGGGTTCGCCGCAGAGAAAGAACTCCACCCCGAACAGGCCGGCGCCGCCCAGGTTGTCGGTGACGGCCTTCGCCATCGCCTGGGCCGCCGCCAGCTGGGCCTCCCCCAGCTGTGCGGGCTGCCAGCTGCACTGGTAGTCGCCCCGTTCCTGGATGTGGCCGATCGGCGGGCAGAACAGGGTGGGGCCCTGCCATTGGCGCACGGTCAGCAGGGTGATCTCCAGGCTGAAACGCAGGAACTCCTCCACGATCACCCGGGCGCCGGTCCCCCGGGCGCCGGCCAAGGCCCCGTCCCAGGCGGCTTCGATGTCGTCGGGGCCGTGCACCACGCTCTGCCCCTTGCCGGAGGAGCTCATCACCGGCTTCACCACCACGGGCCAGCCCAGGGGGGCTGCCGCGGCCGCCAGTTCGTCGGCGCTTTCGGCATAGGCGAACCGGGCGGTGCGCAGCCCCAGATCCCTGGCGGCCAGGTCCCGGATGCGGTCGCGGTTCATCGTCACCGCCGTGGTCCGGGCGGTGGGAATCACGGTGAGGCCTTCCGCCTCCAGGTCCGCCAGGGCATCCACCGCCAGGGCTTCGATCTCCGGGATCACCACGTCGGGGCGATGGCGCCGCACCACCGCCTTTAGGGCCTCGGGGTCGGCCATGGCCACCACCTCGCTCACCTGCGCCACCGCCATCGCGGGGGCCTCGGCGTAGCGGTCGACGGCGATCACCCGGCAACCCAGCCGCTGGGCGGCGATGGCCACCTCCTTGCCGAGTTCGCCGCTGCCCAGCAGCATCACCGTCCGCGGGAAAGGGGAAGGGCCTGGTGCCATGGAGGTGGAGCGGATCGGGCGATCCTGACGCGGCGCGAGCCCGTTCCCCTAACGTGCCGCGATGCTTCTGGCCCTCCTCCCCCCTCTTCCTGGCGTTGGCCCTCTCGCCTTCAGCACCGCCGGCGATGCGGCCAACGGCCTGCTGCCCTTCGGCTGGGATGTGGCCGGCTTCCAGAAATGGACGCTGATCTACCTGGGCGTCTCGTCCCTGGCCTTCGTGGTGGTGTGGCTGGTGGGCTACGTGCGCCGCTGAGCGGCCCCACCGCTGCCGGACGGCGCTCAGGCGCTGGGCTCGTCCAGAAGCGTGAGCTGGCTTTCGGCCGATTCCTCGCTCACGAATCCGTAGGCCCCGAACACGGCGGGATCGGGATGGGTGATGCGCTGGCCCTCCGGGTGGCGCTCCACCTTGAAGCCCTCGCCGGCCATGCGTCGCATCAGCGCCGCCGCCTCCTCGAACCGCGCCGCCATGGCCTCCAGGCTGGCGCAGTCAGCGGTGAGGCCCGTTTCCTTCCAGGTGAAAAACGCCATGGGCCCGGGTGCGACGGAGCGGTGGGCGGGGTCGCCGCGATCGACGACGGGGAGCGGCTGCTCAGGGCAGCAGCACCAATCCCACCAGCACCAGTATCAGGCTGACGCCCCACAGACCAAGCACCACCCGCTGCTCCGGCAGTCCCCCCAGTTCGAAATGGTGGTGCAGCGGGGCCATGCGGAACAGGCGCCGCCCCTGGCCATCGGCGCCCTTGGTGGCCTTGAACACCCCCACCTGCAGGATCACCGAGAGGGATTCGGCCAGGAACACCCCCCCCATCAGCAGCAGGGGCCAGAGGCTGTTGGTCAGCAGGGCCACCGAGGAGAGGGCGGCCCCCATGGCCAGCGAGCCCGTATCGCCCATGAACACCCGGGCCGGGTGCCGGTTCTGGCCGAGGAAGCCGAGCCAGCAGCCCGCCATCGCCGTGCAGAAGGCGGCCAGCACCGGATCCCCCCCATGGCCCCGCAGCATCAGCTGCAGCCCCATCCCGGTGAACACGATGGCGCCGCAACCGGCCGCCAGACCATCGAGTCCGTCGGTGAGGTTGGTGGCGTTGCTTTCGGCCAGGAAGACGAACAGGGCCAGCGGCCAGATCAGCAACCCGAGGGTCAGCACCCGGCCGAAGGGCAGACCCAGGTCGCCGGGCACGCCGCCCCCCAGCCAGCCGCCCTGGTGGGCCCAGACCAGGAATCCCACCGCGGCCAGGGCCTGGAGCAGCAGCTTGCCCCGGGGGCTCAGGCCGGTGTTGGTGCGGCGGGTGAGGCTGCGCCAGTCGTCGACGGCACCGATCGCCATGTAGGCCAGGGTGACCGCCGCCACCGCCAGCAGGCGGGGATCCTGCGGGCTGATGAGCCCCCCGACCAGCACCCCCACGGGCACCACCAGCAGGCCCCCCATCGTGGGGGTGCCCGCCTTGCTGTGGTGGGCCTGGGGGCCCTCGTCACGGATCACCTGGCCCAGCTTCAGGGCCCGCAGGCGGGGCACCCCGAGGGCCGCCACCGCCGCGCTGACCAGGGCCGCCACCACCAGCGGCAGGGTCAGCATGGAGTTGGCCACCAGGGCGTCGCTGGCCAGGCAGGCGGCCAGCAGGATCAGGGCGAGCAGGGCCGCAGGCGTGCGGCCGTCGCGGGAGGCCATCGGAGGGGCTGCAGGGTGGTGACGGTTCGGACCGTCAGTCCTCCCAGTCTTCCTCCGAGGGCTCGTCGGCCGGGCTGTAATCCTCTTTCTCGCCCATCAGCGCCGACAGCTCCTCCTCTTCGACCGTGCTCACATCGGTGCTGGCCGTTTCCTCATCGGCCACCAGTCGGCCGCTGGCCTCCAGCAGGCTCAGCAGATCGGGCTCATCCCGCAGCGGCAGCACCGGCGCCGGCTCGTTGCGCCGGTAGCGGGTCAGGGAGGGGTTGATCGTGTCGAGAATGCTCATGCCGTCAGGCTGGGTCGTCAAGGACCGACTCAACACCCTACCGCGCCGCCCATGAACACCGCCAAGATCCTGGAAGTGGGCCGTCTCTGGTCGGCGGCCCTGATCCTCAGCACCCTGCTGGCCGCGGCCGCCATCCGCTGGCCCCAGCCCCTGCCGATCGTGCCGGCGGTGGTGGCGGCCCTGGTGCTGGGACCGCCCCTGCTGCTGGCCCTGGTGGTTCTGCTGCGCTGGCGCCTGCCGGAGGCGGACCAGGGGGGAGAATGGCCCCAGGCGACAGAATCCGTCGCCACAGAGCAGGAGCGTCACGGATGAGCGAGATGGGGCAGCAGCTGGCGGGCGGGGCACCGCCAACGGAAACGCCGCGTGCCGAGCGGGTGGTGCTCGCCTATTCCGGTGGTGTCGACACCAGCGTTTGCATCCCCTACCTGATGCGGGAGTGGGGGGTGAAGGAGGTGATCACCTTCGCCGCCGACCTGGGGCAGGGCGACGAACTTGAGCCGATCCGGCTCAAGGCCCTGGCGGCTGGCGCCAGCCGCTCCCTGGTCGACGACCTGATCGATCCGTTCATCCGCGAGTTCGCCTTCCCCGCCATCCGGGCCAATGCGCTCTATGAGGGCCGCTACCCCCTCTCCACGGCCCTGGCCCGCCCCCTGATCGCCCGTCGCCTCGTGGAGGTGGCCCGGGAGGTGGGTGCCGATGCGGTGGCCCACGGCTGCACCGGCAAGGGCAACGATCAGGTGCGCTTTGATGTCGCCATCGGCGCCCTGGCCCCCGACCTCAAGGTGCTGGCTCCGGCGCGGGAATGGGGCATGAGCCGGGAGGAGACGATCGCCTACGGCGAGCGCTGCGACATCCCGGCGCCGGTGAGCAAGAAATCCCCCTATTCGATCGACCTCAATCTGCTGGGCCGCAGCATCGAGGCCGGCCCCCTGGAGGACCCGATGGTGGAGCCGCCGGAGGAGGTCTTCGCCATGACCCGCTCGGTGGCGGACGCCCCGACCGAGGGACAGGTGGTGGAGATCGCCTTCGAGCAGGGCAATCCGGTGGCCATCGACGGTGAGCGTCTCGATCCGGTGGCCCTGATCCGCCGCGCCAATGCCCTGGCGGGGGCCCATGGCTTCGGCCGCCTCGACATGATCGAGAACCGGGTGGTGGGCATCAAGAGTCGGGAGATCTACGAAACCCCTGGCCTGCTGCTGCTGATCCGCGCCCACCAGGAGCTGGAGAGCCTCACCCTGGCCGCCGATGTGCTCCGCTACAAGCGCCAGATCGAGATGAGCTGGGCGGATCTGGTGTACCAGGGCCTCTGGTTCGGACCTCTCAAGGACGCCCTCGACGGCTTCCTCGACCGCACCCAGGCCACGGTGAACGGCCTGGTGCGGATCCGGCTGCAGAAGGGCAGTGCCACGGTGGTGGGACGCTCCAGCGCCAGCGACAGCCTCTATGTGCCCGACATGGCCACCTATGGGGCCGAGGATCTCTTCGATCACCGGGCCGCCGAGGGCTTCATCTATGTCTGGGGGATGCCTACGCGGTTATGGGCCGCCCGTCGTCGTGGCGACTGATCTTCTGGGTTGACCCCTCGCCCGGGCGCCCGTTGGTGTCCGGGCCGCCCAGGCGCAGGGCCCGCTTCAGGGCCTGGCCCCAGCCTTCTTTCCTGGCCACCGTGGGCAGCAGCAGGGGCTGGGGGCGGCCTGGGCCGGGCGGCGGGCCGTCGGCGGCAGCCGGATTGAGGCTGTACAGGCGCTCCCTCAGGGCCTGGTTGTCGTCGAGCAGATGCTTCTGGTGCTCCATCACCGTGGCCAGACGCTGCTGAAATTTGCGCTCGAAGATCTCTGGGAGGTCTTCGAGCATTTCGTGCAGCGCCTTGAGTTCATCCCGGGCGGCCGCCAGCTCCATCTCGAGCTGCTGGGCATCAGGACCGGTGGTGGTGATGGCGAGGCTTGATGTTGCCGGGGCCGTCTGGGGGGACGGGGCGGCGGCTGGCGGCGGCACTGGGGCCAGAAGGATGGGGTCGGCCTCGATCGCCTCCTGGGCGATGGCCGGGGGAGCTGTGGCCGCTGCAGGCACCTCGCCGAAGCTGAAGCTGGCCGGCGGCGGCTGCGCCAGAGGCGCCACCGGCTGGCCGGGGGTCAGCACGCTCGGGGCAGGCGGCGCCTGGTTGGCGGGCCAACCGGAGGGGCTGTAGGCCGGCTGGGCCGGCACCACACGGGATGGGAGGGTTCCGTCCGGAGTGGCGTCCTCCTTGTCCGCAGCTGTCATCGCCTAGCACCCATTGGGCGGACTGTAGGCCCAGCCCTCAGGGATGAACAACCGGGATCAGACCGCCGCCGGTTCGGTGGGGGCCACCTCGACGGCGGCGCCGGGGACGCTGCGGGGGGGAGGCATGGGGCCGTCCTGAATGACGGTCAGGTAGCGGATCACGTCTTCGGAGAGACGCATGGCCCGCTCCAGCACGGCCACCTGCTGGCCATCGCCACTGTGGTTGAGCTGCACGTAAATGCCTTCCCGGTGCTTGGCGATCGGGTAGGCCAGGCGACGCTTGCCGCGCATCTGGGTGTCGAGCACTTCGGCGCCGGCCTCGATCACCAGGTCGCGGTACTTGGCGACGTGGGTCTCGACTTCCTCCTCCGGAATGTCCGGCCGAAGGATGTACATGGTTTCGTAATAGGGCTGCGTCATGGTCGCCTGTGGAGGGGCTGAGGGGCACGGGGCCCGTCAGCGACGGATCTAGGAACCTATCGCAGCGCCGTCGCCGCCCTTGAGGGGGGCTCAGAAGAGCTGCATCCGTACCGCTTCGGAGACGGTGGGGATGTCGGCCTCCTTGCCCCGCAGGCTCTGGATCACCGAGAACAGCACCAGCAGGAGGGTGCCGAGGAAGATCGTGTTGGAGAGGGTGCGGATGGCGAAGCCGGCACCCAGGGGGGCCAGCACCGTGTCGAAGGCGAGGGTGAGCAGCACCAGCACGATGTCGATCAGGATCGCCTGCAGCACGTTGAAGCGGATCGGGTAGGGCACCTTGGGGTTGCGCACCACCAGCAGGAACAGCAGCAGGAACAACACCAGGCCGCCGAAGGGCACGGCCTGTTCCAGCACCACCAGGGGCAGGGCCGGCACGGCGACCCACTGCAGCAGCGGGAACATGTCGAACAGGGACTGGCCGAAGCGCAGGGCGTCGCTCAGGGGCAGCAGGTAGGCCAGGGCGCCCAGCAGTCGTTGCCAGATCGGGGGACCTTCCATGGGGACTCCGGGCAGACGCAGGACAGTGACCGCAGGCTAGGGGCCCCCCAACCTGGCCAGAGCCGCGGCCCGCATGGCGATGACCGGCATCTCCTGCCGTCCGCTCCAGAGCCGCAGGGAGGCGGCCCCCTGTTGCACCAGCATCTCGAGGCCGTCGATGGTGCGGCAGCCCTGCTGGCGGGCCAGACGCAACAGGGCCGTGGGTCTGGGTGTGTAGATGAGGTCGTAGACGGTGGTCGCCGGCGACAGGGCCGCGATCTGGTCAGGGCGCAGGGGCGAGCGTTGCGCGGCGGCTGGATCGCCCGTGGAGGCCATGCCCACCGGCGTGGTGTTGACCACCAGATCAGCGCTCACCAACGCCGCGCCCAGGGGGTCCGCTGAGCCGGTGCCGTCCGGTCCCCAGAGCAGGGGCACCAGGCCGGGGGCCCAGTCGGCGCAGGAGCGGATGAACGGCTCCAGGCGCGTGGCGTCGCGGCCCGCCACCCGGATGCAATCCAGGCCCAGCTCCACCAGGCCGGCCACCACCGCCCGGGCACTGCCGCCGCAGCCCAGCACCAGCGCTTCACGGGCGGCCAGGGGTCGCAGCGGCGCCAGAAACCCCTCCACATCGGTGTTGGTGCCGAGCCAGCCGCCGCCCTCGTGCCGCACCAGGGTGTTCACGGCCCCCAGCCGCTGGGCCAGCGGCGTCAGCGCATCCGCCAGCCCGGCGGCGGCCTGCTTGTGGGGCAGGGTGACGTTGAGGCCGCGGCAGTCGATCGCCGCCAGGGCCCGCAGCACCACGGCCAGGTCGGCGGCCGCCACCGGCAGGGCCAGGTAGGCCCAGTCGAGGCCAAGCGCGGCGATGGCTGCGTTGTGCATCGCCGGCGAGAGGGAATGGCGCACCGGATCCCCCAGCACCCCCACCAGGGCGGTGCCGCCACCGATCGCCGGTGCTGTCGGGGGGGTCACCATGGGCTCGCGCGGGCTGCTGCCGCCCGACCGTAGATCCGCCGGATCCCAGGCTCCGACAGGCCGCCGGCCCCGTTCCGGTACGGCACCGGTTCGGGAACCACCCCTCGCCTGGGTCAACCCCTGATGCGGAAGATGGCGGAAGCCAGAAATTCATTCACACCAGGAGTCGGTCATCCATGGGCAAGGTCGTCGGTATTGACCTCGGCACCACGAACAGTTGCGTCGCCGTGATGGAGGGCGGCAAGCCCACGGTGATCGCCAACGCCGAGGGCTTCCGCACGACGCCTTCCGTGGTCGCCTACACGAAGAACCAGGACAAGCTGGTCGGACAGATCGCCAAGCGCCAGGCGGTCATGAACCCGGAGAACACCTTTTATTCCGTCAAGCGTTTCATCGGCCGCCGGGTCGATGAGGTGAACGAGGAGTCGAAGGAAGTCAGCTACGGCGTCGAGAAAGCCGGCTCCAACGTCAAGATCAAGTGCCCGGTGCTCAGCAAGCAGTTCGCCCCCGAGGAGATCTCGGCCGAAGTGCTGCGCAAGCTGGCCGAGGACGCCGGCAAGTACCTGGGTGAAACCGTCACCCAGGCGGTGATCACCGTCCCCGCCTACTTCAACGACTCCCAGCGCCAGGCCACCAAGGATGCCGGCAAGATCGCCGGCCTGGAAGTGCTGCGGATCATCAACGAGCCCACGGCCGCGGCACTCGCCTACGGCCTGGATCGCAAGAGCAACGAGCGCATCCTCGTCTTCGACCTCGGCGGCGGCACCTTCGACGTCTCCGTGCTGGAAGTGGGTGATGGCGTCTTCGAGGTGCTCTCCACCAGCGGTGACACCCACCTGGGCGGTGACGACTTCGACAAGGTGATCGTTGATCACCTGGCCGACAACTTCAAGGCCAACGAAGGCATCGACCTGCGCCAGGACAAGCAGGCCCTTCAGCGCCTCACCGAGGCGGCGGAGAAGGCCAAGATCGAACTCTCCAGCGCCACCCAGGCCGAGATCAATCTGCCCTTCATCACCGCCACCCCCGAAGGCCCCAAGCACCTCGACCTCACCCTCACCCGGGCCAAGTTCGAGGAGCTCGCCTCCAAGCTGATCGACCGCTGCCGGGTGCCGGTGGAGCAGGCCCTCAAGGACGCCAAGCTCTCCACCAGCGAGCTCGACGAGATCGTGATGGTGGGTGGTTCCACCCGCATCCCCGCGGTGCTGGAGCTGGTCAAGCGGATCACCAACAAGACCCCCAATCAGACGGTCAACCCCGATGAGGTGGTGGCCGTGGGTGCCGCCATCCAGGGCGGTGTGCTCGCCGGCGAGGTCAAGGACATCCTGCTGCTTGATGTCACCCCGCTCTCCCTGGGCGTGGAAACCCTCGGTGGCGTGATGACCAAGATGATCACCCGCAACACCACCATCCCCACCAAGAAGTCGGAGGTGTATTCCACCGCCGTCGACGGCCAGACGAACGTGGAGATCCACGTGCTCCAGGGCGAGCGCGAGATGGCTTCCGACAACAAGTCGCTGGGCACCTTCCGCCTTGACGGCATTCCTCCGGCCCCCCGTGGCGTGCCCCAGATCGAAGTCACCTTCGACATCGACGCCAACGGCATCCTCAGTGTCACCGCCAAGGACAAGGGCAGCGGCAAGGAGCAGAGCATCTCCATCACCGGCGCCTCCACCCTCAGCGACAACGAAGTTGACAAGATGGTGAAGGACGCGGAGGCCAACGCCACCGCGGACAAGGAGAAGCGCGAGAAGATCGACCTGAAGAACCAGGCCGAGACCCTCATCTACCAGGCCGAGAAGCAGCTGGGCGAACTGGGCGACAAGGTGGGCGCCGAGGACAAGGCCAAGGTGGAAGGTTTCTCCGCCGACCTCAAGGAAGCTCTTGAGAAGGACGACAGTCCGGCCATCAAGGCCAGCCTGGAACAGCTCCAGCAGGCCCTCTATGCCGCCGGTGCCTCCGTGTACCAGCAGGCCGGGGCCGAGGGTGCTCCCGCCGGCGCCGCCCCCGGTGGCAATGGCAACGGCACCTCTGCTGCCGCCGATGACGTCATCGACGCCGAGTTCACCGAGAGCAAGTGATCCCTGGGCCGCCCGGCCCGGATCCTTCCGCACCAGGCCCCCCTCGGGGGGCTTTTTTCATGGGCCGCTGCGACGTTCAGGCGCTGTGGCGGCCGGCCTCGATCCGGTCGGCCACCCAGGCGGCACTGGCCGGCGCCAGCAGCACGCCGTTGCGGTAGTGGCCCGCCGCCAGCAGCAGCCCCCCCGCCGGCTGCTCCAGCAGCGGCGCCGGCCGGCCCACGGGCCGCGGCCGCAGGCCCTGCCAGTGGCGCACCACCCGTGCCCCCCGCAACCACTCCGGCGCCGCCCCGCCCAGGTCGCGCAGCTGGCTGAGCTGGTCAGGCTCGGCCCTGTCACCCGGTTCCAGGGTCGCCCCCAGCCACAGCCGCCGGCCGCCCTCCAGGTCGGGACGGGGCACCAGGTTGACGCCGCGCCACACCACCGTCCCGGGCCATTCGGTGGGCAGGCGCGCCTCCAGGTCAAGCTCCAGGGCCTGGCCCAGCACCGGCTCCAGGGTCCAGCGGCCATGCTCGGTGCCAGAGACACCCTCCAGCAGGGTGCCGGCGGCGGTTCCTGCCGCCAGCACCACCCAGGCCGCCTGCTCCGATCCCCCGCCGGCCAACGCCACCCGCCAGCCGCCCTGATCGGGCTCGAGGGCTACGGCCGCCTCCGCCCGCAGGGCCAACCCCAGCTCCCGGCCATCCGCCGCCAGGGCGGCCAGGGCGGAGCCGGGATCGAGCTGGCCGTCACGTGCGCAGTGGAGTCCCGCCAGGCAGGGCTGGGGCAGGGTGGCCTGGAGCGGTTCCAGCCGCTCCAGGCCCCAAGTTTCAAGGGGCAGGCCCAGGGCCCGTTTGCGCGCCCCCAGCGCCGCCAGACGCTCCTGCTCGGCGCCATCGGCGGCCAGCAGCAGCACCCCGGCCCGGTAGGGGATCGGATATCCCCGTTGCGCCAGCTCGCGGCGCCACTGGCCCCAGAGCTCCAGGCTGCGCTGACGCAGGTCCCAGGCCCGGCCCCGGTCACGGTGGAAGCTGTCGGCCATCAGCACGCCGAGGGCCGCCCGGCTGCCGCTGCGCCACTCGCCCCCGGGATCGCGATCGCCCGGGGGATCACCGGAAAGGGCCGGATCCAGCAGCAGCACCTGGTGACCCCGGCCCTGGAGCCACCAGGCGCAGGCCAGGCCCACAATCCCCGCCCCCACCACGATCACCGTGGTGGAGGCGCCGCCGGCTGGCGGCCCTTGCGGGGGTCTGGGTTCAGGCGTCGGCGTTGCTCACAGAGACCGGCTGGGGAGCGGGGGTGGAGGCTGAGGGGGCCGGGGGCACGGCGTTGGACAGCTTGTCTTCGGCGGCGAAGGCTTCGGCCATGGCGACGGCCTCGGCCGGGATCACCTCGGCGTAGGCGCTGAAGCCGGTGGCCACCTTGATGTAGTCCTTGCGGAGGTTCTCTCCGTCCTGAAGACGGGCGGCCTCATCCAGCTTGGCCAGGGAGACCTTCAGTTTGGTGGCCCGCTTGCCGGCCTCGGCGCGGTCGGCCGGCAGCAGGCGCTGGTTGATGTAGAGCATCTGGCGACCCAGATCCTGCATCGGACCGTGGATCAGGTTGCGGGTGAAGACCCAGTTGCGGTCGTTGACCAGATCGGCCAGTTCGGGCAGGCGCTCCTTGGAGGCCAGGAACCCTTCGGCCTGACGGGCGATCAGGGTCATGTCGGCGGGGCTGATCGTCGGGGGCTTGCGGGTCTGGTCACCCGAGCAGGCCACCAGCGAAACGCTGAGCAGCAGGGCCACGGCGAGCAGGGCGAGGCGGCGCAGGCCAGCCATCAGGGAGATGGGCGCAGGAATCGACGCGACGGCCATGGGACGGTGCTGTGACGTGGCTGGCGCCGTGACTTTACCGGCACGCCTGCGCCACCATGACGGTCCCGACCACGCTCCGTTCCGGAATCATCGATGCGTTCTCCCACGGCGATCCTGCAGCTGATCTGCCCCGATCGGCCAGGGCTGGTGAGCGAACTCTCGGGCTGGGTGGCCGCCAACGGCGGCAACATCGTGCACGCCGATCACCACACCGATGCGGGGGCGGGGCTGTTCCTGAGCCGGATCGAATGGGCCCTGGAGGGCTTCGGCCTGCCGCGCGAGGCGATCGTGCCGGCGGTGGCGGCCCTGGCGGGGCGCCTCGGCGGCGAGGGCCAGGTGCACTTCTCCGATGCCCTGCCCCGGGTGGCGATCTTCGCCAGCCGCCAGGACCACTGCCTGGTGGACCTGCTCTGGCGCACCCGCTCCGGGGAACTGCCGATGCTGGTGCCCCTGGTGGTCTCCAACCACCCGGATCTGGCGGCGCTGGCGGCTGACTTCGGCGCCCGCTTCGTGCATCTGCCGATCACGGCGGCCTGCCGGGCGGAGGTGGAGCAGGCCCAGCTGGACCTGCTGGCGGAGGAGGGGATCGAGCTGGTGGTGCTGGCCAAGTACATGCAGGTGCTCAGCCCGGCGTTCCTGGCCCGCTTCTCCCAGGTCATCAACATCCACCACTCCTTCCTGCCCGCCTTCCAGGGGGCCCAGCCGTACCACCGCGCCTGGGAGCGCGGCGTCAAGCTGATTGGCGCCACGGCCCACTTCGTCACCGAGGAGCTGGACGGGGGACCGATCATCGAGCAGGCCACCATGCACGTGGGTCACCGGGACGAGGTGGAGGACCTGATCCGCAAAGGCCGCGACACCGAACGGCTGGCCCTGGCCCGGGCTGTGCGCCTGTTTCTGCGGCGACAGGTGATGGTCTACCGCGGCCGAACCGCTGTGTTTGATTGAGCCTTCCCCCGGGACCAGCCGTTGCTCCGGTGAACCGTTTTTCCGCCCTCGACGACCGCCTGCTGGCGCATCGGCCCGCTGCCGCCACCCCCCTGGGCTGGCGCTGTTTCCAGCTGGGGATGTTCCTGCTGGCCAGCAGTGCCTTTCTGGGTGGCCTGGCCCTGTTGCTGGCCCTGATCCTGGGCAGCCGCGGCCGCCGCCCCGTCCTGGACGACCGGGTCAATGGTGTGTTGCTGGTGGCGGCGGTGCTGATGGTGCTGGGCTGCTTCCGGGCCGCCAGCAACGGGCTGGCCTGGCTGGGGATGGGCAACTGGCTGCCCTTCTTCTGGGGCTTCTGGGGCTTCCAGGTGTATCTCGGCACCCCCGCCGCCCGCCGCCGGGTGGCCCTCGCGCTGGTGGCCGGCACGGTGCCGGTGATCCTCACCGGCCTGGGCCAGCTCTGGTGGGGCTGGAGCGGACCGTTCCAGGCGCTGGGGGGCCTGATCATCTGGCACATCAAGGCCGGGGGCAATCCGCCGCAGCGGCTGGCGGGCCTGTTCGACTACGCCAACATCGCCGGAGCCTGGATGGTGCTGGCCTGGCCCTTCACCCTGGCGGCCCTGCTCGAAGCCCGCCAGGGCTGGGGGCGCCGGGGGGTGGTGCTGGTGATCGCCGCCAGCCTGGTGGCGGCGGTGTTCCTCACCGATTCCCGCAATGCCTGGGGGGCCCTGATGCTGGCGGTGCCCCTGGTGGCGGGGCCGGGCAGCTGGCTGTGGCTGCTGCCGGTGCTGCTGGTGGTGCTGGTGGTGATCGGCCTTTCCACCCTGCCCTGGGTGCCAGCGGCCCCGCAGGAGCTGGCCCGGCACCTGGTGCCCGAGGCGATCTGGGGCCGGCTGATCGACCTTGAGCACGGCGGTCAGCGCCCGCTGGCGATCACCCGCCTGGCCCAGTGGCAGGTGGCCGTGGGGCTGATCGCGGAACGGCCCTGGCTGGGTTGGGGGGCGGCCGCCTTCAGCATCATCTACCCGATGCGCACCGGCTTCTGGCACGGCCACCCCCACAACCTGCCGATCGATCTGGCCTTGAGCCACGGGGTGCCGGTCGCGGTGCTCGTGGTGGGGCTGGTGCTGTGGCTACTGGGCCGGGCCGGCTGGCTGGGCATGGCCGGCGGCAGCCTGTTCGATCGGGCCTGGTGGGCGGCGACCCTGGTGCTGGTGGCCCTGCACGCCACCGACATTCCCCTCTACGACAGCCGCGTCAACGTGGCGGGCTGGGTGCTTCTGGCGGGTCTGCGTTGCTATCGCCAGCCAGCGCCTCCTGCCGGTGCCTGAGCAGGGTGGCCGGGGGCAGGGGCCCCTCCAGGTGGCTCCAGGGCAGCACCCGTTCTTCCCCCCAGGTGGCGTGGACCACCTCCTCCCAGGGGGGCGGCAGCGGCAGGGGGAACGGCAGATCCGCCGGTGCGGCCACCTCGCCGGCCCGGGCCGCCCGATAGGCCTTCTTCCAGCCGCCCTGGCTGTCGTGCTGGCCCCGCGCCGCGGCGATCACCGGCGCCAGGCGCCGGTCGCTGCGGGAGAGCAGGGCCTGGATGACGCTCCAGCCGTAGCTCTCCGGACGCAGCTCGATGCCCTTGGGCTGAAGGCGCCGCGCCAGCCGTTGCAGGCGCTTTTCGGCCTCCGGGCGCACCCCCTGCCACTGGAAGGGGGTGTGGGCCTTGGGCACGAAGGTGCTCACCCCCAGGCTGAGCCGCAGGCCCGGGGTGGCTTTCTTCAGGTCCAGCAGCAGGTCGGCGGTGGCCTCGATGTCGGCGTCCTCCTCGCTGGGCAGCCCCGCCATGCCATAGAGCTTCAGGCCGCTGAGGCCACCCTCCCTGGCGTAGCGGGCCGCGGCGAAGATCTCCTCGCCGCTCAGCTTCTTGTTCACCACCCGGCGCATGCGCTCGCTGCCGCTTTCGATGGCGATCGTCAGTGACTTGCTGCCCCGCCGGGCCAGGATCCGCCCCAGCTGGGGGGTCACTGTGGCGGCCCGCACCGAGCTGACGCTGACCCGGGTGCCCTCGAAACGGTCCTGATCCAGCCAGCTCAGCAGGTCGGCGAACTGGGGGTGCTGAGTCACCGAGGCCCCCAGCAGGCCGAGGCGCTGGGTCACCGCCAGCCCCGTCTCCACCGCCGGGATCAGGCCGTCGTCGAGGGAGGCGGTGCGGAAAGGCAGGGTCAGGTAGCTGGCCAGGCAGAAGCGGCACAGCTCCGGGCAGCTGCGGGCCACCTCCACCATGTGGATCGACGGCCAGGCCGCCTCCGGTGTGATCACCGTGGAATGGCTGAGGGTGTTGCCGCGCCAGGTCTGCTTGGCGATGGTGGCCGGCAGGTCGGTGGTGAGGGGCTCCACGGCCAGCAGGGCCCCCTCGCTGTCGTAGCGGGGGGCGTAGAGCGCCGGCACGTAGACCCCGGGAACACGGGCCAGGTGCCGCAGGCGTTCGGGCCGGGACAGGGCGCGGCCGGCCTGGAGCGCGTCGATGAAGGCGGGCAGCAGCTGTTCGCCGTCGCCGAGCAACACCACGTCGAAGAAGGGGGCCAGCGGTTCGGGGTTGGCGGTGAGCACCGGCCCGCCGCCGAACACGATCGGATCGTCTTCACCGCGCTGGTGACTCCAGAGGGGTATCCCCTGGCGCTCGAGCAGGTCGAGCAGCACGGGGCCGTCGAGTTCCCAGCTGAGCGACAGACCGAACAGGTCGCAGTGGCGGTGCGGCGGGTCCCCCTGGTCGGTGAACAGGCGGCGCACATCGAGGTCGCTGCGGCGCGCCAGGCTGGCCCAGACCACCTGATAGCCAAGGCTGGTGATCCCCACCGAATAGCTGCTCGGGAAGGCCAGCACGGTGCGCAGGGCATCGGCGACCGGCTGGGCCGGCTGGAACAGCAGGGTTTCCTGGTTCAGGGAGTCGGCGGGGAGGGGGAGGTCCAGCGTGTCACTTCAGACGACACGGTGGCGTCTCCCTAAGATCGATCGCTTTACAACGGCCGCCCATGCCATCGCTGCCGAGTTCCGTTGAGATCATTCTCGGCATCCTGGTGCTGTTCGGCGGTGGGGAGCTGTTCGTGGCCGGCTCCGTCGCCCTGTCCCTGTTGCTGGGCATTCCCCAGTTGGTGATCGGCCTCACGGTGGTGTCGCTGGGCACCAGCACCCCGGAACTGTTCGTGAGCCTGATCTCCACATTCAATGGCGATGCCGACCTGGCCGTCAGCAATGTGGTGGGCAGCAACATCTTCAACATCCTGGTGGTGCTGGGCGCCAGTGCGGCCATCGTTCCGCTGAAGGTCAGGAGCCGTCTGGTGCGCCGGGACGTGCCCCTGCTGCTGGGCATCTCGATGGCGGTGTGGGGCATGGCCTCGGGGGGCCGGCTCACCTGGCAGGCGGGGGTGGCGCTGCTGTTCGCGATGGTGGCCAATCTCGTCTGGGAGATCCGCACCGCCTCGGAGGATTCCGAGGACGATGAGGACAACGAAGCGGAACGGGCCACCCCGCTGGTGGCCGGCCTGAAGTTGGCCGCCGGCCTGGCCCTGCTGGTGCTCGGCTCCCAGCTGCTGGTGAAGGGGGCCACCACGGCTGCCGTGGCCCTGGGGGTGAGCCAGACGGTGATCGGCCTGACGATCGTGGCGGCCGGCACCTCCATGCCCGAGCTGGTCACCTCCGTGGTGGCCGCCTACCGGGGCAAGGCCGACCTGGCCATCGGCAACGTGGTGGGCAGCAACCTGCTCAACCAGGTGGTGATCCTGGGCCTCTGCGCCGTGGTGTCCGGCGGCAAGGGGCTGGCGGTGGATCCGGTGATGGTGAGCCGCGACCTGCCGATCATGGTGGCCACCACCCTGGCCTGCCTGCCGATCTTCTGGAGCAACGGAACGATCTCCCGCCTCGAGGGCTGGCTGTTGCTTGGGCTCTACGGGCTCTATCTGGTGGAGCAGGTCCTGGCCGCCACCGCCGGCGGTGAGATCGTCGACAACACCTTCCGGTTCGTGGTGCTGGTGGCGGTGCTGCCGCTGCTGATGGTGTTCCTGGTCTGGCAGGTGCTGCGCTGGAAGCAACAGCGCAAGCTGCTGGCCGTTCAGGGCGGCGAATAGGAACGGGGGGCCCTGCTACGGGGTGGTTGCCGTTGCGTGCTTCAGCCGCCTGAACGTCGCCAGTGCGGCCTCAAGGTCAGGGGGCTTGCGCGCCTGGGTCGCCTGCTCGATGGCATAGCCAACGGCGAGCAGATCCGCTTCCCCCAGTCGTCTGCCAATCATCGTCAGGCCCTGGGGTTCCCCGGATTCAGCCATGCCGATCGGGACGGTCATCGCCGGATAGCCGGCCGCCGCATAGATCTGGGTTGGCGCGATCAGCACGTCGATCCCCGCCGCGGCGAAGATCGGGTCGAGAAGCCCTCGGGAGGTGCTCTGATTCCGCTCGCGCACCTTGGTGTAGTCCCACGAGGGGCTGTCGGCGCGTTGGGACAGTTCCAGATGCCGCTGGCCGTAGGGCGCCCGGTTGGCAGGATCGGCATAGTTGAACGCGACCACATCGATCAGGGCGGCAACCGGCGGCCGGGGGAGTGTCCGGAGATAGGCATTGAGGGAGGCTTTGAAGCCCAGGCGCAGGGCTTCATCCACAGGGGGGGCCGGAGGAAGACTTCCTGCATCGACTTCCACCACTGGAATGCCTTGCCTGGCCAGGGCGGCGATCACCAGCTTCGAGGTCCGTTGCTCTGCCCTGAATCTGTTCAACGTGCTCAGCACCTGCTCCTCGGACATCTGGGGAATCGGATTGGCGATGATCAGCCGTTCCAGCTCGGCCAGGGCCGCATCGGTGAAGGTGGCCACGCCCACCCGCCGCTGCCGCGCCGCCTCCAGGGTGAGAAATCGGGTGAAGTCGGTGCCCTGAAGCCTGGCCACGGCGGGATCGGGATTCTCTTCCGCCCCCTCATCGGTACGGGTGAGCGCGGTGAGCAGCGTGGCCACATCCACCACACGGCGTCCCATGGGGCCGGGCACATCCATCCAATCCACCAGTGGGATGACGCCATCGCCGCTGACCAATCCGTGGGTTGGCTTCAACCCGACGACCCCATTGGTGGCGGCCGGTTTGAGGATTGAACCCTGGGTCTCGCTGCCCACGCTCACGGCGCTCAGGTTCGCCGCCACCGACACTGCCGAACCGGAACTGGAGCCCAGGGGGTCAAATGGACCGTAGGGATGGCGCGTCTGGCCACCCAGAGCGCTGAAGCCACTCGGCATGGCGGGGTCGACGTAGTTCGCCCATTCCGACAGGTTGGCTTTGCCGAGAAGGACGGCGCCGGAGTTGCGCAGATTTCTGACCAACTGGGCATCGCGATTGCCCCGCCAATCCCTCAGGGCAGCGGCTCCCGCCGTGGTGTGCATGCGATCGCCGGTGGTGATGTTGTCCTTGAGCAACACCGGAACACCATGCATTGCCCCCCACAGGTTTCCCTGCCTGCGCTCGTCATCGAGGTTGCGGGCGATCACCAGGGCCTCTGGGTTGAGCTCCATCACCGAATTGAACTGGTTGAGGTCGTAGCGCCGGATGCGATCGACGTAATAGACCACCAGCTCTTCGGATGTCACCGCACCCTGCGCCAGCAGGTCCTGCATGGCAGGCACCGTGGCTTCCAGCAGGAGCGTGTCCAGTACCTTTCGCCGCTCAGGGGACAATGCCCTCAGCGCGGATTCGAATGCGCTGAAATCGCGCCGGCGCTTGCCCGTGTACCTGGGTTCGGAGAGGGGAAACCGGGTGGGGTAGCTGCGGACCGGCCCTTCGGGCGGCGGGGGGATGGCGTGGACCCTGGGGGCGAAGGCGACGGCGAACGTGACCAGAGCCATCACGATGCAGGCGGGCTGACGCTGGCGAATCACGTCAGCCTTCTCCCATGGTCATGCCGTGAAAGCTTTGTGAAGACAACGACATGCCAATTGCACCGGGTTGTTGCCAGTATGGACGTGATCGCGGCTCAGTTGAAGCTGAGCCTCTGGGACCTCTCGGTGTTCTTTTCTTCCGGGTTCTCCAGCAGAAAGACATGTCGATGCCGTCTGCGTGAGGATGGTCCAGGAGGAATCTTTCTGATTCGATTCACGGCGGCATGGCCGTCATCCCGGCCAGTGATGGGTAGACCTAGGCTTCCCCCTCGGGAGATCTTCATGGAAAGACAAACCGAGCCAGCCGTTGAACCGCAAGCGACACCAAGGCTCCGCCTGCTGCTGCGCATCCTGCGCAATCCGTTTGTCAGCCTGCTGGTGCTCTACAACCTCGTGTTCTATGTGCACTGGTCAGGCAATGCGTACATCCTGACGTTCGGTACTAACTCCCTGGGCCCCCTGCTCCTGGCCTCTGGCCCGTTCCTGCCCTATGGAGCCGGCATCTTCATCATCGGCAACCTGCTGATCGTGTACGGGAGCTATACGCGGGCCATGGAGCGTCGATCGGCCACGGAACTGTCCCTGTTCCGTATGGGCCCTGAACTCGGCATCGGATTCTTGCTCGGCTTCGCTCTGATGACGGCCTGCTTTCTGATCGGGATGGCCCTCGGTCTCTACCGCATTGAGGGCATAGACCGTTGGCAGAATCTGCTGTCAGGGGTGACGGCCGGGACAGTGACCACACCCTTCGGCGAGGAGCTGCAGTTCCGCGGCGTGGTGTTTCGCCTTCTCGAGGAGGTGTTCGGCGGCTGGGTGGCCCTGGTGCTCTCTTCCCTGTGGTTCGGCTACGTCCACAGTGGCAATGAGGGTGAAACCCTCGCAGGCCTGGCGGCCATCGCCATCGTCTACGGCCCGATGTTGGCAGCGCCGTTCATGCTCACCCGGCGCCTGTGGATGGGCACAGGACTGCACCTCGCCTGGAACTACACGATGGGCAAGGTGTATTCCGGTTCCGTGTCGGGCGGCGATCACCTTCACCATGGCCATGCTGGTGCTGACCGTGAGGCGCGGCGCGATCGTCCCACCGTCCTGGAGTCGCCCGAGCGTGCGAGCGGAACCCGACACCTGACGGCCTCCCCTCTCACACCTCCGCCAGCACCTTCTCCTCCTCCTCCACGCTCACCACGCGGCCGGCATCCTCGAAGCCATCGATCTGGTCGAAGTTGAGGTAGCGGTAGAGCTGGTCGGAGAGGGGGTCGATCTTGGCCGCGGCGATCTCCAGGTACTCGGCCGGGCTGGGAATGCGGCCCAGCAGGGCGCACACCGCTGCCAGTTCGGCGCTGCCCAGGTACACCTGGGCGCCGTTGCCGAGGCGGTTGTTGAAGTTGCGGGTGCTGGTGGAGAACACCGTGGTGTTGTCCTCCACCCTGGCCTGGTTGCCCATGCACAGGGAGCAGCCGGGCAGCTCCATGCGGGCCCCGGCGGTCTCGAACTTGGCGGTGTAGCCCTCGGCCCGCAGCACCTCGTCGTCCATGCGGGTGGGCGGACACACCCACAGCCGGGCGGCGCTGGTGCCGGCCCCATCCATCACCGTGGCGGCGGCGCGGTAGTGGCCGATGTTGGTCATGCAGGAGCCGATGAACACCTCATCGATCCGGTCGCCGGCCACCTCGCTCAGCAGCTTGACGTTGTCGGGGTCGTTGGGGCAGGCCAGGATCGGCTCGCTCAGTTCGTCCAGGTTGATGTCGATCACCGCCGCGTAATCGGCGTCGGCATCGGCCTCCATCAGCACCGGATCCGCCAGCCAGGCCTCCATCGCCTTGATCCGCCGCGCCATGGTGCGGGCATCGCTGTAGCCCCGGGCGATCATGTTCTTGAGCAGCGCCACGTTGCTGCGCAGGTATTCGCTCACCGTCTCGACGCTCAGCTTGATCGTGCTGCCGGCACAGGAGCGCTCGGCGGTCGCGTCGGTGAGCTCAAAGGCCTGCTCCAGCTTCAGGTCGGGGAGCCCTTCGATCTCCATGATCCGGCCGCTGAAGATGTTCTTCTTGCCGGCCTTCTCCACCGTCAGCAGGCCCTGTTGGATGGCCACGTAAGGGATGGCGTTCACCACGTCCCGCAGGGTGACGCCCGGCTGCAGGGAGCCGGAGAAGCGCACCAGCACCGACTCGGGCATGTCGAGGGGCATGGCGCCGATGGCGGCCGCGAAGGCCACCAGGCCGGAGCCGGCCGGGAAGGAGATGCCGAGGGGGAAGCGGGTGTGGCTGTCACCGCCGGTGCCCACCGTGTCCGGCAGGAGCATGCGGTTGAGCCAGCTGTGGATGATGCCGTCGCCGGGCCGCAGGGCGACGCCGCCCCGGGAGCTGATGAAGTCTGGCAGTTCGGCGTGGGTCTTGAGGTCGACCGGCTTGGGGTAGGCGGCGGTGTGGCAGAAGCTCTGCATCACCAGATCGGCGGAGAAGCCCAGGCAGGCCAGCTCCTTCATCTCGTCGCGGGTCATCGGCCCGGTGGTGTCCTGGCTGCCAACGCTGGTCATCAGCGGTTCGCAGCTCGTGCCGGGGCGCACGCCCGCCAGGCCGCAGGCCTTGCCCACCATCTTCTGGGCCAGGGTGAAGCCCTTGCCCGTGTCGACCGGGGCCACCGGCCGGATGAAGGCCTCCGACGGGGGCAGGCCCAGCTGCAGGCGCACCTTGTCGGTGAGCGAGCGGCCGATCAGCAGGGGGATGCGGCCGCCGGCGCGCACCTCGTCGGCGATGGTGCTGGGCTTGAGCTCGAAGCGGGCCAGCACCTCCCCGGCCCCCGGCTCGCCGGCGGCCCGCTCGATCGTGCCGGCATGGGGCCGGATCGTGATCACGTCGCCGCTGTTGAGGGCGCTCACGTCGCACTCGATCGGCAGGGCGCCGGAGTCCTCGGCGGTGTTGAAGAAGATCGGCGCGATCTTGCTGCCCAGCACCACCCCGCCGCTGCGCTTGTTGGGCACGTGGGGGATGTCGGTGCCGATGTGCCAGAGCACCGAGTTGATCGCCGATTTGCGCGAGCTGCCCGTGCCGACCACATCGCCCACGTAGGCCAGCGGGTGGCCCTTGGCCTTCAGCTCGGCGATCAGGCCGAGCCCCTCCGGCATCCGCGTCTCCAGCATCGCCATCGCATGCAGGGGGATGTCCGGGCGGGTGGTGGCGTGGGTGGCCGGCGAGAGGTCGTCGGTGTTGGTTTCCCCCGGCACCTTGAACACTGTGACGGTGATCGCCTCCGGCAGGGGCGGCCGGGCGTGGAACCATTCCGCTGCCGCCCAGCTGTCCACCACCTGGCGGGCCAGGGGGTTGGTCTCGGCCAGCTCCAGCACGTCGTGGAAAGCGTCGTACACCAGCAGGGTGCGGCTCAGTCCCCGGGCGGCCTCTGCGGCGATGGCGGCCTCCGGGCTGGAGAGCAGCGCGATCAGGGCGCCGACGTTGTAGCCGCCGATCATGGTGGCCAGGAGCCGGGTGGCCTCCAGGGGGCTCACCAGGGGGCTTGTGGCGGCCCCCTGGGCCACGGCGCTGAGCCAGCCGGCCTTCACATAGGCGGCCTCATCCACCCCCGGCGGAATGCGTTCGCTCAGCAGGTGCAGCAGAAACGCCTCCTCGCCGGCGGGGGGATGCTCCAGCAGCTGGGTGAGGGCCTGGGCCTCGGGTGCCGTGAGCGGCAGGGGCGGCACGCCGAGGGCTTCGCGGGCCGCAGTGGCCTCGCGGTAGGTGGGGAGCAGCTCGGAGGCCGACAGGGGGGCGGGGCTCGGGGAGGCGGACATGGGGGCGTGGGTCCGGGTCGTACCCCCGGCTGGCTTGGGCATGACCCCCATTGTTCTTCCCCGCGGGGCCGCCCTCTGGTGACGACGGCTGCAGAAGTCGGCGCTGCGAGCCATGGCGCCAGGCTGGCGAAGGGTCTCTGGAACGTCAGTTCGTAGGCTGGGGGGTCTGACCAATCCCCGCCGGCCGCCGCGCATGATCCCCACCTCCGATCTCCACGTGGTGGAAACCCGGCCGCTGGTGCCGCCGGCGGTGCTGCATGCGGAGTTGCCCCTGTCCGAGCAGGCCGCCCGCACCGTGCAGCAGGCGCGTGAGCGCATCAAGGCCATCCTGCATGCCGGCGACCAGCGGGTGCTGGTGATCGTCGGCCCCTGTTCGGTCCATGACGTGGCCGCCGCCCGCGAGTACGCCGAGGCCATCGCCCAGGCCCAGCGCCGCCACCGAAGCGAGCTGGAGATCGTGATGCGGGTCTACTTCGAGAAGCCCCGCACCACCGTGGGCTGGAAGGGAATGATCAACGATCCCCACCTCGACGGCAGCTACGACATCAACACCGGCCTGCGCCGTGCCCGCTCGCTGCTGCTGCACCTGGCGGAGATGGGCCTGCCGGCGGCCACCGAGGTGCTTGATCCGGTGGTGCCCCAGTACCTCGCCGATCTGATCAGCTGGACCGCCATCGGCGCCCGCACCACCGAAAGCCAGACCCACCGGGAGATGGCCTCGGGCCTGTCGATGCCGATCGGCTTCAAGAACGGCACCGACGGCAGCGCCGCCACCGCCATCAATGCCATGGAGGCGGCCGCCCGGCCGCACCATTTCCTGGGCATCAACAAGGACGGCCAGGCCGCGATCGTGTCCACCACCGGCAACCCGGATGGCCACCTGGTGCTTCGGGGCGGCAAGAGCGGCACCAATTACCACGCCGAAGCCGTCGAGGCTGCGGCGGCCCTGCTGGCCAAGGACGGCCTGCCGGCCCGGCTGATGGTGGATTGCAGCCACGGCAATTCCAACAAGGACTACCGCCGCCAGGGGGAGGTCCTGCGGCAGGTGGCCGACCAGGTGCGCCAGGGTTCTGTCCATGTGATGGGGGTGATGGTGGAGAGCCATCTGGTGGAAGGAAACCAGAAGATCTCCGCCGATCTTTCCTCCCTCACCTACGGCCAGAGCATCACCGATGCCTGCATCGATCTGGACACCACCCTGGGCCTGCTGGTTGAACTCGCCGAGGCCGTCCAGCAGGCCCAGGCACGAAGCCTGGCCCTGGCCTGAGGGACGAATCAGCACTCTGATGATGGGAGTGCTGATTCGATCGTCTGCAACAGACTGTTCTTGATGAACAGCTGACTGGCGCACCCTGGGTACGTTTGGGTCGGCAAGATCAACGAGGTTCGCTGATGTCCTATCTCCTGCAGTTCTGCGGGTTGTCGGATCCCTTGCAGTTGTTTTACCTCGAACAGAATTCCGCCGGTCCGGTCTCCGGTAGCCCCGTCACTGACAGTCCCACCCCCGGCCCGATCTACGGCGGCTTCCGCCCCTTCCAGCTGGATGATCTGCTGGGCTGGGCCCTCGACACCGCCCGGGGCCGCTGCTGGGACGGCGAGGCCATCCAGCGGCTGGTGCTCGATGTCTGGATGGAGCGGGCCGATGTGATCCGCCAGTGGCAGCTGCGGCTGCGGGAGGAGCCGGCCGGGCGGATGCTCGTGGCTGGGATCGGCACCCAGCGCGACTGGGAATTCCGCTGCGAGCAGCTCCTGCGGGCCTGAGCCTCTCCCGCGGGACGTCTGGGCCAGCGGCCGGCTCAGTCGACCTGGATGCCGAACAGGTGCCGCATGCGCTCCAGGATCGAGGTCTGGCGCCGGGCTGCATCCGGGGAGGAGAGCTTCTCCAGTTCCGAGCGTCGTTGGCCCACGATCGCCGCCAGGGCATCCAGCACGCCGGCGTCGTCCTCCACCAGGGGCATGAAGTCCTCCCGTTCCACCTCCAGCAGCACGCATTCGCCGCGCGACCGCACCGTGGCCGTGCGGGGTTCGCCTGTACATACCGTCATCTCGCCGAAGATCTGATCCCGGCCCAGCACCGCCACCGACCGTCCCAGGGCTGAGCCGTCGGCCTTGAACACCTCCACCTCGCCATCCACCACCTGGAACAGGGCGTCGCCCTCCTCCCCCTCGCCCACGATCGTTTCGCCTGAGCCGAAGCGCAGGCAGCGCACCTCCGGAGCGAGCCGATTCACCTGTTCGGGGTCCAGCTGGGCGAACAGCCAGCTGCGCCGCAGCAGTTCCGCCGTCAGGGAAGCATCCACACCGGTGGGGTGGGCTGGATCGCGCTTGGTCTGGCGGCGCTTGAGCTCCCGCACCGGATAGGGCAGCTCCCAGCCCTGCCGTTCCAGGGCATACCAGATCTGCTCCAGCAGGGCGCTGCGCAACCGGATCCGATCTCCCTCCGAGGGCCCCCGCTGGTAGGCCTGTAGCTCATAGCGGATGAGGGAGTCCTCGTAGGCGCTGACCTGCACATCCGGCGCGGGATCGATCAGCACCAGGGGGTTGTCGGCCATCACCCGCAACAGCAGCTGGCGGGCCCGGGCCGGAGGAATTTCATAGCCCAGGGCGATCTCGAAGAGGTTCCCCACCGGCTCGTGCTGGCCGAATCGCCGCATCGGGTTGTCCGCCACCGTGTTGTTGGGCAGGGTCACGGTGGAGCCATCCCTGCGGCGCAGGCGGGTGTTCATCAGATGCAAGGACTCCACCACGCCGTTCTCCTCGCCGACGCTGATCCAGTCCCCTTCCCGGAAGGGTGGATCCAGCTGCAGTTCGATGCCGGCGAACAGATCCTTGAGCGATTCCTGGGCCGCCAGGCCGATGACGGCGGTGAGCACGGCTGAGGTGGTCACCAGGCCCACCAGGTTGAGGTTGGCCAGCCGCTGCAGCACCAGCACGGTGGCCACCGCCGACAGGCCAAGGCTGAGCAGGTCGCGCAGGATCTTGGCGGTGGGCCGCCACCAGCCCAGGGCCTCCGGACATTCCAGGGCCAGCCAGGCCAGCAGGCCGATCAGGGCATAGGCGGTGGCCAGTTCGTCCAAGGCGCCGAGCCACTGCACCCCGGCCGGTCGGGCTGTCGTGCCGAGCGCCCACCACAGCAGCACCGCCAGCAGAGGCATGAGCAGCGGCGGGGCCGGAAGGCGAAAACGGCGGGTGGCGAGCCTTATCGCCAGCAAGGCCGCCACCAGGGCCAGAGCGATCAGGATCCGCTCGATCGGTCCCATCAGCTCAGCACCCGCCACAGACCGGCCACCGCCATCGGCACACTGAAGTTATCGATGCCCAGCAGGGCCCATTGCTCCAGCCCCGTGGCCACCAGGGCGATCAGGGCGATCTGCGCCGGTGCGGGCGCGGGGCCACCGCCCAGCTGCCCCAGGGCCAGCAGCACGGTGAGGCTGGCCAGGGCCATCGCGCCGGTGCCCGCCAGGGAACGCCGCTCCCCGAACACCGTCCATGACGGGGAAGGAATCAACGGCCCCAGAAGACCGGCCAGGCCGTCACCGAAGGCCATCACCAGAACACCGGCCGCCACCGTGGCGGGATGGGCGGGCCACCAGAGCCAGAGCAGCAGGGTGATCGAGGCGCCGTAGGCGATCGTGCCGTAACTGCGTCGTTCCACATCCTCGATCGCCGGCAGCACCCGCACCCGGTGATTGAGGGCCGCCAGCAGGGTGATGGCGCCGGCGGCGGGGACCGCGATCAGCTGGTCCACCCCAAAGGCCCAGGCGATCAACACCACCGGTCCAGCGCCGATGTGCACCAGCTTGCGGCTCCATTCCCGTTGCTCGGGCCAGCGGCGTCGCAGCAGCAGGGCCGCCGTGCTGAGCAGGGCCAGCCAACCAGCCACCACCAGCACCCCGATGAGCTGGGTAACCCCGCCCTGTTGTGGCGGAAGGACCAACGCCAGCAGGGAGGGTGGGGTCAGGCGGCCTGGTGGAGATTGCTCATCAAACGCAGTTTCATGATCGCCTTGGCTTCCAGCTGCCGCACCCGTTCACGGGAGACGTTGATCTGGCGGCCGATTTCCGCGAGGGTGAGCGGCTCGGCGCCCTCCAGTCCGAAGCGCAACCGCAGGATCTTCTGTTCCCGCTCGTTGAGCTGGGAGAGCCAGGCACCGAGGTGTTCCTTCTGAAGATGGCGATCCATCGAATCGAAGTGCTCGTTGCTGGCCGGGTCGGCAATCAGTTCCCCCAGGGTGCTGCGATCTTCCTCGCCCCGGGCATGGGCATCGAGGGAAGCGCAGGGGGCGCTCTGGGTCATCAGTTCCTCGAGCTCTTCGGGCCGCATCCCCATGGCGTGGGCCAGCTCCAGCCGGTTGGGCTGGCGCCCTAACCGGTGGGAAAGTTCGCGGGTGATGCGCCGCATCTTCGAGAGCTTCTCGCTGATGTGAATCGGCAGACGAATCGTGCGGGCGCTGTTATCAATGGCCCTGGTCATGCCCTGGCGGATCCACCAGTAGGCGTAGGTGGAAAACTTGTAGCCCATGGCGGGGTCGAACTTGTCCACGGCCCGCTCCAATCCGATCGCACCTTCCTGAACCAGATCGAGCAATTCCAGACCCTGATTCTGATATTTCTTGGCCACGCTCACCACCAGCCTGAGATTGGCGGCCATCATGCGGTCGCGGGCCCGCTGACCCATGCGCAGCTGCCGCTTCTGCCGCGCCGTGAGCTCCCCGTCGACGAGGGCCTGCAACTTCTTGCCGGCCTGGACGTGGTGGGCCAGCTCGATCTCTTCAGCCGGTGTAAGAAGCGGCACACGGCCAATTGTGCTGAGATACCAACCAATGGAATCGGCGCTGAGGCGCCCTCCCTGGCGGGCCGTTGTCTTGGAACTGACTGAACCGCCGCTGGATTTCGTCCTGCTGGACGAAGCCCCGTCTGCACCGCTTTTCAGCAGAGAGAGGGCGGAATGCAGAGGTGTCCCCATCACCCCAGGCTCCCGAATGAATTTGGCCGGAATGTAGCACCGCAGGAAGGATGAAACCAGTTTCAGCCGGAAGATTGTATGTAGTTTGTCTGAAAAATGTTGCTTATGTCGTGATGGCTACGCTTTGGCTTCGGTCGTGAGGCCGCCGCGCCAGCGTTCCATGAGCAGCATTTGCGTCAGTTTTGCCTCGCCGGAGTGCTGACGCTGCGAAAAGTGTCCATCGCTGTGCATGTGCCAGGCGCCCGTATCGGTCAGGTAAAGGTCAAGCAAGGCCTCGATCTGTTTCTGCAGGCGTGGATCCTCGATTGGTGCCACCGCCTCGACGCGCCGGTCGAGGTTGCGGGGCATCCAGTCGGCGCTGCCGAAGAACATCTCCGGCTGGCCGCCGTTGGCGAACCAGAACAGCCGCGAATGCTCCAGGAAGCGGCCGATCACGCTCACCACGCTGATGCCCTCGCTGACCCCTTCCACTCCTGGGCGCAGGCAGCACATGCCGCGGATGATCAACTCGATCCGCACGCCCGCCGCTGAGGCCTCGTACAGCAGGGCAATGATGGCCGGGTCGACCAGGGCATTCATCTTGGCCCGGATGTGTCCTCCCCGACCTTCCCTGGCATGGTCGATCTCCCGCAGGATCAACCCCTCCATCCCCTTGCGCAGGGTGACGGGTGCCACCAGCAGCTTGCGGAAACTCTGCTGCTTGGAGAATCCCGTGAGGTAGTTGAACAGCTCCACCAGGTCCTGGCCGAAATCCTCCCGGGCCGTGAGCAGGCCGACGTCGGTGTACAGCGAGGAGGTCTTGGAGTTGTAGTTGCCGGTGCCGATGTGCACGTAACTGCGCAGGGCTCCTTTCTCACGCCGCACCACCAGCAGCACCTTGGTGTGGGTCTTGAGCCCCAGCACCCCGTACACCACGTGCACTCCGGAGCGCTCCAGCTGGCGGGCCCACTGGATGTTGTTGTCTTCGTCAAAGCGGGCCTTGAGCTCCACCAGGGCCATCACCTGCTTGCCGTTTTCGGCGGCCCGGATCAGGGAGGCCACCACCGGCGAGTCCTTCGACGTGCGGTACAGGGTCATCTTGATCGCCAGCACCGAGGCATCGGCGGCGGCCTGGCTGAGGAACTCCTCCACCGAGGTGGAGAAAAGGTCGAAGGGATGGTGCAGCAGCACATCGCCGCGGCGCAGCACCGAGAAGATGCTCTCGAATTCCTCCTGCTTGATCGAGCCGTCCTCCAGCTGGCTGCGCTGGGCCCGCACCAGGGATGGCGCGGTGCGTCCCTTGTGGGGGGCGTCCCGCAGCTGGCTGAGGGGGATCGCCATCAGGCTCATCAGATCGTCGAGGCCGAGGGGACCGTTGGTGCGATAGATGTCCTGCGGTTCCACGTCGGTGCCCTCCATCAGCAGCTGCACCACCTCCTCGGGCATCTCGTCGGCCACCTCCACCCGCACCACCTCCCCGCCGACCCGGCGCTTGCGCAGGCCCTCCTGCAGGGCCTCCATCAGGTCGTCGGCCTCCAGGTCCCGCAGCTCCAGGTCGGCGTCGCGGGTGATCCGGAAGAAGTAGTGCCCCTCGATGGTCATGCCGGGGAACAGCCAGCGCAGGTTGAAGGCCACCAGCTGCTCCAGGGGCACCGCCGTGAAGCCCGGCGTTGGCACGATGCCACTCAACTCGGTGGGAATGGGCACGAACCGGGGCAGGATCTTCTGGGGCACCTTCACCCGGGCGAACTGCTGCCGTCCGGTGTCCGGGTCACGGATCAGGGCGGCCACGTTGAGGCTCAGGTTGCTCAGGAACGGGAACGGGTGGGCCGGGTCGACCGCCAGGGGCGTCAGCACCGGAAAGATCGCCTTGCGGAAGTAGTCGTCCGCCCAGGTTTTCTGGGACTCGTTGAGCCTCAGGTAGTCGAGCAGCTGGACGCCGTACTCGGCCAGGTGGGTCTTGAGGGAGTGGCGGTAATGCTGCTGCTGCATCTCCAGCAGGGGCCGCAGCTTGGTGTGGATGGCGTCGAGCTGTTCCTGGGGCGTCAGGCCGTCGTCACTGCGGCTGGTGACCCCGGCCTCCAGCTGGGACTTCAGCGAAGCCACCCGCACCATGAAGAACTCATCGAGGTTGTTGCTGAAAATGGCGCTGAATTTCGCCTGTTCCAGCAGGGGTGTGTGCTCGTCGAGAGCCAGGGACAACACCCGATGGTTGAAGTCGATCCAACTCAGCTCGCGATTGATATAGAGATCGGGAGCGACGACCGGCTGCGACGACATACGGCGGGGCTCCGCGAGCATGAGAAACGGCAACGTAGCAATGGCGATCCCGCCGTCAGGGTGTCGCCTCTGCTTGACGCTGGGATCCCGAGCGGGATCCTGCCGCCACAAGCCATACCACGACTGCCATCAGGAGAATCCCCAGCCAGAACGGGCTGCGGCGGCCGATGGTCTCGTAGGCCAGTCCAGCCAGGGGCGGTCCCAGGAAGCTGGCCAGGCTCTGCAACCCCTGCAGGCTGCCCAGGGCGGCGCCCTGGCCGCTGTCGGCCAGCCGCCGCGACACCAGGCTGCGCAGGCTGGGGGTCACCAGACCGGTGCCCAGGGCCAGGATCGCCACCGCCGTGAACACCAGGGGCACCGCGTTCTGCCGCTCCGCCAGGGGCACCAGCAGGAAGCCCGCCATCACACAGGCCAGGCCGATCTGGGTGAGGCGCCACTCCCCCAGCCGCTGCACCAGCGGACCGATCAGCCCACCCTGCACCACCGTGGCCACCACCCCCACCACCAGGAAGGCGCCGGCCGACAGGCCCGGCCCCCAGCCGAACACCTGCTTGAAATAGAGCACCAGCAGGGCGGTGAAGCCGCTGAACCCGAGGAAGAAAAGGAAGAAGGCGGCGCAGAGGCGCCGCACCCGGGGATTGGCGAACACCCGCTGCAGCTGGCCGAAGGGCTGCAGCTCCCAGTGCCTGGGCAGGGGCAGGCGGGCCTCGGGCGGATGGGTTTCCGGCAGCAGGGTCACCACCACCACCAGGTTCAGCAGCGCGAAGCCCACGGCGAGCAGCAGTGGCAGGCTCACGTTGATGCGGCCCAGCAGGCCGCCGAGGGCCGGGCCGAGGATGAACCCCAGCCCGAAGGCCACGCCGATCAGGCCGAAGGCCCGGGCCCGCCGCTCCGGGGTGGAGATGTCCGCCAGCACGGCGGCGGCCGTGGCGGCCGTGCCGCCGCTGACCCCGTCGATCAGGCGGGCGGCGAACAGGAGGGCCAGGGGCAGTCCGCTGGCGGCGGCCTCCGGCCAGAGGCGGCCCCAGGGCAGGATCACGGTGAGGGCGAACAGGCCCAGGCCCAGCACCGAACCGGCCACGCAGGCCATGATCACGGGCCGACGGCCGAAGCGGTCGCTGAGGGCGCCGATCAGGGGGGTGAAGGCGAACTGGGCGATGGCATAGCTGCCCGCCAGCAGACCGAGGGTGCGGCCGTCCGCCGTGAAGTCCGCGAGCAGGAACGGCAGCAGCGGGAACACGATGCTCTCCCCGAGCCGGTCGTTGAGCAGCGTCAGGAAGGCGCAGAAGAGGGTGGAGGGGCGCGTGAGGCGCACGGCGGCCAGCAGCCGGGGATCCAGGGCACCCTCCCATGCCGGGTGGCGGATCAGGGGTGGCGGCGCAGCAGGTGCTTGATCCGATGCTTGCCCCGGGCGATGGCGGTGCGCAGGATCTGCCGCAGGGAGATGGACGGCGACCCAGGTCGGACATAGTCCTGATGAAAGCTGGGTTCGAGCCGCCTCAGGCTGTCGATCCGGCGGCTGTCGATCGGATAGGGGCTGGCTGGGGCCGTGTGGAACTGCCGGTCCAGGCCCTCCAGCAGATGGCGCCACTGCCGGTAGCTCCCATCGGCGCTGTACTGCTGGGCGACGAGATGCCTGGCCGCCGCAGAGCAACGCCGCCAGAGGTCGGGATCGTCGGCCAGTCGCAGCAGGGCTCGGGCCGCATCGGCCGGATCGTCCGACACCAGCAGGCCCGTGCGCTCGTGATCCACGAGTTCGGGAATGCCACTGGGAATGCGACGCACCACCGGAACCACCCCGGCGGCCATCGCCTCCAGCAGGGCGATCGGCAGGCCCTCGAAGTCGGACATCAGCAGGATGGCCTGGGCCTCGAGCAGCCTGGCCTGCACCTGGCTGGGCGGCAGGGGTCCGGTGAAGCTGATCGCCCCGCTCAGGCCAGCCTCCGCCACCTGCTGTTCACAGGTGCCTCGGGAGTAGCCATCGCCGATCAGGGTGGCGCGAAGGGAGCCGCTGGAGCGGCAGGCTCTGATCAAGGCCTGAATCACCAGCGAGGCCCGTTTCTGGTGTTCCCAGATCCGGCCGCTGAAGACCACCCGGAAGGGTTCCGTACAGAACGGCGCCGGCGCCATGGGAACGGAGACGCCGTAGGGAATGACGCTCGCGGGTCGATCGCTGTGCCGGCGGTTGAGTTCGTCGCGGATGTGATGGGACACGCAGACCAGGGAACTTCCCTGGTTGGAGGCTCCGAAGGCCCTGACCGTGGCCCAGTAATCGGGATCATCCGAATGCAGCGTCAGTGCCCAGGGCAGCCCCCGGGCACCGGCCAGGGCCGCCGCCGCGTAGTGGGCCGGTTTGCACTGGGGCAGGAACACCGTGGGCTGCCAATCGTTGAGAAAGGCCAAGGTGTCCTGAACATCCTCCTTCAGGCTGGCGCGCCGCGGTGTGGAAAACACGTCGATGCCCTGACGACGTAAGTCCCCAAAAAGCGGTGGCTCAATCCATGGATCAGGGCGTGGTTTTGCAGGCGTGACCACGAAATGGATGGCGACAGTCACACCATCAGCTGACAATCGTCTGGCGAGACCCAGAACCCAGGTGGTGACGCCGCTGATGTCATCCTCCTGGCTGTAATGGGCAAAGGCGACTCTCAACGACTGTTCAAGGCTTCAGAAACCAACGATACCAATGGCATCGGGCTTTATCCCGGGGCCAGCGCGCTCGATTCAACCCGTGGGCCAGCGCCAGTAACGCTGCCGCAGGGCCCGGGATTGGAGCAGCCGTGCGTAGATTCCCAGACGCAGGGGGCCGTGGATGATTGAAATCCAGAGCTTTTCGGTGCGCGAAGGTCTGTAGCGCCAGAGGACTTCATACAGAATCCAGTCCCAGCCTCCACTGGTGGCGACTGCATGCCAACGGCAGCGGGGCCAAGGCCTTGTGATCTGCAGAACCGAAGCGATGGCGGACGAGTATTCGGCGAAGCGGAGTCTTTCCCGACGGCGACTGTCGATGCTGCGGGTGCTCTGGTCGTGGCAACGGAAACAGGACAGTGTTTCAGACTCGAAGCTCACAAATCCACCCATTCGCATCAGATAGTGAGTCCAGAAGAGCCAGTCACCGGTGCAGCGCCGTTTGGCTGTTAGCGGCCCAAGAGTTTGCAGTAGTGCATCGTCAGGTTTGCGGAAGACCACGGAACTGGCATTGGCGATGACATTGCCCCGATCCATGAAGTCACGGCACAGGTCCTCGGCCTGGATCGTGAAGGAGTGCTGCCAACGGTCGGGGTCCAGGGCATCCGGCCAGAAGGTCTGGTCGGTGATCGGTTCGCCTGCGGCATCGATGGAGGTGGTGCGGCAGTAGGCCAGCACACTTCCCTGCTCAAGACAGCCCACCATCCGTTCGAGAAACAGCGGTGAGCAGGTGTCATCCGACTCTGCGATCCAGATGTAGCGACCTGTCGCCTTCCTGATACCAGCCAGCCATTGGGAGCAGGGCTCGCCTGAGTTGGTCGCGTTGCAGATCAGCTGGTGGGGCAGATCTTTCAGTTGTTCCTTGATCACCGTCAGGGAATCGTCCGGGGAGGCGTCATCCAGAATGATCAGCTCGTAATTCTGAAATGTCTGGTTGAGAATGGATCGCAGGCGTTCACCGAGAAAGGCGGCATGGTTGTAGTTGGGTACGATGACGCTGACAAGAGGGAACGGACCACACCGCTGCATCGCTGTCGCCCTTCCGGTGACCATCACCCGAGCCACCCGTTGCTTCCGGCCACCTTGCCTCCTGGGGAGTTCACCTTCAGCTGAATGATCGTCGGATTCTGGATCGCCGTCACTGGCCTGGGGCTTGTGCTGTTTCTGGCCATTCACCTGGGTGGCGCGGGGATGGCCCTGCTGGATCCGATGGGCTTCGAACGCTTCGCCACATCCCTGCACCAGCAGGCCTGGCTCCCCTGGATGGAGGGTGCCCTGCTGGCGGCCGGCCTCGGCCATCCCCTGCTGTCGCTGCAGCGGGCCCGTGCCAATTCCCAGGCCAGGGGCCCGGCCTCCAGCCCGCTGCGCAGCCGCCGCCAGGGGCCGTGGGAGCCGCTGGCGGCCATGGCGGCCAGGCTGATCCCCTGGAGTGGCGCGCTGTTGCTGCTGTTCCTTGCCGTCCACCTGGCGCAGCTGCGCTGGCACCGGCCGCCAGCCGGGGCTGAACTGGCCGCGCTCCTGGCCGTGCTGCGGGCGCCCTGGTGCCTGGCCCTCTATGTGGCGGCCGGGGCCGCGGCGGGTCTGCACCTGCTGCACGGCGCTGAGAGTGCCGTGCGCCGGCTGGGACTTCTCGAGCCTGCCAATGCGGTGGCCCTGCGGCTGGGCGGGCGGGGCCTGGCCCTGCTGCTGGGAGCGGGTTTCACGCTTCTTCCCCTCGCCCTGGTGTGGCGGTCCGCGGCTCCGCTGCTGGCAGGCGGATGAGCCCCACCCCGCACCTGGATCCGCGCCTGCCCGACGGTCCCGTCGCCACCGCCTGGCAGCGCTGCCGGGAGAGCCTGCCGCTGATCAGCCCCAACCGCAAGCAGGGGCTGCGGATCCTGGTGGTGGGCAGCGGCCTGGCCGGCGCGGCGGCGGCCGCCAGTCTGGCCGAACAGGGCTACCGGGTTCAGGTGCTCACCTACCACGACAGCCCGCGCCGGGCCCACTCGGTGGCGGCCCAGGGGGGCATCAACGCCGCCCGCAACTACGCCAACGATGGTGACAGCGTCGAGCGCCTGTTCCGCGACACGGTGAAGGGCGGTGATTTCCGCGCCCGGGAGGCCGGCTGCCACCGGCTGGCCGAAATCAGCGGTTCGATCATCGACCAGTGCGTGGCCCAGGGGGTGCCCTTCGCGCGGGAGTACGGCGGCACCCTGGCCAACCGCAGCTTTGGCGGTGCCCAGGTGAGCCGCACCTTCTACGCCCGGGGCCAGACAGGGCAGCAGCTGCTTTACGGCGCCTACCAGGCGATGCTGCGGCAGGTGGCCGCCGGTCGGGTGGAGCTGCTCTGCCGCCGGGACATGCTCGATCTGGTCGTGCACGACGGTGTGGCCAGGGGCGTGGTCTGCCGGCACCAGATCAGTGGCGCCCTGGAGGTGCTCAGCGCCGATGCGGTGCTGCTGGCCAGCGGCGGTTATTCGAACGTGTTCTACCTCTCCACCAATGCCCTGAAGTCGAACGCCACCGCCATCTGGCAGGCCCACCGGCGTGGGGCCTGCTTCGCCAATCCCTGCTTCACCCAGATCCACCCCACCTGCATTCCCAGCGGTGATGTCCACCAGAGCAAGCTCACCCTGATGAGCGAGAGCCTGCGCAACGACGGGCGGATCTGGCTGCCGCTGCGGACCGGCGACGACCGGCCGCCGGCGGCGATCCCCGAAGCGGAGCGGGATTACTTCCTGGAGCGTCTCTACCCCAGCTACGGCAATCTGGTGCCCAGGGACCTGGCCTCACGCCGCGCCCGGGAGCTCTGCCTGGAGGGCCGGGGCGTCGGCCCCGGCGGGCGTTCGGTGTACCTCGACCTGGCCGGGGCCATCACCCGGGACGGCACCGAAGCGATTGAGGCCCGCTACGGCAACTTGCTCGAGATGTACGAGCGAATCACCGGCGATGACCCCCGGACCACACCGATGCGGATCTACCCCGCGCCCCATTACACGATGGGCGGGCTGTGGGTGGATTACCACCTGATGAGCACGGTGCCGGGGCTGTTCGTGCTCGGCGAGGCCAACTTCTCAGAGCATGGCGCCAACCGGCTGGGGGCCAGTGCCCTGATGCAGGCGCTGGCCGATGGCTATTTCATCGCCCCGGCGACGGTGACGGGCTGGTTGGCGGGACGGGCCACCGGCGCCCTGACGGCCGACCACCCGGCCTGCCGCGGGGCGCTGGCGGCGGTGGAGGCACGCATCGAAGCCCTGCGCGGCACGGGCGGAACCCAACCCGTGGATGGGTTCCACCGGCGACTCGGCCACCTGATGATCGACGCCTGCGGCATCAGCCGCCGCCCGGATCGGCTCACATCGGCGCTCGGCGAACTGGAGGCGCTACGGCTGGAATTTCTGCATGGGGTCTGCATTCCAGAGGCGGACGGACGCCTTGATGGTGAGCTGACCAAGGGCCTGCGGCTGGAGGATTTCTTCGGACTGGCGGATCTGATGCTCAGGGACGCGCTGGCCCGGGAGGAATCCTGCGGCGCCCATTTCCGCGAGGACCATCAGACCCCGGCCGGCGAGGCCCAGCGGGATGACGAACGCTTCGCCCACATCGCCGCCTGGGAACACCGGCCCGGCGCCACTCCCGTGCGCCATCGCGAGCCGCTCGTGTTCCGATCCATCACGCCGGGACCGCGCAGCTACGGCTGAGGGGCTCGGGTCGGCCGAAGAGAAAGCCCTGACCCCGGACGCAACCCATGGAGAGCAAGCCGGCATGTTGCTCGACGGTCTCGATGCCTTCGGCGATCAGGCCCAGGCCCAGGTCGCGGGAGAGACGGATCATCGCCTCAAGCACCACGGCCTTGCGATGATCATGGAGAAAATCAGCGATGAAGGTGCGGTCCACCTTGATCGTGTCGATCGGCAGTCGTGCCAGCCAGGACATGCTGGAATAACCCGTGCCGAAGTCGTCGAGATGCACCTTGACGCCGGCCTCCCGTAGACGGCGCAACTCGCATGTGGCCAGGTCGGGATGTTCGATCAGGATGCTTTCGGTCACCTCGATCACTGTCCAGGAAGGATCCACGCCGACCCGTTCCGCCTGGCTGAGGAAGAAGTCGCTGAGTCCGCTTTCCTTCAGCTGCAGGGGACTGACGTTGATCGCCATGGTGACCTCCGAGCCCTCGGCGCGGAGCTGGCACAGGCGCTTGAGAGCCTCACTGATCACCCAGCGTCCGATCGGCAGGATCAGGGCCGTGCGCTCAGCGAGGGGAATGAATTCTGACGGGGTGGCGATCGGCGAGGCGATGGCTCCGAGGCGCAGCAAGGCTTCCATGCCCACCACCGCGCGGTCGTCCAGCTCCACGATCGGCTGGTAAGCGAGAAACAGCTTTTCGTGTTGAAGCGCCCCCTCCAGCTGATGGCGCAGGTGGATGTTCTTTCTGACCCTCTTGTCGATGGAGGGGTGGTAAAAAGAAATGTGCTGATCGCCATTTGTCTTTGCTTCGTACATGGCGAGATCGGCCCGTCGGATCAGCTCATTGACGGAAATCTCCGGATCATCCGAAATGGTGATGCCAATGCTCATCGACGGGCGAATCGTATGGTCCTCCACCGACCAGGTCTGACCAACAGCGTCGTTGAGGCGCATGGCCAGCTGGAGGGCATCACCCTCGTCGAAAATGCCCATCGTGAGCACCACGAATTCGTCGCCGCCGAGGCGCGACAGGATGTCTCCGAACCGGAGGGATCGTTGCAGCCGGCGGCCGATCTCGATCAGCAGGTCGTCGCCGATCTGGTGGCCATGAAGATCGTTGATCTCCTTGAAGGAATTGAGATCGCAGAACAGGATGCTGATCCGGCCGCCGTTCTCCCGCTGGGTCTTGAGGGCGGCACGGATGCTGACGTGGAGGCCGCGGCGATTGGGCAGGCCGGTGACCGGACACTCCATCACCTTGGTGGCCAGGGCAAGGCGTTCCAGCTCCAGGGCCCGGTTGAGGTTCTCGGTCTGCTGCCGCCGCCGTTCGATTCGCTCGGCCTCGACCCGCAGCTGCTGATAGGAAAGCAGGGCGCTGACGTCGCGGAAGCAGAAGATCAGGGGCCGCAGCCGTTCGCTGCGGACGGGCTTCCACTCGATCTCGATGGCGCGCAGATCAAGGCGATGCAACACCTTGGTGAACCGGCCCCCCTGGTCGCCGCTGGCCAGCACCTGCTCCGGGTTCAGCAGGGGGGCGCCGTCACAGTCCCGGGGGAGCTGGTCGTAGATCAATTCACCCAGCAGCGCCGGAGGGGTCCGCTCCACCAGCTGGGCGTAGCTGGCGTTGCACCAGAGCACCCGCCCCTCGCAACTGGTGATCACCAGGCCGTCGCTGATCGTGCCGAGGGCCGCCTCCAGCCTCCCCATCGACCGACGCAGTTCCGCTACCAGCTTGCGTTGGTCGTTCACGCGGCGGCAGGAACCTGGTCGGGCATGGGGCGGGCGGATCAAAACTGAAAATTTACTGAGTATTGCATCTTTCCCGTCGCCTTGGCTCGCCTGCTGCGGGGATGAGGCGGAATGACACCATCTCCACCCACCGAGCGGCAGAATCAACCCAGGCCCTGGCGCCCTCCTGGTACCGCCCACGGTGACGCCCCTGGCAGGTCTGTTTCGATGTCCACCATCTCCCTCACCCTGAGGATCTGGCGCCAGGCCGGTTCCGGCGAGCCCGGCGACTTTGAGGTCCATCGCCTCGATCGGGTCTCCACCGACCTCTCGCTTCTGGAGGCCCTTGACCTGCTCAACGAACGGCTGATCGCCGCCGGGGGGCGTGCTGTCGGGTTTGAGCACGACTGTCGCGAGGGCATCTGCGGGTCCTGTGGGTTTCTCGTCAACGGCCAGGCCCAGGGGCCCCAGCGGGCCACCAGCGTCTGCCAGCTCTACCTGCGCCAGTTCCGTGATGGTGAGCTGCTGACCCTGGAACCCTTCCGCGCCCGGGCCTTCCCCGTGCTGCAGGATCTGGCCGTCGATCGCTCCGCCTTCGACCGGATCATCACCGCCGGCGGGTATTGCTCGACCAACACCGGCAGTGCGCCGGAAGCGAATACCCTGCTGATCGGCCGCGAGCAGGCGGCCCAGGCCTTCGACACGGCGGCCTGCATCGGCTGCGGCGCCTGTGTGGCCAGCTGCCGCAATGCCTCCGCCAGCCTGTTCGTCGCGGCCAAGCTGGCACACCTGGGTCAGTTGCCCCAGGGCCAGCCGGAGCGGCGCCACCGAGCCCGGGTGATGCAGGCGCAGATGGTCAGCGAAGGCTTCGGCAGCTGCAGCAGTCACCTGGAATGCGAGGCCACCTGCCCCAAGCAGATCTCCGCCGACTGGATCAGCTGGATGCACCGCGAATCCTGGCGGCGAGCCTGAGGCTTCAGGCGCCCGCAGCAGCGCAGTGGCGGGCGATCACGCCCTCCTCATCGGCGGGGATCTGCAGCAGCTCGAACGGCCCCAGCCAGGCGAGCGCCTGCTCGAGCTCCTGCCTCAGCGCCCCATCGTGTTCGCCGATGCCCCCGGTGAGGGCCACCACGTCGACCCCTCCCAGGCTGGCGGCCATGGCCCCGATCCCCTGCAGCAGCTGGTGGCGGAACACCGCGATGGCGAGCTGGGCCCCGCCATGGCCGTCGGCGGCGGCCAGGCGCAGGTCCTTCATGCTCGGACTCAGCTCCGAGAGGCCCAGCAGGCCGCTCTCCTGCTGCAGGTCGTGGGCGAGTTCCTCCACCGTGGCCCCCCGGCGCAGCTGGTGCAGCAACAGCCCCGGATCCACCGAACCGCTGCGGGTGGCCATCACCAGGCCCTCCATTGGGGTGTAGCCCATCGTGGTGGCGATGCTGCGTCCCCCGCGGATGGCGCACAGGGAGCAGCCGGCGCCGAGGTGGCAGCTGATCAGCCTCAGCTCCCCGCGGCTGCGGGCCACGGTTTCGGCCACGTGCTGATGGTTGAGGCCGTGGAAGCCGAAGCGGCGCAGGCCCTCGGCACGCCAGTGGGCCGGGATCGCGTAGGTGCGGGCCTCCGGCGGCAGGGTGCTGTGGAAGGCCGTGTCGAAGCAGGCCCACTGCTCGATCGCGGGCTTCCAGTTGCTCAACCAGCGCATCACCCGCAGGGCCGGTCCGTTGTGCAACGGAGCCAGGGGCACCAGCACCTCCAGCACCTCCAGCACCTCCGCCTCCAGCCGGATGGGGGCTGTGAAGCGCTCGCCACCATGGACCACCCGATGGCCGGCCCGGATCAGCCCCTCCGCCCAGGCTGACAGGGCCTCAGGCAACCAGGCGTCCAGCACCGCCTCCAGGCGCTCGTGGGGAGCGGTGCCTTCGGCGGCGGCGATGCTCCAGCTGCGCTGGTCGCTCCAGAGGCGGTGTCCGTCGCGTCCGTGCACCGAGACCTTGAGGCTGGAGCTGCCGGCGTTCAGCACCAGCACCTCCCCCACGGCCGGTGTCGCTGCCATCAGTGGGTGGCGGCGGGCGGGTTCCAGCGCCACTCGGTCACCTCCGGGGCATCGGTGCCGTGGGTATGGGCGTAGGCCCGGTGGGACAGGATCGCGTCCTGCATCCGCTCCTTGACATGGGCGGCGCGGGAGCGCAGGAAGGGCACCCGGTTGACCACGTCAATCACCAGATTGAAGCGATCGATCTGGTTGTTCATCGCCAGCTCGAGCGGCGTGTTGATGTTGCCCTTCTCCTTGTACCCGCGCACGTGGATGTTGGCGTGGTTGGTGCGGCGGTAGGTGAGCCGGTGGATCAGCCAGGGATAGCCGTGGAAGTTGAAGATCACCGGCCGGTCGGTGGTGAACAGGGTGTCGAAGTCCCGGTCGCTGAGGCCGTGGGGATGTTCGTTCGGCTCGGTGAGGGCGAACAGCTTGACCACGTTGATCACCCGGATCCGCAGGCTTGGGATCTCCCGATGCAGGATCTCCACCGCCGCCAGGGTCTCCTTGGTGGGGATGTCGCCGGCGCAGGCCATCACCACATCCGGCTCATCCGGCGTGACGCCGCAGTCGTCATTGCTGGCCCAGCCGACGATGCTGACCCCCTTGGCCACATGGCGCCGGGCCTGTTCTAGGGTGAAGTACTGCAGGTGCTTCTGCTTGTCGGAGACGATGATGTTGCAGACGTTCGTTTCCTGCAGGGCCTCCTCCGCCACCGCCAGCAGGCAGTTGGCATCGGCCGGCAGGTACACCCGCACCACGTCACCGCTCTTGTTGCCCGCCAGGTCGATGAAGCCCGGGTCCTGGTGGGTGAAGCCGTTGTGGTCCTGCCGCCACACCGTGGAGGAGATCAGGCAGTTCCAGGGGCCGATCGGGGCCCGCCAGGTGGCATGCAGCAGGCAGGATTCCAGCCACTTGGCGTGCTGGTTGAACATCGAGGCGATCACATGGGCGAAGGCCTCGTAGGTGTGGAAGAAGCCGTAGCGCCCGGTGAGCAGATAGCCCTCCATCATTCCCACCAGGGTGTGCTCGCTGAGCATCTCCACCACCCGTCCGCTTCGGGACAGTTCGCTGCCGTTGAGGTCTTCGGGGAGGAACTCCTCCATCCACACCTTCTTGCTGACTTCGTAGATGGCCTGCAGACGGTTGGAGGCGGTTTCGTCGGGGCCGAACACCCGCATCGAGGTGGGATTGGCACGAATGATGTCGCGCAACAGCTCACCGAGGGGGTAGGTGTTCTCCTCCTCCGTGGCGCCGGGGGCCAGCACCTCCACGGCGTAGTCCTCCAGGGGCGGGAACTGCAGCTTGCGGCGCAGCAGGCCGCCGTTGGCGTGGGGGTTGGAGCCCATCCGCCGGTTCCCCTGCGGGGAGAGCGCCTGCAGATCCGGCCTCAGGGTGCCGTGCTCATCGAACAGCTCCTCGGGCCGGTAGCTCCGCAGCCACTCCTCCAGCAGCTGCAGCTGCTCGGGGTCTGTGTTCGGTGCGGCCAGGGGCACCTGGTGGGAGCGCCAGAAGCCCTCCAGCTTCTTGCCATGCAGCGAGGCCGGACCGGTCCAGCCCTTGGGCGAGCGCAGCACGATCATGGGCCAGGCGGGGCGGACCGCTTCGCCGCTGGCGCGGGCCTCGGCGCGGATCTGCAGGATGCGCCCGGTCGCCTGGTCCATGGCGGCGGCCATGGCCCGGTGCATGGCCATCGGCTCGTGCCCCTCGACGAAGATCGGCTCCCAGCCGTAGCCCCGCATCAGGCTGGCCAGTTCCTCGTGGGGGATGCGGGCCAGCAGGGTGGGGTTGGCGATCTTGTAGCCGTTGAGGTGCAGCACCGGCAGCACCGCCCCGTCGCCGATCGGATTGAGGAACTTGTTGATGTGCCAGGAGGTGGCCAGGGGGCCGGTCTCGGCTTCGCCATCCCCCACGCAGGCCAGGGCGATCAGGTTGGGGTTGTCGAACACCGCCCCGCAGGCGTGCGACAGCACATACCCGAGTTCGCCGCCTTCGTGGATCGAACCGGGGGTTTCCGGGGTGCAGTGGCTGCCGATGTGGCCGGGGAAGGAGAACTGCTTGAAGAAGCGCCGCATCCCTTCGGCGTCCTGGCTTTTGTCGGGATAGACCTCGCTGTAGCTGCCGTCGAGATAGGTGGGGCCGAGGACCCCGGGGGCGCCGTGCCCCGGCCCCGACAGGTAGATCATGTCGAGGTCGTGGCGGCGGATCACCCGGTTGGCATGGGCCCAGATGAACGCCTGGCCAGGAGAGGAGCCCCAGTGCCCCAGCAGCCGTGCCTTGACGTGCTCATGCCGCAGCGGCTGGGCCAGTAACGGGTTGTCCCGCAGATAGATCATCCCGACGGCCAGATAGTTGGCGGCGCGCCACCAGGCATCAATCAGGGAGAGGTCCTGCTCCAGTTCCGGCGTCATGGCCTGGGCCTCGAAGGGCGCCATCGTCGAGATGGTCATGGCCGTCACATGCAGGGGGCTGTGGGCTCAACTTTCGCCTGCCCGCGTTAAAAAGTTGGTAATTCAACGGCTCTGCTTCGGGGGAGTCAGGAATCCGACATCGAGTCCCCGTGGTGCCGCCGCAGGCGCTCAGCGCATCAGGTTGCGCACATGGGCCAGGATCCCGTCGCTGTCGATGCCCTGGTGGGGAGCCTGCTCCCAGAGGCCGCCACACCCCTCGCGCCAGGTGCCCAGGTGGGCGTATCTGGGGTGGTAGCCGCGTTCCAGCAACCAGGTGCCGAAACGGCTGCCCAGGCCGGTGCGGCGGTTGAAGGCTTCCACCACCAGCACAAACGGCGAGCGGCCGATCGTCTCCATCATCGTTTCGTCCACCACGTTGAGGCTGGCCTTGTTGATCAGGCGCACCGCGGTGCCTTCCAGCCGCAGCCGCTCGACCGCATCGAGGGCCCGGTGGAGGCAGTCCCCGAAGCTGATGATCGTGCCGGCCTCCCCGTCCCGCACCACTTCGTCCCGCCCGGGCTCGAAGACGTAGCCCTCTCCATGCAGGTCGTTGCCCTGTTCGTCCAGCAGATGGGGCACCTTGGAGCGGGTCGAGAAGATGAACCGCAGGCCAGGGTCGTGGAACACCGCTTCCACGCAGGCCCGCATCTGCCCGGCATCGGCCGGGAAGTAAAGCCGGGTGGGATGGTGATCGTCCTCCAGGCCGTTGTCGGCGAAGAGGTTGTTGAGGCCGAAATGGCAGGTGTTGTCGGCCATGTCATCCACGCCGGCATGGGAGAAATGGCAGAGCACGTTGGCGCCGTTCAAGCGCGCCATGGTGATCTCCGAAATGCACATCTCCAGGAAGGCGCTGAAGGTGGCGAACAGGCCCTGACGCCCTTTCTCCATGCCGAAGCCGGCGGCGGCGGAGAAATTGGCCCGCTCCATGATCCCGCCGCTGAGGAAGATCTCCGGATAGGCCTTGCGGATCTGGCTCAGTCCGCAGGACCCCTCCAGATCGGAGTCGACGCAGAGCACCGTGTCCTTGCGCTCGCCGGAGTCCAGGCGGGAGAGCACCGCCACGACCGTGTCGCCGAAGATGTTGCGGTTGGCCGCCGTGGTGCGGCTGGAGCCCAGGTAGACGTTGGGATTGACGGGTGTCTCGATCGCCTTCAGGTAGGCGGCGGCGGCGTCCTGGCCCCGCTGCTCCAGGTAGGCGATCGCCAGGTCGACGGGGATCACGTCGTGGCCGTGGGTGGACCCTTCCAATCCGGCGATGCCGACGGCCATCGGCCGTTTGTTGATCACCGCCACCGGTCCGTCGGTGGCCACCGCGGCGCAGAGCCGGCCGTAGAGGTCGTCGAGATCCTCTCCATCGCCGCTGAGGGTGGCCAGGCCCTGGCCTGCCAGGGTGCGGCCCACGTCGTAGCCCTTCTGGTACTGGGAGGGATGGCCGGCGATGGTGACGTCGTTGTCGTCGATCACCAGCTTCACGTCGAGGCCGTGGGCCACCGCGAAGCGGGCCGCTTCCGCGTCATCCCCCTCCTGCTGGGCACCATCGGAGCCGAGGCAGAACAGGATCCGGCCGGGATGGGCCAGGGCCACCCCGTTCACGAACGGCCAGAGATGCCCCAACCGCCCCGAGCTGAACTCCACCCCGGGGGTGAGGCCAAGCTCGGGGTGGCCGGGGAGGCGCGAATGGGCGGCCCGGTACCGCATCAGATCGGTGGCCTGCAGGTGGCCCCGCAGCACCGCCATCAGGTACTGGGTGGCCACCCGGTGGCCGGCCTCATCAAAGAAGACCGGCACGAAGCGCTCCGGGGCGCCGCGGAAAAAGCCGTCGAGGATCATCACCTCCGGCACGGTGTCGTAGGGACCACCGGTGTGGCCGCCCACCCCCCGGGCGGCGCCGGTGGCGGTGAAGAAGACGACCGCGTCCCGGCAGAGCTGGATGTTGGCGCGCAGGACCTCCCGCTGGGACGGGCTCAGTTCCGGCTGGGTGGGATCCAGGGCCAGGGGCTGGTAGGCCGCCAGATCAATCGGGAAGGCGTCGGTCCCGCTTGGGTGGGTGGAGGTCATGGCGGGTTGGGGCTACCGGAATCGTCCCAGCCTCCTACCTGTCGCAGGTAAAGGGAAGCGTTGCCGCCTTCAGCTCGGCGGAGCCAGGGGGGCATTCCAGCACTTCACGGCCGGGATGCCTCGGTAATCGGACAGGACCGTGAGCGTGGCGGTGTCGAGCAGGAAGTGGGCGCCGTGGCTGGGCGGCAGCCCGATCCAGCGCGCCACGAACACCCGCAGCAGATGCCCGTGGGCGAACAGGGCCACCCGGCCGCCGCTCTGTCGCAGGCGTCGGATCACCCGTTCGACCCGTTCCCCCACCTGGGCGGGACTCTCCCCATCGGGGCAGCCATCCCGGAACACCATCCAGCCCGGCCGATCCCGCTGAATCTCCGTGCTCGTCAGACCCTCGTAGGCCCCGTAGTCCCACTCGACCAGGTCGGGCTCGAGGCAGGCCTGGGCGGACAGGCCCGCCAGTTCGCAGGTGCGCCGCGCCCGCTGCAGCGGGCTGGACAGCACCAGGGAGAACGGGCGCGCCGCCAGGAGCGGGGCCAGCCCGCGGGCCGCCGCTTCCCCCCGCTCGGTGAGGGGGATGTCGGTGCTGCCGGTGTGCTGGCCCGAGAGGCTCCATGCCGTTTCGCCGTGGCGAATGAGGACCACCTCGGCAGGGGAGGTGGGGCCGTTCTGAAACGTTGTCACGGCAGGGCTCTCACGGAAAAACGTCGTGCTGCTCACTTAAGCTCGGCGCTCTGGCCAGGGCGGTGATGGTGGTGGCCGCTGCTGTCGCCCGAACGTCCGCCGGGAGGTTGCCAGCCTCTGTCGTCCGCCCGCGATCTTGAGCCAGCTCCCTACGCCTCTTTCCCCCGTTGACGGCCCGGCCCGGGCCCAGTGCCCCTACTGCGGGGTGGGCTGTGGCCTGGAGATGAAGCCCCCCGGGGCGGCAGCGGCGAGCGGCGGTGAGGCGATCTGGACGGCCCGCGGCGACCGCCACCACCCCTCCTCCCTGGGACAGGTCTGCGTCAAGGGGGCCACCGTGGGCGAGACCCTGCATCGCAATCGCCTCACCACGCCGCTCTACCGGCAACGCACTGACCAACCCTTCACCCCGATCAGCTGGGATCGGGCCTTCGACCTGCTGGAGGCCCAGGTGCGCCGCACCCTGGCCGAGAAGGGCCCCTCCGGCATCGCCATGTACGGCTCCGGGCAGTTCCAGACCGAGGACTATTACGTCGCCAACAAACTGATCAAGGGGGCGCTGGGGAGCAACAACTTTGACGCCAACTCGCGCCTGTGCATGAGTTCGGCCGTGTCGGGCTATGTCCGCAGTTTCGGCTCCGACGGCCCCCCCTGTTGCTACGACGACCTGGATGAGGCCGACACGGTGCTGCTGATCGGCACCAACACGGCCGAGTGCCATCCGGTGCTGTTCCAGCGCCTGCTGAAGCGCAAACGCAGGCAGAAGCAGGCCCTGCAGATTGTGGTGGTGGATCCCCGGGCCACGGCCACCAGCGACGCGGCCGACCTGCACCTGGCGATCCGGCCCGGCACCGATCTGGCGTTGCTGCATGGCCTCGGTCACCTGCTGCTGGAACGGGGCGCTGTGGACCGCGCCTATGTGGAGGCCTCCACGGAGGGTTTCGAGGCCCTGGCGGAACTGTGGGCGCTCTGGACACCCGAGACGGTGAGCCGGTTCTGCGGCATCGAGGAACGGCAGCTGCACCAGCTCGCGGACCGCTGGGCGGAGAGCCCCGCGGTGCTGAGTCTCTGGTCGATGGGGGTGAACCAGAGCGTCGAGGGCACCGCCACCGTGGCCGGGATCATCAACCTGCATCTGGTCAGTGGCCAGATCGGCAGGCCCGGTGCGGGGCCCTTTTCCCTCACTGGCCAGCCCAATGCCATGGGGGGCCGGGAAGCCGGTGGCCTGGCCCGCTTGCTGCCGGGCTACCGCTCCGTCACCGACGCGGGGCACCGGGCCGAGCTGGAGCGCCATTGGGGCCTGGTGCCCGGTGCCATCGCTCCGGAGCCGGGGCTCACGGTGTGGGAGCAGATCGAGGCGATGGAGCGGGATGCACTGGGGCTCTGGTGGGTGGCGGCCACCAATCCGCTGGTGAGCCTTCCCTGGCTCGATCGGGTGCGCGCCGCGGTGGCCCGCTGCCCGATGGTGGTGCTGAACGAGGCCTATGCCGGCACCGAAACCGCCGCCATCGCCCACCTGGTGCTGCCGGCGGCCCAGTGGAGCGAAAAGGCCGGCGTGATGACCAATTCCGAGCGCCGCGTCACCCACTGCCCGGCGTTCCGCACGCCCCCGGGTGAGGCCCGAGCCGACTGGGCGATCTTCGCCGAACTGGGCCGGCGCCTGGGATTTGAGGAGCAGTTCCGCTACGGCTCCGCGGCCGAGGTGTTCGCCGAGTTCGTGGCGATCACGGCGGGCCGGGTGTGCGACCTCAGCGGCCTCAGCCATGGGTTGCTGCACGAGCACGGCCCCCAGCAATGGCCGTTCCCAACCGGCACGCCCCCCGGCGGTGGCGTGCCGCGCCTGCACACCACGGGCCGTTTCCCCACGGCCTCCGGCCGCGCCCGCCTGATCAGTGAGCAACCCATGGGACTGGGCGAACCCCCCGATGGCGACTACCCCCTGGTGCTCACCGTCGGCCGCTACCTGGAGCAGTGGCACACCATGACCCGCACGTCCCACGTCGAGCGGCTGCTGCGACCCCGGGGCGCGCCGCTGCTGGAGGTGAATCCCGTCGACGCCCTGGCCCACGGATTGGTCGATGCTGGCCGCGCTGAGGTGATCTCCCGCAGGGGCGCCGTGACGGCCACGGTGCAGATCACCGAGCGCATTCGCCAGGGCACGGTGTTTCTGCCCATGCACTGGGGGGCGTCCCAGGAGCAGGCCTGCGAGGCCAATCGGCTGATGCATGCCCTGGGCTGCCCGATCTCGCAGCAGCCGGAACTCAAGGCCGCCGCGGTGAAGGTGCGGCCGAGTGAGGCGCTAGATCACTGATCGTCGTGGGCGAAGCGGCGGTAGAGGAAGTCGAGGGCGTGGTTGCGGACGTCGAAGTACTCCGGCATCTCCATCAGCTGGGCCCGCTGGCGGGGTCGCGGGAAGGGCAGCTCGAGGATCTCGCCGATCGTCGCCGCCGGGCCGTTGGTCATCATCACGACCCGGTCGGCCAGGAACAGGGCCTCATCGATGGAGTGGGTGATCATCAGCACGGTCACCTTGTGCTCCTGCCAGATCTTGAGCAGCTCCTCTTGCAGCTCCTCCTTGGTGATCGGATCGAGGGCACCGAACGGTTCATCGAGGATCAGCACCTTGGGTTGAAGCGCCAGGGCCCGGGCGATCGAGACCCGTTGCTTCATGCCCCCCGACAGGCTGCCCGGCTTCTTGTCGGCCGCCTCACTCAGCCCGACCATCGCCAGGTGGCTCTCCACGATCCGGCTGGCGTCGCCGTTGCGTTTGAGGTGGGGGAACACCGTGTTCACGGCCAGGGCCACGTTTTCGGCGGCCGACATCCAGGGCAGCAAGGAGTAGTTCTGAAACACCACCATCCGGTCAGGGCCGGGTTCGCGGATCGGCACGGATTCCAGCCGCACCTCTCCGCTGGTGGGCTGGCCGAAGCCCGATACCAGGTCGAGCAGGGTGGATTTGCCGCAACCGGAATGGCCGATGACGCAGATGAATTCGCCTTCCGCCACCTCCAGGCTGATGTTGTCGAGCACGGTGTAAGGCCCCTTCGGGGTGGGATACACCTTGCTGACGCCATCGATCACCAGGAACGGTTCATGGGACACGGCTTGGCTGGATGGGGCCGACGTCAGGGTCTGCATGCAGGCGAAGGGGGAAGGGGAAGCGAGGGGCGTCAGCGGCGGGCCGGGGCGGGCAGTGGCGCCGGGGCCACCGTCACCCGGCCCTTGACGGCCAGAAGGTCGAGGTAGCCCAGGGGATCGACCGGGTCGAGACGGTCGCCGTTGAAGGCCACCACCGGCGATGGGGGACGTTCGCTGGCCGGCAGTCCCAGGGCAGCAGCGGCGCTGCGGAACAGAGCGCGGTCCTGCACCCGGTCGGCCACCTCCTGCCAGTTGCTGGGGAAGCTGGCCAGGCCCCAGCGCCCCAGCTGGCTGAGGATCCAGACCGCATCACTGGGCTGGGGTTCGTTCACCTCAGGGCCGAAGAAGCGGTTGAACGACGGCATCACCGTGGGAGCTCCGGTGCCACGGTCGTAGGCATCGACGAGTCCCGGCCGGATCGTTGCCACATCGGTGCCCACGTACTGGCTCTGGGAGAGGAGTTCCGCCAGTTCGTTGCGGTGGACCGGGTCGTCGCAGTAGCGGCAGGCCTCCAGCAGCGCCTGCACCAGGGCCTGGTGGGTGCGGGGGTAGGCGGCCGCCCACGCCTCCTTCACCCCCAGCACCTTCTCGCAGTGGCCATTCCAGAGCTCCACATCGGTGGCGATCACCGTGCCGAGTCCTTCACTGACGGCGCGGGAGTTCCAGGGTTCGCCGACGCAGTAGCCATCAATGGTGCCCGCCTTCAGGGCGGCCACCATCTGCGGCGGCGGGATCACCAGCAGTTCCACGTCGCGCTCAGGATGGATTCCCGCCGAGGCCAGCCAGGCCCGCAGGATCAGGTTGTGCATCGAGGCCGGATGCACCACGGCCAGCACCGGCTTGGTGTCCGGGTGGGCCACGATCCAGTCCTTGAGCCCGGCCAGGGTGGTCACCCCGGCGTCGTGGAAGCGGCGGTGCAGGGTGATGGCATTGCCGTTGCAGCTCAAGGTGAGGGCGCTGACCATGGGCATCGGCGGCTGGCCGTTGCACCCGAGGGTCATGGCGATGGGCATGCCAGCCACCATCAGGGCCCCATCCAGCACGCCCTGGCGGACATGGGTCTCCAGGGTTTTCCAGTTGCTTTCGCGCCGCAGCCGCACCTGGCTCAGGCCGTGCTTGGCGAAGAACCCCTTCTCCTGCGCCACCACCAGCGGCAGACAGTCGGTGAGGGGAATGAAGCCCAGCTCCAGGTTCACCTTCTCAAGGCCGTTGGCGGCGATGGCCTCGGCGGGCTTGAGCCGCTGCTGTCTGGCCCGGCGCTGTTCCGAGAGGAAGTTCACGATCTCGCCGCGCAGTCCGTAGTAGCGGGGGTGCTCCACCGCCCCCAGCTGGGTCCGGGGCCGGGGCAGGGGCACCTCGAGAATCTGATCGATGTGGGCCTCGGGCCCGTTGGTCATCAGCACCACCCGGTCGGAGAGCAGCAGGGCCTCATCCACATCGTGGGTGACCATCAGGGCGGTGACCTTGGCCTCCTGGCAGATCTGCATCAACTGCTCCTGCAGATTGCCCCGGGTGAGCGCATCGAGGGCGCCGAAGGGCTCATCCAGCAGCAGCAGCTTCGGCCGCAGGGAAAGGGCCCGGGCGATGGCGACCCGTTGCTTCATGCCACCGGAAATCTCACGGGGGTACTTGTCGGCGGCGGCCTTCAGGCCCACCAGCTGGATGTGGTGCTCGATGATCGCTTCCCGCTCCTGGCGATCCTTGGAGGCGATCACGTTGTCCACCCCCAGGGCGATGTTCTGGCGAACCGTGAGCCAGGGCAGCAGCGAATAGTTCTGGAAGACCACCATCCGATCGGGCCCTGGATCCGTGACCTGACGGCCGTTCATCAGAATGCCACCCTGGGTGGCCGTGGTGAGGCCGGCCAGCAGATTCAGCAGGGTGGATTTGCCGCAGCCGGAGTGGCCGACGAGGGAGATGAATTCGCCTTCGGCGATATCCAGAAAAATATCCTTGAGGGCGACGTAGTCGCCGCCTCCAGGCAGGGGGAAGACCTGGCTGACGTGGTCAACCGTGAACAGGGTGGCCATGGTCAGGCGGCTCCTTTGCTGAGCTTGCGCCCGGTGAAGGCCACCAGGCGGTCCAGCAGCAGGCCCACGATGCCCACATAGATGATGGCCAGAATGATCTGACTGGAACTGCCATCACCGCCAGCGTTGTAAGCATCCCAGATGAAGTAGCCGATGCCTCCGTCGGCTTTCAACATCTCGGCAGCAACGATGGCCAGCCAGGCCAGGCCAACGGCGATGCGAAGACCGGCGAAAACAAAGGGAATGGTTGAAGGAACAACAATATCCTTGATGTAGGAACTCTTGGGAAGTTTCAGGACTCTGGCTACGTTGATATAGTCTTCGGGGATCTCGCGAATGCCAATAGCGGTGTTGATGATGATCGGCCAGATCGCCGTGATGAAAATCACAAAGATGGCCGATGTAGTGGAGTCCTGAAACACCATGAGGGTGATGGGGAACCAAGCCAGGGGGGGGACGGTCCGCAACACCTGAATCACAGGATCGAAGCCTTTGCCGAGGAAGCGGTTCATCCCCAGGATTCCACCGAGGGTGATTCCGACAACAGCGGCAAGTCCGTAGCCCACGGCCACCCGCTGCAGAGAGATCAGGATCTGCCAGACCAGACCTTTGCTGGTGCCTCCATCATCGAAGAAGGGATGAATGATGTAGGGGTCCCATGTGTCGATGACGACATTGATGGGTCCCGGCAGCCGGCCGACGCCCAGGATCAGGGACAGCAACTGCCAGATCAACAGAAAGGCGCCGATGCAGATCAGATAGGGGGACACCCGGGAGACCCAGATCGGCGTGATCCTTCTGGACGTTTTGTGCGGTGCTGTTGCGCTGAGGGCCATGGGGGAAAGGTGGGAATGGGGCGTTGTGAAGAGCGGGCAGGGCGTCTTCCGCCTCAGGACATGGCTTTGATCTTCAGGGCGTCGAGGTAAGCCTTCGGATTTTCCGGGTCGAAGACGACACCATCAAAGAAGGTTTCCTTGCCGCGTGAATCACTGGCGGGAATGGCCTTGTCCTGCCCGATCGCTTTGGCCGCCTCCTTCCAGAGATCGGCCCGGTTCACCTGGTTGACCAGGGCGTCAATGTCGGTGCTGGCGGGGAGGTAGCCCCAGCGCATGTCCTCGACGACGAACCACTGGTCGTGGCTCTTGAACGGGAAGGAGGCGTTCTCACTCCAGAACCGCATCCGGTAGGGGCTGTCGGTCACGACGCGGCCGTCGCCGTAGTCAAAGTTGCCGGCCAGACGGGGTTTGATGTCCTCCACGCTGGCCTTGAAGTACTTGTCCTTGGAGGTGATCTCGCAGAGCTCGTCGAGGTTGGCGGGGTCTTCGCACCACATCTGTGCCTCCAGGACCGCCTTCAGCAGGGCCTGGGTGGCCTTGGGGTTCTTCTCGACCCAGTCGGCACGCATCGAGAAGGATTTCTCGGGGTGGAACTTCCAGAGTTCCCCCGTGACGGCGGCGGTGTAGCCAAGCTTCTTGTTGACGAGGCGCTGGTTCCAGGGCTCGCCCACACAGAAGGTATCCATGGTGCCGGTCTGCATGTTGGCCACCATCTGGGGAGGGGGAACCACCACCAGGTCGGCGTCCTTGTTGGGGTCGATGCCGTTGGCGGCCAGCCAGTAGCGCATCCAGAGGTCGTGGGTGCCGCCGGGGAAGGTGACAGCCGCCTTGAACTTCCTGCCGGTCTTGGCCGTGGCGGCCACGGCGTCCGTGAGCCCCGCCTTGTTGTCGATGGTGAGCTTGTTGGCCAGAAAGTCCTTCGAGACCGAGATCCCCTGGCCCTGCGTATTCAGCCGCGCCAGGGTGGCCATCGGCAGCGGCTTCTGGCTCTTGGTGATCTTGCCCGCCGCCAGCAGCAGGGGCATCGGCGTCAGGATATGGGCGCCCTCAATGCCGCCGCCCGCACCACCCAGTTCCAGGTTGTCGCGGGTGACGGCCCAGGAGGTCTGCTTCATCACCTTCACCTCCGGCATGCCGTGCTTGGCGAAGAAGCCTTTTTCCTTGGCGATGATCAGCGGGGCGGCGTCGGTGAGGGCGATGAAGCCGAGGGTCACCCCGGGAACTTCAGGCGCATCGGCGCCACCACCGGCCGGTGTGGGGGTGGGGGCGGCCGCTTCCTTGGTGCCGCCACAGGCACTCAGCCAGATGGCGCCGGCGGTGGTGCCGGCGGCGGTGATCAGAAACTTGCGACGGGAAAGATTCGACATGGAGCCGGAGGGAGAGCCAGGGAGGACCGGAGGAATGCACCTTCGGGTGCATGTGTTCTCAGGACGGGCCTCACAACAAAGGGCACCGTGCTGGCGAAGATTGATGGGCTGGCGCACAGGCTGACCAGTCACGAATCAAGAGACCACGGCAACTGCCCCCTCAAGAGTCGCGTTGGTTACCGATTCAGAAGTTGCTGCCGCAGGCGTTCGCCGCTGCGGGCCAGCAGCAGGCCCGTGGCCCGTTCGAGGGCCTCCTCGAGGCGTTCGAAGCGCCCGGCGAACCACAGGTAGGCCGCCACGTTCCAGCGCAGCGCCGGCATCAGGGCGCCTTCGCCGCAGAGGGCCTCCAGGGCCTGCGATCGCCACAGCTCCAGGCCGTGCCAGGGCACCTCGGCGCTGCTGATGCCGTGGTCGCGAGGGTGGAGCAGGATCCGCTCGGTGGCCCCTTGCCGTACCCGGGCGGTGATGCCGGCGCGGGAGGTGGGCAGGTCGGTGGAGCCCTCCAGGCCCTTGACCGTCAGCAGGTCGGTTTCGCCACAGTCCTGCAGGGCCTGCCAGGCGCGGGTCTCGGTGGGGGGATGGACGAAGCCGCTCACCAGCAGATGCTCCCCACGGTGCGGTGTCCACAGCAACTCCAGACTTGCCACCGGTGGCCGTTTGCCGATGGCGTCCCGCACCGGCACCAGTCGCTCGGCCCAGGGGAAATGGTCGGGCTGGTGGGTGAGGGCCAATCCATGGCGGTCGAGGCGCTGTTGGACCTCGCTCAGCGGCAGGCCGGTCGAGGGGATGCCGATCGCCTCGAACATCTCGGCCAGGGTGACGCCGAACTTCACAGGCATCGGGTCGCCGCCGTGCAGCACCACCGGCACGTCGTCGCTGGCCAGCACCAGGGCCACCAGGGGCAGCAGGGGGGCGGTGCGGCTGCGGCCGTCGTAGGGCACCCCGAAGCAGAGCGGCTGCCGGCCGGGTGTTTCCAGCACCGGGCCGTGGCGTCGGTAGCTGTCGAGCATGCCGGAGAGCTCGGTGGGGTGGGGGCGACGGATGCGGTGGGCGATCAGGAAGGCCCCCATCTGGGCGCCATCGACCAGTCCCTGGAGCATCAGGTCCATCGCCTCAGCAGCCTCCTGCCGATCCAGGCCGGTGCTGGTGTGTTCACCACTGCCCACCTTGCCGATCAGCTCACGGAAGCGCGCCCGCTCGGGGCCGAGCGCCCGCAGGCGGACCTGGCGCCGATCCTCCGCGGTGTCGGGCCCCAGGCTGGTCGATTCTGGTAACAGTGACGACATGGGAGGACGGTTCCATGTCGGAAACTAACCGTTGTTGATCGGTGGGTCTGCGCAGCTTTCTCTGGCGCTCCCCGACAGACGATCCTTTCCGACGACGCAGCTCTCATCGGCGTCCCGGCTTCAGACGACCCCCCCCGGGGGTTGCTTGCGTCCTCCTGCCAGGCAGGGATCCTCCGCGTGGCCGGCCATGCGGATCGCCGTTTTCGCATGACCAGCACCGACACCAGCACCGAGACCGGTTCCGGGCTCACCACGCCGCCAGCACCCAGCCTCAGCAAGGTGGAACAGGCCAAGGCCGAGCTCTGCGGCCTGGATCTGGCCCCCAGGCTGGCGGAGCTGGCCGCGGCGGGCTGGGACAACCTGGATGAGGCCACCCTGACGATCCGGCTGAAGTGGCTGGGGATCTTCTTCCGTCCCGTCACCCCCGGTCGCTTCATGGTGCGGCTGCGGCTGCCCAACGGCGTGATCCGCTCCGAGCAGCTGGAGGTGCTGGCCGACGCGGTCGACCGCTGCGGCGAGCACGGCAGCGCCGATGTCACCACCCGCCAGAACCTGCAGCTGCGGGGCCTGTTGCTGGAGGACATGCCACCCCTGCTGGCGGCGATGGAGGCCGTTGGCCTCACCAGCCGCCAGTCGGGCCACGACAACCCCCGCAACATCACGGGCAACCCCCTGGCCGGCCTCGACCCGGAGGAACTGCTCGACACCCGGCCGCTGGTGGAGGCCATCCAGGCCCGGCTGCTGGCCGACGGCGGCCCCCGCAACCTGCCCCGAAAGTTCAACGTGGCGGTGGGCGGCGCCCCCGACAGCTTCCTGCTGCACAACGATCTCGCCTTCCTGCCGGCGCCCCACCCCCAGGATCCGGCCGCGTCGCTCGGCTTCACGGTGATGGTGGGCGGCTTCTTCTCGGCCCAGCGCAACGAGCTGGCCGTCCCCCTGGGCCTCTGGCTGCGGCCCGACCAGCTGCCGGATTTCACCCTGGCCCTGCTGCGCCACTACGACGCCCACGGCAACCGGGTCCAGCGCAACAAGAGCCGGCTGATGTATCTGGTCGATGGGCTGGGGCTGGAGGCCTACCGCGACGCCGTGGTGGCGGCCTACCGGGAGCTGGCCGGGGAGTCAGCGCCGGCACCCCTGCCCCACGATGGCCGCCATCTGGTGGTGCGGGCCCCGCGCGACGGGCTGGGCCTCCAGGCCCAGAAGCAGGCTGGCCTGCATTGGGCGGGGCTGCACGTGCCGATGGGGCGCCTCGACGCCGCCTCCATGCTCGAGCTGGCCCGACTGGCCCGCACCTACGGCAGCGGTGAGCTGCGCCTCACCGAGGCCCAGAACGTGCTGATCGTGAATGTGCCGACCGATCGTCTCGGGGACCTGGAGGCCGAACCGCTGCTGGAACGGTTCCGCCTGGAGCCCGGCGCCCTGCAGGCCGAAGCGGTGAGTTGCACGGGCAGCCGCTACTGCAGCTTTGCCCTGATCCCCACCAAGCGCACCGCCCAGGCTGTCATCGATGAGCTGGAGCGGCGGCTGGAGCTGCCCGAGGCCGTGCGCAGCCACTGGACCGGTTGCCCCAACGCCTGCGGCCAGCCCTACATGGGCCAGATCGGCCTGATGGGGGCCAAGGCCCGCCAGGACGGCCAGATGGTGGAGGCGGCCAAGATCTTCCTGGGGGGCCGCCTGGATCAGGACCCGCAGCTGGCCGAGTTGCATGAGAAGGCGGTGCCCCTCTCCGAGCTCGCTGACGTGCTGGAAGTGCTGCTGGTGGAACGGTTCGGCGCCCGGCGCCGGACCGCGTCGTGAGGGCCGCTCTCGCCACCTGGGATCCCCTCCAGTTGCCCGCCAGCGGCAGTCCCGAACGCTGGCCCTGGCTGCAGTGCCTGCGGCGGTCGCGGGACGTCGACCTGGAGCCCTGGCTGCAGGCGGTGGAGGGCGGCCGGCTGGTGCCTGCCACGGATCTGCTGGGCGCCCTGGCGGAGCGGCTCGACGGCCCGGCGGCGGCACGGCTGCTGGCCTGGTGGCTGGCCCAGCCCGCCGCCGACCCCGCCCTGCTGGCCGTGATCGGCCGCCACCGCCACCCCCGCTGCCGGACCCTGCTGCGGCAGGCCCTCGAGGGAGCCGGCGCCGGCGCTGGGCGGAGCGAGCTGTTGCTGCCGCTGCTGGGCCACCAGCGCGATCCCGCGGACTTCGCGCTGCTGCGGCAGCGGGCCCTGGCCCCCCTGCCGCTGCTGCAGCGCCGCGCGGCCCTCGAGGGTCTGGCGGTGGGGCTGGCGGCCTGGCCGGCGGCGCCCCTGCGGCAGTCCCTGCGCCACCTCATCGGGGATCTCGATTCCGCCCTGGCGGCCACCGCCGTGGACCTGCTGGCCCGTCTGCCGGAGGGCCGCACGGACCTGGCGGGCCTCGATCGGGGCCGGCTGGCCCCGGAGCTGGCCCAACGGGTGGAGCGGCGCCTCGCCGGGGCGGGTCCGGTCACGGCGGCCGGGTGATCATGGAGGTCACCCCAGCGCCCATGAGGCGAGGCCGATGTTCCGTCACCTGCTGGTGCCCACCGACGGCTCCGATCTCTCCGATGGCACCATCCGCCGGGCGGTGAGCTATGCCCGCGAGACCGGGGCGACCATCACCTTCTTCCATGCCCTCGCCAACCTGGCGATGCCGCCGCAGGCGTCGATCTACGGCGATCCGGTGCTGCTCGATCCCGCCGTGGTGGAGCGGTTCAGCCAGGCGGAGCGGGCCTACGCCGCCTCCTTGCTGGATCGGGCCCGGGCCATGGCCGAGGAGGCGGGCGTCCGCTGCGACACGGCCGTGGGCGACCATCCGGTCGTCTACGAGGCGATCATCAAGGCCGCCAGCCGCCACGGCTGCGACCTGATCTTCATGGCCTCCCACGGCCGCCGCGGCCTGGCCGGGCTGCTGCTGGGCAGCGAGACCCAGCAGGTGCTGACTCACACCGACCTGCCCGTGCTCGTCTTCCGGCGCCCCGAGGCCGCCGCCGGCAACGATCACGAGGCTCCCTCCACCCCGGCCGCCCCGGCCTGCTGAAGCCGCCAGCGGCGCACCACGTCCGCCACACCCAGACCGTCAAGGTCGACCTGGGCATTGAGGCCCTGCATCGTGGCGGCGGAGATCCGGCCGGCCAGCGCTTCGATCACGGGCACCAGTTCCGGGCGCCGCCGCAGGGTGGCGGCGTTGAACACCGGCACGGCGTCGTAGGGGGGGAAGTAGTGGCGGTCGTCCCGCAGCTGCTGCAGGTCGAGGGCGGGGATCAGGCCGTTGGTGGTGTCGCCGGCGATCAGGTCGACCGCGCCCTCGGCCAGGGCCCGGTAGGTGAGGCCCAGATCCATGGCCTCGGGCGGCTGGGCGAAGCGCAGCCCGTAGCGCCGGGCCAGGCCGGCGAAGCCGTCGGGCCGGTTGAGGAATTCGTAGCCGAAGCCCGCCCGCCAGCTGGGGGTGTGGGGGGCCGCTTCGCTGATCGTGGCGATCCCCAGCCGCCTGGCCTCGGCGCGGCGCACCAGGATCGCGAAGCTGTTCTCGAACCCCAGCGAGGGGAACACGCTGAGCCCGAAGCGTTCGCCATAGAGCCGGCGCGTTTCCTCAAACACCCGCCGCGCTGGATCGGGCGTGTCCGGCGGCGGCGGCGGCTGGTCAAGAAGCGTGGTCCAGGCGGTGCCGGTGTACTCCACATAGCCGTCGATGCGGCCGCTGCGCACGGCGGCGTGGATGAGGCCGGTGCCCCCCAGGCCGAAGTCCCGCTGCACCTTCAACGGCGTGGCGGCCTCGATCTGCTGGGCCAGCAGTTCCCCCAGGATCAGCTGCTCGGTGAAGCTCTTGCTGCCGATCCGCACCGTGCCGGTGCCGGCGGGCGGCAGCAGCCGCAGCGCCAGCACGCTCCCGAGGGCCAGGCCCGCCAGCAGCCAGGCGAGCCGCAGCAGCCGCCGCCGGCCGCCATTGGCTCCCTTGGCCCGGGGCTGGGCCAGCCGTCGTTCCAGCAGCCCCAGGCCGCCATCGGCGAGCAGGGCGATGGCGGCGGCCGGCAGGGCCCCGGCCAGGATCAGGCCGTTGTTCACCGTGGCGATGCCCCGGAAGATGAACACCCCCAGGCCGCCGGCGCCGATGGCGGCGGCGATCGTGGCCACCCCAACGCCGATCACCGTGGCCACCCGCAGGCCGGCCATCAGGGTGGGCAGGGCCAGGGGCAACTCCACCCGCAGCAGCACCTGGCGCCCGCTGAGTCCGAGGGCCTGGCCGGCCTGCTTCAGCCCCGGGGGCACCTGGGCCAGGCCGGTGACCAGCCCCCGCAGCAGGGGCAGCAGGGCGTAAAGGGTGAGGGCCACGATCGCCGGGGTGGTGCCGATGCCCCCCAGCAGCGGCACGGTGAGCAGCAGGCCGAAGATCGCCAGGCTCGGCACCGTCTGCACCGTGCTGGCCACCGCCAGCACCGGACCGGCCCAGCGGGGCCGGCGGCTGATCCACAGGCCCAGCGGCAGGCTGATCGCCAGGGCCAGGCCGATGGCGGTGCCCACCAGCAGCAGGTGCTCGCCGCTGCGCTGCAGGATTTCCCCCGCCAGGGCGCCGTCCCACCAGGCCGGCGGCCAACGGGACGTCATGGCGCTTCGGCCGGCGTCAGGGCCCGGGTGGCCTGGAACAGGGGCACGCTGACGCCGATCAGCAGCAGGGCCCAGCCACTGTTGGCGGTGTCGTTGAGCAGGGCACCCACCAGGAAGGCGATCGACCCCACCAGCACGATGGCGGTGCTCCACGGGTGGCCCCAGGCCTTGAACGGCCGTGGCCGTTCCGGCTCCCGCCGGCGCAGCACGAACAGGCAGACGATCCCCACCAGGTAGAGGCTCACGTACAGGAACGCCGCCAGCCCGAGCAGGATCGTGAAGTCTCCGCAGAGCACCAGCAGGGCCGAGGCCAGGCTGGTGAGCATTAGGGCCACGGTGGGGGTGCCGCCCCTGTTGACCCGGTCGACCAGGGGACTGAACAGCTTGTCCCGGCTGAGGCCGTAGAGGATGCGGGGGGCCCCCATGATCGAGGCGTTGATCAGCCCGGCCAGGGACACCAGCGACAGCACGGTGATCGCCTGGCCGCCGAAGGCGCCGAACAGCAGGGCAGCCGCGTCCGCCACCGGCAGGCTCGAGACGGCGATCACCTTCAGGGGCAGCACCCGCAGCAGGGCCAGGTTGAACAGGGTGTAAATGGCGATCACGGCCAGCACCCCGCCGATCAGGGAGCGGGGCAGGTCCTCCTGGGGCTCGCTGAACTCCTCGGAGAAGTAGATGGGGCTGTGCCAGCCGTCGTAGGTGGTGACAATCGCCTGCAGGGAGAACACCAGCGCCACCGCCATCCCCGTCCAGCCGGCCGGGGTGGCCAGGGCCGTCGCCGTGGTGGGGATCGCCGCGCCGGCGGCGGCGCGGCTGTCGGGTCCGCCCAGCAGGAAGCAGGCCGCCACCACCGCCAGGAAGGCGATCGCCTTGGCCAGACTGAGCAACTTCTGGCTGCCGCTGCCGGCCTCCACCCCCAGCAGCTGGATGAGGGTGAACAGGGCCACCACCCCCAGCCCCAGCAGCTTTCCAGGCAGCTCCAGGCCCGGCAGCAGGAACAGCGCGTACTCACCGATGGTGATCGCCACCCAGGCGATGCCGGTGCAGTGGCCGATCCAGTCCATCCAGCCCACGCTGAAGCCGGCCGCATCGCCGAAACAGCGACGGGCGTAGACGTACCAGCCGCCGGCCAGGGGCAGGCTGGCCCCCAGCTCCGCCACGGCGATGGCGCCCAGCAGGGCATAGAGGCCGCCGGCCAGCCAGGCCGCCACCACCCAGGGGCCGCTGCCCATCTGGGCGGCCACCAGGCCGGGGGTGCGCAGGATGCCGGCGCCGATGGTGCCGCCCACGGCGCCGGCGATGCCGAAGGTCACCCCCAGCACGTTGAGCAGGCGGCCCGGCGACTCCAGCTCCGGGGGCACCGGATCGGGGGGAGGGGAAGGGGTCAGGAGGCGATCACGCGTTCCAGCAGGGCCTGGAGCTCCTCCAGTTCGTGGCGGCTCAGCAGCCAGTCGCCCTGCTGATCCTTGGTGACGCGGGCCTCGATGATCCAGCCGTCCTCCGTGCGCGCGACGGCGAAGTGGGGGGACTGGAAGGGGGCGACCATGGGCTGGCGGGAAGGGAGCTGTACCTCCTGCTTAGCCAGAACCGCCAGCAACGGCGGTGGGCCCAGCTGCTCGAGCCGGAACGTGGCCCCGTAGCTGGGGGTGGGCCGCTGGGAATAGAAGCGGGCGGCGGCCGGCCGGCCCAGCCGGCGGCGGCCGCTGGCCACCAGGGCGGCGGCCCGGCTGCGGGTCCTCAGGGCCTGCAACACCAGCGTCTGCATCCAGTCGGGCGATGTGCTCCAGCCCAGGGCCACGCAGGTCTGACGATCCAGCAGGCCCAGCAGACCTCGACGCAGGGCGGGGCGCAGGGGCGCGGGCCAGTCGGCCAGCAGCATGGCCAGGGTGGCCTCGGCGATGCGCCGGTTGGTGGTGGCCGGGGCGAAGGCCTCCCGCTCCACCCGCTCGTTCAGGGCCAGCAGCGCCTCGAGGCTGGCCGGAAGGGTCGCGATGCCCATCCGTTCGCCCACCCCGCACCAGAACCGGAACAGGTGCTCCTGCTCCAGGGGCGTCAGCGGCCGCCAGCCGTAGCGGGCCAGCCAGCGGATCGGCTCGGCCACGAAGGTGGAGAGCACATAGAGGAAATCGTCGTTGCCGATCGCGTAGTGGCCATGGATGCGGTTCATGCGCTCAATCACCGCAGCCCCGGCCGGGCTGTCTGGGCCATGGCGCAGCAGCTCGGCCACCATCAGGCCCGTGTCGTCGTAGCGCTTGCGGGGCCGGCGCTCGAACTCCCCGGTGCGGGCCAGCAGGCCGGAGATGGAGGGCACGCAGAAGGTCTTGAGCAGGGCCAGCTCCAGGGCCCTGGTGAGGTCCCAGGGAAACAGCTCGCCGGCCAGCCGGTGGGCGGTGGCTTCGGCGGCCCGCAGGGTCGCGGCGGCGCCTGAAGAATCGGTGGAGGAGTCCATCGGGCGCGGGTCAGAAACGGGAGCCGGGCTGCTGCAGGAAGGCCAGTTCCTCGCTGGTGCTCGGACGCCCAAGGGCCTGGTTGCGATGGGGAAAGCGGCCGAAGCGGGCGATCACGTCCCGGTGGCGGCGGGCGAACTCCACGGTGCGGGGATCGGTGTGCTGCTCGAACAGGGGCAGACCCAGCTCCTGCAGGGCCAGATCCTCGCTGTGCATCAGGGGCATCAGCCAGAACGGCCGCCGTTCCGCTGCCGGCTCCGCCTGGACCCAGCCGGCCTCCAGGGCCCGCAGGGTGAGGGCCTGGGCCTGGGTATCGCCGGCAAAGGCGCGCGCCTGGTCGCGCCAGATCTGACGGGGGAACTGGTCGAGCACCAGCAGCAGGGCGAGGGCGTCCGGGGTGGTCTCGCCCCAGGCCTCCAGGCGGCCGGCCAGGGCCTGCTCGGCGAGCTCCCCGAAGCGTTCCCGCACGATCCGGTCGCGGTCGGCCCCGGGTCGGAACCAGGCGGCGGCGGGGGTCTCTTCGAACCAGAAGCGCAGGACCTCTTCCGGAATCGGCATGGCTCAGGCGAGAAATCGGTGCAAAACAAAGGGAAGCACCATCAGCGCCAGAGCCACCGCCACCAGGGCGGGAAGGTGGCTGACGCCGAAGGGGATCACCACCAGCATCACCCCGCAGCCCAGGGCCACCGCGTGGGCCTGCTTCCTGCCGTAGAGCATGTAGCCCAGTCCGACCGACCCGATCACCAGCATCAGCAGCTGGCGGAGGCTGGGATCGCTGGCCATGGATCCTGGCCCGAAGCGGTGGACGCCCCCATGCTGGGGCTCCCATCGCCGTCCTGCCCACCCATGACCCACCTGGTGGTGCTCCAGCACCTGGAGCGGGAAGGACCGGGCCGCTTCGCCGAGGAGGCCCTGCGCCGGGGCTGGACGGTGACGGTGTGCCGGCCCGACCTGGGGGAGCCGATGCCCCGCCTCGGGCCCGATCAGGCCCTGCTGGTGCTGGGCGGACCGATGGGCGTCGCTGACATCGGATCGCCGTCGTTCCCATGGCTGGAGGCGGAGGTGGCTCTGCTGCGGGAGTGCCTGGCCTGCGAGCGCCCGGTGATCGGCCTGTGCCTGGGGGCCCAGCTGCTGGCCTTCGCCGCCGGGGGCCAGGTGGTGCCGCTGATGGCGGGGGAGCCCCCGGTGCGCGCCTACGAGGTGGGCTGGGGGCCGGTGGCCTGGACACGGCCCGAGGGGCAGGAACCGGTGCTCGCGGGGCTCGGTGCCGGCCTGCCGGTGCTGCACTGGCATGGGGACCGGATCCAGCTGCCGGCCGCGGCGACCCTGCTGGGGTCCACGCCCCTCTGCGCTGAACAGATGTTCCGGATCGGCCACCACGCCCATGGGCTCCAGTTCCACGTCGAGGTGACGGACGCCGCCCTGCAGACCTGGCTCGAGGAAGACGCCGACTACGTGCGCCAGGCCCTCGGACCCGACGGGGTGGAGCAGGTGCGCTCCGGCCAGGGGCGCTGGGGGGAGGAGGGGGAGCGCCAGGGGCGCCGGCTGATCAACAGCCTGCTGGATCGGGCCTGTGCCCTGCTGGGGGAGTATCCCCTGCTGTGAGGGCCAGCTCGCCGGCCAGCTGGCGGCGCCGCTGCTCCACCGCCCCATCCTCCAGCAGCCGCTCCGCCCGGGTCAGCCCCGCCTGGAGGCTTTCGCTGATCCCGGCGCGCCAGAGCAGAAAGCCACCGTTCCAGATCAGCCCGGCCGCCAGGGGCCCCGAGGCGGCCAGGGCGTCCAGGGCCTGCCCCTGCCACTGCACCACGCTCTCCAGCGGCACCTCGGGCGCCCCCAGACCGTGGTCCCGGGCCCGCAGGATCAGCCGTTCCGAGTCCCCACCCCGCCGGTGGGAGGCGATCGCCACCCGGTTGGTGGGCAGCTCCACGCCGCCCTCCAGTCCCTTGACCAGCAGCAGCTCGTCCTGGCCGGTGGCGGCCAGGGCCAGGCGGGCCAGCCGTTCTGTGGGCGCGTGAACGAAGCCGCTGACCTGCAGGTGGGGCCCGTCGTGGCAGCTCCACAGCAGCTCGAGGGTGGCGATCGGCGGGCGCTTGCCGATCTGCTCCCGCAGCGGCACCAACCGCTCGGCCGCCGGGAAGTGGGTCGGCTGGTGCAGGAGGGCCAGCCCCTCCGCGGCGAAGCGGCGGTTCACCTCGGCCCAGGGGAGACCGCGGCGATCGAGGCCGAGGGCGGCCATGGCCTCGGCCGTGGTGAAGCCATACTTCACCGGCATCGGGCCGCCGCCGTGCAGCACCACCCCGACGCCGGCCGTCACCAGCAGCAGGGCCACCAGGGGCAGCAGCGGCGCGGAACGGCTGCGGCCATCGAAGGGCACGCCGAAGCTGAGCACCCGCCGCGGCGTCGCCGACAGCCGGGGTCCCCGTTGCCGGTAGCCGTCCAACAGGCCGGCCAGCTCCTGGGGCTCCGGACGCCGCAGGCGGTGGGCGATCAGGAAGGCCCCGGCCTGGGCGTCGCTGCAGCGGCCGTCGAGCAGCAGATCGAGGGCTTCGCCGGCCTCGGCCCGGCTCAGGGCCCGGCCGCTGCGTTCGCCGCTGCCCAGGGCGGCGACCAGCTCGCGGAAGCGGCAGCGGTCGGGGCCCAGGGCGTCGCCCTGCTGCTGACGCCGCTGCGGCGTCCAGGCCTCACGGGAGCTCGGCGTCGACATGCGCGGCGGCCTCCATGGGGTGATCCCTAGGGTGAGGGGCATGCGCCGGATCATCGCAAGCCCCCTCCTGCTGGTGGTGCATGGCCGTGCCGGTGGGGTGATCCCCACCGAACTGCAGGACCTGGCCAGGGAGCTGGAAGGGGCCCGCGGGGTTCCGGTGGCCCTGGAGGCCCTCACCGCCGGGGAACCCCCGGACCTGCCGGCCGGCAGCGGCGCGGCCACCCTCCTGTTGGTGCCCCTGTTTCTCCTGCCCGGCAGCCATGTGCGCCGGGACGTGCCGCAGATCGCCGCGCGCTGCCGTCGTCGCGGGCCGCTGCGGCGCCTGCCCTTCCTGGGCTCCTGGCCCGCCTGGCAGGGCGCCCTGGCCGACGAACTGGCGGCCCTGAAGGCCCAGGCGAAGGAGAGGCCGTGGCTGCTGCATCACCCCCTGGAGGGCCCCCTGGGGGCGGCTTTCCTGGCCCATCTGGAGGCCGTGACGGGTGGCCGTTGCCGCGCCACTCCATACAGTGCCCCCAACCCTGCGGATGCTGCGCTGCCCCTGCCTGGCCCTGCCCTGCCCCTGGCCCTGGCGGCCAACCGGCTCACCGACGCCCTGCCGTCGCCGCTGGGCGTGCCGCTGCTGCAGCGGCCCCGGTTCCGGGCCGTGCTGCTGGAGGCGCTGATGGCGTTGCCATGACGGACGAGACCCTGGTCCCCACGGCGAACGACGGCCCCGGGACGGTGTACCTGGTGGGGGCCGGCCCCGGCGATCCCGACCTGCTCACCCTGCGGGCCCACCGCTTGCTGCAGCAGTGCGATGCCCTCGTCTACGACTCCCTGGTGCCCACCGCCCTGCTGGATCTGGTGCCGGAGGGGTGCGAGCGCCATTTCGTCGGCAAACGCCGCGGCCACCACTCGGTGCCCCAGCCCAGCACCAACGCCGTGCTGCGGGAGCTGGCCGGCCGGCGGCGCCTGATCGTGCGCCTCAAGGGCGGCGATCCGTTCCTGTTCGGCCGCGGCGGTGAGGAGGCGGCGCATCTGGCCGCCCATGGCATCCCGGTGCAGGTGGTGCCCGGGGTCACCGCCGGCATCGCCGCCCCCGCCTACGCCGGCATTCCCGTCACCCACCGGCGGGCGGGCTCGAGCGTCACCTTCGTGACCGGCCACGAGGAGATCGACAAGCGCCGCCCCGGCGTTGACTGGCGCGGCCTGGCCCGCAGCAGTGACGGCCTGGTGATCTACATGGGCCTGCACAACCTGCGCCACATCGTCGCGGAGCTGGTCGCGGGGGGCCTGGCCCCCACCACGCCCGCTGCCGTGATCCAGCAGGGCACCGTGCGGGGCCAGCGGCAGCTGGTGGCCACCCTGGAGGTGCTGGCCGACCGGGTGGAGGCCGAGGCGTTCGCCTCCCCCTCGATCGTGGTGGTGGGGGCGGTGGTGCAGGAGCGGGTGCCGTCCTGTGCGCCGTCGCCCGCCGATGTGGCGATGCCGATACCCTTCTGAGGCCCCTCCCGCCGGCAGGGGCGCCATGCTGGGCCCTGCCCGATCCCGTCCGCTCCGGCATGAGCCAGCCCGGCCTGTCCCACCTCAACGCCGCCGGCCAGGTGCACATGGTGGAGGTGGGCGACCGGCCCGCCAGTGACCGCCGCGCCGTGGCCGAGGGCCACATCACCATGGCGCCCGAGGTGCTGGCCCTGGTGCTGGAGGGTCGGGCGGCCAAGGGCGATGTGCTGGCGGTGGCCCGGGTGGCGGCGATCCAGGGCGCCAAGCGCACCTGGGAGTTGATTCCCCTGTGCCACCCGATCGCCCTGACGGGCCTGGAGGTGCTGATCGAGCCGAACGCCGACGGCAGTGGGCTGCGGCTGCAGGCCAGCGCCCGCACCAACGGCGCCACCGGCGTGGAGATGGAGGCGCTGACGGCGGTGCAGGTGGGCCTGCTCACCCTCTACGACATGGTCAAGTCGGCCGATCCGGCCATGACCATCGGCCCGGTGCGGCTGCTGCGCAAGGAAGGGGGGCGCCGCGGCCCCTGGCAGCACCCCGACGTCCGGGGCCCGGCCGGGGAGAACGATGGCTGAGCCGTTCCCCCGCGAAGGCCTGCCCCTGGAGGAGGCACGGCGCCGGGTGCTGGCGGCGATCACCCCGTTGCAGGGCACGGAGCGGCTGCCGCTGGGAGAGTGCCTGGGCCGGGTGAGTGCCGCGCCGGTGCGGGCCGCCGAGGCCGTGCCGGGTTTCCGGGCTTCGATCATGGATGGCTATGCCATCGCCGACGCCGAGGCTCCCAGCCCTGGCCGCCGCTGGCGCCTGGTGGGCCGTTCCGCCCCCGGAGATCCCTACGGGGGGGTGCTGGCGGCGGGAGAAGCGATCCGGATCCTCACGGGTGCTCCCTTGCCCGAGGGGGCGCAGCGGGTGCTGCCCCAGGAGCTGGTGACCGCCGATCCTGGCGCCGACAGCCTGGTGCTGACCGGGGAGGCGGGGCCCAACCCCTGGATCCGCGCCCCCGAGGAGGAGGCCGCCGCCGGCGACGACCTGCTGCCGGCCGGGGTGCGCCTGGGGGCCGCTGCCCTGGGGCGGCTGGCCAGCTGCGGGGTGGCGGCGCTGGAGGTGAACATCCAGCCGCGGGTGGGGCTGCTGATCAGCGGCGATGAGCTGGTGGCAGCCGGCGCGGCCCGGGGGCCGGGGCAGATCTGGGAGAGCAACGGCACCCTGCTGCGGGCCCTGCTGCAGAGGCTGGGCTACCCCGTCAGCGAGCAGCGGGTGGTGGCCGACGATCCTGCCGCCCTGCGCCAGGCGCTGCTGGAGCTGGCCAGCGGCTGTGACGTGGTGGTCAGCACCGGTGGCGTGTCGGCCGGCGACAGCGACTGGATCCGGCCCCTGCTGGCCGAACTGGGGGAGGTGGGCTTCTGGAAGCTGTTCCTCAAGCCCGGCCGGCCCTTCGCCTTCGGCCAGCTGGGGACGCGGCCCTTCTTCGGCCTGCCCGGCAATCCCGTGGCCGCGGCGATCACGGCCCTGCAGCTGCTCTGGCCGGCCCTGCAACAGCTGGAGGGGGGCGAGGTGGTGCCGTTGCCGCGGCTGAAGGTGCGCCTGGCGTCGCCGCTGAAACGGGGCGCCGGCCGGCCTGAACTGGCCCGCGCCCGGCTGCAGGTGGATGGCGACGGGGCCCTTTTGGCGCTGGTGGAAGGCAGCCAGGCCTCCTCCCGCATCGGCTCGCTCCAGGGGGCCGACCTGCTGCTGGAGATCCCCGCCGAGACCGGCGCCCTGGAGGCCGGCGCGGAGCTGTGGGCCCAGCTGCTGCGGCTGCCCCTGCTCTGAGTCAGGCCGTGTCGTCGCGGGTGGACCTGGGGGCGGGGATCGGGGCGCTCAGGCCGTCGATGCTGCGGCGGTTCTTGCGCTGCCAGTAGCGCTCCAGGCCCTCGGGCCCCTTGCGGCGGGCCCAGCTGTCGAGGGCGGTGCGATCGCCGCCATAGGCGTACTTCGGCACCGCCATGCCGCAGGAGGTCTGGACCCTGTCGATGGCCAGATCGAAGATCTGACGGGCGCCGGCCAGGGGCTCGAACAGGCCGTACAGCTCGTCCCAGCCGTCCTCGCCGCACTCTTCGCCGTACTGGATGGTGCGGGCAGTGCCGTAGAGCCGCAGGATCTGGGGCGGGCCCTCGAAGGCGCAGAACATCAGGGTCATGCGCGGGCACGCCTGCACATGGGCGGCGGTTTCGTTGCCGCTGCCGGTGAGGTTGAGCCAGACCACGCGGCGCTCGTCGAGCACCCGCAGGGCATCCCGCCCCTTGGGGGACACATTCACCGTGCTGTCCGCCGTGGCTGTGCCGACGAAGAACAGCTTCTGGGCGGCGATGAAGGTGATGTGGTCGGCGCTGAGGGCGTCGCAGGACTGGCCCATGGGAGGGGGGCGGTGGAGGTGGTTTCAGAGGGGGGTGTTGCCGGCCACCCAGGTGCCGCTGCCGCCGCTCCACTCCCGTTTCCAGAAGGGGGCGTGGTGCTTGAGATCCTCCAGCAGCTCCTGGACGCAGCGCAGGGCGGGACCGCGGCGGTCGGCCTGGACGGCCACCAGCACGATCGCCTCCCCCGGTGCGATCCGCCCCACCCGATGTGCCACCAGCACCGCCCCCGCCCCGTGGCGCGCCGCGCAGGCCTCGGCGAGGAACTGCAGTTGGGCCTCGCTCATGCCGGGGTAATGCTCCAGTTCCAGGGCCTCGAGGGGCGCGCCTGAGGCGGTGGTGGGGCGCACGCGGCCGATGAAGTGGCTTTCGGCGGCCTGGACGGCCATGGACGGTTCCCGGCTGCGTTGCCAGGCGTCCAGGAGCTCCAGCGGTTGGAAGGGGGCCTCCAGGAGCCGTACCACGATCGGGTGTCCTGCTGGGCTGGGGGTCGGCATCGCTCAACCTCCGGTGATCGGGGGCAGGAAGGCCACCTCGTCGCCGGGGCGCAGGGGGGTGTCGGGGGCGGCGAAGGCCTGGTTGATGGCGACCCGGATCGTGGTCGGGACGTCGGCCCCCAGGGCCAGCTGCCGCCAGAGATCGGCGGCGCTGGCGGTGCCGGCCTCGAGGCGGATCTGTCGCTCGCCCCAGCCGGCCTGCTCCCGCAGGGCGGCGAACAGTCGCACACGAACCACGCCGTCGGGGGGGGCGGCCTGGTGGCTCATGGGGTCTCCCGGGTCTGGGCCTTCGGCATGGCGGTGAGGGCTGTGGCGAATGCGCCCGGCAGCAGTCTGCTGGAGGATCGCTGCCACGACGACCCGGTCAGGAGCCCTCCGCGGCGGCGCCGGCGGCGTTGGACCTCAGGGGGAGAGGCCGACCTGGTTGAGCAGGGACCGGCAGACCACCCGATTCCGGCCGCGGCGTTTGGCTTCGTACAGGCAGTCGTCGGCCAGCTGCAGCAGCCTGTCGGCGTCGCACTCGGCCATGGAGAGGGGATCCCACACAGCGATGCCGATGCTGACGGTGACGATGTTGCCGGTGGCGACACCAGGGTGATAGATGGCGGTGTCAAGGATCGACTGGCGCAGCTTCTCGCACAGGCGCAAGGATGATGTGGCATCGGTCTTGGGCAGGATGATCGCGAATTCCTCGCCGCCCAGCCGTGCTACGAAGTCGCTCTTCCGGCGCAGACACGCCCTGAGGGCATCGGCGATCTCCTTGAGGCATCGATCGCCATAGGCGTGGCCCAGCACATCGTTCACCACCTTGAACTGGTCGATATCGATCAAGGCCAGGGACAGGTTGACCTGGGCAGCCCTTGACGCCGAGACATTGCTTTTCAGGAAGGAGTCGAAGCTGCGGCGATTGGCGAGCTGGGTGAGGGGATCGAGCATTGCCAGCCGCTTCGAGCGTTCGCTCTCAAAGGCATAGAACAACAGACTCAGGAGGCTGCTCATGGCCTCAACGCGATGCACCTGGTGGTCACTGAACACGCTGCCCTCGTGAAGGGCAATCGTGAGAACCGGGATCGAGACCCCGCGGGAATCCAGACGGATGCCGAGGTAGTCACTGCAGCCCGTCTCTCTCAAGGACTCCAGAAATGGAAAGGCGATGTCTTTGCTGGCGTTCAGTTGCTGGCGAAACACATTGCTGCGCGTAGCGATGAAGTGCAGCGGACTGCTTAGATGCTCCTCCTGCTCAAGAAAATCACGCTCCATCCGCAGGGTGGCGACGAGGCCAGGTCTAGAGCTGATCCAGACATACTGACTACAATCAATGTCATCCTGATCGGGGAGAAAGGCGAGGGAAAACCGATAGATCTCCAAGCCCCAGGACTTCAGTTCGTTGACGAAGAGCAGCACGAACTCCTCAAAGCTGCGCAGCCTTGACCAGTTGTCAATGATGTATCGCTCCAGGGGAATTCTCTTCCCGGGGGCCTTGATCTCATCGCTGTGGACGGAAGCCCGCAATCTTGATGCGGCATGGATCGTGTCCAGGGTCTGTTGCAGGAAATCGCGGTCTGCCCACTGCGAGGATCGGATGAAAACGTCCACTTCCTGCAGGGTGACGGGAGGCGAGATGAGGATGCCCTGTATGGCATCGGCCCCCAGTCGGATCACGGCGCTCAGTTCATTGTGGGTCTCGACACCTTCGCAGACAACGGTTTTTCCGAGCGCGTGGACCGTATCGATGAAGGAGCCAACATAGCGTTGCAGTCTGAAGGAACGATCAATCCCACTGATCAGATCAATATCAAGTTTGATGGCGTCATACCAAGCTTCGCTGATTCGTCTGTAGTTCGAAAGTCCAGATCCAAAGTCGTCGATGAAAATTCTGAAGTTCAATTCCCGCATCAGGCGTTCTGATGCCGTCGTCACACCCTCGGAGCCCGCCAGGATGTCAGTCGCGGCCATCTCCGTGATCTCGATGCAGAAGATGCTGCTGTCAATCTCATGCCGTTTGAAAAGGCTGATCAGCTGATTCAGTCGTTGATCGGTGGCCACGGAATCGGAGCTGATGTTGATCGAGATGTATTCGATACGGTGATGGAGGAACTCCGATTCATTGATCAGCTGCTGAACCTCCGCCAACCTGCTGATGACAAGAGCGTCGATCTTGTGGGTGATGCCGATGTCATGGGCCAGCTGAATGACCTTGCCCGTTCCGAGTCTCTTCAGGGCCGGAGGACGAAACCGAATCAGCAGCTCGAGGCCGAAATGACAAGGATTGCAAAGCTGAAGAATCGGCTGAAAGTGGAGCTCGAGATCACTGGCTTTCAAGCCAGTGAGTTGGCTTCTGATCTCGCCTCTGTCCTTGACCAGAAGGTCATCGCCGCTCTTCACCAGTCGGTAAGAGCGCCGATCTTCGGCCGCCAGCATCTCTCCACAGGCCTGCAGCGCCATCAGGGATCCGGGTGGTGCCTCCAAGGGAAACTGCTGGCCGGTGATGATCACGTCATCCCAGGCCAGAACGGAATCGCTGGAGATCTGAATCGAACCCGAGACAATGCCGAGAAGTCGCGCCAGCAGTGCTTCACAGGCGCTGCTGTCGGCAATGGGGATGCCCCCCGAGGCGCGAACGATCAGGGCGATCTTGGATTTTGAGATGTGATAGAAGTCGAAGCCAGGATGTAAGGCCCATCCCTTGTCAATCGCACGACAAGCCTTGACCAGAATGTCATTGATCTCCACTTCACTGAGATAGCCCCGTTGCCGTTCGAGGTAGCGGAAGTCGATCGTCACCAGGAAGCCAACATCGCCGTGCTCCGCCTGGTGTTTCTGTGACGAATCCTCCAGATCCTTCAGCAGGGCATAGTGCGTCAGAAACGTGGTCTTGCCGTTCTGCTGGCTGGCCGCCACCACGTTGGGCCCCTTCCTTCTGTTGCGGCTGGCACGGCGGGCGATGAAGGTGCCCAGGCCGACCCCCAGCAGGCCCAGAATCAGGGCCAGGGTGAGTCCGCCATCCAGGGGCGATGGCCCCGGCGCCGGTTTCAGCCCAACCTTCTGATCCCGGCCCGCGCCGACGAGCAGCAGGGTCGCCGGAGTCGCTGGCGGGCAGAGGCTGGCAGGGTCGTTCCAGGGGGCCGGATCCGGCCGCTGGGCAGCGAGGCCAGGCGGCGAGTCTTTGCACCTCTGCGTGACGGCAGGATCATGGAGACGGCGGAAGTCGTTGGAACTGCGCTGTTCCAGGCCCCCCGGAGCGATCAGAAAGGAGGTGCCTGACAGAAGCGCTCCACTGATGAGCATCAATGGGCGGCTGCTGCGCATGCTCCTCCCTCGCCGCCCTCACCTTAGCCAACGATCCTGGGTGGCCCCGCAGGCGGTCCGCCCATCGGTCGAGGCGATGAGGCTGGCGCCATCCGGTCGTGCGGGCAGGTTGTTGCTGCTGAATCGGCCTAACCGATACCCGTTGGATATCACCCGACGTCCCCTCTTTCTCCTGTGTCTTTTCACCGCATTTCAGTGAATTCTCAACCATTGGCGCTGAGCTGTCGAACGTGCTGTCAGCGACGTCCACAGGATTGCTTTCACCCCTAACATTTGCGCACTTCCGTTGTTCAGTCCGTGGGCGTGGCACACATCACGACTCCATTGGTTGTGTCAACACACCCTGGCGTGATCGTCCTCCATCCGGTCCCGTTGCGGCGTCGTCAGCGGTGATCGATACCGCCGTCATTGGAGGTGGGGCCTGCGGGCTCGCCGTGGCCCGGGGGCTCTGGCAGCGGGGTCACCCCGTGCGGGTCTACGAACGGGCGATGGCGTCCCATCTGAATGGCCATGGCTTTCTGCTGCTGGCGAATGGTCTTGCCGCCCTGCGCCGGCTCGGCTGCGACCCGGAGGACAGCCGGGGCCACCCCATCACGTCGGTGAGGATGGTGTGCTGCACGGGAGAGGTGCTGGTCGATCAGCCGCTCAAGGGAGCGGTGGCGATGCTGCGCCACCAGCTTCTCGAAACGCTTCTGCGCGGGGCTCCAGACCAACTCGTGCATTACAACCACGGGTTCGAGCGCTTCGTCTGGCACCGGGAGCGGGCCCGGGCGGTGTGCTTCCAGAACGGCCGGTCCCACCGGGCCGACGCCTTCATCGCTGCCGATGGCGTACGGTCCAGTTGCCGGCTGTCGCTGGGATGCGGAGCGATGACGACCCCCGGCCGGGTCAAGGAGATCGTGGCCCATGTGCGCCAGCCCCTGCTCGCCGCCGAACTGGGCCACAGGTTTCTCAAGGTGCTGGACCCTGCCGGAGGGCTGGCGGTGGGTCTGGTGCCCGTGGGCGATGGCCGGCTGATCTGGTTCCTGCAGTTCGACAGCCAGCGATTCGCCGTTCCGCAACCCTGCGAGCTGGGGGCCTTTCTTGAGGAGCTCATCCGCCCGTTCCCCGCGGTGGTGCGCCATGTGCTGGGCGCCACGGACCCGGCCCGTGCCCACCTGTGGCACACCGTGGATGAGGCACCGGCGACCCGATGGAGCAAGGGAAACGTGGTCCTGGCCGGGGACGCCGCCCATCCGTTGCTGCCGTTCACCAGCCAGGGGGTCAACGCCGCCCTGGAGGATGCGGTGCTGTTGAGTGATCTGCTGCTGGGCTGCCGGGATCCCGGCGAGCTGCCGGAGCTGTTTGATGTCTACGAACGCCAGCGGCGTCCCGCGCTCCTCGGCTGTGTCGATGCCGGTCGCCAGATGGCCCGGGACTTCGTCCAGCCGCCGGCGAGACGACTCCAACTGCCGCTGATGGCATGAGCGACCGCTTCGCGGACAGCTTCCTGGATGGGGCCGTCCCCCTTGAGCTGCTGCGCCAGCGGGCCCACAACCTGCGCTGGGCGGAGCAGCCTCCCGGGGTGATCCCGCTCACCGCCGCCGATCCGGATTTCCCGGCGGCCCCGGCCATCCGCGACGCCATCGCCGACTATGCCCGCTCCGGTGTGTTCAGCTACGGCCCCGCCGGGGGCTTGCCGTGCTTCCGTCAGGCGGTGGCCGGCTATCTCCAGCAGCGGGGGGCACCGGTGCCGGCCGAGGCGGTGCTGGCGGTGAACAGCGCGGCGGCCGGGTTGGCCCTGGTGACCCGTCACTGGCTCTCCCCCGGGGACGAGGCCATCGTCTGGGATCCGGTCGACTTCCTCTTCGCCCACACGGTTCGAGGGGCTGGCGCGGTGCCGGTGCTGTGGCGGATCGATCCCCAGGCCCCCCTGGATCTGGCGGCGCTGGAGGCCCTGGTGACCCCCCGCACCCGGGTGCTTTGCCTCTGCAACCCCCACAACCCTCTGGGCCGCTGCTTTCGCCGTGACGAGCTCGAAGCCCTGGGCCGCTTCTGCCTGGAGCGGGGCCTGCGGGTGCTCAGCGATGAGGTGTGGAGCGATGTCGTCTACCCGCCGGCCACCTTCACCAGCTGGCTGGCCCTGGATCCGGAACTGGCCGGCCTCGGGGCGGTGGTGCATGGGTTCTCCAAGTCCTTCGGCCTGGCCGGCCTGCGGGTGGGCTACGTGGCGATGGCGGATCCGGAGGCGGCCGCCAGGCTTCTGGCCGACAGCGAGCTGCCGTCCACCGTCGATGGGGTGGCCACCCTCAGCCAGGTGGCCGCCACGGCGGCCTATGGCCCCGACGGCCTCGCCTGGCTGGAGGCCTTTCTGCGCCACCTCCGGGCCCGCCGGGATCAGTCGGTCGACCGACTGGCGGCGATCCCCGGCCTGAGGGTGCAGCCCCCCGCGGCCACCTTCGTGCTGTTCGTCGGCCTGCCGCCCCTGCGGGAGAGCCCCGAGGAGCTGGTGGAGCGGCTGCGGCGGGAGCACGGGGTGGCGCTGGTGCCGGGGAGCCCCCGCTGGTTCGGCCCCGGGGCCGCGGGCCATGTGCGGCTGAGTTTCGCCACCTCCAAGGGTCTGCTGGAGGAGGCCCTCGATCGCTTCGCGGCCGGGCTGGCGCTGGCGTCGCCGCCATAGTCGGCGGCGGCCCGCGCGGCCACTCAGGCCACCAGCCGCACCGGATCCCCCACGGCCATCGGGCCGGGGGTCACCACGCTGAGGCGGACGCCGGCCACCACGCCGTTGTGGCGGGCGGTGGCCCGCAGGATCTCCAGGTCTTCGCCCAGGGCGCCCTGGGCCAGGGTGGTGACCACGCAGCGGGGACAGCCGCCATCGACCCGCAGCACCAGCTGCTCGCCGATCTGCAGGCAGGCGCCGTCCCAGGCCCCCTCCACGAAGCCTTCGGCCCCCTCGGGCGTGCGGATCAGCAGGTTGGGGCGGAAGCGTTCGACGGCGAAGTCGAGCTGGGGTTCGAGCTGCCGCAGCTGCTCCAGCGTGGCGGTGGTGATGGCGTGGATGGGGCAGGCATCGAAGAAGGTGCCCGCGGGCAATTCCAGGGCGTTGGTTTCGTCCTGGAAGGCGCGGCCTTCCACCGGGGGCCAGTACTGGTCGAGGCTGGCGCCCTCCGGGGGGGTGTCAAGCAGGCTCACGCGGCGCCCGAACAGTGCGCTGAAGAAGGCGCCGACATCGGCGACGTCGCTGCAGAGCTCGGCGGTGCCGTCGTCCTCGCGGGGGCTGATCGACACCGGAGGCAGGGGTGCGGACGGCGCCGGCTCCTGCCGGAAGCGGGCGCGGTAGCCGAGCAGATCCTTCCAGAGGCGCGGGTTCTTGGCGCTGGCCACCCGGCCGCTGGCGTGGTCCCAGAGGGCGTAGGCCCGATCGCCCCGGATGCCCCGGGGGTCCACATCCAGCTGCTGGGGAGAATCCCCGAGCATCGATTTGACCGGGTAACGCCACAGCGTCTGCACCGTCCCCACCAGCTCCTGCACGCCCGAGACCCGTTGTTGCCTGCCCACTCTGCGGGCCGGAGCGGGCCAGTTCCGGTAGCAGGACCTACCGTCCGCCCAGGGACCACCTGGATCCACCTGCTGGGGCCATGAAGGAATTCATCCACCTGAGGTCGGCCCGGTTTCCCCTGCTGCCTGGCGAAGCCGAGGAGATGGTGAACGAGGGCCTGGTGGGCAAAGCTCTGGCCCTCTACCTGCAGGAGAAGCTGCAGCGCCTGGGTCGGGACGTGCCCTTCGTCTGCTGCGAAGACTGGGGCTGGTGGGTGGAGCTGGCCGGCACCCCCTTTCGCTTCGGGGTCTGCGTCTACAGCCTCCCCAGCGACGGGGATCGGGCTGAGTTCTGCTGCACCGACGGGGCCAGCGCCGAGCGGATCTGGAACTGGCGGACGTTCGGCTGGATCGACACGACGCCCTGGGCGGAGACCCTGCACGGCGAGCTGCTGGCCATCTTCCGGGACGATCCGGAGGTGGAGCTGCTCGGCAGTGGCCCCACGTTCCCCTGAGTTCAGGGGCTGCCGAAGAAGCCGCGGGAGTTGAGCCAGAGGCTCAGCACCAGCAGCGGCAACAGGAACCCAGCCAGGATCTGCAGGCGCTGGCGCAGGCCGCCGGGCTCATTGGCGAGGCTGGCGGGCCTGGACTTGCCGGGCTTTGGTGGCAGGCGGCGGGATCGCGGCGGCATGGCCTCAGTTCCTCACCAGGGCCTGTTCGAGCGAAAGACGGTCCCGGAGCTCACCGGGGAGATGGGTCCAGTGGCGGGCGATCAGGTCGGCCAGCTGCTGGCCGTTGACCAGGCTGATCCTGGCGAAGCCCTCCTCCCCGGCCGCCGCCGCGGCCGCCGGCTGGAAATCGGCGGTGGTGATGTAGATGCCATGGCCGCCGAAGGGAATGAACTGACGCAGTTCCCGCACGGCATCGGCACCGATCCGCGCCCCGAGGTTGCCGCGGTGAAACCGGGCATGGATGCGGATGCGTGCGGGCAGCGAAAGGCTGATGTCGCCGCAGGCATCAAAGACATCGCGCAGCGCCCCGTGGTGCTCGGCCCGCTCCCAGTCCTCAAAGCCCAGGGCGTCGAGCAGATGAACAACGAGCCGTTCGAATTCAGGCGGCGTCAGCTGCATCAGCTGTTCCAGCACGATGCGGTGCGACTCCTTCCGGGTGGCCGGCGGGGCTGAGGCCACCGTGTCCGTCTGACGGATCGCCTGAATGAATTCGGCCTCGTACTCCACCATGAACACCGTCAACAGCGACCGCATCCGGGTGTGCGCCGGGACGGTAAGGAGGGTTCGGATGGAATCCCGGAACGGGGTGGAGAAGTGGTCCAGCCGGATCGGTTCGGCCGCCCAGGTGACGGGCCGCCGATGGCGCAGGGGGCAGCCGTCGTCTCCGCTGGGGTCGTAATAGGGCGTGCCTTCGTCCACGACGCCGTGGATCAGAAGGTCGGTGTCCGACGACGGAATGATGACGTGGTCGTTGGGCTGGATCTCAAACAGAAAGCGATGGATCTCATTGACGTAATTGGAGAGCAGGATCGCGCTCTGGATGTCCGGGAAGTAGCGACGCACCACCGCATAAAGCTGCTCCCGGGTCTGGACGGGGCCGAGATCCTCGCTGATCTCCCGCCAGCCGATGCCGACGAAGCCGCCCCTGAGGAAATTGTCTGCATACATTCCGCCGCCCGCGCGCACGCACCAGACGTTGGTCATCGCTGCACCCCGGGGGGCCCCTTCAAGGCGCGGCTCATGGGAGGAAATCGGGACGGGAGGGCAGCCCTGATGGCGCCATGGAGGGCCGGCTGCGCTTACAGCCTCTGAGCGAGAGCTCCGAGCAAGTGTCGCGAATCTTGCCGGGAAGCGCATCCTCATCAACCATGAGACGCAGGAAAGCCGTCTGATACTTCGGATCTTAAGGTATCACTCACCATTTTTTAGTTTTTTGGCCCAAGTCGCCGCACGGCCCGCTCGAGCGAGGGCGCCAGCCCGCGCCACTCCTGCCGCCGGGGGCTCCAGATCTGACCGTTCTGCAGCGCCTCGAGGCCGGCCAGCACCATGTCCTGTCCTTCGTTCAGCTGCAGCGCCTCCAGGGGCACCGTGAGCGGGCCACGGAAGTAGTAGGCACTGAGCTGGGCATCGTGGTGCTCGAACCAGAGCGGCAGCGACGGTGCCCCCCAGCCGATCTCCTCCTGCAGCTCCCGCAGGACGGCCTGCTCCGGCCGCTCCCCCGGATCCAGGTGGCCGCCGAACAGGCCCCAGCAGCCCGGATGGACGATTCCCTCGATGTCGTCCCGCAGCTGCAGCAGCCAGCGGCCCTCCCGCTCCAGCATCCCCAGCGCCACCGCAAAGGTCATGGGCGGAGGGACGCCATCGAGCGAAGGGCCTGGGTAGGGGGAGTCTGGCCGGGGATGGGCGCCGTGGGAGGGCCAGGCCGCCGTTGCCCCTGGCGCCACTCCACGGCTTCCCTAGCGTTAGGCCGAACACCCTCCGAGCCCCGGTCCAGGGGTGACCGAGACAGTGACCCTTTGACCACCGCTGATCTCGCCTTTCTGCTGTTGCGCGGCGCGACGGCCATCCTTTGCGCCCTGGCCGCCCGCGGTGCGCTGCGTCGGGCCCGGTTGCCTGGCCAGGCGCGTCAGCGGCGCTGGCGTGCCTGCCTTGGCGCGGTGGTGATGCTGGCTCTCGGGGTGTTTGCCCTTGAGGACGGGGTGCACGTGGCGCTCGGTCAGCCGGGTGAGCCGATCGGCTGGCGCCGTTGGGTGTGGGTGCTGCTGGACCTCTCCATCCCAGCCCAGGTGCTCGCCGCGCTGGCCACCCTGCGCCAGCGCGACGTGCTGGAGGTCGAGCTGGCCGCTGCGGCGCGGCACGACCCGCTGACGGGCCTGCCCAACCGCACGGGCTTCACCGAAGCGGCCAGCGCGGCGCTCGCCGCCGTCGCGCGCGACGGCCGGCCGGTGACGGGCGCCATGCTCGACATCGACCACTTCAAGGCCATCAACGACGACTGGGGCCACGCGGCGGGGGACGCGGTCCTGCGGGAGGTTGCCACCGCCATGCGTGGCGCCCTGCGCCCAGGCGACGTGCTGGCCCGCATCGGCGGCGAGGAGTTCGCGCTGCTGCTGCTCGGTGTGGACACCGACGCTGCCCGCCCCCTGCTTGAGCGGCTGCGGGCGGCGGCAGCGATGGTGCCCCACCCCGGAGCGCCGGAGCGGCGCATCACCCTTTCGGGCGGCCTGGCGCCGGTGCAGGGGCTGGGCCTGGCCGCGCTGGAGAGCAGCCTGCGCAGCGCCGACGGCGCCCTCTACGCCGCCAAGGCCTCCGGGCGGAACCGGGTGATGGTGGCGGGCTGAGCGTCGCGACCACGACGGGATGGAAGGCCCCTCAGCCAATCCCCCCCACCACCGGCCACCAGGCCGCGGCCGCCACCAGTTCCGCCTCGCTGAGGTCAGCCGCGCGCCGCACCTCCGCCGCCTGGCTGTCGCCCAGGGAGCTGTGCAGCGCCTCCCCCAGGGCCCGGCGCAGCAGGTCGCTGGCGGCGAAGGCGGCCGAGGCCTCCGCCAGGCTGGCGGGCAGGCGCGGCACCGCAGCGGCGGGCAACCCGGCTGGATCCCCAACCACCGGTGGCGGCAGCGGCCGGGCCTGCGCCAGGCCGTCGGCCACCACGGCCTGCACGGCCCCCAGGAGCAGGTAGGGATTGGCCGCCAGATCCGCCACCTTCAGCTCCAGGTGGGCAGGAACGCCATCGGCCGCAGCGGGAATCAGCCGCAGGGCCGCCTCCCGGTTTTCCACGCCCCACACCTGGAAGGGGGCCGACCAGGAGCTCGGGCCCAGTCGCCGGTAGGACACCGCCAGGGGGCAGGCCAGGGCCATCAAGGCCGGCAGTTCCGCCAGCAGGGCCGCCAGCACCCCGGAGCCTGGCGCGCCCAGGCCCCCCTCCCCGTCACCGCCCTCCAGGAGCGGGACGCCGTCGCGCTCCACACTCAGGTGCAGGTGACCGCCGTTGCCCGCCCGCTCCAGGCTGGGTTTGGGGCTGAAGCTGCAGCGCCAGCCGAAGCGGCGCGTGACCCGCTGGATCAGCAACCTGGCTTGCACCAGCCGGTCGGCGGCCTGCAGGGGCGACCCAGGCGCCAGCGACAGTTCGAACTGGCTGGCGCCATATTCCGGGTGGAACTGCAGCCAGGGCAGGCCGGCCGTCTCCAGGGCCTCGAGCAGGGCCGTGGCGTAGTCAAGGCCCTCCAGCAGCCGGTCGGCCCCATAGGGCCCCCCGGGGACCGCCGGCGCCGGCGAGCCGTCGGCAGCGGGGCTGGCCACCAGCCACTCCAGCTCGAAGCCGGCCCGCAGCTCCACCCCGCCCTGTTGCAGCTGCTCCATCTGGCGGCGGCACAGGTGGCGCTGGTCGCTGGCATAGGGCACGCCGCTGCGCTCAAAGCGCTCCCCCGGCGCCCAGGCCCAGCCGCTGCCAGGCTCCAGCGGCGCCAGGGCACCGGCATCGGCCCGCAGGCGCAGGTCGCCGTCCGGCCGGGCCAGGCGATGGGCGGCAGCGATGGACCCGTCGGCGCCGAAGGCATCGGCCACCGGCGAGAAGCCCACGCCCACCGTCACCGCCGCCTCAAACGCAGCCAGGGGCACCACCTTCACCAGCGGCGCCCCGGCGTGGTTGATCCAGGTGATCGCCACCCAGCGGATCCCCTGGCCGGCCAGCGCCGCGGCCGTGGGGGCGGGGGGATTGGACACAGGCCAGACAAGCGTCTGCCGCCATGATTGGACGGATCGCCAGAGCCTGCATGCCGCCGTTCCCACCCGCGGAGTGGCTTCACCCCGGCGGTACCGCCCTGCTGCTGGTGGATCTGCAGCAGGGCACCTGCGGCGATGCCCAGCCCCGCCCGGATCCGGACTTCGATCGCCGGTTCCGCGCCACCACCCTGCCGAATGCCCAGCGGGTGCTGGCGGCGGCGCGGGGGGGCCGGCTGGAGGTGATCCACACCGTGATCGCCAACCTCACCGCCGACGGGCGGGACCGCAGTTTCGATTACAAGCGCTGCGGCATGGGCTTCCCGCCCGGCAGCCGCGCCGCCGAGGTGATCGCCGAGCTGGCGCCGCTGGCCGATGAGCTGGTGCTCCCCAAGAGCTCCTCCTCGCCGTTCAGCTCCACCGTCCTCGACTACCTGCTGCGCAACCTGGCCGTCCGCACCCTGGTGGTGATCGGCCTGCTGACCGACCAGTGCATCGACCACACCGTGAAGGATGCCGCCGACCGCGGCTACCGGGTGGTGTGCGTCCACGACGCCTGCCAGGCCGCGACCCCGGAGCGCCATGCCGCGGCCCTGGCGTGCTTCGCCGGCTACGGCGAGCAGATCAGCAGCGGGGACTTCGTGGCGGCCATGGACTGAGCGCTCCGCCCTCAGGCGATCGGCTCCGGGTCGTAGTACACACCGGCGTCGTTGAACGCGGGCACGGTGGTGACGTACTCCGTCGTCAGGGTGGCGGGGTCGAAGGCGATGATCGTCCGGGTCCGGTCGAGCCACTGAATCCGGTCGGCGCCGGTGACCGTCAGGGTGGCCACCCAGGGGCCCACGACGCTGTCGTTGAGATCGAAATCGCCGCCCTCGGGGTGACGCTCGTACAGCTTGACGACGCCATGGGCCAGGACCCGGTCCGGGTCGCACAGCCAGAAGCCGGTGCGGCCGGCCAGGATGATTTCGGACACGCGGGAGTGACCGGCCGCGGCGAAGCTGAGGTGGACGGCCATGGTGCGCGGGGCTTTTGCTGGGGTCATGCTGGGTGCCGGGGGTCACGGCTGACGGCGGCCCGCCTGGGCATCGGCAGGCCGCTCGGGTCATCCCCGGACCTGACCACCTTCCCCTGGAGCACCCTCGGCCCGCATCCCCAGAACGGGGGATTGCCGCTGATCCGGTGGCTCAGCCGGTGACCGGGGTGCGACCCTCCAGGGCCGATTCCAGGTTGATCAGCCCGGCGGCGATCGACTTGACGACGGCCTTGGTGCGGTTGTCCACCTGGAGCTTCTGGAAGATGTGCTTCACATGGGTCCTGACGGTCTCGGGGCTGACCACCAGCTCCTGGCTGATCCGCTGGTCGGTGAGGCCCAGCATCAGGTGGTTCAGCACCACTCGCTCGCGCTCGGTCAGCGGTTTGATCGGGGCCGCTGGGGGCTGCTGCCGCAGCACCGCCGCCACGGGCTGGGGGTAGTAGATGCCGCCACCGGCCACCACCCGCAGCGCCGGCATGAACAGGCCCGACTCGAAGCAGATGCCGTTGCAGCCCCGGGCCAGGGCCTCCCGCACCAGGGCCTCGTTGGCGTCATCGGCGATCAGCAGGGTCCGGATGGCGGGGTCCAGCGCCTCGGTCCGCTCCACCAGCGCCAGCCCGGTCCCCTCCTGCAGCCTCTGGCTGACCACCAGCAGGGACGGCCGGTGCCGCTCCACCAGCTGGAAGCCTTCCTCTTCCGTCGTGGCGGCCCCCACCAGGCTCCGCTGGACCGGGGTGATGCACATGAAGGCCCCCAGCCATTTCATGTGCTCCAGGCAGGCGACCGTGGTCAGGCCGGCGAGGATTCCCTCCAGCTCTTCCAGCAGGGCGGGGATCCCCGGGATGAGCTCCGTGAGGTCCACAGCCGAAAGAACAATCGACCCCATGATCGCCTGGCCTGAGTCCGTCTGGGGCTCCAGGGTCTCCGCGGCGGGCTAGGCGCCAGCGACGCGTCAGTCAGCCCCGATCACCTGGGCCTCGAGCCCCAGTGGCCGGGCGGCCCCCACGAACGGCGCCTCGGCCTGAGAGGGGTTCAAGACCTTCGTGCGCACCTTGAGCCCGGGAGCGGAATGGAGCTCGGTGGCCTGCTCCAGAATGACCGCCGCCGCGCTCGCATGGTCTCTACGCCGCTGCTGGCTTGATGGGGCAGGAGATCGCGCACGGCAAGCCTGGGCACCCGTTGTGCGATGGCCTTGCCGCGTCGGGTGATCACCAGCCAGCGGCGCTGATGGGCAACCGCCCCGAAGCGTTGGCGCTGCGGCGGCGCCGCACTCTGGCGGCATGCCGTACCCAGAGTTCTCTTCGCCTTGAGAAGCTCAAGGAAGTGGTGGAGAGCAAGAGGATGACGCCCGAAAAGGCCGGCAGACAGCCATCGGCCAAGGATTCGCCGCTTGGAAGTCTGCTGAATCAGAATCAGAAGATCAAGGGAGATGTCGAGGCGGCAGCTACCGAGCTCGCAGTGGTGAATGGGGTGCTCAAGCAAGAAGAAGTTCCTGTGGAAGATCTTCGGGCCGCCCACTCGCAGAATGAAGCCGCAGAAGTAAAGATTGCGTCGGCTGCTGTTGAGATCGATCAGGTGAATGAAAGTCTTGCTGATGAAATTGTGGAGCGGACAACTCTCGCATCTCAGCTTGCTGGAGCGAAGACCGACTTGGATGCAGCGCGCGATGATGTGGCGGAGGCGCGTCAGCAAAGGGATGAAGCCAGGCATAGCGCCATCAAAGACCCACTGACGAAGGTGCCCAATCGATTGGCCTTTGATCAGCGTCTTGAGCACGGCCTTTCCCAGGCCAGGCTGCATGGATGGCAGCTTGCGATCTTCTGCATTGATGTGGATCAATACACAAGCATCAATGATCCCGATGGCCATGATCTGGGTGATGAGGTCCTGCAGATGGTGGCATCTCGATTAACGTCTTTCCTGCGAGAGGATGACATGGTCAGTCGCTGGGGTGGCGATGAGTTTGTCTGCCTGTTGCTGGAAGTGGGAGATCACTCCGATGCGATGCGCATCGCCAAAAAGATGGTGGAGCGTATGGCTGAACCCTGTATTCTTGACGGGGACGTTCTAAGGGTGCGGGCCAGTGTCGGCATTGCCATCTTCCCCGACCATGGCTCTTCCGCCGAGATGCTTCTCAACAAGGCCGATCTGGCGATGAATCAGGCGAAAGATGAGCCGGACCGGGTCTTCCTCTTCCAGCGTTCTGAGCCTGCCTAGGCGCTTCTGCTGATCTGCCCGTCCTGGATCCGGATGATCTTCCCGCAGTTCTGGGCCACCGAGGCGTCGTGCGTGACCAGGACGACCGTGAGGCCATCGGCGTGGAGAGCAGACATCAGCTCGATCACCTCCTCGCCGGTGCGTGAATCCAGGGCACCGGTGGGTTCATCAGCCAGCAGCAGTTCGGGCTGGTTCACCAGGGCGCGGGCGATCGCGACACGTTGCTGCTGGCCGCCGGAGAGCTGGTTGGGGCGGTTGGTCATGCGATCAGCCAGCCCCACCTGCTCCAGCATCGCCGCCGCCCGCTGCCTGCGCTCCTCCCGGCCGTAGCCGGCATAGACCATCGGCAGCATCACGTTCTGCAGCGCCGTCAGGCGCGGTAGCAGGTTGAATTGCTGGAACACGAAGCCGATCTGAACATTGCGGATGTCGGTGCGTTCGTTATCGCTCAGCTGGGTGATATCGCGAGCATTGAAGTAGTACTGGCCGCTGCTTGGCGGCTCCAGGCAGCCGAGGATGTTCATGAGCGTGGATTTACCCGATCCAGAGCTGCCCACGATCGCCGTGTAGTCGCCGCGCAGGATGGTCAGATCGATGCCGTGCAGGATCTCCACCGCCATCTCCCCCATGCGATAGCTCTTCGTGATTCGGCACAGTTGCAGCATGGTTCAGTCGCTTCGCAGGGCCGTCATTGGATCGAGCTGGGCAGCTTTGTTGGCGGGATAGGCGCCGAAGAACACGCCGATCACCAGGCAGAAGGCCAGGGACCAACCCACCGCATCAAAGGCGATTCCGGCGCTCCAGCCGAAGATCGCATTGATGGTCAGCGACGCCACCACGCCAAGCAGAACCCCCAGCAACCCGCCCGCCAGAGAAAGCACGGTCGATTCGATCAGGAACTGGCGCAGGATGTCACTGCAACGGGCCCCGATGGCGCGGCGGATGCCGATCTCCCGCGTCCGTTCGCTGACCGACACCAACATGATGTTCATGATGCCGATGCCCCCCACCAACAGGGAGATGGCGGCGGATCCGCCGAGCAGCGCGGTGAACACATTGGCGACGGCGTTGGAGGCATTGACCAGATCGGCCTGGTTGCGAATCAGGAAGTCGTCCTCCCGGGGCGGCACGATCCTGTGCCGCAGTCGCAGCAGGTTGGTGATCTGGTATTCGGCCGCCGCCATGCTCTGGGCCGACCGCGCCGACACGGCGATGCTCTCCACCGACACACCGGCCGTGGTGTTCACACCCACGATCCGGGCGGCCATCGTGGTGAGGGGAATCAGCACCTGATCGTCCTGATCACGGAATCCCGTGCTGCCCTTGAACTCCAGGGTGCCGATCACGGTGAACGTCTCGCCGCGGATGCGGATCGTGCGATCCAGGGCGCTTCGCTCCGTCAACCCCAGGCTGTCGACGACGGTCTGCCCCAGCACGGCCACCCTGGCGGCCTGGTTGAGTTCGACCTGGTTGAAGAACCGCCCGCTCAGGGGCAGGAAGTCGCGCACCGTCACATAGGCCGGCGTGCTGCCCACCACGGTGGTGTTGGTGTTGCGATCGCCCAGCACCACCTGGGTGCGTTGACTCAGGTTCGGGGCCACGTCCGCCACGGCCGGGATCGACGCCGCAATCGCCTGGGCGTCCTCCCAGATCAAGGTGGTGGCCGAGCCCGCACCCCGCGAGGCGGGGCCACCGCTGGCCGCCACGCCGCTCTGCACGAAGACAAGGTTGGAACCCAGCGATTTCAGCTGGTTCTCCGTCTGGAGCTGGGCGCCGCGTCCGATCGTCACCATGCTGATCACGGCGGCGATGCCGATGATCACGCCCAGCATCGTCAGGGCCGAGCGCATCCGGTTCGCCAGCAGCGACGACCAGGCCAGCGCGATCGTCTCGGCCAGATCGCCACCATTCCGCTCGCGCCGGCGGAGCCCCATCATCGGGGCGCCCTCCCCTGACCCCGTTGCTGCTGGAAGGGCGAGGAGCCAGAGACCGGCCGGCTGTTGGGCTGACGCCGGCCCGGCAGCGACACAAACACCCGATCGCCAGGCTTCAGGCCCCGCAGCACTTCCGTGCGGGCGCCGATCGTGGCTCCCACCTGCACCGGCTGGAAGGTGGGCGCGCCGTTGTTGCCTGGCCGCATCACCCCGGTGCCGCCCCGTTCACTCACGATCGCCGGGGTGGGGATCAGCAGGGCATCCGAGCGCCGACCCACCAGCACGTTGGCCGTGAGGTTCATGCCGGAGCGGAGCTTGCTGCGGGCGTCATCAGCCAGGGTGATGCGCACCTGGAAGCTGGTCACGTTCTGCTCCACCACCGCTTCCGGCGCCACCAGTCGCACGGTTCCGCGGAACTGCTGGCGGGGGAAGGCATCCACCTGCAGGTCCACGGGCTGGCCAGTCCGGATGGCGCCCACGTCCACTTCCGCCACGTTGGCCACCGCTTCCAGTTCGCTGGCCAGGGCCAGGATTGAGGAGGAGGTGGCCGAACTGGTGGCACTGGCCGAGGTGGTGGGCGTCACGAACGCCCCGACGTCGGCGTATTTCTGGCTGACCACCCCGGCAAAGGGGGCGCGGATCACCGTGTCGTTGACCTGGGCCTGGATCGTGGCCAGATCCCCCTGCGCCTGGAGCACCTGGGCGGCCGCACTGGTGATGTCTTCGGCGCGGCTGCCGGCGCTGGCCAGATTCAGCTGGGCCCGCAGCGACCGCACCCGGGCTTCACTGGCCAGGAACGCCGAGCGGCTGGCATCGAAGCTGACCCGGGCGATCGCGCCGGATCCGTACAGCTGCTGGTTGCTGAGGAAGGTGGAGCGAACGGCGATCTGATCGGCCTCAGCCGCCTCCAGATTGCGCCGGGCGGCCTCGATCTCCTGGGGCCGGTTGCCGGCCCGCAGCTTCTGCAGATTGGCTTCGGCTGCCGCCAGGGTTCCCCGGGCTTTGAGCACCGTGCCCCGCAGGTTGCTGTCGTCCATCCGCGCCAGCACCTGGCCGGCGCTGACCCGATCCCCCTGATCCACGTACAGGGCCGTGACGCGACCCTGCTGCTTGGGGCTGATGTTCACGGGCGTGGTGGGCCGGATCGAACCGGCCGCCGTCACCTTCAGGACCACGTTGCTGCGCTCCACCGACGCGGTCTGGGCGGCCAGGGCCGTCAGCCGGGCGCGGCTCTGTCCCTGCTGCCAGGTCAGCCAGCCCCCGCCCGCCAGGCACAGCGTCAGCGAACCGGCGGCGATCACCCGCCAGCGTTGCGGCGCCGTTCGCGGCAGCGGCAGGTCGGTCTGCAGGAGGCGGGAGGGCGTCGCGGCGAGTAACGGCGGCTGTTCTTCCACCATGACGACGCCGTGTGACCCCGGAATGACCCGTCAGCTGTCAGGTGTGAATGGGTGTGTCTGTGCTGTTTGGCTCTACCCATGCCGCCGTGCTTCTCCAGATCAGGGCATCCCCGCCCACCCCTGGGACCTGAAGCCAGTGTCAAGGGAAGCCAGCGATTCGGCGGTCGGGCCGCCACAGCCCCGTGGGTGAGCAGGGAACGCAGCGAGGCCATGCGCGGAGGCGCAACGGCAGCCCGCCTGGAGCGGCCGTCCTGTGCCGTGATGGCCTCGCGCTCCAGTTCCTGAAAGGGTGGTGCCCGGCACCCTCAGCAGGGGTAGGGCACTGCTGAGGGTGTGACGCTGGTTCCAGAGGTCCGCGGTCTGCGGTATTGACTCCTGACCAGGCATCCATATGCGCCTGAGCGATCACTCCGTCTTTTCAGTTCGCCGCTGCAGCTTGTGTTCCAGGCTGTTCCCGACTGATCGGAGTCACTCGGATCCGTGACTGACCAACCGTTGGTTACGTCAGCGGAATGACGCCTCATGTGATCGCTCTCAACGTGCCGGTCCGACCAGCTGGAAGGCGGACCAGGCGACCGGGTCGGGATCCTGTTGCCGGAGGCTGAGGATGGCGTGGCGGAGGGATTGCGCTTTGCCGGTGCCTTTGGCGAGCTCGCGATAGAACGCCGTCATCAGGGTGGTGGTTGATGTATCCGGCACGGCCCATAACGACACCACCACGTTGCGGGCCCCGGCGGTCAGCAACGACCGGGACAGGCCGATGACGCCATCACCGGTGATCCGTCCCCGTCCCGTGTCGCAGGCACTGAGGACGACAAGTTCGGCGTTCAGGTGCAGACCGAGAATCTCCTCCGACGTGAGCAGGCCGTCGTCGCGGCCCGAGGGGGCCAGGGCGATCGCCCCCGGCAGTCCCCAGTTGGCGCCGTCATCGAGCAGGCCATGGGTGGCGAGGTGGACGAACCGGGCCTGGGGCAGGAGGTGCACCACGTCCGTCTCTGTGGCGGCAGGGCCGATCAGGGCCTGGGTGTGGAAGAGGCTGGCGATGGTGCGGGCCTCCTGTTCGGCCCCGGGCAGCGGCGGCAGGGGTTGGGCCGGTTCCCCCGGTTGGAGCCGGACCGTCGGCATGGTGGGGTTGCCCGCCACCAAGGCGTTGGACGGAGTCGCGCCGCGGCTGCGGCCGGAGGCCTGCGCCTGCAGCAGATCGAGCACCTGAATCGCCGGGGCCGTGAGCAGGGCGTGCTGCTCGATCAGGGGGCGGCCCTGGCGATCCTGGAGCGCCGCAAAGGGAACGAAGAACAGGGTCCCCTGCGGGATGAAGATCACCGGGGCGTCTGGATCCCTGGGCAGCTGGTCGGCGATCGGCTCGATCAGCAGCCTGTGGAGCTTCTGCAGCATCTGCTCCTGGCGTTGCTGCCGCTGCGGCGCTGTGGTGCCGGGCACCGAGGCCACGACCCCGAGGCTGCCACGGGCACCGCGAACCCCGAGGGCCGATCGGCTGGCCACCACCATCTGGTCCATGCCCATGCCCCCGTCGGGCAGGGCGGTGCTGCGGAACGCGATCACTCCCTGGGGCGACACGGTCCAGATGTAGAGGCGCTGACCAACGATCGCGTACTCCACCAGCGTGGCCTGCTGATCCCTGGCCACGCGGCGGATGTCGGCCAGCGTGAGAGGCCGTGCCGTCTGGGAGGAGTCCGAAATCTTCCGGGACTGGAGCTGCTCGGCGAAGGCCCGGGCCCGGGCCCGTTCGGCCACCTCCAGGGCAGGCTCAGGTTTCCCCTGGGCGATGAGCACCGCCTGGAGGGCCATGTAGGGGGAGGCCTGGGTATCGAAAAGGGCCACCTTCAGCTCGTCCTTCTGGCCCAGCTTGTGGCGAATCGCCTCGTTCCGGTCGATGGCCCTGCGCAGGGCGACTTCCGCTGCGGCATTCTTCCCAGACTTGTGCAGGGCGATCCCCAGCCCTGTCAGCGACTGGGCTTCGCCGTAGAGCTCCTGGTTGGCTTCGGCCAGGGACAGACTCTCGCGGAACTGGGCAATGGCACGGGGGTAGTTCTTCTGAAGCAGCTCGATGTCGGCCAACGCCCGGTGCATCGTGGCGGTGTTGTAGGCATTGCCGATCTTTCGATAGATGGCCAGGCCCTCGAGATAGGAGGACCGGGCTCTGGCGAGATCATTCCGCTCCTGATAGGCCCGGCCCAGTCCCGTCAGGGCATTGGCCTCCAGATTGGCCAGCCGATGGCGGCGGGCCAGATCCAGGCCCTGCCGGTAGTGGCGCTCCATCATCGGCAGATCGTTGCGCTGGTAGGCCGCGCCCGCGAGATTAATCAGGGCGATGGCCTGCGAACGTTGATCGCCGAGTTTGCTGGCCAAGCCAAGGCTCTGATCGTAGAAACCGCGTGCCTTTTCGATGTTCCCCACATAGAAGTAAGCATCGCCCAGGCCATTGAGGAGCAGTAGTTCCGTGCGGGCATTGGCATGGCTGCGGGCCAGGCTCAGCGCTTGCTCATAGGTGTCGATCGCCTGGGAATAGTCATTGAGCCAGTAATGGGAGAAGCCGATCATCTGCAGAAGATCCTCCTGATCGGCATCAGTGGCGCCAGGTTGCTTCAGGCTCAAGGCCGATTGGAGGACCTTGATCACCTGGCCGTACTGGGCCTGACGCAGGTAGGTCAGGCCGATGGCGATGGAGGTGGTTTTCTGCAGCCCCTGATCCGAAAGTGCACGGGCCTGATCCAGGGCTTGCTGGTAGTCCTTCAAGGCCAGAACATCCTGCTTCTCGGCAAAGTGGATATCTCCAAGCCGGAAGTGAGTCATCCAGAGTCGCTGCCCATCCCCTTGCTGCCGCCGCAGCAGGGGCAGACTGGCCCCATAGGCCTGGCGAGCCTGGACGTAATTCTTCTGGAAGAAGTACACGTCGCCCATCTGGGAGAGCAGTTGGCCTTCGCGCTGGCGTCGCCCCCTTGTCTTCTCGATCGCCAGGGCCTGGGCATAGAACGGGAGAGCCTTGTCGTAGTTCTCCAACGAATACTGGGCAAAGCCAAGTTCCGACAGCGTCAGCGCTTCACCCGCCTGATTCCCCCGGACCCGGTATCCCTGGAGCGCCATCTCCCAGAGCTCAATGGCAGCCGGAAGCTGGGAGGCCATCGACCGCTTCAGCCCTTCCAGGTACAGGGCTTCCGGGTCCGATCGGTTTGTCAGGTCGCTTTGCGGCGCAGCGCCGTTCGGCTGGGCCGCAGGGGTGGGCTGGGCCAGGCTTCTCCAGGGCAGCAGTACCCCGCCCGGGCTCGCCGCGACCAGGGCCGCGGCGAGCACCATGCCAGTCATTCGCCGCATGGAAGGATCCGCTCCATTCAGATCACCTCGAAGCTCATCGACAGGGTGGCGATCCGATTGGTGTCGATGCGGCGCGCCACGGCCGCCAGCCCCCGGGTGCCCGGCGCGCCACGGGTGCCGCCCGCGGGGCCGCTGAGGTCCGCCAGCAGGTCGTCGATGACCCCCACCGGGTCGGCCAGGGTCACCGGGCCCCGGGTCTGGCCTGTCTGGGAGGCGATCGACTGGAGGCCCTTGAGAGCCTGCCGGATCGGGGTGAGGCTGGCCACCACCAGCACCTCGACCATGCCCCGGGGTTCCTGGGTGACGAGCTTGAAGCCATCCGTGGCCGGATCGGGGATCCGGATCGTCCGGCCGGCCGCCACCCGGGTGGCCTCCTCGCTGGCGGTCCAGTTGTTGGGGTAGATCACGGTCATCTCCCCGGTGGGGTCGATGACCAGCAGGCTGACGAAGAGGGCCTCGGCCCCCTGGTTGGCCACTTCGAAGGCCACGGGTGTTCCCAGCGGCAGGCGGTTGGGATCGCCGCCGGCGGCGGGCTTCGTCGCTGCACCTGTGGTTTTGCCGACACCGCGGGTGGGGAAGGTCTTGGCCACCAGGGAACCGGACTGGCCCTCGGGACGCAAGGACACCACCACATCCAGATGGGAGGAGTCGGTGTTGAGGGCGAGCTTGAAGATCCTGGCCGCCAGCAGGGCCTTGAACTTGGGTTTGAGCCTGGCGATGGCGGCAGCCACCGATTCGTTCGCCGGCCCGAAGGAGCCGGGAATCCTTTCGCCTCCGGCGGAGAGGCAGCCGATCGCACCGCCCTGGCGGCCCAGGATGTACTGCACCTCGCCCTTGAGCAGGGGCACCGACCGCACCCGGGGCAGCTGGCTCAGGGCCAGCTGGGCGGCGGCAGCGTCCGGGCCCAGGGAGGGGTCGAGGCCGACCGTCAGCGCCACGTCGTCCGGCAGGGTCCGGACCTGTTCCTGGATGAAGTGACCGGCCCGCAGCGGCGCCTGGCCCTCGGTGCGGGTGGCCTGGGCCGTCAGGCCGCGGCGACTGGTCAGCTGCAACGCACCGGCGACCTGGCCCCGGTCGTCGACGATGCGGAAGGTGGAGCCGGGGTTGTACGCCGCCAGGCTCTGGGGATCGATGCCCCCGAGCCAGAGCTCCAGCTGCTGCCCCTGCACCCTGGTGATCACCCCCTCGGCCGGCTGATGCAGGGCCTTGATGAAATAGAGCGGCTGGCGCTCGTTGGGGCTGTTGGGCTTGACTTCGTAGGCGGGTTCCTGCTGGGTGGAGGAGAGCCGCACCGTGCTCCGGCTGACGGTGGGGATCAGGGTCTGGAGGGCATCCCCCTGGGTCTGCTGCCAGAGGTACTGGGTCAGGAGATAGGTGAAGACGCCGCAGTCCACATCGCTGAAGGAGGCGTCGGCCGCCAGCTGATCCCTGCGGGAGCCGGCCACGATCACGCCATTGCCGATCCCGACGCGCCGCTGCTGGATGAACTGGGCTGGAGTGAGCCCCACCCTGGCCAGCAACGACGCCTGCAGGGCCTGCTCCTGGGGTGAGATCAGAAGCCTGGCGTTGCCGTCCCTGGAGCGGATGCGGAAATTGCCGCGCGTCCCCCCGCCCGAATGGCAGCTGTCGAGCACGGCGGTGAAGGATTCGGTCGGGATGGAGCGGGTCAGCAGGAACAGGCTGTGGCCCGTGATGTCGAGCACGGTGCCTCCCTGCTCGGGGAAGCCGGCCGGCAGGCGGCTGTCGATCGGCACGAAGGTGCTGTTGAGCCCATCGGGATTGTCCCGGTCGGGATCGGAAACCCGGGAGCCATGGCCCGAGAAGTGGAAGACCACCACATCGCCGGGGCGGGCCTGGCGCACCAGATGCTCGTCGAAGGCCTGCAGGATGCCGGCGCGGGTCGCGGCCCCATCCGTGAGCATCAGGATGTCGCTGGGCTGGAAGCCGAAGCGGTGGATCAGCAGTTCCCGCTGCAGATGCACATCGGTGACGCACCCCAGCAGCGGGGTGAACATTGAGGTGGCCGGATAGTCGTTGATCCCCACCAGCAGGGCCAGCTTGCGGGGAGTGCTCTGGGCCAGCACCCTGCCGTATTGGCGTCCCTGGGTCACCAGATCCAGGCCGCCAAGCCCCAGGGTGGTGAGTGCGGCGCCTCCGAACTGCAGGAAGTGTCGTCGCTTCATCGGTGCCTCTGGGGCGCGATCGCCACGGCGGGCTGGGGGGCGGTCCGTCGACTGTCTGGCTTCATCCTGTGGGGCGCCGGCAGGGCCAGGCAAGTGAAGGAATCACTTTGTTCACGATCCGGCTGCTCAAGATCGGGCGGATCCCGTTCAGGATCGTGAGCCAAGGGCAACCTTGCATTCGGTATCGAGGCCAGCGGCGATCCGGGTGAGATTCGGGTTAAGACCCATACTTGCAAATGGGTCTTTGCGATCCGAAAGCCGCACCCACAGATCCACCCGGCCCTTCTCCAGGAGCGTTTCCATGGATCGACGCCTCATCAAGGCCGCCATCACCCTGGCCGCTGTGCTCTTCTCCCTGCCGGCCAAGGCGGCGCCGGCGGCGGCTCCCGCCGAAGGCCAGATCCCGGATCCGGTGTCGATGCGGCTGCCGGGGGCGGCCAAGCCCGGCACCGACCCCCTACAGCTGATGCAGAACGGTCAGGTCCAGAAGGACCTCGGCCTTTCGGCCAGCCAGGTGGAGCGGTTGCGGCAACTCAACGACCAGACCCGCGCCCTGGTGCGGTCGGTGGCCCGCACCCGCGGCGGCGGCGCTGGCGCGGCTCCCAGTGTCGGCGCCGTTCGCGGCTATGAGGCGCAGCAGCAGCAGGCCCAGCAGGATGCGCGCCAGAAGGTGGCCGAAATTTTGCAGCCCAACCAGCTGCAACAGTTCCGCATGATCGTGGAGTCCCAGCCGGGGGCCGACCCCATGGAGCTGCTGCAGAGCGATCAGGTGCGCAGCGCCCTCGGCCTCAGCCAGGATCAGGCGGGCCAGCTGCGTCAGTTGGCCGGGCAGCTCCGGGCCGGAGGCCGCACCCGCGGGACTTCTCCCGGCAGCCAGGAGCTGGCCGCGCAGCGCACCCGGCTCGATCAGCAGGTGCGGGAGGCGCGCCAGCAGGTGGCCGACATCCTCACCGCCCAGCAGCTGCAGCGGCTCAAGCAGATCCTGGTGCAGGTGGATGTCGCCGCCCTGGCTGACCCCGCCCTGGTCAGCACCCTGGGCCTCACCCCGGTGCAGCAGCGCCAGCTGGCCACGTCGCAGGCGGAGGGGCTGGAGGCCATCGGCACCAGCTTCAAACCCGTGCGCACCCGCAGTGGCGATCCGCTGGCCCAGTGCGCCGGGGTCAAAACCAATCGGACCAGCCTCGACCCACTGCTGCATCAGAGCCGCCAGCGCACCCGGGGGGTGCTCACCGCCGAGCAGCTGGCCACCCTCAAGCAGCTGGAAGGGGAACCGATCCGCCTGGATCCCCCCGCCTGCGCGCCCTGACGGCGGTCCGACCCCCTGCGAGCTTTCCATGTCCCTGGTTGACGATCTCCAGCAACTGGCCGACGGCACCCTGGGACGGACCGGGCTCAGCCGGCTGCTGCTGGCGGAGGGGGCGGATCAGCAGCTGCTGTTCGCGTGGGCTCGGCAGGCCCGGGCCGCGGCGGGGGTGGAGGCTGTGACGCTGCGGGGCGTGATCGAGATCTCCAACCACTGCCAGAAGAGCTGCGATTACTGCGCCATGCGCGGTCCGAACGGCGAGCTCGAGCGCTACCGGATGGATGCCGAGGCCATCCTGGCGATCGTGGGCTCCATCCATGCCCATGGCGTGCCGATCGCCTTCCTTCAGGCTGGCCAGGACCCCCGCAGCGACGCGCTGGTGGAGGAGGTGATCCCCGCCATCAAGGCGCGTTACGGCCTTCAGGTGCTGCTCTGTCTGGGGGAGCGGCCGAAGGCGGCCTACGAGCGCTTCGCGGCCCTGGGGGCCGACTCCTACATTCTCAAGTTCGAAACTTCTGATCCAGCTCTTTACGAGGCGATCGCCCGCACGCCCCTGGCGCGTCGGCTTGACTGCATCCGGAGCCTGCAGGGCCTGGGCTTCGCGCTGGGCACCGGCAACATCGTCGGTCTGCCCGGGCAGAGCCTGGAGACGTTGGTGGACGACATCCAGCTGGCCCTCGCCCTCCAGCCTGACTTCGTGAGCGCCTCCCCCTTCATCCCCAATCCCTCGACGCCCTTCGAGGCGGCCCCCTGCGGCAGCCTGGCGCTGACCCTCAACACCCTGGCGATCTACCGCATCGCCCTGAAGACCCCCCTGATCCCCAACGTGAGCGCCCTGGAAAAGCTGCAGCCTGGCGGTCAGCTGCTGGGCCTCCAGGCGGGCGCCAACGTGATGACCGTGAATTTCACCCCCAGAACCTTCCAGGAGAAGTTCAACATTTATTCCAACGAACGCTTCGTCGTCAGTCTTCAGCACGCCCTGGACACAATCGAGGCGGCGGGCCTGCAGCGCAGGGCGGTGCTTGCACCCCGGCCACGCCCCGCCCTGCTCCCCACCTGACCGGCAGGTGCTGATCCTTTTCCTGATGCTGCCCTTCCGGTCCCGTCCCCTCGCTGCGCTCGCTCTGTCGCTCACCCTGTCCGCCGGCTTGCCCCTGGCGGCCGCGGCGGGCGACGCGTCGGCAACGAGCGATGACAACGCCCATCGCTCCGGTGACTGGATCCGGATCACCTCCAAGCGCTCCCTGGCCAATCTGGAGAGCATCGATTCCTTCGGCATCACCGAGCAGGGCACCCTGGCGGCGCGCCTGCTGCTGAGTTACCTGACGGGGGGTGATCCAGCCGCGTTGCGGTCGGCCCAGCGCATCTACGCCGCGATCATTCCGAAGGAGAATCACGGCGGCGATTACACGGCCCTGCAATGGTTCAGCGAGGTCTTCCTGGCGGATATGGCCGAACGGAAAGCCAGGTTGCAGGATCCGCTGGTGGCCAGCTATTTCCGTTTCTTCACCGAGAATGATCATGCAGTATTGAAGGAGTATCTGCAGCGTAAGTATCACCTCAAGGAGTTTCCTGATCAAGAGAGCGAAAAAGGCAGAAATCGATCCGCTTTCCTTGAGGACTCCATTCTGTTCAGCAACCCTCGCCGCGAGCAGTGGGAGAAGTCCAGTGCCATCGTGGAGCGGCTCGGCATCACCCCGGGATCCACGATCGCCGACATCGGTAGCGGCCCGGGCTACTACAGCTTCAAATTCGCCCGCCGGGTGGGGCCAAAGGGTCGTGTGTTCGCCATTGATACGGTCAAGCAGCACCTCGACTACATCAATCGGCTGACCAGGCAGGAGGGAATCTCCACCATCACCACGGTCCACAACCACAACGAATCTCTCGGACTCGCCCCCGGCCAGAAGGTGGATCTGGCCTTCATGTGCTCCCTATATCACATCATCTACATCGTGTACCGCGAATCAGCCCGGGAGACGTTTCTGGAGAGTATCAAGAGTTCCCTGAAACCCGACGGCCGGCTGGTGATCGTCGATAACGCCGTGGTGGAAGGCAAGGACCCGCCGTACCACGGTCCGTACATCGCCAAGGAACTGGTGATCGCCCAGTTGAAGCACTACGGATTCGAGCTCGTCGATGACTTCCAGGCCACCCCCCAGCGCTATCTGCTGTCGTTTCGGCTGAGCAGGGGCCGCTGAGCCAGGGATCACCCAATGGACGGCGACACGATCGGCATCCTTGCGGCCCTGGGGTCGTCCGCCTCCTGGGCCGTCGGATCGATTCTGTTCAAGCGCATCGGCACCGATCTCTCCTCCTCGGCGATGACCCTGGCCAAGGGGGCCCTGAGTGTGGTCCTGCTGTCTCTCGCCGTTCTGGTGACGGGGCTGCAGCCGGTGGCGCCGGGGCCGCTGCTGTTGCTGGTGATCAGTGGCGTGGTTGGCATCGGCCTGGGCGACACCTTCTTCTTCGAGGCGCTCAAGCAGCTGGGGGCCCACGCCCTGGTGATCATGATGATGTTGGGTCAGGTGCTCACGGCCCTGCTGGCGATCCCGTGGCTGGGGGAGCGGCCCACCCTGCTGAGCTGGTGCGGCATCGCCCTGGTGCTGTTCGGCGTGGGTCTGGTGCTCTGGCAGCCCCGGGGCGACGGGAACGGAGCATCCGCCCGTCCGGCGACGAGCAGGCGTGGCCTGGTGTTCGGCTTGCTGACGGTGGTTTGCCTGTCGGGCTCTCTGATCATCGCCAAACAAGGCTTGGCCGGGATCTCCGCCCTGCAGGGCACCTGGATCCGGATGGCGGCGGGCACGGTCGCCATGCTCGGCTTCGGCCTCACGGAGCGGGGCCGCCTGCGGGGCTGGATGGCGCCGTTCCGCGATCCGATCCTGTGCCGCGACTTCGCCGTTTCGGTGGCGGTGATCACCTTCGGCGGTTTCTGGTTGTCGCTGCTGGCCCTGAAGCACCTGGATGTGGCGATCGCCAACACGCTCAGTTCCACAGAGCCGGTGTTCGTGCTGCCGCTGGCGGTGTGGCTGCTGGGGGAGCAGGTGTCGCGACGGGCGATCGTGGGAACGGGGGTGACGATGGCCGGGGTGGTGCTGCTCTGCTCAGCCCGTTGATGTTCAGGGTGAACGGGCTGCGGATCGATTGCGTCTAGTTGTGATGGCGTGCGTGCGGCTTCGATGCCCCACGATTTTTTCGTTCCATACTGAACAATCCGTCCCTTGCCCCATCTCAGGAGAACGAGAATGACCGTGACGGATTCACGCCCGACGACGACCCCGGAAAGGGCGGCCATGGTGGAGCGTGCCCTGGCCAGGGTGGCTGACTACCGGCGTCTGCAGGAGGCCGGACTGATCTGTCGCAGTGGTGATTTCTTCCCATCGGTGCACTATCCGCCGATCACGATGTATCCGCCGGTGGAGGAGGAGACGTTCTTCGCCACCTACACACCGCCGCAGGATGGCCTGTTCGACGTCTATGCCCATATCCCGTTCTGCCGTTCCCGTTGTCTGTTCTGCCACTATCCAGTTCAGCTGGGGGAGCGCTCCGCCGAGAAGGACCGCTACCTGGGGGCCCTTGAGCGGGAGATGGATCTCTCTATGCAGCTGCTCGGCCTCGAGCGGATCAAGGCCCGTTCCGTGCTGGTGGGTGGCGGCACCCCCACCTATCTGACCCTGGATCAGCTGGCGCGGTTCCTCACCTTCTTCTCCCAACGGGTCGATCTCTCCGATTGCCGCCAGTTCAACTACGACGTGGATCCGGTCACCCTGATCGGCGACGAGGGGCTGGAGCGGCTGCGGCTGATGCGGGCCCATGGAGTCGATCGGGTGACGATCGGGGTGCAGTCGCTGAATGAGCATGTGCTCAAGCAGATGAACCGCCACCACGGCATTCAGGAGACGCTGGAGGCGGTGCAGAACTGCCGCGATCTCGGCTTCCAGGTGAACATCGAATTCATCTTCGGGTATCCCGGCGAAACGCTGGAGAACTGGATGGAGGTGATGGAGCTGGCGGTTTCCCTCGATGTGGAGGAAATCCAGCTCTACCGCCTCAAGATCGAAGCCTATGGCGATTATCAGGGGCCGATCAAGGGGCTTTGCAGCGGCAAGCCCGAGCGGTTGCCCACGCTGGAGGAGACGATCATGATGAAGCAGATGGCCATCGATCTTCTAGCTGAGCACGGCTACCGGGAGAATTTGCGGCGCGTCTTTTCGCGGGAACGGCATCACTATTCCCACTATGCCGATAACCAGTGCTGCGGTCTGTTGGATCAGCTCGGCTTCGGCCTGACAGCCTTCAGCAGCCTGCGCGACCGATTCGCCTTGAACACCCAGAACTTTGACGACTATTACGCCATGATCGCGGCAGGAAAGCTGCCCCTGAACCGCGGCATTCTCCGCAACCTCGAGGAGCAGATGCGCTGGGCGATCATCCTGCCCCTCAAGAACCGGGCCCTTTGGAAGTCCTACTTCGAGACCGTGACCGGCGGTGTTCCTTTCGATCAGGCGTTTCCCGCCAAGTTCGAGCGGCTCAAGGAACATGGCCTCATCGTGGAGGATGATGAGAAAGTGGAGCTCACGCCCTTGGGGGCCTTCGTGGCCGATGAAGTCGTGCAGCAGTTCCATGCTCCGGAGTATTCGCCCTACCCCGCCGAGTCCTATGCGGACGGACCACTGCACCCGCATCGCAACTGGGATAGGGTGCCGCAGGCTCAGATCCCGGCTGGACAGTCCTCATAGCTCATGGTCACCTGGTGGCCCGCCGAATCGAAGCGCAGGGCGGTGACCACCAAGGTGCGATCGGGGCCGACAGGGCGGATGCGTCGGCGCCAGTCGGTGGATAGCAGCTGCAGATTCACAGAGCTGCTGGAGCCGTCGTCCTGGATGCGGAGTCCTTTGGCACTCAACTGCACGTCGGGCAAGGAACGGCAGCCTTGCAACATCCCGCCGCGTACCCGGGTGGCCCGACTCTGGCGTGCGATCACCCTGCCTTCAAACGTGATCGCCGCCACTGAGGTCATCGGTAGGGACTGCCTCGAGCCCTTGACGAAATGCACCGAATTTCTGGACAGATCCTGTAGCTTCACCCCCGACACGGTCTGTCGATTGCGGAGCTGGATGCTGGCCGTACCGGGTAGAACGAGCGTGAGCCGTTCGGCCGCTGCGCAGGGCAGGCTGGCGGCCTGAAGGGCCACGAGTGCCAGGGCTGCAGAACCCCAGGTGACGAACATGCTGAGACAGCAGCCACGCTGGCAACGGGACCTCATCAGTTTGCTGATGCCAAGGCGGACTGATCAATGTAAGCCATACTTGGCGCCGTTCTGGTGGTTTGATGCATGTCACAGTCAACGGGATCGGGCAGGGCGACACCATTCCTCGCAGGATTTGCCAGCATTATTGGCCTGATCGCGATTTGCCTGTTCTTTTCGGGGTGGATCTATCGTTGGTCCTACTTCAGCTACTTCAGCATAGATGTCACCTCCCAGAACTACACGGTGCAGTCATTTCTGATGGTGCCGTTGCAGATCTATCTGGGAAGTCGGGAGAACATTGTTCGAACGGTCCTGGTGCTGGCCCTGATCCCGCTGCTCAGCTTCATTTCGATCGCGATTCTGCATCGTCTTTACGGCGTCGTCTCCAGAGCCTTCGCCCTAAGCCCGCGCCTTGTGCACCTCTGGCAGCGGCTGGTGCCGGTGGAGGCGATGGATCGCACGTACCTGCGCGCCTACGGCTCCCTGATCGACGAACTGGTGATCGTGGGGTGGGTGCTTGCGTTGCTGTTCTGGTTCTCCCACCATCAGGGCCTGCAGGATGCGCAACGCGATGCAGTCAACAGCACATCCACCCTGCCGGTGGTGGCGCTGGTTGGTCTGCGGCAGGAGACGGTGCTGGGAGCCGATCTGAGGGTGATCAATGATGGCGGTGACCCCATCGCCGACGTGGCGCTGGATAGCAGCGTCCTGATCGGCGAACGACTCCTGGCCCGGGCGGTTCGCTCCACCAACGTCACCAGCGCCGGTGATGACCAGGTGTGGCGGCTGCTGACCTATGGAGACAATTCCTGGCTCTATCTCATCCAGACCATTCCCGCCGGCACGCCCGCAGGGACGGGTCCCCTGGTGCTGGCGGTGCCGAATGCCCGGCGCGGCCAGATGCTGATCCTCAGTCCGATGGTTCCTGAGCTGCGTCCCTGACCCCCGGAAAGGGGGGGGGACTTCCCATCCTCAGACATCTGATGAGGCTCCATAGCGAAGACCCAGAACCCCTGTGCTGGAGCGCTTGTGGCTGATGCCCGATGCCGGTTTCGAACCAGCGACATCCTGCTTGTAAGGCAGGAAACTGCAGCCATGACTGCCTGCGCTGCAGTCGCTTCTGGCTGATCGGTCGGTGACTGGGTAAATCTGTAGTAAAATCACGGCATTGTCACTTCCCTGTCCGCTCTTGTCTCTTGACGTCTTGTCAAGGGATCTGTAGGTTCTGTAGCGGAGCGCCAATGCCCTACGGGGTACGCACGCGGCACGGGTTTAAGCCCCGTATGACAGCCACCTGACTCCAGTCGCTGCCCCACGCGGGGGATCGCTCGCTTCGGCGGGCAACCGATTCCCGTGGAGATCCAACTTCAGTTTTCTTCGTCTACAGCAGAGCTCGCAGGCCTTCTGCGGGTAAGTACAAAGACTCTTCAGCGGCTTCGAGCTGAAGGTTTCTTTCGCCCCGGCAAGCATTTCGTCGCAGTGGGCACTGGTTCCATTCGGCCGAGGCTCCGATGGGATCCGGCCTCTGTGCAGGACGCACTGAAAGTGCGCACCAAACGCATGGGTGTGAGCTGATGAAGGCATCAACTCAAGCCGCTGGAACTACCAGCCACGCTTCATGCTTGCGGTCGTCCGGGCCTGTGCACAACGGCGCTGATGCCAGCTCGCTGTTCGCCGGCAAGCTAGCGAGTACGGCCCGCAGACAAATGTTTTCGCCGCTTGATCTACTGCCGCGTGGGCTTGGCCGGCCAATCACAGTGCGGCTCGCTACGGAGGAGCTGGAGCAGATTTCTGCAGTTGCAGAAGAGCTGGGAGCGAGTCGATCCGCTCTGATGCGGCTGGCGATGGTCTACGGGTTGCGGACGCTCCTTCAGGACAAGGTTGGACGGGGGCAACGCTGATGGTGACCTCCAACGCATCCCGCTGGTCCGCCAGCGGTAAGGGTCGGCCGTGCCCATCGTGCGGCCGTCATCACGACGGCTCCTGCAGGATCGGTGCCGAGCTGGTGCTGTGCTGGCGGGGGAGCACGCACTCGCCCCCGGAATGGGCGAGGAGGCCAGGCGATCACGGTCCCGGCGCTGACGGGCAGGAATACGCTTTTCTGGGCGACCGTGACGGCTGGGCGATGCTCAAGCCCCACCGGCACCTAAGCCGGCAGGAGCGGCGGAGGTTGCCCCGGCGCCCTGTGGTGGTGAGGCCTCTATGGGCCGATGAACCGCTCTGGACGGAGGAGCCAGCCAACTACCGGCCGACGCACTGGATCGTGGCGGCCTTGTATCAGCGGCACTGCCTCGCCAAGGGCTGGGAGGTGCCGGCATGACAGCGACCCCGCAGGAAGAGAACCGGCGACTGAAAGAGGAGGACGACGCACGCCGGGCGGCACGACTGGAAGTGATCACGGGCGGGATGAACCCTGAGGCATGGGCCCCGGAGCCCTCGATCTTCATCCGCCGGCCAGACTCCCAGGCGCGGTGGGGTGAGCGGAAGCTCAGCCACAAGCGGGCAATGCAGTGTTTCGACCGTTGCGTGGCGATCCAGGCGCAGCAGGAGAGGAACTCACTCACCCGCCGAGCACGACTGCTGAAGGCAGCGAAGGACCTAGGGCTGGCCCCCTACATCAACCGCGCCGAGATCAGCCAGAGGGTCCTGGAGGCGAAGGATGAGCAGATGGGGCACGCGTTCCGCCCCCTTACCGCTGCGGATCGGCTGGCGATGCAGCGGCCCATCTTGCGGTGGCTGGTGCCCGGCCTCATCCCCGCCGAAGACATGACGATCATCGGCGGGAGGCCCAAGGTCGGAAAGACCCGGCTGGCCATTGCGCTCGTTGCTGCGGTGCTGAAAGGGGAGCCGGCGCTGGGATTCGAGGCCCCGGCTTGCCGTGACGTGATCCTGATCACGGACGACCAGAGTGATGCCGACACGGCCGAGATGCTTGAGGCCCACGGGATCTGGGGGCATCCGCGCCTGATCTGGTCGCGTCACTTCCGGCTGACGGAAATGGACATTGGCCGGATGCTGGTGACGATCCGCGAGCACCCCGGCGCGCTGCTGCTCCTCGACAGCCTGCGGTCCATCTCCCGGTCACTCCAGCACGGGGAGAACGACCCGGAGATCGGGGCGATCCTCTACGACCTGAAGGCGGCGACCACGGAGGCCGGCGCTACGCCGGTTGTGATCCATCACTGCAACAAGGCCGATGGCCTGGTGGGCACCGAGGCCCTCAGCGGCCATAACGCCATTGCAGGGGCCACAAACACGGTGTTGACCATGCACTACGTGCCCGATGGTGCCGGGCGGCCATTGAAGGATGCGCCGCAGCGGCGGCTGGTGAGGGAGGCCCGCAGCGGGGAGGGGTTTGATCTGGTGATCAGCCGGGAGGCTGGGCAGCCGGCCTTCCACCGTGTCGGGAAGTTCTGCGAGTGGCAGCAGCAGGCGCAGCAGGCAGCGGAGGAGGAGAAGGCTGCCAACAGGCTCAGCACGCGCGACAGAAAGGTGCTGCAGGCGATCGCAGACCACGGAGGGTGGATGACTCGCAGGGACGTCTGCGAGGCGGTGGGAGTGCCATGGGGCGACCGAGGACAGGACCCGAAGGCGCGGGAACTCTGGCGGCTGCTGAACCGCCTGAAGGGCGACGAGCTGGTGGACACGGAGCCGGCGGGTCGGGAATCGACCTACCGGATCTCCTCGCATGGGACACGGCTTTTGGAATCAAGGGAATCAATGGAATCAACCAGTTGCTGCAACAGATCTGACGATTCCACCCGTTTGGCATCCATGGAATCAAGACCAGGGGCCGGCGGGACGATTCCAACGATTCCACGCCTTGGAATCAACGAAACCCCAGGCCCTGACTCGTTGGTTCCACTGATTCCATTGATTCCGCCCGCTACCTGCCCCCCCTACTGCCCCTGCCGGAACCCTCCTCTCCGGTGACGACGATCCGCACTGGCCCCCGCGCCGGGAGGCCCCCTGATGGCCGTAGACCGCTGGCCCCCCCCGCCGGCTGGTGCCGGCTGCATCGAGGCCCTGGTGCCCGCCGCCTCTGCCGGTGCCGCCGCTGGAGGAGCAGGAGGCCGCCATTGCCGCCGAGCTGGCCCGCGCCGAGATGGTCTGAGGCTGGCCTCTAGCCAACCTGTCCGCGAAGGCAGATACGCAGGCGTCGGTGTGCCAGTGGTGCCAGTCGCTGCCTGCAGTGGCCCGTCTCATCCCTGCCGAAAACGGCACGTTTTCCGTCTCACCGTGGGATCCGTGTCCAAAACTGGCCCAGGAAGCCCTGTCCTTGCTGAGACTCACCCGCTGGTGTGACGGTTGGGCTGGCACGTCCCGAGACGGCTTGGCACCGAACCTGCGCCGTGTTGCCCGCCGATTGCCACCCCATAGGTGAGCGGACCTTGGCCGTCCCGGACGGTTAGCGATCGGGGCTGTAGGCAGTCCATAGCCTGTCCGCATGGTGCTTGCTCGACCCCTGTGGACACTGAGTCGTTTTTCTGGTGCTTCGTGGCGGTGGCCTTGGCCCCCCTTGCCCTCGCTGCTCTTGCTCAGGTCGAGGAGGGCAAGTGGCTCCTTTCAGTCAGGGACTGGCTTATTGGGCATCCATGGGGCCGCTGGTGGTGGGTCCCAGCAGGACTCCTTTTGCCAGCCGAGAAGTTGTATGTAGCACCCGAACCGTTTGCTGCATGGTTTTCTCCTATGGTGCTTTTACTGTTTGCGGCGGTCCTTACGTATGGCGTTTACCGACGCGGATACGACTCAGAGCGAAGCCGAGTGGATCTCCGCAATGCGCTCAAAGACCAACGCGATGCGCTCGAAGACCAGCTCGATGCGCTCGCAGACCGAATCCTTGCTGAAGGAAGCGTCCGAGATCTCAAGGCAGAACGACGAGATCGCGAGGCAGAACAGCGCCTTGTACACCTCATTGACCTCCTCACTCAGGTCCGCCGCCCTTCCTGACAGCCAATGGGTTGCTCTGGAAGAGGAGTGCCTGGAAGAGGAGTGCGCTGGAACGCAGCCCCCGCCCATGCTTCTGCCCCCTCCCCGGCGCCAGCAGGCAAGCTACGGACTTCTCCGCGAGATGACAGCGGACTGAGGCAGGCACGTCCTGAGACGTGTCAGGACTCGCCTCAGCCCTCCAGCTCCTCAGCCAGGGCAAGCACCCTTCCCAGCACTTCCCCGAACTGCTCAGCCAGGCGGTCCCGCTCCGGTGATCCGACCGGGGCAGCGTTGATCCTGAGGCCAAGGGCCTCCAGCCGCTGGCGCAGCTCAGCCAGACGGGCATGGCGGGGGGCCGGGTCGGGCATGGGGCAGGGAAACTGGTGCAGGCAGTGGGTATCAGCAAAGATGGCGCGCAATGCGATCCTTTACTGACCCTGGGACGATCGGGTCAACTTGCGAACTAAGCCTCCCACTCCTGAACTGAGTGGTCCAATCACTGCAATTAAGTACCATTTGAACAATATCTCCTGCTCGTCCAGACGGAGATACTAGGTATGAATCGGCATAGACATGGCTTCCTGATCTTCCAGTATATCTGTATATTAATCGACTCTTACTATCGCTTGGGATAAAGCACCATCCCCCTGGCGTGCACTGCTGGGCCTTAGCGGGGAGAGATGTTGGCAGTAGACCGATGAGTGCAGCAGCGAAGGTGGCGAGGTGACGAAAGTGGGTCATTGCTCTAAAGATGCGCGTGAAGGGTAAGGGCAATCCGTCCCAGTGGCAGGGGCGTCATCCTTCCTGGCAGTCACTGCAACGATAGGGGCTTCCTTGGTTCTCTCAGCTTTTAGGGTTCGAAGCAGCAAGGTTTCGACTTTCTTCAATCAGTCCGCGGTCAGCTCCGATGACCCTATCGACAAGCGAGGTTGAGTACTTTCGCTCCAACAGTGTTTGGTGGGACTTCCTCCCAAGTCTGGTTAGATTCGCCTACCCATTCCCCAGCCATGAGCCGAGCAATTGTCTTGTATCGACTATTTTGGCAATCGGATATTGTGCGGTGCAGCAGTATTTCCTCGGTCGTACCGTTGGTGTTCTTTCGAACTAGTCTTTCTTCGGCGGTGACATATTTACCACTGCGACTCACTACCTTTATGTAGCTAATAAAGCCATCGTGGGAATCTACAACACACCAGCCATCTGCTGCGCACTGAGCAAATGCTGCCTGCGGAATCAGGAACGAGCCTGCGGCCATGCCGAGGGCGCAGAGTGCCGATCCGACAAGGACCTTGATTGTAGTCATGTGGTGGACCGGAGAGCAAAGTGATACTACTGCTCCTTTCATCCTCAAAGCAATAGTCGGGGCCATGATGATTGACAGGAAAAGGGAGTTACGGGTGGCTACTGACCAGACTTGCCCCAGATGTCCGCCGCAACATTGAAGATTGCCTGAGCCATCTCTGGCTTGACTCGCTGGATACCATTCTCAGTGAATGTATCAACAGGAGCCCAGTATTCCCTGCTCATGCCCACCACCACATTATCACTGCCAAGAGGATCTTTCTGGGTTGTGTATTCAATTTTATACGTCTTGCCTGCCACATGGAGATTAGCAGAGCACTGCCACTCGTGAATAGAAGTGTCCTCGGCAGCAGTGGGAATCATGGTATTCATATTCAGCGCAGCATAGATTTCACTCTTATTCCCCTCGGTGATAAAGCCCGAAGCTTCTGTCTTCTGAAGAAGAAAGGCTTTCACTACGCTCACAGCTGCATCGGAGGCGCAACCATAGCTTTCTTGAACTTTTCTTTCTTGTAAAGCTTGCTCCGCCTCGGCCTCCCGCTTTTGAGCGGCTATCAAAGCTTGGGTTTCTTTCTGAACACGGATTTGCTGATTAGCATTAATGACAGGAATTGCAACCATTGCAGTTATCGCGACTCCAGCAGCACTCATGATACTAATTTGAGCAGTAGAGAGCTGTGGCATAAGTAGAAAATTTGCTTGCGGTGAGGAGCCCAGTTTTCCCCACTCCTTCAAACTATCAAACATTGGCCTGCATGTCACCAGACCGGCCCCTCTGGCTGACCGCGCCTAGGCCACCCGCCGGCCTTCCTGTTTCGTCACCCTGCTCAGTTCGACCGCCGGGAGCAGCCACTGCATGAGGTGCAACCCCCGCGAGATCCGCGCCAGCAGGGCGTATTCCGGCAGGCCGTACATCTTCGCCAGCGCCGGCAGGCTGACCCGCTTCCCGTCCATGGCAAACCGGGGCAGCATCCGCCCTGGCCCCTTCCACCAGACCTGGAGCGTCACGGTCGAGGCCATCACTTCGCCTTCTCCCCGCAGCGCATGATCAGCAGCGTCCCGGTGAAGCCCTCGCAGGCGAAGGTGACCACCAGCGGCCCTGTCGTTCCCACCGTTGTGAGGCTCACCCGGTCGAGCTTCGCCCCGTTCTTTTCCGCCAGCAGCTTCGCCAGCGAAGTCAGCGCCAGGACGCTCCACGTCCCCCCCTCACTGCGCTCCTGAGTCTCTGCAATCTCCAGCACCCGTTCCACGCCACTCGGATGCAGCGGTTCCCCTCGCGGCATCTCTGCCACTGCCGTAAACGTGTCGCTGTAGGTCTTGATCCTCCAGGCCCAGTCCCCGCCGTCCGGCGTCGGTGCCACTGCCAGCAGCTCAGCATCGTTATGACGCTCCAGCACCTTCGATAGCGCCTGAGTCGGGATGGCAACCCGCTGGCTGCAATGGCCGTCAGTTTCGATGATCACCGCCGTCACACCATCCGTGGCAAACAGCCGGACCCCTTCGCCGTGCGGCTCGATCTGCAGATCGCGCGGGACTGCTTTACCGAAAGTCTTAGGCGCCAGCCGCAGCGCGAGCCTTACCGGCGCCGCCTGAACTTCTACCGTCGCCATGGTACGGACGGGGGCTAAAATCACCTGTGCAAGAATAAAGAGATCCCTGGAGTCTACGCCAGTGGTTTACACCGACGACGATTGCCCAAGGGTGCCGAGTCCCCCTGAAGATCGGCCCAGGCCGGAGGATGATCCGCGCACTTCGGCCCAGTTCCGCAGGTTTCTGAAAGACCGTTATCCCGCCGCCGTCCTTCCTGTCACTATCCACCATGCCTGAACAATCCGCACCAGCCCAGGAGCCAATCTCTGTCACGGTCCAGCATGGCGGGCCGACCGAAGAACCTGAGATCCCGGCGATCGAGGCCTTCCCCCTCATCCCTTCGCCTACCGAGGGTGACGCCCGGAAGTTTGCGATCGACTCCCTAAATGCCGACTTCGGGGAGAGCCTGGTTTACGACATGGCCACCGAGGCCAGGGCCAGGGAGCTGGATCTCCTCTACGCCGAGCTGCCCATGGTGCCGAAAGCATGGCTCCAGCGGGACAGACAGATGGGCCAACTTCGCAACCCGTTTCAGGCTGAGTTCCGCAACGGCACCGTGGGGATGGCGCTGGAGGCCGCCGCACTGAATGATCCCCGCTATCGCGGCGTGCTCGCGTTCTTGCAGAAGGACGCCGGCTACCGGCCAACGGCCCCCAACTATCAGCGGGAAGCTCAGATCGCCCGTCAGGAGGCGGCTAAGCAGCGGATGCTTGATGAGATCGCCGCCTATCAAGGCAAACCCATGGCACCGGTCAAGGTTCCCCCCCGTACCGGTCGCTACTCGGCCAACGGCCTCTATCAGGAAGGCGCCAGCACCACCTACCGCTAGGGATTCGCTCCGTTCACCACTGACCCATGCCAGCCATGCAAGCTCTACAACCCCGCCGCTGCCCTGACAGCGTTACCCGCCTGACCGTCCGCCTGGTGCTGCCCTTCAATGGCGACAGCAACGGCCTACACGGTGCCGAGCTGGCGCGCGCGCTGGAGGCCTGCCAGGCCAAGGCACAGAGGCTTGATTGCCACCTACTGGAGATCAACGGCGAGGCCGACCATCTCCACCTGCTGGCCGAGATGCCGCCTAGCCGGTCGGTGGGAAGTGTCGTTTACGCCGTGAAGAAAGCGGTGGATTCGATGCTGCGAAAGGACTTCCCCTTCCACCCGTTGGGGAAGCAGCTCTGGGGTCCCACCTACACCGCGTTCACCACCGCAGGAGAGACACCGGAGATCCCGTGAGCAACCGCCCCGGATCCCCTCTACGTCCGCCGCCGCCACCGCCCACTAAGACCGTGCCCGTCAGGGTCACCCCGCCGGTCAAGGGTTCCCCCGCCCGCCCTTCGAGCCCTCACAGACAGGCCTAACCCCATGACCGCTCCCGCCACTGACAAGGCCAAGGACAGCATCCTTGGCAACGCCAAAGGCACCATCCTCGATCGGTTCAAAGGCAAAGGCTGCATCCTTGATGGCGCCAAAGGAACCATCCTCGATAAGGCCAAAGGCAACATCCTGACCCCGCGCGCGAAGCAGTAGGCCTAACCACCGTGAAGCCAGAAGACGCCAAGTTCGCCGACTACCGCAAGGCCGAGCACTTCGCCGAATACTGCCGCCATCACGGCATCAGGCAGGGGCAGAAGGCCTCATCCGGCATCCTTGACTTCATGGGCGCTGAAACCAGCAACGCCCGCGAGAAGGAACTTCTCGACCGTTATGAGAAGTACGGCGCAAGCTGGCGCCTGTGGACGAATCCAGCATGGCGGGACCACAGGCGGCGGGAGCATGTCCTAGAGCTGGCCGATAGGCCCAGGGCTCAGCACTGGCAACTTCGCGTTTATGCCGTAGCCCACGGTGAGACCTACGCCGACGATGTTCGCCAGTGGCTCCGCGATCAGGACGCCCTGGCCGAGGTCACCGAGGAGGAGGCCGCCTGGATTGAGGCACAGGATTACACCCCCTATCGCCCCGGATACGTGAGCCCCTATTCCCTGGAGGCGAAGCGCGCCAGAGAGGCGCAGCAAGCCAGCGCAGAGGTCTGACCATGGCCGGCCGTCCCTGCTCCGCCATCGAGATGCGCGGCCGCATCGACTGGGTGCTCCAGCAGATGGCACAGGGTCGCCCTCGCATGGATCTGATGAGAGAGGTAAGGGACCGCTACCAGCTATCCGAGGCCCAGGCGTACAAGGTGCTCCAGCACGCCGACGCCGCCCGCGCTGCCGTGTTCGGGCAGATCAACCGGGCCAGCATGTTGACCAGCGCCGTGGACAGCCTCCAGCGGGCCGCTGAGATCGCCCTCAAGAATCAGCAGCCCATGGCGGTGATCGCCGCCGTCAACGCCCTGGATCGCCTTCTCCACTTTGGTGCGCAATGGGGGGCGAATGGGCAAAGGGACTACGGGAACTCCTGGGACCGCTGACGGGGTTCTGAGCTGTCCCGTATCCGTTCGGCTGAGGGACGATCCGGCAGCGACGGCAGCGCAACGGTTTAGCTGTCCCGCTTCCCTTGTCCCGATTCTTGTACTAGAAATGGTTGGGCCGGCGGTGGTGGAACACCCCGACCCGCGACCGATCGCACTACCGACCGATGCAAACCATTCTCAGCTCGAAAGCTGCGCCCTCCCGCCTGCGCCGCAGCAAACCCAAAGCCCCCCGCCTGCCGCAACAGATCGGCTACGGGCGAGTGAGCACAGCAGATCAGCACCCTGAGGTGCAGGGAGCAGCTCTGCGGGACGCCGGCTGCTCCCAAGTGTTCACCGAGACGATCAGCAGCAGGAAGACCCACCGCCCGCAACTGGCCGCCGCACTGGCCGCCCTGCAACCGGGTGACACTCTGACGATCGTGCGCCTCGATCGGCTGGCCCGCAGCCTGCGGGAGCTGCTGGAGATCGCCGCCGACCTGGAAGAACGCGGCATCGCCCTGAAGGTACTGACCCAAGGCATCGACACCAGCACCCCCACCGGCCGCCTGATGTTCGGCATGTTGGGCGCCATCGCCCAGTTCGAGCGCGACCTATCCGCCGAACGGCTGGCCGAATCGATCCGCCATCGAAAGGTGACGGGTGGCGACCTGGGCGGCCGGCGGCCCAGCTACAGCGACGGCCAGCACCGGCTTGTGCATGAACGGGTGGCGCAGGGGGCCACGGTGCGAGAGATTGCGGCGGAGCTGAATCTTTCGCGGTCTGTTGTAGGCCGCTTGGCAAAGATGGCTCATGACGCGGAGCTTTCTAGTCACAAATGACCATGGCCTGCCTCTGAGTTTTATCTGGGAGGCGGTCCACCCTTCCGTTCGCGCCATTCTCTCGATGCTACGGAATTGGCGGCGTCAATGCGATTGCGGTTTCTATGGTAATTCATCTGTCCTGAGATGAAGAAGATGAAAAAGAACACCAGCACAATGATGCCGATCAGTGGATATAGCAATAGCAGCACAAGGCTTATGGGTAATAGCACAATTGCAGCGCAGCCGCTTAGCCCGCTGGAGGCAAGAGCTGGAGCGCCCATGTCAGCCTTTACGGTCTGTCGAAACCGCTCAAACTCCTGGCGTTCTATGCGCTGCTCTCTCCATACTTCTTGATTCTTCTCAAGGGCATCTTTCTGCTCCGCCTTTTCGCTGAGCTCCTCTGCCATTTTCTCGACGGCATCGAGGGAAAGCCGCGCAATCACATTCCCATGCTGATCGGAGAGAACAAATGACTGGTCTGTGATCCTTGATCTGCCACTATCCACATCAATGCTCGATCTCAGATAGCCCTTTCTTCTCGCGAGGGCGATTGCTGCTTCAAAGAATTGATCCATCGAGATAAAGCCAGAGATTTACGCAAGGTTCATTTCTCGCCTGGGCAGGGCCGCCCCTCGACTGTCTGACGTCCCCGCTTGAGCAGCTTGATTGCCGCGAGAAGAAAGTAGACCTTCCACTTTCGCCAGCAGCCCTGGTCCATCCAGACGCCTGCCATAGGTGGCCAGATGGACCGCCGGGGAGTGACCCATTAGTTCGGCGGCTTCCCTGACGTGCAGGCCTAGGTCGAGGCCCAGCCGCAGCGCGAACGCATGGCGCAGGCCGTAGCTGGTCAGCTCCTCGGGAAGTTGCAGGCGCCGCAGTTGCTGAGTCAGAGCCTGCCCAGGGGATCGAACGCCCAGCAGGGCCGGCGGGAGCCCGTGGCTTCTCCACCGATCCAGCAGACGATGGCAGTCTGCTGGCCATCCGGCAGGGGGCACTGCAGGGATGATCCGGGCGCCGCTGCTGCCCCTGCTGGTCTGCTTGCTGCGGCTGACGACCGCAACCAGCAACCCTTCGCGTTGCTGCAGCTCCATGGCCTGCAGCTCCTTCGGCCGTATTCCGAACACGATCATGCAGTCCCATGCCACGCCATCAGCCGACGTCAGACGGCTCTGGTGGATCGCAGTACGGAGCTGCTCGATCTCGGCATTAGAGAAGCTCCGCACCCCCTGCGGGGCTGCTGTTGCTTTCCCGTTCCCCCGAAGCGGCGCTAGCGCCTCCGGCCAGCTCCAGCCCGCTTTATTCCACAGCCTGCGGGCACGGTCGTAGGCCATCTGCCGGCTGCGGCTGTTTGGCGGCCAGCCCCGCAGAAAGGCGGCCAGGAATGACTCACCGTCGGCCCAGTTGCGCTCCTCCGCCGTGGTGGCCATCCGGTCGAGGTAAGGCTGCCAGGTCCGCTCCCAGGTGCCGGACTGCATCTGTTCCCCCACCAACTGCTCGCGCAGTTGACGGGTCAGGCGCCGGAGGTGGCGGGGCTCTAAGTGGCCAGGGTCATCCGCCGCTGGTGTGGCATCCGGATGAGGCCAGGACCAGCTGGCCGCCATGACGGCATCGAAAACCCCGCAGGCTTCGGCCAAGGCAGTTGCGGCCGTAGAGGGCCCTGGCGGAGTGGACAAGGTGAGCGCCCTTTGCTTCGGTCCGGCGGCGGCTTGCTCGCCAGGACGGGGGGGAAACTCCTTGCTCACCAGCCGCAGGCGGTCGCCGTGAACCTGGAGATACCAGCCGCTGCGGCCCGCCCGATGCCGCTTGAAAGCGCGGCTCAGATCGTGTTGCCACGGAGGGCAGGCCATCGCAGCTTTTCGCCCCTGGTAAATCCTGGGTAAAAAGCTAGCCCATAAGGACTAAATCCGTCCGATTCTGTCCGCTCCTGTCTCAAGGAGCCTTGGCCGAGAACCCTTGGGAAAAGGAGGATCTGGCCTGGGATCTGAGGTTCTGAGAGAGATGCCCGATGCCGGTTTCGAACCAGCGACATCCTGCTTGTAAGGCAGGCGCTCTACCGCTGAGCTAATCGGGCGATGGCGGCATTCTGGCGGAAGGGGCGCCGCGCTCCGGCGGCCGGTACCTTGCTGTGAGCGTCCGGACCCCGGCGATGGCCAGCGGCCGCAGCCACGATCGCGCCACCCGACGGCTGGCCCTGCCGTTCGGCCTGCTCTGGTGGCCGGCCCTGGGGCCGGCGGGCATGGCCGTGGCCGCCGGCGCCTTCCTGCTCGGTGGCCTCTGGCTTTCCCCCGACCTCGACACCCACTCCAACGCCACCCGCCGCTGGGGGCCGCTGCGGCTGCTGTGGTGGCCCTACCGGCGGCTGCTCAGCCACCGCTCCCTGCTCTCCCACAGCCCCCTGCTCGGCACCAGCCTGCGGCTGCTGTGGCTGGCGCTGCTGGTGCTGCTCGGCTGCGCCGCCCTTGCGCCTTTGGGCGCTCCGCCGCTTGGAGACTTGCTTCAGCGGGGCCAGGCGCTCTGGCACAGCCAGCGGCCCCTGCTGCTGACGGCCTTCGTGGGCCTGGAGGCCAGCAGCTGGCTGCACCTGCTCCAGGACGGCGATCCGATCCCCCGAGTGCCGCGCCTGTTGCGTCGCTTCAGGAGCAAGACCCGTCGGCGGCGGAGGCCCGCCGGTCCTCGCCCGTAGCCGCTCAAGGCTTGTTGGACGGTGTCGGCGACGGGGAACTCCATCGCTACGCTGCTGCCGCCCTGTCCACCAGAGGTAGCCCTCAAGGGGGCGAATCCCCAAGTGATGTGGCCTGGCGCTTGAGGGTGGTTGCCGGCACGGCAGCGGCAACATCACTGTCCAGGCTCTTGCAGCGACCGGCGCGAACAGTGGGTCCGGTGAAGCGGAGATAAACTCCCACGACCAGCCATGAGAGTTGTTTTCTGATGGGACAGTCACAGCTGCCAAGTTCTTCTGCTGCCTGAGCCCATCTCCCATGAACCAGGCCCTCACCACAGCCCGAAAACCACGGCTCACCTCGGCCTTTCAGCGATTGATGTCGGTGCATTGGTGGATGGCAGGCCTCTATGTGTTGTTGTTCGTCGGCGGTGCCTTCATGGCCCAGCTGAGTCGAGACGTGTCCTTTCGAGGCTCCCTGTACGACGTGCACAAATCGATCGGCCTGCTCACCATCGCCTTGCTGCTTTGGCGGATTGTGGTGCTGCTTCAGGTGTGGTGGAAGAAGTACACCCGACACCTTCCCCGTCTTAGCCCGAAGTGGTGGCGCAACATGCTGCTGCATGCCTTGCTTTATGGCTTCATGGTGGCGGTTCCACTGGCCGGATTGCTGCTGTCCAATTCCTTCAGGGCAGGCAATGTTGCTTTCTTCGGCCTTCTGATTCCCGACCTGTTCCCAGAGAACAAGGCGATGGTGGATGTGGGCCGCAGTCTGCACTTCTGGCTTGCTTACACCTTTCTCGCGTTCATCGTTCTGCACACCATCGCCCAGTGGCGAGTGGCGCAGGCCAACCTGCGCCGGCTGGGCGACACCATCAAGCGCCTGCGCCGCTCAGGTGTCGCTCCCGGCTGAGGGGCCCTGAACGGGGCTCCGCTTCAGCAGCAGGAGCCGCTCGATGCCGAACTCTTTGCGGGAGTGGCCACGGCGGGTGAGTCAGCCGTCGTCGCCTCGGTCCCGCCGAACGGCAGGGCCGTGCCGCAGCCCTCGAACAGGCCGTAGTGGCGGTTGAAATCGCCGATGAAGTCGAAGTGGGGCGCCAGGCGGCTTTCGGCCAGCATGCGGAAAGTGTTGCCGCAGACCGGAAACACCCGGCCCGTTTCGATCTGGTGGTGCTTGTCGAAGGGCAGGGCGTCGGGATGGCTGGCGATGCTGCCGCGGTAGATCACCGCCTGGCCGTGGTCCTCACAGGCATCTTCCAGGGTCTCGATGTGGAACAACCGGTAGGTGGCGGAGAAGAAGCGGATCGCGCCGGTGCGCCCGGCCAGCTCCGGGTCGGTGATCTCCAGGGGGCGGTCGTCCACGAGGCGGGCATCGGCGAAGCCGGCGCGGCGCGCCAGCCGCAGGAAGTCGTTCCAGTAGAGGGCGCCGCTGAGGCATTCGCCGTGCAGCACCGGGTCGTGGCGCAGAGCTTCGGGCACGCGCCGGTCGGCATATACATCAGCGAAGTAGAACTCGCCGCCGGGTTTGAGCAGTCGCCGCACCCCGTTCAGCACCGCCAGCTTGTCGGGCGAGAGGTTGACCACGCAGTTGGAGATCACCAGATCAAAGCTGCCCGGCTCCAGGGGCAGCTGATCGAGCTGCTCGATGCGGCCCTCGAGAAAGCGCACATTGGCGTAGCCGAACGTCTCGGCGTGGTGGTCGATGTGGCGCCGGGCCACCTCCAGCTGCTCCGGCGTCATGTCGACACCCACCACCTCGCCGCCAGCCCCCACCAGCTGGGCCAGCAGGTACACATCGCGGCCGCTGCCGCAGCCCAGATCGAGCACCCGCAGGCCCTCCAGCAGCGGCGGCGCCACCAGGCCGCAGCCGTAGTAGCGGCAGAGCACCTCGGGGTGGATCCTGGCCAGCAGGGGTCGCAGCGACGGCGGCACGCTGCTGGCATCGCAGCAGGCGTTGGTGCGCAGGTCGGCGCTGCTGCTGAGGGTGGAGCCGTAGTACTCCTGAACGCTGCGGTGCAGATCGGTGGCGCTGGTCATGGCGGGGCGTCGGGGCGGTGGTGATGGACGGGGGTGTTTCTGTGGCGTGGGGCTCAGCCGCGGCGTCGCCAGGTGTGGTAACGGCGCAGCCAGGGCAGCAGGTGCTGGGGCACCCGCTGCTTCTTCCAGGCGGCGGCGGTGTACTTGTTGGCCTCGGCCAGGGTGGGGTAGGCGTGGATCGTCCCGAAGATCTTGCCCAGTCCCAGGCCCCATTTCATGGCCAGCACGATCTCGGCCAGCAGTTCGCCGGCATGCTCGCCCACGATCGTGGCGCCGAGGATCCGGTCGCTGCCGGGTGAGGTGAGCACTTTCACGAACCCCCGCTCGGCGCTCTCCACGATGGCGCGATCGAGCTCGTGCAGGGGGAATCGCGTCACCTCCACCGCCATCCCCTGGGCCGCCGCATCGGCTTCGGTGAGCCCCACCGTTGCCACCTCCGGATCGGTGAAGGTGGTGCGCGGGATCACGCGGTAATCCACCTTGAAGCAGCGCAGCTGGCCGAACAGGGCGTTCACCGCCGCATACCAGGCCTGGTGGGCGGCGGTGTGGGTGAACTGGAACGGTCCGGCCACATCACCGGCGGCGTAGATGTTGGGGTAGAGCGTCTGCAGGAAGGCGTTGGTGGTGATCGTGGTGCCGGTGGGAAGGCCCAGCTCTTCGAGGCCGTAGCCCGTGAGCCGGGCGCGGCGGCCCAGGGCGCAGAGCACGGCGTCGCAGGCGATCCGCTCCTGCCGCTCCCCCTGCCGCACCAGCACCGTCACCGCCCCGCCAGGTGCGGGATCCGGCTCGAAGCCGAGCACCTGGGTGCCCAGGAGCAGACGGACGCCGTCGGCCTCCAGGCCCCGCTGCACCTCGGCGGCCACATCGGCGTCCTCCTTGCCCAGCAGGCGGCTGCTGCGCTGAATCTGGGTGATCGGCAGGCCCAGCTGGGCCAGGGCCTGGGCCAGTTCGCAGGCGATCGGCCCGCCTCCCAGCACCGCCAGCCGCGGCCGCTCCAGCGGGCAGCGGGCCAGCCAGCCCCACACGGTCTCGCTGGTCAGCAGGGGCACGGCCTCGCTTCCCGGCCAGTCGGGCCGCACCGGCTCGGCGCCGGTGGCCAGCACGATCGCCCTGGCGGTGAGCCGCTGTTCGGCGCCCGCAGCTGTGCGGATCGCCACGGTCCAGGGATCCAGCAGGCGGGCCTGACCGTGCAGCACCTCCACCCCCAGGCCCTCGTAGCGCTCGACGCTGTCGTGGGGCGCGATGGCCTCCACCTTGGCGGCCACCCGCGCCAGCACCTGACGCACGCTCAGCCGCGGTTCCATCGGTTCGAGTCCGTAGCGGTCGGCCCGGCGCAGGCGCGCCGCCAGCCGGGCCGAGCTGATCAGCGCCTTGCTGGGCACGCAGCCGGTGTTGAGGCAGTCGCCGCCCATGGCGCCGCGCTCCACCAGCGTCACCCGCGCCTTGACGGTGGCGGCGATGTAGGCGGTCACCAGCCCCGCCGCGCCGGCGCCGATCACGATCAGGTTGCGGTCGAACCGGCGCGGCCGCTGCCACGGGCAGTAGAGCCGCCAGGTCTGCCAGCGGCCGATGGCCGCCTTGGCCAGCCAGGGGAACAGGGCCAGCAGCAGCAGCGACCCCAGCAGCGGCGGGCTGAGGATGCCGCCGACCCCACGCAGCCGGGCCAGCTGGGTGCCGGCGTTCACGTAGACGACCGTGCCGGGCAACATGCCGATCTGGCTGGTGAGGTAGAAGCTGGCCGCCCGGATCGGTGTCAAAGCCATCAGCAGGTTCACCAGGACGAAGGGGAACACCGGCGCCAGCCGCAGGCTGAGCAGGTAGGGCACCCCATCGCGGGCCACCCCGGCCTCGATCGGCGCCAGTTGGCGGGCGAAGCGTCGCCGCACCGGTTCCCGCAGCAGGGTGCGGGCCACCAGGAAGGCCAGCAGGGCGCCGATGCTGGAGGCGAACGACACCAGCAGGGTGCCCAACCCCACCCCGAAGATCGCCCCGCCCGCCAGGGTGAGCACCGCGGCCCCCGGCAGCGACAGGGCCGCCACCAGCACGTACAGCAGCAGGTAGGCGCCCGCCACCAGCAGGGGGGCCTGGCGGCGCTGCTCCAGCAGGGCGCCATGGACCCGCTGCAGGGCCTCCAGGGTGAGTTGGCGGTGCAGGCCCAGCGCGAAGAACAGGGCCACCACCAGGGCGATGGCGGTGAGCAGCAGCAGCTGGCGCCAGCGGGATGGGGAGCGCGGTGGGTCCATGGGGAAAGCCGTTCCCTTTCCCTACCGACGAGCCGGCGTTTCGGATGGCCCCGGCCCCAGGTGGGCGGCCATCCATTCGCTCCATTCGCCGGTACGTTCACCAGCAGGGGACGTCCATGCCCAACCCGGAATCGGCCATGGCGATAGGGGCCATCCAGGTGGTGATTCCGGCGCGCGACGAACGCGAGACGATCGGCCACGTGATCGGCCAGCTGCGCCGGCAGGGGCTCGACCGCATCCGGGTGGTCGACAACGGCAGCCGCGATGGCACCGCTGCCATCGCCCGGCAGCTGGGGGCGGAGGTGCTCAGCGAACCCCGTCCCGGCTACGGCCGCGCCTGCTGGCGGGGGTGCCTCGAGCTCGCCCCCGATGTGGACTGGCTGTTGTTCTGCGATGGCGATGGCGGCGATCCGATCGAGGAACTGCCGCGCTTCCTGGAGCTGCGCAACGACCACGACCTGTTGCTCGGCGACCGCACCGCCACCGCCGTGGGCCGCGCCTCGCTCACGCCCCTGCAGCGGGGTGGCAACCGGCTGGCCACCACGCTGATCACCCTGGGCTGGGGCATCCGCTACCGCGACATGGGGCCGCTGCGGCTGGTGCGGCGCGAGGCCTTCGCGGCGATGGCCCTGCGCGACCGGGGCTTTGGCTGGACCCTGGAGATGCAGGTGCGGGCCATCGAGCTGGGCCTGCGCATCCGCGAGGTGCCCATCTCCCATCGCCCGCGCCTGGCCGGCGCTTCGAAGATTTCCGGTCGCTGGGGCGCCAGTCTGCGGGCCGGGAGTGTGATCCTCACCACCCTGGGCCGGCTGTGGCTTCAGCGATGGACCTGACGACTTGGCTGCGGCCCCTGCAACAGCCGGCCAGTGCCCTGCTGCTGATCGGCGGGGCGCTGCTGATGCGCCCCCACGGCGATCTGTTCGACGCCGCCCAGCTGCTGCCGTTCTGGCGGGCGGCCGCGGTGATGGGCCTGGGTTTCGCCCTGTCCTGGTCGCTGCCCACCATTCCGCGCGCCCTGTTCTGGGCCGTAGCGGTGCTGACACGGCTGGCCCTGCTGGCCATGGAGCCCGGCGACGACATCTGGCGGTACCTCTGGGAGGGGGGGATCCAGCTGCATGGGTTCAGTCCCTATGCGCTGCCACCGGACGCCGCGGCGCTGGAGGGGTTGCGCACGCCGTGGTGGCCCCTGATCAACCACCCCGACACCACCGCCATCTACCCGCCCCTGGCGCAGCTGCTGTTCCGGCTGCATGCCGCCGTGGCCCAGCAGGTGCTGCTGTTCAAGCTGTCGTTCACGGCCGCCGACCTGGCGATCGGCGGCCTGCTCGCCGCCCGCTTTGGAACGGCGCGGGCGGCGCTCTACGCCTGGAATCCGCTGGTGATCGTCGGGATCAGCGGCGGCGGGCACTACGACAGCTGGTTCCTCCTGCCGCTGGTGGCCGCCTGGCTGCTGGCCGAGCGGGATCCCCCGCCGCAGGGGAAGCGCCCGCAAGCCTGGGTCGACCTGTTGCTGGGGCTGAGCGTGGCCCTGAAATGGATCACCCTGCCGCTGCTGCTGCAGCGGGCCTGGAGCCGCTGGTGGCAGTTTCGGCGGCCGGGGCCCGTGCTCAGCACCGTGCTGCTGGGGCTGGCGCCGCTGCTGCTGGGGGCCTCCCTGTTCTGTGGCCCGCGCAGCTGCCCCCTGTTGCCCACCGGCTCCAGCTTCATCCGCCACGGCCGCAGCGCCGAGTGGCTGCCGCATTGGATCGGCCTGCTCTGGCCCTGGACCCTGCAGACCAATGCGGTGCATGGGCTGCTGCTGCTCTTGGTGCTCCTGCTGCTGCTTACCACCAGCGCCAGGTTGGGGGTCTTCGCCTGGCGCTACCTGCTGGCCCTGCTGTTGCTCTCCCCGGTGGTGCACGCCTGGTACTTCATCTGGCTGATGCCCTTCGCCGTGCCCAGCCAGAACTGGGGGGCGCGGCTGGTGAGCCTCTCCGCGTTTGTCTATTTCGTATTGCCCTCGCGGCTGCCCGACTGGCAGCTCACCACCCCGGAGCGGCTGCTGCTGTGGCTGCCCCTGCTGCTGGGGCTTCTGCTCAGCGCCCGGGGCCGAACCGAATCGCCCCTTCGCCGGTAAAGCTCTGGTGCACCCCCGCTCCGCCATGGTCCCCGCCCGTTCCCGCACCCCCTTGCTCCTGGCCTGCAGCCTGGTGCTGATCACCGCCACGGGCTGCGGCAATGGGCCGGCCACGACGTTGCTGGGTGGCGACGCCAACCGCCCATCGCTGGCGGCCGTTGCCCCCCAGTCCCCCCTCGATCCTGCCCCCTTCAACGCGGTGCTGCAGACGGTGGTGGATGGGCGGGGCCTGGTGGATTACGCCACCCTGCAACGGGATCCGGCCCAGCTCGATCGCTACATCAAGGCACTGGGCGATCTGGCGCCCGAGCGCTTCGCCTCCTGGTCGGAAGCCGAGCAGATCGCCGTCCTGATCAACGCCTACAACGCCTTCACCCTGCGCGCGATCATCGAAAACGATCCGATCCGGCCCAGCATCAAGGCCATCCCCGGCGTGTGGAAATTCCGCCGCCACCAGCTGATGGGTCGTGGCCTCACCCTCGATGCGATCGAGCACGAGATCCTGCGGCGTGACTACAACGAGCCCCGCATCCATGCGGCCCTGGTGTGTGCCGCCATCAGCTGCCCGCCGCTGCGGCGCGAGGCCTTCACGGGCCCGGCCCTCGACCGGCAGCTGGAGGATCAGACGACCCTCTGGCTGGCCAGCCCCGTGGGCCTGAAGATCGACCGGGCCGCCGGAACGGTGCAGATCTCCCAGATCTTTCAGTGGTTCGCCGAGGACTGGCAGCGCGCCGATCCGCAGGCCGCCGCCGTGCCCGGCCACCGGAAGCAGAGTGCCGTGTTGCGCTTCGTCGCCCGCTACCTCCCGGCCGAGGAGCGCGCCCTGATCCTGGGGGGCGAGTACCGCTTCTCCTATCTCCCCTACAACTGGGACCTGAATCGCCAGAGCCCCTGAGCGGCCCAGGGGGCTTCAGCTCAGGGCGCCCCCACAGCTGGAGCCGGCGCCGGCGGTGCAGCCGAAACAGTGCTCGGCCACGGCGATCGCCTCGCCCTCGACGCCCTGCTCCAGCAGCTGGCGCAGGTGGGCCCGGGGCTGGCCGCTGCCGGCCGGCAGCTCGAGCATCTGGTTGAAGTCGCAGTCGTAGAGAAAGCCCTGCCAGTCGACGCTGATCGTGGAGCGGCACATCACCTGGGTCAGGTTGGCCGGGTTGTGGTGCTGGCGCAGCAGCGCCATGTAGCTCTCCAGTTGCCCCTGCTGCCGCAGCACCGCCGCGAAACGCTGGATGGGCATGTTGGTGATCGTGAACAGGCGGTTGAAGCGCAAGCCGAAGCGATCGGCGAGCTCGCGCCGGTAGTCCGCTTCCAGGGCGGCCTGGGGGGGCGGCAGGCTGGGGCCCTGGGGGTTGTACACGAGATCCAGCTCCAGGCCTGCGTCGGGATCGCCGTAGCCGAGGGCATTGAGCTGGCGCAGGCCCGAGAGACTGCGCTCGAACACCCCGTCGCCCCGCTGCCGGTCGACATTGTCGGCGAGATAGCAGGGCAGGGAGGCCACCACCTTCACCCCCTGCTGGGCCAGAAAGGCGGCCAGGTCCTCCTGGCCGGGCTCACGCAGGATGGTGAGGTTGCAGCGGTCGATCACCGCCACCCCCAGCCCGCGCGCCTGGCGCACCAGGTCGCGGAAGCCGGGGTGCAGCTCCGGGGCGCCGCCGGTGAGATCGAGGCTGGCGATGTCCCGGGCGCGCAGCACCTCCACCACCAGGGCGATGGTGGAGGGATCCATCATCTCGGTGCGGCTGGGGCCGGCGTTGACATGGCAGTGGCTGCAACTCTGGTTGCAGCGGTAGCCCAGGTTCACCTGCAGGGTGTCGAGCCGGCCGCGGCGCAGGGCCGGGAACGGTGGAGCCAGGGTGATGGTGGGGCCGGTCAGATCGGCAACGCCCATGGATGGAGGGGATGGATACCGGAGATACCGGCCGGGCGGCGAATCGGATGGGCCGGGAAGCCCGGCGGCTCAGGTGGTCTGGGCCGCGGGCTCCGACTGACCACCGATCACGAGCCGCAGCAGAACCGGGGCCAGGAAGGTGGTGCCGATCACCATCAACAGGATGGCGGCTTCCAGGGCCGGAGTGAGGATGCCGGCCTGGGTGCCCAGGCCCAGGAAGATCAGACCCACCTCGCCGCGGGGCATCATCCCCAGACCCACCACCAGGCGGTTGGTGGGGTCCTTGCTGGTGTAGGTCCACCCTGCGGCGACCTTTCCGGCCACGGCGACGACCAGCAGGAACAGGGCCACCACCAGACCCTCGTGGTTGGCGGGATCGAAGGGGTTCAGCACCGAAAGGTCCATGCCGGTGCCGATCAGCACGAAGAACACCGTGGCGAACAGGGCCACCAGGGGCTTCACCGCCGCTTCGATGTCGTGGGTGTGCTTGGAGGCGCTGAGGATCAGGCCGGCGGCGAAGGCCCCCAGGGCGGCCTCCAGGCCGATGGCCTGGGCGGCGAAGCAGCAGAGGGTGAGCACCACGAAGCTGGCCACCGCCACATCCCCGGGGGCCTTGAGTTGATCCACCACCCAGTCGAAGGCTGGGGCGGCGAAACGGCTGAGCACCAGCGCAACGGCCACGAAGATCACCGCCGCGACGCACAACTGCACGACAGGTCCAAGGGTGAAGGAGCCTCCACCGGCCAGGGAGACCACCACGGCCAGGATCACGATGCCGAGGATGTCATCAAGCACGGCGGCACCGATGACGATCTGGCCTTCCTTGCGCTTCAGCCACTGCAGTTCGCCGAACACGCTCGCCGTGATGCCGATCGACGTGGCCGTCATGGCGGCGCCGGCGAAGACGGACGGGATGAACGGCACGTGGAAGAGGTAGTAGAGACCTGCAGTGCCGGCGGCGAAGGGCAGCACCACCCCGGTGAAGGCCACCGTGCCCGCCTGAACGCCCACGGCCACCAGTTCATCCAGCTCGCTCTCAAGGCCTGTGAGGAACAGCAGGGAGAAGAGGCCGATCTCGGCCACCACCTTCAGGCTGGAAAACGTTTCGCTGTAGAGCGAACTGACGGACTCCGGCGTCATCCCGCCCAGGGAGCTCAACAGCCCGAGCACGGCACCGCTGAGCTCGGCCTGGGCTTCGGGGGGAACCACCAGGTGCAGGCCGGAGGCGCCGATCACCACCCCGGCCACCAGTTCGCCCAGGATGGTGGGGAGCTGCAGGCGCACCATCAGCTCCGCCATGAAGCGGGCCGCCACGAAGATCACGAGAAAACGACCAACCCCGATCAGGGTTTCGGTCACTTCAACCTGGTGGCTGCCGACTTCCATCAGCAGCGTGGGCAAAAAATCCATCAGGTGGGTTTGGGGGTGGGAGCAGTTTTAGTGGAATCCAGGACGATCGGTTGCCTGAATGGCGCCAGTATCGACAGGAGACCGTGATCCATCCGATCAGTGGTGGTGATCGATGCCCAGGATCGATCGAGACGGAAAGGTGGAGCCGAGGGCCGAGAGGGCCACGGAACGGGAGGTTTCCATGGCAGCCAACGTCCTGGAACATTCCATTCACGCCCTGGCAGTCAGGGGGCCTGCTGGATCAGAACTTGTGATCGCGCAGGGCTTCCACCTGGTAGATGTAGGTGATGATGGAGAAGTCCGCGTAATACTTCGCTTCGATCGCCCGGGTGATTTCGTCAGCCAGCTCGCGGGTACCGGTGAGCACTTCGATTTTCACATTGGAGAGGGTGTGGGACACGCTGGGCTCTCCCGTGGAGCGCACATTGCGGCTTCCTTCGCCACCCGCGGCATTGACCGTGTAACCGGTGGCACCTGCCGCCTTGATGAGCTTGATGAGTTTTTTGGAGAGGATTTCCTCTGCAACAATCACCAGCTTCCAGACCTGTTGACTCATGACTTTAGCCTCCGATTGGTGGTGGAATTGAAAGTTTAACGACCGATGATCATCCCATCATCTCGGCAAGACCAATGAACAGGGGGATGCAGATGGCGATCGCCACGGGCGTGCCGATGGCTGTGGAAGCACCGATGTAGGCCGAGGGGTTGGCTGACGGGATGCCGGCGCGGAGGGTCGGCGGGCCTGAGATATCCGAGCTGGAGGCGGCGATGACCGCCAGCACGACCGCGCCACCGATGCTGAAGCCGGTGATCTTGTGAATGACAAGGCCAAGACCGAACGCCAGGAAACCATGCACGATGGGCGCAAAGAAGGCGTAGATGGCAAACCACTGGGCAACCTTGCGCAGCTCATTCATGCGCTGGGCGGCCTCCATCCCCATGATGATCATCAGAATCGCGAGGAAGCCGCGGAACAGGGGGTTGAAGAAGCTCTCATAGACAGGCTCGGGCTTGGTGAGAATGCCAAGGGCCACACCGAGGAGCAGAGACGTGACGGCCGAGCTCTGCATGCTCTCTTTGATGATCGGCCAGATCTCGACTTTTTCGGAAGCCTTGCCGTTCCGCTTGCTGAGATACACGCTGGCCACCACGATCGCCGTCACAAGGGCCGGGATGTCCATGAAGGGATAGAGGGCCGCCGTCCAGGCCTCATAGGGGATCTTGGCGGAATCCAACTGCGGCAGGACCGCCGCCAGCGTGGAGCCACTCACGGCGCCGAACAGCCCACCGGTGGCCACGGCGTCAGGCACCGAGATGCCGGGCAGTTTGCCCAGGGTGTAACGACCGATGAAAACGATCACGATGCCTATCAGCACAGCCGCGATTGCCGGGAGGAGGATCTCGGAGGGATTGGAATTGCGAATGGCGATCCCGCCGGTCAGGCCGATCTTCATCAACAGGAAGAAGCTGATGAACTTGTAGATCGAATCTGGAATGGCCAGCTGGCTGCCAAGCGACGCCACGACGATGCCCCCGATCAGGAATCCGAGGGTCGGAGACTGAAGCTGCTCCAGGAAGAGCGGGATGAAGTCGGAAAGGAAATTCACGTTGTGAGTCTGCAGCTCCTGAATTAAGTCTGTGGAAGGTAGCAGAAGCATGCAGCCGTCGTTTAAGCGATATGAGCCATAAGGCATCGTTATCGCCATATGTTCTGCTGCAGATAAGCGACCAGGCTATCCATGCCACGAGTCGTGTTCTTGCTCGACAGATGTGTGCAGCAATGTCCTTGAAGATCCCTGTTTTCTGTCGCGTATTGGTGGTCCACCATTCACACCTACGCTTCGTATTCAGGGTCGTTCGGTTCACCGGCTTGGGCAAAGAAAAAGTGAGGCCTGGGCCGATCGCGTCAGTTCTGCCGCTTCTGTCAGAACCTCAGCTGTGCCAAGGCATCAGGGCCCATGCAGAGAGCGCTGGAGCCGCCACAATGCTCCGGCCGGATGCGGCTTCTTTGGTCAAGAAAAGCTCTTCAGACTCCCTTCCCAGTCCGCACGCCTCCAAGGGCGATGCTGCGCGAACCAAGCCGGATGAATTCTGATGCAGGCAGGCGGGAAACTGCCGACAGGGAGGGCTGGTCGGCGCAGTGAAAGATTGAGATTTTCTTCGGCCATGGTCCTGCGAAGCCTTGGGACACCCAGCCGTCCTGACTAACCCCTATGGTTGCGCCCACCACACCGGTCTGTAGTGATGGCAACTGTTTCGTCCCCTCCAGGGCCTCCCCCTTTCCGGCTGCTGAATCACATCAGCACCCAGAACATCAAGGGCGACCTGTTCGGAGGGGTCACCGCTGCGGTGATCGCCCTGCCGATGGCCCTCGCTTTCGGTGTGGCCTCCGGCGCCGGTGCCGCCGCCGGACTCTGGGGCGCCGTACTGGTTGGCCTGTTCGCTGCCCTGTTCGGCGGAACGCCCACCCTGATCTCCGAGCCCACCGGGCCGATGACGGTGGTGATGACGGCCGTCATTGCGAGTCTCACCGCCCGCGACCCGGAGAACGGCCTGGCCATGGCCTTCACCGTGGTGATGCTGGCCGGCGTGTTCCAGATCGTTTTCGGGATGCTGAAGCTGGGTCGCTATGTCACCCAGATGCCCTACACGGTGATTTCGGGCTTCATGAGCGGCATCGGCATCATCCTGATGGTGCTGCAGTTCGGTCCCTTCCTCGGCCAGGCCATCCCTAAGGGCGGTGTGATCGGCACCCTCACCAACGTGCCCTCGTTGCTGGCCAACGCCCGGCCCGCTGAAGTCACCCTGGCGGTGGTCACGTTGGCGATCCTCTGGTTCACACCCGGCAAGATCAAGAAGGTGGCACCGCCCCAGCTGATCGCTCTGGTCCTGGGCACGGTCCTCTCCCTCACCCTGCTCACGGGTGGCGGAGGTGTCGCTGGAGCCGATGGCGAAGAGATCCGCCGGATCGGTGAGATCGCTTCTGGTTTCCCTAGCCTGGTGGTGCCCCACTTTGAGCTGCCCCAGCTGCAGCTGATGCTGGTGGATGCCGCGGTGCTCGGCATGCTCGGCTGCATTGATGCTCTGCTCACCGCCGTGATTGCCGACAGCATCACCCGCACCGAGCATGATCCCAACAAGGAACTGATCGGCCAGGGCCTGGGCAACCTGGCCTCCGGCCTGTTCGGCGGCATCGCCGGCGCGGGCGCCACCATGGGCACCGTCGTCAACATCCAGGCGGGGGGGCGCAGCGCCCTTTCCGGTATCAGTCGTGCCTTGATCCTGATGCTGGTCATCCTGGCCGGCACCCGGCTGGCGGCCCAGATCCCCCAGGCCGTTCTGGCCGGCATCGCCCTGAAGGTGGGCTTCGACATCGTCGACTGGGGCTTCCTGAAGCGCGCCCACCGCATCTCGATCACCGGGGCGTTGATCATGTATCTGGTGATCGCCCTCACCGTCTTGGTGGATCTGATCGCGGCTGTGGGGATCGGCGTGTTCATCGCCAACATCCTCACCATCGACAAGATGAGTGCTCTGCAGAGCAAATCAGTCAAGTCGATCTCCACCGGCGACGGTGACCTGTTGCTCAACCCTGAGGAAAAGACCCTGCTGGACGAGGGCAAGGGCGAGGTGCTGCTGTTCCAACTGACCGGCGCGATGATCTTCGGTGTGGCCAAGGCCATCGGCCGTGAGCACAACGCCATCGGTGTCTGCAAGGCCGTGGTGTTCGATCTCACCGAGGTCTCCCACCTCGGTGTCACCGCGGCACTGGCGGTGGAGCTCGCCGTCGAAGAAGCGATTGAGAAGGGTCGCCAGGTGTTTGTGGTCGGGGCCAGCGGAACCACCCGCCAGCGGCTCGAGAAGCTTGGGCTCTACGCCAAGCTGCCTTTGGAGCGCACCACCCTCAGCCGCCACGACGCCCTGCAGCAGGCGGTGGCTGGCCTGGCCTGATCACCGGGCGGTTCCATCACCAAGGATGGTGGTGGTTCTGCCCTCCCGCGAATGTCCGGTTCCCGGCCGCTTTCCGCTTCTGATGCCGACGGGGCCAGCCTGGCGGCCCTTGGCGAGCTGGTGGCGGTGGTGGCCCGGCTGCGGGATCCGCAGGCGGGCTGCCCCTGGGACCTGGCCCAGACCCACAGCAGCCTGATCCCCTACGTGCTCGAGGAGGCCCACGAGGTGGCCGATGCGATCCGCCAGGGCGATGACGGCCATCTGGCCGAGGAGCTGGGCGACCTGCTGCTGCAGGTGGTCCTGCACGCCCGCATCGCCAGCGAAGCGGGACACTTCGATCTGGCCGCCGTCGCCTCTGCCATCACGGAGAAGCTGGTGCGCCGTCACCCCCATGTGTTCGATCCGGCGGCGGAGCGGGCCGGCGACCCCGAGGCTGTGCGCCGCAGCTGGGAGGCGATCAAGGCCGCCGAACGCCAGGAGCCAGCTACCACCAGCCCCCTCAGCGAGCGGCTGGCCCAGAAGGTGCGCGGCCAGCCGGCCCTGGCCGGCGCCATGGCCATCTCCCGCAAGGCCGCCGCCGCCGGCTTCGAGTGGGACGCCATCGAGGGCGTGTGGGCGAAGGTGCAGGAGGAGATGGACGAGCTGCGGGAGGCCGTGGCCAGCGGCGACCGGGCCCACGCCCAGGAGGAACTGGGCGACGTGCTCTTCACCCTGGTGAATGTGGCCCGCTGGTGCGATCTCGACCCGGAGGAGGGCCTGGCCGGCACCAACCGCCGTTTCCTCGATCGCTTTTCCCGGGTGGAGGCTGCCCTGGGCGGCGACCTCGGTGGCCGCCGCCTCGCGGAGCTGGAGGTCCACTGGCAGGCGGCCAAGGCCCAGATCCGCGCTGAGGGGGGGCTCGGCCCTAGCCGTCCTCGGCTGGACCCTGCCGGCGGTGGTTCTTGATCGATCCCCGCTGGCGCTTGGCCTTCAGCCGGCGCTCCACCGAGCCGCGGCTGGGCTTGGTCGGGCGGCGGGGGGGCGGCGGTGGCGCGATCGCCGCCTGGATCATCTCCACCAGGCGCTTCTGCGCCGCCTGACGGTTCTGCCACTGGGAGCGCTGCTCCGAGGCCACGACCACCAGCCCGGCCGGGGTGAGCCGGGGGGCCAGCCGCCGCAGGGCCCGCTCCCGCAGGGTCGGGGGCAGGGCGCTGCTGGCGGCCAGGTCGAACACCAGCTCCACCCGGGAGTCGGTGGTGTTCACCCCCTGGCCCCCGGGGCCGGAGGCACGCGAAAACCGCCAGCCCAGCTCGGCCGCCGGGATCATCAGGCCGTTTCCCAGGGGCAGATCGCCGCTCACACCAGGCTCACTTCGCCGCTGCCGATGTCGAAGTAGGCGGCCTGAATGTGCAGGCGGCCGTCGGCAAGGGCCTGGCGCAGCAGGGCACTGCGTTGCGGCAGGGCGCTGGCGGCGGCGGCAGCGTTGTTGCGCACCGCCTGGGCCAGGTCAGCTCCGGGCTTCAGGCTGGCGCGGATCGGTGTCACCAGCTCCTCCAGCAGGGGTGTGAGCGGGTTGCTGGCCATGGCGGCGGTCACCGCGCCGCAGCCGCTGTGCCCCATCACCAGGATCAGGGGCACCGCCAGTTCCGCCACGGCGTACTCCAGCGAGGCGACACCCGCGTCGAAGGCCGTGTTGCCGGCACTGCGCACCTCGAACAGCTCCCCGGCGCCGCAGGCGAAGATCCACTCCGGCGCCACCCGCGAATCGGCGCAGCAGAGCACCGAGGCCCAGGGCCGCTGGCCGGCGGCCAGGGCATCGGGCCGCACCTGGCAGTGCAGCGGCCAGGTCTCGTGCAGCAGGGTGGCCCGCGACAGGGGATCGTCGCTGCGCTCGGCCGCCTGCCAGGTGCGGGAGAAGTCGCGGTTGCGGCGCAGCAGCTCCTGCAGCGGGTCGCCGGCGGGACGGCACACCGACAGCCGTTCCGACAGGGTGGCGTCCGCGGCGGCGGCCGAGGCCGGCCGCAGGGTGTTCAGGGCCAGCCCGGTGCCCGCCAGGCCGAGAAGCCGTAACAGTTGGCGTCTGGAATGTGCCATGGCGCCGTGACAAGGGGTCCTGCCGAAGGTTTAGCTGGAAAGCCACGAGCCAGCCGCATGGGACCGCAACAGCCACCGGGCACCTGGGTGGACGAGGAGCTGGGCGGGGTGCGCTACGGCCTCGCCGCCACCGTGGTGGAGGAACACACCAGTCCTTACCAGCGCATCACGATCATCGACAGCCAGACCTACGGCAAGGGCCTGCTGCTCGACGGCTGCTGGATGACCGCGGAGAAGCAGGAGCGGCATTACCACGAACCGCTGGTGCACCCGGCCCTCTGCGCGGCCGCCTCGATCGAGCGGGTGCTGGTGATCGGTGGCGGTGACGGCGGCACCGCCCGCGAGTGTCTGCGCCACCCCGGCGTCGCCCACCTCGACATGGTGGAGATCGACGGGCTGGTGGTGGAGCTCTCCCGGAAGCACCTGCCCAGCCTCGGCGGCGGCGCCTGGAGCGATCCCCGCTTCCACCTCACCGTCGGTGATGGCATCGCCTGGGCCGCCTCCGCCCCCGACGCCAGCTACGACGTCGTTCTGGTGGATGGTTCCGATCCGGCCGGACCGGCCGAGGGCCTCTTCAACCGCAGCTTCTTCCAGCACTGCCGCCGCCTGCTGCGCCCCGGCGGTGTGTTCGCCACCCAGAGCGAATCCCCCGAAGCCTTCCGCCAGGTGCACATCGACACCGTGCAATTGCTTCGCGAGGTGTTCGGCCATGCCGATCCGCTGTATGGCTGGGTGCCGATGTACCCCAGCGGCTGGTGGAGCTGGACCTTCGCCTGCCCCGATGGCCCCCGCTACCGGGAGCCCCTGGCGGAACGCGCCGCGGTGGTGGCGCCGGGCTGCAGCATCTGGTCGCCCCGCTGGCAGCGGGGGGCCTTCGAGGCGGTGCCGGCCTTCGTGGAGCGCCAGCTGGCCGACGCCGCGGTCCAGCCATGAGCCTGGAGCTGTTCGACACCGAAGGGGCGATCTACATGGGCGCCCGCCGCGAGCCCCAGGGTTGTGCCGTGGGCCTGTTCGGCGTGCCCTACGACGGCACCACCTCCTTCCGCCCCGGCACCCGTTTCGGCCCGGCGGCGATCCGGGAGGTGAGCAGCGGCCTGGAGAGCTACGACCCCCAGCTCGACCTGGATCTCGAGGACCTGGCCTTCGCCGACCTGGGGGCCGTGGCGATCCCCTTCGGCGCGCCCGAGCCGGTGGTGGCGGCGGTGCGCCAGGCCACCGCAGCGGTGCTGGATCTGGGCCTGGCGCCGCTGATGCTGGGCGGTGAGCACTCGATCAGCAGTGGCGCCGTGGCGGCGGTGGCGCAGCGTTTCCCAGATCTGGTGCTGGTGCAGCTCGATGCCCACGCCGACCTTCGCCAGGAGTGGCTCGGGGCCCACCACAGCCACGCCTGCGCCATGCGCCGCTGCCTGGAGGTGCTGCCCAGCGGTGAGCTGCGCCAGATCGCCATCCGCAGCGGCACCCGTGAGGAGTTCCAGGAGCTGCGCAGCAGCGGCCGGCTGGTGCCGATTGGTGCGATGGCCGCGGCGCTGACGCCCCTGCGGGGCCGGCCGCTCTATCTCACGGTCGACCTCGACTGGTTCGATCCCGCCGTGCTGCCCGGCACGGGCACCCCGGAGCCCGGCGGCTTCCACTGGCCCCAGTTCGCCGAGCTGGTGGAGGAGCTGCGCCACCACCAGCTGGTGGCCGCCGACGTCGTGGAGCTGGCTCCCCAGCTCGACGCCAGCGGTGTCAGCGCCGTGCTGGCCGCCAAGGTGACCCGGAGCCTGCTGCTGCTGCTCGGCGCTCAGTAGCAGCAGGTGCCGCTGGCGCGCTGTTCGCGCAGGCGGGTGTGCTGCTGTCCGATCAGCTGCACGGCCAGGGTGGGGTGGTTGTGCAGCAGGTTGAGGAAGCGGAGTCGATCAAGCCGCAGCACTTCCACCGGCGTTCGGGCAAAGGCGTCACTGCGGTGGCTCAGCTCGCGCCAGGTGATGTCCTGGTAACTGAACAGCTCCCCGGGGCGGTAGCAGGTTTTCTCTCCCTGCTCGCCCACCAGCTCCACGATGCCGCGACGGACGGCGTAAATGGCGTTGGCGCTGGCGCCGCGGGAGAAGACGTGGGCTCCTGTGGGAAGGGTGAAGGTTTCACAATCCACATGAACAGCCATCAATTCGATGGGTGATGGGGATGTGGCGGTTCTGATCAATTCAGGGGACCTCCGTGGTGGGGGTGGACGGGTTGAGCCTTCCTAGGGCCAAACGGGACGTTCCGCTAGGAGAAGCCGGGAAGAATCGACGGAAGAAAGTCAAAACGGAATCAACCGTCACATTTTCGACCTTTCCGGCGCCGTCAGGTGAGGCCGGTGGCCAGGCTGAGCTGCTGGCTGCCCATCGGGAGGCGCGCCGGCTTCAGCAGGCCGTCGGGGGACACCACGGGCAGCCGCGGCGGTCGCGCCGTCCAGTGATGACACCAGAGGTCGGCGACCAGTTCGGGATGAATGGGCAGCTGGCGCAGCTGGCACCATCCCATCTCCACCCCGGCAGGGGGGGTGCAGTGGCGGCAGCTGCGACAGTTGGGACGGTTGCCCATCCTCTTGACCTAGTGGGCCATTCAAAGTACGCAGTTCTTCGCCAGTGTGATAGGGGTGAAAGCCGAATGACAGGCTTTCTTCGGTATTTGGAGGCCGCCACTCCATAGGATCGCCCCACCGGGCACCGGCGTCCCCTTGGCCGGCCGGCCGCCATCCATGGTTTCCACCCCCCTGCGCCGCACCCCCCTGGACGCCGCTGCCGTCGCCGCGGGCGCCCGCATGGTGCCCTTCGCCGGCTGGCAGATGGCGATTCAGTTCGCCGGCCTGGTGCAGGAGCACAACGCCGTGCGGCAGCACTGCGGCGTCTTCGACATCTCCCACATGGGTGTGCTCACCCTGCGCGGGCAGGGCACCAAGGATGCCCTGCAGCGGCTGGTGCCCACCGACCTGTTCCGCATCGGGCCCGGCGAGGCCTGCTACACGGTGCTGCTCAACGACGCCGGTGGCATCCGCGACGACCTGATCGTCTACGACCGGGGCCGGCTGGGCGGCCCCGAGGGGGAGCGGGACGAGCTGGTGCTGGTGATCAACGCCGCCTGCGCCGAGGCCGACACCGCCTGGATCGCCAGCCAGCTGGAACCGGAGGGGATCGTCATCACCGACCGCAAGGGCGATGGGGTGCTGCTGGCCCTGCAGGGCCCGGAGGCGCCCGCCCGTCTCGAGGCCCTGGTGGGCACGAGCCTGGCGGGGCTGCCCCGCTTCGGCCACCGGGAGCTGGCCATCGATGGCGCGCCAGTGTTCGTGGGCCGCACCGGATACACCGGCGAAGACGGCTTCGAGCTGCTGCTGGGCCGCCAGGCCGGCCTGGCCCTCTGGCAGCGCCTGCTGGACGACGGCGTCACCCCCTGCGGCCTCGGCGCCCGTGACACCCTGCGGCTGGAGGCGGCGATGCACCTCTACGGCAACGAGATGGACGCGGCCACCACGCCGCTGGAGGCGGGCCTCGGGTGGCTGGTGCACCTGGAGATGCCGGCGGACTTCATCGGTCGCGCCGCCCTGGAGCGCCAGACCAGCGAGGGGGTGGGCCGCAAGCTGGTGGGTCTGAAACTGCAGGGCCGCACCATCGCCCGTCACGGCTACCCGGTGCTGCAGGACGGCGTGGCGGTGGGCGAGGTCACCAGCGGCACCTGGTCCCCCACCCTGGGGGAGGCGGTGGCCCTGGCCTACGTGCCCGCGGCGGCGGCCAAGCCCGGCACCGCGCTGGCGGTGGAGATCCGCGGCCGGGCCGAGCCGGCGGTGGTGGTGCGGCGGCCCTTCTACCGGCGCGGCTGAGGACGGAGGACTGAGCAGGTCCGGGCTGCGGGCGCCCTGTGGGAAACTCGCGGATTGATGTGTTCTTGACCCATGCGCAGCCACGGGTGCGGCGACCTGCGCAACGACGCCATCGGTGAGGGCGCTCAGCTGTGCGGCTGGGTCGACCGACGCCGTGACCACGGCGGCGTGATCTTCATCGACCTGCGCGACCGCAGCGGCACCGTGCAGATCACGGTGGATCCGGATCTGGCCCCCGCCGCCTTCGCCGTGGCCGAGAGGCTGCGCAACGAGACCGTGCTGCGGGTGGAGGGCAAGGTGCGGGCCCGTCCGGCCGCGTCCCTCAACGAACGCCTGGCCACCGGTGCGATCGAGGTGCTGGCCTCCGGCATCACGGTGCTCAACGAAGTGCGCGGCAACCTCCCCTTCCCGGTGTCGGTCCACGACGAGGAGAACACCCGCGAGGAACTGCGGCTGCGCCACCGCTATCTCGACCTGCGCCGTGAGCGCATGGCGCGCAACCTGCGGCTGCGCCACGCCACCGTGCGGGCCGCCCGCGGCTTCCTGGAGGGCGAGGGCTTCATCGAGGTGGAAACCCCGGTGCTCACCCGCTCCACCCCCGAGGGAGCCCGCGACTACCTGGTGCCCAGCCGGGTCTGCGGCGGGGAATGGTTCGCCCTGCCCCAGTCCCCCCAGCTGTTCAAGCAGCTGCTGATGGTGGGCGGCCTGGAGCGCTATTACCAACTGGCCCGCTGCTTCCGCGACGAGGACCTGCGGGCCGACCGCCAGCCGGAGTTCACCCAGCTGGACATGGAGATGAGCTTCATGGACCAGGAGCAGATCCTGGCGCTCAACGAGGGCCTGATCGCCGCCATCTGGAAGCAGGTGAAAGGAATCGAGCTGCCCCGCCCCTTCCCCCGCCTCACCTGGCACGAGGCGATGGCCCGCTACGGCACCGACCGGCCTGACACCCGTTACGGCATGGAGCTCACCGACGTGAGCGATCTGGTGGCCAGCATGGGCTTCAAGGTGTTCTCCGGGGCGGTGGCGGCCGGTGGATCGGTGAAATGCATCGCCGTGGCCGGCGGCAATGAGGCCGTCAGCAATGTGCGCATCAAGCCGGGCGGTGATGTGTTCAGCGAGGCCCAGAAGGCGGGGGCCGGCGGCCTGGCCTTCATCCGGGTGCGGGCCGGCGGTGAGATCGACACGATCGGCGCCATCAAGGACAACCTCACCGCCGAGACCAAGGCGGAACTGCTGCAGCGCACCGGCGCCAGCGAAGGCACCCTGCTGCTGTTCGGTGCCGGTGACACCGCCACCGTCCACAAGGCCCTCGACCGGGTGCGGCAGTACCTGGCCCGCGAACTCGGCCTGGTGCCGGCCGACCGGGACAACGACCAGTGGAACTTCCTCTGGGTGGTCGACTTCCCGATGTTCGAGTTCAACGCCGGCGAGAACCGGCTCGAAGCCCTCCACCACCCCTTCTGCGCCCCCAACCCGGGGGATCTGGGCAGCGATCCCGGCCAGTGGGCCACCACCCTGCCCACGGCCCGTGCCCAGGCCTACGACCTGGTGCTCAACGGTCTGGAGCTGGGCGGTGGTTCCCTGCGCATCCACGATTCCGCCCTGCAGCGCCAGGTGCTGCAGACCATCGACCTGCCCCTGGAGGAGGCCGAGCGCCAGTTCGGCTTCCTGATGGAGGCCCTCGACATGGGCGCCCCGCCCCACGGCGGCATCGCCTTCGGCATGGACCGGCTGGTGATGCTGCTTGCTGGTGAGGAGTCGATCCGCGACACGATCGCCTTCCCGAAGACCCAGCAGGCCCGCTGCCTGATGACCCAGGCCCCGGCCGACGTGGCGCCGAAGCAGCTGGAGGAGCTGCATGTGGCCAGCACCTGGGTGGAGGAGGAGCGCTAGGCGCCTCCGGGCCAGGCCGAAGCGATCACGGCAAGACGAAACGAACGGCTCAAACCTCAGTAGCTTCGCTGTAACACCCCATCCCTCCCGCAGCCCCGCCATGACCGCCACCGCCCCTGCCATCAACATCGGCCTCTCCCTGGAGCATCGGCAGGAGATCGCCTCAGGCCTCGGTCGCGTGCTGGCCGACAGCACCGTGCTCTACGCCAAGACCCACGGCTTCCACTGGAACGTCACCGGGCCGATGTTCAACGCGCTGCACCTGATGTTCATGGAGCAGTACACGGAGCTCTGGACCGCCCTTGACCTGATCGCCGAGCGGATCCGGGCCCTCGGGTTGCCGGCCCCCTACGGCGCCTCGATCTACGCCGGTCTCTCCTCGATCCCGGAGGCCCAGGGGTTTCCCGACGCCCTTTCCATGGTGCGCGAGCTGGTGGAGGGCCATGAGGCCGTGGCCCGCACGATCCGCTCGGTGTTCACCCTGGCCGATGAGGCCAACGACCAGCCCACCGCCGACCTGCTCACCCAGCGACTGCAGCTGCACGAGAAGAACGCCTGGATGCTGCGGAGCGTCCTGGAGGGCTGAGCCGGCGCCTCGGCGCAGCGGCCCGCGCCCTTCGGCGCACTGGAAACGGTCGGTAGATTGGGGGATCAGCGCTGCCCCCGATGACCGCACCGTCCGCCACGCGGGGCCATGCCGCGAAGTTTGTCTTTGTCACTGGCGGGGTGGTCTCCAGCATCGGCAAGGGCATCGTGGCGGCCAGCCTTGGGCGGCTGCTCAAATCGCGCGGGTACAGCGTCTCGATCCTGAAGCTGGATCCCTACCTGAACGTGGATCCGGGCACCATGAGCCCCTACCAGCACGGTGAGGTGTTCGTCACCGAGGACGGCGCCGAGACCGACCTGGATCTGGGTCACTACGAGCGTTTCACCGACACGGCCATGTCACGCCTCAACAGCGTGACCACCGGCTCGATCTACCAGGCGGTGATCAACAAGGAGCGCCGCGGCGACTACAACGGTGGCACCGTCCAGGTGATCCCCCACATCACCGGCGAAATCCGCGAGCGCATCCACCGGGTGGCGGCCAACAGCGGCGCCGACGTGGTGATCACGGAGATCGGCGGCACCGTGGGCGACATCGAATCACTGCCGTTCCTGGAGGCGATCCGCGAGTTCCGTGGCGATGTCGGCCGCCAGGATCTGGCCTATGTCCATGTCACCCTCCTGCCGTTCATCGGCACTTCCGGCGAACTCAAGACCAAGCCCACCCAGCACTCGGTGAAGGAGCTGCGCTCGATCGGCATCCAGCCCGACGTGCTCGTCTGCCGCAGCGACCGGCCCATCAGCACCGACCTCAAGGCCAAGATCGGCGGCTTCTGCGGCGTGCCGGCCAGCGCCGTGATCCAGGCCCTCGATGCCGACAGCATCTACGCGGTGCCCCTGGCGATGGAGAGCGAGGGCCTCTGCCGCCAGGTGCTCGACGTCCTCTCCCTGGTCGACCACGACAGCGACATGGCGCGCTGGGCCGATCTGGTCGAGAAGCTGCGCCACCCGGGGCCCGCCGTCAAGGTGGCCCTGGTGGGCAAGTACGTGCAGCTCAACGACGCCTACCTCTCAGTGGTTGAAGCGTTACGCCACGCCTGCCTGGAGCGGGACGCCTCCCTCGATCTCCACTGGGTCTGCGCCGAGCAGATCGAGAGCCAGGGCGCCGACGCCCTGCTGCGGGGCATGGATGCGGTGGTGGTACCCGGCGGCTTCGGCCACCGCGGTGTCGACGGCAAGGTGGCGGCGATCCGCTGGGCCCGGGAGCAGCGGGTGCCCTTCCTGGGGCTCTGCCTCGGCATGCAGTGCGCCGTGATCGAGTGGGCCCTCAACCAGGCGGGCCTGGAAGGGGCCACCAGCGCCGAGCTCGACCGCGCCACGCCCCACCCCGTGATCCACCTGCTGCCCGAACAGCAGGACGTGGTGGACCTGGGCGGCACCATGCGGCTGGGTGTCTACCCGTGCCGGCTGACGGCGGGCACCATGGCCCAGCGCCTCTACGGCGAGGAGGTGGTCTACGAGCGCCACCGCCACCGCTACGAGTTCAACAACGCCTACCGCTCCCTGTTCCTGGAATCGGGCTACGAGATCAGCGGCACCTCCCCGGATGGCCGCCTGGTGGAGCTGATCGAACTGAAGGATCACCCCTTCTTCACCGCCTGCCAGTACCACCCGGAATTCCTCTCCCGTCCCGGCAAGCCCCATCCCCTGTTCCGGGGTCTGATCGAGGCGGCCCAGCAACGGCTGCCCGGCTCCCCCAGCGAGGCCGTGGACCGTGTCGCCAGCCCCATCTACGGCTGACGCTCTCGCGGTGGTGGAAACCTTCCACTCCCTGCAGGGGGAGGGGCTCCACGCCGGCCGCAGCGCCTTCTTCATCCGCCTGGCGGGCTGCGACGTGGGCTGCCCCTGGTGCGACACCAAGCACTCCTGGCCGGCGGAGGCCCATCCGCGGCGCCCCCTGGCCGACCTGGCGGCCGAGGCCAGCGCCGCCGCCGCCGCCGGTGCCGCCTTCGTGGTGATCACTGGCGGCGAGCCCCTGCAGCAACCCCTCGACGTCCTGTGCACCGCCCTGGCGTCGGCGGGCCTGCTGCTGCACCTGGAAACCAGTGGCGTGGGCGAGCTCAGCGGCCGCTTCGACTGGATCACCCTCTCGCCCAAGCCCCACCAGCCCCCGGCCGCCGAACTCCTGGCCCGCTGCGACGAGCTCAAGGTGGTGGTGACTTCTGCGGCCGACCTGTCCTTCGCCGAAGCCATGGCCGCCGAGGCGGGCCGTCTGCGCGCGCCCACCGGCCCCGGCCCCGTGCTTCTGCTTCAGCCCGTCTGGAACGAGCCGGCCGCCCAGGAGCTGGCGGTGGCCTACGTGCGCCGCAGCCCCGCCTGGCGGCTCAGCCTGCAGAGCCACAAGTGGCTGGGGGTGCGCTGAAGCCTCAGAGGGCCTGGGCCGGCTGCTGCACCTTCTCGGCCTTCCAGAGCCGCCAGCGCAGCTGCAGATCCTTGGGCGTGTACACAACGATCGGCCGACTGGCGTCGTAGGGCACCACGAAGGGTTTGCTGCCCATGGGCACGAACACCGTGCGTTTCGCCTGGCCGGGGGGGCAGGCCATGCGGGTCGATACCGTCGGGCCCACATCGCTCACGGTGTAGACGCTGACACCCAGCCCCTTCAGCTTGTTGGCACGGAAGCGGCCGCGGAAGGCCTGCTGGTTGCAATCCACCTCCATCTCCCGGCCGGGGATCAGCTGCACCCGCCAGTCGCTCGGGTGGGGGGAGAGGCGAGGATCGGTGCCGGGGGGCAGCACACCGGGCAGCTGGATGACCCAGCGGGTCTGGCCGGCGGCGGCAGCGGGGTAGGGCTTGAGATCCAGCCGGGGAATGGCCAGGGCCGGAGCCCCCAGTCCCGCGAGCAGGGACGGCAGGGTGACGATGACGCTGGCGCGGCGCAGGGCGTGGGCCATGGGGATCCTCATCTGATCACGATGGCATCCTCCGGCCCCTGCGGCCGCTTCCACAATGGGGACACCCTGTTCCCGCCAGCCCCATCACGCCCCCCCCACCCACGCGCCTCGCCATCGCCCTGCTCTCCGGCGGGCTGGATTCGGCCACCGCCGCCGCCCTGGCGATCGAGGCGGGTCACCGGGTGATCGGCCTGTCGTTTGATTACGGCCAGCGCCACCGGCGCGAGCTGACCGCCGCCGCCACCGTGGCCGGCGCCCTGGCGCTGGAGGAGCACCACGTGATCGCCGTGAACCTGGCGGCCTGGGGGGGCTCGGCCCTCACCGATCCGGCCATCCCCGTTCCTGAAGAAGGGGTGCGCGAGGGGGTGATCCCCAGCACCTACGTGCCCGGCCGCAACACGGTCTTCATCGCCCTGGGGCTGAGCCTGGCCGAAGCCCGCGGTGCCGGCAGCCTGGTGCTGGGGGTCAACGCGGTGGATTACTCCGGCTATCCCGACTGCCGCCCCGACTACCTGGCCGCCTTCCAGACCCTGGCCGACCTGGCCACGAAGGCGGGGCGCCAGGGCCAGGGAGCTCGCCTGTGGGCCCCCCTGGTGGCTTGGGACAAGGCCACCATCGTGCGCGAAGCGCTGCGGCTGGGGGTGCCGATCGCGGCCACCTGGAGCTGTTACAGCGGCGAGGATCTCCCCTGCGGCCGCTGCGACAGCTGCCGCATCCGCGATGCCGCCCTGGTCGCCGCCGGCCGGCCCGACCTGACCAGCGCCGCCGTCCGGGCCGGAGCCGCCATCCGCGCCGGAGCCGACTGTTGAAACAGGCGCCACTCCCCTGGCTGGAGCCCCGGTCCCTGGCCCGGGTGCTGGCGGCGCGCTTCGGCCAGGACGGGCTGGTGCTGCTCGATGGCGACAGCAGCCCCCTCGGCCGCCGCGGCGTGCTTGGGGTGGATCCGGTGGTCCGCGTGAGCTGCCGTGGCCTGCCGGGCACCCCAGGGGCGGACGACCCCTTCGCCGTCCTGGCGGATCTGGAGCGCCAGGGCGGGCCGTGGCTGGGCTGGCTCGCCTACGAGGCCGGGGCCTGGGTGGAGCCCGCCAAGCACTGGCAGGGCTCCGACATGGCCACCCTGTGGGCGGCCCGCCACGACCCCCTGATCCATTTCGATCGGGGCGAGCAGCGGCTCTGGCTCGAGGGCGACGACCCTGCCCGCCTCTCGGCCATGGTCCGGCTGCTGGCGGACCCGGCAACGGCCACGGCGGTGGCCGCAGAGGTGGCCGCGAGCGGGGAGCGCCCGGCTGATGGGGCCGCCGTCGCCCGGGATGCCTGGCACTGGCACACCTCCCCGGAGGCGTTCGCCGCTCAGGTGCGGATCCTGCGGGAGTGGATCGCCGCCGGTGATCTGTTCCAGGCCAACCTCACCGCCTGCTGCGAGAGCCTGCGGCCGCAGCGGCCCGACCCCCTGGCGCTCTACCACCGCCTGGTCCGGCATGGTCCGGCCCCGTTCGCCGGCCTGGCGATCGCCGGGGAGGAGGCGGTGATCTCGGCCTCCCCCGAGCGTTTCCTGCGCCTGCACCCCGATGGGCGGGTGGAGACACGGCCGATCAAGGGCACCCGGCCGCGCCACCGCGATCCCGACGCCGATGCCGCCAGTGCCGCCGCCCTGATCTGCGACCCCAAGGACCGGGCCGAGAACGTGATGATCGTCGACCTGCTGCGCAACGACCTGGGCCGGGTCTGCCTGCCGGGGTCGGTGCATGTCCCGCAGCTGCTGGGGCTGGAGAGTTACGCCCATGTGCACCACCTCACCTCCGTGGTGATGGGCCAGCTCGCCGGCGGCCGCGGCCTGGTCGACCTGCTGCGGGCCTGCTGGCCGGGGGGCTCGATCACGGGGGCCCCCAAGGTGCGCGCCTGCCGGCGCCTCAACCAGCTCGAGCCGGTGCCGCGGGGGCCCTATTGCGGCTCCCTGTTCCACCTCGGCGCCGATGGCGGTTTCGACAGCAGCATCCTCATCCGAACCCTGCTGCAGAAGGGTCGCCGCCTGCGTCTTCACGCCGGTGGCGGCATCGTCGCCGACTCCGATCCGGCGGGGGAGGCCCGGGAGATGGGCTGGAAGATCGAACCCCTGCTGGAGGCCCTGGCATGAGCGGCGGCGGCGATACCGGCCCGGGGCCCGGGTCCATCGCCTGGATCGACGCGCCAGCGCCGCAAGGAACCTGGGGCGACCCGGACCAGCTCAGCCTGCCCCTGAACGATCGGGGCCTGCTGCTGGGCGATGGCCTGTTCGAGACGGTGCTGGTTCAGGCGGGGCGCCCCCGGCTGCTGGCGGAGCACCTGGAGCGCTGGCAGGCCGCCGCCGCCAGCCTGGGCATGGCCCCACCCCCCGGCGCCGATCGGGTGCTGCCGCTGCTGGCGGACGCCGTGGCCCGCAGTGGCCTCAGCGGCGACGGCGCCCTGCGGCTCAACTGGAGCCGGGGCAGTGGCGGCGGGCGGGGCCTTGGCCTGCCGGGGCCGGGCGAACCCCAGGGGCGGCCGCGCTTCTGGCTGCAGCTGAGCCCCTGGAGGCGCCCCAGCACGCCGGTGGCGGTGATCGTCAGCCGCCTGGAGCGGCGCAACCCCGACAGCCTGGTCAGTCGCTGCAAGACCTTCGCCTACGCCGGGGCCATCCAGGCCCTGCGCGAGGCCCGGGCCACCGGCGCCGACGATGCCCTGCTGCTGGGAGGCGGCGGTCACCTCTGCTGCGGCACCAGCGCCAACCTGTTCGTGCACCTCAAGGGTGAGTGGCTCACCCCACCCCTGGCCAGCGGCTGCCTGCCGGGGGTGATGCGGGGCCGTGGGCTGGCCCTGGGGCTGGTGCGGGAGGGCGCCTTCGGCGTCGCCGACCTGCTCGCCAGCGAGGGGGCCCTGCTGATCAACAGCCTGGGCCTCCGGCCGATTCGCCGCTGCGAGGGCCGTGATCTGCCCCTGCCGAGCGGGGCCGAGAGGCTGTGGAAGCAGCTGCTGGCGTCGGCTTAGGTTGGCCCCAGACTCGATCGATCAACTTGTCTGACGCTGTGGGGGGCCTGGGGTCCCGGAAGCACCTGGCAGGACTCCTGGCCTGTCTGGGCCTGGCCCTGGCCGGGTGCGGCGCCACGTCCAAGGAAGTGGCGATTCAGAACGCCAAGCCGGGCGACCTGCTCGTGGAGGTGGACGGCAGCCGGGTGGAGCTCGTCAGAGCCTTCACGCCAGGCATTGCCAACGGGCTTCACAAGGGTGTCGTGAAGATCACCACAGATGCCGGAGATGGCAAGGGGCAGATGTATGAAATCACGGCGATCTGCAGCGTCAAGGGAGAGCCGGGCTGGCAAACCTATGACAACATCTTCGGAGATCCAATCAGCGATCTCAACGCGAAAAGAACATTCCCAGTCAAGAATCGCTGGCAGTACCTGTTCCATTTTGACGGTCGCACGGAAAAGATCGGAACGCTTGAACCCCGTGGCTGGGTGTCACGACTGAAGGATAATTTGTGCAGGAAAGGCGATTTCGACGACACCTGATCACCCTGTCGACCAAGCTGTCGAAAGCCGTGGCGTCGGCTTGATAATGATTCCTGCTTCGATCCGATCAAGCGGGCTCCATTCCGCCAGTATCCGGTAACAACAGACACTTTCGAGCCGCAGGCCTTCCTTTTGGATGGAAAGGAAATTGCGCCTCGCTCTCTCGATGCCAAAAACACTCTTCTCCGTCGATCTCACCAAGCCGATGGATCAGCAGGACATGCCCGGTCACAACCGCTGGCATCCCGAGATCCCGGCCGTGGCCTCGGTGAATCCTGGTGACGTGTTCCGGATCGAATGCAAGGACTGGACCGATGGCCAGATCAAGAACAACGACGACCCCAAGGACATTGAAGATGTCAATCTGGAGGTCGTCCATGTCCTGAGTGGACCGATCTGGGTCAATGGCGCCCAACCCGGCGACATCCTGGTGGTTGACATTCTCGATGTCGGCGCCCTGCAGGGCGATGAATGGGGATTCACGGGCATCTTCGCCAAGGAGAACGGCGGTGGCTTCCTCACCGATCACTACCCCAAGGCCGCCAAAGCCATCTGGGATCTGGAGGGCATTTACACCTCCTCCCGCCACATTCCCGGTGTGCGCTTCGCCGGCATCACCCACCCGGGCCTGATCGGCTGCGCCCCTTCCCAGGAACTGCTGAATGAGTGGAACCGTCGTGAGACGGAACTGGTGAAGACCGCCCCCGACCGCCGCACCTACGGTGCCGGCCTCTCCGGCAGCGAGCCGGTGCTGGCGGCCCTGCCCAACCCCAACAGCGCCATCCTTGGCACCCTCCCCTCCAGCGAGTTCGAGCGGGTGGCCAACGAAGCCGCCCGTACCGTTCCGCCCCGGGAGCATGGTGGCAACTGCGACATCAAGAACCTCACCAAGGGCACGCGGATCTACTTCCCCGTCTATGTCGAAGGCGCCAAGCTCTCGATGGGTGACATCCACTTCTCCCAGGGGGATGGGGAGATCTCCTTCTGTGGTGCCATCGAGATGTCCGGTTACCTCGATCTCCATGTGGAGATCATCAAAGGTGGCATGGCCAAGTACGGGATGGTCAACCCGATGTTCAAGACCAGCCCGGTGGAACCCCACTACAGCGACTACCTGGTGTTCGAAGGCATCTCCGTCGATGAGTTCGAAGGCAAGCAGTACTACATGGATGTGCACATCGCCTACCGGCGTGCCTGCCTCAATGCCATCGAGTACCTCAAGAAGTTCGGCTACACCGGCGAGCAGGCTTACCTGCTGCTGAGCTGTGCGCCGGTGGAAGGCAGGATCAGCGGCATCGTTGACATTCCCAACGCCTGTTGCACCCTGGCCATCCCCACCTCGATCTTCGATCAGGACATTCTCCCCTGCTGATCAGACAGTGGAATGCGGGGGCCTGAGCGTCAGGCCCCTTTTCTTTTGTGCCACCGTTCTACGTCCGTTTCTCTCTGCGATTGCACCATGCCTGTCTACGAATACAGCTGCAGCAATGGCTGCGATAACTACGAAGTCTGGCGCAGTATTGATGAGCGCCAGAAGGAAACCAACTGCCCGACCTGCACGGCGGAAGGCGTCCGCGTCTTCACTCCTGTGATGTCGCTCAGCGGTCCGCTGAGGCTGAAGCAGGAACAGTCCGGCCCGCGTCTTGTGCGCAAGGAAACAAAAGAGCCAGCTGGTAAGCAGCGGCTCAAGGAGAGCGGCACCCGTCCCTGGATGCTGAATCGGGGCTGCTGAGCGACTAGCGTCGCCAGCGATCTGTGCTGACGAACGGAAACTCCCAGACCCTGCCACCGCAGCGGTGGTCCTGGCCTGGGAGTTTTGACTGAGATGCTGGCTTCAGACCGTGAGGAATTCCTTGATCACGTCGTCGGACAGCTGATCGGTCTGGCCACTGGAGACGATGCCGCCGCGCTGCATGGCGTAATAGAAATCGGACTGGCGCACGAAGTGGAGATGCTGTTCGACCAGCAATACGCTGATACCTGTTTCCTTCATGATCCGCTGCACGGCGTGCTCGATGTCGAGGATGATCGAGGGCTGAATGCCTTCGGTGGGTTCATCCAGGAGCAGCAACTTGGGCTTGCCCAGCAGGGCGCGGGCGATGGCCAGCTGTTGTTGCTGACCGCCACTGAGGTCACCCCCCTTGCGCTTGAGAAACTTTTCGAGGATCGGGAACAGATCGAAAATCAGCGGATCGATGTGGCGGTTCTTTTCCAGACCCCCGGGGAGGGCTTCCATGCCGAGCAGCAGATTCTCCTTGACCGTCACCTGGGGAATGATGTCCCGGCCCTGGGAGACATAGCCGATCCCGGCACGGGCGCGCCTGTAGGGCGGCTGGGTCGTGAGCTGACCATCCTGGTAGTTGATCGTCCCCGACCGCTGCTGCAACAGGCCGATGACTGTCTTGAGGAAGGTGGTCTTGCCGACGCCGTTCCGGCCGATCAGGCAGACCATCTTGCCTTCGTGGATGGTCAGGTCAACGTTGCGGAGAATGTGGCTTTCTCCGTAATAGACATTCAGGTCGGAGACCTGGAGCAGGGGTTGGGCGCTGGTGGTGGACATGGGGTCGGTGGGTGATGGTCGGAAAGCGATTACTGTTCGGGCGGCCCCAGGTAGACCTCGATCACCCGCGGGTCGGATTTGACCTTCTCCAGCGGCCCTTCGGTGAGCACCTGTCCCTGGTGCAGGACGGTGACGTCAAAACCCAGGTCGCGGATGAACTCCATGTCGTGCTCTATCACCACCACGGTGTGGTCGCCGGCCAGGGACTTGATCAGCTCTGCGGTGCGCAGGGTTTCCTCGTCGGTGAGACCAGCGACAGGTTCATCCAGCAGCAGCACCTCGGGGGCCTGGGCCACGAGTGAGGCGATCGCCAACCATTGCTTCTGCCCGTGGGAGAGCGAGCCGGCCTTGACGGTCGCAAACGGGGTCAGACCGACGTAATTCATGATCCGATGCACCTCATCCTTCGAGGATTGGGGCAGGCCGGAGCCCAGCAGGCTGAAGGCGTTCTTTTCAGGTGAGGCAGACAGTTCCAGGTTGCGCAACACCGTGAGATTCTCAAACACCCGGGGGGTCTGAAACTTGCGACCGATGCCATCTCGGGAGATCTGTTGCTCGGAGACGCCGAGCAGCGACTTCCCCTTGAACGTCACCGTCCCCTTCGTGGGCCGCACTTTGCCTGTGATCACATCCAGAAAGGTGGTCTTGCCAGCACCGTTGGGGCCGATGATGGACTTCAATTCACCCTTGTAGAGCTTCAGGCTGAGGTCGGTGAGGGCATAAAAGCCGTCGAAACTCACGCTGACGTCATTGAGCTCGAGTAGAGGTTCTGACATGGACATCGGAAGGGTGCGAAATCGAAAAAGCAGTCACAGCAGACAAACCAGGACCGGTTCCCTGGTGGGCTAATCCACCGGAATGGCCTCCTTGTCCAGCTGGGGATAGGTCTTTGCTTTCTTGGCGATGCCAAAGGCGGCCAGAAAGGTGCGGAACCCACCCTTGGTGATCCAGCCATAAATGCCATCGGGCATCAGAACAACCACGAAGATGAACAGGGCCCCCTGCACAAACAGCCAGGCCTCAGGCAGCGCTTCACTCACCAGGCTGCGCAGGTAGTTCACCAGCGTGGCGCCGATGATCGGACCCACCAACGTTCCCCGACCACCCACGGCCACCCAGATCACCATCTCGATCGAGAAGGAGATCGACATGTACTGGGGCGACACGATGCCGGATTGGACCGTGTAGAGGGCCCCGGAGATGCCACAGAGGGCCCCAGCCACCAGAAAAACGATCGTCTTGAAGGGCACGGGGTTGAAACCCGCGAAGCGCAGGCGGCTTTCATCGTCACGGATGGCGATCAGGGCATCACCGAAGCGGCCGCTGGTGAAATAACGACAGACCAGGAACGCCAGAGGCAGAAGAACCACCGTGAGGCGATAGAACCAGACCTGCATGTCGGGAGAACCCACCAACTGGCCGAACAGTTCGGTGGTGCTGGTCTTGAGGCCGTTGGTGCCGTCAAAGAGTTTCTGCTGGCCGTTGAAGAAGTGGAAGAAGACCATCAACGCCGCCTGGGTGATGATCGAGAAGTACACCCCCTTGATTCGGTTTCTGAAGATCAACCAACCCACCACACCAGCCACCGCCGCAGGAATCACCCAGAGGGCCATCAGGGCGAACACCGGCGACCAGAAGGGTTGCCAGAAGAAGGGAAGCTGATCAACGCCGTAGTTCTCGAAGAACTTGGGGATGCCGTTGCCGCCCGCCAGGCTCTTGGTGTTGAGCATCAGGTTCATGGCTACCGCATAGCCCCCCAGGGCAAAGAAGATGCCCTGCCCCAGGCTCAACAGACCGGTGTACCCCCAGATCAGGTCGATCGCCAGAGCCGTGATCGACAGCGCGAAGTAGCGGCCGAAGAGGTTGAGGCGGAAATCGTCGAGCGCCGCCGGAAGAATGAACAGGGCGATCGCCAGGAGAATCCAGGGGACGAGTCGTTGGAAGAGTTTCACAGGTAGGGCCTCCTGGTGGGGAGATGGAACGGAAATCTGCAGAGCGTGGGCGGGTTCGGGTCAGGCATCGACCGAGCGACCCTTCTGGGGGAACATGCCGTTGGGGCGGAACTGCAGGAAGACAATGATGAAGATGAACACCAGCACCAGCGACATGCTGGTGGTGGCGAAGAACTCAATCACTCCTTTCGCCGCCAGGGGCATGTCCGGGAAGATGGTCAGCAGGGTGCCCGAACCGATCACCGACTGGATGATGCCCAGCAGCAGCGAGGCCAACACCGTGCCCAGCAGATTGCCCACACCACCGAGAACGATGACCATGAAGCAGGACACGATGTAGGCGGCGCCCAGGTTCGGTCCCACCGAGCCCAGCAGGGTGATGGCACAGCCAGCCACACCGGCCAGCCCGGATCCAATCCCGAAGGTGATGCTGTCGACGCGATCGGTGGGAATACCGAGGCAATTGCTCATCTGGCGGTTCTGGGTCACGGCGCGGATTCGCAGCCCCCAGACACTCTTGTTGAGAAACCAATACGTGGCCAGCAGCAGCAGGGCCGAGAGCAAAATGATGAAGATGCGCAGACCCGGCAGCTCAATGGTGCCGATCATCCCCCAGCTTCCCTGCAGCCACTTGGGCGCTGTGACGTCAATGTTGCGGGGGCCGAACCAGGCCTTGGAGAGGGGCCGAATCTGGTCGAACAGGTTGACGGCGACCAGGCCAATGCCGATGGCGATCGCCCAGCCGAGTCCGTTGAGATAGGTGAAGAAGGGCTTCTCGGAGAACTTGGCCCCGAGTAGCTTTGAAAGAAGGAAACCAACCACAACGCCGACAATGATGCCCAGCATCATGGCGGTTGACACACTACGAATCAGCTGGATGAGAATCAGGCTGACGCCCCAGGTGGCAAGCAGTGTTTCCAGAGGGCGGCCATAGAGCTGCCGGATCAACGTTCTCTCCAACAGCACTCCAATGAGCGCCGTCACGATGAAGGCGAGAACCAGAGAGATCGGGAAATACAGTTCGAAGATCACACCACCCATGGGCTTGAAGGCCGACTGCACCACGTAGGTGACATAGGCCCCGAGCATCATGAACTCGCCGTGGGCGAGATTGATGACGCCCATCAACCCGAAGACGATCGCCAGGCCCGTGGCTGCAAGCAGCAGGACCGACCCGATGCTCAGGCCATCGAGTATCTGAGAAAAGAAAAGTTCCAACGGAATGAGTGTTGAACGTTAGATCGAGCGTCGCCTGGGCGGCGCTCGATCGGGTCGAACGTGGTGGTGTGTTGAACCGGAAAGGGGTGGCTCCCGGAGGAACCACCTGTCTTTCATGGACGCACGGACTGGGCCGTGATCACATCTTGAACTTGCCGGCGTCAGGACGATCCTGGGTCCAGTCGCAGGTGAAGCCCTTGGTCTCAGGAACGAACTGGTTCCAGGGAATCGGGGGGATGGCCTTGACGCTGTCGTACAGGATCTTGAACTGGCCGCTGTTCTCGGCTTCGCCGATGAGCACCCGCTCGGAGGTGTGGTGGTTGGGGAACATCTTGATTTCGCCCTGGGGAGCGGCGAAGGTGATCCCGATCATGTCCGTACGGACTTTGTCGAGATCCTCAAAGGTGCCGGCCTTCTCGACGGCGTTCTTCCAGAGGTAGACCATGTTGTAGGCGGATTCCGCCGGGTCACCGGTGACCCGATCAGCGCCATACATGGCCTGGAAGTCTGCGGTGAACTTCTTGGAAGCCGGAGTGTCCAGGCTCATGAAGAAGTTCCAGGCGGCATAGGTACCGGTGGTGTACTCAGGACCGATCTGACGAATCTCCTCTTCCGCGATGGAGAAGGACATGATCGGGTACTTGGCCGGGTCAATGCCCGAGGCCTTGAACTGTTTGAAGAGGGCGACGTTGGAGTCACCGTTCAGGGTGTTGATGATGATCCCGCCATCCGGGAAGGCCTTCTTGATCTTGGCGATGATCGGGGCCACCTCGGTGTTGCCGAGAGGGATGTAGTCTTCGCCGACAGTTTCACCACCCAGAGCCTTCATCTGCTCCTTGATGATGGTGTTGGCCGTACGTGGGTACACGTAGTCAGAGCCAACCAGGTACACCTTCTTGCCGAGCTTGTCGGAGAACTTGTCCATCAGCCACTGAACGGCAGGCTCGGCCTGCTGGTTCGGAACGGCGCCGGTGTAGAAGATGTTCCTGGAGCACTCCTGCCCCTCGTACTGGATCGGGTAGAAGAGCATGTGGTTCTTCGACTCGAAGACCGGCAGCATCGCTTTGCGGCTGGCGGAGGTCCAGCCGCCGAAGACCACGGCAACCTTGTCGGAGTCGATCAGCTTCTGGGCTTTCTCGGCGAAGGTGGGCCAGTCGGAGGCACCATCTTCGGCAACAGCGACGATCTTGTAAGACTTACCGCCGACTTTGACGCCGCCGGCGTCATTGATTTCCTTGATCGCCATTTCTTCGACTTCTTTCAAAGTCGTTTCGGAAATGGCCATGGTGCCGCTGAGCGAATGAAGGATGCCAACCTTCACTTCACCGTCGAAATTGCCGCCGGACCCGGACTCGCCCCCGCAGGAGACGAGGGTTACGCTCACGGCAGATGCGGCGATTGCAGCTGCCAGTCGCCTTGAAAGATGCAGAGACATTGAAGCCTGTTCAAGATGAATTGTAGTCGCCGTAACCGACGGCAGAATGAAAGGTAAGGAAGGACGTGGTTACTCCCGGTATCCAATGAGACAGAAAGCGACCGAGGGCTTGCTGCGGTGAGGATTTGCACGTGCCTTAGCTGTCGATATGTTGCATTACCTACGGTTTTGGTGATGAACGGGTGACAGGCGAATATGCAGTGGCTTCAGGGCTCAGGCGGCTGCGGGCTCCGGCAGCTGCCGCAGCAGGAAGCTCTCGACCCGATCCAGGCCTTCACCGCTGCGCAGATTCGTGAAGCACCAGGGGCGACCGCCGCGCATGCGGTCGGTGTCGGCTTCCATCACCGTCAGGCTGGCCCCCACCATGGGTGCCAGGTCGATCTTGTTGATCACCAGCAGATCGGAGCGGGTGATGCCCGGCCCTCCCTTGCGGGGGATCTTGTCGCCGGCGGCCACGTCGATCACGTAGATGCAGAGATCCACCAGTTCCGGACTGAAGCTGGCCGCCAGGTTGTCGCCGCCGCTCTCCACCAGCACCAGGTCCAGGTCGGGGAAGGCCTCCTCCAGTTCCTGCACCGCCGCCCGGTTGATCGAGCAGTCCTCACGGATGGCGGTGTGGGGACAGCCTCCGGTCTCGACTCCGCGGATGCGCTCGGGGGCCAGGGAGCCGGCTCTGGTGAGGAACTGGGCATCCTCCTGGGTGTAGATGTCGTTGGTGACGACCGCGAGCTGCAGCCGTTCCCGCAGCCGGCGGCAGAGGGCATCCACCAGGGCCGTTTTTCCCGAACCCACCGGCCCCGCGACCCCGACCCGCAGTTTGCTGCCCATCGCCCGATTTCAGGATGGGTGCCATCCTGACGCCAGCGCCGATGGCCGCGGTGAGTGATGAACCGATCCCCAGGTTGATTCGCCGCTTCGAGCGTCTGGATGGGCGACTCGTCGCGACCGTCACCGGGACGGGGGTGGTGGTCTGCCTCGGATTCATCGAGTTACTGCGCAGTCCCCTGCAGCAGCTCTCCAGGGTCACGGTCGAACTGCTGGCGGTGCGGGCCCTGCTGTTCCTGGGGCCGCTGCTGGTCAGCCTGCTGCTGTTGCTGAGGGATGGACCGCAGCTGCTCGGCGAACGCCGGTCCCCCGGCACCTGGGGGCCCGAGCTGCTGGCCAGCGGCCTGCTCAGCGTCGTGCTGCTGCTCTATTTCATGGCGGCGGTGATCATCACCGCCAGCCTCACCCTCAACCAGGGCGACGTGGTGGCGGAGGTGGCCTTTCTGATCGGCCAGCTGGAGCCGGCCCGTTTCGCCGCCGCCCTGGCCAGGGCGGCTGTTTACGGCGCGATCACCGCCGCCATCTGTCTGCAGCAGGCGCGGCGCGCCTCCGCTGGCCCGATGGCGATGGCCTCCCGGATGTCACGGTCGTTCCTGCTGGGCCTGGGGTTGCTGGTCTGCCTCGACCTGCTCTGGACGATCAGCGTCGACCCCCTGCGCATGGGAGGCCGCTGACGGTGACACCCACCGCTCCGCCGCGGCGCCCCGGTCCCCAGAGCCTGGTTTTCCTGGCGGGGGCGGTGGGTCTGCTGGGGCTGTTCGTGCTGGGGATCGCCCGTGCCGGCAACTGGCTGGCGCCCAGCGTGCGCCTGCAGTTCCGCACCCTCGATGCCGCCGGCCTGCAGACAGGCATGGCGGTGCGGATCTCGGGGTTCGCCGTGGGCCAGGTGCGCCGGATCCTGCTCCTACCCGATGCCCAGGTGCTGGTGGAACTGGAGCTACGCGATCCTTACCGCTCCATGGTGGGGCGCCGCAGCCGGGCGGAACTGGCCCAGATCGGCCTCCTGGGGGACAGCTACATCGCTATCACCCCCGATCCGGCGGCGGTGGGCCAGCCGCCGATCGGGGATGGCGAGACGATCGTGTTCAGCAGTCGCCCTGATCTCGAGGATCTGCTCGCCGAGGTGGCCAGCAGCCGCATCCCCCTGCAGCGGGCCCTCAGCAGCGGCCTCAGCCTGGCGGAAACCCGCTTGCCCCGCAGCCTCGACCAGCTGGACCAGACCCTGGCCGCCAGCCGCCGCCTGGCGACCCGCCTGGAGAGCGACGCCCAGCGCAGCAGCAGCGAGCTGAACCGCACCCTGGGCGCCACCCGCCAGCTGGCGCAGCGCCTGGAGGGCCGCGCCGACGGCACCGCCGCCGACCTCTCCGCCCTGATCCGGCGCCTGGAGAGCACCGAAACCCAGACACGCCCGCTGCTGCTCCAGACCCTGCGCGAGCTGACCACCATGGCCGCCACCACCAACCGCCTGGTGAAGACCCTCAACGAGAGCTGGCTGTTTGAGCTGATCGACCGGCCCGGGGACCACCTGAAGGACCGCAGGCCCTGATCGCCCTGGCGGCCGCTGGAGGGCTCAGCCCACCACCCGGTCGGCCTGACGCAGCAGCTCGGGTGGGAAGGTCACCTCGATCGCCCGGGCCGTGCGGCGATTCAGCAGCAGGAGCTTCTGGGTCACCGGTTCGAAGGGCAGGTCGGCGGGCGAGCGGCCCCGCAGCACCTTGACCGCCAGATCCCCGGCCAGGGCCCCATCGGCCTCCGGATCCCAGCCCACCACCGCCAGGCAGCCCAGCGTGGTGCTGTCGGAGGGATCGACGGAATAGACCGGCAGTCGATGGCGCAGGCCCGCCGCCGCCAGGGCGGGAAAGCCCACGCTGGTGGCGTAGTCGCCCACCCGCACCAGGGCTCCCACCCGATGGGCGGCCAGCGCGTCGGCGGCCCGGGCCACCTCCCCCGGCCCGGACACCGGCTCGATCTCGACCGTGATCGAACGCTGGGTAGCTTCCCGGCGCAGCAACTCCGCCTCGAAGCTGGCATTGGCCTCGGAGGGGTTGAAGACGAGCCCGACGCTCGACAGGCCAGGGCTGATCCGGCGGGCCAGCTCGAGCTGCTCGGCGAGGGGGCTGGTGCTCACCGTGCCCACGACGTTGGGCCGGTGGTTGGTGTAGCTGGTGCCGGCCCCCGCCCCCCAGGGGTTGGAGCAGTAGGCGAACACCACCGGCACCCGGGCGGGCGCGATGGCCAGGATGGCGGCCAGGGGCGGGGTGCCGATGGCCACCAGCATGTCGACCCCGTCTTCCAGCAGCTCGATCACCTGGGCGCGGCTGGTGGCCGTGCTGCGATCGGCGAAGCGCTCCTGCAGCGTCAGGCTGGCTGGCGGCCGGAAGCCGCCCCTGGCCAGGGCCTGCACGAACCCGCGGCGGGCGGCATCAGGGGCCGCACCCCGGACGTACTGGAGCATCCCGAGGCGGGGCGGGCCCGAGGGACGGGAGCGGGGGGTGCATCCGGCGGCCAGGAGGACCCCTCCGGCTGCGCCACCGCCCAGCAGACGCAGGGCCCGTCGCCGGCTGATCCCGTCCGCAATGGCCATCAGCTGCGGAACAACCGCGAGTAGAGCTCACCATGGCCCAGCTGGGCCAGGCCCGCCCCCACCCCCCCATTCCAGAGGGTTTCGGGATCAGCGGCCGCCAGCAGCGCCGCCCGCGATGCGATGGCGGGAGCCAGGGCCAGCTGCATCCGCTGGGCTGCCGTGGGGCCCAGGGGCAGCAGCCGCACGGCGGCGCTGAGCTGGGTGGCGATCCAGCCGTAGAGGTAGGCCTCCACAAGCTCCTGGGGGGGGATCTCCAGGGCCAGACCAGCCCAGGCCCAGGCCGCCGGCCAGGCCAGCCGCGGGGATCGATCCCCAGGGATGGGCAGGCCCAGATCCGCCAGCAGCTGCAGCAGCGAGAGGCCCATCTGCCGTTGCTGGGCCCTCACCTCGGCCGCCTCCCGCTGGGCCAGCAGCCAGCCGTCCAGGTCGAGCACCTCGTGCCAGGCGTCCCCCCCCGGGGTCTCACGGCATCGGGCCAGGGCCTCCATCAGCCGGCCCAGGCTGGCCGCCTCGATCGTCAGGGCGCCGCGGTCCAGCTCCGCCTCCAGCCAGTGGCGCACGCTGGCGGCGTCCGGCAGCTGGCCCGCCTGCACCAGCACCTCCAGGCCCTCGGAATAGCTGAAGGCCCCCACCGGCAGGGCGGGGCTGACGAGTTGGAACAGCCGCAGCCGGGCGATGCTCATGGCTGGCCATGGTGGTGGCCGTGGGTGTGGCCGGACGGTTCGTAGGCCCCGGGTTCGGGCAGAAACGGCCCCATGACCTGCTCCACGGCCAGACCCCGTTGCCGCAGCAGATCCTCCAGCACGTTGTCGACACCCAGGCGCAGTTCGTCTCGGTGCAGTTCCATGGCCACGTGGCGGTTGCCCAGGTGATAAGCCGCCTGCAACAGGGCCAGGGGATCGGCGGCCCGCACCACCAGCAGCGGCTCAGCGGCGGCCTCCACCACCACCAGGGGCCCGCCGGCCTCCGGTGCCAGCCGGTCGCCGGGCTCCAGGGCCGCGCCGCGGGGCAGCTGCAACAGCAGGTCCCGCCCACAGGCGCTGCGGCGATGGCCCCGCAGGCTGGTGCGCTCGTCGGCCCGGAGCGGCAACCGCAACGGCGGTTCCGGCAGCGGCGATGGATCTGGCCCCGAGACCTCCCCCTGACGCAGGTGCCGCACCAGCACCAGGGGAGCGGTGGCGTCGGAAACCGTGGCCTCGGAAACAGTGGGGCTGGGCATGGAACAGGCCAGCGGTTGATGGGGGTCCCTCCACCCTGGCCAGCCGTTGGCGGGCGGCCCTGTGTCGGCTGCTACTGAATTCAGGCCCCCCGGGCCCCACGATCACCGTCATGCAGCTCACTGCTCCCGCTCCCTGGAGAGCCCAGGCCCGGCTTCGTTTCGAGTCCAGCGACGGCGCCGCTGGTCCCACCCGGCACCAGGGCGGAGCGACGGCCCCATTGAAGATCCAGCGGGCCTTCGCCGCCGCCGATGGCCGCTGCGAACTGCCCCTGCTGCACACCGGCGGCGGCCTGGTGGGCGGGGACGAACTGGCCATCAGCGCCGACCTGGGCGTGGGCAGCCGGGCCCTGATCACCAGCGTGGCGGCCCAGAAGGTCTACGGATCCGTGGGCCGGTCGCGGCGGGTGCCCGCCGGTAGCTGGACCCATCAGACCCTCGATTTCCGGCTCGCCGCGGAGGCCGATCTGGAATGGCTGCCCCAGGAACTGGTGGTGTTCCGGGATGGCCTGTTCCAGCAGGTCTGCCGGGTGGAGCTGGCCGAAGGGGCCAGCTGGCTGGGGGCGGAGGTGGTGCGGCTGGGACGCAGTGCCGATGGCGAGACGCTCGGATCCGGATGCTGGCGCTCGTTGCTGGAGATCCGGCGGGAGGGCCAGTGGGAGCTCGTGGACCGGCTCGAGCTGGGCGGCAAGAGTCTGGAGAGCCCCCACGGCCTGGGGGGGAAGCCGGTGTTTGCCAGCCTGGTGTGGGCCGCCCCCGGACCGGTGGGCGAGTCCCTGCTGGAGGCCTGCCGCGCCGAGCGGCACGGGCTGGAGGGGGAGATGGCCTGCGGGCGGCTGGAGCGGGGGCTGGTGGCCCGCTACCGGGGCCGCTCCACCCAGGCCGCCCGCTTCTGGTTCACGCGGATCTGGGCCCGGATCCGGGCCGAGCGGGGGCTGGCGGCTCCCGTGTTGCCACGGGTCTGGCCGTTCCAGGAGCAGCCCCTGGACCAGGAGCCGCCACTGGCGATCCCGGCCCGCAGCTGGTGACCACCGGCCCGATGGAACAGCGGGCCTAGGTTCGCTTCAGGCGCAGCCCCCCGATGCATCGCTTCCAGCTCTCCCTGCAGGCCCTGGGCCAGGCGCGCCACCTGATCGCCGTGGGCCGCAGCCAGGGGGATCTCGCCCGGATCGCCGACCTGGTGGACAGCTTCCTGGACACCCCCCAGATGGAGGCCTGCATCGCCCGCTTCCGGGCCCTGCCGGGCGGGGCGGCGATGATGGACGAGCGTTTTCCGCCCCTGCAGCCGGACCTGGAGCGGCTCGAGGCGCTGCCGGAGGGGAGCCTGGGCCGCACCTACGCCGCCCTGATCCGCCGCTTCAACTACGACCCCGAGTTCTTCCGTCCCCGCCCCGTCGACACGGAGGGCCGCTGGCTCACCCAGCGGATCGCCACAACTCACGACATCCACCATGTGGTCAGCGGCTTCGGCACGACGCCGGTAGGGGAGAACGGCGTGCTGGCCATCACCGCCACCCAGATCGGCTTCCCCGCCTACGTGAGCCTCACCCATGCGGCCCAGATCGCCGGGTTCCGCTTCAAGCTCGACGGTTATGAAAGCCTCAGCCGGTCCATCAGCCACGGCACCACGATCGGCTTCACCGCCCGTCCCTTCGCCACGGCCCGTTGGGAGGAGGGCTGGGAGCTGACGGTGGCGGAGTGGCGGCAGCGGCTGGGGGTGACCCTGCCGGCCGACGACGCCCCCTACGGGGCGAACGCCTGAGGAAACGTGGGGTCCCCCTAGGCTCGGGAACCACCCACCTCTGCGCCGATGCCGCTGCTGCTGATCCTGGTGGCGGGTGCCGCCGTCGGGTTGATCCTGATCTACAACCGCCTGGCCCAGCTGCAGGTGCTGGCGGACAACGCCTGGGCCGACATCGACGTGCAGCTGAAGCGGCGCCATGACCTGATCCACAACCTGGTGGAGACGGTGCGGGGCTACGCCAGCCATGAAAAGGAGAGTTTCCGGACCGTGATCGAAGCCCGCAACGCCGCCGTGGCCGCCCGGGGGCCCCGGGAGCAGCAGCAGGCGGAGCAGGCCCTGGGGGCGTCGCTCGGCCAGCTGTTCGCCCTGGCGGAGGCCTACCCGGCCCTGCGGGCGGTGGAGAGCTTCCAGACCCTGCAGACCAACCTCAGCCAGATCGAAGAAACCCTCCAGAGCGCCCGCCGCTACTACAACGCCGTGGTCCGGGATCTCAACACGGCGATCGTGCAGTTCCCTTCCAACCTGGTGGCCGGCGGCTTCGGGTTCCGCCCACGCACCTACTTCGAGCTGGAGAACCCGGCCGAAGCGGCGGTTCCCGCCGTCCGCTTCGATGGCTGAGGGCCCTCCGCTCGCCCGGAGGCTGCGGCGCCGCTGGCGCTGGGGGCTGGGGGGGCTGCTCGGCCTGGCCCTGACGCTGCTGCTCCTGGCCCCCTGGGGGGCCGGTGCCGCCCTCAGCGCCGCCGAGCGCCAGCTGACACTCACCGATTTCCAGATGCAGGCGGTGGTGGCACCCACCGGCAGTGTCCGGGTGCGCGAAACCCTCACGGCCCGCTTCGACGGATCCTGGAACGGCCTGGTGCGCCAGATCCCCTTGCTGGCCCGGCGTCCCGGCGGGCTCGAACCCCTCGGGCTGCGGGTGCTTGCGGTCACCGACCCCGAGGGCCGGCCCTACCGCTACGAGAGCAGCCACCCCGGCTCCGACCTGAAACTGAAGATCTGGATCCCGGGCGCCGAGAACGCCAGCCGCACGGCCGTGATCACCTACCGGCTGAAGCGGGGTCTGCGCTTCTATCCGGACCACGACGAGTTCAACTGGAACGTGACCGGTAACGCCTGGGAGGTGCCGATCGAGCGGGCCTCCGCCCTGGTGCAGCTGCCGCCAGCTGTTTCCGGACTCCACGCTTCGGTGTACACCGGGCCCCGCGGCGCGAAGGACCGGAACGCCACCCTGACGATCGGCGCCGACACGGTGGCCAGCAGCACCACCCGGCGGCTGGAGCCCGGCGAGGGCTTCACCCTGGCGGTGGGCTTCGCCAAGGGGCTGGTGCCGCCGCCCTCGGCCCAGTCTCTGCTGATCGACTGGTGGCAGGGGCGGCTGGCCCTGCTGCTGCCCCTGCTGGGCGCCGGCGTGCTGGGCCCGCTCTGGTGGCGCATCGGCCGGGATCCAGTGGTGGGCGCCGTGCCGGTGGCCTACGAACCTCCTGAAGGCCTCCCCCCGGCGGTGCTGGGCAGCCTGGTGGCGGAGCAGGTGAGCGGAACCGCCCTTTCGGCCACCCTGGTGGCGCTGGCGGTGAAGGGCCAGCTGCGCATCGAACAGGACCAGCGGAAGCTGCTGTTCCTGAACCTGGGCAAGCGCTACGTGTTCACCCTGCTGGGCGAGCCGGACCAGCGGAGGGCGCTGCTGCCCCATGAGGCGTACCTGATCGAGACGCTGTTCCCCTCAGTGGAGCCGGGGGCGTCGGTCAGCACCGACCAGCTCCGCGACCATTTCTACGTGCATGTGCCCGGCTTCGAGCGGCTGGTGAAGCAGGCGGTGCTGGACGAGAGGTTCTTCCGGCGCTGGCCCGGCACCGTGCGGGCCCTCACCTTCTTCGGCGGCCTGGGACTGGCCGGCGCGGCGGTGCTGGCGGCCCTGATGCTGCTGCCCCACGACATCGTGCTGCTGCAGGGGGAGGCGCACCCGTGGCTGACCTTCGGCTCCCTGGCGCTGACGGTGGTGCTGGTGGGCGTGTTCGCCTGGATCATGCCCAGCCGCACCACCCGCGGCACGGCGGTGCTGCGCCAGACCCTCGGCTTCCAGGAGTTCCTGCGCCGGGTGGAGGCGCCGCGGCTGGAGCGGGTGGTGCTGACGCCGGAGCTGTTCGAGCGCTTCCTGCCCTACGCGATGGTGGCGGGCCTGACCCGGCAATGGACAGCCGCGTTCCAGGGGATCCTCGAAGTGGCCCCCAGCTGGTACGTCGGCAGCGGTGACTTCGATCTGACGGATTTCGGCAGCAGCCTCGAGGACTGCTTCAGCACCACCACCGGCGCCATGCAGTCGTCACCGAGCAGCTCCAGCAGCTCCAGCGGCAGCTCCGGTGGAGGCAGTTCCGGCGGCGGGGATGGCGGCGGCGGTGGCGGCGGCTTCTGACCACCGGGAAGGGCCCTCCGCCAGGCCTAACTTTCCCCGAGTTGCCGGCGTTGCCGTGGCCACAAGCGTCCTGCGCCGCCCCGGGGCGGCCGCCCTGGTTCTGGGCCTGACCCTGGCGCTCCAGCCCCCGGGTGCCGCCCGCAGCGCGGAAGCCCCCTCGGGGCCTACGCCGCCGCCGCGCCAGGTGACGGCGGCCAGCCTGGCGGCCGCCCTGCCCCGGCTCGATGCCCTGGCCACGGCGATGCTGGGCCGCACCGGTGTTCCGGGCCTGGCGATCTTGGTGGTGCACGCCGACCGGGTGGTGTTCCTCAAGGGCTACGGCCTGCGGCGGGTGGGTGAGCCCGGTGCGGTGGATGCCGACACCATCTTCCAGCTGGCGTCGCTCTCGAAGCCGATCGCCGCCACGGTCGTGGCCGGCCTGGTGGGCGATGGGCGCCTGGGCTGGGACGACCCGGTGCTGCGCACCCTCCCTGCGGCCCGGATCGGCACGCCGGCCATCGCGCCTGATGTGACCATCCGCGACCTGCTGGCCCACCGCAGCGGTCTGCCCGACCACGCCGGCGATCACCTCGAGGACCTGGGTTTCGATCGGGCCACGATCCTCGAACGCCTGCGGCTGCTGCCCACCGGCAACCGCTTCCGCGCCGACTACGCCTACACCAACTTCGGCTTCACGGCCGGCGCCGTGGCCGCCGCCAACGCCGTCGGGCGCCCCTGGGAGCCCCTCTCCAGCGAACGGCTTTACCAGCCCCTGGGCATGACCCGCACCAGCTCCCGCCACGCCGACTTCGTGGCCGCCGCCAACCGTGCCTCCCTGCACGTGCCGGAGGGGGGGCGCTGGGTGGCCCGCTACCAGCGGGATGCCGATGCCCAGGCCCCCGCCGGCGGGGTGAGCTCCAGCGTGCGGGATCTGGGCCAGTGGCTGCGGCTGCAGCTGGGCGGCGGCCGCCTCGATGGCCGTGCGGTGGTGGACGCCGCCGCCCTGGCCGAGACCCACCGGCCCCAGACCATCAGCCAGCCGCCCCGCGATCCGGCCACGGATCGGGCCGGCCTCTACGGGCTGGGCTGGAACGTGGGCTATACCGACCGGGGCACGGTGCAGCTGGGCCATTCGGGCGCCTTCGACCTCGGCGCCGCCACGGCCGTCTACCTGCTGCCGGCGGAATCCCTCGGCATCGTGGTGCTCTCCAACGGCCAGCCGTTGGGGGTGCCGGAGGCCCTCAGCCTCAGCTTCCTCGACCTGGCCACCACCGGAGCGGTCCGGTTCGATTACCTCGACGCCCTGCGCCCGATGTTCCAGGCGATGCTGGAGCAGGACTACCCCACCGTGGACACCCCAGCCCAGCCCCTGCCGGCCCGCCCCGCCGCCGCCTACATCGGCAGCTACTTCAATGCCTACGTGGGCCCGGTTGCGGTGGTGCCTCGTGGTGATGGTCTCGAGCTGCAGCTGGGGCCCCGCCTCACCCCCTTTCCCCTCACCCCGGTGAGCGGCGACACCTTCCGCTACCAGCCCGCCGGCGAGAACGCCTACGGCCCCAGCGCCGTCACCTTCACGCTGGGTGCCGACGGCCGGGCCACGGCGGTGCGGATCGACAACCTCAACCTCAACGGCCAGGGGGTGCTCCAGCGGCGCTGATCGGGGCGCCGAACGTTCCTTCTGAACCTGACCCGGTGCCGGAGCGCTGCGAGAGTGGGCGCGGCCAGCGCAGCCTGCATGAACCTCACCCCCCAGGAGAAAGACAAGCTGTTGATCGTCACCGCCGCCCTGCTGGCGGAACGGCGACTCGGCCGGGGCCTGAAGCTCAACCATCCCGAGGCGGTGGCCTGGCTCAGCTTCCAGGTGATCGAAGGGGCCCGCGACGGCCGCAGCGTGGCGGAACTCATGCGGGAGGGCACCACCTGGCTGGGCCGGGATCAGGTGATGGAGGGGGTGCCCGAGCTGATCCCCGAGGTGCAGATCGAGGCGATGTTCCCCGATGGCACCAAGCTCGTCACCCTCCACGAACCGATCCGCTGACCCCCCACCCCGCCATGGCCCCCCTGATCCCCGGCGAACTGATCCCCGAGCCCGGCACGATCGATCTCAATGCCGGCCGCCCCGTCACCACCCTGTCGGTGGCGAACCGGGGCGACCGGCCCGTGCAGGTGGGCTCCCACTTCCACTTCCATGAGGCCAACGGCGCCCTCGAATTCGACCGCGAGGCGGCCCGCGGCCTGCGGCTCGACATCCCCGCCGGTACCGCCATCCGCTTCGAGCCCGGCGACCAGCGGGACGTGCATCTGGTGCCCTACGTCGGCGACCGCCGCGTGTTCGGTTTCAACGGTCTGGTCAACGGCCCCCTCGATTGAACTTCCATGGCTTATCGCATTGACCGCCGCGCCTACGCCGAGACCTACGGCCCCACCACCGGGGACCGGCTGCGGCTGGCCGACACCGAACTGATCCTGGAGGTGGAGAGCGACTGCACCACCTACGGCGATGAGGTGAAGTTCGGCGGCGGCAAGGTGATCCGCGACGGCATGGGCCAGGCCCAGACCCCCCGCTCCGAGGGGGCCGTCGACACGGTGATCACCAACGCCCTGATCCTCGACTGGTGGGGCATCGTCAAGGCCGACATCGGCCTGCGGGACGGCCGCATCTGCGCCATCGGCAAGGCGGGCAACCCCGACATCACCGATGGGGTGACGATCGTGGTGGGCCCCGGCACCGAGGCCATCGCCGGGGAGGGGCACATCGTCACCGCCGGGGCGATCGACACCCACATCCACTTCATCTGTCCCCAGCAGATCGAAACCGCCCTGGCCTCCGGGGTCACCACCCTGCTGGGCGGCGGCACCGGCCCGGCCACCGGCACCAACGCCACCACCTGCACCCCCGGCGCCTTCCACCTGGCCCGCATGCTCCAGGCGGCCGAGGGGCTGCCGATCAACATCGGCTTCTACGGCAAGGGCAACGCCAGCACCCCCGCGGCGATCGAAGAGCAGATCCGCGCCGGCGCCTGCGGCCTGAAGCTGCACGAGGACTGGGGCACCACCCCGGCGGCGATCGACTGCTGTCTGACTGTCGCCGACAAGTACGACGTGCAGGTCTGCATCCACTCCGACACCCTCAATGAAGCAGGGTTCGTGGAGGACACGATCCGGGCCATCGGCGGCCGCACCATCCACACCTTCCACACCGAGGGGGCCGGCGGCGGCCACGCCCCCGACATCATCCGGATCTGCGGCGAGCCCAACGTGCTGCCCAGCTCCACCAACCCCACCAAGCCCTACACCGTCAACACCCTCGAGGAGCACCTCGACATGCTGATGGTGTGCCATCACCTCGATCCCCGCATCCCGGAGGACGTGGCCTTCGCCGAATCGCGCATCCGCCGCGAGACGATCGCCGCCGAGGACATCCTCCACGACCTGGGCGCCTTCAGCATCATCGCCAGCGATTCCCAGGCCATGGGCCGCGTCGGCGAGGTGATCACCCGCACCTTCCAGACGGCCCACAAGATGAAGGTCCAGCGCGGGTTCCTCCCCGAGGACGCCGCCGGTCCCCGCGGCGGCCGCAACGACAACACCCGCCTCAAGCGCTACATCGCCAAGCTCACGATCAATCCCGCCATCGCCCATGGCCTCGACAGCCAGATCGGCTCGGTGGAGGTGGGCAAGCTGGCCGATCTGGTGCTGTGGAAGCCGGGCTTCTTCGGCGTCAAGCCGGAGCTGGTGATCAAGGGGGGCTCGATCGTCTGGGCCCAGATGGGTGATGCCAACGCCTCGATCCCCACGCCGGGGCCCGTGCACGGCCGGCCGATGTTCGCCGCCTACGGCGGATCACTGGCCGGCAGTTGCCTCAACTTCATCAGCCAGGCCGCCCTCGACGCCGACCTGCCCACCAGCCTCGGCCTGAAGCGGGCCTGCGTGCCGGTGGTGCAGACCCGGGACATCGGCAAGGCCCAGATGCGCAACAACACCGCCCTGCCCAAGGTGGAGGTGGACCCCCAGACCTACGAGGTCTTCGCCGACGGGGAGCTTCTCACCTGCGAGCCGGCCGAGGTGCTGCCGATGGCCCAGCGCTACTTCCTGCTGTAGCGGCGCTGGCGGACTGACCGCCAGACCATGAGCAGGCGTGTCAGCAGGGTGCGGCTGCTGGTGCGGTCCTGGGCGCCGGCGGCGAAGGCGACCGCCATCAGCAGGGCCGAGCCGATCAGTCGCAGGCCATCGCGAAAGGCCGCCCAGACCAGGGGAGCCAGGGGGGTGGCCTGCTGGATGTTGGCGGGCATGGCCGCCTCGGCCTGGCGCAGGGCGGCCAGCAGATCCTGGCGAAGCTGGGGCATCGGCTTGGCCAGATCGGCCGCGGAGAGGGTTGGTCCGTCGGCTGCGGCCAGTTGCCGCTGCAGGCTGGGGGCATCGGGGGCTGAGCGGATCAGTGCTGCGAAGCCACTGAACTGATCGCTGACCAGGCGCCGCTGCTGGGCCTGCAGGGCGGCGCGGTCGCTGAACTGCCGCACGGTGACGGAGAGCTGCAGGGGGATGAGCAGCAGGTACAGAACCGTGATCAGCACCGCCCAGCGCCGCAGCCGCTGGCGCAGCTGGAAGAGCACGAGGCGTTCCGGCTCCACGTGGGCCGCCAGGTGCACGAGCACGAAACCCACAAGCGGAAACCCGGAATTGGCGATCACCAGTTCGATGAAGCGTTGCTGCCAGTCGCGTTGCAGCACCTGAACGGGAAGCGCCCCTGCCACCACAGCCAGGACGAACAGGCCCCCCAGGGCCAGGGCCGCGGCGAGCAGGATCGAAGCCAGCGATGACAGGGGGCCCGACGGGCCCCCGTTCTCAAGCCTGGAATCCGTCGCGATCACATGGGGAAGCGGCGGGACCTGCGTGGCTCAGGCGGGAACGCAGTCGGCGGCTCCAGCCGAAGGCCGCCGCGGCCCCGAGCAGGGGCAGGGGAGCGGGAACGCTTTCGGTGGCAGGGGGTCCCTGGGGAAAGGCCCGCACCACCAGCCCACTCAGCAACGCCTCGGTGGAACTGGTGCCACGGCCGCCGCCGGTGCCGGTGATCGTGAGGATCTGGTTGGCCTGAACGATGAAGGGGTTGGTGAAGTCGTAGCTGGTGTCGATCTGTTTGTCGAACAGGGTTTCGGTCGAAACCACCGGGCTGTTGGGGTCGCCCCAGGTGAGCAGGGGATTGCCCCGGCCTACCAGCAGGCTGCCGTAGCGATAGCTGAGCAGCTCCACCTGCTGGTCAAAGAACAACTCGATGGACTCCTGGTTGGCCACCCCCGTGCCGTTTCCTGGGTTGCGGCGGCCGCAGTTGGTCCGGCCGACGTCATCGAGGCCCGCCCCGCCGGCTTTGTAGATGCAGAGGCCGTCGGCGCTCGCACTGACCGGCTTGGCGTTGCCGTTGGGTCGCAGGGCGTTCTGAAAGACCAGATTGAGGGACATCCCCTCGGCGCTGGCGGTGAAGGTCTTGGTGGGCGAGGCCAGGGGATCGGCTGGCGTGGCGGTGGCGCCGCCAAGGTTGAAGCTGAAGGTGGTGCCGATGGCCTGGGCCGGTGCCGACGCCAACGTCAGGCCCGCCGCGAGAACGCAAGCAGCGACCGAGCCTGCCTCAGGTTTGGGCGTACGGATCACGGAGCTTCCAGCGACACTGTTTCCTAAAGAGTAGTGAACACCCGCCGGTGTGCCACACCGGTGTCCGCTCAGGACAGCGCCAGTTCCCGCTCTTCCTGGAGGGCCCAGTCCTCCTGGTTGGGATCCCGGCGCTGGTTGCGCCGCTCCACCGACAGCATCGGCACCTCCTTGAGGGGGGTGGCGAAGGCCACACCGAAGGTGAGGGCAAAGTGGGCCCGGGTGAGCCAGCGCAACTGGGCCTGCATCCGCAACTGGCCGAAGCCGGGATGGGCGCGCAGGTCCATCAGCAGCCACTGCCCCAGCGAAAGGGATTGCTCTTCGGAGGCGATCAGGCACATGCCACCGACGCCCACATCGACGATGTCGGCGAGGAACCAGCGGCCACTGGGCCTGCGATCGTCATCCAGACGCCGCAGGGCGATCGTGCGGCAGCTCTCGATGGCATGACGGGCGTAGGCGCGCTTGTCCCGGCGGCTGCCGTTTCTGTCCTGGTCACGCGGCAGGACGCCCGGTGCGCAGGAGGGCCGCGATGGCTGGGACCCAGTCTTGTCGGCCAGCATCGGCGCAACCTCTCCCTGTTTGTCCATCTTGAACCCACTGAGTCCCACGGCGGGCGATGCTTATCAAAACGCTATTCCTATGCAGCGGTAGGGGCCCAGCCTGGCTGGAGAGGCGGCTGCTCAGGAGTTGGCGGGCACCATGACCCGATAACGCCCCGGGTTTTCGTAACAACGGCAACGGGTGACCACCCCGGCGGCACTGCAGGATCCAACCGCGCGGAAGGGTCTGGAATGTTCAGTCAGTACAAACCGAACCAGGGATACGACGAGTACTTCACCTCCACCGACCAGCCCCGGGCCACCCTGAAGCCGCTCCTCTCGTCCCTGGGCCAGATGGGACTCGACCAGTTGAACCGCAACCACGTGGCCGCCGGCATGCTGCTCAAGCGCCTCGGAGCCACCTTCCGCCTCAATGATTCCGACAGCAAGGGTGTGGAGCGCATCCTTCCCTTCGACCCTCTGCCCCGCCTGATCGGGGCCCGGGAGTGGGAGCGTCTGGAGCGGGGCCTGATCCAGCGACTCGAGGCGATCGACCGCTTCCTGGCCGACGTGTACGGCGACCAGAAAATCCTGGCCGACGGCGTGGTGCCCAGGGCCGACGTGGAGAGCTCCCAGGGGTGGCGGCCCCAGATGCAGGGCTTCCAGCCGCCCCTGGGCCGCTGGTGCCACATCTCGGGCCTGGATCTGGTGCGGGACGGCGATGGCACCTGGCGGGTGCTGGAGGACAACCTGCGTTGTCCCTCGGGGGTGGCTTACTTCCTCGAGAACCGGCGGGTGATGAAGCGCATGTTCCCGAGCCTGTTCGCCGGGAGAACGGTGCAGCCCATCGACGATTACCCCTCCCACCTCCTACAGACCCTGCGGGAACTGGCCCCCTGGACCGACACCCCCAAGGTGGTGCTGCTCACCCCCGGGGTGTTCAACAGCGCCTATTTCGAGCACAGCTATCTCGCCCAGCAGATGGGAATTCAGCTGGTGGAGGGCCGCGACCTGGTCTGCGAAGGCGACCGGGTGTGGATGCGCAGCACCGCGGGCCTCGAGGCGGTCGATGTGATCTACCGACGCATCGACGATGACTTCCTCGACCCGGCCGTGTTCCGCCCTGATTCCCTGCTGGGGGTGCGGGGCCTGATGGGGGCCTACGCCGCGGGACGGGTGGCCATTGCCAATGCCCCAGGGACCGGTGTGGCCGACGACAAGCTCATCTATGCCTATGTGGGCGAGATGATCCGCTACTACCTGGACGAGGAGCCGATCATCGAGAACGTTCCCACCTACATCTGCTCCAGGCCCGACGACCAGGCCTACGTTCTCGAGCACCTCGGGGAGCTGGTGGTGAAGGCGGTGGCGGAAGCCGGTGGCTACGGCATGCTCATCGGCCCCCATGCGAGCCAGGCGGAGATCGCCGAGTTCGCCATCAAGATCCAGGCCGATCCCCGCAACTACATTGCCCAGCCCACCCTGGAACTCTCAACCGTGCCCTCCCTCAGCGAAGGCGAGCTCTACCCCTGCCATGTCGATCTGCGGCCCTATGTGCTGCGCGGCAAGGAGGCCTGGGTGAGCCCCGGCGGCCTCACCCGGGTGGCCCTGCGGCGCGGCTCCCTGGTGGTCAATTCCTCCCAGGGAGGAGGCTGCAAGGACACCTGGATCGTGGATGAAGCCCCATGCTGAGCCGCGTCGCCGACTCCCTCTACTGGATCAACCGCAACGTTGAACGGGCCGAGAACATCTCCCGCTTCGTGGAGGTGAGCGAGGCCATGGCCCTCGACTGCCCCCCCGGCAGCGCCGAACCCTGGCTTCCCCTGATCGACGCCAGCGGCGACCGCAAGCTCTTCGATGAGCTCTGCCCGGATGTCACCCCCGAGGCGGTGATCCATTTCCTGGTGCGGGAGGCCGACAATCCCAGCAGTGTTCTCAACTGCATCGGCAGTGCCCGGGAGAACGCCCGGCAGATCCGTGAAGTGATCACCACGGAGATGTGGGAGCAGATCAACGACATCTACTGGACGTTGCAGGAAGATCACTTCTGGCAACAACCGCCCCAGGAGCAACTGCGGGAGATCCGCCGCGCCTGCCAGCTGTTCTACGGGATCACCGACGCCACCCTCAGCCGCGACCTCTCCTGGCAGTTCAGTCGCCTGGGTCGCCTGCTGGAACGGGCCGACAAGACCACCCGGATCCTGGACGTCAAATACTTTCTGCTGCTGCCGTCGCCCGAGGAGGTGGGGGGGGTGCTCGATGAGCTGCAGTGGATCTCCCTGCTGCGCTCAGCGGGGGCCTATCAGATGTTCCGGCAGTCGAGCCAGCAGGCCATTGAACCCAAGGCCGTGGCCGCCTTCCTGCTGCTGGATCCGATCTTCCCCCGCTCGGTGCGTTACTGCCTGGAGCGGATCAGCGACACGTTGCGGATCATCCGTGGCAGCTCGGTGCCGCGGCCCGCCGACGACCTGGAATGCCTGATCGGGCTCACCCTGGCCCACTGGAGTTTCACCAGGATCGATGAACTCGTCTCCACCGGACTGCACGAAGCCATCGACAACTTCCAGTCGGATCTGAACCGCCTGCATGCGTTGATCGAAGCGCGCTATTTCATCGCTCCTCCGAGTAGCACCTCCACGCAAGAGGCGGCATGCGAGCCCGCCTGACCCACACCTTCAACTACCGCTACAGCGCGCCGGTCTTCCTGGGTCCGCACCGTTTCTGCCTGAAGCCCCGGGGCCACGGCTTCCAGCGCCTGCTCCATTTCCACCTGGCCATCAGCCCGGACCCGTCCCTCCTCTATCCGTTGGTGGCGGCCAGTGGCGATGAGATTCTGCGTGCCCGTTTCGAGGGCAGCACCGATCACTTCCGCGTGCAGGCGATCAGCGATGTGGAGACCACACCGCCGCCGGCCCTCGCCGCCTGCCTGGAGGACCAGGAGCCCCTGCTGCCCTACCCCGTGGGCCACCTCAATGGCGATCTGCTGGGATCGCTTGAGGGGTGGCTGCCCAATGGCCAGCACGATCCCGCTGCGGTGGATCTGGCCCAGGAAGCGCTGATGGGCAGCGACCAGCGCGGGCTGATGTTTCTTGAGCAGCTCGTGGAGATCATCAAAGACCGGGTCAAGTACACCCAGCGGCACGTGGGGCCGGCCTGGCCGGCGGGCCGCACCCTCAAGGAGCGGGTCGGCTCCTGCCGCGACCTGGCGATGCTGATGATCGAGACCTGCCGCTGCGCCGGCCTGCCCTCCCGGTTCGTGAGCGGTTATCACCTGGTGGAGCCGGCGCCGAAGCAGTACGACCTGCATGCCTGGGCGGAGGTTTACCTGCCCGGTGCGGGCTGGCGGGGCTTCGACCCCAGTGGCAAGGGCAGCATCGACGATCGCTACATCACCCTGGCCACCTCCTCCAAGCCCACCCTCACGGCGGCCGTGAACGGCAGTTTTTCGGGTCCCACCGGGGTGGAAAGCGAACTGGACTGGACCATCGAGGCGGAGCTGCTGGAGCCTGCTCCCATGGGCGCTTCCTGGCACGGGGTGCTGCAGCGCTGAAAGAAAGCCACTCTTAAGGAGCGCCCGCCTGTATCCGATGGTGCAGCGGCTGCGGTACTCCCCAGGCCAGGACAGGTCCCACGTCGCCACCCACGGCATCTCCCCCATGGCAAGCTCCACTCCCGCACCCTGCCCACCGAAGGGGCAGGCCCTCCTGGAGGCGATGCGCCGCCATCTGTTCTCCAGCCAGGCCAAGTCAACCTCCCTCGCCACCACCCACGACCACTACGTCTGTCTGTCACTGGCGGTACGGGACATCCTGCTGACCAGCTGGGTGGACACCGTGGACACTTACTCCAGCCAGCACGTGCGCACCGCCACGTACATGTCGGCGGAATTCCTGCTGGGGCCCCACCTGGAGAACAACCTGGTGAGCCTCGGGCTGCGGGAGGAAGCCCGTGCCGCCTGCGCCGCCCTCGGCCTCACCCTTGAGGAGATGCTGGCGGAGGAGCCGGAACCGGGCCTGGGCAATGGCGGCCTCGGCCGGCTGGCGGCCTGCTTCCAGGAGTCGATGGCCACCCTGGAGCTGCCGGCCATCGGCTACGGCATCCGCTACGAATTCGGCATCTTCCGCCAGCAGATCGGTCCCACCGGCCAGATGGAGAGCACCGACCCGTGGCTGGCCCGCGGCAACCCCTGGGAGGTGATCCGGCCGGAATGGAGCTATCCGGTGCTGATCGGCGGCCAGACCGTGATCGGCGTGGCCTATGACACCCCGATCCTGGGCTATGGCGTCCACACCGCCAACACCCTGAGGCTGTGGTCGGCCCAGGCGCCGGACGCCTTTGATTTCGCCTCCTTCAATGCGGGCGACTACACCCGGGCCGTGCTGCACAAGGTGCAGTCGGAAACCCTCTCCAAGGTGCTCTATCCCAACGATGAGCTGGAGCAGGGCAAGCGCCTGCGGCTCAGTCAGCAGATCTTCTTCGTCTCCTGCTCCCTGCAGGACATGTTCCGCATCCTCAGCAGCCAGGGGATTCCGGTCACGGAGTTCCACCGCAAGTTCGCGGTGCAGCTCAACGACACCCACCCGGCGATCGCCGTGGCGGAGCTGATGCGCCTGCTGATCGATGACCACGGGGTCGACTGGGACACCGCCTGGAGCATCACCACGTCCACGATCAGCTACACGAACCACACCCTGCTGCCCGAGGCCCTGGAGGCCTGGGGACTGGAACTGTTCCAGCAGCTGCTGCCCCGCCAGCTGCAGATCATCTTTGAGATCAATGCCCGCTTCCTGCGCACCCTGCGCATCCGGTTCCCGGGCCAGCCCGAGCTGCTGGAGCGGCTGTCGCTGATCGAAGAGGGCCCGCACCGCAAGGTGCGCATGGCCCACCTGGCGGTGGTGGGCAGCCACACGGTCAATGGCGTGGCGGAGCTGCACAGCCGGCTGCTGAAGGAGAACCTGTTCTCGGAATTCGCCCAGGTCTGGCCGGAGCGCTTCACCAACATCACCAACGGCGTCACGCCGCGGCGCTGGCTGGCGGTGGCCAACCCGCCCCTGGCCGACCTGCTCAACGACGCCATCGGCACCGACTGGTGCCGGCACCTCGACCAGCTCCGGCAGCTGGAGCCCCTGGCCACCGATGCCGGCTTCCTGGAGCGCTGGCAGGGGGTGCGCGAGCAGGCCAAGGAACGCCTGGCCGCCACGATCCGCCAGGACACCGGCGTCCTGGTGGATCCCTCCTCCCTGTTCGACGTCCAGGTGAAGCGCATCCACGAGTACAAGCGCCAGCACATGGCCGCCCTGCAGGTGGTGGAGCGCTACCTGCGGCTGCGGGCCGGGGAGGATCTGCCGCCGCGCACGGTGATCTTCGGCGGCAAGGCGGCCCCCGGCTACGCCATGGCCAAGCTGATCATCCGCCTGATCGTGGGCATGGCGGAGATCATCAACATCGACCCGGCGATGGACGGCCGCCTGCGGGTGGTCTTCCTGCCCAACTTCAGCGTCAAGCTGGGTCAGAAGATCTATCCGGCGGTGGATCTCTCCGAGCAGATCTCCACCGCCGGCATGGAGGCCTCCGGCACCGGCAACATGAAGATGTCCCTCAATGGGGCACTCACGATCGGCACCCTCGATGGGGCCAACATCGAAATCCGGGACCGGGTCGGCGACGACAACTTCTTCCTATTCGGCCACACCGCCGAGCAGCTGGCCGCGATCAACCGCAACGGGTACCACCCGATGCCCTGGCTGGAGAACGACGCCCTGGCCAAGGAGGCCATCGACCTGATCGGTTCGGGCCACTTCAGCGAAGGCGACCGTGACCTGTTCCATCCGCTGCTGGCCAACCTCTGCAGCAGCGACCCCTTCCGGGTGATGGCCGATCTGGGCGATTACCGCCGCGCCCAGAACGAGGTCGACAGCGCCTGGTGCGACGCAGGACGGTGGAGCATGATGTCCGTGCTGAACACCGCCCGCTGCGGCTTCTTCAGCAGCGACCGGTCCATCCAGGAGTACGCCGAACGCATCTGGAAGGTGGTCCCGGTCCCCGTCAATTCCTGCAGCGTGATTCCCCAGCCGTCCCCATGAGCCTTCCGCAACCCGCATGAGCTGGCCCGCATGAGCTGGATGGAACAGGTGGCGGAGGCGGCTGAGTCACGCCTCCGCGCCGCTGGCATCCAGCTCACCCTCGGCGGTGAGCCCACCCTGGTGCCCCTCGAACCGGAGGGGCCGGAGTGGAGTGTCACGGCCGACGGCCCCACCAAGCTGACCATCGCCCGGGCCATGGCCCGGGACCTGCAGCAGAGGGTCTGGCGCGGCAGCACGCTCCTCTATTGCCCGGGCAAGCGCTATGACGGCGAGGTCAATCCCCGCTGGGCCCTGCGTCTGTTCCTGGGCGACGACGGCACGGCGCCGGTCCGCTGGCCAGGACTCTGCCAGCCCGGTCTGGAGGGCTCACCGCTGAAGGCCAGCGAAGGCCCGGCCTGGTTGGAGCGCCTGGGGGGGCTGCTGGGCCTCAGGCTCCAGCCCGTGTTGCTGCGGGATCCCCTCGATCCCGAACGGCGGGCCTGGGCGGCCCCCTTGAGCGTCGCCCCCTCCGAGACTGCTGAAGAGGCGGGGTCGGTGGACTGGAAGGTGGCGCCCTGGCCCCTGGAGGAGAGCCTGCGGGAGCTCACCGGCGCCCCCGGTCCGGCCGGCCTGCGCCTGCCCCTGGAGCATCTGCCGGAGGATGTGCCCCGCCAGGTGCTCACCCTGGAGGTCGATCCCGAGGGATGGGAACTGTTCCTGCCGCCCCTGGAACGTGAACCCCTGCGTCTGTTGCTGCAGGCGGTGGCCGACAGCCTCGGCGACCTGGCGGCGCCACGGCTCAGCGGCGTGCTGCCCTTCGATGCGGGCGAGCGCTGGCAGGTGCTGGGCCTGACGGCCGATCCGGGCGTGCTGGAGATCAACCTGCCCGTCTGCCACAGCTGGCTGGAGTATCAACAGTGGCTGCAGCGGCTGGAGGAGGTCGGCGAGCGGGTCGGACTGCGCAGCTGGAAGGACCTGGGTGACGGCCGCCAGGAGGGCACCGGCGGCGGCAACCACCTGCTCTGGGGCGGTCCTGACCTGGCCCACCATCCCTTCTTCTCCCGGCCGGCCTGGCTCACGGGGATCCTGCGTTACTGGCAACGGCACCCGTCCCTGGCCTACCTGTTCTGCGGCCCCGGGGTGGGTCCCTCCTCCCAGTCGCCACGGCCGGACGAGGCGATCGGCGAATGCTTCGATCTGGAACTGGCCTACCGCGCCATCGAGCAGGCGGAGGGCCAGCCCTCAAGCGAACCCTTCGGGGATGTCCGGGGCCTGATCGGTGAAACGCTGCGCCATCTCCATGCCGACCGCAGCGGCAACAACCACCGCAGCGAGATCAGCTTCGACAAGTTCTGGAACCCCGGGGCGCCGGCCGGTTGTCTTGGCCTGGTGGAATTCCGGGCGCTGGAAAGCCTGCCCAGCATGGCGTGGAGCAGCACCATTGCCCTGCTGTGGACGGCCCTGGCGGCCCACCTGCTGGAGCCCCGCCACCGCCCCACCCAGCTGCACGACTGGGGCTCCACCCTGCACGACCGCCAGCTGCTGCCCAGCCAGCTCTGGGCTGATCTGGAGGGCATCCTGGCCGACCTGGCGGAGGATGGGCTGGCCCTCGACCCGGCACCGTTCCGGGCCATCTGGGAGTGGCGCTTTCCGCCCCTGCTTCGCTGGCAGGGGGAGGCGGGCTCCACCGACGCGGCACCTCTCCTGGAACTGCGGCCTGCCCCCGAGCCCTGGCCACTGATCTGCGACACCCCGGTGCAGGGGGGGTTCACCAGCCGGTTCATCGACGGTTCCCTGCGCCGCTTCGAGGTGGTGGCCAATCCGTCGTTCCGCCGCGACTGCCAGCTGCTGGTGAACGGCCGGCCCCTGCCGCTGGAGCCCGCCGCCGCAGGGGAGGCCCAGGTACTGGCGGTGCGCTTCCGCTTCCAGCGTCTCTACCCGTGCCTGCACCCGGCGATCGAGCCGCACATGCCGCTGGACCTCGTGCTGCGCACGCCCGGCGGGGAGTTCGGCTATCGCCTGCACCCGGAGGGCCACCGCTTTGACCCCTGCAAGGCGGGGGCGCCCGGGCCCATCCCCGGCGCGCCCGCCTTGCAGGGGCGCCAGCGCCCCACCGACCACACCATCGACCTCAGGATCGACTGATCGCCTGGGCGAGGGGTGCGAAAGCACCGAAACCACTGACCGGACTGGCGATCAGCGGCCTCCTATTCTTCTCTTTCCTTCACTTTTCAGGCAGGCTCAGACCACATTTCCAGTCCAATTTTCAGGAGAGCTGCAGTTATCGCGAATCACTCAAGGGGTGATGGGGAATTTCCTTCCCCATCCTGGTCAGCACCGAAAACGATGCCTAACATCCCTGGTGAATGGAAGCTTCAGTGCAGTCTTTCTGGTTCAGTACCCCGGCAGAACAGGGGCTGATTCCTTGCGTCGACAGCGTCGGCGATGCCCTGCGTTTTGCCGCTGATCTGGGCAGCGATGATCTCGTCGTCCTTGATCTCGTCAGCGGCCATTTCATCGATTGCAACCGTTCTGCCCACGAACGGCTTGGCTACGAACGGGACCATTTCCTCACGCTGAATCCAGCCGCGATTCAGGCGGACGGCGACCGGGCCGACGACCTGATGGAGGATCAGCTGCGGGTGATGCGGCACCAGCCCAGGGGAAGCTTCGCCACCCGCCACCGGGCCCGTTCCGGCACCTGCCGGGATGTGTCCGTGAGCTACCAGGTGCTGGAGTTGAAGGGTCGGCTGGTGGCTCTGGTGAGCCACCGGGACCGCACCGAATTGGACACGGCCCTGCGGGAAAGCTCCCGGCTGGGCTCGCTGCTGCAGGAGGCCGAGCGTCTCACCCATGTGGGCAGCTGGGAGTTGAACCATCGCACCGGAGAGCTGCTCTGGTCGAACGAGGCCTACAGCATCTTCAACACCGACCCGGAGCAGACGGTGCCCTCCTACGAGGTGTTCCTGAGGACGGTGCATCCCGAGGACCGTTCCCTGGTGGATGCCACCTTCCAGGACTCCTTCCGCTCCGGCCGGCCCTACCGGATCGAACACCGCCTGCTGCTCAGCAGCGGCCTGCTCAAGGTGGTGCTCGAGCGTGGGCGGACCACCCTGGATGGCGATGGACAGCCGCTTTCCACGGTGGGAACGGTTCAGGACATCAGCGAACAGCACGAGATCCAGCAGCGGCTGGAGCGCATCGCCTTCGTCGATCCCCTCACCCGGCTGCCCAACAAGGCCGCCGCCGTCCGCCAGCTGGCCCGCCTGCTGCGGACCGCCGGCAAGGACCACAGCATCGCCCTGATCAACCTTGACCTCGACAACTTCCAGTCGATCAACAACAGCCTGGGCCATGAGATCGGCAACCAGGTGCTCCGGGCCAGCGGCACCTGCCTGCGCCACCTGATGCGCCCGGACGACTGGCTGGCCCGGGTGGGCAGCGATGAATTCATCCTGCTGCGGCCCATGGCCATGGCTGAGCGGGACCAGGTTTTGCCGTGGGCGGAGGACATCCGCCGCACCCTTGGCAACACCCCCGGGATGGGCACGGGCCTGGCGGTCCAGCCCAGCGCTTCGCTGGGGGTGGCCCTGGCCCCGGACCACGGTCTCGACCCCGACACCCTGCTGCGCTGCGCCAACACGGCCCTGATGGAGGCCAAGCAGCACGGCAAGAACCAGCTCCGCTTCTACACCCCTGAGATCAGCCTGCAGTTGCGCGAGCGCCTGGAGCTGGAGCTGAGCCTGGCCCGGGCCATTGATCGGGAGCAGCTGAGCTTGTTCTACCAGCCCCAGATCGACCGGGGTGGCAGCCGGATCGCCGGGGCCGAGGCCCTGCTGCGCTGGCGGGACCAGAGCGGCCGGATGATCTCTCCGAATGTGTTCATTCCGTTGGCGGAGAGGACCGGCCAGATCCACACGATTGGCCTCTGGGTGATCGAGGAGGCTTGCCGGCAACTGCATGAGTGGCACAGCCAGGGGCTGCGGCCGGGGAAGGTGGCGATCAACATCTCGGCCCTGCAGCTGGGGGCCGACCATCCCTCCCTGTCCGAACTGCTGGCCGGGGCGCTGCAGAGCTACGACCTGGTTCCGCAGAATCTGGAACTGGAGATCACCGAAACGGCCCTGCTCAACGACCCTGGCCGTGCCGGCGAACAACTGCGGCAGCTCGCCGAGAGCGGATTCAGCCTGGCGATCGACGACTTCGGCACGGGCTACTCCTCGTTGGCCATGCTCCACTCCCTGCCCCTCGACAAGCTCAAGATCGATCGCTTCTTCGTCGATCGCCTCGGCAACGACGATGCCGACCTGGCCATCGTCAAAGCCACGATCGTGATGGCCAAGGAACTGGGGCTGATGACCCTGGCTGAAGGGGTGGAAACCCGAGAGCAGCTGCGCATGCTGCAGAACCTGGGATGCGACCAGTTTCAGGGTTTCCTGCTGGGCAGGCCCATGCCCGCCGAGGATTTCGGTGCCCTGTTGCGGGGTGCCGCCGCCGCCTGAAGCCAGCGTCTACCAGCTCACCCCGTGCAGTTTGGGCAGGGGGGCGGTCTTGGAGGTCACGGCAAACAGCCGTGGGATGCGGTGACTGTTGTAAACGCGAAACTCGCGCACCACGCTGGCGCCTTCCTCGCGCACGGCCTGGTTGAGCACCAGGGAGCCATCGGGATCGGAGACGGAACGGTGGAAGGTGCCGGGGGGGATGCGCAGAATGTCGCCGCCGCAATCGAGGCGAACGATGTGATACGGGTAGTTCCAGCCCAGGTTGACCAGGAAGAAGGTGCGGCCACCGTGCATGGCCAGCAGGTTGTCTTCCTGATGGGGATGGAGATAGAACTGCCAGCTGCCGGACTCCTGGCAATCCGGCGGACTGACCGCCGGACCCGAGTGAACCACCAGATCCCGCTTGTTCGAGGTGGGCACGGTGATATCGAAGAACCGCACCGAGGGGGTGTCGCGGAACTTCTCGTAGGGGATCAGCTCAAACATCGGAGCTGGGCGGGGCCCCTGGGCTGCCCCGGTGGGCGGGCGGCCCTGCAGCTCGTCTCTTGACGGGACGGTGGCGGTCATGGGAGCGACTTCGTGGGAAGCCTCTGCGTTCTCTTCAGTGAACCTAATCCTGGTGGGGTCCCACGGTGAGATCGGCTACGAAAGCCCGCAGGCGTTGGGCCAGTTCCAGTGGTGGTGAAACTTGCTTAAATACGCGGCTGAAATCGGTTGATTCGCAGGACCCTTGCCATGGCTACCCTGGAGACAGCGCTGCGTCTGCTGTTGGGGGGTGTCGCCCTGGCCTCGGCGCTGGTTGCATCCCCTCCGTCCGCCCTGGCCCAGAACCGACAGCCCGTGGGCCGACCCACCGTTTCCGTGCCCTCCTTCAAGAACACCGTGACCCAGCCCACCTGGTGGTGGCAAGGGCCGGTGGCCGACGACCTGGCCGCCGCCCTGGCCAACGAACTGCAGGGCACGGGCACGCTGCAGGTGGTGGAGCGGAAGCAGCTTCGGGACGTGCTCTCCGAACAGGAGCTGGCCGAGCTGGGGATCGTCAAGAAAGGGCCCGACGCCGCCCGCAAGGGTCAGATGCGCGGCGCGCGTTACATCGTGCTCGGCACGGTCACCTCCTATGAAACCAACGTCGAGCAGAAGCAATCGGGCAGCAGCTTCGGCCTGCTCGGCTTCGGTAAGCGAAACCAGGAGGTGGAAACCAAGGACTACGTGGCGATCGACATCCGCGTCGTGGACAGCAGCACTGGCGAGGTGATCGGTTCGCGCACCGTGGAAGGCAGGGCCAGCAACACGGCCAGCGCCAGCTCCAGCGGGGTCAACCTGCTGCCGGCGGCCGGCCTCGCCCTCTGGATGGCACCCAACATGGGTCGCACCGGCCAGGCCCTCACCGGTGCCGCCGGTACGCTCAATTTCGGCAGCAACCAGGCCCAGGCCCAGCGCACCCCGGCCGGCAAGGCGATCAGGGCGGCCCTGATCGACGCCTCCGAGTACGTGAGTTGTGTGCTGGTGCCCCAGGGGGACTGCCTGGCGCGCTTCGAGCAGCAGGACCAGCAGCGCCGCCAGCGCACCAGGGACGTGCTGCAGCTCGATTGAGCCCCGAAGCCCCGCCCCCGGCTGCCTAGGCTGATCCCACTCAGGGCCGGGCCCATGGGCCGCCACGACCATTGTTTCGGCTTCGAGGCCGACTTCGTCGGCGACCTGCGCTGCATCCCGATGGCGGTGCGGCGCAAGCTGGATTTGGTGGGCGTCAAGCTGAAGCTGAGCCACTGGGGCGAGCTCAGCGATCAGGAGCGGCAGCGGCTGCTGGCCTGGTCGGACGACCCCGGTGCCCTGGCGGCGCTGGACCACTGGCTGGGCCAGCGCACCGCCGCCATGGCCGCCGGGGTCGCCGGCCGGCTGGAGCCCGCCTGCGGTGCCCCGTGGCAGCAGGGCGATGCCCCCCCCCAGGTGTTGCTCGCCTCCTGCCAGCAGCTGGGCCTGAGCCTGCCCCCGCACGCCTGGGCGGAGCTCGATGAGTTGCAGCGCTTCGCCCTGGTGAAGCTCAGCCATCCGGGGCACGAGCACCGCAACCTGCCGCGGGCCTTCGCCGAGTTTGGCCTGGAGGCATGAGCGGCCTGCGGGCCTGCCTGCTCAGCGGCGGCGCCAGCCGCCGCATGGGCACGGACAAGGCCCTGCTGCCCCATCCCGCCGGCGGCACCTGGCTGGAGTTCCACCTGGCCCAGCTGGCGGCGTTGCCGGTGCCGATCACCCTGGTCAGCCACCACCGGGCCCACCAGGCCCTGGCGCGGCCCCTGCGGGACGGGCTGGGCCAGCCGATCACGGTCCTGGAGGAGCCGCCACCCCGGGAGGGGCCGCTGCTGGCCCTCGACCGGTTGATGCAGCACCACCCGGATCAGGACCTGCTGCTCTGCCCTGTGGACATGCCCTGGCTGGAGACGGACACCCTTGAGGCGCTGGTGGCTGCCGCCTCCTCAAGCCTGGCGGCCCCCGCAGCCATCCACCTGGCCCACGACGGCCGGCGGCTGCAGCCGTTGCTGGGGGTCTACCCGGCCCACCCCAGCCGCCGCCTGCGGCTGGGCGCCTTCACGGCGGCCGGTGGCCGGCGGCTGCAGGACTGGCTGGCCGGGGAGGCGGTGGTGCCGGTGCCCCTGCCGCCCGGGGGCCTGCGTAACGCCAACCGGCCCGACGACACCACCGGTCTGTGGCCCTAGCTTTCCTGCCATGGCGGAGCGTCCCCTGGATCTGCATGGCCGGCCCCTTGGGGTGCTGCGGCTGTCGCTGACGGCCCGCTGCAACCTGGCCTGCCCCTACTGCTGCCCGGATCTCGAGGACCCGCCCGACCTGCTGACCCTGGCGGAGCGGCTGGCCCTGGTGGAGGCGACCGTGGGCCTGGGGGTGCACACCCTGCGCCTCACCGGCGGGGAGCCCCTGCTGCACCGGCGCCTGGAGGAGCTGATCGCCGCCCTGCAGCCGCTGCGGCAGCGCGAACCCAATGATCCACGCGGCGCCCTGCGGGAGATCGCCCTCACCAGCAACGGCGTGCTGCTCAGTGCCGATCGGGCCCGGCAACTGAAGGCGGCGGGGCTCGACCGGATCACCCTCAGCCTCGATGGCACCGATGGGGCCAGCGTCGCCCGCATGGCCGGTCTGGCGGGCCCGGCCGCCGGCGGCGCCGTGCTGGAGAAGGTGCTGGCGGCGATCCAGAGCGCCCGCCAGGCCGGCTTCGACCCGGCCCGCGGGGAGCTGAAGCTGAACGCGGTGATCACCCGCTCGGGTAACGCCGACCAGCTGCTGCCCCTGGCGGAACTGGCCCGGCAGCAGGGGCTGGAGTTGCGCCTGATCGAGTTCATGGACGTGGGCAACCGCAACGGCTGGGTGCCGGAGCAGGTGCTGCCGGCGGCGGAGATGGTGGCCCGCATCGGGGCGGCCTGGCCGCTGGAGCCGGTGGGCCGCTCCCCGCACGGCACCGCCAACCGCTGGCGCTATCGCGACCGGGACGGGCTGCACCTGGCGGTGGTCGCCTCGATCACGTCGCCCTTCTGCGGCGACTGCAACCGGCTGCGGATCACTGCCGACGGAGTGGCCTACAGCTGCCTGTTCGCCGCCAACGGCACCGACCTGAAGCCCTGGCTGCGGCCCCGGCCCGAGCCGGCCCGGATGAAGCAGGCGCTGGAGGCGTTGTGGCGCACCCGGAGCGACCGCTGGAGCGAGGAGCGCCAGGAAGCGGCCGACCAAAGGCCGGCACCAGCGGAGATGGCCTACCTGGGGGGCTGAGCGGCTCCGGGCGCTGGAGCCACCGCCCCCCGCACCAGCACCGGCACCCGCTTGAAGGCCGGCGTGCCGCAGCGGGGGTCGACCACGGCCTTCATGAGCACGTTCACTTCCGGGTAGAACATCAGCGCCGCCCCTTCGCGGATCTCGCCGGGGATGATCTCCACCCCCTCCAGGGCGCCCGCTTCCCCCTGCACCGTCACCCGCTGGTGGGCCGCCAGGCCGCAGCGGCGCAGGTCGGTGCGGTTCATCAGGATCGTGTGGCGGTGGGGCATGCCCCGGTAGCTGTCGCCGGCCTTGTAGACGACGGTGTTGTGCTGGCCGTAGCTGCGGCCCGTGATCAGGGCCAGCACCAGGCCGGCTTCCCCCGGCCCCAGGCCACCGAAGTGCTCCGCCTCCGGCAACGTGAGCTCGGGCAGGGGGGTGGGCGCCATCCGGGCCCGGCCGCTGGGGGTGGGGAAGTGGGGGGTGTCGAACAGGCGCCCTTCGACGCTGAACTCTTCGCGGGTGGCATCGATGCGGGTGATCGGGCCGTAGCCGGGCACGGTGCGGCCGATCAGCTCCCGCACGTAGGACGGATCCTGCAGCCGCCCCCAGTCGACCGGGTCGCTGCCCATCCGCCGCCGGGCCAGCTCGGCCAGGAACGCCACCTCGCTGATCAGGTCGGCGCCGCGCAGGTGGGTGGAGCCGGGCTCGTTGAGCCGCACGTAGTTGTTGCCCGATTCGGTGGTGGTGCGGTGCGGCGTCTCGAAGCGGTTGAACACCGGCAGCACCAGGGTCTGGCGGGCCGCCAGGCCGTGGAAATGGCCCTGGTTGGGCTTGGTGGCCAGGTACAGGATCGTGTCGATCCGGCCCAGGGCGCGTTTGGCCTCGCCGCTGTCGGGGTTGGCGCCCCAGAGGTTGCCCCCCAGGCACAGAAGGCTGTCGACCCGGCCGGCAGCGGCAGCCTCGATCAGGGCGCGGGTGTCGTAGCCGGGCACCCGGCTCAGGGGCCGGCCCATCAGCTGTTCCAGGGCCTGCTGCATCTCCGCCCGCAGCTTGACCGTGACCCCCATCGAGCCAAAGCCCTGCACGTTGGAATGGCCCCGGATCGGCATGGTGCCGGCGCCGGGCCGGCCCACGTTGCCGCTGAGCAGGGCGGTGTTGGCGATCGCCTGCACGTTGTCGATGCCGTTGGCGTGGTGGGTGATGCCCATCGCCCAGGCGAACACCACCCCACGGCAGCCGGCGATCACCGCGGCGGCGTGCTCCAGCTCCTGGCGACTGAGGCCGCAGGCGCCGGTGATCGCCTCCCAGGAGGTGCTCTCCAGCTGCTCCAGCAGCGCCTCCCAGCCCTCGGCGTGGGCGGCCAGAAAGTCGCGCTGCACGGCGCCGGCCTCCAGCAGGGCCTTCTGCAGCCCCAGGAACACGGCCGTGTCGCTGCCGGGCACGGGCTGCAGGAACAGCGAAGCGATCTCCGCGCCCCCCTGCAGCGACGAGACCGGGAAGGCCGGCGAACCGAACTTCAGCAGCCCCACCTCGATCACCGGGTTGATGACGATCACCGTGCCGCCCCGCTGGCGCAGCTTGATCAGCTCGTTCATCAGCCGCGGGTGGTTGGCCGGAGCGTTGGAGCCCACCAGCACCACGCCATCCGCCTGCTGCAGGCTCTCCAGGCTCACCATCGAGGTGCCGGAGCCGAAGACGGCATTCAGCCCCACGGTGGAGGGGGCGTGGCAGAGGTCGGAGCAGTCGGCCAGGTTGTTGGAGCCCATGGCCCGCAGCAGCAGCTGCAGCAGGTAGGCGGCCTCGTTGGAGGAGCGCCCCGAGCTGTAGGAGGCCACCCGCTCCGGCGGGGCCCGGAAGGCGGCTTCGGCGATGGCGAAGACGTCGTCCCAGCTGATGCGCTCGTAGTGGCTGCGACCCTCGCGCAGCAGCAGGGGATGGCTGAGGCGGCCGAGGCGGTCGGCCTCCATCGAGGTGAGCTGCTGGAGGTCCGCCAGGCTTCGGCGGCCGAACACGCCCTCGCTCACCGCCGGCTGCAGCTCGGCCATGATCGCCTCGACGCTCTTGAGGCAGCGCTGCAGCGGCTCCCCCAGCTCGTCGCGGAAGCCGCCGTGCTGGCCACCGGTGCCCCAGGCGCAGGAGAGGCAGGCGCTCCTGTGGTTGAGGGTCTGCCAGAGCTTCGGGCCCCGGGGGCTGAGGGTGGCCTTGGCCCAGCCGTCGATCAGGGGCCAGCCGCCGCCCTGACCGGGCGCGGCGGCATCGGCGGGGCTGGCGTTGTCGCTCATGGGGCCGGCCGGAAGTGGCCCTCACTCTGGCTGCTGGGCCTCCGGCGTGGGGCCTGGGGCCACCTCCGGATGCTGCCGGGTAGAGCGAGAATCGGGCCTCGCGTCGATCCCCATGATCCGCCATTTCGACCACGTCACCGTCGTCGTGCGGGACCTCGCGGCGGCCCGGCGCTTCTTCGGCCTGCTGGGCTTCGTCGAGGACAAGGCGGTGCTGATCAGCGGGCCCCAGTTCGCCGACTACATGGGGGTGGAGGGCCTCGAGGCGGACCACGTGACGCTCGTGCTGGCCGACGCCACGCCGCGGCTGGAGGTGCAGCTGCTGCACTACTGCCACCCGGACCCCCTCCCCGAGCCGGCCATGGACAACCTGGCCCGGGTGGGGTTCAACCACATCTGCTTCGCCGTCGACGACCTGGAGGCCACGGTGGCCCGGCTGCAGGCCGGGGGTGTGGAGCTCCGCAACGCGGTGATGGAGTTCCACCACCGCAAGCTGGTGTTTCTCCGGGGTCCGGAGGGCATCACCGTGGAGCTGGCGGAATGGAAGGGCGCCGCCGCCGCCTAGCTGGCGACGGCGAGCAACGCATCCAGCCGGCCCTGGCGCTCGAGGGCGTAAAGGTCGTCGCAGCCGCCCACATGGGCGTCATCGATGAAGGTCTGGGGCACGGAGCGGCGGCCGTCGTTGCCCCGGGCCACCATGGCGTCGCGGGCGTCCTCGTCGCCGTCAATCACGTATTCGGTGTAGGTCACGCCCTTGCGGTCCAGCAGCTGCTTGGCCCGGATGCAGAACGGGCAGAAGCGCCAGGTGTAGATCTCGACCTTGGGCATGGAGGGCACGGGTGAGTCGGGTTTCGTCATTCTGTCGAAATGGCCCCGGTCCGGACGTCATGGAGATGACGCCCGCCCCCCGGGAGCGCGCGCCACCCCCCCCCCAACCCCGCGAATCCCCCCCATGCAGTACGCCGTTCTGATCTACGAAAGCGAGCAGGACTTCGCCGACCGTCCCGGCCTGATGCCGGCCTACGCCGCCTACTCCCAGGCCCTGGCCGAGGCCGGCCACATGGCGGGCGGCGAGGCCCTGCAGTCCCCCCACACCGCCACCACCGTGCGCCTGCGCCACGGGGAGCGGCAGGTGCAGGACGGGCCCTTCCCCGACAGCAAGGAGCAGCTGGGCGGCTTCTTCCTGATCGATGTGCCCGACCTCGACGCCGCCCTCACCTGGGCCGCCCGCTGCCCGGCGGCGGAGCGCTGCGCCGTGGAGGTGCGGCCCGTGCTCGCCATGGCCGCCTCCTGAGATGGAGGGGCGGCGGGCGGCGGAGCTGGCGGCACGGCAGTCCTTCGGCAAGCTGGTGGCCTGGCTCACCGCCCGCTGCGGCGATGTGGCGGCGGCGGAGGACGCCCTCGGCGACGCCTTCCTCGCCGCCCTGCGGCGCTGGCCCAGCGAGGGGGTGCCCCGGGCCCCCGAGGCCTGGCTGCTGGTGGTGGCCCGCCGGCGTCTGATCGACCGGGCCCGCCGCGACCGGACCCTGGAGCAGCTGCTGCCGGAGCTGGACGCCGCGGCCCCCGGCATGGATCCGGAAACCTCTGAGAACGCCATGGAGATCCCCGATGAGCGGCTGCGGCTGCTGTTTCTCTGCGCCCACCCGGCGATCGACCCGGGCCTCCAGGCTCCGCTGATGCTCCAGACCGTCCTGGGGCTCACCGCCGGCCGGATCGCAGCGGCGTTCCTGGTGGCGCCAGCCACCATGGGGCAGCGGTTGGTGCGCGCCAAGGCCAAGATCCGCGATGCCGGCATTCCGTTCGTGCTGCCGGGTGCCGAGGCGCTACCGGCGCGCTCGGCGGCGGTGCTGCAGGCGATCTACGCGGCCTACACCAGCGGCTGGGATGGCCACGGCGAGGCCGGCCGCTCACAGGGGCTGGCGCAGGAGGCGGTGCTGCTGGCGCGGCTGTGCGCCGCCCTGCTGCCCGGGGAGCCGGAGGCCCTCGGCCTGCTGTCCCTGTTGCTGCACTGCGAGGCGCGCCTCGGGGCCCGGCGGGCCGCCGACGGGAGCTACGTGCCGCTGCTGGAGCAGGACCCGGCCCTGTGGGACAGCGGCCTGATCGCCGATGCCGAGGCGGCCCTGACCCAGGCCTCCTGGGCGGGCCGGCCCGGGCGCTTCCAGCTGGAGGCGGCGATCCAGTCGCTCCATGCCCACCGCGCCGTCAGCGGCAGGGTCGACTGGCCGGCCCTGCTGGGGCTCTACGACGCCCTGCTGGCCCTGGCCCCGAGTGCGGGGGGGCGGGTGAGCCGGATCGCCGTGCTGGCCGAGCTGGCCGGCCCCGAACGTGCCCTGGCCGAACTGGAGGCGCTGGCGGCCGCCGACCAGGCCCTGCAGGAGCACCAGCCCTGGTGGGCGCTGCGGGCCCACCTGCTGCAGCGGACCGGCCGGGCCGGCGCGGCCCAGCAGGCCTACCGGCGCGCCATCGCCCTGGCCGATGATCCGGCAGTGCGGGCGTTTCTGCGGCAACGGGCGGGGGGGCAAAGCGCCTGACTTGACGCAGCTGAAACCTGAAGCCAGGCTGAATTGTCAGGGTCACTCCCCTCGAAGGACGGACGATGCGGCGTTGGACGGACCGAACGCGTGATCGGAGTCAACGGGCCGTGCACCGCCGAGGCAGCCGCTTGGGTGTGCTGCTCCTTCTGCCGGCCCTGACGTTTGCCGGCGGTTGCTCCCGGGCCGTCGACAACATCGACGAAGTGAAGGCGGCGACGGTTCGAATCCTGGCCGAGGGACCCATGGCCGAAGGGGCGGAGAACGGCGAGATCAAGATCGGGACCGGTGGGGGATCCGGCAGTGGCTTTCTGGTGTCCGCTGATGGGCTGATCCTCACCAATTTTCACGTGGCGATGAACGCCCCCAATCTCAAAGTCTTTCTGAATGGAGATCCCACACCCCGCAGTGCGTCCCTGGTCGGGGCGTCGCAGTGTAACGACGTGGCCTTGCTGAAGATCGAGGGTCGGGATCTTCCTTTCTTCGAACTGGACGTTCGCCAGCCGATCAAGGAAGGGGATTCACTTTTCCTGGCTGGTTTCCCCAGGGGAACCGAAACCTACACCCTCAAACCAGGTGCGGTGAGCACTCTGAAGAGCACGGTGAATCTTCCTTCGGCCGTCTTGACGGAAGCCTTCGAGCATTCCGCCGACTCCCAGCCCGGCAACTCTGGCGGGCCCGTGGTGCGGCCCAACGGCAAGGTGGTGGGCATCCATTTCGCCGGCGCCAGGGACTACAAACAGCCCCTGGCGATTTCCTCCCGGCTGGTGGCCAATCTGCTGCCATCCCTGCGCCAGGGGAAGGATGACTCCCTGGGCATCGGCATCGACGGCTCCTACCGTGGTGCCATCACCGGATTACTGGTGGCGAGCGTGAAGGCGGGTTCGCCGGCGAACCTTTCCGGGGTGGAGCCAGGGGATCTGATCACCTCACTCCAGAACGTGGCGGTCAAGCCGCAGAACTCCGTGCCGCAGTTCTGCGAAACCATCGCCTCCCGGGGGCCGGACCAGCCGCTGATGGTGGAGCTTTACCGACGTGCCGATCGTCAGATCCTGGCGGGCCCCCTTGGCAAAGCCGATCCCCTGCGAACGAAGACAAGCTTCACCTCCTTTTCCTTCGCTGGCTACGACATGCTGGTTCCCACCAACTGGAGCCGCAGCGATCAGGAAACCGTGGGTGAGGGAGACCGCGTCTACGTGCGCAGGCTGGCTGCCCCCGATCCAGGGGCTTTCAACAAGAGTTATCTCGCCAACGGTGTCGAAATAAGAATCTCCAGGCATGCGCAGAGGATCAACGGTCGTGACATTGCGGACCTCAATACGCACTGTCAGGGCGACGGCAAGGAAGCCACGATCAAGAACGGCAGCATCACCACCTATGTCTGGGATGGCTGTCGAAAAAAGGCCTCGATCATGTTGGCGATTGCCAGTTCATCCAGGGACCCTGCCTATGCGCTTGGGCTCCTCACCCAGCTGGAAAGCAGCCTGGACATCACGGAACGGCAGGTGATGGTTGATTCCATCAACCTCCCCTGAGCAGCCGCTGGGTCGATCAGCTGCAGCAGATGGGCCTACCGGCGCGCCATCGCCCTGGCGGACGATCCGGCCGTGCGAGCGTTTCTGCGGCAACGGGCAGACACCCATGCACGCTGATCTGCCCACCGGCCTGACGCCCTACCAGCGCACGCCCACCTTTGATGCCGACAGCGTGCCGGCGGGTCTGCGGGCGCAGCACAGCACCAAAGCGGGGGTGTGGGCCCGGGTCGTGGTGCTGGAGGGCTCGCTGCCGTTCCGGTTTCTGGAGCCCGACGAGGAGCTGGTGGTGCTGACGCCCGAACGGCCCGGCATCGTGGCGCCCACCCAGCGGCACCAGGCCGAGCCCGGCCCCGGGGTGCGGTTCTACGTGGAGTTCCACCGGGCGGAGCCGCCCCTCCCGTCGTCGCCTCAGACCGCCTGACGCGGGCGGATGCCGTACTGGCGGCGCACCTCCTCCAGGGGCAACGGGAAGTCATCCCAGGGATCCCAGTCGCTGATCAGGTCCCGGGTGACGCCGAGGCCGTGCTCCAGGCCGCGGAAGATCACCTCGGGATCCGCCTGGCCGGTTTCGGCCGCCGTGACGGGAGTGGAGCCGATGCCCAGCTGGAACTGGGCCAGGGCGAACAGGATCGTGAAGAAGGGGTCGTTGCGGCCGAAGCCGGCCTGGAAGCCGAGCACACCGCACTCTTCGCTCGCCGTGGTGCCGTAGCCACCGAGCACGTGGCAGCAGTCGTGGCGCACCACCGGCGGCGGCGGCCCGCCCAGCTCGCCGGGAACGCTGAACCCGTTGGCCTCGATGAAGGCCAGGTAGGCCCGGCCGAGGCTGCCGTGGGGCAACGCCGCCAAGGCCCGGTAGCGATGGGCGAGGGCAGGGTCCTCCCGTTTCAGGATCGAGCGGGCGATCTGCAGGGCGCCGGCGGGGCCTTCATCGCGCAGGTAGGCCGCGGCGGCCCCCCGCTGGAAGCCCCGCCGCATGATGTCGAGGCGCACCAGGTTGAACTGGTGCTCGAGCACGTGGCGGAACGCCTGCACCGGGGCAGCGTCGATCGCCAGTGCCCGGGCCGTGGCCTCGAGCCGGGCCAGGCAGGCCTCGCCGGGGTCGTCCTCGAGCAGGGCCAGCACGGTCATGCCGCGCAGGATCCGCTGGCGCCACTCGGGCTCCGGCACCGCCGCCGCCAGCTCCTCCGGCGTGAGAGGGGCCAGCGAATCGAGGGGGATGGGCAGGTGGATCAGGTGATCACGGATGGCCGTGATCGTGCGCAGGGCGATGGGGCTGGGCGGCCCGCCCTCGGAGGCGATCGCCAGCAGGCTGCCCAGGCCGGCCCGGCCGATGGCCTCACGGCGTTCCGGGGGCGGTTGCAGGGAAAGGAGAGGACCCATGGCGTTCAGGCCAGCTCGAAGCGGTCCAGGTCCATCACCTTGCTCCAGGCCGCCACGAAGGCGGCCACGAAGCGCTCAGCGGCGTCGGCGGAGGCGTACACCTCGGCGATCGCCCGCAGCTGGGCGTTGGAGCCGAAGATCAGGTCGACGCGGCTGGCGGTCCACGTCAGATCACCCGTGTGGCGGTCGCGGCCCTCGAAGCTGTCCTGGGCCTCGGAGGTCGCCGTCCAGGTGGTGCCCATGTCGAGCAGGTTCACGAAGAAGTCGTTGCTGAGGGTCTCGGGGCGGTGGGTGAAGACCCCGTGACGTGACTTGCCGTGGTTCGCATCCAGCACCCGCAGGCCCCCCACCAGCGCCGTCATCTCCGGGGCGGTAAGGGTGAGCAGCTGGGCCCGATCGATGAGCAGCTCTTCGGCGGAGGCCGGCAGGCCCGGCCGCAGGTAGTTGCGGAAGCCGTCGGCCTTCGGCTCGAGCACGGCGAAGGAGGCCACGTCGGTCTGCTCCTGGGTGGCATCCATGCGCCCGGGGCTGAAGGGCACCGTCACGGCGTGGCCGCCCCGCCGGGCTGCCTCCTCCACCGCGGCGCAGCCGCCCAGCACAATCAGATCGGCCAGGGAGATGCGCTTGCCGTCGTGGCGGGAGCCGTTGAAGTCCTGGCGGATCGCCGCGTAGGCCTCCAGGGCCCGGGCCAGCTTGGCGGGCTGGTTCACCTCCCAGTCCTTCTGGGGGGCCAGTGCCAGCCGGCCGCCGTTGGCGCCGCCGCGCTTGTCGGAGCCGCGGAAGCTGGCGGCCGCGGCCCAGGCGGTGGCCACCAGCTGGGAGATGGGCAGCCCCGTCTCCAGGATCCGCCCCTTGAGGGCGGCGATGTCGCCAGCGTCGACCAGGGGATGGTCAACGGGCGGAATCGGGTCCTGCCAGAGCATCACCTCGTCGGGCACCAGGGAACCCTGGTAGCGGGAGCGCGGCCCCATGTCCCGGTGGACGAGCTTGAACCAGGCGCGGCTGAAGGCCTCCCCCAGCTGCTCGGGGTGGGCATGGAACCGCCGGGAGATCTCCAGGTAGGCCGGATCGACCCGCAGGGACAGATCGGTGGTGGCCATCATCGGCGCGTGGCGCTTCGACGGGTCGTGGGCATCGGGCACGGTGCCCGCCGCCGCCGGATCGGTGGGCCGCCACTGCCAGGCCCCGGCGGGACTCTTCTCCAGCTCCCACTCGTAGCCGAACAGGTTGTCGAAGTAGCCGCCGTCCCACTGCACGGGGTTGGCGGTCCAGGCGCCCTCCAGGCCGCTGGTGGTCGTGTCGTCCCCCTTGCCGCTGCCGAAGCGGTTGCGCCAGCCCAGGCCCTGCTCCTCCAGGCTGGCGGCCTCGGGTTCCGGTCCCACCAGGTCAGGGTCGCCGGCGCCGTGGCACTTGCCGAAGGTGTGGCCCCCGGCGATCAGGGCCACGGTCTCCTCGTCGTCCATCGCCATGCGGGCGAAGGTCTCACGGATGTCCCGGGCGGCGGCGAGGGGATCGGGTTCGCCGTTGGGCCCCTCCGGGTTCACGTAGATCAGGCCCATCTGCACGGCACCGAGCGGGTCCTCCAGCTGGCGGTCGCCGCTGTAGCGCCGGTCCCCCAGCCATTCGGTCTCCGGGCCCCAGTCGATGTCGATCGGCGGCTCCCACACGTCCTCGCGGCCCCCGGCGAAGCCCAGGGTGGGCAGGCCCATCGACTCGATGGCGCAGTTGCCCGCGAAGATGATCAGGTCAGCCCAGGAGAGGGCGCTGCCGTACCGCTGCTTGATCGGCCAGAGCAGCCGCCGCGCCTTGTCCAGGTTGCCGTTGTCGGGCCAGCTGTTGAGGGGGGCGAAGCGCTGGGTGCCGGAGCCGGCGCCGCCGCGGCCGTCGTGGATGCGGTAAGTGCCGGCGCTGTGCCAGGCCATGCGCACGAAGAACGGCCCGTAGTGGCCGTAGTCGGCCGGCCACCAGTCCTGGGAGCTGGTCATCAGCGTGAACAAGTCCTGCCGCAGGGCCTCCAGGTCGATCGTGCCGAAGGCCGCGGCGTAGTCGAAGCCGCTGCCCATGGGATCAGCCTGGGGAACGTGCTGGTGCAGCACCGCCAGGTTCAGCTGCCGCGGCCACCAGTCGCGGTTGGAGCGGGCCCCGGCCGTGCTGCCCCGGAGGGTGCCGTGCAGGAAGGGGCACTGGCCGCTGGAGTCGCCACCGGCCTCGGGGGAGAGTCCTTCCATCGGCCGCTGCTGCGTATCTGCTGAATGTAGGGGTGGATGGAGATCAAGAAACCGGACGTCCTGGAGACACCCGGGTGGATCGGCTCAAAATGAAATCAGCCCGTGCCAGCCGGCGCCCCCATGACAGCCCCTACCCGTGCCGCCGGATCGACGACCGGGTTTCTGGAGGAATCCCCGGGCAACCGTTCCGCCATGCGGTTGATGTGTCTGCTGGCCCTGCTGGCATCGATCGGCTTCGCCGCGGTCACCATGGTGCGCAGCACGCCGATGCTGACCAGGGATGCATCCGGCCAGGAGACGCTCACCGCGCCGCCCCGGGACGACACCGGGATCGTCATCAGCTTCGCCTTTCTGCTGGCGGCCTTTGCCCCCAAGGTGGTGCAGAAGTTCGCCGAGCAGCGCCTCGGTGATCTCAAGGGCTCCGGCCTGCGGGAGTTGGTGCTCGACGCTGTCTCCGGCTCCATGGATCGCCCGCCCGCTGCGGCCGCCGTCTCGCCCCCAGCGGAAGATCCCCGCCTGCGTCAGTTGCTGGAGGAGGTGGAGCGGCTGCGGGTGGAGATCGAGCGCAGCCGCACCCCGATCCAGGTGAGCGCGGCCACCCCCGTGGCCCCGCCGGCAGCGGCCCTGACCCCCCTGGAGCGGATCCGGCTGGGGGGAAGCCTCTGATGCCGTACATCACCGCCCGCCAGGACGCGGGTCTCAGCCCCAGTCCTGCCGCCGCCGATGCCGATTCCTATGTGGCGGCCGGCTCCCGCATCGCTGTGGCCTGGGTGCGGCCGGCCTCCGGGACGGACCTGGCGATCGTGCGGCTGGCGGGGCCCTACACCTGTCCGGGGGGCACGGTGCCGCTGCCGGACGGGGAGCAGCGCTACCTCAATCCCGTGCGCTTCATCATTCCCGATGATGCGTGGCTGGCAGCTTCGGCCGAGGGTCCGCTTCCCCCCGAGGTGGCCGCGCTCAACCACCACTACGAGGGTTGCCGATTGCAGGCCTACCCCGACCCCCGCACCGGCGGTGAGCCGATCACGATCGGCTGGGGCAGCACCTTCTACCAGGACGGTTCCCCGATCCGGCTGGGGGATGTGATCACCCAGGCCCAGGCCGATGCGCTCTACGGGCACAACTGCCGCGAAAGGTTCTGGAAGGTGCTGGAGGCCACGATCCCCTTCTGGGCGGACATGGCCGATCGGCAGCGGGCCGCCCTGTGCAGCTTCGCCTACAACAACGGCGCCCATTTTCACGGCGACGGCTACCACGACACCCTTGACCGCCACCTGCGGGAGCGCCGCTGGGGGGCCGTTCCCGCGGCCCTGATGCTGTATCGCAACCCTGGCGAGACGGTGGAGGTCGGGCTGGGCCGCCGTCGCCGGGCCGAGGGCCTGGTGTGGGGTGGCATGGAGCCCGCCGTCGCCTGTGCCCAGGCGGAGCGGGAGATCCGCACGCCCGACGATTGCGAAGCCTGGGAGCAACGGTTGAAGCAGGAGGCTGACGGTTCGGCTCCGGCGGCGAAGGCCCTCACGGCCCCGCCCGCCACCGAGCGCCCCGTCGATCCGCCCGGTCTGGTGGGCCCGAAGAAGACCCCCCAGGACTTCGGCTTCAGCGGCACCGACAGCCATGTGGTGGTCAACGACGTCAGCGAGACGGCCCGGGCCTTCGATGCGGAGGGCCGACTGCTGTGGGAGATCCCGGCGCTGGCCCGTGGCCAGGGCCGGGAGGACCAGTACCAGGACACGTCCACCGACACCCCGCCCGGGATCTACCGCATCGCCAAGAAGGTGTACCGGGACTACGAGCAGGATCCCAGCCCCACCTACTCCGCTGACCGCCGCAGCTACGGCTGGTACAGCTTTGATCTGGAGGATCTGGAGAGGCAGGAACGGCGTTTCGGCCGGGCCGGGATCATGGTGCACGGCGGCGGCAGCGCTTGCGGCTGGCCCGGGGCCTGGGCGCCTCGCCAGCCCCTGCATTCCACCCTCGGCTGCGTGCGGCTGCACAACGAGGACCTGCGCGACAAGCTGCTGCCGCTGGTGGAACAGGGCACGGTCTATCTGTCGGTGTTCCAGGAGGCCTGAGCGGGAGTCCACCCCTACCCTGACTCCAACGCCCTGGCCCCGGCATGCCCACCCCCTTCGCACTGCTGCTCCTGGCGCTTCTGAACGCCACACCAGGACTGGCCGCGGCGCAACCACAGGGTGGGGAACTCAGCCCAAGGGAGGAATTCATGGTGATGGTGGGGGTGGGTTCCGGTTACATGAGCGCCTTGTGCAACCTGGAAAAGGACGGCTTCATCTCCACGGCCACCCGCGCCAAGCTGGCCCAGGCGCAGCTGGACATCATCAGTGGAGACCCCTCCACCAAGGACGATCTGGAGGGGGTGCTCGCCGGCATGAAGGGCGTGGAGGAGGACAAGGACCTGTGCCCCAGCCAGGTGCTGCCGCTGCGCCGGAAATGAACACCGACGGAGGACGCTGATGGAGCCGCGCGAACGCCTGGCCAGTGTGTTGCCGGGTCTCGCGAGGTTGCTGGGCTACCAGCGCAGCTGGCTGCGGCCGGACCTGCTCGCCGGTGTCACGGTGGCCGCCTACCTGGTGCCCCAGTGCATGGCCTACGCCGAAGTGGCCGGCCTGGCGCCGGTGGCGGGCCTGTGGGCGATCCTGCCACCGCTGTTTCTGTATGCCCTGCTGGGGTCCTCGCCCCAGCTCTCGGTGGGACCCGAATCCACCACCGCCGTGATGACGGCCGCGGCGGTCGGGCCGCTGGTGGCGGGGGACCCGCTCGCCTACGCCGGCTTCTGCAGCCTGCTGGCCCTGCTGGTGGGGCTGGTCTGCTGCGCTGGCGCCTGGGCCCGGCTGGGGTTCCTGGCCGACCTGCTCTCCCGACCGATCCTGGTGGGCTACCTGGGCGGCGTGGCCCTGATCATGATCGGCGGCCAGCTGGGTCGGATCAGTGGCATGACGCTGCAGGCCGACTCCAGCCCCGCCCAGTTGCTGGAGCTGCTGCGTCGGCTGGGGGAGATCCATCAGCCCACCCTGCTGCTGGCGTTGGGGGTGCTGGTGTTCCTGTTGCTGGTGCAGCGCCGCTTCCCTCGGGCGCCAGGCCCGCTGCTGGCGGTGCTGCTGGCCATGGCGGTGGTGGCGGTGGGACACCTGGATCAGCGCGGCGTGGCCGTGATCGGCGCCATCCCCGCCGGGCTGCCCCAGCCGGCGCTGCCGCCCTGGGTCTCACCAGCCCAGCTGCGCTATCTGCTGACGGCGGCGGTGGGCATTTCCCTGGTGGGCTATTCCGACAACGTGCTCACGGCCAGGGCCTTCGCCGCCAGGGGCAGCTACCGCATCGACGCCAACCAGGAACTGCTGGCCCTCGGCGTCAGCAACCTGGGCAATGGGCTGATGCAGGGCTTTCCGGTGAGCAGCAGCGGCAGCCGCACCGCCATCGGTGATTCCCTCGGCAGCCGCTCCCAGCTGTTCTCGCTGGTGGCGCTGGTGGTGGTGCTGGCGGTGTTGCTGTGGCTGCGGCCGGTGCTGGCCCTGTTCCCCACGGCGGCCCTGGGGGCGATCGTCATCTATGCCGCCCTGCGCCTGATCGACATCCCGGAGTTCCTGCGGTTGCAGCGCTTCCGCCCCAGCGAATTCCGGCTCGCCCTGATCACCCTGGTGGGGGTGCTGGCCACCGACCTGCTGATCGGTGTGGCCCTGGCGGTGGGGCTGTCGGTGATCGACCTGTTCGCCCGGCTGGTGCGTCCCCACGACGCCGTCATGGGGATCGTGCCCCGGCTGGCGGGCCTGCACGACGTGCGCGACTGGGAGGGGGCGCGCACCATCCCTGGCCTGGTGCTGTTCCGCTTTGATGCGCCCCTCTGTTTCGCCAACGCTGAGTATTTCCGCCAGCGGGTGCTGGCGATGATCGCCGCCGAGCCCCAGCCGGTGGCCTGGTTCGTGCTCAATGCCGAGGCGATCGTGGAGATCGACATCACCGCCGCCGACGTGCTCGAGGAACTGCAGCGGGAACTGACCGCCCAGGGCATCACCTTCGGCCTGGTGCGGGTCAAGCAGGACCTCTATTCCCAGCTCGAACGGGCCGGCCTGGTGGAGAAGATCGGAACCCGCCTGTTCTTTCCCACCTTGCCCACGGCGATCGCGGCCTACCAGGCCAGGGCGATCGCCGCGCCCAGCCCATGAGCGCGGCCCTGGAGCGGCAGCAGCTGGTCCTGGCGGGGGGCGGCCACAGCCACGTGCTGGTGCTGCGGCGCTGGCTGATGCGCCCGCGCACCAAGCCGCCGCGCACCCGCCTCTGGCTGGTGAGCCGCCACGGCACTGCCCTCTATTCGGGCCTGCTGCCCGCCGTGGTGGCGGGGCTGGAACTCCCGGAGGCCGCCACCATCGACCTGCGCCGCCTCTGCACCCTGGCCGGCGTCATCTTTGTGCAGGCGGAGATCACCGGTCTGGATCCGGCGGCCCGGGAGCTGCAACTGGCGGGGCGCCCCTCGCTGCGGTTCGACCGGCTCAGCCTTGATCTGGGCGCCGTGACCGCCACGGCAGGGGAGGCGATGGCCGTCAAGCCGCTGGAGCCCTTCCTGGCCTGGGCGGAGCGGCGCCATGCCGGTCAGCCCCTGGTGATCCGCGGCGGTGGGGCCGCCGCCGTGGAGCTGGCTTTGGCCTTCCGGGCCCGGGGGATGGTCTGCCGCCTGCTGCTCAAGGGGGAGGGCCTGCAGCTGGGATCGACGGCAGCGAACCGGGCCGGTGAACGGATGCTGGCCGAGGCCGCCATCCCGGTCCAGCGGCGGGCGCCGCCTGATGCCCCGGCCGATCTGGCCTGCACCGGCAGCCGCGCCCCGGCCTGGCTGGCGGCCGCCGGCCTGCCGGTGGACCCGGCGACTGGCCGGGTGCTGACCACATCCAGCCTCCAGGTGATTGGCCATCCGGAGCTGTTCGCCAGCGGCGATTGCGGCCTGATCGCCACCGATCCCCGGCCCCCCTCGGGGGTGTGGGCCGTGCGGGCGGCGCCGGTGCTGGCGGACAACCTCTGCCGCAGCCTGGGCGATCCCCCCAGGCCGTTGCGGCCCTGGCGGCCCCAGGCGCGGGCCCTGCAGTTGCTGGGCGACGGCGGTTGGCAGGCCGCTGGCCCCCGGGCCCTGGCCCTCCTCGGGCCCTGGGCCCTGGGGCCAGCGGGGTGGATCTGGCGCTGGAAGCAGCGCATCGATCGGGCCTTCATGGCCCGCTTCGCCGCGCTCCAGCCGATGGCCGCGGCCGCCATGGCCTGCCGCGGCTGCGCCGCCAAGCTGGGGGCCGCCCCCCTGACGGCCGCCCTGACCAGGCTCGATCCAGGCGGTCAGCCGCCGGCGGTGGAAGACGCGGCCGCGGTGGGCACCGGCGCCGATGGCTCCCTGCTGCTGCAGAGCGTTGATGGCTTCCCGGCCCTGGTGGACGACCCCTGGCTGAACGGCCGGCTCACCACCCTGCATGCCTGCAGCGACCTCTGGGCCAGCGGCGCGGCGGTGACAAGTGTGCAGGCCCTGGTGACGGTGCCGGAGGCGGCCGCCGCCATCCAGGAGGAGCTGCTGCTGCAGACCCTGGCCGGGGTGCGCTCGGTGCTGCAGCCCCTTGGCGCCTCCCTGGCCGGCGGCCACACCCTGGAGGGCCGCGACGGGGCGGGGCTGGCCCTGGGTCTCACCGTGAACGGCACGGTCACGCCGGCGGTGCCCTGGGGCAAGGGGCCACTGCGCCCCGGCGATGCCCTGCTGCTGAGCCGGTCCCTGGGCACCGGCGTGCTGTTCGCCGCCGCCATGGCCGGCGCCGCTGCCCCCGCCTGGATGGAGGCGGTGCTGGTGGCGATGCAGCACAGCCAGGCCCCCCTGGTGCCGCTGCTGGCCGCCCATGGCTGCGGCGCCTGTACGGACGTGACTGGCTTCGGCCTGCTGGGCCACCTGGGCGAGATGCTGGACGCCAGCGGCGCGGCGGTGGCCGTGGAGCTCGACGCGGCCGCCATCACGGCCTATCCCGGCGCCCTGGAGTTGCTGGAGCGGGGCTTCGCCAGCTCCCTGGCCGCCGCCAACGCTGCGGCCCTGCCCTTGCTGGAGGGGCCGGTGCGGCTGATGGGGGGCGGTGGGCTGGCGGCCCTGGCGGGGCTCTTGATCGACCCCCAGACCTGCGGACCGCTGCTGGCGGCCCTGCCGGCGGTGCGGGCTCAAGCCGCCCTGGCCGCCCTGCATCAGGCTGGCTTCCCCGAGGCTCGCCTGATCGGTCGGGTGGTCAGCCGCAGGCAGGCTGCTGCTGCGTCACCAACCCCTGGCTGATCAGCTGCCGAGCGGCCTCCGGCGCCGCCAGACCGCCGAGATCCACCGCCGAACAGGCATGGCCGTCGAGGTCGTGGTCGTAGCAGCGGTCGTAGTAATCGAGCATCTGCCGGCAGGCGGTGGCCCAGTCGCCCCGCTCGATCGCCTCGAGGGCCAGGGCGGTGCGCTGGGGCCCCAGCCGCTTGGCGATGCGCCGGGTGGCCTCCGCCAGGGCGAGGGGATCCTGGGCGCCGTAGATCTCCACCAGATGGGCCACCCGCTCCGTCAGGGGCCGCTGCACCGCCAGCACCGGCGCGGCCTTCATCTGGCGCCACAGGCCAGCGGGAATGCGGCAGCGGCCCACCATGGCGCTCTCGGCCTCCAGCCAGATCTGTTCCGCCCCGGCCAGGGGGGCCAGGGCGGCGGCCAGCTGGTTCTCGTAGTGCTCGCTGCTCGGCTGCTCCGGCAGCCCCAGCCCGCCGAAGCTGCTGCCGCGGTGGTGGGCCAGCCCCTCCAGATCCACCACCGCCGCCCCCCGCTCCCGCAGGGCCAGCAGCAGTTCGGTCTTGCCGCAGCCGGTGCGGCCCCCCAGCAGCCGCAGGGGCCAGGGCTGGTCGAACAGCTCCAGCACCCAGCGCCGATAGCTCTTGTAGCCGCCCTCCAGCAGCAGCACTGGCAGCTCCAGCTGCTGGGCCAGCCAGGCGACGCTGCCCGAACGCATGCCGCCGCGCCAGCAGTGCAGCCGCAGGGGCGCCCCGGCCGAGCGCTCGCTCGAGGCCACCAGCGCGGCCGCCAGGGCCTCCATCCGCGGACCCACCAGGGCCAGACCCCGCAGCACGGCGGCCTGGCGGCCCTGCTGTTTGTAGAGGGTGCCCACCTCCGCCCGTTCCGCGTCACTGAACAGGGGCAGATTGGCGGCCCCGGGGATGTGGCCCTGGCGGAATTCAGCCGGCGTGCGCACGTCGATCAGCGCGCCGCCTCGCGCCAGGAACGCATCGATGGGGAGGCAGGCCGCCACGGTGCTGGAAACAGGCAGGGGAGGTCAACGCAGAGAGAGGGGACCGGGCCGGCACCCACCTGATCGCCATAGTGGTCCAAAGGCCGATACCCCTTACCCCCTCCCGATGCAACTCCGGATCCGCGCCACCGCCACCGCCGCCCTGATGGGGGTTTCGCTGGCGCTGCTTCCGCTGCTGGCGCCCCCCGCCCCGCCCCTGGGCAGCCTGCTGGCTCCGGCGGCGGCCCAGCAGAGCCAGAAGGTGCTGCGCATCGGCGCCATCCCCGACCAGAAGCCGGAGAAGCTCAACCGCCTCTATCCGCTTGTGGCAAATGAACTCGGCCGGCAGCTTGGGGTGAAGGTGGTCTATGTGCCGGTGGTCGACTATGCCGCCGCCGTCAGCGCCTTCCGCACCGGCGCCCTCGATCTGGTCTGGTTCGGCGGGCTCACCGGCGTACAGGCCCGGCTGCAGAAACCCGGCGCCCGTGTGATCGCCCAGCGCGACATCGACGTCTCGTTCCGCACGATCTTCATCGCCAACAGCCGCAGCGGCCTCAAGCCCATCAGCAACGCCAAGGGCCTGAGTGAACTGAAGGGCAAGCGCTTCACCTTCGGCTCCGAAAGCTCCACCTCCGGCCGGCTCATGCCCCAGTTCTTCCTGGCCAAGGCGGGGGTGAAACTCTCGGACTTCGCCGGCGGTTCGCCCGGGTTCAGCGGCAGCCACGACGCCACCATCGCCCTGGTGCAGAGCGGCGCCTATGACGCCGGTGCCGTGAACGAGCAGGTGTGGAGTGCCAGCCTGCGCGACGGCAAGGCCAACCCCGCCAAGGTGATCGCCCTCTGGAGGTCGACGGGCTACCCCGATTACCACTGGATCGCCCAGCCGGACCTCGACAAGCGCTTTGGCAAGGGCTTCACCGCCAAGGTGCAGCGGGCGATCCTCAGCTGGCGCGCCAGCAACCCCACCCAGAAGCAGATCCTGGCCCTGTTCGGTGCCCAGCAGTTCACCGGGGCCAACGCCAAGGCCTACACCATGATCGAGCAGGTGGGCCGCCAGATCGGCAAGATCCGCTGATCCCGCTCGGCCGCTGGCACCGCCGCGGGACCAGCACCGCCGGGCTGGTTCTGGTCGCCCTGCTGGGCGCGGCTGGGCCTGGGGCCGCCAGTGTGTGTGTGACAGGTGGCACCTGGGTGGAGCCCACATCCGCCGGCCCCCGTGCTGTGGCGGCGGGCGACCTGCTCGATCGCCTGGCCGGGCGGCCGGCGGTGCTACTGGGAGAACGCCACGACAGTGCCGCCCACCATCAGTGGCAGCTGGCCACGCTCCAGGCATTGCTGGCGCGCAGCCCCAGCCTCAGCCTCGGCCTGGAGATGGTGCCGCGCCGACTCCAGCCGGTGCTCGACCGCTGGGTGGCCGGGGAGCTGGAGGAGCGCGCCTTCCTTGAGGCCCTCGACTGGTCGGCCATCTGGGGCTACGACGCCAACCTCTACCTGCCGATCCTGCGCTTCGCCCGCGACCGACGCGTGCCGCTTCTGGCCCTGAACGTGGACCGCCAGCTGGTGCGGCGGGTGCGGGCTGAGGGGCTCGCGGCCGTGCCCGCCAGCGAGCGGGAGGGGGTGGGCCCACCGGCACCGGCCAGCGCGGCCTACCGGGCCCAGCTGCACCGGCTCTGGCAGCACCACCCCTTCGTTCCCGACAGCGGCCAGGGGCGGCCCGGCCTGGAGGATCCCTCTTTCGTCCGTTTCGTGGAGAGCCAGCAGCTGTGGGATCGGGCCATGGCCGAGGCCATCGCCGAGCGGCGCCGTCGCCACCCCGGCGCCCCGGTGGTGGGGCTCATCGGCCATGGCCACCTGGCCGGGGGCCACGGCGTGCCCCATCAGCTGCGGGCCCTGGGGCTGGGCGAGGCGGCCTGGCTGCTGCCCTGGGACGCCGGTCTCGACTGCGACCTGCTGCAGCCGGGGCTGGCCACGGCGGTGTTCGGGGTGGTGTCACCGCCACCGGCAGGCCTCAAGCTCGGGGTGTATCTGGAGACCCACGGCGGCCGGGTGGAGATCCGCCAGGTGGCCCCCGGTTCGCTGGCGGAGCGCTCCGGTCTGCGGGTCGGGGATGGCATCGCGGCGATCAATGGCCAGCCCGTGAGCAGCGCCCGCCAGGTGATCGATCGGCTGGCCGCCCACCCCGTGGGCCGGCCCCTGGGCCTCACCCTGCGGCGTGATGGGCGGCTGCTGACGCTGCAGCTGACCCTGCCGGGCCGCTGAGATCCCTCGCGGCCGTCCGTACCGGAGAGGCAGAACCGGTTGGGGATCAGGGGCGATCCCGTCTTGGTGTGGGAAGTCCCCAACCTGCAGATGTCGTCACGAACTGGTGGCCCTATGGATCCGCCAGATCGGAATCGAGGAATACGTTCTCCTCAGCTCATGTCGACCCCTTCGATGCAATCAAGTTCTGTCGCCAGAGCGATATCAGCTCGGGTGAGTCCTTCAGACTGGTGGGTGTAGGTGATCGCTTCCGCATAACCCCAGCCCAACTTGAAGTCGGCATGGTGGCCCTGTTTCTCACAGATGGCGCCAGCGTGACCCACCCAGTCGAGAGCTGAGCTGAAGTCCTGAAAGGTCCAGGCTTTGTGCAAGTGATGGCCATCCACCAGATCCCAGCCTGGGAGTGAGCCAAGGGAATCTTTGATCTCATCCGGAGTCAGGTTGGCACCAATATCCTCGGGGCTGTTGACCTTGTCGGCTAACACCATCTTCGGTTCGATTTATTTGGGCTGGAATCAACCTAGCGAAGGACATGCCGACTGAAGGAGTTTTTCTGGTTACTGAAGACGCAGTCAAGGTGCTGATCTGCGGCACATATGGCGCTTAGCATCTTGCCCTCATCCCTGTAAAACCAGCAGCCTTTAATGGAGGTTCGCCGATGTGATCATGCTCCCTTGGCCTCGGCGTTGACCTCGATCACCAACTGTGTCAACCTCTCAGTGAAAACTCAGTATTACGCCGCATGCAGCCTGGATGGGTTCATCGCAACCACAGATCACTCCCTGGACTGGTTGCTTCAGTTCGGTGAAGCGGAAGGTCCAGGCTATAAGAACTTCCTGGCTGAGGTTGGGGCGATTGCCATGGGTTCAGCCACCTATCAGTGGCTGGTGGATCATTACATCAAAGCTGGAACATCGGAGGAAAAGCCCTGGCGCTTTGAACAACCCACGTGGATTTTCACGAGCCGCAAGCTTGCCTCCGTGCGGAACGCGGATCTGCGCGTCGTGCAGGGTGCTGTCTCGCCTGTGCACCAGCAGATGGTCGCCGCTGCGGACGGTAAGAACATCTGGATTGCCGGTGGGGGCGAATTGGCGGGTCAGTTCTTCGATGCCGGCCTGCTGGATGAGCTGATCATTCAGGTGGCCTCCGTGACGTTGGGCCAGGGATTTCCGCTCCTTCCCAGGCGGATCGCCTTCCCGCCTCTGAGGCTCACATCGGTGCAGGCCCTTGGTGAGGCGTTCGCTGAACTCCACTACGACGTGCCGCCTCAGACGGCGGCGGTCTGATCGCGCTTTCACGGCTGCCCTACCAGGGCAGCAGCTGGCCGTTGGCGTGCCAGAAGCTGCCGCTCGTCTCCAGGGTCAGGGCATCGATGCGGGCCAGCAGGCCATGCACCGATTCTTCGGTGCTGATGCCCTGCGCACTGAAGCCCGTCATGCGGGTGCGCACCAGGCCGGGATGGAGCAGGGCCACGGCGATGCCGCGGGGCCGCAGGTCGATGGCCAGTGACTTGCCGGCCATGCACAGCGCCACCTTCGACATCCGGTAGCCGTAGGCGCCGCCGGAGCTGTTGTCGTCGATCGAGCCCATGCGGCTGGTCATCAGGATCACCTTGGCGCCGGCGGGGAGATGGCCCAGCAGGGCCTGGGTGAGCCGCAGGGGGGCGACAGCGTTCACCTCGAACTGGCGCCGCAGGCTCGCGACGTCGAGGTCGTCCAGGCTGGTGGGCTCCAGCAGGCCCGCGTTGAGAATCAGGGCGTCGATGGCCAGCGGGCCGAGCCGGTCCACCAGATCGGCGATGGCGGCCCCATCGGTGAGATCGACGCCAGCCTCGATGCGCACCCCGAGCGCCTCCAGCTCCGGCGACGGGTCGCGGCAGACCGCCACCACCGTGTCGCCCCTCGCCTGGAGCTGGCGGCAGTATTCCAGGCCGATGCCGCGGTTGGTGCCGGTGATCAGAACGGTGGCCATAGGGGACGGGCTTGCTGCTGCCTGGATCGTATGGGGCTCAACCCTCCTCCCAGCGGAATCCCTGGTCGTCCCAGGCCCTGGGATCCTCGATCGGCTCGAGATGGGTGAGCACATCGCTGCGGGGCAGGGCGATGGCGATCTCCTGCTCCAGCCGCTCGCAGAGGTCATGGCCGTCCTGGACCGTCCATTGCCCCGGCACCAGCACGTGGAAGGCCACGAAGCGGCGTGATCCCGCGACCCGCGTACGCAGGGCGTGGAAGCGGATGCCCTCGGTTGCATGGGAAGCCAGCAGCGCCTCCAGCCGTTCCTGCTCGTCGATGGGAAGCGAGCGGTCGAGCAGGCCGGAGGCCGTTTCCCGCAGCAGGTTCCAACCGGTGAGGGTGATGTTGAGCGCCACGGCGATGGCGATCAACGGGTCGAGCATCGTCACGCCGGTGAGCTTCACCAGGCCGATGCCCAGCAGCACCCCGCAGGAGGTCCAGACGTCGGTGAACAGGTGGTGGGCGTCGGCCCGCAGGGTGATCGAGTGGAAGTGGCGGGAGGCCCGCAGCAGCACCCAGGCCACCAGGCCGTTGAGCGCCGTGGCCACCAGGGAGAGGGCCATGCCCAGCCCCAGTTGTTCCAGCGGCTCCGGGTGCTGCAGGCGCCCAACGGCTGAATAGATGATGGCCAGCGCCGCCAGCACGATCAGCACGCTCTCCAGGCCGCTGGAGAAGTATTCGGCCTTGAAATGGCCGTAGTGGTGGGTGCGGTCGGCGGGCTTGGCGGCCAGGCTCAGGGCCCAGAAGGCCCCCAGGGCCGCCACCAGATTCACCCCGGATTCCATCGCATCCGAGAGCAGGCCCACCGAGCCGGTGTAGCGCCAGGCCGCGGTCTTGAGCACGATCGTGGCCACCGCCGCCGCCACCGACAGAAGGATGTAGGCGCGGGGGGAGGCGAAGGCCATGGGGTGAGGAGCCTGCCAGGGCATGTTGAACCAGCCTGGCTGCGGCGCCGCGAGCCGTCAGCCGATCAGGCCGGGGGACGCTCCGCCACCAGCAGCAGGCCCCCCATGATCGAGAGGTTCTTCAACAGCGCGATCCGCTCCTGGGGGTCGCCCGCGTCGTTGTGGAAGAGCAGGGTGGTGGGCACCAGGAACAGCAGCAGCAGGATCGCCCCGAGCCGCACCCGGACGCCGCTGATCACCAGCACCGAACCCACGGCCATCAGCGCCATGGCCGCCGCCAGCAGCACCGGCGCGAGCGGCAGGCCCCGGCCGGCGATCATCCCGGCCACCCCGGCGAAGCCCGTCAGCTTGCCGATCACGGCGTGGAGGAACACCAGGCAGAGCAGCACCCGGGCGATGCCATCGAGGAGCGATGGCCTGGATCGGCTGGAGGAGGTCATCGGTGGCCGCGGGCGCAGGACGGGGTTGTGGGGTTGATTCTGCTGGGGCTTCCTTCGGCCTGACGAGCCCGGGACCCGGGCCGGATGGCTGGCAATCTGGACCCGACGTTCACGCTGTTCGCCCCCGATGGCCGCCGGCCCCCCCACCGCCGTGCTCGCGCTGCGGGGCATCCGCGTCAGCGGCCGGGAGCGGCCCCGGCTGGAGGACGTTGATCTGAGCCTGGCCCCCGGTGAGCGCGTGGCGCTGCTGGGGGCCAGCGGCGCCGGCAAGAGCACCCTGCTGGCGGTGGCCAACGGTCTGCTGGCGCCGGCGGCGGGCACGGTGCTGTGGGAGGGGCAGGCCCCCGCCCGCTCCCGCCGTGGCCGGCGCCGCCAGCAGGCCCGCATCGGCACCCTCTGGCAGGACCTGCGCCTGATCGAGGAGCTGACCGTGCAGCAGAACCTCAACGCCGCCCGCCTGGCCCGCTGGGGCTGGCCCAGGGCCTTGCTCAACCTGCTGCTGCCCCTCGACACCGACGCCTGCGTGGTGGCCCTGCGGGCGATGGACCTGGAGCCGGCCCTGCTGGAGCAGCCGGTGACGGCCCTCTCCGGCGGCCAGCGCCAGCGGGTGGCGATGGCCCGTCTGCTGCGCCAGGAGCCCACGCTGCTGCTGGCTGATGAACCCCTGGCCAGCCTTGATCCGCGCCTGGCCGGCGAGTTGCTGGCCCTGCTGCTGGCCCAGGCTGTGGCCCCCCGGGCCCTGCTGCTGAGCCTGCACCGCCACGATCTGCTCGACGGCTTCGATCGGGCCGTCGGTCTCAAGGACGGCCGGGTGCTGTTCGACGGGCCGGTGGCGCAGGTGAATGCCGCCCTGCTGGCGGACCTCTACGGGGGAACCCCGCCCGGCGTGACGTCTTGAAGCCGGCACCGCCACTGCTGATGCTGCTGCCGGCCCTGGTGCTGGTGCCGCTGGCCGTCCTGCTGCCGCCCCTGGTGCACGGGGGCGGCTGGGAGCTGATCGGCAACTTCGCGCTGGCGGCGGTGACCCCCTCGCTGGATCCGGTGGTGCTTGCGTCGCTGCTGAAGGGGCTGGGGGTGACGGCCGGCATGGCCCTGCTGGGTTGGGCGGGCAGCCTGGTGCTGGGGCTGCTGCTGGGGGCGGCCAGCTCCCGCACTGTGTGGCACACCCTGACCGGCAGCGCCCTGCCGGCGGAGCTGATCCGCCGGCTGCTGGCCCTGCCCCGGGCGATCCATGAACTGATCTGGGGCCTGCTGCTGCTCCAGCTGGTGGGGCTGCAGCCGGCGGTGGCGGTGCTGGCAATCGCCCTGCCTTTCGGGGCCCTGGTGGCGCGGGTGCTGTCCGACCTGCTCGATGCCCTGCCCACCGCCAACCTGGAGGCGCTGCGGGCGGCGGGCGCCCCGGCACCGGCCGCCCTGCTCACGGCCCTGGGGCCGGCCCTGCTGCCCGGGGTGCTCAGCTATGGCGGCTACCGGCTGGAGTGCGCCCTGCGCAGCGCCACCCTGTTGGGGGTGTTCGGCCTCGGGGGCCTGGGCACCGATCTCAAGCTGACGCTGCAGTCGCTGGAGTTCCATGAACTGTGGAGCGGCCTGTGGCTGCTGCTGGCGATGATGCTGGCCCTGGAGGCGGGCATCAGCCTGCTGCGCCGTCGCTGGCTGGTGCCCAGCCGTTTCGTGCTGGCCCGGCGGGGGGTGGGGGAGCGCAGTCGGGAGATGCTGCTGACCCTGGCCGCCCTGGTGCCCCTCTGCGTTCTGGTGGGGCGCGGCCTGGGGGTGGATCCTTCGGCCCTGCTCCACTGGCAACTCCTGCCCGGCCTGGGCAGTGGCGACTGGGCCGCCACCGCGGCCCTGCCCTGGCCGCGGCTGGTGGGCGGCACCCTGCTGCTCACCGCCCTGGCGGCCTGCCTGGCGGTGGGTCTGGCGCCGCTGCTGCTGCTGCTGGTGGCGCCTCTGGCCTGGGCCCGGCAGGGACTGCGGCTGCTGTGGGCCATGGGGCGGCTGTGGCCGCCGCCGTTGAGTGCCCTGCTGCTGCTGTTCGTGCTGCAGCCGGGGGTGATCACCGCCGCCCTGGCCCTGGGGTTCCACAACCTGGGGGTGCTGGGCAGGCTGCTGCTGGAAAGCGCCGACGCCACCGATCCGGCCGCCGAGGAGGCCCTGGCCTGCGGCGGCAGCGGGCCACGGCTGGCCCTGCTCTACGGCCGCTTCAGCGCCCTGGCCCGGCCCTACCTGGCCTACGGCGCCTACCGGGCCGATGTGATCCTGCGGGAATCGGTGGTGGTGGGACTGGCGGGGGCCACGGGGCTGGGCAGCCAGCTGCTGGAGAGCCTCAGCTCCTTTGCCTGGGACCAGCTGCTGGCGCTGGTGGCGGTGTATGCCCTGCTCACCCTGGTGGGCGAGGACCTCAGTGACCGGGCCCGGCGCCGCTGGCTGGCGGCGGCCTGATGGCCCATGGTGGAGCCGCCGCCGCGATGCCGCGATGCCCGCCTCGCCCGCCCACCCCAGCGAGACGGCGCCCCCGTTCACCCACCGCTTCCTGCATCGCGTCGAACCGGCGGGGCTGGCGGCGTTCCTGGCGATGGAGGACCGGCTGATGGCGGCCGCCCGCCGCCATCCGGGCTTCGTGGCCGAAACCGCCCCCTCCCCCCTGGGCCGTGAACCCCATGACGGCCGGCTGCTGTACGCGTCGGAGCTGAGCTTCACCACCCCCGGCACCTTCATGGGCTGGATGGACTGCCAGGAACGGCGCGATCTGCTCAGCGCCGCCGAGCGCGGCGGCTACCGCTACGAAGGCCGCTCCGACTGGGAGGGCTACGCCCGCTGGCTGGGGGCGGCCGGCCAGGCGTCCGAGCCCATCTGGAAGGTGAACCTGCTGGTGCTGGTGGTTCTCTACCCCACCGTGGCGGTGTTGCGGGTGCTGCTGCGGCCCCTGCCGCTGGATGGCCCCACCGGCCTGCTGCTGGGCAATGTCTGCACCGTGGCGCTCACCGGCTGGTGGTTGGTGCCCTGGATCAGCCGGCGCTGCCGGCCCTGGCTGGAGGGCACCGGCAGCCGCCTTGGCCGCCGGTTGACCCTGGTGACGCTCCTGGCGAGCCTGGCGCTGATGCTGCAGCTGTTCCGCGTCCTTCCCGCCACCAGCTCCTGAGCGCCCGACCGCTGCAGACCCCCGGAAGACTCAGTAGCGGACCCGGTCGGGTCTGGCCTGGTACTCCTTCCAGACCTCCACCGCTTCCTCTCTCAGGATCTGGTGCAGCCGGATCGAGCGTTTTTCCTTGGGCAGGGCCAGCTGCTCGTAGATCGGGCGATCATCGAAATCACCGTATTCAAGGGCATCTTCCACGGTCGCCGCGTAGTAAACCTCCTCGATTCCTGCCCAGTAGCAGGTGGCCATGCACATCGGACAAGGCTCGGCGGAGGTGTAGAGAATGCAGCCGGGCAGCTTGAAACTCTGCAGGGTGATGCAGGCCAGCCGGATCGCCTCCATTTCTCCGTGCCAGGTGGGGTCATGGCTGGCCACGACCCGGTTCATCCCCTGGGAGATGACCACCCCGTCCTTGACGATCACCGCGCCGAAGGCTCCGCCGGTGCCGTAATCGATGGCGGCTTTTCGCGACAGCCGGATGGCCTGGCGGATGAAGGTTTCGTGGTTTGCCATCGTTGAAGCCATGCACCTTCCTCCGGCCGAATCAGCGTACCGTTGATGGCCAGGCCAGTCGTCGTGCCGCGAATGATCGAGCGCCCGCAGAAGAGGCGGTGCCTGGCTCGGCTCGGCCTGGCCGGGGGGGTGATCCTCCTGGCCGCCACGACCACCGCCGCCCTGGCCCTGGCCGGACCTGCCGCCCTGGCCTCCCCCGCCGGCCCGCCGTCCTGGCTGCAGCGGCTGATCGGGCAGATCAAGGCCAGGCCGCCGGGCAACCCGCCCCAGTCGGTATGGCGCTATTGGTACCGGGGCCAGGTGGTGTACTACCTGCCGCCCCAGTGCTGCGACCAGACCAGCGTGCTTTTCGATGCCGAAGGCCGGGTGATCGGCGCCCCGGATGGGGGCCTCACCGGCAGGGGGGATGGCCGGGCGGGCGATTTCCACGCGCAGCGCCGCGAGGGCGTGCTGCTCTGGCGCGACCCGCGGGGGATGGGGTCGCCCTGATCAGCTCCGGCTGGCCAGCTCCAGGCCATCGGCCAGGGGGATCCCCTCCCGCTGGAAGCGGGCCACCAGCCGCCCCTGCAGCTCCCGGGAGCAGGCCCACTGCTCACCGGCCACGGTGGTGAGCAGGGCGCTCACGGTGATGCCCAGCGGGCCGGTGGCGCTGACGCCCCGCAACAGGGGTGGCGCGAGCAGGCGGGGGCCCCAGGTGAGGTCGGCGTGGAAGGCGGCGAGCTCCTCGGCCACCACCGCCAGGGCCTGGCCGATGGCGGTGCAGCGGTGGGAGATCAGCAGCTTCACCTCCTCGCCGGAGCGCAGCTTGGTGTGGTTGACCACCCGGTCGAAGGCGCTGTTCTGGACCACGGCCACCCGGTGGTCGAGGCAATGCAGCTGGGTGCTCAGCACACCGACATCCACCACGTCGCCTTCGAGGCCGCCGATCTCCACCCAGTCGCCGATGGCGTAGCGGTCTTCGATCAGCACGGCGAGGCCGGCGACGAAGTCTCGCAGCAGCCCCTGGAACACCAGCGCCAGGCCGCCCAGCAGGGCGCCGCCGGCCAGCAGCAGGGAAGAGGAGGCGGCGCGGATGCCTGGGATGTCGACCAGGATCCAGCCGGCCGCCACCAGGATGCAGGCAAGATCGATGAGGCGATGGCTCACCCGCAGCAGGCTGCGGTGCCGCTGCTCCCGGCGGGCCTGCTCCTCCACCGGCACCCGGGCGCCGTCGGCCCACTGGTGCAGCAGAAACGTCGCCAGGGAGCGCGCCAGCAGGCCGGCCAGCCCCACCAGCAGCAGCTTGATGACGGAGTGAACCGGTTGCAGCAACAGCTGCAGCCCCAGGGGCACCTTGCCCGGGACGGCCATCACCCCCAAGGCCAGCATGACCATCAGCTGAAGCAGCACCAGCAGCAGCAGCACCAGCCCGATGACCTGGTGGAACTGCAGGCGCTGCTCCAGGGCCCGGTCAGGGCTGGAGCTGCGGCGGCGGATGAGCCCGGAGCAGTGGTGCCGGTTCCGGCGCCACAGCCAGAGGGTGGCGGCGGTGACCAGGGCCAGAGCCAGTTGCACTGTGAGGGTGATCTGCCAGCGGCGGCGCATGTCGGCCGGCTGCATCACCTGGCGGGCATGGCGCAGACGGCTCTGCAGCCGCTGCTGCCAGCGTTCCCCCAGGTCCATGGCGCTGATGCCGTTGAGGCTGGCATCGGCCCGGGTGACCGTGAGCAGGGGCAGGGGCTCGGAGCGTTCCGGCACCCGGGCCTCCAGCACCACATCGCCCCCCGGCAGCTGCCGGCGCTCCACCACCAGTCGCTCGGGGGCGCTGCCTGTCACCCCCTGCAGCGGCGACGGCTCACAGGCCCCCCCGCTCCCCCCCAGCACCCGGATCAGGACCCACTCGGCGATCTGTTCGCTCTCGCTGCAGAGGTGCTCGGGGTTGTAGAGCAGGCGCAGGTTTCCTTCGATCACCTCGGCGCGGCGCTGGGCGTTGGGCGCATCGCCTTGGCTGCCCACCACCGGTGACGCCACGGTGATGGCTGGAACGCCGAGGATCCTCACCTTGGCCAGCTCGAAACTGCCGGCCGCCACCACGGCGTTGCGGTCGTCTGGGGACACCGGAGCCGCGCTGGCCCCAGCGTTGCTGACGGTCCCTGTTGCCGCCACCGCTGGCGGCAACAGGGACACGCCGATTGCGATCAGCAGAACCAGGGCCCCGAGCCACCAGGGGCGGGCCCTCATGGCGCCTGATCGGCAGATTCAGTGAGCCGCGGCAACAGCTGCACCAGGTTGCAGGGGCGGGTGGTGGCGTCGAGCTGGGCGCGGATCAGCCGGTCCCAGGCGGTGGTGACTGCATCGAGGGAGCCGGGCAGCACGAACACCACCGTGCCGTTGGCCACCCCGGCCAGGGCGCGGCTCTGCAGGGTGCTGGTGCCGATCGTCTCAAACGACAGCACCCGGAACAGCTCGCCGAAGCCCTCGATGGTCTTGTCGAGCAGGGGAGCCACCGCCTCCGGGGTGCCGTCGCGGCCCGTGAGGCCGGTGCCGCCGGAGCTGATCACCACCTGCACGCCAGGATCGGCGATCCAGCGGCTCAGCTCGGCGCGGATGCGGTAGCGGTCGTCGGGGACCAGGGTGCGTTCCACCAGCCGGTGGCTGGCCGCCTCCAGTCGCTGCTGCAGGGCATCGCCCGAGGGGTCGTCGGCCAGGCTGCGACTGTCGGAGACCGTGAGCAGGGCGATGGGAAGGCTCACCGATCCAGCGGCTGCGGTTGGCCCTGACGCTAGGGCGAGGTAGGCCTCTGGCCCACCCCGGCTGGGGAGCAAAGCCTCACAGCACGATCCCCTCTCCGCGGCAGGGCTTCCATTCCCCTGCGGCCTTCTCGGCCACCAGCGGTACGAGCGTGAGCTGCAGGGGGGTGCCGGCCGCCACCTCCACCCGCAGGGCGGAGTAGGCGCGGCGCAGGCTGGAACCCCGGCCACTGCGGCCGAGGAAAAGGCGGGAGCGGGCCACGACACGCTGGGCACCGGGCGGACCTTCCAGCAGCTCGGGCCCCTCCGGCCGCTGGCGGCGCAGGCTGTAGCCGCTGCCGCCGCAGATCGCCCAGGGGATATGGGCGTCACCGTGGCCGGTGTCACCGGTGTCGAGCACCTCCAGGCAGTGGGCATGGCCGCTGAAGGCCAGATCCAGCAGGGGCCGGCCGGCGGGCAGATCGCCGAGGGCGGCGGCCACCCGATCGAGCACGCGGCGCAGCTGGGTGCGGACGGCCTTGGTCTGGCCCTGGTCCCATTTGCTGACCTCTGTGACGTACGGCGGATGGTGCAGCACCAGCATCCGCCCGCGGACGTCAGGGTTGCGCCAGGAGGCGATCAGGGCTTCGCTGAGCCAGTCGAGCTGGCCTTCGTCGACCGGGGTTGTCCGTCCGGCCCGGGCGGAGGCACTGCTGGCGAGCTGCTTGTCGATGTCACGGATCTGTTCATCGATCTGCTCGGCCAGGGTGGCCCGATCAGCGCGGGCGTCCTCGTCATTGGTCAGGGGGCCGAGGGAGCGCAGCAGCTCCGAACGTTCGGCGTCGAGTTGTCCGCGGCGCCGCTGCAGCTCCCCGTCGTCGGCGCCGGCCGGCAACGGGTGGTTGAAGGTGTTGGAGTCGAGGGCGAAGACGTCGACCCCGGCCCAGCGGAAGGTGTAGTAACGGTGGGGCAGACGGGTGAACCTGCCGGGCCGGTAGAGCAGGCAGCTGGCCCCATCGACCGTCGCCGAGCGGGTGCAGCCCAGATGCTCCCCCAGGTCGGCCTCCGACACGGCGCTGAGCACATCGAGGAAGGCACGCGCCCAGGCCTGACCGACGAAGGAACCGTGCCAGCCCACGTCCAGATCCAGCCAGGCACGCAGCAGTCGCCGTGGCGGCCCCGTCAGGCCGGCGAGCAGCCCAAGCGGCAGGGGGAGGTCGTAGTAGTCGTGGTTGCCGGCCACCGGCAGGAACGGCACCCGGAAGACCAGCTGGTCGTAGCGCAGCCGCCGCCAGTCCTCACCACCCACGATCCATTCGCGGTAGGGGCGGATGAAGTTATCCGGGTACTGCTCGCTGGAGCCCACCTGGTAGACGACGTCACCGGTGTGGAGCAGGAAGCGGGCGTCCGTGCCATGGGCGAGCAGCTGCTCCGCCACCCGCCGCTGGGGGCTGTGGCGACGATGCAGCCCGGTGCCGCTGTCGCCCAGCACGAGGAAGGAAAAGGCTTCGGGCCTCTGCGGATCCCCCTCGATGGCCAGGCGGCAGGGATCGATGCCGCGGCGGATGAACTCGGGATGGCCCCAGCGCACCCGTTCAGCCATGCGCTGGATCTTGGTGGTGATCCCCGCTTCGGAGGCCAGGTTCATGGGGCCCCGTTCACGGTGGCGGCATCGGCGCGAACACCGTCAGGGAACCTGGCACGCAGGTGAAGGTCACCGGATCAGCCTCGAGCATCTCGCCATCGATCACCAGTTTCTGGGGCGGATCGGTGGTGATCGTGATCTCCCTGACCCGCAGGCAGATCAGATCAGGGTGGTTGGTGGGCGACTGCACCACGGCGGACGTCAGCAGAGAGGCGAGGGCATTGAGTCCCTGCAACCGCGTGGTGGGCGAGGCGATGGTGATCTCCAGCAGGCCGTCGTCGGGGATCACCCGCCCGAAGCCCTGGGCCAGCACGGAGGTGGGTGGGGCCACGTTGGCCACGGTGATGGCGGCCGCCTGCACCTCGGTGACGGCACCATCGATCTCGAAGCGCGCCTGGAACGGCTGCTGGGTCGCGAGTTGCTGGGCTCCGGCGAGCACGTAGGCGAGCGGACCGAGCATCGTCTTGAGCTCGCGCGTGGCCCGGTCCACCATCCCGGCCTCGAAGCCCAGGCCCGCCAGCAGCGTCATCGGCACCTCGTTGCAACGGGCGGTGTCCACGACGAGGGTGTGGCCGGCCAGGATGGTGTCGCAGGCGCCGACCAGGTCGGTGGGGATCCCGAGCGCCGAAGCGAAGGCGTTGGCCGTGCCACGGGGGATCACGCCAAGGGGAATGCCGGTCCCTGCCACCACCCCTGCCACCGCCGAGACGGTGCCATCCCCCCCCGAGGCCACGATCATCACGTTGCCGGCATCGGCGGCGGGGCGAGACGCCAGCAGATCAACGAGTTCCCGGGTCTGCTCCGCTGGGTCAACGCCGGCCCGGGTGAGCAGCACCGTGACAAGGAACTGGGGTTCGAGGATCGAACGGATCAGGGCCAGGTCGGCATTCGGTTCCCCCTGGCCGGCCACGGGATTGAAGATCAGGTAAGCGGCCCGGCCGTGGGCCAGGCCGCGCACAAGCAAATCGGCCGTTGCGGCACTGAGCGCCAGGGGCACGGAGGCCAGATCACAGGCGCGCAGCAGCAGCCGGGCGTCGGGCGGCGTACCGGGCGAGGCCTCCGGATCGAGGAAGGCCACCACCAGATCCACCCCACCGGCGAGCACGCGGGCGGCCAGCCGGATGTCGCCGCCATCGGCAAGCGGCTCAAAGGCCGTGACCGTCAAGTGGGCCGTGCGGGGATCGTCCCGGAGCCTCCCGGCCAGTTCGGTGGTGGCGATCAGGGGGAATCCGGCGACCGCGAGGGCCTGACGATCAAGCCACTCGAGCAGCGCCTCGTGGCGCGACTCACTCGCGAGCAATACAAGGGCTTGGGTCATGACCTCTCACGCTAGGCGGGTCTGGCTTCCTGCCCTTCCATGGCACGCCGGGGAAGCCAGCAGGTGGCTTTGCAGCGGGAACAGCCACCGGTGTTGGCAGCCGCCACCCATTCCATGCATGGTGGCGTCGTGATCAACGTACGGGTATCCTCAAAATGGCCCGTAAAAAGGTGAATGGATTGGCTGCGGAATTGCAGATGAGCTGCAATCAAGAGTCCGATCTTTCGAGCCACGATCGGCCTGAAGTCTTGGCAATGCCCCATGGTGTCAACCAAGACCTTCGAGGTCGACACCAGCCTTGGATGCTGGTGATGGATGATGTTGTTGCACAACGATCGCTTGATGGCAACTTCAGCAGCTGATCCCCTGCCTTCCTGGAACAACGGCCCGGCCAAGCAGCGGCTGCTGGCGTTCATTGCCAAGGTGACAGAGGAGGGCTCTGACAGCTTCGTGCCGAGGGCGGAACGCATCGCTGTTCATGACAATGACGGCACACTCTGGCCGGAGAATCCGATGCCGTTCCAGGCCGCATTTGCCATCGACCAGTTAAGCCGGCGCGTTCTGAAGGAGCCCGCACTCGGCTCGGATCCCATGGTCAAGGCCGCACTGGCTGGCGATATGGAAACACTCCTGAAGGGCCATCGCTTTGAAGGGCTGATGCAGGTCCTGGCGCTGACCCACGCCGGCATGACGATCGAAGCGTTCCACGCTGCCGTCGAAGCCTGGTTCACGTCGGCCACCCATCCGCGCTATGGCAGGCCCTATGTGGATCTCACCTATCTGCCGATGCAGGAGCTGCTGCGCCATCTGCGGGCCAATGGCTTCAAGAACTTCATTGTTTCTGGTGGTGGCACGGATTTCATGCGCGTCTGGGCGGAGCGTGTTTACGGCATACCGCCGGAGCAGGTGCTTGGCTCGACGGCACGGACGACGTTTGAGCTCCGTGATGGCGGACCAGTACTGACAAAGAATCTCGATCAGTTGTTCGTGAACGACAAGGAAGGCAAGCCAGTGATGATTCACCAGTTCATCGGTAGGCGGCCGATTCTTTGTTGCGGCAATAGTGATGGCGACCTGGCCATGTTGCAATACACCACGATCAACAATCCGCGACCGAGCTTCGGTCTGCTTGTCCACCACACCGACGCTGAGCGCGAATATGCCTACGACGCCGTGACCAAAAGCACCGGCAGGCTGGTTGATGCCCTCAAGGAGGCACCAGGTTGCGGCTGGCTGGTTGTGGACATGAAGCACGACTGGAATGCCGTGTTTCATGACGAAGTGAGCTTCACCACGGCCGTGCCGACCCAGTCATGACGAACGATCCGACCTACGAGCACCAGATCGCGCTTTTGAAGCTGCAAGACTTTTCCGAACCCTGCAGCGACGCTCCCTGAACCCAGGAGCAAGCGGGACGCTGTAGAAGGCCTGTTGGCCATCATTCACCATGTCTCCGTTCCCTTGGGTGCGCCATGCAAGGGCCTTGGTCTCTACAAAACGGAGTACCGCGCGGCGATGAGGTGCGCCGAAAAGAGCGACTTCTTCGAGATCACAACCGGCCCCAATGTGCTTGTGGATGAGACTGAAACGGTTTGATTTGATGCCCGGTGCACCGGTGAGAATTCTCAACCCCGATGCCATCCATGGCGCCATTCGGTGATGGGACTGGAATGTTCATGAGAACTCAGACGGCGTTGTTCTGAGTTCGCAGACCCACCATTTCACCATGGCCCAGGTACCACGACCTTGATGCTTACTGCGGGTGACACTGACTGGTCTGTATGCATAGCCATGCTAATATCTTGGTTGTGCTCAGTACAGTTGGCTTGCAAAAGCCGCGTCCTGCTCTGTAGCGCAGAGGCCTACACGTGCTGCATTCCAAAGGAATCTCTAGGATGAACCAACTCAAGAAAATCATGTCGGCCGCCGCCGCGATCGTTACCATCGGGATGGTTGTGCCGCCTGCTTCCCATGCCATCGATCCGGCCTATGCCAGGAAGCTTGAGAAGTCTGGCTGCACCCAGGCAACAGAACTGAAAGGCTGTGACATCAACAAGACCAAAGCCGAAAACGCCAAAGCCGGTTTCGGAACGGTGACCACCCCTGCCTCAACCTATGCCGGCCAGTGGATCGCCAAAAATGTTGACGGACGTACCGTTTCAACGATCCGCATCGATGGCAAGAACAGAGTCACGGTGAATGGAAAGTCCGTTGCCAGCAAGCTCAGTGACGGCGCTTTGGTGTTCAAAGTCGGCTTCATTACCTACACCATTCAAGGCGATCCCCGCGTCGTGAATGAGAGCAGCTGGACGGATTTCGACGCCAAGACCTCTGGCCCAATCCGTCGCAACTGATCCAGCAGTTGGGCGCAATCGCCAAGGTGCCACCCACCTTGGCGACAGTGACAACGGCGTGCCTGTTCGCGGCCACCACCAATGGCTCCATGTGATGGGAGCATGAAGCTCTAATCCAAGAGTGAAACCAGAATCGTCGTTTCCCCTGTGGAGCGATTGCCGGCAACCAGCAAGCCAGGCATGGCGGCGTCATCACCAATTGCATAGACTCTCAGATCTGTGATCTGTGGATGATTGAAAACAGCTTCGAGAGCCTGCTGCGCCTTGCTCCTATCATCTGTGTCAGTCAAGAGTAGAAAAGGCATAAACTGAATCGCTTGTGGATCAGCGATCGCCTTGAGCTCGGCCACAATGTTCGGCTGGAGTCCAGGGGAGCGGGCATAGACGAGTTTCCAGGTACTCATCCATGCAGCTTCACCATACTTCTCCCATAGCTCGCCGACAAAGTGTTGATAGTACTGGCGAGCAAGGAATTCCAAGTCTTTATCAGGCTTGAGCTGATCCTCAAAGACAGCACTGCCAAATCCAGCCTGACTCGGAACTCCATAGCTGGGTGGCGGAGTTTCATTGTCGTCGCGAACGAACCACATGGTATCCAACCAAATTGTGGCTAGCGGTGAAGAGATGATACGTCTGCGCAACAGGCCATGGGCCGATCGGAGGTCTTGTTTGCCGTTGAATTCCTTCCACGTTGAGAACGTGCTCAATGAGGAACAATCCCAATGGCCTGCCTGCTGCGCCAACGCTCATGGTGTGGAGAACCCTGCCGCCATCAATGGCTCATTGATCCCTGCTCACGGAAGTAGCGCTGAATGGCATCCTCGGCAATCCCAACCTTGGCAGCGTCGCAGGCAGACGTCTTACTGAAGTACTTTCCGGCCTTGTTGAAATTGACTCGGCAGCCACCATCAAACTTCACCTGATGGATGCCCAAAAGCAGTTTGACAATTTCGGGTGGACTTCCGGTTGGTGACCCATTGGCCGGTATGGAGCTGCCTGCCGCTTTCTTGTAAGGAGCGGTATCCCAGAAAACGAAGATGGACTGTGTTTCCAGTCGGTAGACCTGCCCACGATTGGCATCCAGCATCTCGCGCTTGGCGGGTTCGCCGCGCTCATCAAAGAACGCGTTGGGCGTGTTCTCGTTGGGCTTGAGCTCAACGGTCTGGCCGCCTTTGAGCCGGATGGTCACAAATCCCTGACGCTGTGAGAAGGTGCAAAGCCCCGATGAGGTGGCCTTGTCGTCACCTGCCGGAAACACATCGCAGCGGGCATCAACGGTGTCGGCCATCACGGGCGAAGCCACAAGCACCGAAGCACAACTGAGCAGAGAAGCGGCAAGAAGCTGGAAACTTTTCAATGCTGTGAATGGCTAGGGTTTGTGATTGTACAGCTTGTGTCGGTGAGGCCAGCGAGGTGGTCGGTTGCGAAGCTGTCCTGCCTTCGTAAGGCGTGGATTGCTCGCTGTCCCATCAACATGTGATTGAACTCAACGGCGATTGGAAGTGCGGGTCGATGTTTGCTTCTCATTGTTTTACTGGTTATGAGGTTGTTGTAGGCTTGGCCTGTGGATTAGATTTCACCCGAAGATTCTGACAGTTGAAGGTTGATGAACGAGATCAGGGGACTGGAGCAGGCGCCGAGGCTCCGTCGTGTTCGCCTTCAACCATCCATTGGGATCGGAATTGTGGCTTGGGTTGTGTACAGCGGTTTGGCTGGCGTCATTCAGCTCCAGACCGGAATCCCCTACGCCGATTGGTTCAAGTCCGCTGATCATGCGTGGCACACGGCCGTCATTCCGCTCACCCTTGGCGGTCTGGTGTTGCTCCTGTTCACGTGGTGGTGTCGCTGGGATCAGGTCTGGCGAGATCCCGTGCGTTTGAAGTGCACAGGCCTGATGAAAGTGGCGATGCTGGCCTGGTGGGCGATGATTGCTTTCCGCATGGTGGGCATCACCTGGAGTTCAGTCCCTCCGGCATTGCTTCTGGCCATCATCGCCTCAGGCATTGGTGTGGGTTTTGCCGAGGAGCTGCTGTTCCGCGGTCTCTTTCTGCGCTGCCTGCGAGAGGGTGGTCGCTCTGAGGCGTCGGCAGCCATCTGGACTGGTGTGTGTTTCGGCCTCTTCCACGTACCCAACATCTTCATGGGTATGGGGCTCCTGGGTGGCCTCCAGGTCATGCTCGCAGCGCTGAGCGGCATCATCCTCTATGTATTCCGTCGCTACACAGGTCAGATCTGGCCCGCGATGGTGGCGCACGGCATGTGGGATATCTCGACGTTTCTTGCCGGTGGCTATGCCTACCCTTGGCTTTCCATGGTCTCGTTGTTTGCTCAGCTTGGTTTTGTGATTCTTGGGCTTCTTGTCTACATCAGCCTCTATAGAAACGATCAGCAGACGGTTGTCGTCCCGGCCATGGCGTCTCGGTAGAGAACGGCTGTGCACGTCTCGGTTTCGATCACCAGGAGCGTCGCCACCTAGTGTCAGGAGAACACAGGCCGCCGAGCGTCCCACGCCGCCATGACGACGCAGTATTACACCGCTACCAGCCTTGATGGTTTCGTTGCCACCGAAGATAACTCCTTGGAGTGGCTGTTCCCCCTCGGTGATGTCAAGGAAGCTGGCTATCCGGCCTTTATCGCGCAGATCGGTGCGATTGCCATGGGTGCCTCAACCTATGAATGGATGTTGCGCCATTCCGACAAGGTTCAGGCAGATTCTGGTTCTCCCTGGCCCTTCTCCCAGCCCTGCTGGGTGTTCACCCATCGTGGGCTTCCCGGCATTGATGGAGCTGATATCCGCTTCGTCCAAGGTGATGTCAAGGACCTCCATCCAAGGATGCTGGAAGTGGCGGCGGGGAAGAATATCTGGATTGCCGGTGGCGGCGCCCTGGCGGTGCAGTTTTATGACGCCGGGCTGCTGGATGAAGCGATCATCCAGATTGGTTCGGTCACCCTTGGGCAGGGCAAGCCGCTCTTTCCCCGCCGGGTGACAAGCCCCCCTTGGCGGTTGCTGTCGGTGCGCCAGATCGGTTCGGGTCTGGCAGAGCTGCATTACGCGCTGCCAGGTCGTTGATGCAGACGACCCGCGCCCCTGCCTCGCTGGGCGCGGGTGAGAATCATGGCAACGGTGATTCAGGCCATGGCTAGCCGCTGATGCAGAGCAGCTTTTTCACGGTTGTCCTGCTGCCTCTGGCCCTGGCCATCGTCATGCTGGGCATGGGCCTGAGCCTGGTGCCCGCCGACTTCAAGCGCATCACGCGCTACCCCAGGGCGGTCGCGGTGGGGACGGTCTGTCAGACCCTGCTGTTGCCGCTGATGGGGGCAGTCATCGCCCTGGTCGTTCCCATGGAGCCGGCGATGGCGGTGGGTCTGGTGGTTGTGGCTGTCTGCCCAGGTGGGCCGTCTTCCAACCTGATGACCTACCTGGCCTGGGGGGATGTGGCGTTGTCAGTGACACTGACAGCCGTCAGCAGCATCGTCACGGTCTTCACGATTCCTCTGGTCACCAACCTGGCCCTGCAGCAGTTCCTGGGGGAAGGGGCGGCGATTGCCCTGCCGGTGGGGACCACGATGCTGCAGATCGTCCTGATCACCCTGCTGCCGACGGCGATCGGGATGGCCATCCGTCACCGCTGGCCAGGGCCGGCCCGTCGCCTTGAAAAGCACATGGGCCGCCTGGCTGCGGGCCTCCTGGCGCTGATCATCCTGCTGTTGTTGATCCGCGAGGGCAGCAAGCTGCCCGGGTTCCTGGCTCAGGTGGGACTCGCGATCGTGCTTCTCAACCTGCTGGCCATGCTGGTGGGCTTCCTGGCAGGAAAGCTGTTCCGCCTGCCCCTGGCCCAACAGGTGTGCATCGCGATTGAGGTGGGAATTCAGAATGGAACCCTGGCGATTGCCATCACGGCTGGTTTGCTCAACAACCCCGACATGGCGGTGCCTGCAGCGGTCTACAGCCTGCTGATGTATCTCACTGGCTTTGGCGCGATCCTCTATGGCCGGCGTGTGGTGGGCTTGGCCCGCCATGCTTGAGCTCCGGCTGCAGCATCAGCCGATGAGGCTGACCACTGCGCTGGTGTGGGTGCCGTCACCTCCTGCGCCATTGGTGCTTGTCCCCGCTGTCATCGCACCGCTTTCCTTTCTCTCCCCATTGGCCCCTCCTTCAGTGTTTAGATCCGTCAGCGCCCTTCTCCTCGGCTCTGGTCATCTTGAAGGATCAGGCAAGGGACGACGCCACCTCAAACTCAGCAGCATCGATGACATCAAAGGAAAGCCTCTGGCGGCGTATCTGACGCTTGCCGTGCAGGCGGCGCAGGCGCAGTCCTGTCATGGCGATCCTCTGGAGTGAACCCATGGACCATGTTCTGATCATCCACGCCGTACGGGACTACGAGGCCTGGAAGACGGTGTTTGACGCGGCGGCCGCCCTGCGCCGGAACGCCGGCGAGCGGTCGTTCCAGGTGCTCCGAGACGCGAGCGACCCCAACAAGGTGGTGCACTTCTCCCGATGGGAATCGGTGGCCAAGGCGAAGGCGTTCTTCGAGTCCCCCGAGCTGGTGGAGATTCGTCGGCAGGCCGGTGTCGAATCCCCGCAGTTCCTCTATCTGCATCAGCTGGAGGCGGGCACGCTGTGACCGCTGGCGCCTTCCCCCCAGGAGCCCCGTCTTCCCCGGCGACCACACCCCCTCAGACCACCTCTGCCAGAATGATTGTCGTTTCAGGAATCGCCGTGTCGCGCCTTCGGCCGCCCCTCGCCTCCCTGGTCGCCGCCGGCCTCCTGGCCGCCTTCGGCGGCGGCCCCGCCCTGGCGCAGCAGCCTGGCCCTGGCGCCCAGAAGGCGGTCTTTGCCACCAAGGCGGAAGCCGAAGCCGCCGCCAAGCACTTCCACTGCACCGGGGCCCACAAGATGGGCAACCAATGGATGCCCTGCGCCACCCATGGCGAAACCAAAGGCGGGCCGTCTGGCCACGGCTCCCATTGATGCCTGATCCGGTCGCGCCGGAGACCCCTCCCACCGGCGGCCTCCCTCCTGCAAGAAGCCCCTCAGCCTGCGGTGGCCGCCCGAAGATCGTGGCCTTCGGCATCGCCCCGCTGGGCATCATCTCGATCGGCATCGTCCCCATGGGGGTGATCAGCATCGGCGTCGTGCCGATGGGGGTGCTGAGCCTGGGGGCGGTGGCGATGGGGGTGATCAATGCCTCTGTGGTGGGCATGGGCATCCTGATCGCCGGCGTCAACGTGATGGGTGTCTGGTGGGTCGGGATGGAGGGGATGGGTCCCTACCGGCTGGGGAGCCCGAGCGGCCAGGTGCACCACCACAGCCGTGACCTCAACCACAGCCAGGGCCAGCCGAACCTCTACGCCTACCCCAGCCGCGACGAGGCCCTGCGGAAGGCGAAGGAACTCGGCTGCGACGGGGCCCATGCCATGGGCGCCCTCTGGATGCCCTGCCAGGACCACCCGACCCCCTGAACTCAGGCCAGCGCCTTGAACATCACCAGGGCGTCGACCTCCCCCAGCCGGGGATGGCGGAAGGCTCCGGGCAGCCGGCCGATGGTGTGGAAGCCGTTGCGGCTCCAGGCGGTCACGCCGGCGACGTTGGTGGCCACCACCAGGTTGAACTGCATCGCCCTGAAGCCCCGTCGCCGGGCCTCCTCCTGGGAGTGGCGGCAAAGGGCATGGCCCACCCCGCGGCCCCGGGCGGCCTCGGCCACCACATAGCCGGCGTTGGCCACGTGGGCGCCCAGGCCCGGCTGGTTGGGGCGCAGGTAGTAGGTGCCCAGGATCGCGCCGCTCGCATCGGTGGCCACGAACGTGGCGACGGGGGCCTCCACCCAGGCCTGCCGGGCCGCGTCGCTGCCGATCGCCGGGTCGTGGGGGAAGGTCTCGCCGGCCCGGAACACCGGCTGCAGCACCGCCCACACCCCTGGCCAGTCGGCCGGTTCGTACGCCCGGATCATCCCGCCGCTTGCACCACGATCGATTTGGTCACCGTACCGGGCAGATTCCGCGACACCGGACAGACCTTCATGCGTCGCTCCAGAAAGGCCCGGCTGGGCTCATCCAGTTCCGGGGTCACGGCGCCTTCGGGCGCCTCCAGCCGCACCTGGAAGGTGCCGTCCACCGCCTCGATCATCCAGTCGGCGGAGGCCGTCACGCTGAGCACCCCGTCCACCGCCGCCAGGGGCAGGTGCCGCTCGACGGCGTTGGCCACCAGGTAGTGGTGCTGGCAGAGCAGCAGCGACAGCAGGAAGAGCCGGAAGCCGGGGGTCTGCAGGCTGGGCACCAGTGGCTGCCAGGGCTCCAGCTCGCCGTTGCGGACGTCGACGCTGAGGCTGTCGCCGGCGGCCCCGTGGCGGCTCTGGAGGCGGAACTGGAACAGGAGGGGGGTGGTCATCGCGGGTGCGGGACGGTGGGGGTGGAGGGGACGGCGGAACTGGTGGTGCGCTGGCGCTGGAAGGCTTCGGCGCCCGTGAGCAGGGCCGAGCCGATCAGCAGGGCGGCGAAGCCCTGGCGCAGGTGGCGATCCGAGAGGCGTGGGGCCAGGGCCTGGCCGCCGATCGCCCCCACCAGCCCACCCGCCACCAGGGGGCCCAGCAGCGGCAGGCCTGCCGCGGGCCAGTGCCCCAGGGCGGCGAGGGCCACCAGGCTGTTGGTGGCGATCAGCACCAGGCTGGTGCCGCTGGCCAGGGGCATCGGCAGCCCGGCCAGCAGCACCAGGGCGGGCACGATGGCGAAGCCACCGCCCACGCCGGCGATGCCGGTCAGCAGGCCCACCAGCACCCCCTGGCCCGCCAGTGCCAGCGGCGATCCCCAAGGCCGGGGCGCCTGAGCGGTTCGGGTGGTGGCGGGGCGGCGGGAGAGCAGCCAGGCGGCCACCAGGGCGGCGACGGCGAACACCCCCAGCTGCACCGGTTCGGGAATCAGGCCGTGCTTCACCACCGTGCCGCCGATCCAGCTGCCCGCCAGGGCCGGTACCCCCAGGAGCAGGGCCGGCCGCGGAGCCACCTGGCGGCGACGCAGGTAGGGACCGGCATTGGCCACCGCCAGCAGGGTCACCGCCAGCAGCGAGAGAGGCACCGCCTCGCGGGTGGGCAGTCCGGCGCCGCTGATCAGCAGGGGCAGCAGCAGGATCGAGCCGCCGGCCCCAAGCACCGCCAGCAGGAAGCCGATCAGGGCACCCCCACCGGCCATCAGCAGCAGCAAGGTGGCGCTCAAGCGCGTACCCGGTTCCAGGGCATCACGGCCAGCAGGCGGGCCATGCCGCAGAAGCCGCTGATGCCCGCGAAGGTGAGGCCGGCCCCCACGAAGCCGCTCAGCCAGATCCAGCCCGGCGCCACGGTCTGGTTGAGCAGCACCCCCACCAGCACGAGGCTGCCGGCGACGATCTGCACCTGGCGCATCAGTGGCAGTGGCGCCCTGGCCTGCCGCTGCACCGGCAGGCCCGCCTCCTGCCAGGCGCCGAAGCCCCCCTCCAGTTCCGCCAGGGGTTGGAGATGGCCGCGGCGTTGCAGGGTGGTCAGCCCCCGGCTGCTGCGGCTGCCGCTCTGGCACAGCAGCACCAGCGGACCCTCCGGCAGAGGCTCGCTGCCCAGCCGTGACAGGGGGATGTTGTGGCTGCCGGGGATGTGCCCGGCGGCGAACTCCATCGGTTCGCGCACGTCGATCAGCGTCAGCGACACCGCGTGACGGTGGCTGGCGAGGTCGCGGGGGGAGAAGCGCCGGGAGGTGGTGGTGGTCATGGTTCTGGCGGTGGCAATGGGAATGGGGAAGGGGCTGGCGATGGATTGGGTGGCGGCTTCAGGCCAGGGTCGCGGTCGGCACCTCCAGCGGCAGGCCTTCGGCTTGCCAGCCCCGCAGGCCGCCGCGCAGGTTGGCCACGGGGTTGGGGCCCCGCTTCATCAGTTCCTGGGTGGCCAGGGCCGAGCGGCTGCCGGAATGGCAGAGCACCACCACGGGCCTGCCTGTGGGGATCTCGGCGGCGCGGGCCGCCAACTCCGGCAGGGGAATGGTCAGGCAGCCCGACACCCGGCCATCCGGCCCGAGCACCTCGGCCTCGGAACGCACATCCACCAGGGTCAGCTGGTCGCGGTGAGTGGCGACCCAGGCGGCCGCCACCTCCGGCAGGCCGGCGTAGCTGCGTTCGACGGGTCCCCAGTCATCCTCTTGGCTGTGGTCCGCGTCGCTGGGCTTGCCGGAGCGCAGGTTGGCCGGCAGGGCCTCGGCGATCCGGTGGGGATGGGGCAGGTGCAGGTTCTCCATGTACCCCACGAAGTCCCGCTCGTTCGCAGCCCCGCCAAGCCGGGCGTTGTAGGCCTTCTCTTCAGCCACCGAGGTCACCTGGCGACCGCTGTAATCGTGGGCCGGGTAGAGCTGGCACCGGTTCGGCAACGCAAGGATCTGCTCGGTGATCGAGCGGTAGAGGGTGTGGGCATTGCCCTGCTGGAAATCGCAGCGACCACAGCCCCGCACCAGCAGGGCGTCGCCGGTGAAGGCCAGGCTCCGGTCGTCGAGCACGAACGTGAGGCAGCCATCGGTGTGCCCCGGGGTGGCGCGCACCTCCAGATGGCGGCCGCCGAAGCGCACCTGATCGCTGTGGGCCAGGGCCAGGGTCACATTCCGGGCGCGGGCCGCGGCGGCCAGGCCGATGGCGCAGCTGGTGGCCTGGTGCATCCGCCAGCTGCCGGTCACGTGGTCGGCATGGGCGTGGGTGTCGAGACAGGCCAGCAGATCGATGCCCAGTTCCCGCACCAGGGAGAGATCGCGGGGGTGGTGGTCGTACACCGGATCGATCAGCACCCCTTCGCCGCTGGCGACGTCAGCCAGGAGGTAGGTGAAGGTGCCGGTCTCGGCATCGAAAAGCTGGCGGAACAGCAGGTGGCCCCCGCCGGCGGCGGCGTCAAGCGGAAACGGAGGGACGGGCGCCATCGAAACCTTCGACATCGGCTGCTATGACCATACACGCATACAACAGCTAAAGAGTGGATGCGGCTCGGTTGCGGCGTCCTGCAGCGGCCGGTTCCATTGCAGAACCGATCCGGCTTGGGCCAAGGCCGGGGAAAGCCTGCATAATTCCTCTAGCGACATACCCTTCTGCCATGGGCGTTGCCGGCCCCGGTTCCATCCCCAGTCCCGAGCTGCTGGAGGAGTTCAGCCAGTTCTTCCGCCTGCTGAGTGAACCGGCCCGTCTCCAGCTGCTCTGCCACCTGCGCCAGGGGTCGGCCGATGTCGCTTCCCTGATCGAGGCCACCGGCTTCAGCCAGTCCCACATCAGCCGCCAGCTGTCCCAGTTGCAGCGGGCTGGCCTGGTGACCTGCGACCGGGACGGGGTCCGGCTCATCTACCGCGCCGACACCGAGCTGGTGGAGGAGCTCTGCAACCTGGTGCAGCACCGCATGAAGCAACGCCTGCAGCAGCAACTGGATCAGCTCCAGACCGCCTGAGGCCATGCGCCCCAGCCCCCTGTGGACCAGGGCCTTCCACGGCTTCAACCTGCTGCTGCTCCTGCTGATGGCCGCCAGCGGCCTGGAGATCTACAACGCCAATCCGGTCTTCGGCGGTCGCGAAGGGGCCACCGTGCCGGAGCTGTTCACCCTGGGCGGCTGGCTGGCCGGTGGCCGCGACTGGCACTTCGCTGTCATGGGGCTCTATGCCGTCAACCTGGGGCTCTGGATCGGCCTGCTGCTGCGCCGTCGCCATAAGCGCCTGGCCGGCAGCGGCGATCTGGACACCCTGCGCGCCAGCGTCAGCTCCCCCCGCCGTCGCCTGGCCAGCCACCGTCTCACCTACACCCTGATGCTGATCCTGCTGGCCTTCAGCCTGCTCAGCGGCCTGGCGATGTACAAGCCGGCCCAGTTGTGGTGGCTGGTGTCGCTGTTCGCCTTCGCCGAACCGGCCGGGTTCTCCAGTTGGCAGACCCTGCGGGTGTGCCACCTGGCCACCATCCCCGCCATGGCGCTGCTGCTGGTGGCGCACGTGCTGCTTTCCTGGCGGGTGGGCGGCCTGCGGCTGCTGCGGTCGATGGTGTTCTGAGATGGCGGCGTCGCCCGAGGCCCTGAGTCGCCGCCGTTCCCTCGGCCTGCTGCTGGCCAGCGGCTCCTCCCTGCTGCTCGGTGGCTGTGCCCTCAACCGCTGGAGCGCGCAGGTGGGGGAGGCCACCCAGCCGCTGAATGAACGGATCGAAGGCCTGCTGCAGGGGAAGGGACCAGTGCCGGAGTTCAGGCGCAGCCAGGTGGAGCCCGAGGCCCTGCTGGTCAACAGCTTCAACGGCACGCCCACCTTGGCGCCCGGCAGCTACCGGCTCGCCGTGAACGGGGCGGTGCGCCGCCCCCTGAACCTGGATCTGGCGACACTGGCCGCCTTGCCCCAGCGGGAGTGCGTCATCCGCCATGTCTGCGTGGAGGGCTGGGCGGCGATCGTCGCCTGGTCGGGCCCGCGGCTGGCCGATGTGCTGGCCCTGGCCGGTCCCTCCCCCCTGGGGGCCTATCTGGCGATCCGTTCCGCCGACCAGTACTTCGAAACCTGGGATCTGGCCTCGGCCCTGCATCCCCAGACCTTGCTGGCCACCCACATGAACGGAGCGCCGCTGCCGGTGGCCAACGGCGCTCCTGTGCGACTGGCCAGCCCCATCAAGCTCGGCTACAAGCAGAGCAAGTGGGTCACCGGCCTGGAGCTGATGACGAGCCTGGGCGATCGGCTGGGCACCTGGGAGGACAGGGGCTATGAGTGGTTCGCCGGGCTCTGATGGGGCCTGCGTTGCTCAGGGATTGAGGGGCGACCAGGCCATCGTGGCGTTGAATTTCTGGCACCAGATCAGTACCGATTTCTGGGCCTTGAGGTCGATCGAGGCGGGGATCACGTAGCTCTGGGCCCCCTTGCTGGATTTCAGCTTCGAGAGCAGCGTGTAGCTGCCGGGCTTGAGGGGAAAGGCAGGGGCCTTGCTCATGGCCAGGGGCGTGGCGGAGGGGCTGAAGGCCACCCAGAGATCGGGAGCCATGTCGTTGGTCTTGAAGTCGCCGCTGAGGGTGAGCACCGTCTTGCCGCCCTGCTCGCTGATCGAGAAGCCGCCGCTGACGGGAGCCTCCGCCTTGCGGAAGCTGCCGCTGGCCTTCGCCATGGCCTGGGCCAGGGAGCCCAGGGCGGGGGAGATCGGATCACGGAGGCTGCGGGCCTGCAGGACGGCACCGGACAGGGCCGTGGCAGCCACCAGGGTGAGGGCGCCGGTCAGCAGGGTGCGGGTGGAGCGGGTCATGGGGATGGGGGGCACGTGTGAGGAGGGAGGCAGAAACCGGGCGTCGAACCGCCGTGGTCCCGCTCGCCAGCAACTACCGCCGGGCGTCCGTAACGGATTGGATCCGGGCGGCCTTCAGCCGATCGGCCGGGTGCGGTCGAGGGCTGCGATGGCCACCCGCCGCCGAGCCTGGCTGTCCTCGGAGACCAGATCGGCGCAGGTCCGGCCCCGGAGGATGTCCTCCAACCGTTAGTGGTGAACCTGGAGCAAGGACGACCCCATCACCCCGTCGGCCTCCCCATGGCCGGGGTCCAGCTGAAACGCCAGAACGAACACCGGCCGCGACAGCCGGCTCAGGACGGTGGGGAGGCGCACAACAACGACCCGAAGCCGACGCCCGGAACAGTAGGAGCGCTCCATCCTGGGCAGATGACGGTGCTGTTCGATGGGCTGCTGAGGGGGCTGGAGGCTGCCGTGCTCAAGGGACTGCAGGACCTTGGCCCGGCGAATCCGCTGCAGGGCGAGAACCCGATCAGCTTCTGCAACGTGTTCTTCCTGTCCCAGCCCACCGTCGCCCTGGCGGCCCTGGTGCTGGCCGGTGTGGGCATCAGTCGCTGGCCGCGCCCCATCCGATCGGACCCATCGCCGGTATCTGGAGAACGGCAACCCTGCCGACTGCCCCCCCGGTTGTGACACCCTCCGACGCCGACGCTCCACCCCGCCGCCCCCCCCTGCGGGGCGCCCTCGAGGGCGCCACCGACGCCGCCGGCGATCTGGCGGAGCTGTACGACACCTGCAGCGGTCCGGTGTACCGCCTGGCTCTGCGGCTGTGCCGCTCGAGCCATGAAGCCGAAGACCTCACCCATGACGTCTTCCTGCGCTACTGGCAGCAGGGGCGTTACGACCCGGACCGGGGCCCGGTGCTGGCCTACCTGCTGCTGCTGACGCGCTCGATGGCGATCAACCGCCTCAACCAGCGCGCCAACCGCTGGCAGCTGGTGCAACGCTGGTCGCAGCACCTGTTTCCAGCGGCCGTGGCCACGCCCCATGACAGTGCCGAGGCCGAGGATCTGGCGGAGAGGGTCCGGGGCGCGCTCGCGGCCATCCCTGCCAACCAGCGCCAGGTGCTGGAGATGGCCTACTACGAGGGATTGAGCCAGTCGGCCATCGGTGCGCTGTTGAAGTTGCCCCTCGGCACCGTCAAGACCCGCGCCCGCCAGGGGCTGATCCGCTTGCGCGCCCTGCTTCACGACTCGCCCGACCAGCCATGACATCCGAGACCACCCCCTCCGACGCCGCCCGAATCGACGCCCTGCTGGCCGGCCACGCCCTTGGAGACCTGGACGAAGCCGAGCGGGACCAGCTGGCCGTGCTGCTGCGGCAGCGGCCCGAGCTGCGCCGGCGCCTGGAGGAGTTCAGCACCACCCTGGACTTGCTGCCGCTGGCGCTGCCGGCCACGGCGGAGCCCCCCCCCGCCCTGCGCCGGCGCCTGTTGCAACCCCGCCCCCAGCCGGGGCCGTGGCGGCGCTGGCTGGGCCCCTCCCTGCTGGCCGTCGGCTTGCTGCTGCTGGGCGGTGAGCTCTACCAGACCCGCCAGCAACTGGCTGATCTGCAGCGGCAGTTGCCGCCGCCCGGCCTGCCCGGTGAACGCCGCCTGTTGCCCCTGCAGGCGGCGCTGCCGGGCCAGACGGCCTCGGGGGAGGTGCTGGTCACCGGCAACCGCACCCACAACCTGCTGAAGCTCGCCGACCTGCCGGCGCTGCCGCCCCATCACACCTACCGGCTCTGGGCCACCGTGAAGGGGCGGACCGTGGGATGCGTCCATTTCGTGCCCAACGCCCGCGGCCAGGTGGCCATGCCGATCCCCCTGTCGCCCACCAGCGAGGCCAGCGGCGTCAGCATTAGCGTCGAGGGCGACCCCACCGGCACGGTGCCCAGGGGGCCCATGGTGCTCACCAGTTCGATCTGATCCATGGCCGTCTTTCCCCTCCCAACGCGCGTGCATGCCGATCTGGGCCAGCGGGCCGTCGTCGACAGCGAGGCGCTGCCCTGGCACCCCTCCCCCCTGGCCGGGGTGGAGCGGCGCCTGCTGGAGCGCGACGGCGGCGAAGTCGCCCGGGCCACCTCGCTGGTCCGCTACGCCCCCGCCAGCCGCTTTTCGCCCCACCACCACGGCGGCGGTGAAGAGTTTCTGGTGCTTGAGGGGGTGTTCTCGGATGAGCATGGCGACTACGGCCCGGGTACCTACGTGCGCAACCCGGTCGGCTCCGCCCATGCCCCCTGCAGTGCGGCCGGCTGCACCATCCTGGTGAAACTGCGGCAGATGGATCCGGCCGACCAGACCCGGGTCGTCATCGACACCCGGAGCTCAGCCTTCGTGCCTGGCCTGGTGGCTGGACTGAGCGTGCTGCCGCTGCACGGCTTCGGCACCGAACATGTAGCGCTGGTGCGCTGGCAGCCGGACACCCGCTTCCCCCTGCATGCCCATCCCGGCGGCGAGGAGATCTTCGTGCTCGACGGGGTGTTCGAAGACGAACAGGGTGCCTATCCGGTGGGCACCTGGCTGCGCAACCCACCCGGCAGCCGCCATGCCCCCTTCAGCCAGAGCGGTTGCCTGATCTGGGTCAAGACCGGCCACCTGGCGCCACCATTCCCCGCCATGGAGCCAGTGCCAGGGCCGTGAGGAAGCCCACCAGCTGGGCGATCACCACGCTCGGGCCCGACGGCAGGGCGAAGGCGGCCGAGAGCAGCAGGCCCAGCACGGCGCAGGCGGCCCCCAACCCGGCGGCCAGAACCACATAGGTGTCAAAGCGGCGGCTCACCAGCCGCGAGGCGCAGGCGGGGATGACCACAAAGGCGCTGATCAGCAGCACCCCCACGGCCTTGACGGAGATGGCCACCACCACGGCCAGCAGGATCAGAAACAGCAGCCGGTGCAGGGAGACGGCGACCCCCCGCGAGCGGGCGAGCGGTTCGTCAAGGGTGAGCAGCACCTGGTCGCGGCGGGTGAGGGTGAGGTAGCCGGTGGTGATGACGAGCAGGAGCCCGATCAGGGAGAGGTCGAGCCAGGTGACCCCCAGGATGTCGCCGAAGAGCAGCTGCTGGATGCCGCCCTTGTAGACCCGCAGCAGGCTCAGAGCCACCACGGCCATGGCCAGGGACGACGAGTAGACGATGTTCAGCAGGGCATCCGCCGGCAGGCGGCTGCGTTGCACCAGCTGGTTCGTCATCAGGGCGAACAGCACCGCGAAGGGGATCAGCACCAGGGTGGGATCGATGCCCAGCAGGATTCCCAGGGTGATGCCGAGCAGGGCGGAATGCCCCAGGGCATCACTGAAAAACGAGAGCTGGCGCAGCACCGCGAAACTGCCCAACACCCCCCCCAGGGCGCCACTCAACAGACCGCCGAGGAGAGCACGCTGCATGAACGGCAGCTGAAGCAACTCCACCAAGGTCGATCCCTCTGTCATGTCCACCGCCATCGGCCCAGGGTACCCAGGCTGCCCGGGCCCCCTGCCGTCAGGAGGCGGCGTGCGCCAGGGCCTCGCCGAGCAGGGCCAGGGAAGCCGCCAGCAGCACCAGGCGGCCGGCCCGGCAGAACAGGCGTGAGGCGACGACGAAACCCATCGGGATCATGGGAGTGCTCCGTTTCAGGGCAAGGTGAAAAGGCTCAGCGGCCCGTCGTCTGCAGGGGGCGGAGGTCCGGCAGGGCCACGGAGAAGGCGGGGGAGCCGTGGCGGGTCAGGGGCCAGCGCCGCACCCAGCAGCTGTCGGTTTCTTCGTCGATGCTGATGACTTGGTAGGTGCCGCCCTGGCGGCTGCTCAGCTGGACGAACCCGCCGGGGTGGGGGGCTGCAGCGGAGTGGGGTGAGGGGTAAGGCATGGGTAGAACCACGCATCAGCCCTCAACGTAACAGAAAGTTGCGGATGGATTGACGCCAGGCCCATTCATGTGCATTCCAAAGCACATGGCGGCGATCGCCTGCCCCATCAATGCGTAACCCCCTCGGGGCGGGCCCGAGGGGGTTACTTTGCGAAAGCAGTGGGGAGTTGATCAATCTCCCTGCCCCGCAAGATCATTCTAGATCGGCAGTAACGGCTACAGCGCAGGTCTGCACATTCCGTCACAGGGCAGCCGCGGTTGTGCGGTCAGCTCACTCGTCGTCGTCGGAGCCACCCACCGGCACCAGGCGAATCGCCTTGCGTCCCAGCTTGATCTCGAATTCGTCGCCCGGCTCGAGGCCCAGCATGGCGGTGTAGGCCTTGCCCACCAGCAGGTTGCCGTTGAACTGGACTTTGGCGGTATAGCCGAGTTTGCGGCCGGCCTTGGTGGCCGCCTTGCCCACGCCGTCGCCGAGGTTGATCCCCTTGGCATCGAGAAGCGCTTCGTAGAAAGCTGTGAAGTTCAGGCGTTCATTGCCGTCCTTCTTGGTGCTCACGTAGCCACAGCTGCGGACCAGATCCGATTTTGAAGCGTCTCCCAGCTCTTTCACCTTGGCGAGCAGATCGGCACCTTTGAGCATGATGCAATGGCGGTGGGTATTGGGCGAAATTGTACAACTCGGGCCTGCGATCGCCCGTTGGGCGCGGTTCGGCTTTCCCTGCTCTCTGTCCCTACTCATCCCGGCCGCTCTCGCGTCAGCGGCTGTGCGCCCGGCCCCGGTCGATGACCATGGCCGGAGGGTCGCAATCCGCTCAGGCGGGCTAACCACGAGGCCGCCATCGCCGGCGGTGCTCAGGGCCGCGGTCCCCGGCCGTGGGACCTTCGCTGGGGCTGCACCCTTCAGCTCTTCGGTGGTCCCTCCACCTGATACTGCACCTGCTGGGGAAAGGGGATCTCGATGTCCCGGTCCCGGAAGGCCTGCCAGATGGCGGCCTGGACTTCGCTGCAGATCGAGACGTTATCCATCGGATTGGCGATCCAGAAGCGCAGGGCGTAGTCGATGGAGGAATCGCCATAGCGGAGCAACAGGCCCTTTGGTGCCGGGTTCGGAAGAACGCGTTTCTGGCTGCGGGCCGTCGCCTCCAGCAGGGCGATCACCACCTCCGGATCATGGTGGTAAGCCGCGCTCACCAGCACCTGGCTGCGCCGCAACGTGTCGCTGCCCGTGTAGGTGACGGTGGTGCTCGTGAAGAACGTCTGGTTCGGGATCACCAGCTCGGCATTATCTCGGTCGCGCCAGAGCACGGCGGCCCGCAGGCCGAGGCTGCGCACCTCGCACGGATCACCATCGATGAACAGCACCTCACCGGGCCGCACCGATCCCTCAAACAACAGCCACAAACCACTGACGAAATTGGAAAAGACTTCCTTGATGCCGAAGCCCAGGCCCACCGAGAGGCCACCGGCCACCGCCAGGATCGCCGTGCGATTGAAGCCCACATGATCAAGGGCCCAGACGATCCCGATCGCCACCGCGGCATAGCGGATCATCAGGGCCAGGGCCCGCCGGCTGCCGTTGCTGATGCCCACGCTGCGCTGCACCACCCAGGCAACCCCCTGGGCCGGCGGTCCGGTGCCCATGGCCAGCACATAGACGATGACCACCGACAGGAAGAAGCTGCCCAGGGTGACCTCGGAGCCGAACCATTGGCCGAGGGGGATGAGGGCCAGATCCTGGGGGTTGTCGAACACCCGGATCACCAGCAGGGCGGCGACCAGCAGGTAGGCCGGGCGGATCAGGCGGGTCTCCAGCACCTGCAGCTGCTGCGGCTGGACGAACCGTGCCAGCAGCTGGCGCACCCCCGCCAGACCCAGCCAGCCGAGGTAAAGGAGCAGGCCCAGCAGCACCAGGCCGTTGGGCAGGCCAGCCAACCCCAGGACCAGCGAAAACAGACCCAGCATGAGGGGGATCACCACGTCGGATCGTTGCGCCAGGGGAACCCGGGGGGCCAGCCGGCGGCGCAACGGCCCCTGGCCCAGGAACACCAGCAGCAGCACGATCACCTGGAGGCGCACCTCCAGCCGCTGCAGGTAGCCGAACCAGCCGGCGATCTCCAGCAGCAGCAGGTTCATCGGGACCTCCCGCCGCCCAGGAGCTCGATCAGGCCCTTGAGGGTGTCCTGCTGGCTCAGATCATCGAAGAGGAACCGGGTGAGCAGGGCCTGCCAGGCCTCTCTCTGTTCCTTGCTGCTGGCCGCGATCAGCCGGATCGTCGATCGCTGCAGTGACTGCTGGCGGCCTTCCACCATGGCCGCCACCACCGAGGAACTGCGCACCGGTGGCGCCACCTCCCGGTTCACCGGCAGCACGTACTGGCTGCGCAGGACGATGTCCCGCTGGTGCAGGGGGCTGATGGCGAAGCGGGCCAGGGCCAGGGCCAGCCGGCGCTGGACCGGACTCGAGTTGACCCCGAAGGCCAGCACCCGCTCCCGGGTGATCGGGCTGGCGCCGCCGAAGGGCCCAGAGGGCAGGGGGGCCACGCCCAGGTTCTGGCCGAGGCCTGCCTTGACGCGGGTGAGGTTGATGCTGCGGCAGGGAATCCAGTCGAGGGTCCCGGCGGTCAGTTCCTTGATCAGTTCGGTCTCGGTGGGGAAAAAGGTGACGTGCTGTTGCTGGTCCGCCTGGCGCAGCCACCCCAGCCAGTTCGCCAGGCCCTGACGGGTGACGGGCGTCACCGGCTCCCTGGCCAGAAGGCTGCTGACGGCATCGATGGCACCGAGGGGACCCAGGGTCCAGGCCAGGCTGATGGCATCGAGGGAGAGCCCCACCTCCATCCCCTTGGCGCTGAAGGCCAGCAACTCGCTCAGGGTGGCGGGGCTACGAGGCACGCGCCGGCGATCGAAACAGGCCACCTGGGGCTGCAGCTCCATCGGGAGGCCGGTCAGGGTCCCATCGGAGCGCCGTACCCGCACCACCGAACCCGCATCCAGCTGATCCAGGAGCGCGGCCGGAAACGACACGGTGTCGATCAGCTTCTCCCGGGCCAGATCACGGGCGGTGGACTCGTTCACCAGCAGCAGATCCGGGCTCAGGCCGGTGCTGTTGCGCAGCCGCAGTTCGTTGGGCAGGCTCTCCTCCGCGAACACCTCCACCTGGAGCCGGACCTTCGGCTGCAGGGTGCGGAAGGTGGTCTGCAGCATGGTCGTGCGCGCCCGGATCTCCTTCTGCAGTTCGCCGTCGATGGCATCCTCACTGACACCGACCGCGATGTAGAGGGTGCCCTGGAGGGGGCGGAGCATGGGCTGCAGACGATGGCCACTGCAGCCACCCACGGAGGTCAGCAACGGAATAGCCAGGCCTGTGGCGACCAGCTTGAAGGCCCATGGCCGTCGCCCCCGGGTGGGTGGGGTAGGGGAGCGGCGGCGGAGGGGCATCACACCGGGAGGTTAGGAGTGTTCGCGCCGACGGCCACCCCTGGCGCTTGCTGCGCCGGTCAGTCCTCCGGGTAGAGCAGCTCGGCGAGCTCGTCCGGGTCCACGTCGTAGACCCGCGCCAGGGTCGTTTCGATCGCGCTGGTCACCACATCCGGCAGGAAACGCATCGCGTTCAGGGCGTCATCGGTGATGTCGTCGGTGAGGAGCTTCTCGCCCCCCAGTTTCTCGTCGTTGATCACGGCCATCACCCAGCTCTGGTAGGCGGTGACGAGATCGGCGAACTCGAGCTCAGGATCGTTCAGATCGAGGGCCATCGGGCGTCTCCAGGGACGGACGTTGCTTCTGCAGTTTGCCGCCTGGTCGTCAGGATGGATGGATGGATCAGGAACCCCTGCCATCGGTGGCCTCCCTGCAGGGCACCCTGTTCGACTTCGCCATCGCCGAGCTGGTGCGCGGCCATCGCGAGAGCTTCCCGCCCCTGTGGACGGCCGAGAGCTGGGCGAAGCTGATGATCTGGCTGGCGCTGAGCTGTGGCTGCTCCGGTGAGGCCCGGGCCCTGGAGGCCTTCGCGGCGGCCCTCGGACCAGTGCTCACGGCGCGGATGCGGCGGCTGTTCTTCGAGCGGGAGCTGCCTGATCTGAACCTGCGCGTCATGGCCGATCCGGCCGAGCAGCAGGTGCTGCTGCTGCCGCTGGAGGTCGGGCCCGTGCCCGGCGCCCCGCAGGCCATCACTGCGGAGCGGGTGGCCGCCGCCCTCGAGACCGTGGGCCTCAGCCCCCTGGTGACGGACGATCGTCTCCGCTGGCAGTCGCTGGAGGCACTGGTCGCCGTGCCCTGGCGGAGCTGAGGCCCCCGCAGCGGCGCCGCAGCCGCCGGGCCTGTGCAAAGGCGACGCCGACACCGAGCAGGGGCAGGGGGCCGGGGGTCGGCACCGGGGTGAGGGCGAGCAGCTCGCCGTTCACGCCGTCACCATCGTTGGCCACGTAGATCGTGCCGTCGCGGCCGACGGCCAGGCCCGTGGGGCTGACCAGGTCATCGAAGATCGAGCGGACGCTGCCATCGAGGCCCAGCTTCAGGACGCTGCCCGACGGGGGGCCAAAAAAGTCATTGCTGTACTGGAGCAGGTAGAGCGCATCATCCGGCCCGGCGGCGATGTCGATGAGGTTGCTGAAGCCCCCCGCGAACTTGGTCACCGGGTTGATGAAGTCGTAGCGGAACACATCGGCGCTCCCGGGGGCGAAGGGAAAGCCGGAGAGCTGGGTGATGTACAGCGCCCCGTCGGGGCCGATGGTCATGCCGGTGGGCACGGCCTGGGCAGGGACTTCGGGAAACGGGAAGGGGAAAGGCAGGTGGGAGGTGCTGACGAGCTCCTCCGGGAACACGTTCACCAGCGACACCTGCTGGGTGGCGTCGGCCTTCACCAGGCTGTTGCCGCCCGAGTCGGTGACGTAGGTGTCGTCCCCGCGCACCACCAGGGCGAAGGGATTGCTGTTGAGATCCTTGCCGTCGGGGTTCTGGGTCGCTTCAAAACCGGCGATGTCGGCCAGGGGCGTCAGGCTGCCGGCGGCCAGGTCGATGGCGACCGTGCGGCCAAAGAGGGGACTGCCGGCGGCGGGAATCAGGGTGGGGTTGGCACCGAAGCCGAAGACCCCGAACAGCTGGCCGGAGCTGTTGAACGCGAGGTCCGCCAGGCCTGTCCCCTCGGGGAACAGGGGGGAGGACTGGACCGCCAGGGACGGCAGGTTGGCGAGCGCCCGGGAATAGACGTTGGTGGAGCGGTCGAACAGGCCCACGGCTCCGGTGTTTCCGTAGCAGAGGGTGTTGCCGCTGCCGGCGAGGATGCAGGGGCCGCTGCCGCCCCGGCCCGCCTCGCTGAGCACCAGGTTGCCGTTCGGGGCGATCGTCAGGCCGCGGGGATTCTCCAGCCCCGTCACCAGGGTCCGGGCCCGGTACGGAGCGGCGTCGGCGGGGGCGCCCGCCGCCAGCAGGCCGACCCCGGCCCAGGCCCCCAGGGCCAGGCCCAGAAGCCCCTGGCCTGGCCGGAGCGGGCGTTGGCGGGAGGCGGCGGTCCGCGTCGATGGCGACATCGGCAGGTTGGTCTGAAGGAGGCGTCAGGCGGCACTCTGCCGATCCTGCGGGCCCCGTCAAGACGCCCTCGACACCAGCGATGGCCGTCGGGCCTCCGTTCTAGGGTCCTTGTCCGAGAGGACCCGGGCGCAGATGCGGCTGATCGGCAGCTTCGAGGATCCCGGCTATCTGGCCCTGGCCGATGCGGCGATGGCCTTCTTCGACCGCCGCACCGACCTGCAGCGCCGCGGCGTCGCCTTCTCCTTCGGCAGTGATGGCGCTCCTGGGGCGCCGGACGCCCCCGGCAAGGTCTCCACCGACATCAGCCTGGTGTGGATCGACCGCTCTGACCCCGAGGCCCAGGGCCTGGCGGACGTGATCATGCGCGGTGTGTCCGCTGGCCTGAAGCGTTACCTGGCCGAACGCCCCCAGTTCCTCTCCTGCTGCCCGGAGCGCTCCCTGTTCGTCAATCCGATCTTCAACCTGCAGCGCTACGCGCCCGGGGAGGGGTTCTACAGCTGGCACTGCGACTGGAACACCAGCGATGAGGCGACCGAGCCGATCCGCCGCGTGCTGGCCTGGATCCTCTACCTCAACACGGTGCCGGACGGCGGCACCGAATTCCACTGGCAGGACCACCACGTCGAAGCGGTCAAGGGGAAGCTGGCGATCTTTCCCGCCAGCCTGTCCCACCTGCACCGGGGTCGCGTCAGCCAGAGCCACACCAAGACCATCGCCACCGGCTGGATCAATGCCGGCACGCTGGACGCCTACGTGGCGCGCCTCGCCGCCGGCTGAGGCGTCACCCCAGCGCCGAGGGCACGATCAGCCGCTGCATCCGCAGGGCCAGCTCCTCGGTCAGCGCCTGCACCGCCCGGCGCCGATCACGGCGGTAGTCCGCCATCCGTTCGTCCACCACGATCGGCGCGTCGATGCTGATCCGCGCCCGCAGCCGGCCCAGCCGTGGGCGCTGGTTAGAGGTCTGGCCCTGGATCCGGCACTGGGTGTCCCAGAGCAGCAGCAGCGTGTCGGCGAAGCGCTCCTGGCTGGGCCGCTCGCGCACATAACTGCCGCTCACGGCGACAAACGACTCCACCACGCGCATGTGCCACAGCTGGGCCTCGGTTTCGGCCGCCAGCCGGTCGGCCAGTCCCTGGGCCAGGGGGCTGAGGGGCGCGGCGTTGGCGGGCTGGGGAGGGTAGAGCCGATCCCAGCCCGCCTGCTCCAGCCGCCGGCAGCGGTCGGTGAGGCTGCCAGTGGGTTGCAGCCCGAAGGACAGCTCCACCCGCCGCAGCGACAGATCCATCAACCGCTGCAGCCGGGGCCCGAAGGGAGAGGTGGCGACTTCCTCCGCCGGAACGTCCCCGTCCGGCAGGGGCAGGTGCACCTTGTCGCGGTAGAAGGCCTCCATCTGCTCGAGCATGCGCTCCCCGAGCCGTACCAGTCGCTCCAACAGCCGGTTGGGTGCCAGCTCGTGGCCGGGATCGGGGGCCAGGCCCGCCCCCTGCTCGAGGCGGCAGAGCAGGGCCTCGATCGCCCCCCAGATCGGCGTGGTGTAGCTGTACTGCAGGCCGATCGGCAGCAGGTCCATGCGCTCCTGGCGACCGGCGTCGGCGAGGTCGGCCGCCGTCCAGAAGGCGAGCTGGGCGGTGCCGGGCTCCAGGGGGCTGAGCAGTTCGTTGTGGCCGTTGGTGGCCCCCTCCGGCGCCAGGGCGAAGGGATGGGGGCCGTCCAGCAGCAGCCGCCGGGCCGTGCGGAGGGCCGGCAGATCAAGCTTGCTGCGCTGGATCGAGCCGCCCCCCAGGTGGGTGAACAACCAACCCATCCCCGCCCCGGCCCAGAGGGGAATGCCGCGGTCGAACAGGAACTGGCCGGTGGGCGCCGGATCGAAAGGCAGGCCCTGCCGTCGACCGGCCCTGGCCAGTTCCACCCACAGCAGCTGGGCCATGCTGAGGGGGTCGTCGAGGCTGGGGTGCCGGAAGGCCAGCAGCAGCCGGCTCTCTCCTGCCTGGAAGGAGCGCATCGCTGCGACGAGCGACGCCATGCCGTCCACCTCCACGGTGTCGATCCGGCAGCGCCAGCGCAGCCAGAGCGGCAGCACCAGCCGCCCCACCGCCAGCACCCGGCGATCGAGCTGGGGGGGCAGGAACTCCAGCGGTGGGGCGGTGGCCATGGCCGGAGGTTAGGCGGGCAGAAATGGGCCGAAACGCCCCACGACCAGCTCTTGCCCCGACCGCGCCATCGCGACCGGCCCCCTGTGCAGCCTCAGCGCAGTTCCAGGGGAGTGATCGGCCCAGCGCCCCGCTTCACCCCCAGCCGGATCGGCCGCGGCGGGCCCTCCACCGGCAGGGTCACCTCCACCCACAGCTGCTCGCCCGGCAGGCGGCGGGAGGGATCCGCCACCCGGGGTGGGATGAAGAAGGCCACCGTTGGCGCCAGGCGCCAAAGCTCCCCTTGCGGCGACGCCTGGAGACTTCGGGAACGGGGAGTGGTGCCAGGGGTCAGCGTCGCCCGCACCTGGGCGGCCTCGGAGCGCAGCACCACCCGCCCACCCGACCAGGGGATCGCCTGGCCGTCAGCCCTGTCGGGGGCGGGCACCAGCAGACCCAGGTCCACTTAACGCCCCCGGATCGGCACGTGGGGATCCACCGGCTCGGTGAGGATCCAGCCCCGGGGCCGGGTGGCCCGATCCAGCAGCAGTTGGCCCCCCAGGCTCAGCAGCAGGCCGCCCTGCAGCAGGGCAAGCAGCAGTCCCTTCCGCAGCGTGGAACTCATGGGATCCCCCGGCCGAGGGCGCGGGCCACGAACCGGCGGCGCAGCACCTCCAGCCCCCAGCCCCCGCCCAGGAACAGCACCCCCAGGCCGACCAGGCTGGCGGAGCGACCCAGGCTGTCCATCACCTGGGACACGTAAAAGGCCAGCACGTCGATGGCGATCAGGGCGGCGCCGATGTTGACCCGCTCGGAGCGGCCCTCCATCACGCCCCAGGCCACCAGCAGCAGGCCGCCGACGGCCCACCACAGATACGTGAACACACCGGCGTCCTGCTGGCTGCTCCAAGCCATGGCCACACCGGGCAGCAGCCAGCCGATCGCCACCGCCAGGGGCCAGGCGCGCCGGCCCCGCAGGCGCAGGGCCAGCAGCAGCGGTGTCCCCAGGGCAACGGCCCAGCCGACGAGTGCCAGGGGCAGCGGCAGGGGTGCGGTGAGGGGAGCGCCGTGGCTGAACAGCTGCCAGAGCAGGCCCGCCGGCAGCAGGCCCAGACCGCCCAGCCAGAGCAGCACCCGCCGCGCCGGTGCGACAGGGCCCGGCCCCGCCGGCGCCGCCAGATAGCAGAGGCTGAGCAGCAGCAGGCCCGCCGCCGGGGCCAGCACGGCCGTCGGATCCCCGGCTCCCCGCTGCAGCCCCTCGGTGGCGCCGTCGACGGCCCGCTGCCATTCACTGATCAGCCAGGCGGGCCCCAGCAGGGCCAGCAGCGCCAGCTGGGGCCACTGGCGCAGCAACGCCCAGCCCAGGCCCGCGCCGATGGTCCAGAGCAGCAGCCCCAGGGGCCAGTGGACCTCCAGATGGAACAGCTGGCCCGCCAGGAACAGGCCGGCCCCAAGGGTCACGCTGCCCACGCCGTGCAGGGTCACCGCCAGGGGCGGGAAGCGCTCCTCCACCGCAGCGGCGCCCCCGTGCAGCCCCACCACCAACGCCAGAAGCAGGGCGAAGCGTTGCCCCGGCGCCAGGGCCTGCCAGTGGGTGGAGACGAACAGCAGCAAACCGGCGGCCACCAGCACGCCCCCCAGGGCGACCGCCACCAGCACCGGCACCCGCAGCCGTTGGGGGCTGGGCTGGGTCCGTTCCCAGGCACGGATGGCCTCGGCGCCGGCTGGGTCGATCAGGCCCGCCTGCCGCCAGCGCTCCAGCCGTGATTCCCAGCCCTCAGCCATGGGATCAGGGTACGGAAGCCGAGTCGCGCTCGAGGTGGGTCAGCGGCGTGAATCTTTCCCGAAGCGGCGATGCAGCGGACCTATGGCTGCCCAGGATGGGGGAACGGTCGCCCTGGGTCGATGTCGGTCATCGGTGCGCCAAGGCCTAACCCGCCACAACAGGAGTCGCTGGCAGGCGAGGCGACATTCCAGAGAGCCTTCGCCTCCGCCAACACCGGCATGTGCCTGGTGAGTCCCGAGGGCAGGTTGCTGGAGGTGAACGGGCGGATGAGCGAGATCTTCGGCTACGGCAAGACCGAGCTGGAACGGATGTCCGTCAACGACTTGGCCCTCGCTGACGATCGGGAACTCAGCCCCAGCTACATCCACGAGGCCCTCAAGGGCGGTGATTCCTGTGCCGTGTTTGAGAAGCGCTACCGGCATCGGGATGGCGCCATCGTCCACGCGGTGGTGTCTTCCAGCCTGGTGCGTGATGACCAGGGCCGACCCCTGTACTTCATCTCGACGGTATGGGACATCAGTGAGCGCAAAAGGCAGGAAGAGGAGTTGACGCTCCAGCGCCGGCAGTTGAGCGAGGCCAACCAGGCGCTGGCAGAGGCCCGCGATGCCCTGGCCAGCGACGGGGCCCGGCTGGCGGCCATCCTCGAGGCCTTGCTCGATCCCCATCTGCTGCTGGAGCCGGTGCGCGATGAGGAAGGACGGATTGTCGATTTCCAGTGTCTGGACGCCAATCCCGCCGCTTGCACCGACCGCCAGCGAACGCAGCTGGACATGCGGGGCGCTTCGCTCCTTTCGCTGTTGCCTGCCGCTCCCGCCACGGGATGGCTGGAGCCGTGCCGTGCGGTGATCGAAACGGGCCTGCCCCTGGTGCTCGACGACGTCTGCGATGACCACCACCCCGATGGGGTGACGGGGCACCTCGACGTCCGTGTTGTGAAGGTGGGTGATGCCCTCAGCATGTCCTGGCGTGATGTCACCGAGCGCTACCGAGCCGCGCAGCTGTTGATGGCTTCGGAACAGCACTACCGCCTGTTGGCCGAAAACTCGGGCGAGGTGGTGCTGCTGCTCGATGAGGAGGGTCGTGTTGGCTGGGTGTCTCCCTCCCTCACGGGCGCCCTGGGCTGGGAGCCAGCGGATTGGATCGGGCAGCTTGGCAGCGATGTGCTCAGCCACCGCGGTGAGGACATCCAGCGTGGCGTCAACGGCGTTCCGTCGCCGAACGGGCAGGCGGTGTTCACCCGGCAGCAGGCCCGCGCCAGGGATGGTGCGCTGCACTGGCTGGAGATCCATACCAGCCCCTATCGCCGCTGCGACGGGCGGATCGAGGGAGTCGTCGCCATCTTCCGCACGATGGATGCGGAGGTGGCCGCTGAGCGGGAACGGCGCCTGATCGAGGAGCGCCACCGGCTTCTGGCCGAGAACGCCAGGGATGTGATCTGGACCATGGCGCCTGACGGCGCGATCACCTCGGTCAGTCAGGCGGTGGAGGGCCTGAGGGGCCTGACGCCGGAGGAGGCGATGGCCCAGCCGATCGAGCAGATCCACCCCCCCGACTCCCTGGCGATCTCCCGGGGTTACTTCACCCAGCTGGTCGAGGACCTGCAGGCCGGCCGAGCGCCGCAGTCCTTCCGCGGCGAGCTGGAGTACTACTGCCGCGACGGTTCCACCGTCTGGATGGACGTCATCGCCCTGCCGGTGCTGGACGAGCAGGGGGCCTTCCTGGAACTGCTGGGGGTCAGCCGCGACATCACGGAGCGCAAGCGCACGGCGCTTGAACTGCAGCAGGCCCGGGCGGACGCCGAGGCGGCCAATCGGGCCTTGCTGGCCGCCAACCGGGCGCTGGAGCGGCTGGCCACCACCGATGGCCTCACCGGGCTCTGGAACCGGCGGGAACTGGATGAGCGGGTGCGCCGGGAGATCGACCGCGCCGACCGCTACGGCGATGACCTGTCCCTGGTGCTCTTCGACATCGATCACTTCAAGAACGTCAACGACCACTTCGGCCATCTCGCCGGCGACCTCGTGCTGGCGGAGCTGGGGCGACGGGTGGCAGCCCTGCTGCGGAGCTGCGACGGCATTGGCCGCTGGGGCGGTGAGGAGTTTCTGGTGCTGATGCCCCACTGCACGGCGGAGCAGGCCCTTCAGATGGCCGAACGGCTGCGGTGGCGGGTGGAGGCGGAGCCCTTCGCGGTCGTGGGACGGGTAACGATCAGCTCCGGGGTGGTGCAGCGACGTCCCCGGGAGTCGGCCGAGGCCTGGTTCCAACGGCTGGATCAGGTGCTCTACCGGGCCAAGGAACGGGGGCGCAACCGGGTGGAGCTGGAGCTGGAGTCGGGGCGCTGACGCCAGCCCGCTTTGAGACCATGGGCGCACTGCCCGCGCCCAGCCCGTGACCGAGTCCTCCCTCCCCAAGACCTACGACCCGGCCGCCACCGAGGCGCGCTGGCAGGTGGCCTGGCAGGAGGCCGGCGCCTTCCATCCCGATCCGAACGCTCCGGGTGAGCCCTTCTCGGTGGTGATTCCACCGCCGAACGTGACCGGCAGCCTGCACATGGGCCACGGCTTCGAGACGGCCCTGATCGACACGATCGTGCGCTTCCAGCGCCTGCAGGGCAGGAACGTGCTGTGCCTGCCCGGCACCGACCACGCCTCGATCGCGGTGCAGACGCTGCTGGAGAAGCAGATCAAGGCCGAAGGCGGCAGCAAGGAGGATCTGGGCCGCGACGCCTTCCTGGAGCGGGCCTGGAGCTGGAAGGGGGAGAGCGGCGGCACGATCGTGGGCCAGCTGCGCCGGCTGGGTTACTCGGTGGACTGGGGCCGGGAGCGCTTCACCCTCGATCCCGGCCTGAGCGCGGCGGTGGCGGAGGCCTTTGTGCGCCTGCACGAGGAGGGGCTGATCTACCGCGGCGAATACCTGGTGAACTGGTGCCCGGCCTCGGGATCGGCGGTGAGCGATCTGGAGGTGGAGATGAAGGAGCTCGACGGCCACCTCTGGCACTTCCGCTATCCCCTCTCAGGCGGCCCCGCCGCCGATGGCACCGACCACCTGGTGGTGGCCACCACCCGCCCCGAAACCCTGCTGGGAGACACCGGCGTGGCGGTGCATCCCACCGACCCGCGCTACGCCGCCCTGGTGGGGCAGACGATCACCCTGCCCCTGGTGGGCCGGCAGATCCCGATCGTGGCCGACGAGCACGTGGATCCGGCCTTCGGCACCGGGTGCGTCAAGGTGACGCCCGCCCACGACCCCAACGACTTCGCCATCGGCAGCCGCCACGGCCTTCCCCTGATCACGGTGATGGCCAAGGACGGCAGCATGAACGCGGCGGCGGGCCGCTTCGCCGGCCTGGATCGCTTCGAGGCCCGCAAGGCGGTGGTGGCGGCGATGGAGGCGGAGGGCTTCCTGGTGAAGGTGGAGCCCCACCGCCACAGCGTGCCGTTCTCGGATCGGGGCAAGGTGCCGGTGGAGCCCCTGCTCTCCACCCAGTGGTTCGTGAAGGCCGAGCCGCTGGCGGCCCGCTGCCGGGAGGCCCTCGAGGGCGGTGCGCCCCGCTTCGTGCCGGAGCGCTGGGAGAAGGTCTACCGCGACTGGCTCACCGACATCCGCGACTGGTGCATCAGCCGCCAGCTCTGGTGGGGCCACCGCATCCCCGCCTGGTTCGTGGTCAGCGAGACCGGTGGTGTGATCACCGAGGCCACGCCCTACGTGGTGGCCCGCGATGGGGCCGAGGCCGCCGCTAAGGCCGAAGCGGCCTACGGCGAGGCGTCCCGGGCCGCCGGTCGGGAACTGCAGCTGGAGCAGGACCCGGACGTGCTCGACACCTGGTTCTCCAGCGGCCTGTGGCCCTTCTCCACCCTGGGCTGGCCCGATGGGAACGCTGCCGATCTTGCCCGCTGGTACCCCACCAGCGTGCTGGTGACCGGCTTCGACATCATCTTTTTCTGGGTGGCCCGCATGACGATGCTGGCCGGCGCCATGCAGCCCCTCGGCGCCGGCAAGGCCTGGATGCCCTTCGCCGACGTGATGATCCACGGCCTGGTGAGGGACGAGAACAACCGCAAGATGAGCAAGAGCGCCGGCAACGGCATCGATCCGTTGCCGCTGATCGAGCGCTACGGCGCCGATGCCCTGCGCTTCGCCCTGGTGCGGGAGGTGGCCGGCGCCGGCCAGGACATCCGCCTCGACTACGACCGAACCGAAGGCAGCTCAGCGACGGTGGAGGCGGCCCGCAACTTCGCCAACAAGCTCTGGAACGCCACCCGCTTCGCCCTGATGAACTTGGGCGGTGAAACGCCCGCCAGCCTGGGCGCCCCGGACCCCGCGCACCTGCAGCTGGCCGACCGCTGGATCCTGTCGCGGCTGGAGCGGGTGAAGCGGGAGACGGCCGAGCGTTACGCCAGCTACGGCCTGGGGGAAGCCGCCAAGGGGCTGTACGAGTTCGCCTGGAACGAGGTGTGTGACTGGACGATCGAACTGCTCAAGCGCCGCCTCAACCCACGCCCCGCCGTGGAAGGCGAGCCCCTGGGCCCCGAAGCCCTGGCCGACCAGCGGGTGGCCCGGCAGGTGCTGGCCAAGGTGCTGGCGGAGCTGCTGGTGCTGCTGCATCCGCTGATGCCCCACCTGAGCGAGGAGCTCTGGCATGGGCTCACCGGCGCCCCCGAGGGCACCTTCCTGGCCCTCCAGCCCTGGCCGGCGGCCCACAGCGCCGCCCTCAATGAAGGCCTGGAGGCTTCCTTCGGCGAGCTGATCGAGGCGATCCGGGTGGTGCGCAACCTGCGGGCGGTGGCCGGGCTCAAGCCCTCCCAGGGGGCGCCGGTGCTGTTCATCACCGGCCGCGAGGAGCTGGCGGCGGTGCTGCGGGAGGGCAGCGCCGACATCACCACCCTCACCAAGGCGGAGAGCGTGACCGTGCTGGATCCGGCGGCGGCAGCCGAGCGGCCTGCGGCCCGGGCCCTGGCGGCGGTGAGCGGCGAGCTGCAGGTGCTGCTGCCCCTGGAGGGCCTGGTCGACCTCGACGCCCTGCGCGCGCGCCTCGAGAAGGACATCGCCAAGGCCACCAAGGAGATCAGCGGGCTGGCTGGTCGCCTCGCCAACCCCAACTTCGCCGGCAAGGCGCCGCCGGAGGTGGTGGCCGAGTGCAAGGCCAACCTGGCCGAAGCCGAGGCCCAGGCGGCGCTGGCGCGGCAGCGGCTGGCGGATCTGGGCTGAGGGGGCTGGAGCCTCAGGCCCCCAGAACCTTCAACTGCATGGCGCTCCACGTCTCATCCAGCGCCAGGAGGGCCGCCGCCACCTGGGAACGGGGTGGCGGTTGTTGTGCTGTCGCCGGCGCCGCGGATTCGAAAGGAAACGCATCGAAGAGCGCGCCTGGAATCCATATCTGGCCATCGGCGAAGCGGATGACCGGTGGGGCCAGGAACGCCAACAGATCGGGTGTGCGGCTCGCCGCCATGCCGCAGCATCCGAGCAGGAAATCCAGGGTCCACAGGGCGCGCATTCCCGACGGCATCGCCTGGGGACCGACCAGAAAGTCCCGCGGACGGTTCGCCTCAAGGTGGTCGCAGGACTGGGCGAGCAGCGTGTAGGCGAGGGTGTAACCCACATGCTCGTGGAACAGGGGGCTGTCATGGATGGTGGCCTGCCCGGTACGGAACTCGCGGCCGTGCCGATCGAGGTGAAGCAGCATGGCCTCCCTCAGGACATCCATATAGAGCGATCGCCAGGCGTGCTCGATGGGACGTCCGGCCGTCAGATCGATCTGCGGCACAAGGCGCTCCACGAGGGCGAGATAGAAGCCCGGCGGCGACGCACTGTGCAGGGCGAAGTGAACGCAGAGCGGGAACAGGGCGGCGGCGATCAGCTCGTTCGTCTGCTCACGCAGCCGCAGGTAGGGCACTGCGTAGCGTCCCGCCGCCAGCCGCATCGCCAGATCGAAGCTCAGGCTGGAATACCCCACGCCCTCGCCGTCCACATCGACATCGCGCCAGATCTTGCCGTCGGTTTTCAGTTGCTCGTACTCCGTGAGGGTCAGCACCTGGCTGACGTCGCGCTGGGGAGCCTGCAACTCCAGCTCAATCAGGAGTGGCGGGCCGAAGGCCTGCACGTCCCAGAAACGCGCATGGGCTTCCATCAGGTCCAGTGTGCTGAATCCAGCCCCCTCCATCCGCTGGGCGAAGGCTCGTCGCAAAGGCCCCGGCGGCACGGTGTCACCGGTCGCGTCGAACTGCCTCAGGCGCGCCCAGTCTTCCGCCATCAACTCGATCAGGTGGGCGTGACCGATGAACTGCCAGTAATGGACGCTCTCGTGAAAAATCGTCCGTGAGAGGGGCGGACGCCAGTCCTTGGGCCCGGTCAGGGCGAAGAGGTGCGGTGGTGTCCAGGCTTCTCCCACATCCACCACCATCGATACGGGTACGTAGCGGTTCCGGCTTGCCATTGCCTACTTCCCAAGTAGTCCGGCGAGGCTCTGCTCAATCTTGTCGATCTCGGAGGGTGCAAACTTCGTCACGGAGCCGTCGGCAGCCTTGACGAGCACCAGAGAGGCCTTCCCAACCGGAATGATGCGGACCTGCGGTGTCTCCCCGGTGAGGTCGACCACCGCGATCTCTCGGCCTTTCAGGTCCAGGATCAGCTCTCGCACGTACCGCAGCACCAACCCTGTCGCGAGGACGACCCCAACCACGACCAGGGGGTCAAACTGGGCATCGCTGTAGAGATCCGCTTCTTCGGGTTCGGGCACGAAGGGCATCATGCCCGTCACCGTGCCGCTGTCACTGCCTACCTTTGCCGCGAAGTCCTTGGCGCTTCCTTCGCTGCAGACCCAATAGAAGGTGACCGTACCTTGCTCATTCATAGTGCCGATCCTCTGGAGAGGCTGTGTACGTTTAAGCGTAGGCCTGATTGCTTACGAATCAAACATCTCGCTTGTCTTCCTAACGCTGCCCCTGAGTGGCAGGCTAGAAGTGTAGAGCGCAGGAAGGAAATCGTTGGCGGCCTGTCCACTCGAGGGGCTTGTTAGCCATGTTCTATGCATCATGATGCATTGCACGTAGAATCATCTTCATCACTTCTTTATTGGCATTAAGATGTTGCAAGGCAATATTGGGATGGACAAGGGGAAAAACTCGGAAGATCTCGTCAGCGAATGCTTGACCGATAGACCTAACCCCTTCAAAATCCAATACCACTACTTTAAACTTATCAACTCGAGCAAGCAATCTTTTGGCTTGAGATCTTGACACAAGATTATTATCACCGTACTGAGCCAACTCCACTGGAACAACTGTCTTTGTAAATCCGTAGTCTTCGCCAGTGGAAAAACGGTCAAACACCCTTTTGGTGGTTCGCGATGTGTGGTTATTCAGTTTCATTGTTACGAATGTTCCTGCACCGTCTTGCTTTGCCTGAAAGATCCAGTCTTCCTTCTTTCCAAAATGATGCGAGAAGATGACTTCTCCTGATAGAATTGCAAAATCATCAAACATCCTAGAGCTAAAAAAGATTCCTTCTCCCGAGTGGCGCGATGGATCTGTTGTCAGCTTTCCCTTGGCAAGCTCAAGAACTGCATGTCGCTCGTCAAGAAGCCCTAGGGCGTGCTGAATCTTCTTAAAGATTCCAACGCCATTATCGAGAATTGCGATCTCTGTTTCGGCAGCGGTCTTTGAGATATGCACACTAATATGTGTGCCGCTGGAATGGTCGATGGCGTTGTTAAAGATCTCGGTGAAGCCGTAATACCAGATTGATTTCACATTTTCAGCCATAGGCCCAAGCTTGGGAGCAACTTCCCTATCCCAGACGATATCCTCAGCTAGCTGTGGGTCTATTTCGAAGCTCAAGTCACATTCTACAAGAGGCGCAAGTGCATAGCGCTTGTTACGAGTGGTTCCAGTTTCAGTAACTGCACCCTCCTCAATTAAATGCTGAATGTGCTTATGGATAGCTTGGCGAGAGCATTCAAACTTTGCCATCGCAATCTTGACGATGTCACTTGGATGCTCCTTTACGTTGGCAAGGATGAAGTTTCTTACCGCTTCCCCGCGGCCGCGGATTTTCGACACGAACCTTTGTCAACCAGCTCAACGCCTATTGTCAACCTAAGCGCGCCCTTTGTCAACCATGCGATCTGGCTAACTACTAATTGGGTGGTTCTGTGAACCACAGCCGAGGCGCGCCTCGCTTCCGTGAACCACCATGAGCCTGCAAGTCGGTGTTGATTGACCATCACTGCAGGCCATAGTCTTTCAGAACGAATTGTCCGCCATGAACAAGTGGTTCTCGGACCCGTGAGTCACTTGTTCATTCTGATGCACGAGTCCCGTTCCCCCAGCTAAGCCCCCGCCGTAAGCCTGTGCAGGGCGCTGTAATCCAGCTCATCCAGCCCGGCGTCGGTGGCGCGCTCCAGCAGCGCCGCCAGCCCCTCCAGGCCCTTTGTCTCCAGCCCCAGCCCCCGCGCGGTCTGCAGGAACAGCAGCAGGTCCTTGCGCAGGTGGCCGGTGGGGAAGTTGGCGTTGGTGTAGTCGTCGGCCAGTTCCTTGGCCAGCTTCTTGTCGAAGGTGGGGGCGTACAGGGCGCTGGCGCGCAGGATCGCCATGAAGGCCTCCACGTCAACGCCGGCCCGCTGCACCAGGTGCAGGCTCAGGCTGAAGCTGTGGGTGAGGCTGGCGATCAGCTGGTTGAGGGCCAGCTTGGCGGTCAGTGCCGCCCCCACCGGGCCCAGCAGGCGGGGTTCACTGCCCAGCGCTGCCAGCACCGGCCGGGCCCGCTCCAGGGCCGCGGCCTCGCCGCCCACCATCAGCTGCAGGGTGCCGGCCAAGGCCTCCGGCCGGCTGCCCAGCACCGGCAGCTCCAGCAGCTCCGCGCCCCGCTCCGCCAGTGCGGCGGCGAGTTCCCGACTCTCCTCGGGCGCGATCGTGGCCACCTGCAGCACCAGCCGGCCCGACAGCGCCGCACCGGCCTGCTCCAGCAGCACGGCCCGCGTGGTGGGGGCATCGCTCAGCACCGTGATCACCAGCGCAGCGGCGGCGACGGCCTCGGCCGGCGTGGCGGCCACCGTCGCCCCCAGGGCCTGCAGCGGCCCGCAGCGCTCCGCGTGGCGGTTCCACACCGTGAGCCGGTATCCGCTGCCCAGCAGCCGTTCGCCGATCGCCGCCCCCAGCAGGCCGGTGCCCAGCAGGCTGATCTCCATCGGCGCGGCCCCACGGCGGCCGACAACCTAACGGGGCTCTGACCCCTCCCCGTCCTCCTCCAGCGGTTGCCAGATCAGGGGCCCGAAGCGGGCCACCACGGCCCGCAGGCTGTCGAGTTCGCGGCCGCTGCGGCCGCTGAAGCCCAGCACCACACAGTCCTCGGGCACCGTCCAGTCGATCGGGCGGTCGCCGGCATCGCCGCCGCCGCCGATGCGCTGGCCGTCGCTGCTGCTGAGGAACAGCCGATCCACCCGGGTGCCGCTGAGACCCTCGATGCGGCGGATCGTCACGCCCTCGGCCAGCTCCAGGTGGCCCCGGTCGCCGCCACCACCGCCGCCATGGACCTCCGGCTCCAGCGGATCGCCCTCGCCGGCATAGCGCAGCCGGATCTGATCCACCCGCGAGCCGGTGCGCAGGCCCACCTCCACCAGCCGCTGCCGCCGGCGGATCGCGTCGGCCCGCCCGGGGAAAGCGAAGGGGGCGCCGCCGTTGCCCCCCATGGGCACCTCCTCGGCCAGCGTCACAGTCAGCTCGGGGCTGCCCGCCGACAGCGATGGCAGCGCCGGGACCTCCAGGGGCGTGGCGGCGGCGGCCACATAGGCGGCCCGGCAGGCGTCGATGGCGCGGCGATCGGCGGTGGCGGCGGCGCGCCGGTCGGCCAGCGCCGGGTCCGGCGTGACGCCATAGAGCCGGTACGTTTCCGCCACCCAGTCCATCTGGCGGAGCAGTCCCACAACTTGCTCCCGACGCTCCAGCAGGCCGTCGCCCGAGTCTCCGCCGCTGAACAGCCGTCGGTTGGCGGCCACCGCCTCGAAGGCGGCGCCGATGGCCGGCACCGTCTCGTAGCCGCGGGTCCGCACGCCGATCAGGGCCGGCTGATCCAGCGGCAGGCTGGCGAAGTCGCGGGTGAAGGGGATCAGGGAGGTGGCGTCCGCCGGCGGCTGGGCCCGGGTGCCGATCACCTGCATCCGGAAGCCGAGGTTCACCGCGGCGCTGCGGGCGACCGTCGTCACGGTCTCCGCCAGGGCGGGGTTCAGGGACAGGCCGCCCAGGCCCAGGGCCGCGCCGATCTCCTGTTCCACCAGCCGAGCCTGCTCCCGCGACTGGGCGTAGAAGGTGAACACCCCATGGCACTCCCCGCCCACCTCCGCCGCCGCCACGAAGCCATCCCCGTGCAGGGCCACGAAGGCCTCGAGCTCGGCGGCGCCGGCCGGCACCGCCAGCCCCTCCAGCAGCCGGGTCTGGCCCACCTCCAGCGCCGCGCTCACCTGGCGGGCCCAGACCACCAGCGAGAGGCTGAAGGCCGTGGTCTTCAGGGAGTCGCGGAACGTCCGCTTGGCCCGCAGCAGGCTCAGGGGCCCCAGGCCCATCCCGATGGCGCTGCCGTTGTGCAGCGATCGCACCAGCTCCTCGCTGCTGCGGCAGAGCTGCCAGCCCACCGTGCTGCCGCCGCCCGCCGCCAGCACCGTGCCGCCCACGGCCGCCTCGAGGGACTCGCCGCTGCCTGTGACACTGTGGCGCCCCCGGAACAGGGCTCCCCGGGCCACCTGCTGCGCCAGCTCCGACGGGTCAGCCATGGCGACGCGGGCAGAGGGCCCAAGCCTAGGCAGGGTCGATACGGTGGCCCCATGGACCCGCTCTGGTTGTCGGATCAGCTGCTGCCATGGCTCCGCTCCCCGCTCGGGGCCGTGGCCTTCGTGCCCCTCTATGCGCTGTGGGTCACCCTGCTGCTGCCGGGGGTCTGGGCTTCGATGCTGGCCGGGGTGCTCTATGGCCCCGTGGCAGGCAGCGTGCTGGTGTTCGCCGGGGCCTGCCTGGGGGCCCAGGCGGTGTTCCTGCTGGGGCGCGGCCGCTGGCGGGGCTGGGCCCGCCGCCGTCTGGCCGGAGCGCCGCGGCTGCAGGCGGTGGAGCGGGCCGTGTGCCGTCAGGGCCTGGTGCTGGTGCTGCTCACCCGCCTGTCGCCCGCCTTTCCCTTCAGCCTGCTCAACCTCGCCTACGGCCTCAGCGAAGTGAGCCAGCGGGACTATGCGATCGGCCTGATCGGCATCCTCCCCGGCACCGTGCTGTTCTGCGCCCTGGGGGCGGCGGCCGGCGATCCACGCCGCTTTTCGGCGCTGCTGGCCGGCCCGGCCGATGGGGTCACCTGGGTCCTGCGGCTGGTGGGGGTGGCGGCCACCCTGGCGGCGGTGCTGCTGGTGGGCCACCAGGTGCGCCTGGCCCTGGAGGAACGCGGGGTAGCCTCCCACGTTGCGATGCAGGCCAGCGATGATGACGGCCGAGACTCCCCCTAGCTCCTCCGCCGGCACCTGCCCCAACTGCGGCGGCGAACGCCTCAACGCGGTGCGACGGGTGCGGGTGAGCAAGGCCCGGGTGGAGGCTGAGCTCGTCCATTGCAGCGCCTGCGACTTCCTGTTCCTGGCCGATCCCACCTGGCTGGCGGTGGCCTACGAGGAGTCCTTCTACGGCGATACGGGCTATGTCGATCGCAACCTGCACGCCTCGCGGCTGCTGCGGCTGCTGCTGGTGATCGGTCGGCTGGGTCGCTTCGGCGCCAGCGAGCCGGGCTGCGACCTGGGAACCGGCCTGGGCATGTTGCCGCGCCTTCTGCGCGACCACGGCTTCGATTTTCACGGCACCGACGCCTATGCGGCGATGGAGCTGATCCGCCCCTTCTGCGAGCCCCCGGGTGATGGCCCCATCGGCTGCAAGACCGCCTTCGAGGTGATCGAGCATGTGCCCGGCACTCCCGGGTTCCTGCGTGACGAGGTTGGGGCCACGCCCCTGTTCGTCTTCTCCACCCTGATGCGCCCGGTGGGGGAGATCCCCGGGCCGGACTGGTGGTACTACGCCTTCGGCAACGGCCAGCACATCAGTTTCCACAGCCGCCGCAGCTTCGAGGTGGCGATGGCCCAGGCGGGGATGGATCCGGCCTGGCTGGTCTGCATCGACGGGCCGGTGCACCAGCGTGCCCTGCATCTGATCGCCCCAAAGGCCCGCTGGCGGCGGGCTTTCCGGGCGGCCGGATGGCTGGTGAACCGCGGCCTCGACGGGCTGCTGCTGCCGTGGCTCGAGCCCCTGGTGGGGCTGCGCACGCGCATTATCCCCGACCACTACCTCGCCATGGAGCGGCTCAGATCTGCCGCAGAGCGTCAGCCTTGTCCTTGAAGTCGCTCAGCAGCAGCTGCAGGTAGGTCACCTTGCGCAACTTGACGTTGGCGGTGAGCGACATGCCCACCTGAAGCGGCAGCACCTTGCCGCTCTTGAGTTTCAGCTGCTGGGAATTGAGCCGGATGTCTACCGGAAAGCGGTAGAAGTTGTTCATCTGGTCCGGGGGCAGGGCGTCCGAACCGATGCGCCGCACCGTGCCCTGCAGCACGCCGAAATCGGTGGCCGGGAACGAATCGATGCTGATGTCGGCCGTTTTCCCCTCCGTGACGAAACCGATCTCCCGGCTCGGCACCTCCACCCGCGCCTCCAGTTTGTCGAAGGGCACCACCTTCATCACCGGCTCGCTGGTCTGGGCCACGAAACCCCTCGAGCGGGGCTTGAGCTCGAACACCACGCCGGCTTCCGGGGAGCGGATCACCTGGTAGCGGATGTTGACGTTGAGTTCGGTCAGCTTGCTGCGCAGGTCGGCCAGCTCGCTCTGGATTTCGCGGATGCCCTGCTGCAAAATCGCCTGCTGGCGCAGCCGGTCCACCTGGCCCTCCTGCAGCTTGCCCTCCACCTCTTGCACCTTGTTGCGCTGGGAGAGGTATTGGAGTTCGGCGGTGGCGCCCTCTTTGTTGAGGGTCTCGAGGCGGCCGAGCACGTCCTTCTCCAGCACCAGGCTCTGGCGCAGCACCCGCTGCTCGGTGTCATTGAACTGCAGGTAGCGGTCGAGCTCCACCTGCTTGAGCCGCAGCTGCTGCTGTTTGTACCGGATCGTCTGGTGCATGCTGGCCTGGCGGTCGAGGGTGGTCTCGGTGTCGAGGCGCAGCAGCACCTGGCCCTTCTTCACCCGCTCGCCCTCCTTCACCAGCACCGCCTCCACCACGCCGCCCACCGGCATCTGGATGTCCTTCACCACCCCCAGGGGCTCGAGCTTGCCCGGGGCGGTGACGATCTCCTCGGTCTGGGCGAAGGCCAGCCAGCCAAGGCCGAACAGGGTGACCCCCATCAGGGTCCAGGTGATCGAGCGGGCCCAGAAGCGTGACTGCTGCAGCACCACGTCATCGCTGTCGGTGTGGATGCTGCGCTCGAGGCTGTTCTGGGCCCGGCGCAGCAGGCTTCCTGGCGTGGGGGGAACCATCAGCCCGCCTCCTGTTGGCGATAGAGCGCGAAATAGCGTCCCTTCAGGGCCATCAGTTCCTCATGGCTGCCGGTCTCGACGATGGCGCCCTGGTGCATCATCACGATCAGATCGGCGCGGCGGATGGTGGAGAGCCGGTGGGTGATGAAGAACACGGTGCTCTGGCTCATCGCCTCCCGGAGGTTGTCGCACACCTGGCGTTCGGTGTCGTAGTCGAGGGCGCTGGTGGCCTCATCCATCACCAGCAGCTGGGGTTGGCTCAGCAGGGTGCGGGCGATGGCGATGCGTTGGCGCTGGCCGCCGGAAAGGGAGGCGCCCCGCTCCCCGAGGGGGGTGCTGTAGCCGGAGGAGAGCTCCATGATGAAGTCGTGGGCGCCGGCGATGCGGGCGGCCTCGACGATGGCGTCGCTGGGGGCCTCCGGATTGGTCAGGGCGATGTTCTCGCTGATGGTGCCGGAGAAGAGCAGGGGATCCTGGGGCACGATGCCCACCTGGCGGCGCAGGGAATAGAGCTCCACCTTGTCGATGTCGTAGCCGTCCACGAGGATTCGGCCCTTTGAAGGGGAATAGAGGCGGGGCACGAGCTTCATCAGGGTGCTCTTGCCGCTGCCGCTCTGGCCCACGATCCCGGTGAAGGTGCCGGGGGGGACGTGCAGGCTGACGTTGGTGAGCACCTCGGGTCCGCCTGGGTTGAAGCGGAAACTGAGGTTCTCGAACACCACGTCGCCCTTCACCGGCGGCAGGGGAATGTGGCCGCGATCCGCTTCGCTCGATTCCTCCGGGGTGTCGACCACGTCGGCGAGGCGCTCGAACGACACCCGCAGCTCCTGGATGTTCTGCCAAATGGAGGAGAGGCGCAGCAGGGGCTGGGTGACATAGCCGCTGATGATCCGGAAGGCGATCAGCTGGCCCAGGGTGAGTTCCCCCTTGAGCACCAGGGTGGCGCCCACCCAGAGCACCAGCAGCTGGGACAGCTTCTGGAGCACCGAGCTGGTCTCGTTGAGGAACGTGCCGGTGATGGTTTTCTCGAAGGTGCGGGAGATGTATCTGGCATAGAGCTCCTGCCATTTCCAGCGGCTCACCATCTCCACGTTCTGGGCCTTCACGGTCTGGATCCCGGTGAGCACCTCCACCAGGTGGCTCTGGGTGCGGGCGTTCTCCTCGGCCGCCTGGCGGTACTGGCGCCGGAACAGGGGGGCCCCCAGCAGGGTGAGTCCCACCTGGATGGGCAACACCGCCAGGGCGATCAGCGTCAGCAGCCAGCTGTAGATCGCCATCACGATGATGTAGATCACCGAGAAGGCCGCATCCAGCAGGGTGATCAGGGCCTGGCCTGTGAGGAAGTTGCGGATCTTCTCCAGCTCGGCGATCCGGGTGCCCAGCTCGCCGACGGGGCGCTTGTCGAAATAGCCGAGCGGCAGCCGCAGCAGGTGGTCGATCACCTCGGCGCCGAGGCGCAGGTCGATGCGGTTGGTGGTGTCGGTGAACAGGAAGGTGCGCAACGAGCCGATTACCCCCTCCATCAGGGTGACCACCACCAGCGCCATGCCCAGGATCTGCAGCGTGTCGAGGCTGCGCTGGGAGATCACCTTGTCGATGATCACCTGGATCAGCAGGGGGTTGGCCAGGCTGAACAGCTGGACCACGAACGAGGCCAGCAGCACCTGGAGCAACATGCCCCGGTAGCGCTTCAGGGCCGGCCAGAACCAGCCCGGCCCGAAGGTCTGCTCCGGGGTGTCGATGCTGCGCTCCAGCAGCAGCAGCTCCAGCCCCTCCGGGTAGTGCTCGGCGATCTGGGCGGGGCTCAGCTGCACCCAGCCCTCGGCCGGGGAGGCCAGCCGCAGGCCGGCGGCGTTGCTGGCCGTGGCGATGGCGAAGCCCTCCTTCCAGGGCACCAGGCAGGGAGTGATCAGGCGGGTGGCGGACGCCGCCGGCACCTTGGCGCCGGTGACCAGCAGGCCGAGCATGGCGGCGATCTGGCCGCAGAGCTGCAGATCCGGCGGCTGGCCGCGGCGCATCTTGTCGCGCAGGATCTTGTCGACCGCGTCGCGGCGGTAGGGCAGCTCCAGCAGCTTGCCCAGCATCTGGAAGCAGGCCAGGGTCTCCTCCAGCGGACCGTTGCCCCGCACCAGGGTGAGGCCGCGGTCGGCCCGGTCCTGGCCCAGGTCGAGGCTGCTGGGCTGGGCCAGGCCGCCGGCCTCGATGGGCACGACGGCTTCGTCTGCCCCGGCGGTGACGGGGGGGGGCGCCGCGGCAGGGGCCAGAGCCAGCAGCCGCAGCGGCAGGGGCGGACGGGGCTGGGGCAGGGCCTCGGCCGCAGCCAGCACGGTGCCGATGGCCAGATCGGGGACGTTGGCGCTGGCCAGGAGCAGCTCTTCGCCGTCCTGAAGGGCGATGGGCCGGTCACCCGTCGGCAGCACGCCCCGGGCCCGCAGGCGCAGGCGTTCGATCTTTTCGCGCCACAGGGGCGGATCAAAGCGCCCCGCCGCAGCCCCTTCCCTTTGAAGCAGAAGTTGGTGCAGTTCGGCGGTCCAGAGGTGGCGACCACACCACTCCCGCAGCCCCTTCTCGGTCAGCAGCAGCTCGAGCATCAGCGTGTCTGGAACCGCCGTCGCCAACAGCTCGGAGGCGGCGCTCACCGCTTCGATCCCCTCAGCGCGCAACAGCGACACCAGCCCCACGATGGCGCCGGGCCCCAGCCGCTCCAGGGTGAACGGCCGGCCGTCCCGTTCCCCCAGCAGCCTCGCCTCACCCTCATGCAGCACAAGGACGCGGTCGCCGATGCTGCCGGCGTTGCTGAGGTCTTCGCCGACGCGGAACCGGCATGGATGGGCCTCCGCCAGCAACCGCTCCCGGCCGGCGGCGGAAAGGCCGTCAAAGGGCGGCAGGGTGAGCCAGTCGGTGCGCCCGGGGACGGTGGAGGTCATCGTCCCTGCCCTGGCCGGAGCTGAAGGGCCACTTCCTGGTCGACCCATTCCTCAAACAGCTCCCGCGCCATCCGTTTCTGCATCTCGTCGTCGAAGCTGGCCGAGCGGAGCGTTTCCAGCCGCACCACCAGCCACCAGCGGTCGATGCGCAAGGGGGGATGGAGCTGACCCGGGCGACTGGTGCGCAGCAGTTCGGCCAGGGAGGGGTGGGCCTGCAGCAACGGCACCGGACCCACCACCCCGCGGGTGGAGCGCTCGGGCCCCTTGGCGTAGGTGGCCGCCAGTTCGGCGAAATCGGCTTCCCCTTCGGCGATGCGCAGGTAGAGCTCGCGCGCCAGGGCCCCGTCCTCCACCCGCAACAGGCTGTAGATCACCTGATCGAGCTGGTTCTTGCGGGCCAGGTAACGCTGCTCCGCCCGGTGCAGGAAATGCTCCTGGCAATGGCGCTCGATCCTGGTGGGGAGCTCCGCCTGCCAGAGCACATCGGCTTCTGAGAGTTCGTGCCGCTGCAGGTGGTTCTTCAGGTCGTCTGCGGAACGGAGGCCGTGGCTGCTTCCCCAGGCCTGCTGGGCCTGCTGGCGCTCCTCTTCGGTCAGGGTCACCCCCGCCACAGCCTTGGCGATCACCGACTGGCGCAGCAGGGGAAGCAGGAGCTGGTGGCGGGCGAGGTGACGCCGCAGTTCTCCCGGGATGTCAGGCAGCGGCTTGACCTCCACCAGCACCGGTGGCCTCGAGGGGCGCACGGGCGGATCAAGGCTGATGTCGTGGTCCAAGGGGTGGGCGACGGCCACAGGATCGGCTTACACGCAGGCATTCTGGGGCTGGACCCGCCAATCCAGATGTATCGGTAGCGGTTGCGCAGCGCCGCGGGCTCAGGAGCGGCGCAAGATCGGTTCGGCGCGCACCACACTGCCCAGCAGCAGGAAGAGGGCCTCGATGCTGCCGACCCGTTTCACCTTCTGGAACCAGGCATTCTCGCCATAGATGAGCTGGATCAGGGCGGCTTCCGTCTCGCGGGCCGGCATCTCGAAATTGAGTCCCAACAGATGGTGCTGCCGCAGCCGGCTGGTCCTCATCAGACGGACAGGCAACTCCAGGTGGTACTGGGGCACCCGCAGCAGGCCAAGGGACTCCCCCTGTCCCGGGCCAGGGTCATTGAGCAGCAGGCTCGCCCCCTGCTCGGAGACGTCATTGGTGATGCCCCAGTACTCCGTGCCCTCCACTTCAAGGCAGGCCACTAGCCCGAGGGGGAAGCGGTCGGCCTGACGGCGGATCGGTTTGTCGATGCAGGCGAGCAGGCAGATGAACATCAGGATGCCGTTGTACAGATTCCACGCGAGCATCAGACTTTCGCCCTCGAAAAGAGATCTTGACCAGCGGATGTCCAGCAGAGGCAGGCCGTAATTCAAGATCAGCACGCCAACGAAGAGAAACAGATAGGTGAGGAAAGGCCAGGCAAAACGTAGGTCCAGCGTCTGCCTCGGGTTGTTGACGTCTTTGTTGGTGACCAGGCTGCCGACGGATCGGAACGGACGGAACAGAATCTGGGACATTCTTTTCAGTGCCGGGAAGCAGAACAGGGACTCATAGACTTCCGTCCAGAAATGGAAGTAATGGCCGTTGGTCTGCCAGGACGGCAGGAAATACAGCATGATCACAAATGGCAGTCCGTAGGCCATGTATTCCACGGGAGGTGCTGCGATCAGCGTGAAGCCGATCAGCATCGACATCAGGGGGAAAATGATGTAGACGGCACGAAAAACAGGAGTCAGAAGACTGAGAAAGAGGTTCAGGTAAAAGACCTTCTGCCAGAAATTCAAGGTCTTCCAGATTGGAAGCTCTTTGGGAGACGTGAACACCTGCACGTTGCCCTGCATCCAGCGCAGCCGTTGTTCGAGATAATCCCGGAAGGTTCGGGGCACCTCCCCCAGGCTCAGGATCTCATCGAGATAGACCATGCGCCAGCCACGGGTGAGCAGTCGGGTTCCGGTCTGATTGTCTTCGACAATGCAATGGGTGACATAGCCTCCGATGCCCTCCAGGGCAGATCGCCTGGCCAGATAGGAGGTGCCACAGCACACCACGGCATTGAAGGGATCGCGAATCACCTGGACATAGCGAAAGAAATAGTCCATGTCGTCAGGGACCAGGACGTCCAGACCGAGATTGCGATTATGAAAATCAGAATTGAAGTAGTGCTGCGGCGTTTGCACCAGGGCCACCTTTGGATCCTTGAAAAAGCCAACTGTGCGATCAAGGAATCGGCTGAAGGGAATGAAGTCGCAATCAAAAACGGCGATCAGATCACCGTGGGAGTGAGCCAAGGCGTAGTTGAGGTTGCCGGCCTTGCGGTGCAGGTTGTCAGGTCGGCTCAGGTACTGCACGCCGTGCTCTTGAGCCAGGGCGGCGATGGCGGGGCGGTGGCCGTCATCGAGCACATAGATCGTCTTGTTGGTGTACTGGATATTGGCGCAGGCCATGATGCAGCGCCGAATCATGCGTGGAGATTCGTTGTAGGTTGGAATCCACAGGTCAACACTTGGCTGATGCTCCTTTGCCCAGGCCAGCAGTTGATCCGCCTGGCGCCGCCGTTGCTCTGGTCTGTACTTCAGGGAGGGATAGAACTGGAGAGCGGATGTGAAGAGGTACGTGAATTCGCAGAGAAAGAAGATCAGGCTGAAGACGAGGCTGGCTGGGTGGGCCGTGTTGATGGTTGTGGCTCGCCAGATGAAGTAGCGAATCGCGAAGGCCGACAGCAGCACCGTGGCCAGCAGATAGGAGGCCGGTCGCCTGGGCAGCAGGTTCGCCCCCAGGCAGATCCCCACGGCCAGGGCCAGGGGCAGCAGCACGTCCACCCATACGTCCCGCACCTGCCACAGCTCGGGCAGGACCCGAAAACTCAGCGGATTCAGCAGCCCGATCGCCACCACTGAAAACTGCAGATTGGCCAGCAGCACCGCGAACACCAGGCTGGCCCCGGAGAGCAGCAACACCATCCAGACCCAGGGCGAAATCCTCGTGTTGCCCGTGGTGTCCGTCAACGAGTGGAGAAGCTTCATCGTTCGAAGCTGACCTTCGCGGTGAATCCCACGTAGCAGAACTCCCCGGGTGGAGCGGGAAAATCATTGAGGATGCGGATCTTCACTTCGCTTTCTCTGGCCAGATTGATCGGCACGGGCTGGGGAGCTTCTTCGCCCAGCTGGGTCCGGCCGATGCCGGAACGGATGCCGATCACTTCGCCCCGCAGCTTGTCGCGGTTGCCCACCAGTTCAATCCTGGCCTTGCTGCCCAGTCGAATCCGGTTGAGATCGTTTTCCGCCACCGTGGTCGTCAGCCAGCGTTGGCTGCAGTCGATCATCTGGATCACCGTCTGCATCGCGTCAACGGAATCTCCCCGCTGGGCCCCCAGCTGCCAGACCACAGCTTTCCTGGGGCTGACAAGTCGGGAACGGCTGCGCTCCTGCCATTCCTTCCTGGCGACGCTCACCTGTTGCTCCAGGCCGCTGACCTGGAACGTCTGGGTGCGCACATCGCCTTCGGCGTTCTCCAGGGCGATGGTGGCCTCCTGAAGCCGCACCACCGGATCGGAGTTGCTGCGGTTGTTGCGCAGGGTGAGATCGTTTTTGGAGGCCTCCAGAACCGCCGCCTGGCCGGCCAACTGGGCCTCCAGGCCCCGCACTTCACGAGCACGTTGCTGTTCGGTGGTGCGGGCCCGATCGACCACATTGGCGGCCACGGCGCCGGTCCGGAACAGGGCGTCCTGCCGCACGGTTTCCCGTTGGGCAAAGGCGAGCTCCTTGCGGGCCCGATCCAGGGCGAAGCCGAGGTTGTCCCGCTCGTTCTGGTCGCGGGAGATTTCCAGGCTGCGCTGCTGCCTGGCGTCCAGGTTCAGCTGGGCCACGAGCTTCTGGCGCAGATCCCGGCGTGTGCGCAGTTCCGCCAGCCGGCCCCGGGCCGTTTCCAGCTGGGTCTCCAGGTTCGTGAGGGCATCACGGGTGGCCATGGGGTTCACCACGATCGCCACGGTCTGGCCTGAGCGGACCTCCACCCCCGTTCCCACCGTGAGGCTTTCCAGGATGCCGGTGACCGGACTCCTGAGCACGATCGGGGTGGCATTGATGACCGCATCGCGGGAGCGTGCGGTGAAGAAATTGATCACGATGGCGAGGGCCGTGATCAGCAAGCCAGCCGAAATCAGCAGGATCGTGAGATCGGCTCGGCGGGAGCTGGGAATCGCGTCGTCGTCATCCGTCGCTGGCGCGTCAGGGCCGGGACCGGCGGCTCTGGCAGGTTCAAGGTCGTTCGCGCCAGCGGAAGATGAAGACATTCCGGCGGTTCACTGTGGTTTTTTTAGTTTACCAGAACAGCAATTGTTCCAGGGGATAAGCCCATTTGTGGACTTACGATTAATGCCCTCGCCTGCTGTTTGGGTCGCGCTGATCTGGCGGGATCAACGCTGGCTGGCTCACGGCTTCCCCAGGGCCGCCATTATAGCCATTGTCGCTGGTTTGGCCTGGTTAGTTGCATCGAAGGGCAACGGCCGTTGGGGCAGACCATCGGCCCTTGGAAGGAAGGAATTCAGCCAGGTGGTGCGATCACTCAATCCCCAGCTGGTGATCAGCTTCAGCCTGGGTTCCGGCAGGACCGCTGCCAGGAAGCCGGCGTAGACCGCCGCCACGGCGCGGTCCCGCTCAGGGATGGCCGCGGGCAGTTCCCGGTCGTTCACATCCAGTTCGGTCACGTAGATGTCGAGATTCAGGGCCGCCAGCTCCCGCAGGAAGGCGGGCAGGGTGCGGAAGGTGGTGGGTCCGCTGCCGTTGGCATAGAGATGGGCCTGAAGCCCCACGGCGTTCAGGGGAACACCGCGATCGCGCAGCTGCCGGAGGAGCTTCAGGAAGGCCTGCCGTTTGCGCTGCGTCTTGGCGTCATCACCCTCCAGCCCGTACTCGTTGATCACCAGGGCCGCGGCGGGATCGGCCTGGTGGGCCAGGCTCAGGGAGCGGGCGACGTAGTCGGGGCCCAGCCGCTCCAGCCAGAGGTTGCGGCGCAGGCCCGTGCCGTCGTCGGCGATCGGCTCATTCACCACATCCCACGACGGCAACCTGCCGCGGTAGTGGCCCACCACGGTGCGGATGTAGGTCGCCAGGGCCTTGTCCAGATCCGCGGCCGGAAGGGCCTTGACCCAGGCGGGCAGTTGCTCGTGCCACACCAGGGTGTGGCCCCGCATCACCAGCCCGTGCTCGCGGGCGAAGGCCAGCAGCCGGTCCGGGGCGCTGAAATCAAAGCGCCCGGGCGCCGCTTCCACCCCGTCCCACTTCAGCTCCGATTCGGGCACGATCAGGCCGCTCTGGCTGGTCACCAGGCGTTGCAGGTCGGGGTTCTGCAGCTGCGCGTTCGTGACGGCGGTGCCCCAGCGCAGGCCGCGCGCCGCCGCCAGGCCCTGCAGGGTCTTCGGCGCGCCCGGCGGTGGCAGAGCCCGCGCCACGCTCCAGCCCAGGGCCCCGACGACGGCCAGAAGAATCAGTTGCCGTCGTCGCATGGCCCCGCTGCAGACGTGCCATCCCACTCTGGCCGCAGCCGCCGGCGGGGACGCCGGAAGAGCGGAAACCATTCAGACCGGATTGGTTCCCAGCAGCGCCCGCAGACCCTCCTCATCCAGCACGCTCACCCCCAGGGACTGGGCTTTGGTGAGCTTGCTGCCGGCCTCCTCGCCCGCCACCACATGGCTGGTCTTTCGGCTCACCGAGCCGCTCACCTTGCCCCCGGCGGCCTCGATCAGGGCCTGGGCGGCGGCGCGGCTCAGGGAGGGGAGGGTGCCGGTGAGCACGAAAGTCAGCCCCGCCAGGGGCGTCGCCGCTGGCGGCCCCCCATCGCCGCTCCCATCCGGCTCCGGGGGGGCGGCCAGGGAGAAGCCCAGCGCCCCGAGCTGCTCCAGCAGCGCCCGGTTGGCCGGCGTGGCGAACCACTGCCGCAGGGACTGGGCGATCTCAGGGCCGATGCCGAAGACCGCCGTGAGCGGATCCGCTGCCGCGCCGCTGTCATCGGCAGCCAACGCGGCGGCCTCCAGCTCGGCCGCGCTGGGGAAGGCCTTGGCCAGGGCCTTGGCATTCACCTCCCCCACGTGGTGGATGCCGAGGCCATAGAGCTGCCGGTGCCAGGGCTGCTGCTTCGAGGCCTCCAGGGCGGCCACCAACTTGGCGGCCGAGGTGTCCCCCATGCGCTCCAGGCTGGCCAGCAGGGCGGCATCCAGGCCGTAGAGGTCGGGGATCGACGCCACCAGGCCCCGGTCCACCAGTTGCTCGATCAGCTTGGTCCCCAGGCCGTCCACATCGAGGGCGCCTTTGCTCACCCAGTGGCGCAGGGAGCCCCGCAGGATGGCGGGGCAGCCGTTGTTGACGCAGCGGGTGGCGGCCTCCCCCTCTTCCCGCACCAGCACCGAGCTGCACTCCGGGCAGGTGGGCGGCAGCTCCAGCCGCCTGGCCCCCGCGGGCCGCAGCTCGACCAGCACCCGCACCACTTCGGGGATGATCTCGCCGGCCTTGCGCACCACGATCGTGTCGCCGGCGCAGAGATCCAGTTCCGCCAGGCGGTCGGCGTTGTGGAGGGTGGCGCGGCTCACCGTGGTGCCGGCCAGGGGCACCGGTTCGAACTCCGCCACCGGGGTGACCACCCCCGTGCGGCCCACCTGGCAGGTCAGGCGCAACAGCCGGCTGGGGGCCTCCTCGGCGGCGTACTTGAGGGCGATCGCCCAGCGGGGGGCCTTCTGGGTGAAGCCCGCCTCCTCCTGCAGGCGCAGGTCGTCGAGTTTCACCACCACCCCATCGGTGGCGTAGGGCAGGCCACGGCGCTCCTGCTCCCAGTGGTCGCAGAACGCCTTCACCGCCGCCAGGTCGGGGCAGAGGGCGCAGTCGGGATTGACGCGGAACCCGGCCGCCTTCAGCCAGCCAAGGGCCTGCCACTGGCTGCGGGGCCCGCCCTGCCAGTCTTCCGGGAGGTGCAGGGTGTAGGCGAAGAACGACAGCCCGCGGGAGGCCACCACCTTCGGATCCAGCTGCCGCAGGGTGCCGGCACAGGCGTTGCGCGGGTTGGCGAAGGGGGACTCGCCCCGTTCGGCGCGCTCGGCGTTGATGGTGGCGAAGGTGGCGTCGGGGATGAAGGCCTCACCGCGCACCTCCACCCAGGCCGGCGGCTGCTCCAGGTTGAGCCGCAGGGGCACGCTGCGGATCGTGCGCACGTTGGCGGTGATCTCCTCGCCCCGCTCCCCGTCCCCCCGGGTGGCGGCCCGCACCAGCACCCCCTGCTCGTAGCTCAGGGCCAGGGCGTTGCCGTCGATCTTGAGCTCGCCCACCAGCGGCAGGGCCGGCGTCGGGGCGCCCTCCTGGGGTTCCCTGTCGAGCACCTTCAGCAGGCGGCCGTACCAGACGTCGAGATCCCCAAGGGAAAAGGCGTTATCGAGGCTCAGCAGGGGAACCCGGTGGGCCACGCTGGTGAAGCCTTCGGCCGGGGCGCCGCCCACGCGGCGGGTGGGGCTGTCGGGCTGGATCAGCGCCGGATCGGCCTGCTCGAGCGCCACCAGCTCCCGGTAAAGCCGGTCGTAGACCGGATCCTCCATGACCGGAGCATCGAGAACGTAGTAGGCATGGGCGGCGCGGTTGAGCAGGCGCCGCAGTTCTTCTGCCCGGGCTTGGGCCACGGCTCAGGCGGCCGCCAGCTTGGTGATGCGATCCACCCGCCAGGCCTCCTCCACCTTGACGAAGGTGAAGTCGAGGGGCAGTTCCTCCTTGCCATCGCTCTTGAGCTTGACCGTCAGGATCACCTGTCCCTCCTGCAGCCGCGGGCGGCCGGACTTGAGGTTGCGGTACTTGTTCAGCTGCAGCCCGGCCAGGAAGCGGATGAACTGCTGGCGGTTGACGTGGGAGCGGTAGTTGCGGGTGGTGAGCAGATAGGCCCCGTCCACCTGGCCGGAGGCCACCTGGGTGAAGAACTGCTTGAGCAGCGGATTGATGCCCCGGGCGCTGAGCACCAGCCGGACCGCCGAGATGGTCCAGTACAGAAGCAAGCCGCCGGCTCCAGCCAGCAGGAGCTTGGTGCCGATGTCGCGGGCCAGTCCCCAGTCCATGGTGATCCCATCCGTTCGCAGCGTTGCAGAGTCTGACGGACGACCCCACCAGAATGGGCCGATGCCCCTGGAACCGCTGCTGCCCCTGTTCCACCGGCTCAATCGCGAGCACTTCGACGGCCAGCTCACGTGCGACGACCGGCCGCTGGTGGACGTGCGCTGGAGCGACGGCCGCCTCACCCGCACCGCCGGCTTCTACCGGCGCGGGCGTCTGGCCGACGGGCGTGACCTCTGCGAGATCGTCCTGTCCCGGCCCCTGCTGGAGCCGTTGCCCCGGCAGGCCACCCTGGGCACCCTCTGCCACGAAATGATCCACGCCTGGGTGGACCGGGTGCTGGTGGTGCGGGAGGTGCACGGCCCCCACTTCCGGGCCCGGATGGCGGCGATCAACCAGGTCCAGGACGCTTTTGTGGTGAGCCTGCGGCACCGCTACCCCCTGCCGGTGGTCGCCAGCCGCTGGATCGCCCGCTGTCCGAGCTGCGGCAGCCGGACGCCCTACCAGCGCCGCCGCCAGGGCCTGGCCTGCCGCCACTGCTGCGAGCGCCTCCATGGCGGCCGCTGGGATGCGAGCTGTCTGCTGGTGTTCGAGCCCAACACCGCCTAGGTTCGCCGCAGGTGTTGGGGCCGATGGCGACGTTTCTGTGGACCCTGGAATGGGGCGGCTTCACCATTGCCCTGGTGGGGATGGGCCGGGAGCACTGGCTCTCCGGTCGGCGTCGTTAAACTTTTCCGATGCCTACGACGGATCAGGGCTACGGCCGCGAACGGGAATCCAGAGAACGTGATCCCCGAGACCGTGAGTCACGTGATCGAGACCTGTCCCGGCGGCCAAGGGGCGGCAGCGACCCGCTGGATCAACGGGTCGACCGCTGGGTGACGGCTGGGCGCCAGTTCGTCGAGGGGGTGGCGGGCTCGCGCCCCGGCGGCCGTCCGGCGCCTCGGGGCGCCGACCGCCGCCCCCCGCTGCGGCCCCGCATGGACGAGCTCGGCCGCTGGGTGGAGGGGCGCCTCGACTGGCTGCTTGATGACGGGGACGACTGGCGCGAACCGTGGCAGGAGTCCGAACGCAACCAGCCGGAGCCATCGCCGCCTCCGCAGCAGCAGCCCGCCGCTCCGGGTCGTCCACGCCGCCAGGAGCTGGAGGCGGTCTCCCGTCGCGGCCGGCCAGGACCCTCCCTGTCCCAGCCGCCGGCTCCGGAACCCCGTCTGAACACGGGCACCGCCACCACCACCGACGACGACGGCGACTGGCCCGATGACGCCAGCTTCACCCTGCCGAGGTGGCAACGTTCCCAGGGCGGCGAGCGTTCCGCCCCGCCGGAAGCGGTGGCCAACCCACCGGCCGACGGCCGACCCCTGCCGCGTTCCAGCCGTCGGCGTCCCTGAACCGTCGACACCACCATTTCGGGCCGAAGTGGGTTAGGAATACCCCTGTCATCGAAAGCATGTCGGCCATGAGCAGCCTGGTGGTCGTTGGGTTTCCGTCCGTGGCCGAAGCCGACCAGGTCCGGCGCCAGCTGGTGGAGATCCAGAAGGAGGAATTGATCGCCCTGGAAGATGCCGTGGTGGTGGAGGCGGAGCCGGACGGCAAGGTGCGCCTGCACCAGTCGCTCAATCTCACCAAAGCCGGAGCCCTCGGCGGTGGCTTCTGGGGAACCCTGGTGGGTCTGCTGTTCCTCAATCCCCTGCTCGGGGCCGCCGTGGGCGCCGGTCTGGGGGCCGCTTCAGGATCCCTGTCGGATCTGGGCATCAATGACGGCTTCATGCGCGAGGTGGGAGAAACCCTCCCCCCCGGCAGTGCGGCCCTCTGCCTGCTGCTGCGTGATGCCACCCCCGACCGGCTGATCGAGCGCCTCAGGGTTCACGCCCCCCACGCCAAGCTGCTGCGTACCAACCTCAGCACGACCGACGAGGACCGGCTGCGCCAGATGCTCGAGCAGGCGAGCAAGCAGGCCCAGGGACTGCGGTTGTCCTGAGCTTCGGGTTGACCCGGAAGCTGCAGCCCCGTTGACGCAATTCCCTGTTGACCGGCTTCACCAGGTCGCTGGGAACGTCATCGGCCATTTCCTCCGCCGAAATGCTGATCGACGGCGAGCCGTTCTGCAGGGCACTGAGCAGGTCGGCCCAGAGACTGACCATGGTGCGCTGGGCCTGGGGCACCAGGCCCAGCCGTTCCAGGTGGGGGGCACATCCTTGATGCAGCCAGAGACTGGAGTGGTGATGGCCGGGCTGGGGGCGCATGGCCAGGCCGGCCGCCAGGGCTTCGGGGGTGGGTTCGCCACTGCTGCGGCGCAGTCCTGAGGCCACCAGCAGTTTCCCGGTGTGGACGGCGGAGACGCCGTAGCGGCGGCCCAGTTCGGTGAGGGTGAGCCAGTCCCCTCCCGGCGGGGTCTGGTTGCTATGGCGGATGGACATGGAGGCGGAATCGAGTAACCGAATCCTGGCCAATGACCCTGCAGCGTCAATTCGTCAACAGGAAACCGCCACATGGTGTTACCGAATTGATGAGACTTTACGAACAATTCAGGTTTCGGCCGGGCCCAGCCAGCGCTCCAGCGCCGGGGAAAACACCTCCCGGATCACCGTGAGCTCCCTCCCCTGCCGAAAGAAGCGGTAGTGGCGGCTCCAGAAGGGGCCATCGCGGCCGAAGCGTTCCGCCAGCCAGGGTTCCTGCACCTGGCCCAAGCCATCCACCTCCCGGTAAAGCTCCGCCCGTCCGGCCGAGAGGCTGCGCCAGATCGGCAGACGGCGATCCTGCAGATGGGCCTCCGCCTCGGCCTGGTTCCACCAGCTCTCCGCCCAGCCCAGGGCCTGCGTACCGCAGGTGAGCCACACCTGCCGCCGCAGCAGGGGCGCCGCCAGGTGGGCCACTTCCGCAGGAGCTCCGGGGGCCAGCTCCGGTTCGGCCGCCATGGCGATCAGTTCCACCTCCACCGCCAGTCCGGTGAGCAGCTGCAGGTGCCGGGTCGGGCTCCCGTCTCCGAGCAGCAGCAGCTTCCAGGGTCCGGTGAGCTCCCGGCCGGCCGGGAGCTCCTGGCGTTCGCCGGCGCTGGCCTGCCACAGAAAGCCGGGAGAGGGCCACAGGCCGCCGGAGTGCATGGTCATGGCGGGTGGGGCTTGGGTCTGTAGCCGTTCGGGTCAGTAGCCGTTGCTGATCGAGATGCGCCGCACTTCGCCGCCCCGCTCGATCAGGGCGGCATCGCCATCGGCGGAGCGAAGGCGCCAGCCGCTGCCCCCGATCGCTTCGCCGGCGTTGACGCTGGTGGAACTTCCCCCCATCTGGAAGATCGCCGAGGCAGGTCGTCCCGCCGAGCCCACGACACCCACCAGCTCCGGCACGGCCCCGCCACCGCCGACCGGAGCGGCACTGCGCTCTGCATAGCCACCACCGCCGCTGGCGGGGGGGGCGGCGGCGGCCAGCTTCGGGCTCACCGGCACCCGCAGGACCGGGGCCCTCGCCCCCTCCTGCTGGGGCAGCTGGGACAGCTGCTCGATCCAGGGTTCTTCCGGGGGTGGCGGCAGCTGGTCGCCTGAGAGGGGCAGCATGGGCTGCCCACTGCTCGACAGGTTGGTGCCTCCCACGGCCCCGAGCGGGGCCGGATTGGCCGGCCCGAGGCTGCGCAACCGTTCCACCAGCAAGAGGCTGCGCTCCTGGGTGAGGGCCTGCTGCATGCGACTGGAGTGGGTCAGATACAGCACCGAGCTGGCGACGCTGATCATGCAGACCCCGCCCATCGCCGTCAGCAGCAGGGTGTGGCGGTCGGGCCGGTTCGGGGCGGGGGCCGCTGAAGGGGATGGCGTGGCCGGTCGGCCCCGCAGCCGCCGGATGGGGGTGGCCACCGGCAGTGGTGGTGGTGGCTCGGCCTGGGCCGCCACGTCGAGATCGATGGTGGCCTCAGGGTCGAAGACCCGGTTCATCATCTGCTCGGCCTTCAGCTCCCAGTAGGCACGGGAGGTGGGAATGCCGCGCAGGGGACGCCGAGGGGAGGGGCTCACGTGCAGTCCTCGGCGAAGGCGTGCGTCACTGTAACGATGGTTCAGCGGTCTGACGAGGGCCCTGGGGCTCCCGCCGCCGTTCCAGTTCCAGCCAGAGCAGCAGGGCGTTGACATCGGCGGGACTGACCCCGGGAATCCGGGAGGCCTGCCCGAGGCTGCGGGGCTGGATGGCCGTCAGCTTCTCGCGGGCCTCCGCCGAGAGGGTGCGGATGCCGGTGTAATCGATGCCGACAGGGATCGCCCGCCCCAGCTGGCGCCGGACCCGCTCGATCTGCTGTTCCTGGCGGGCCAGGTAGCCGCTGTACTTGATGTCGATCTCGGCGCCATCGCGCACGTCGGTCGGCAGATCCGGGTCACAGAGCCCCAGCCGCACCAGGTCCTCGCCATGCAGGCCCGGCCGGCGCAGCAGGTCGGCCAGGGTGATGGAGCCGTTGATGCCGGCGCCGGTGGTGGCGGCCACGGAACCGGCGGCCGGATCGGAGGCCTTGAGCCGCACCGTCTCCAGGCGTCGCTTCTCGGCATCGATGCCGGCCTGTTTCTGTTCGAACAGGCGCCAGCGCCGTTCGTCGATCAGGCCAAGCTGGTGGCCGAGGGGGGTGAGGCGGCGATCGGCGTTGTCACCGCGCAGCACCAGCCGGTATTCACTGCGGCTGGTCAGCACCCGGTAGGGCTCCTTGAGGTCCTGGGTCACCAGGTCGTCCACCAGGGTGCCGATGTAGCTCCCCTCCCGGGGGAAATGCACGGGGTCCTGGCCCCCCAGCAGCCGGGCGGCGTTCAGCCCGGCCACCAGCCCCTGGGCGGCGGCCTCCTCGTAGCCGGTGGTGCCGTTGAGCTGGCCGGCCGAGAACAGGCCCCGCACCCGCTTGGTCTCCAGGGAGGGCTCCAGCTGGGTGGCCGGCAGGATGTCGTAGTCGACGGCGTAGGCGGGGCGCAGCATCACGCAGGCCTCCAGCCCGGGCAGGGTGCGCAGCAGGGCCAGCTGCAGGGATTCAGGCAGGCCGGTGGAGAAGCCCTGGACATACAGCTCGGGCGTGTCGCGTCCTTCCGGCTCCAGGAAGATCTGGTGGCTGTCTTTGCCGGCGAAGCGCACGATCTTGTCCTCGATCGAGGGGCAGTAGCGGGGCCCCTTGCTGTCGATGAAGCCCCCGTAGATGGGGGTGAGGTGCAGGTTGTCGCGGATCAGCTGATGGGTGGCCGCCGTGGTGCGGGTGATATGGCAAGCCATCTGCTCGCCGCTCACACGGGCGGTGGGATCGAAGCTGAAGAAGCGATCGGCCGCGTCGCTGGGTTGCTCCTCGAGGCGGTCGAGGGCCACGCTGCGCCGGTCGACGCGGGCGGGGGTGCCGGTCTTGAGCCGGTCGGTGCGGAAGCCGAGCTCCTGCAGGGCCTCGGTGAGACCTTCGGCCGGCTGTTCACCGGCCCGGCCCGCCGCCATCGAGCGGTTGCCCACCCAGATGCGGCCGCCCAGGAAGGTGCCGGTGGTGAGAATCACGGCCCCGGCGCCGTAGACGCTGCCGAAGTAGGTGCGCACGCCGATCACCCGGGCCGGAGGGCCGCTCGCATCGCCGGGATCCCCTTCCACCTCCAGCCCGGTCACCATGGCTTCGCGCAGGGCGAGGTTGGGGGTGTGCTGCAGCAGCTGCAGCATCTGGCGGGCGTACTGGCGTTTGTCGGTCTGGGCCCGCAGGGCCCAGACGGCGGGGCCGCGGCTGGCATTGAGCAGCCGTTTCTGCAGGGCGGTGGCATCCGCCAGCCGGCCGATCACCCCCCCGAGGGCATCCACCTCGTGCACCAACTGGCTTTTGGCTGGACCGCCCACG